>Ga0209379_10000036_pt1 | contig 239007 bp, 212 predicted proteins | sample tdDd001_FD_187124 | JGI IMG/M metagenome (GOLD analysis project Ga0209379, IMG submission 187124) | Marine sediment microbial communities from the Atlantic coast under amendment with organic carbon and nitrate - tdDd00.1 (SPAdes)... | ecosystem: Environmental > Aquatic > Marine > Coastal >... | reverse complement strand
CATGTGTTAGGCACGCCGCCAGCGTTCATCCTGAGCCAGGATCAAACTCTTAAATAAAATTTAAGATAATTTGAGTCTTTCGACTTAATTAACTGGTTTGATTGTTTTACATCAATCTTGATGTGTTCAGTTACTTGCGTAACCAAACGGAATTTTTGGGCCATTTCTTTCGAAATGGTATGCTTGTATTTTTGCTCATACTGTTCAGTTTTCAATGTTCTACATCGCTTGCATTTACTTAGCTCAGCGACTTTTTAATAATATCATTTCTCATCTAGAATGTCAAGTAATTTATAAGTTATTTTTCAATTAATTTCTTATTTGTTTTTCTCGAACATTTCTTCAAATCAATGATGTTTTTTTATTTGCTGTGTTGTAACAGCTTTTATATAATATCAAGTTCAAAGCCGATTGTCAACACTTTTTTCAAATTAATTTCAGCAAGTTATTTACTACCCAGAAATTAATGTTTTAAACTGTGTTGTCTCAAACAACTTCCTAATAATATCATCATATAAAGCGAGTGTCAACACACTTTTAAATAGTCGAAATATTTTAATTAGCCAAAATAATAGGACAGCAAAAGCTGTCCTATTTATAATGCACATATATCAAATATTTCATGTTCATAATTCTTACTTAGAGCTTCTAAATAATACTTCGCTGACTCTATAGATGTAAAGCATTGCACCCTTGATTTGCTTGCTAGTGTTCGTATTCTAAAACCATCTCTTTTAGAATCATAGCCCTTACTTGGTATATTAATAACTAAATCAAAGTAATGAGATTGAACTTTTTCAGTTATTTCATCCGCAACACTTAATTTTTCTATTATATAAGAAGAAACATTTTTTTCTTCAAGATACTTATGTGTTCCTTCAGTTGCATATACCTCTATATCAAGGCAGTTAAGTGCCTCAATTAAATCATCTAATTTGTATTTAGATTGATTACTAACAGAAATAAATACTCTTTTTATATCTGTCGAGTACCCTAAAGCTACTTGAGATTTATATAGTGTTCCTGAAAGAGTTCTATCAATACTCATCATCTCACCTGTAGATTTCATTTCAGGGCTCAGGAAAGTATCAACACCTTGTATTTTTTCCATTGAAAATACAGGTACTTTTAGAGCAATCAAACCATGTTCATCTTTTTCGATATGCAAGTTCTTTAATTTTTCTCCCAACATTACACTTGTCGATAATTCTATCATCTTAACGCCTGTTACCTTGCTCAGAAAAGGTACCGTTCTAGATGCACGTGGGTTTACTTCAATAATGTAAAATTGGTTTCTACAGAAAATAAATTGAATGTTGACCATTCCAATAGCATTCATACCTAGACAAACTTTCTTAGTAATTGCTGATAGTTCATCTAACTGTTTTTCAGTAAATGACTGTGGTGGATAAACCGATGTACTGTCACCAGAATGGACACCTGATAACTCCAAATGTTCCATTATTCCTGGAATGTAAATATCACTTCCATCAGTAATACAATCCACTTCTAATTCAATGCCTTCTAAATACTCGTCTAAAAGAACTCCTTTATCCAATTCTATATCTTTAAGAAACCCTTGCAACTCGGCATAATCATAAACTATTTTCATACCTTCCCCACCAATAACATAACTCGGTCTACATAATAAAGGAAACTTCAGATCTGTAATTTTCTCTAAATCCTCTATAGCATTAATCACACAACCTTTAGGTTGACTAATTTCCAAATCATTCATTAGGCTATTAAATGCATATCTATCTTCAGCTAAATGGATTCCATTAAAATCTGTGCCTAGTATTTTTATATTATGCTTATAAAGTGCCTCTGCTAACTTAATCGATGTCTGACCACCATACTGTAAAATTACACCTTCAGGTTTTTCTATATCGATAACATTCATAACGTCTTCAAAAGTGATCGGTTCAAAATATAGTCTATCAGCAATATCAAAATCTGTACTCACAGTTTCTGGGTTGTTATTAACTAGTACAGCATCATAACCTAACTTCTGAACAGCATAGACACCATGTACTGAACAATAATCGAACTCAACGCCTTGTCCAATAGAAATCGGTCCAGAACCAACAATAACAACTTTTTTCTTCTTTGATTCCACCACTTCAGTATAAGGATCATATGTTGAGTAATAATAAGGAGAATATGCTTCAAACTCTCCAGCACATGTATCTACCATTTTATACGATGGTACAATATTACTCTCAATACGCTTCTTTCGAACATCATCTTCACAACATCCTAACAAAAGTCCTGATATATGCTTATCAGAGAATCCAATTTTCTTTAAATCTTTTAAATCAATGAACTCAAGTTGTCGATTTCTGATAGACTCCTCAGCAGATACCAATTTATACATTTTCTCTAAGAAGAACATATCTATAGATGTCATCTTATTCAACTTCTTTATACCAACTTCTCTTCTAATAAGTTCAGCTAAATAAAAGATTCTCTCATCTGTTCCTTCTACAACTAAGTTAAATAGTTCATCTAGGGTATAGTTTCTTATACTTTCCTGATAAAGACCTTCTTGATTAATCTCTAAACTTCTAATACCTTTCAAAAGAGCGGTTTCAAAATTGTTTCCAATAGCCATAACTTCGCCTGTAGCCATCATTTGTGTCCCTAAAGTTCTTTCAGCATCTTTAAACTTATTAAAAGGCCATTTCGGTATCTTTAACACACAATAATCTAAAACAGGTTCAAAACAAGCTTTAGTTTTCTTTGTCACATCATTTGTAATTTCATCTAGGCTATATCCAAGAGCAATTTTTGTGGCAACCTTTGCAATGGGATATCCCGTTGCCTTTGATGCCAAAGCACTCGAACGACTTACCCTAGGATTAACTTCAATTACATAGTAACTTGAACTTTCTGTATCTAATGCAAGTTGGACATTACATCCTCCTATAATATCTAAGGCTGTAACAATATCAATACTCGCTCTTCTTAACATCTGATACTCTAAGTCTGTTAAGGTTTGAGAAGGCGCAATTACAATACTATCACCTGTATGAATCCCTACAGGATCAAAATTTTCCATATTACATACAACAATCGTATTTCCTAAATGATCTCTAACCATTTCATATTCGACTTCTTTCCAGCCTTTGATACTCTTTTCAATTAAAACTTCAGAAGTCATACTCATCTGTAAACCGGATGATACAATGTTCTTTAGATCATCATCATTATAGCAGAATCCTCCACCTGTACCTCCAAGTGTAAATGCTGGTCTAACAACTATTGGGTAGCCTATTTCATGAGCAATTTCAGTTGCATCTCCTAGATTATTTACACTTCTACTCTTTAAACAAGGTTGTCCGATTTCTAACATTTTTGATTTGAATAAGTCTCTGTTTTCAGATTCTTCTATACTTGAAATATTTGTACCAATAAGTTTAACACCATACTTTTCTAATATGCCTTCATTATGAAGTGACAAACTTAAGTTTAAAGCTGTTTGACCACCCATACCAGCTAATAAAGCATCTGGTTTTTCTTTTTCAATTATTCTTTCTAAGAATTCAATTGTTAAAGGCTCACTATACACAACATCAGCAAGTGTTTTATCAGTCATAATTGTTGCTGGATTATTATTAACCAACACAACTTGAATACCTTCATCTTTTAACACTCTACAAGCCTGTGAACCTGAGTAATCAAACTCAGCTGCTTGACCAATAACAATCGGTCCCGATCCTATAACCAATACTTTATTTAACATAACGCCTCCTTTATCATAGTTTCAAAATTATCAAATAGGTAATTTGAATCATCTGGTCCAGGAGATGCTTCTGGATGATATTGAACACTGAATATCGGTAGTTTTCTATGTTTTAATCCCTCAACACTTTCATCATTCACATTAATATGTGTCACTTCAAATGTCTCATTATCAATAGAATCACGACTAACCATATAACCATGGTTCTGTGAAGTAATAAATACGCGATTTAGTTCCTTATCCTTAACAGGGTGATTAGGTCCTCTGTGTCCAAACTTCAGTTTTTCTGTTTTACAACCATATGCATGTCCGAGTAATTGGTGCCCTAAGCAAATTCCAAAAGTAGGTTTTAATAGCGACAATTTTTTTACTTCTTCAATTATCGACTCCAACTCACTTGGATCACCAGGTCCATTTGACAAGAAAATACCATCCGGATTGTACGCGAGAATTTCATCTGCATTTGTTAAAGCAGGAAAAATCTTAAGCTTAAAATCTTTTAACAAGAGTTGATTAATAATATTTTCTTTGATACCAAAGTCCATTACAGCAATTTTATATTGCCCATCACCTAGTTCTAAAACATTATTTCGACTCACTTTTAAGGCAGCTTGAAAATTGTCATACGCAGACCATGCTAATGGCTCTTGATCATCGACAATTATTTGACCTGTCAAATTGCCTTTGTCTCTAATGAGTTTTGTTAAATATCTAGTATCAATATTTGCTATACCTACCATATTATTTTCTTTTAGATAAGTATCAAAACTTCCTTCTGATGTCCAATTAGAATCTAAACTTGCCAATTCTCTTACAACAATGCCCCTAGCTTGTGTATTTTTAGATTGATTTACACTCTTCGTAACACCATAATTTCCTATCAACGGATAAGTCAAAACCACAATTTGGCCAAAATAAGAGGGATCTGTCACAATTTCTTGATATCCAGTCATCCCTGTATTAAATACAATTTCGCCTATTGCATTCTGGGTATGCCCAAAAACAGTGCCTGGAAGTTTCGTTCCATCACTCAACAATAAATAGCCTTTCATATTTACCTCCTCAATTATGTATCTCTGTACATATTAATTGCAACTAAAAGTCTAGTATTCAGTTGTTGTATTTTTATTCCTTTTTTTGTATAAAAACTACGTATTAGTAGAAGTTTTCAGACAATTTATGAATAAATACACATTTATATATATTATACCTATCTTTTCATTTTTATCAAGACTTTTATGATAATAATTAGAATCTAGTTTCTATTACACTCTATTTGAAAATTTATAAGGATTGATTTGTGATTCTCAGGGTATATATATTTTGGAGGATAACTCATGAAAACAATTATAATAGAAAACCAAGGTTTTTTAAAACTCAGATTAGAGAAAATTTTGGAAAAACATAGCCGTCTTGAAATTGAAGCTCTCAACTCCAATCTAATTACTGACACATATTTAAAATACATCATTGATCAAGTATCACTATTTATTATCGACATAGATGCAACTGATTACGACGGTCTCTCTTTAATCAATATGTTACATAATTTAGTTCCTGTGAATCCAGTACCAATTATTGCTTTAAGTAAAAATGCTAATATTTCACTCTTAAAAAAAGCTGTTATACTTGGGTGTAATGACTTCATACTAAAACCATTTTCAGATGAAGACATCATTTATAAAGTAAAAGCACTACTACATATGAAAGAAGAAAATAGTAAAGAACAACTTTTTAATTTTCCTCACGAAAATAACATCAACGAAGTCAACTTAACATGGGCAAAGGATTTTGAAATTCAAATACCAAAAATCGACGCAGAACACAAAGCCATTATTCTCAAATACATTTCTTTGTATAAACTCATGAAAGAAGGTAAAGGACACCAATATTATTCGGAATTACTCGAATTTCTCAACGATTACGTAGAAACACACTTTTTGCATGAGGAACAAATGCATGATGCAAAAAACTTTCCACTCAAAACTGAACATAAACGTATTCATGCTGAATTCAAATCAAATGTACAGCAATTTTATAATGACGGTAAAACTCAATCAATTACAGATAAGGACTTAATCAATATCAGTTTGTTCATCAAGAACTGGCTGATACACCATATATTAATTGAAGATCGTAAATTTGGAGATTATATTAAAAAATGAATTATGTCATATCTGGATCTTTTTACTTCACCAGCTTAGTTTTAAGCAGACACAATTTTATAATGAGGTGATTGAATTGAAAAAAATTATTATTGTCGAAGACACCAATTTTCTTCGATTGAAACTAGAATCAGCCCTATTAAAAAATAATATTGAGAAATGCGAGGCATTAAATTCTAAGCTCGCAACCGAAAAATACATACAGTTTCGAATGAAGAATGTAGGACTTACTATTATTGACTTAGATAATTATCACAGTAATGGAATCGAACTAATCAAATTAATTAGAAAGAGTTTCGATAAAACACAAGTGCCTATCATGGTCATGAGTAGAAATGTTGACATTTCAATCTTAAAGCTTGCTGTAGCTGTAGGGTGTAACGATTTTATCTTAAAACCATATAGTGACAGTGATCTTATATACAAAGTAAAATGTCTTCTAGGCGAGATAAAGAAAGAAAATAACCATACTCACAAATACTCTCCTTTAAACTTAAATGAGGAATCTACAACAACTTTTAATTGGCATGAAGATTTCACCATAAACATAAAGCAAATAGATGATGAACACAAATCAATTATTGCAAAATATAAGACTCTTTACGTATTAATGAAAGAAGGAAATGGATATGCATACTACAACGAACTTATTGATTATCTAAATGACTATGTGATAACACATTTTACTAACGAGGAAAATTTTCATGAACAAGAGTCATACCCTCTATCTGATGAACATAAAGCATTACACGAAAAATTTAAGCTGTTCTTAAGAGAGAATACTAAAGAGAAAACAGACATGAAAACAACTCATTCTGATTTGATAAAGATTAATCTATTTATTAAGAACTGGTGGATTCATCATATACTAATTGAAGACAAGAAATTTGGTCGATTTATGGATTCAAAAAAAGAAAATGCACCCAATTAGGGTGCATTTAAATTTTATACTTGTTCCATACCAACTTTTAATGCTTTTAAGTTAACATCAACAAATTTTTCTTTTACTGTATTTTTGATTACTTCTTCCCAATCAATATCTGTAAGACCCATTGCTTTAACAAGAGCACCCACAATTATTACATTGGCAGTTCTATAATTTCCAACTTCTAATGCTAATTCACCTGCTTTAAAAGTAGTCACATCAGCTTTTTCTTTTAAAGCTTCTACAACACCTTGAGGATACTCAGCATCGCAAGCTAAAATTGGAGCTGATGGTATTTCAAATTCGTTAATAACAACTTTACCATTTGGCTTTAAAAATTCTAACCATTTACCAGTTTCCATAGTTTCAAATGATACTAATACATCAGCTTGACCTTTACCGATAATTGGAGAATAAACTTTCTCTCCATATCTTACTTGCGTTGTAACAGAACCACCTCTTTGTGCCATACCATGTACTTCTGACATCTTTACATCATAACCTGCTTGAATTAAACCAGCAGCTAAGATTTTACTTGCTAAGATAATACCTTGCCCACCAACACCGGCAAGTAGAATATTTTTAACTTCAGACATATTATTTAACCACCTTTCCAATTGCATCAAATGGACAAGATTGAGCACATACTGAACAACCAATACATGTATTAGGATCAATCATTGCTTTCTTAGTTTCACCAATAAAGCTTAGTGAAGGACAACCTGTTTTAATACAAACTTTACAACCTCTACACTTGTCTTCATCAACTTTGTATTGACGTGGTGATAAATCAAACTCAGCAATATCTTGCTCAGAGAATTTCTTAAGTGCACATGGCCATCTTGTAATAATTACTGAAGGACCTTCAAATGCAAATGCAGCCTCTAAAGCATCATCAACTTCTTTTAAGTTTAGCGGATCTACAGTTACGCAATGTTCGATACCAATAGCTTCTACAAGCTTTGGAATATCAATTTGCTTAGCTTCCTCACCTTGTAATTTATAACCCGTACCAGGATTTTCTTGGTGACCTGTCATACCAGTAATTCTATTATCTAAGATACAGTGAACTGTGTTCGAATTATTGTATGCAACTGTCATTAATGAGTTAACTCCTGTATGGAAGAATGTTGAATCACCAATTACTGAAACAACCTTTTGCTCTACATTATTTCTCTTAAATGCTTGTTGAGCACCATGAGCCATAGAAATAGATCCACCCATACAAATTACAGAGTCAATAGAGTTAAGCGGTGCTGAAGCACCTAACGTATAACATCCAATATCACCTGTTACCATTACATTTTTCTTCTTAGAAAGTGCATAGAAGAAACCTCTATGTGGACAACCAGTACATAATGTCGGTGGTCTCTTAACTTTCTTATCATCTGCTAAAGAAACAGTTTCTCTTTCTTCGTTTAATAATGCTTTTGATACAATATCAGGATTTAACTCACCAATGTTTGGAATCAAATCTTTACCGATACATTCAATACCTGCAGCTTTCATTTGCTCTTCCATAAACGGCTCTAATTCTTCAATTACATAAAGTTTTTCAACTTTACTAGCAAAATCTTTAATCTTAGCCATAGGCATTGGGAATGACATACCTATTTTTAAGTATGATGCATTGTCACCAAATACTTCTTTTGCATACTCATAAGCAACACCAGAAGTAACGATACCAATTTTCGTGTCATTCATTTCAATTCTATTTAAAGGCGTCTCATTTGAGAACTCTTCTAATTTCTTTAATTTATCTTCTACTACTGGGTGAAGAATTCTTGCAGTTGCAGGAGCAGCTACATACTTAAGTGGTTTCTTCTCATACGGAACCATTGCTACTTCTTTTCTTTCACCTAAATCTACTAAACCTTTTGAGTGACAAGTTCTTGTTGTCATTCTATATAAAACTGCTACATCAAATTTCTCAGAGATTTCATACGCATCTTTCACAAAGTCTTTACACTCTTGTGAGTCAGATGGCTCAATACAGACAATTTTAGAGAATTTTGCATAATATCTGTTATCTTGTTCATTTTGAGAACTGTGACAACCTGGGTCATCAGCTGAAACTAAAACAAATCCACCAGTAACACCAGTATAACCCCAAGTAAATAATGGGTCTGCAGCAACATTCACACCAACATGCTTCATTGCAGCTAATGTTCTAGCACCTGCAACAGATGCACCAATAGCAGTTTCCATAGCAACTTTTTCATTAGGTGCCCATTCTGCTGTTAAATCTTCTTTATACTGAATCATATTCTCTAGAATTTCAGTACTTGGCGTACCAGGGTAAGCTGAAGCATATGTAACGCCTGCTTCAAAAGCACCACGAGCAACGGCTTCGTTACCTGTCATAAACTTCTTCATTCAACACTCTCCTTAAAATCCTTATTTATAAGCAGCAATTACGCTACCTAATGCAATTGAGTTTAATTTATCTTCAAAGCTATCTGCTCTAGAAACCAATACAACTGGTGCTTTTGCACCCATGATGATTCCTGCTGATTGTGCTTTTGATAAATAAGTCAATGATTTACCTATTCCATTACCAACTTCAATCGTTGGAACAACAACAACATCTACGTCACCAGCAATCTGACTTTTAAAACCTTTTGTTTCTGCTGCTTCTTTAGAAACAACCAAATCAAATGCCAATGGACCTTCAACAATTACACCTTCACCAAACTCACCATTTTGACACTTTTCTTCTAATGCTTTTGCATCAACTGTTGCTGGCATTTTCGGATTTACTTTTTCTTTTGCAGCTAAGCATGCAACTTTAACATTTTCATTACCTAGTGCTTTAGCAACATGAATAGCATTCTTAGTTATCGCTGTTTTAGCTTCCAAATCTGGTGAAATATTCATACCACCATCTGTAAAGTACATTAACTTATGGTATGCTGGGATATCATAAACCATAACGTGTGACAATTGACTATCTGTTCTTAATCCAACTTCTTTATCAAGAACTGCTTTTAATAGAATAGAAGTATCTATCAAACCTTTCATAACAAAATCTGCTTGACCTGATTTAACCAATTCTACCGACGTTCTTGCAACTTCTGTCAAATCTACTAAATGGATCAGCTTATATGCTGATAAGTCTAAACCATTCTTTTCAGCAATTTCATTAATTAAAGATTCATCTCCAACCAATATTGGATCTACAACTGATTCTTCAGCAGCTTTCATTACTGCTAATAAAACATCTTCATCTTGCGCTGCTGCTACAACAAGCTTCATTGTATGCTGCTTTTTTGCAGCTTCAAACAACTCATTAATATTTTTTATCATATACGCTCCTTTTCATTTAAAATTTTTATGTAAGGATTCTATTTTTTTTATAACCACCTTAATATTACAATATTTTTGTAAGCATTGCAATAAAATTAGAAGAGTAATCATATAAATCTATTTTATATATAAAGGTATTTTAAAAGTGGCTATGCATCCATTGCATACCCACTTTCATCTTCATCAAATATTTATTTAACAGGAACGTAAATGTACATCTTCGATTCCTTTTGGTTTGGTTTGAAATCTTTATCATAAAGTTCAAAGTCATATTCGTACACGGCTTCATAACCACTTTCTGGTAACCATTTAGAGTAGATTCCTTTATAAGTATCTCCTAATCCTTCTACAGTACCAATGTGTGTAAAAATGGCATACTTTGAATGAGTTACTTCCCAAACCGACATACCTTCTGGAACATTGTTTTTGTCTTCTACTTCTACACCTGCTAAGTATTTAAAATTATTCGGCTCTTCTAAATCTAAATTTTCTACATTTTCCTCTACTGGATCACATATGCCATAAGATTTCATGTTGTCTTTAGCCGATTTGATCTCGTGTTGACGCCTTGAAAACTCACTCCACAAGTCACCTATTTCACCATTTAAGTTTTTACCTTCATATACCATTCCACAAATCAACATACTTTTAAGCTCTACTATTTCTGGTTTCATTTCACGACCTCCATAAGTCCATATAATATTTTTTGCATCCAAAGGCTTTAGAACTTTAACTCTCGTCCTATCCTTTCGATACTTAGCCGGAGAGATTCCAAACGTATTTGAAAATGACCGTGTAAACGCATCTTGAGATGAGAATTGAAAATCCAATGCAATTTCTATTATTTTTTTATCAGTTCCACAAAGCAACTCAGCTGCTTCTGAAAGTCTTCGACCTCTAATATAACCACTTATCGTATAACCAGTAAACACATGGAACATCTTTGAAAAATGACATCTACTAAACCCATTTACTTTACACAACTCATCTAATGTAAAAAAAGTGGTTAAATTATTCTCTACAAAATCTATTGTTTTTTCTAACGCATTTTTATAATACATATTGCCTCCCTATAAATAGTATATTAAAGCAGTCAATAGAATTCTTGACATTTTGTTCGAAAAAAAAGTTCAGAGTTGCCTCTGAACTAGTTAATAAGTCTCATTTCATTTAATCGTTTTAACCACGCTGTAGTTATTTCATCTTCTGGATCTACTTTAAAAGATCTCATTAAAAATCCCTCTGCCTCATCTAATTCATTTAACTGAATATAAACAATTCCTAAATTACAAAGGATTTCAGAATTTTCTCGATCCATCTTCAGCGCTTCTTTAAAAGCCTTTACAGCTTCTTCAAATCTACCCATTGTCATATAACATAGACCAATTTCATTATAGGTTTGAATATGACCAGTATTTAACTCCATAACTTTCGCATAATATTTGAGAGCATTATCAAAATCATTATTCATTCTGTAACCTAGGCCAATAAAGAACATTAGGTTCCACCATTCTACATACTCTGGTTCTAATGTTAATAAAATTTCAAGACCCTCATCAACTCTTCCGTCTAAGATCAATGTATGACCTTCTTCAAATTTTATTTTAGCATTTAAATCAGTAAGTCTCTTAACAATATCATGTTTAGAATTTTCATCAATATTCTTCTTAATTGCAGTTATCCAAGCTTCTTCGGCCTTTTTGTATTCATTTTCATTTGAATACATAAATCCTAAATGATAATATGCATTCGGATCATCTGGGTATTTGTTGATCAAACTTTCAAATACATCCCTTGCTTCTGCTAAAAATACTTTATCTACTTCTTCATTTTCATAAGCCAGTTCAATACAACATCTGCCATAATTTACAAGTGTATCAATTTCACTATCTACGAACATCAGACTTGATTTAAAGTATATAAGTGCATTGATTCTCTGTTCCTCATTGGCTAAATCAAAGCCATGCTTCAAGAAAAACAACCCAACATTTTTATCAATAGCTAACAGAAGGTCATGATAATATTTCTTATGAGGAAAATCCTCATCAACGGCTAATACAAAGCCCATTCCTTTAACCATATTTGCAGCAGTAATATCAGCAGCTGAAACACCATTTACTTTGTTCATAACATCAGCAAACATAACAGGAATAGGTACTGCTGGATCTAATACCATGCCATTTACTTCTGCTTTAGCTTCTGGTTTTAATTCTATAAATACCACTTCATCAAGTTTACTTTTAAATAATTCATCTAATCTATTAAACATATTATCCTCTTATAATGTTTTTATCTATAATCTTTTTTCTATAAAGATCATAATAGCTATAACGCTTGTCTCTTAATATCTCAATGGCTTTATGCGAAGCCATGATATGAATCTCTGAAATATAGTCATTTGATATCTTCAAACCATCACATGCAACAATTACTTCACGTGAATTCGATTTTATTATATTAATATCAATTGTGGTTTCAATAGGTAATACAATCGATGACATTAATGGTCTGTTTACACTGTTGTCATTTGGATTTAGAGGGGTTAACTGATACACCGGCAACTCCGAATGCATCGCAACTCCACCAGCCCAAATCGCATAACCCGTTGCACCAATAGGTGTTGAGATAATAAAACCATCTCCTGTAAAATAGTTAAACTCTTGTTTATCAATATATATCATTGCTTCCATTAATCTCGGCTCTAAGTGTTTAATTAGAATCTCATTGAAAGCATATTTTTCTATAACTTGACCATTAACAGTCTTGCAAATAACTTTCAATAAAGGATAGCTTTGAACATTATAAGTATTCGTCTTAATCACGTCAATCAATCGATCAATTTCATCAATATGAAAACTTGGTAAAAAACCCAATGTTCCTGTATTTATACCTACAAAAGGAACTTTTAAACCACGCATCATACGAATCGCACTTAACATCGTACCGTCGCCACCAATAACAACAACTAAATCTGGGTTATCTTCTACTACATTGATACCAGATTCTACAAGACGTCTAATTAACTTGCCTTTAACTCTTAAACTTTCTTTCTTAAAATTATGGTGCAACAGTACTCTTTTCATAAAGTCACCTATTTCCCGTAGATATTTCTCATATACTCTCTTTTTCTTCTCGAAGAGACACTTAAAATTTTAAATATATAACCTCTATAAATTAAATAATATAACAAAGGTATGCCAATTAATATAGCTAAGATAATATTATAAAGAATCAAGACAATAATTGTAGGCAAACCACCAATTGCAGTTGCCAAAGGTACCATAATAAATCTACTTATAGCAATCATAACTCCAATAGATCCTAGACCCAATATACCATTAATCAAAAGCCAATGTTGCCAATTCTCTACTAAAAATCTGTGACCATATGCAAAAATCTCTAATCTATCTAAATCCTTTTGGTAAATGACTTCTGCTGTAGCATATAACAGATAGAACATAAGAATTAAATATGATGGAACATAAATTCTAGTTAGGGCAGTAAACAACGAAACAATAATATTAGGTATTGCTGTTGCTGTTAAAGCTGGCATAAAGTATCTCATATAGTTTCTGCCAATTTCTGAAAACTTGAATTTAAAACCATTCACCGCATTTTCAAGATGAGTTAAATAATCTGAAATCATATAACATGAAAAGAACCATGAAATAATTGATGCTAAAAATCCTCCTGCTGCACCCAAACGTCCTACAGTCATCCCTAATAAATAAGAGAATAGAACATAAACAACTATATATAAGCCAAACATAGGAATCAGTAAAATATTCTTAGTATAAGATTCATTCGTCTTTTTAAAAACGACTTTATTTATGGCTTTAAAATCTGAGAAAAAACTCATATCATCACTCCTTATTAATCGTGTGTGTAACATCTTCGAATGTTGATTTAGAAAAAACTTGATATGTGACATCGTAGTCATACATGATGATTAATTCTCTTTTTATCATTTCATTATCTTTATCAAGATAATTTATTATATCATACTCATACTTGACAAACTTAATGTGCTTTAACCACTGCTTAACTGATTTTTCTCGAGTAGCTTTAGTTTTTAAGTAATCATAACACGCATTTTGGAACGTTTTGTCTTTTTCACTATCAAAAAATGTAGACGGTGTTTTATCATTTGATAGATAATAGTCATGTTTCATAATACTTTTTAGCATCTCTGGTTCTTCAAAACCATTAAATTCACAGAAGTTATAAAGAATCTCATAGAGCTTAATCAATTTATGTGGTTGGTCAAACAAATGATGATCTAACCAGTATTCAGAAAATGATAAATAAAAATCAACTGCCCTATTATAATATTTTTTTATTATCATATCAAGAGAATTTATAAAACGATTAGAATTGTAGTAAACTTCTACAATTTCTTCTATATACTTAAGTCTAATCATCGCCTTATAACTGATATATTTATTATAGAAGATTTCATAGGGCGCTTGTTTGCTGTAAACATATCCATGAAGTTCCGCATCTCTTCTTAGACCAGAACCCTTTAAAAGCTTTAAAAATCCTAATTGAAGTTTTTCAGGTCTTAATGCATAAACATCTTCAAACGAATCTAAGAAAGTTTCAAATCCCTCATATGGTAATCCTGCAATTAAATCTAAATGCAAATGTATATTGTTGTATTTCGAAAGCTTTTTTACAGTTCTTGCAATGCCATCAAATTTAACATTTCTCTTTATAGCAACCATAGTCGGTTCATTTGTTGATTGCACGCCAATCTCAAATTGGAACAAACCTACTCTAACATTCTCTAGGAATTTAATAGTAGTATCATCTAGTAAACTCGCAACTATTTCAAAGTGAAAATTAGTGATACCATTATCATTTTCAGATAAGAACATCATAAGTTCTAAGGCACGTTTGGGATTTGCATTAAACGTTCTATCAACAAATTTAACTTGGTCTACCTTACGATCAATAAAGAACATCATGTCTTGTTTTACACGTTCTAAAGAAAAGTACCTTACATGACCTGTTGTTGAAGATAAACAATATTGACAGTTAAACGGACAACCTCTTGAAGATTCATAATAAAGTCTTTTAAAAGTTAATCCTTCCAAACTTTCATATGGAAAAGGTACCTCATCTAGGTTCTCAATAAGTGGTCTCATATCATTGGTGATAACCGACTCATCTTTATATGCTACACCTTGAATTTCAGAAATATCACCTGTATTGAAGAATAGATGGTCACACAATGCTTTATAGGATCTTTCTCCCTCACCGAAAATGATATAATCTATAAAATCATAATTTTCTAGAATACTCCCAGGTTCATAAGATACTTCTGGACCACCAAATATAATTTTTATGTCAGGATTAATTGTTTTAATATCCTCAGCAATTTTCAAGGTCATCTCATAATTCCAAATATAACAAGAAAATGCGATAACATCATAATCGTCTTTGAATATATCTCTCACAATATCATCTATGTGCTGATTAATTGTATACTCTTTTATGGTAGGATAATAACTCTCATTCACAACATATTGGCTTAAATATCTAATTGCCAAAGAGGAATGAGAGTACTTTGAATTTAATGTTAATAATAAGTTTTTCATATATGCCTTCTTTCTTACACTATTGTACTTTTTTTTACTTAAAATGACAAGAAAACACGTCTCTTGTATCTACAAAAAAACAATAATTCTACTTTGCTTTTTATGTTTTTTATAAGAATATATGTTATACTTTTAGAAACGGTAAGTTATTAAACTATAGGAGGGTTACCATGGCAATAATGTCTTCACGTCTCATACGTCATGAAATCTGCAAAGATGAGCTAAGAAGCCTAGGGGCAAGAGTACTTGATATCCAAGGCATTATGTTCTATGTAAAATTTAAAATTGATGGTTATAAGATTTCATATATTTATCACTTAAACCCTGACAACACTTATTTTTTAGAACGTGTTAAACCCTATTCAATGGTAGTAGGTGACTTTAATACAGAAGAAGATATTGTGGATATCATTAGAATTGATATTGATCAGTTTAGGAATGCAATGAATTCAAATAACTTCTCTAGGTTTATCGATGTTGATAATAATATTTCCAAGTTAGTTCGTATCTTTGAAGATTTATACTTATATTATAATATTAATGGTGATGATATTGATAATTTAAATGATGAAATAAAAAAGATATTATCAACGATAAAAGACATCAAATCACATAGTGATCGTGTTTACTTCAAGAAAGATCCAGATGTTTTAGATGAAGAAGTAGATTTTTAAGGATTTCAGTTGAAATCCTTTTTTATTATTAAAAAACCTTACTCAAAAGTAAATTGAGTAAGGTTTATTTATTATAGTTGCTCTGGTGCTTGAATCGTAATTAAATGCAATGCATTCTTTATCGTTATTTTAACAGCTTTAACAAGTGCTAAACGAGCTGCTTGAATTTCATCTGATTGATCAGAAATCCTGTTAGCATTGTAGAATGTGTTAAATGCTTGAGCAAGTCCAGTTACATAACGTGTAACAATAGACGGCTCATATTTTCTTGCTGCATCTACAATAACTTCTTCAAACTTTGATAAATGACGAATAACTTCCATTGAAGCATCATCATTTAGAACAGAATAATCTACATCTACTTCTGATACATCAATGTTCTTAAGCAAACTACATGCACGGGCATGCGCATATTGAACATATGGTCCTGATTCACCCTCAGCCGAAAGCATTTTTTCCCATGAGAAAACATAATCTTTAATTCTATTATGGAATAGTTCTTGGAATACTACAGCTCCAATACCGACTTGTTTTGCTACTTCTTCTTTATTTTCTAATTCTGGATTCTTTTCTTCGATTACTTTAAGAATACTATCTTTAGCTTTTAAAAGAACCTCTTCAAGTTTTACAACACGGCCTTTACGTGTAGACATCTTACCATCTTCCATAGAAACCATACCAAACATAACATGTTCACAATCGTCTGCCCATTCATAACCCATTAACTTAACAATTTGCATCCACTGCTTAAAGTGTAATTGTTGTGGTGCACCAACAACATAGATATTTTTATAGAAGTCATAAGTATTTTTTCTATATACAGCTGCTGCAATATCACGTGTTACATAAAGGCTCGAACCGTCTCTTTTAGTAATTAAAGATGGTGGCATTCCATACTCTTCTAAATCAACGATTTCTGCACCATCGTCTTTTTTTACAATTTTCTTTTCTCTAAGTTCTTCTAATATTGCTGGCATTTTATCAGAGTAGAATGACTCACCTGCAAATGAATCAAATTCACAGTCTAATAAATCATATACACGGTTGAATTCTATCATACTGAAATCTTTCATCCATTGCCATAACTCAATGGCTTCTTTATCACCTTGTTCTAACTTTAAGAACCATGCACGGGCTTCATCATCCAAACTAGGATCATTCTCTGATTCGTCATGGAACTTCACATATAACTTAACTAACTCATCTACGGGATTTTGCTCAACAACTGATTTATCTCCCCATTTTTTATAAGCTACAATCATTTTACCAAACTGTGTACCATAATCACCTAAGTGATTAATCTTCACAACATCATAGTTCAATGCATCATAAATTCTTGCGATTGAATTACCAATCATAGCACTTCTAATATGACCAATATGCATTACTTTTGCAATGTTTACAGAAGAATACTCAACGATAACCTTCTTTTTATCACCTACGTTTTGCTTACCATACTCATCACCTAGTTCAATGACTTTTTCTACAACTTGTTTAGCATAAGCTGCTTTATTAATTGTGAAGTTAATATACGCAGCTACTGAATCAATCTTCTCGAATGCATCACTTTCCAGTTTTTCTGCAATCTCAGCAGCAATCATATTAGGTGCTTTTCTAAATACCTTAGCAAGCTTAAAACATGGAAATGCAAAATCACCCATACTTGCATTCTTAGGTACTTCAATTGCCTCTAATATTTCCTCATTAGTCAAATCTTCTATCTGTGAAGCTAATAAAGATACGACTTCATTCTTAAAATCCATTTTTTACCTCCAAATTTGTAATAAAAAAACGCCTCTTATAATATAAGAGACGAAATAATCCGCGGTGCCACTCTAATTAGTACATAGTACTCACTCGAATCCTTTTAATGGTGGATAGCCATCTGATTTACTCATTTCAACCAGAACCTCCTAGTTACGTTTCGTGATTCATCTTACATTTGGCTTCCACCGTCCCAAACTCTCTATACCTTCAGTAATCACTACTTTTCTAATCGTAGGTCTCAATTTAATTTTATCACATCATATCATATTAGTTTTTTAAAATCAACTTTTTGACTTAAAAAAGTCTAAAAGCCCTATACATTGTGCTCATAACCTTTTAAACTATAAAAAAAGGAGGCTTTATGTCAGAAAACATTGAAGACTATGTCATTCTTGATGATGAACCTGTTAGTCTTATTAGTAAACTAAAAAAAATTCCAATGACTTATTATCTTGTTGGGGTTAATGTCATTGTTTTTTTATTAATTCACATCACAAATTTCTTAATTGCAGATAATTGGCTACTCGTTCAATTAATGAAAAACACCGAAGCAATTGCACTCAACGGTGAAATCTATCGCTTATTCACTGCTGTATTTACGCACGTTGATCTCTATCATATATTTTTCAACTGTATGGCATTAATAATACTTGGTAAACCAATTGAGCAAATCTTGGGCAAGTGGAAATTTCTTATCATTTTTCTCGTAGCTGGTTTATTTGGCTCACTCGCTAGTTTTATATTTAGTGCTAATAATGCTATTGGTGCTTCTGGTGGTGTATTTGGTTTATTTGGAGTTCATTTTTATTTACTCATGATAAACAAAAAAGTCTATCTCAAAGTATTTGGAAACGAAATATTTAAGTTGCTACTTATAAATGTAGTCATTGGATTTTTAGTTCCAAATATTGATTACTATGGGCACTTTGGAGGTATTCTGGGTGGATTTTTAGCAACTCTTTCACTGGGACTTGGTCATAAATTGAAAGTAGATAAGAATCTCATAGTAGGCATGCTTCTTACTTGTATTCTTTTCTCAGGAAGCTTATTATACTTTGATCATAATTATCAAGTTTGCCGAGAAGGTCTTGAGAACTACATTGATCAAGCTAATGATGCCATTAATAGAAATGATTTATTAGACCTAAAAGAAACCAGAACAGCACTTAAAGAGACTATACCTTTATTACCACCTGTGCCTGAAGCTGATTTTATACTCAATCAAATAGACGATATAATAGAAAAAGCTGAGTAATCAGCTTTTTTCTAATTCAGCTATTTTGAAAACAACACTGTTACTTTCATGATTACCAATCAATTCATCAGCACACACTTTTAAAGATAAAACCGCATTTTCTACAGCAATCCCTCTATCTGCATACTTAAACATTTCAATATCATTCGTATTATCTCCAAACACAATTACACAATCCGTTTCCACATATTTCTTTAAGCTTTTAATGCCATTTGCCTTTGTTGCTTCTTTACTGTGAATACTCAGCCAATACCATGGTTTATAATACATATCCAACCATGCATCTACAACTATTCCCTCGAAATCTTCGAGTTTCTTTTTTAAAGCTAAAATATCTTCCTTTTCTCCTATAACTGTATAACCCATTACATCGTGCTCTTTTGGTAACTCCTTTATAGTATTCACTTTTGTTGAATAGTCACGTTCTCGATCCGCAATATATGCTTTAGCTCCCTCAGATAAATTTCCAACCTGATACAATTCATCAACATTTTCTTTGTGAAGAGAAACCAAAGCTCCGTATGTCTTGAGCAAGTCGAATAAACTATTATTCCTTATCGGATGTGTGATATAATGCTTCCCAGTATTAAAATCAGACAAATACGCTCCATTGAATGAGATAATAGGCAAGTCTATAGGTAAACCATCCAATATTTTTCTAATAGATTCAACACTCCTTGCACTTGCGACTGTTATGTTAACACCCTTGTTTAGCAAAATTATCAATTGATCTTTACTTTCTTTTGAGAGTTGTCCATCTTTGTTTAAAAGAGTGCCATCTAAATCTGTAATATATAGATTTTTCATTTTAACCTCCATCTTCAATATGACAATATACACCTATTATATCTAATAATAAAAGGAAAAACTTAACATTTTATTAAATTAAGTTACTCGTTGTTTAAATCCATCTTCAAGGGGCATAAAACAAATGAGGATGGTGAGATAATGAGAGATATTGTATTTTACAAAAAAATTTTTGGTAATCAATTTAAGTTTCCTTTAGTCGAAGAAACTAAAGATGTTGTACGGATTATCGACGTAAATCACATAATTGATTACGAACAAAAAATACTTAACTTCGGTGGTAACCTAACAGTTCCAACAGTTCAACTAAAAGATAATCAAAGAATCGCTTATTTTAGTGATCCCGACGGGTGTATTTTTGCTTTGCTAGAAAACGACAATTAGTTTTGTCGTATTTTTTTGTCTTATCTCTAAAGTTTTACTTAACTATATAAAACAAATGCAACTTCATAAGAAGTTGCATTAATATATACTCAAATCATATTCTCTAGATAAGTTTTCTAGTACTTTTACACCACCAATAGAGTTACCTTTTTTGTCTAAAGCAGGACCAAATACACCAATACCAAATCTTTTTGGTACAGTACATATAATACCTCCGCCAACACCACTCTTAGCCGGTATCCCTACAGAAACAGCGAACTCACCAGATTCATCATACATACCACAAGTGGCCATTATTGATGAAACTATTTTTGCTTCCCTTTTAGGTACAATCTGCTCTTCTCTAATAGGATCATAACCACCATGAGACAAAACTAAGCCAATTCTAGCCAAATCTTTGGCTGTTGCTTTAATAGCACACTGCATAAAGTAAAGATCCAATATATCTTCAACATTACCTTCAATATTACCAATTGACTTTAAAAAATATAACATCGAGCGATTACGATCTCCTGTTACTTTTTCTGATAAAAAGACACTGTTATCCACACTTATATTCTCATTGTCTGCAAGCTTCCTAATGAAAGCTAAAATTCGTTCTATTTTTTCAATATTATCTGCACCCTTAATCAATGATACAATAGAAATTGCACCAGCATTAATAAATGGATTCAATGGCTTTTGCTTATCAAATGTTTCTAATCGAATAATAGAGTTAAATGGATCACCAGTTGGCTCCATACCTACTTTTGAAAATACGACTTCTTCTCCGCAATCAATCAATGCCATCAATAAAACTAAGGGTTTAGAGACACTTTGAATCGTAAATTTAATCTGACTTTCTCCTGCTTCATAATATTGTCCGTCAGATCCGTATACTGCAATACCTAAATGATTCGAATTAGCATTGCTTAAAGCAGGGATATAATCTGCTACTTGTCCCTGATTTGTCAAAGGTCTGTGTTCTTCAATAATTTTCTTCAATATATCTTTCATATTAGTCACCTCTAATTATACTCGCGAACTCAGTTTAAATAAAAGAAACCCATCTGTCAACAGGTTTCATAAGTATTCATAGTTTCAAATGAAATTTCTATTTTTTTCTTTCCACTGTGCTTGGCTTTATACAGTAAACAGTCCGCATCATAAATCAATTGCTTTGCGTCAGTTATCAAAGGTGCAACCCCTCCACTCAGATGAATGTTTTCGTCATTATCAAGTACTAATTCAGAAACATTTTTTTGGATTCTTTCTGCAATTATTACACCCTCTTGCTGAGTCGTATCTGGTAAGATGACTAAGAACTCCTCACCACCATAACGACCAACCAAATCATTTTCACGTACACTGTCTAATAGGATTTTTCCAACACCACTTAAAACATGATCTCCAAACTGATGACCATATTGATCGTTAATCAATTTAAAATCATCTATATCCAACATAATCACAGACAATGGTCGATTATATCTTTTGGCTTGCATCACCATTTTACTCAGTAATTCCTGTATATATCTATGATTAAATAGTCCTGTTAAACCATCTTTACTTGCTAACTCCTGAAGAACTTTTGTCTTCATGACATTTTCTCTTTTTAGTATTAAATTCTTACCCAAGTTATATATTTTTGCCATAAATACTGGCGCCATTAGAGGCTTCGTTAAATAGTCATTTGCACCTATTGCTAAAACTTTAGCAATGGTTGTATGTTCTTCAATCGAAGAGATTCCAACAACAATTGCGTGCTCTTGTTTCTTACGAATTTCATACATCACAATTTCACCATCTATATCAGGCAAGATTAGATCAATCAAATAGATATCATATTCAATTTGACTCTCTAATAAATCTTTTGGATGTGAGAAAGTATCTACATTATACACACCGTTAACATCCAAAATATCTTTGATAAGCTTTAAATGAAATTTTTCGTCATCTAAAATTGCAATAGATAATTCTTTAAAACTTTTCTTATAAGTTTCCTCTTTATCTATTCTATATAAAAGTTCATCTAAATAAGACATCTGATGAATTTCAAAAAAATTAGTAATGCCTAAATTAAAATACTTATACCGGTCATCAAAAGATTCATGATTCATCATCAGTACTTTAGGAAGGTTGGTCATCTGAATATAATGAATTTCTTTTAACATTTCTGAAATTACTTCATACCCTAATAGAGCATCAAATATGATTAAATGCTGAACTTCTGTTTTTAATGATTTGCTTATCATCTCTATCGATGTTGCTATTGTTAAGTTAAAGTTTTTGTCTTTTGCTACAATCTTTAATTCATTAAACGAATCATTTTCAGAACCTATAAACAATATATTTCTAATATTCGAAAATCCATTCATGTTCATTCGACGCTCCTCCAATTGTAATTATATAATAAATCTCAAGAAAATCGACTATTTTATTCAATATTTGAGAATTTCATAATTTCTTCTCAACGTTTTATCAAAAATGACTAGCGCATTGAAGTATGTTGTGATAAAATTTTGGTATTGTATAGAGGAGCTGATAGATTATGAAAAAAATCTTGTTAACACCAGAAGCGCTTGAGAAACTTAATCATGAGTTAGAAGAGCTGATTGTAAGACGTACAGATATTTCCGAAGAAATAAAAAAAGCTAGAAGTTTCGGAGATTTATCTGAGAATGCTGAGTACCATGCTGCTAGAGAGGCACAATCTCTAAATGAAACAGAAATTTTAAAAGTAAAAGGAATGTTGGAAAACTATGAATTAGTCGACACCACTGCTGTTGCTGAAGATGTTATCTCATTAAACTCAGAAGTTGAATTCAAATATGATAGCAGCTCAGAAGTTGAAAAAGTAAGCATTGTAACACGTGTTGATGCTGATCCTATGAATAACTTAATTTCTAACGAATCACCAATTGGCGATGCATTGATTGGCCATAGGGCTGGAGATGTTGTTGATTGTCAAACACCTAATGGTGTTATAAAAATTGAAATTATTAGTGTAAAGCATTTCTAAAAAAGCTGTTCTTAATGAACAGCTTTTTTAATAACCACTTTTCCTATACTGTTGAATTAGTTCAAAAGTATCCTTCACTTCTAACCATTCTGACATAACACCAATATGATTTATATCTTCTAGTAATGAAAGTCTATTTAATTTAATTCCACCTAATGCAATCATATTAGGATGGGAAAAACCAGTGCCTTTAAGTTTTGCCCCTGGCTTACATTTAGTCTCAAAAATAGGACTATAGAAGAACATTTTTTCTCCTAAATTCTGAAGTTCATTTTTATGATGTATCGAAACCGTAAAACTATCCATATGAAAATTATGATAGCTATTATGTTTTCTTAATTTCAGTTCATCAGCTATATGATTTCTATGACAAATCACCAATTCAGTTTTTGTACCAGTCATCATTTGCAATGCTGATAAAGCTAACTTCTTATAACTTATATCACACATATCATTTTCTCTAAGAAGAATAAAATCAACACCTGCAAGAGAAGCTTCACGTATTTTCAAAAGCAAAGCATTCTCTCCGCAAATCATTCTGTTTGTAAAGAGAAATATCATGCATCCTCTCTAAGAATATTTACATCTTCACCTGCAAGTACACGATTCATATTTCTCATCGAACACATTTTTCCACACATTGTACAAGTATCATCATGTTCTGGAGTTGATTCATGTCTATAGCGACTTGCTTTAATAGGATCCATCGCAAGTTCAAACATACGCTCCCAATTAAGATTTTGTCGAGCTTGACTCATCTCATAATCCCATTGTCTTGCACCATGAACACCATTGGCAATATCCGCTGAATGTGCTGCAATTCTTGTAGCAATAATTCCTTCTTTCATATCTTCTAATGTAGGTAATCTTAAATGTTCTGCTGGTGTAACATAACATAGAAAATCCGCACCTGACGAAGCAGCAATCGCACCACCTATTGCACTTGTTATATGATCATAACCGGGAGCTACATCAGTAACAATTGGACCTAACACATAAAAAGGAGCACCATGGCATAATTTCTTCTCTAAAAGCATATTTGCAGCAATCTCATTTAGAGCCATATGTCCTGGACCCTCAATAATTACCTGAACGTTCTTTTCCCATGCTCTTAATGTTAATTCACCTAAAGTCATCAATTCTTTGATCTGAGAGGCATCAGTAGAGTCATTGATACTCCCTGGTCTCATTGCATCACCTAAACTCAATGTAATATCATATTTTTGACAGATGTCAAGCAACTCATCAAAGTACTCATAGAATGGATTTTCTTTATTGTTCAACTTCATCCATGCATACATCAAAGAACCTCCTCTTGAAACGATATGGTTCAATCTAGGATTTCTATCAAATACTTCTGCTGCCTCTAAGTTCATACCGGCATGAACTGTTACAAAATCAACGCCATCTTGTCCATGCTTTTCAACAACATCTAAGAATTCTTTTGCCTCAATGTCTTTTAGTTCTTTATCATAAAAACCTAATGCGTCATATACTGGTACTGTACCAATCATAGCTGAAGATGTCTTTATTAATGCTTGTCTAAAAGCTTCAGTTTTTCCAAATGAACTTAAATCCATAATAGCTTCAGCTTTCATTTCAATTGCCATTCTTACTTTCTCCATCTCAGGCTCAATGTCAGGACAATCTTTTGAAATACCAAGATTAACATTAATTTTAGTTCTTAACCCTTCTCCAACACCCTCTGGATTTAGGTTTGTATGAAACTTATTTGCAGGAATAACAATCTGTCCTTTAGACATTTTTTCCATTAAATTCTCAACTGAAATGTATTCTTTTTCAGCAACAATTTCCATTTCTTTTGTAATGATACCCTTCTTAGCAGCATCCATCTGAGTTGTATAATTCATCATTTTCTCCTTTACTCACATTCACCCAATCTTTTAAAACGGGTTGATAACCTAATTTTTTTAAATCATTCATCATCTCACTGACACTTCTCTCATCTGCTATTGCAAACTGAACATCCGAAGCAGAATCCGAACCATGTCCTCCTACTGATGTTTTCACTCCTGCAGACATTTTACTTATTCCTAAAGGCAACATATGAGTCCTAAAGGCTTTTGATTCTCTTGTAGAAAGAGTTATTCCGACTGTTGGCAAATATAGCTTTAATGCTAGTATCATTTGAACAAGCATTCGATCTGTGACTTCTTCACTTTCAAATGTTTGGCCTTCAAAAGGCCTAATTCTAGGTACCGATACGCTAAAATTTACCTCAGGATATTTATCTTGCAATATTTTCACATGACACCCAACTTGATAAATTTCTTCCATAGGATTATGTAAACCTAGTAAAGCACCTACATTTACATTGAACATACCAGCTTTAGCAGCTCTTTCTGGTGCTTCAAATCTAAAATCATAGTTTTTCTTAGGACCGTAAGGATGGACTTCAGCATAACGTTTTCTATCATATACTTCTTGATAAATTGTTAAACTATCTACCCCTGCATCTATCATCCTTCTGTAGTCTTTCTCACTTAAAGGATAGATCTCAATCGCAATACTAGCAAAGTACTTCTTAAGAATTCTTACTGCGGAAATTATGTATTCTACAGGTGTTTCAACTTCACTTTCTCCTGTAAGAACTAAGATATGTCTTAGACCTGTTTCTGCAATCGCTTTAGCTTCTTGTTCAATTTCCTTCATACTCAATTGATGTCTTTTAATATGATTCCTTGCACTATAGCCACAATATACGCATTGATTTACGCAATGATTAGCTAAGTACAGAGGCGTGTATAAAATAATACTTTTTCCAAAGAACTTTATATGTTCTTTTGCTACTCTCTCCGCCATTTTTTCAAGCAAATCATCATCCACATGACCCAGGAGTGCATGAAAATCGTCCCTATCTAAAATACGTTTATTTAACATATGACGTCCTCAAGAAGCCTGTTAATGGCGAAGAAGCATCTGCAAATTGTTTAGTTCTACCCAATTTTGACAAATGTGCAATTCTTCCTGCTTGGACTGCATAATTAAATGCTTTACCCATAAGCACTGGATCACCTGCGGTTGCTATTGCTGTGTTAACAAGAACAGCATCAGCACCCATTTCCATCGCTTCACTCGCATCAGAAGGTTTACCTATACCAGCATCAACAATAACGGGTATATTTATTTCATCAATAAGTATTTGTGTTAACTCCTTAGTACGAATACCTCTATTAGTTCCAATTGGCGCACCTAAAGGCATTACAGCTGCAGCACCAACATCAACAAGTTGTCTAGCAACATACAAATCTGGATTCATATAGGGAAATACATGAAAACCCTCTTTGGCCAATATTTCAGTTGCCTTAATCGTTTCCATATTGTCTGGTAATAAGTATTTTTGATCAGAAATAACTTCTATTTTCACCCAATCTCCACATCCCATTGCTCGTGCTAGTCTAGCTATTCTTACAGCTTCTTCCGCATTTCTTGCACCAGATGTGTTAGGAAGTAAAATGCAGTCTTTGGAAATATAATCCAAAATATTTTCTCCCATAGAGGTAAGGTCAACCCTTCTAAGCGCCATTGTAATAACTTTCGTTCCTGCAGATTCGATGACATCCGGAATCATCGATTTATTTGGAAATTTCCCAGTACCAATAAACAACCTTGAATCTAGTATTTTATCACCTATAATAAATTTATCCATTACCCGCCTCCCACAAAGCTTACAATTTCAATCTTATCATCTTTTTTTAACATCATTTCATCATACTGCTTTTGTTGTATAATGACTTCATTTACTTCTACAACCAGCATTTTTGCATTAACATTCAGCTTGTCTAAAACATCTGCAATAGTCATAGAAGCATAATCACGCTCGACACCATTTATTAACATCTATTCCTCCTTTTGGAATGAACAGGGTAAAAAAATCAACCTTTGAAATGATGGCTTTATCAAAAAAACTCGCCTAAATAGGCGAGTTCAAACATCAAATCAAACTTCCCTACGTTAGTATTAACTAAATCAGGTAATAAGGGTCAGGATCTTCCTTCTCAGCCTACGGCTCCCCTAGCTCATGCTATATAATTACATTGTCATTATAGAGTAGTTTTTTTCATTTGTAAAGGGTATTCTGTAATTCTATTAGGACATAACAAAATACTTTTGGTACACTGTAATTTTTGTACAAGTTAATAGATATGCACATCATTAAATTAGATTTATGATATAATAATGTATATCTATTATGTATTGGAGAAAATATGAACGACATTTTAACAAAATATGATATCATCGATACTTTTGATGATAACACTTTTCAAACTGTTTTAATGGGTATTGATATACAAACAATGTCAGATATAGTCATCATAAACAAATTGAAACCAGCAATTCAACTAGATAATGAGTTCTTTACTTTGTACAAAAGAATATGTGATAATCTTATTACGCTAGAAGTCAATGATCAAGAAACCATTATTATCAATCAATATAAACAATCACAGATGTTAACAGATTACCTAAAAGAAGAAGATTTATCCTTTGATGCACGCCTTACATTAGCTAAATCCTTTTTACTTCATTCAGTCAATTATGACCAATTTGATGCATCAATAAAATACATACTTATTAATGAAGATCAGCTAACCGTTAGAAATAATACATTATATTTTAGCAATTATCTCTTTCTAAAAAAGTATCATGCAGATGTTACTATGCAAGATGTTCTTAAATCAATTGGAGAAATTCTAGAAATTATACTTCAGCTATACAAAGAACCTCTTACTCCAAGCTCAAAACCACTTCAATCTTTAGTCTACAAGCTTATCAACAAAGATTTGAAATGGTCTGTAAAAGAGATCTATCAAGAATTTAATACCATTTTTTCTCAGATAACATCTGAGAGTACAAACAATCCAATATCATCACAAGAAACACTTCAAGTTGATGATATTATTTCTATGAGTAAGGAAAAAAACAATAACACTACTGTTCAACAACTTAAGCAAAATGGTATTGAACTTAAGACAGATGAACTAGACGATATCGGTAATGAACCTATAAGCAATTTAACTGATTACGATATTAAAACAGATGAGATGGCTGACACTGAAATTACGTCACATAAAATTGATGATATTAACGAATCCCTACTTCTTGAGAATAAGACTGTTACTAAGGAAGAATATGACTCAAAAGCTGAATGTGATACTAATACAATTCAAAAATTGACTGATAAACCTGGTCTTAACGGTTCTGATGATGAGCAAAAATCTCAAATAGAAAAACCTGTAGAAGGTAAACATCATAAAATAATACTAGAAAAAAAGTCTACTAATTCCATTCAGGAAATATTAGACAGAAATGTTCAACTACATAATACGTTAAATTCAGAAAAAAATAAGAAAAAATACTTTCCAACATTTCTTCTTTTCTTTATTTTTCTAATAGTGATAACGTTTTTATTAATTCTATATTCGAGTACTTATGCGTAGGTGACTATGAAAATCAAAACAATTACAGTAGATGATAACAAAGAAATATTAACTTCATTAGAAAACCATTTAAAACAAATTGATTACATTGACTTAATTTACTCAACAATGGATAGTGAGGATTTTTTAGAAGTCGTTCTAGAAAAAAAACCTGATTTGGTTATTATGGATATTGATATGCCTCGACTTGATGGCATTCAACTCGGTAAAATACTAAGACAGAAACTACCTTATCTCGAAATCGTTTATGTTACTTCTCACGGAGAATATATGCGCGAAGCTTTTCAAGTGTATGCTAGTGACTTTTTAGAGAAACCTTACGATATCAGTCGATTGAAAACTACTTTAGAACGTATTGCTAAAAAACTTAATGTTACTGAAGAGGTTTTCGAAATCAGATCTCAAAAGAATATCTGTCACATTAGGATTTCTGAAATTTTATGTATTGAAGCTTTTAAAAGAAAGTCTATTATTTATACAGACCATGATACTATTGAAGCAGATCATGCTTTCAATGATCTTGTTCAGCTATTCGCTTCAAAATACATCTATAAAAGCGCAAGATCATTTGCTATCAATCTTTTAAAAGTTGAAAGTATCCAACCTTTTTCTAGAACTTCACTTGAAGTTACATTAAGAGGTAGTGATATCAAACCTTTATTATCAAAAAATAATTATGATGAATTTAGAGATCTAATTAAAGAAATCGGATAGCATATGCTATCCGATTGTTTTATGCCATGAATTTTTCAATATCTTCTACTGATTTTATAATATCTTGAGACAGATTTTCGTAACCTGTTTCAGTAATTAAAATATCATCTTCGATTCTGATTCCGATATTTTCCTCAGCAATATATAATCCTGGTTCAACCGTAAAAATCATACCTGGAGCAATAACTGCATCTCTAAAACCTATATCATGAACATCTAATCCCATAAAGTGACTTACACCATGGTAATAATATTTCGATATTTCTTTTGCATCTTTAATTAAACCAATTTCTAGCAAACCATTCGCTAATACTTCAGTACACTTCTTATTTAACTCAGAAAATTGTAATCCTGGTTTCATCATTTTAATAACTTCTTCATTTGCCTTTAAAACGATGTTATAGATATCTTTTTGTCTTTCTGTAAACTTACCATTCACAGGATAAGTTCTTGTGATGTCAGAGGCATATTGGTTATATTGAGCACCTAAATCCATAAGGATTAAAGTATCCTCTTCCATAACATTGTTATTCTCTACATAATGAAGGATAACTGCATTGCCTCCTGAAGCAGCTATAGTATCAAAAGCATTGGTATCAGCACCATTTTTTCTGATAGAATACTGAAACTCTGCTTCAGCTGTATATTCATACTCACCTGGCTTTAAGTTAGTCATAACTTGCTCTAAGCCATTTTTAGTAAAGTTAATTGCTTTTTTTATCTCTTCAACTTCAAAATCTGATTTAATCATTCTAAGTTCACACATGAATTTATGACTACTCTTAATTGTCATCTCAGGGAAATTCTTTTTTACATCCTCAGCAAATTTCATTGCTGGTGTTGTTTCACCATTAAATGACATTCTAGCTAAATCCAAGTACATCTGCTCATATTTCGTTGAATAAATAGTTTTAGTTAACCAATTCTCAAATCCACTCAAATATTGAACATTTTCAATCCCAGATGCATCTATTACTTGCTCTTTTGTTAATTTACGACCAACCCATTTTTCAACATCATAATCTGGTTTCTCAATAAAAATTACAGATTCAGTTTTGTCTTGTAACTTCATCAGAACTAAAATAAATGACTCTCTTGTTGTACCAGTTAAATAGTAAAAGTTTTTATCTGGTCTAAACTTGTAATGGCTATCTGCTGTACTTTGAGGCGATGTTCCTGAAAAGAAAAATGCAATATCTCCTACAGACATTTTTTCTAATAAATTGTCACGATTCTTTGAAAAAAATTCTCTCATTTTAAGTTTCCCCCTTTGTATTATTCCATATCAGCATAACATACAATATAAAAAAAATAAATTATTATTTAGATATCCTAAATTATAATACCATAGAAATTTATGCTATAATGAGTGCGAAAGGAATTTATATGAATGATATTAATATAGGTAAAAAAATAGCTCTCATTAGAAAATCAAAAAACATGACCATTAAAGAGCTATCTGATAAAGCAAATGTAACAGCTTCAATGCTTAGTCAGTTGGAAAGAGGGCTTACCAATCCTTCAATTAACACACTTAAAACAATTGCTCAGGTACTAGAAACACAGCTCTTTACCTTTTTTATAGAAGATGAAGTTAAAGATAATCTTGTTCTAAAACCACAAGATCGAAAACAGATGATTATACCATCAGAGGGACAGGAACTCATTACCTATGAACTGTTATCTCCTGATTTAAAAGGCGATGTAGAACTTGCCATTATGAAATTAACACCAAGAAGTCACACATCGAAAGACAACTTCAAACACTTCGGTGAAGAGGTTGCATATGTTTCTAAAGGCAAAGTTCATCTTTTCCTCAATGAAACTGAAATAGAACTCGATGAAGGTGATAGCGTAAAAATACCACCCAATATGTTACATAGGTGGTATAATCCATATAAAGATGAGGCAATCGTTATTTTTGCGGTTTCTCCTCCGTCGTTTTAGCTCTTAAGAGATCAGTTAAGTCACTGATCTTTTTTAAATTCTCATTGTATTGACTATATACATTTTGCTGTATTTTAAACCTTTTTCCATTTAAGTCCTTCATGTTTTCTTTCAAAGTCTCTAGAACCAATGATCCGTCTAAGTGGGATAGTTCTTTATTTAGATATTCAAGAATATTTTCTTTTGTCAAACCTTCTCTATAAGGTCTATTTTCACTTAAAGCTGTAAACACATCAGCAATATTTAGAACTTCCATTTCAAGTGAAATTTCACCCTGCTTAAGATGAAATGGATAACCTGATCCATCCTTTTTTTCATGATGCATTGAAGCCCAATTACAAATTTCCTCTAAGCCTTTTATATTGCTAAGAATTTGATAAGTAAAGTAAGCATGTGATTTCATAATTTGATATTCACTCTCAGAAAGTTTTGATTCTTTCTCTACTATTTCATTTGGGATCGCAATCTTACCGAGATCATGTAACAAACCTGCAATCCTTACTTTCTCACACGATTCATTATCTATATTACACAATTTACACAGCTCATAGGCGACCTCACCAACAGCTTTAGAATGACTAGCAGTATAAGGACTTCTTGAATCCACAATATTCGAAAACAGAGTAGCAATACGCTCTAATGAAGTATAATCAATTTCCACATCATCTTTTGACTCAAATACTTGATGCAGTAATTCTTCAAATTTTATACTTTCAATTCTTAACCAAAAAACTTCTTTTTCAGCCAACTCATTAAACGCCTCAACACAACTTGGTGCAAAGACTTCACCGAGCCTCTGATTAATTTCAGTGATTATTTTCTCTTTTTGTAAAAAATAACTTATAGAAGGATCTAGTAGAATATCTATTCTATCAGCCAAATGAATAATAAAAGCTTCTAAAGGTACTGATTTCCCCATAAAAGTCTCACCCTGACCAAACTGCCAAGATCTATGATGATGTAAAACTATATTTGATATTTCTTCAAAGAAATTAAATTCTGCTAATAAAATTGAACCTCTAATTGCATGAGGATGTGGATTCTCAATATCCAAATGGATAAGTTCGTCTCGTTCTTTTACATACAAAGCACCTACATCATGAAGTGCTGCTGCCAAGACTGCTCGTCGTCTAGTATCATCATCTAACTCCATTTCAAGACATAAGGCATTAGTAATTATCGCAACTCTTTTATGGTGATTTTTCAATAGAAAATTGACCAGATCTACAGCTTCAACCATGGCAAACACAATTCCCTTTAAAGATAATTCATTCATAATATCCTCCCATAGTTGCTATACCCAATTCTCTCAAAAATAAGCAAAAGGCGTTGAATCAACGCCTATTTATCTAACAATTTATCTACCATTTCAACCAGCTGATCAATTTGAGGTTTACTCATCTGAGCATCCGCTCCAACAGCCTCTCCTTTATGCAAGAGATCTCCTGTAATCAAAGATGAGAAAATAACTACTGGCAATTCTTTTAAAACAGAATGTTCCTTTAATCTTCTCGTCAATGTATGACCGTCTAATTGCGGCATTTCTATATCTGTAATCAACAGATCAATATGATCTTTAAAATCAGGACCATACTCATTATATAAATCCATGATATAGTTGTAAGCTTCTAAACCGTCATTAAAGAATTTGAGGTTTCCAAAACCCGCTTTTGATAAAGTTTTTTGAATGACATCACGAATCATTGGAGAATCATCTGCAGATATTACTTTGTACTTAGAACGATCTTTATATTGTACATTTTCCATACGTTCTAAGCTAATACCAGACTGAGGACTAATATCCATTACGATTTTTTCAAAATCGAGCAACATAACAATTTCATCATTATAATTAATGTTACCAATTACCAAAGATGTATTTGTAATATCATTCGGTTTTTGTATATCTGCCCAAGTTATACGAGAAATACCCAATACTTCTTCTATAGCAAAAGCAACTTTTAATTGGTTGAATTCACATACAAGAGTCATCGCTTTTGCAATATCAGCATTCTTTCTTCCTTCAAGTACCTGTAACATATCTATAACTGTTATTACTTCACCACGAATTAATGATACACCAGGAACTGCAATATCAGCATTTGGTACTTTTGCAATATTATCAATGTGTAGTAATTCACTTACTTTTACAACATTAATTGCATAAGTTTCACCTGCTACTTTAAAACGAAGAATCTCAACCTCGTTTGTACCACTCTCTAGTAAAATGCCATCTTTATTAGTTTCCATACGTTTTCCTCCTACGCAGTTCAAATCATTACTATATTGGTATATACCCTAACTTTTCATCGACTATCAACTAATTTCAATTATACACATAAATTAAGAAGAAAAAAAGTTGGCTAAGCCAACTTTTAGATAATTCCCATCTCTTTTCCAACTTCCTCGAATACATCAACAGCCTTCGAAAGTTGTTCTTCAGTGTGTCCTGCTGTAACCATACAACGTACTCTACCTGTTCCCTTTGGAACTGTTGGGAATACAATTGCAGATACATAAACACCTTTATCAAGAAGTTTTCTTGAAAACTCCATCGATTTAGCTTCGTCACCAATCACAACTGGTGTAATAGGTGTTTCACTTTCACCTGTATTAAAGCCTAATTTACCTAACTTCTCTTTAAAGAATTTAGCATTCGACCATAATCTATCTGTGTACTCTGAAGTACTCATTAATAACTTTAATGCTTCCATAATTGGCATAACAGCTGCTGGTGGTAATGCTGTACTGAATAAGATTGGTCTACCTCTATGGCTTAACCATTCTTTCATAACTTGCTTACCTGCACAGTAACCGCCAATAACACCAATACCTTTTGATAATGTACCAATACAGAAATCAACTCTACCATGTAAGCCAAAGTGGTCTACAGTACCTCTACCACATTCACCAAGTACACCAGAACCATGTGCATCATCTACATAAGTAAGTGCATCAAATTCTTCTGCAAGCTCAACAATTTCTGGAAGTTTCGCTAAATCACCATCCATACTGAAAACACCATCAGTAATAATTAATACATTAGTATAATCTTTTCTTCTTTCTTCTAATACTCTTCTTAAGTCAGCCATATCACTGTGCTTGAATATTGCTTTGTCAGCCTTTGACAACTTAACACCATCAATAATACTTGCATGATTTAATTCATCCGAGATAATTAAATCACCTTTACCAGTAATAGCTTGAATAACACCAGCATTACAGTTAAAGCCAGATTGGAATACCATTGCAGCTTCTTCTCTTTTAAACTCTGCTAATAGTACTTCTAGTTCCTCATGAATATCCATATTACCAACGATTGTTCTAACGGCACCTGCACCAACACCATATTTTTCAACAGCCTTAACAGCAGCTTCCTTCAACTTAGGATGATTTGCAAATCCAAGGTAATTGTTTGATGAAAGATTGATAACAGATTTTCCATTTAAAACAATTTCTGCACCATTTTCACCCTCTAAAACAGGTAGTTTTCTGTAAACACCTTGATCCTTCAAATCCTGAATATTGTCCTGTAAATACTTTAAATCATGAATGTTACTCATAAAGAACTCCTTTCACTTTATATCATTTTAATATAGTCAAATTTACAAACTCATTGTACTATAAATCGGTAACTTGTTCAATATATCGAACACAATTAATCATTATAATACAAGAGTATCACACCTTTTGCTTCTTCATTACCTAAGTTTTGATAACGATGTTCCTTTTCTGCTGTAAAATTCACAGCATCTCCAGCCTCTAGAACAATGGTTTCCATTCCTATTGTTACCTTAATAGTCCCCTCTGTAACCAAAAAATACTCCTCAACACCTTTTACATGAGCCTCTGAATAGTGTTCAGAGTCTGTCTCTAAAGCGACTGAGTACATCTCAAATTTCTTATCAACATTATAAGGGAAATAAGGAAACAATGCATAACCTTCGTCATCTTGAGTAATGACTTGAATATCTGCCTTTTTTATAGTCTTAAACGTTTCAATGTCTTCATTCAATAAGGAAGTAAATGATACTCTTAGTCCATTTGCTATTTTCCAAATAGTACCTACAGATGGATTCGTTTCACCTTTTTCAATTTGAGACAACATACTTTTACTGACTTGTACAATCTCAGAAAGCTTACCAATACTGTAACCTCTTTCTTCCCTCAATTTTTTTAAATTTAATCCAATTAACTCATTAACTTCTTTCATTTATTAACACCTCAATTTAGTCTATCACATTTCTAAAAAAAAATACTACATTTATATCAATGTAGTATAAGAAAAATTATTCTATTAATAAATCCATTGAAACAATACTAGAAAAAGAGTAAGACCACTAATAATTATTAGGAACATAGGCAAAATTAATTGCAAAGTAGCAATAATTATCGCAATCACATCTTTTTTAGATATTTTATCTTCCCTCAGATGATTTATAGGTTTCTCAACATCTGAATTATTCTTGTTATATATCATGTATAAAATGGCAAGCTACGAAGTGTTTATCACCAATGTCTTCTAACACAGGCACTTCTTGAGAACATAACTCCTTGGCTAAATAACAACGCGTTCTGAACTTACAACCAGAAGGCGGATTTGCTGCTGAAGGTACATCACCTTTTAGAATAATTTTTTCTTTTCTATCTTTCGGATGCGATGGTGGAATCGATGATAATAAAGCTTTTGTATAAGGATGCATCGGTCTTTCAAACAACTCGTGGTTATTTGTCAACTCTACTATTGTCCCTAAATACATAACAGCTATCCTATCGGAAATATATCTTACAATAGACAAATCATGTGAAATAAATAAATAGGTTAAATCCATTGATTTTTGAAGTGACTTTAACAAATTAATAATCTGAGATTGTATTGAAACATCTAAAGCCGAGGCAATTTCGTCACATACAATAAATTCTGGATTAAGAGCGAGAGCTCTTGCAATTCCAATTCTTTGTCGTTGGCCACCTGAAAACTCATGAGGATATCTTTTAAAATGAAATGGTGATAATCCACATATTTCTAGAGTCTCTAAAACCTTTTGTTCCAATTGCTTCCCTTTATACAAACCATGTTCTTTCAATGCTTCTCCAACAATTTCACCAATTGTCATTCTAGGATTTAAGGAACCATATGGATCTTGGAAAATAATCTGAATATCTTTTCTTAAGATTCTCATTTCTCGTTTTGAAGTTCGAGTAATATTTTTCCCTTTATAATAAACATCTCCCTTAGTTGCTTTTAAAAGATTTATAATTGTTCTACCAGTCGTAGACTTTCCTGAGCCAGATTCACCTACTAAGCCTAATGTTTCACCCTTTATGATCTCAAATGACAAGCCATCAACTGCTTTTATATATCCTGTTGTTTTTCTTATTACGCCACTTTTAACAGGAAAATATTTTTTAATTCCTTCAACTCTAATAATAGATTCTTTTTCTACAGACATCAATCTCTCCATTTATCATATAGCCAACATCTAACTTTTCTCTCTCTTGTCAATTCTATTAGTGGTGGATCCTTTTCAAAACATATTGGCATAGCCTCTGTACATCTAACATTAAACTTACACCCCATAGTTTTTAGGTATGGATTCGGAACACCACCTGGAATAACGTGTAACTCTTCGTCAAAGTTACACATATCTGGTCTTGATTTCATCAATCCCTTCGTGTATGGATGTAATGCTCCATCAAACAAATCAAATACATCTGCTTCTTCAACAACAATTCCGGCATACATAACGACCACTCGATCTGCAATTTCTGCAATTACATTTAAATCATGAGTTATAAACATAATTGCGGTATGATTATCTTTCTGAAGTTTTTTCATCAATGATAAAACTTGGGCTTGAATCGTTACATCTAAAGCTGTTGTTGGTTCATCAGCAATTAGAAGTTTAGGTGAACAGGCAATTGCCATTGCTATCATTACCCTTTGTCTCATGCCTCCTGATAATGAAAACGGATAATCATTTATCGCTTGCTCTGCTCTAGGAATACCTACAGTCTTCAACAATTGAATACTCTCTTTTTTAGCCATATTTTTCGATAAACCTTTATGTAATATAAGCACTTCACATAATTGATAACCAATAGTAAATACAGGATTCAATGATGTCATAGGCTCTTGAAATATCATCGATATCTCATTGCCTCTTATATTCCTCATCTCTATTTCACTGAGCTTAAGTAATTTTTCTTGATTAAAGATAATCTCTCCAGCTTCAATAACCCCTTGTGGATGAGGAACTAATCTTAATATGGATAATGAAGCAACACTCTTTCCGCAACCTGACTCTCCAACAATTCCTAAAGTTTCACCAGAGTTCACATAAAAATCAACTCCATCAAGTGCTTTTATAGAACCATCTTCTGTATGAAAATATGTTTTAAGTCCCTTCACTTCTAGAACTTTCTTAGGCATATGTTCCTCCATTATTTTTTAAGCTTAGGATCTAAAGCATCACGTAGACCATCACCAAGTATATTTAAACTTATCACAGTGATAAAAATTGCTAAACCAGCCGGAAACCATAACCAAGGCATGGACTCTATCTGACTGTGTGTTAAGTGTGACAACATATTTCCCCACGAAGCCATCGGTGGTTGAACCCCTAAACCTAGGTAAGACAACCCAGCCTCAGAAAGTATCGCACCTGACATACCTAAAGTTGCGTAAACAATAATTGTCGCCATCACATTTGGCCATAAATGCCTTATAATAATATTTCGATCCCTTATCCCGAGTGCTACAGCAGCTTCAAGAAATTCCTGTTCTTTAAGTGAAAATATTTGAGCTCGAACCATTCTAGTAATACTTGGCCAACCAAGCAATCCGATAATAAACATTACATTATAAATACTTGGACCTAAAATAGCTGACATCGTGATACATATTAATAGGAATGGAAAAGACATGACAACTTCTGTTACACGCATAATAAACGAATCAACAATACCACCATAATATCCTGAGATTGAGCCTAATAGCAATCCTAAAAAGATACTTATAGATGTTGCAACAAGACCTACTGAAAGTGATATTCTACCACCATATATCAACCGAGAATAAATGCATCTTCCAATTACATCTGTTCCAAGAATATAGGATTTATTCATTTGCTGTTTTTGAGTTAGTGCTTCACCATTTATAGAAACGGTTATTATTCCTTCATTTTTCTCATTTGACCAATCTACAAATAGCTCTTCACCATTAATATGATAGATATCAAAAGTTCTCTTTCTATCTGCAAGTCTATTCAGCTTTTCATGTTCATTTTGATGCTTCTTAGCTTCATCTGATAATTTATCAGAAAGCTCTTTCTCCTCCATATTGTCAGTCCGAATCAAACGCTTTTCTTCCTTATGTAATTCACCATTAAAGAAAACCAATGTTCTAGTTTTCATTCCTATTTTTTGTTGAATTACTTCAATGATATCATTATCAATCTCAAATTTAACATAATCTTTAATCAAATCAACTTCTACTGGAGCAATCTGTTCTTTTATGGTGATATTTTCTCCATCTACTTCAATAATCGATACTTCTTTATTATCACGGCTTGTATAAAATAAATTCTCACTAACTTTAATAGAATGATAATCTAAATTCTCATTTAATAGATACTCTATATTATTAACCATAAAAATCGGTTTTTCACGATCCGTCCAGTTAACCTCAATAACATCCTCAGTAGAAACATATTTAGCATAGTTTTCTTTTTCATCATAAATATCTGCTTCAATTTTTTTTACATAATCAAAGTGATTTCCTTCAACTTTTACTATCTCTCTTAAAGTAAAATCATCTCCTCTAAACATATACAATTTATGAGTAACATCAGATTGTACAGTATACATAGGAGGCTTTTCCTCATTATGCAATGATAAATATACTTTTTTTGTATCCGATTCACCTATGCTAGTTACTTGTAAGCCAGCGTCTTCTTTAAAAATAAATTTACCATTATCATCTAATAAGTGAATCGTATGATCATTGGGTCGAATAGTAATCTTAGAGCCTGCATACTGATCAAACGACCAGTTATACTCATACACATTTAAACGCCAAGGCATATTACCAGCCTTCATATTACCCTCATTGTAATGAAATTCTGTCACCCAAGGCGCAAAAATAGACAACAAAGAAAAAAGTAGCAAAATAATTAAAGATAATAATGCTAACTTATTTCTATTAAATCTCCTTAGTGCTTTTTTCCATGGCGATTCAATTAGTATTCCAATATTTTGATCAGAAATTTGTGTCTTATTGTTTTTAATCATTAGAATTCCTTAATTATATTTGATTCTAGGATCAGCTAGACCATAGCATAAATCTGCAAGTAAATTCCCTAATAACGTTAGAATCGAGAAAAATAATGTCGTACCCATTAATAGTTGATAATCCCTATCTGTCACTGCTCTATACGCAATTGTTCCAAGTCCTGGCCAGGCAAATAATTGTTCTACAATAATTGCACCTCCGAACAATCCCGGTAATGCAACTCCTAACAAAGTGATAATTGGTATTAATGCATTTCGTAATGCATGTCTATAAATTACAACTCTTTCAGATAATCCTTTTGATTTTGCCGTTCGTATATAGTCTTGACCTATAACCTCTAGCATGGCTGTTCTTGTGAACCTCATAAAAACTGCACTACTTGGTAGACCAAGTACCAATGCAGGTAATACCATATGATGCATCACATCTTTTGTATAGTACCATACTCCAATTTCTTTTGTCCCAGGTTCTGTCATACCCGAAATGGGAAACCACCCGAAATCAATTGCAAAGACCTTGATTAGCATAAGGCCGAGAAAGAATGTAGGAATCGAACGTCCTGTAAAAGAGATTCCTGTTACAATGTGATCAAAGAAAGAATATTGCCTTGTCGCAGATACTATCCCAGCAGGTATACCTATTAAAAGACTAATTAATAGAGCATTTACAGATAAAATAAATGTATGCCACATATAAGATTGAATTACTTTTACGACAGGTTGACCATACAATGTTGAATAACCTAAATTTTTATGCACTATCAATTCTGTTAACCAACCAACATATCTTTCAACGATACTTTTATCAAGATCAAAGTTTTCTCTTAATCTTTGTTTTTCTTCAACCGTCATATTAGGATCCATCATTTTAGATACAGAATCTCCTGGTGCTATTGCATTTAGAGAGAAAACAGCTAATGATATCATAAACAATACAGGCAGTAACTGTAGGCATCTTTTTAATAGAAAAGTCTTCATCTTTATCTCCTAGTGAGAGTAGTTCAGAACGCAACTTGCTCTATACTCAATGCGTTCTGATATTTATACCTATCATTCAAATAAAGTTGGATTACTTACTCATTCAGTAAATACAATTATAGCCCAGCATATATGCTGAGCTATTTTAGTTACACTTTAAAAATTAATCTAGATAATCCAATTCTATTTCAAGTAGTTGATTTCCTAAACCTTCAAAAGTATCTAATTCCAAATTATGAACTCTTTGATTCACTCCATTAACAACAGTACCTATAGAAACAAAGATATACGGAACTTCTTCATTCGCAATTTTTGCCCATTCATGGTATAAAGCTGCTCTTTTAGCTTGATCATATTCTTCATTAGCCAATCTAAAAATCTCATTTGCTCTTTCATGGTGGAATCCAATTGAATTATATCCACCAAGAATATCCGCATCTTCACCGAAAATCTGTGTTGGATCTGGATCAACTGCTAAAGCCCAAGCCATATTGAACATATCATAATCCTGTTTCTCGTAAATCATATCTAGTACTGCAGAAAACTCCATCAATTCACTATCTACCTCAATACCTAATTCGCCCCATTGCTGCTTAGCAACTGCGATTAGATTGAGTGGCCACTTAATGTTATCATACGATGTCCATACAATAGTGAATTTCTCACCATCTTTATCTAAGACTCCATCACCGTCAGTATCATACCAACCCGCTTCATTCAATAACTCTATTGCTTTTTCTGGGTTGTAGCTATAATCATTTAATTCAGAAGCATCAGGATATGCCCATGACACAGGAGAAATCGGTCCCAGACAAGGTGCTGCAAATCCTTCCCATTGTGCATCAATAAACTCATCTAAATTAAGTCCATACCACAAAGCTTGTCTTACTCTTCGATCAGAGAATTTTTCCAATCTCAAGTTAAATCCAATATATCTATATGAATTACCAAGATATTCTTGAACATTGGCAATACCAGATTCAGTCATCGTATCGTAATTATCTAAATTAGCTGGCACTCTAGCTACATCAACGTCACCAGCATTTACAGCTGCTGCGACAGTTGCCTCTGGAACAACTTTGTAAATGACTCCATCAATCTTTGTTCTTCCCAGAAAATAATCCTCAAAAGCTGTAAATTGAATATATTGACCAACTTCATATAAATCAAGCTTCATAGGACCAGTTCCCATAGGTACACTATTTAATTCCTTCAACTCTTCAAATGAATCATGAGCATAATACTCTGCAGATAAAATTCCATAATCAAAATCAGAAATCTTATTCACTTTTGGTACTTCAATGGTAAATGAAATAGTATGCTCATCAATTACTTTAATACCTCTAATAGTATCTGTTTCACCAGCTGCATATGCTTTAACACCAACAATATCAGCAACAACCGACCCTCTTGATCCATCGTATTCAGGATCTGCAATTGTATAGTAAGTAAATGCAACATCATTTGCTGTTAGTTTTGTTCCGTTATGAAACTTTACTCCTGGTGTAATATAAAAAGTATATGTTCTTCTATCATCAGAAACTTCCCAAGTCGCTAAATCAGGAACATACTCCGCATTTTTATTCACTTTTATCAAACCATTAAAAACAAGATCACATACTGATGAATCATATTTCGAATCATACAAAACCGGATTGAACTCACCATCAAAACCTGACATACCAACAGTAAGAACATTACCTCTTCTGATAGCTTTGTTGTTTTCAGCCATCCCTTCTAGTTCTTCTTGTCTTAACTCTTCAGTTGTTTTATCCGATTCTAATATTTCTGTATCAGTTGAATTAGTATTTTCTATAGTCGTAGAATCATCTTCATTTGTTATATCAGATGTAGAATTGCTCGAATCACTACATCCTATTAAAACTAAAGAAGTAAGTAAAACTAATACTAAGAAAAGTCCTATTAATTTTTTAAACATTTATAATCCCCCTTGGATTAGTATTCAAGTCACCCTACGTAACTATGAATGTTTGTGCTACTTTTATGCAACAACTTACATGAAATATTATATAGTTTTTAAATTATTTCGTCAAACTTTACTTGATTTATTAAGTTACTATATTTTACAGCAAAAAAAATACCTCAATTTAATGAGGTACATTAAAACTATTTATCTAAATATGCTCTACCAAAATAGAATTTTCCTAAAACCGTTCTCTCTACATCTTTTAAATAGTCTTGTTGGTGTATTTGATCTACATAATTGAAGATTGGGATAAACCATGCATCTTCAACAAGGATTTTTTCGGCTTCAGCAAGTATATCATAACGTTCTTGACCCATTGCATAAGCTGAATCCATTATTAACTGATCAAAGTCTTCATTTGACCATTCAGGAACATTTAGAGGGTTGCCTGTAATATAAAGACCTATAAAAGTTAACGGATCTACATAATCACCAATCCATCCACCCCTAGCAAGCTCAAATTCATGAGATTTTCTAAGCTCCTGGAAAACACCAAATTCCATTGATGAAACTTCCATATCGATCCCTAAGTGAATCTTGAATGCATCTTGCATTTGCTGTGCTACCAATAAGTGATCTTCAGTTGAATTAGTTACATATTCTAATGATGGGAAGCCTTCACCATTAGGAAAACCTGCTTCTTTCATCAATTCTTTTGCCTTCATAGTATTATTTTCCATATCATAAATATCTACACCATATGCCATTGCCTTTTCTGCAAATTCCTCATTGTTAGCATCTTTAATTCCTGGTGGAATAAAGTTGATAGCAGGTATATTACCTGAGTTTAGCATATCTACAATTGCAACTCTATCGATAACAAGAGACATCGCCTGTCTAACTCTAATATCTTGTAGCTCAGGTACTTTGTTAGCATTTACATTAAAGTAGTATGTTCCTGGTCTAGCTTCAATTCTAAAGGTTGCATCTTCTACTAGAAGTCTTGGAACTTCTGCTGGTGGAATCGTTGTATTAAAGTCAAAACCACCAGAATCATATTCAGCTAATGCTGCAGTACCTTCATTAATCATTTTAGCAATGATTTTGTCTATTTGTACTTCGTCTGCTCTCCAATACATAGGATTTTTTTCTAAAACAATTCTATCTCCTGGTACATATTCAGTTAATACAAAAGGACCATTACAAATCACAGTTTCAGGATCTGCAGCCCACGCACCATCCGCTTTTGCTTCAACAGCTTCTTTTCTTAGTGGCATTAAAGTTGAAAAACCTGTTAAACCTACAAAGTAATCTGCTGGTGCCTTCAAAGTTACTTGGAATGTTGATTCATCAACCGCTTTACATGATTCATAATTAAATTCATCAAATATCCAAGCATAATCTGAGGCAGTAGCTGGATCAATATTTCTATTCCATGCATACTCAAAATCATATGCAGTTACAGATTTGCCATCAGACCATTTCACGCCATCTCTAATATGGAATGTGTAAACCAAACCATCTTCTGATACTTCATGGCTATCTGCCATAGCATACACAGGTTTACCATCAACTTCTCTCATCAATCCCTCATACGTGTTATTAATTACATGACCTGCATTCGTGGCTGCATTTAAACCAGGATCCAGCGTTTCTACTGTCGCACCAAGATTCCAGTTTAAGATCATCTCCTCAGCCGGTTCATCAACTTCAATATTCGGCGTTTTAGTATTATCGTTATTTTCCTCAACTGATTCATTTACATTTGGCGTTGTTTCATTTGCACTATTGTTGCTTGAGCACCCTATGAAGAGAGATATCATAAGTGCAATAATCATCAAAATAGATAATGTCCTTTTCAAAATGTCCTCCTCCTTAATTGGAAGAACCTTTCAATGTTCTTCCACATGATTAATCATACAATACGATTAATACAGCAATAACGGGATACACTTCTTCATACAGATACTACAATCCCCATAATAGTAAAAGTACGAATCCTTCTCACAAACAAGTAAAATGTCTTCTAATTACCATCTCCTCACTATTAATATTAAATGTGTTTATCTACACTTACATTCTATGCTTGCTTAATAAAACGTGCAAACCATTGAAAACACTCTATAATTTCTCGTAAGCCTTGATATGACTGAATTTTCTGAAAATATGTTACAGCAATTCGATTTGCATTTAATAATTGTTTAGAAAGATGTGTCTTTTATGTATCCAAGATATATAATTAACGAAATATTCAGACAATTATATATCTTTTATGAAACAATTAACAAAAAAGTTCGGTTACCCGAACTTTTAAAACTAATCTATATAATCTAATTCAATGTATAATATTTGAGAACTTATATTATCATAAGTGTCTAGCTCTAAATTGTGTACTCTATTGTTCACACCATTAATCACGGTTCCTATTGAAATGAAAATGTAAGGAACTTCCTCATTGGCTATAGTCATCCACTCCTGATATAAAGAAGCTCTTATCGCCTGATCATATTCTTTTCTACCTAATCGGAAAATCTCATTGGCTCTTTCATTATAATATCCCATAGCATTGTACCCTCCAGAAACATCTGCTTCTTCGCCAAATATCTCCGTTGGATCTGGATCAGTAGATAAACTCCATGACATATTGTAAACTTCAAAGTTTTGCTTAAAATAAACCAAATCAGATACAGCTGTAAACTCCATCAAATTAGGTTCAACTTCAATTCCCAATGCACCCCAGTTATCTTTTGCAACAGATAATAAGTTTGTCGACCAATCAAAATCAGTGTAAGATGTCCATACTATCGAAAACTTTTCGCCATCTTTATCTAAAATTCCGTCACCATCAGTATCTTCCCATCCTGCTTCTTTCAATAGTTCAGATGCTTTTTCAGGACTATAATCATAAACTGTTAATTCTGAAGTATCTGGATAAGCCCATGATACAGGAGATATTGGTCCCAAGCACGGCGCTGCAAATCCTTGCCACTGAGCATCAACAAATTCTTTCACATTCAATCCATACCATAATGCTTGTCTTACTCTCTTATCAGAAAACTTGTCTAATCTCAGATTAAAGCCAATATATCTATACGAATTTCCCAAATACTCTTGAACCTCTGCAATTCCAGCTTCAGTCATAGTATCATAGTTATCTAAATTTGAGGTCACCCTTGCTACATCTACTTCGCCTGCGTTAACAGCTGCTGCAACACTCTCGTCTGGTACTACCTTATAAATTACACCATCTATATAAGCCCTACCTTCATAATAATCATCATATGTTGATAATTCAACGTACTGACCCAATTCAAACAACTCAAATTTCATAGGCCCTGTACCCATAGGTACTGTATTTTTACTTTTTAGTTCTTCAATTGAATTGTACTCATAATACTCCTTATTCAAAATACCAAAACTAAAATCGGCAACTTTCTTTACATTGGGTTCCTTGATTGTAAATGAAATTGAATAATCATTAATAATCTTTATCCCCTCTATACTTTTAGTCTCACCAATTCTATACTCTCTAACTCCAACAATATCCTGCACTATCGCCCCCCGCGGACCATCATAATCTGGATCTGCAATAGCATAGTAAGTAAAAGCAACATCTGCAGCAGTTAGTTCCTCACCATTATGAAATTTAATGCCAGGTGTTATTGAAAAAGTATACGTTAACTTATCTTCTGAAACATCCCACATCGCTAGATCAGATACATACTCACCATTATTGTTAATCTTTATCAAACCATTAAAGACCAAATCAACAATTTTGGAATCTGAATCATTGTAATATAAAATGGGATTAAATACACCATCTATCCCTGATTGAGCTATTGTCAAAATATTGCCTCTTCTTAAAGCTGGATTTATTTCTGCATCTAGTATTTCGTCTTTACTCTTTTCTTCGATTGGCTCATCATCGTTCAACTCATTTTCTTTAGTAACAACATTTACTGATTCTTCAACAACTCCGTTATTACCACATCCTACAAATACTCCTGATACTAAAAATATCACAAGTAAGAATAGAATCAATAATTTATTATTCATTTCTATCCTCCTTCTATTTATGTTTCTATCTCTCAGTTGATTATAAAGCATTGAATAATCAAATCAACCTTCTATATAACATAAAAAAACCTGTACAAGCTAGTATATAGCCCATTCAGGTCTTTATCTCACTACTATTATTTAAGAAACTTAACAGTTTCATGTACAAATCATCATAACTTTATTACGTAAATGAGATTTTCTATACCATGAAAACTTATTTATCAAATTTCCATGATAAAATATGTAATATCATCTTCATTTTGACCATCTTCAGTCAACAGATATGATTTAATCTTATTGTTCAAACTCTTCAAACTTAAGTCTCTGTAATTATACATCACTTCTTCCAATGTTTCTTGAGATATAGTGTCATTCTTAAGATTATCTATCAAACCATCTGTATAGAATATTATACGGTCACCTTTTTCTAGAACTATTGTTTCACTTGTATAAGTTGGTGTAAAAAAGTCACTCATTTTACAAATCGGAAATCCTTGACTCTTATCAAGAAACTCTTTTGTCCCATCTTTTCTCATCAACAAAGGATAGCAATTTATGCCACCAGATGAGTAAGTTAAAACCTTCGTATCAATATTGTAGGATGCAAAAAACATAACCATATACATTTCATCTGGGAAGTTCATTTTATTGAATTCTTCATAAAAATGTTTTAAATTACGATGAGGTTTTAAACCACGATATTTCATAATCAATTTTTCTGATGACTTGATAAAGTTGTTACAAAACATCGTCATCAAAGCTGCAGATACACCATGTCCAGAAACATCCAGTACATACATACCAATATTATCGTCGTCTAATCTATAAATATCAAAGAAATCACCACTTAATCTTTCACAAGGAAAATACTCCGATGTAAATACAACTTTGTTGAAGTTCAAGCGTCTTGGTGGTAATAATGACTGTTGGATGCTCTTTGCATATTCTATTTCTTGTATCAAACGCATATTGTTGTTTTTCATCTCAGTTGTTCTTCTATCAACAATTACCTCTAAGTTTTCAGCATATAGCTTAATTTGCTTTTCTTCATTGATAAGTTCTTCAACTGGACTTTCTATATTATAACCGAACAATGCTATGTAAATATAATAATAACCAATAAACATATAAAGACTATATATAAAATGATACAAATATGTATATCTTATGAATGTCAGTCTAACAACTTGAGCTATAATCAATATCGCAACACCATTCATAAACTTTAATATAAATTTATTTTTTTCTTGGCTGTAATTTCTAAAATGAACTGCAAATGTTACTATTAATAAAACAGCTGTCGCATACTCAAAAAGAATTTGCCATCTCGATCCTAAAACAGGAAGGCTATATAATGGTATCCTTTTATTAATCATCAACAGGATTACCGCAAACATGAGCCAAAAGCTTAAAACAGAAGCTTTTACAACACCTGTTTTGGGTTTGTTCAGTTTATTTATTAGCGGCAAACTTGAACCAATAACTAAACCACAAGCACCAATCAATTTACCAACTGATGAGAAAATAGACAAAGTATCATAACTAACATTGTCAGTAAACCAATGTGCCTGAGCGAATGCTACAAACATAAAACCTACTGACACACCAAAAAACAAAGCATAAATAATCATTCTGGTAGAGTAATTTTTCCGAACTGCACGGCTACAAATACTTACAATAAGTATAATAACCATTATAGTTGCAAACTCAAAAATAAAAGGTAAGTTGACCAACCCTGTATCTTCTAACATCATCAGCATAGGAATTTCAAATATATAGGCAATCAGAAATAATGTGGTTACTATGATTGTAGTAACCACCATTTCCCCATACTCTGAATATACAATTTGTTCATACAGTTTTCTAATAAATCTCATAGCTTACCCTATTCTGTAAAATAACTACCTCCAATAAACTCTTTTAATATTGAAGTAATTGGCACCAGTTGATCATCATCTATAGACTCAAAATAACTTAAAAATTTTAAAAGTCTTTTTGCTTCTTTATATTCTTCACAATCTGAATCAATTTCTTGTAACAATGGTTCCGCATGCTTTTTTAGAACAGCTAATTCAAAACTAAGTGCTGAATTAAACATCACATCAGCCTCTTCTTGGAATGGGAAAATATTCTTTTCCTCTCCTCTTCTAACAGATGCCCATAATTGTATGGTTCTCTTAGCATTATGTCCTCTATATTTGCTATCCCTTACAATACGTCTAATCAACCTTGAATCGGTTGTTGGGATTCTATTATGATCATCAATATTAAGTTGCGTTAATGCACTAATGTAAATCTTAAATTTATGTTCATGATCAATTTGAGATGTCAATCTTTCATTTAAACCATGGATCCCTTCAATAATAATTGGTTGATGTTCATGAATCTGAAGGAACTTCCCATTGTATTCTTTTTTCCCTTCAACAAAGTTAAATGTTGGTAATTCAACACACTTTCCTTCTACAAGCGCTGCCAAATGTTCATTAAATAAATTCACATCAACTGCATCTATTGATTCAAAATCAAAGTCACCATTTTCATCACGCGGCGTAAACTCTCTATCTACAAAATAATCATCTGTTGATAAGGTTATCGGATTATAACCATTAACCATTAACTGTATTCTTAAACGATTTGCAAAAGTTGTTTTTCCCGAAGATGATGGTCCTGCTATTAAAATAACTTTTTTATCTAATTGAGTGATTTGATCAGCTATTTGAGCCACTTTCTTTTCATGAAGCGCTTCGCCTAGTATCATTAGCTCCTTGTAGTTGTTTTTTTCTATTTCATCATTCAACTCAAAAACATTGCTGACACTCACTATTTCTCCCCAGGCCTCTGATTCTTTGAAAATCTTAGCTATCTTCTTATGTTCAACAAACTCAGGAAGATTCATAGGTTCAGAAACAACAGGATGTCTCAAAATAACACCTTGGTCATATTTCATGATATCATATCGAGTTAAATAACTCACATTAGGCAACATATATCCATAAAAATAGTTTTTTAACCACCCACAAGTATAAATATTGATAAAATCATGTTCCCTATACTTTAATAATTTTGCTTTTGTTCTAAACTCTAAATCCTCAAATATAGTCTTTGCTTCTTCTAGACTTACACTTGCTTTATGGATAACTTCACCTTTGCTAATAATTTCATCCATACGTGTCTTTATTTTGTCTATATCCTCTGCATTTAATTCTCTATGATAATCAAAGTCACAAAATAATCCTTTACTCAGCGAATGACGAACATTAACGTGAATATCTCTAAACACTTCCATTGTTGCGCGTATAAATACAAACGCTAAAGTTCTTTGATACATTCTAATGCCGTCTGATTGCGTTAAGTCTACCCATTTTATTTCTGCATCTTCATCGACTTCATAAAAAAGCTCACGCAATTTATTATTAACAAGTGCTGCAACAATAAGAGGTTGATCGCCTATTCTATAGTTACAGGCAAGTTTTTCTAGAGTCGTTGGCTCTTTCAATTCAATAACATTTTCTTCAATTGTAACTTTAAACATAAGGACTCCTCTCTACTTTAGATCATCAAGCATTACTTCAATATACTCGTTAATAACACTGTATTTATATCTAAACAACTTAACATCAAGTTTCTTCAAACATTTATCAAAATCATCTAACACATTGTATGGATTACCATAAAATCTATAAATATCATCAATGGATACACCTTTGAATCCATGCCCGACTATCGAATCATTTCTAAGTTCAATCAAAGCCTTCATATGATCAGAATTAAGTATTTTTTCAATTTCAGTGTATTTGTATTCATTCTTTAAGTACCTGTGAATGTACGTTGTTATACCATACATCAAATTTGAATTATAGATTCTGTATTTCTTTCTTAACGTTTTTAATATTTCCCTTTTTTCCATATGATTTGTTAGCAATGAGAATCTCGATCTTCCTATATGATTCTTAACAAATAAATACTTTAAAACAGCTTCTTTAAAACGATAAACCCTACCTAAAAAATCAATAAATTCCTCATTAACAATCTGAAATTTGATATTCTCCATAAGTTCTGAGAACATGGCATCTGGATTACCATCAATAAGCTGATCCAAATTCTTTATAATCATTTGAATTTCTGAAGTCGATATTCTTTCATCAGGTAAGTTCGATAATAAGTATCTTGCTGTCTTGAAGTCAAAATTGACAGCATATCGACACGAATTAACAAGAGTAGCCACATCTGATTCTTCAAGGTCTCGATCTTTTAACAAATCGAGCGCTCCACCATAATCATACCTGTTAATCAATTGTCTTATCGTCTTAAATGTATTCAAACGGTCTCCTTAATCTAGATTGTGTTGTTTCACAAAAGTATTAATGGCGTCTGATGTTTTTTCATAAACCTTTTCACCAATAACAACTTTATAAGCATGTAATAATTGATTTTGACCTTTTAATCTTTCACCACCATATTTAACATCTCCAACTATCGGAAAACCTGCATATGCTAAAGAACTTCTTATCTGATGCGTTCTACCAGTTAATAGTTCTACTTCTAATAAACTATAAGTACCAGTAGAAGATATCACCTTATATTTTGTATGTACAAACTTACTCTCATCACTAGATTTTGATGATATACGTACCTTATTAGATTGTTCATCTTTGACTAAATAGCCCTTTATTTCACCTTCCAATTTAGGTTTCCCAGAAACAACAGCTAAATAGAATTTACCTATCTTTCTTTCTCTCATTAAAGCATTGTATTCTTTAAGCGCTGAATAGGTTTTTCCGAAAATAACAAGTCCACTAGTATTTTTATCAAGACGTTGTATTGAAGCTGGCTTGAAGGTTCTAGTACTTAAATGCTTTAAATAAACTTGTACTTTTGAAGACAATGTATTCTTATACTCATTGGAATCAGGGTGTGTTAATAGTCCTATTGGCTTGTTGACAATAAGAATATCATCATCTTCATAAACCACCTCTAAATCTACATCTTCAGCTGAATACTGAATAAGTGGTTTCATTAATTCTTCAATGGCATTATCATGAAGATGAATTTGAATTTCATCATCCAATTTCAAAAAATACTTTTCTTCTACACGTTTTCCGTTAACTTTAATACGTTTTTTTCTAATTAGCTTAAAAATATTTGTCTTAGTTGTATTGTTAAGATATTTTGTCAAAAATCTATCTAATCTTTGATCCATTTCATTCTCTGTTACTTTTATTACTCTCATTTACTCTCCATTAAAATTCAATCTCTATGATTGAAAAATCTATTGTTTTTACAAATCCCAAGGATTCATATGCAGTTACTGCCGGCAAATTATCTTGGAGCACCGCTAAAATTGGAATATTACCTTTACTTAAAATAGCTTTACATAATGCTGATACAATCATTTTTGCATATCCCTTACCTCTACAATCAGCAGTTGTATAAACACCACCAATTTGGGAAAAAGCTTGAATTTTATCTTCTACAAATCCCTGCGCTACAAACTTTTTATTTTCTTCTATAACCAAATACTCATTTGTTTTTTCACGTTCATGTATACGTTTCTGCATCTGGTTAATCGTCATATGATTACGTTCGAAGCTTTTCTCTATTTCAAGTAGAAACTTAACTTGTAGCTTGGCATCTGAAATGTTAGCTTCTCTTACAATTGATGTATCTAATAAATCTTGATCTTCTAAAATCATATACATGCTGTTACTATATTTATACCTTTTTACTGTCCTTTCAAACATTTGCCAGACCATCTCAACTTGTCTAGAAGCTCCTGACATATATTCAGGTTTAAAATGTTTGATTGCCTTAAGTAAATCAACTTTTTTTGTGACATCATCATTTATAAAATGTAATAGAAATCTCTTATTATTTGTAAAGACAAAAAGCCCTTCTAATATGTCATCATCGTTAATGAAGCCAAGAAAGGTCCCTGCATTTTTATCTGATATGATATTTCGTAATCCATTCTTATCAAATATTTTGGCAATTTCTATACATCCCCAAAAGTTTTGATAGATATAATTAGAAACCATTTCATGATTATTTTCTGTCATTCTAACTATATTGCTCATCTTTCCTCCATAGCTTTATTATACGTTATATTTAGTATCAAACCAACATGTTAAAAACATATTACTATGCGTATTTTATAATGAATTTCTTCAACATATATGTTATTCTTATAGATGATTAGGAGGACATTATGGAAAAGGTAAAAGACTTTCTCTATGACATCAGTGATTTTGTTTTTTCATTGTTGATCATTGTTATTATATTTTTAGTAGTATCACTAAAACTTACAGATACAATGCAGGTACATTTCTTTTCAAATATCGGTAGGGATACAGCCGCTGATTTATCAGATGCAACAGTACCTTCTTTAGACGATATAAATAATGAAATTGATACAACCCCAGAGGTAACACCTGTAGAACCAGAAACTACTCCAGAAGAAGAAACCGTAACTGAACCGATAGATGATACAACAGTTGTAGAAATAAAAGATGTCTCTTTTGAAATCACACCTGGTTCACCTGGATTTAAGATTGCTACAAACTTAGAATCTGCTGGATTAATTGATGATGTTGATGTCTTTATTCAAACACTTGATGATTTAAACTTAGGAAACAGACTTCGTGCTGGTACATTTAAACTGAATACAGGAATGACTGTAGAAGAGATTATTAAAACACTTGCTGGTCAATAAAATAACTTGAAGCTAAGCTTCAAGTTTTATTTTTTTGAGTTCTTCATCTGTAAGTTCTCTGTATTCACCTAGTTCCAATGAATTGTCTAAGTTCAATCCACCAATACTGATTCGTTTTAGGTATACAACCCGTTTTCCTCTTGCAGCAAACATACGCTTAACTTGATGATACTTTCCTTCCGTTATTTTCAATTCAATAATTGAAATATCATCTGCTTCCAAAATCTTTAACTCACTTGGTTGACACTTTGTTTCGTCTTTTAAAACAATACCTGATTGAAAAGCCTTAATATCCAACTCATCTACCACACCTTCCACATGAGCATAATAGGTTTTAGAAATATGCTTTTTAGGATTCATCAGCTCATGATTCCAATTACCATCATCAGTAATAAATAACATTCCTTCTGTATCGATATCCAATCGACCTACTGGAAAGAGTTTTCTATTTCCATAAGTTTCTTTAATTAAATCAATAACCGTCTTATGTACAGAATCATCAGTAGCAGATATCACACCTTGAGGTTTATTCATAAGGATGTACAAATGTTTATCATATCCTATGTTTTCTCCATTTAGAGCAATGATTTGCAAGTCTGGATTGATGTTAGCGTTTACTTTTTTTACAATTTCACCATCAACAGTTACTAAACCTTTTGTAATCATCTTCTTTACATCAGTTCTAGAACCATATCCCATATTACTTAGAAATTTATCTAGCCTCATGATAACCTCCATTGTGACGGATAAAGATTCTTTAGCTTACCAGAGGACCATTTCCCCCATCCAATAGGATACCCATCTACACAAATAAGATTGTAGCCTTTTTCTCCATCACAAGCAACAGTTTCACATTTTAAATACTTTGTGACTTCTAAGGAATCTGATGCAAAGTTTATTGTTTGTTTGAAATCCTCTTTTTTTAGTGCTAAAGCCATAGCGTGTGATGGTTCAAATCTATTTTTCTTCAGCAATCCTAAAAACCAACCATTTTTTACTACTTTTACACCCGTTAAGTCAATTCGTTTACTCGGTAATAAAAACACTTTATCCTTAACTACTTTAAACAAACCTTCAATTGGTTTAATCATGTTTTCATCCATAAAACTTTTAAGTAGTTCAGGTGGTTGACTAGAAATATCTTCAAACCTATAATCATGTTTCTGATCAGACAGTTTTAATTTTGCAGCAAAATGACCTTCTCCATCCAATAAATGCGGATACAATCTAACAACTTCATGCATATCAACACCTGGTTCAAATCCGTATTTTTTTGCTATATCAACTAACTGCAAACTTTTTTTACTCATTGCATAACGAATCATTTCCTCGTTTTCAAAAGTATTAAAAGTGCACGTTGAATATACAACTTCACCTTCTCCATTTAATACTTCTAGAATGTCATCCAGAATACTTTTTTGCATTGATACACATGCCTCTACATCATAATCTTCATAAGCATTAATCGCATCATCATGTTTCTTAAACATTCCTTCACCAGAACATGGTGCATCGATCAGCAGTTTATTTACACGACCATATAATGTTTCTTTAATCTTTTCCTGCCTCTCGTTTAGAACCACTAGGTTTCTTAGTCCCATTAACTCAGCATTACGAATTAAGGCTTTTAAACGATGATTATTGATATCATTGGCTATTAAAACGCCTGAATCATTCATCATAGCAGCCATTTGCATAGTTTTTCCTCCAGGAGCAGCACATAAATCCAAAGCAATATCGCCTTCATTAGGATTTAACAGTACAGCTGGTAACATAGCTGATGGCTCTTGAATATAATAGAGTCCCGCAAAATAATGCGGATGTTTTGCTGGTCTAATATCGTCTATATAAAAACCATCGTTTGTCCATGGTATCGGTTTTAGATTAAATGGACTTATCTTTAAAAACTCTTCAACAGAAATCTTTAAAGTATTCACACGAATACCACGATGCGTTTTATTATTATAACTCTTAAAGAAATCCTCATAACTTTCTCCAAGTTGATGCTTCATTTGCTCAATAAATTTAACTGGTAATTTCATACACTCTCCCGCTCTAATAGGCTAAAATACAAATAGCAAGCGTTTTCCTAAACTTTTTTCCTGAAAACTTTTCATTTTAGAAAAGTTATATGGTATTATATATAAGGATTTGCTATCCCATTATACAACAAATAATCATTCACAAAAATCGTTTAGCACAAACTTTTTTTTGGTATGAATAAGGTGAATATGCCAATCGGCATTGGAAAATATAATTTAGGAGGTCAATTATGGCATTAGTTACGACTAAAGAAATGTTCAAAAAAGCTTATGAAGGCGGTTACGCTATCGGTGCTTTTAACATTAATAACATGGAAATCCTTCAAGGTATCGTTGATGCTGCAGAAGAAACAGGTTCTAACGTTATTGTACAAGTATCATCTTCAGCATTAAAGTATGCTAGACCTACTTACTTAAAGAAGTTAGTAGAAGCTGCTGTAGAAGATTCAACAATTGATATTGCATTACACTTAGATCATGGTGCTGATTTTGAAGCTTGTAAGACTGCTGTAGATTTAGGTTTCACTTCAGTTATGATCGACGGTTCTCACCACGATTTCGAAGGTAACATCGCTGTTACTAAAGAAGTTGTTGAGTACGCACACTCTAAGGGTGTTGTTGTAGAGGCTGAATTAGGTAGACTTGCTGGTGTTGAGGACGACGTAGATGTTTCTGCTGAAGATTCTTCTTACACAGATCCACAACAAGCTAAAGAGTTCGTTGAAAGAACTGGTGTTGATTCATTAGCAATCGCTATTGGTACAAGCCATGGTGCTGTTAAGTTCACTGGTGAGCCAAAACTTGAGTTTGGTATCTTAAAAGAAATCATGGAATTACTTCCTAACTTCCCATTAGTATTACATGGTGCTTCTTCTGTTTATCCAGAGGCTGTTCAATTATGTAACGACAATGGCGGCGATTTAAAAGGCGCTTGTGGTGTTCCAGATGAGATGTTAAGAGAAGCAAACAGATTAGGTGTATGTAAGATTAATGTTGATACTGACTTAAGAATCGCATTCACTGGTCAAGTTAGAAAAGCTTTCAATGACAATCCAGCAAACTTTGACCCAAGAAAATACTTAGGTCCTGCTAGAGATGAAATCAAGAGAATTGTTGCTCACAAGATGATCAACGTATTTGGTTCTAACACAAAGTAATTAATTAAACGACAGTTCATATGAGCTGTCGCTTTTTTTTTATAAGAAAACCCACATCATAATGATGTGGGTATTTTTTACTTCTTCTCTGGCTCTGGATACTCAGTATCACCAGTTTCTACTGTTACAGATTCGATTTTTTGCTCTGTTACAGGTCTATCCATAGCACCTGTTTTAGACTCAGCAATTTCATTCACGACATCCATACCTTCAGTTACTTTTCCAAAAGCTGCATAAGAACCATCTAAATGCGGAGAATCCTTGTGCATGATAAAGAACTGAGAACCTGCTGAATTTGGCATTTGAGATCTTGCCATTGATAATACACCAGCAGTATGCTTTAAGTTATTATCAAAACCATTCGCTGAAAATTCACCTTTAATGCCGTAACCTGGGCCACCCATACCTGAACCTTCAGGACAACCACCTTGAAGCATAAAGCCTCTAATAACTCTATGGAATACTAAACCATCATAGAAACCTTTATTAATTAGAGAAATAAAGTTGTTAACTGTATTTGGTGCTATTTCAGGATAAAGCTCAGCTTTGATAACTTTACCTGTATTCATTGTTATTGTTACTATTGGATTCATTTTTCCTCCTTAAGATTGCTGTTTTTCGAAGTTAACATCATAACCATTGACTTCAAACAACTCATTGAATATCTCCCATACATCATATTTACCTCTACGATCCATCGTAGAAGTCATAGCAAGTACAGCATGTTCGTCCATTCCTAAAGTATCTCTGATGACTTTTACGTGCTTTTGAAGCTGACTTCTTTTGATCTTATCATACTTCGTTCCAACAACAATACCATTAAAACCGTAGGTCTTAATCCAATTGTACATCTCAACATCTTCAGCTGTTGGTTTATGACGCAGGTCAACCAGTAGAATTACTTCCAAAAGGTTTTTTCTCGACTTAAGGTATGTTTCAATTATTGTACCCCAAGTTTTCTTCTGTTCTTTTGATACTCTTGCGTAACCATAGCCTGGTAAATCTACCAAAGTAAATTTACCATCTATATCAAAGAAATTAATCAACTGAGTCTTACCTGGCGTTGAACTTGTTCTTGCCAAGTTTTTTCTGTTAAGAAGCATATTGATAAGAGATGACTTACCAACATTTGATCTTCCTACCACAGCAATTTCAGGCAATTCACTTTCAGGATATTGATCTTTAGTTACTGCACTTGTGACAAACTGACTCTGTTTAATCTTCATTTTAAGCCTCTTCTACTAAAGCATATTTTAATACTTCATCCATTGTTTTTACCGGAATCATTTCCACATTTTCTCTTACCGATTCAGGAATATCTTTTAGATTTTTGATATTCTCATATGGGAACAATACTTTTTTAATACCCGCTCTTTCAGCAGCTAATGTCTTTTCTTTCAGTCCACCAATCGGTAAAACACGACCACGTAATGTGATTTCGCCAGTCATAGCTACATCATTTCTTACAGCGATGCCAGTAATTGCTGATAAAACAGCAGTTGCCATTGTAATACCTGCTGAAGGACCATCTTTAGGTGTTGCACCTTCAGGAATATGAATATGGATATCCATTTTTTCATGGAAATCATTTTCTAAGTCATAGTGATTTGCAATTGAACGAATATAACTCATACCAGCTCTAGCTGATTCTTTCATCACATCACCAAGTTGACCAGTTAATACCAACTTACCTTTACCACTTAGTTTAGCAACTTCAATATTTAAAGTTGTTCCACCTACAGCAGTCCAAGCTAATCCCATTACTACACCAACTTGACTTTTTTCCTCAATTTCATCATACTGATAAATTGGTTCATCTAAGTATGTTTTAACTTCACCTGGTACAACATCGATGAAATCTTTCTTATTTTCAACTATTTCAACTGCTAGCTTTCTCATCAACTTAGCAATTTTTCTTTCTAGTTCTCTTACTCCAGACTCACGAGTATAATTCGTAATAATTCTTCTTATTGAATCATCTGGTAATCCAAACTGCTCATCAACTAAACCATGAATATCTCTTTGCTTCGATACTAGGTATCTCTTAGCAATTTCTAGTTTTTCACGCTCTGTGTAACCAGATACTTGAATAACTTCCATACGATCTAATAGTGGTCTAGGAATTGTAGATAAACTATTTGCAGTTGTTACAAACATTACTTTCGATAAATCGAATGCAACCTCTAGATAGTGATCAGTGAATTCTTTGTTTTGCTCTGGATCTAAGACCTCAAGTAAAGCCGAAGCTGGATCACCTCTAAAATCACTTGATAATTTATCTATTTCATCAAATAGAAGTACTGGATTTTTATTACCAGCTTCCTTAATTGCATTCATGATACGGCCCGGAATAGCACCTATATAAGTTCTTCTATGACCTCTAATCTCAGCTTCATCTCTAACACCACCAAGTGACATTCTGATAAACTTTCGATTTAGTGATCTAGCAATCGATTTTGCAATTGATGTTTTACCAACCCCTGGAGGGCCAACTAAGCAAATGATTGGTCCTTTCATACTCTTAGTTAATTGCTTAACTGCAAGATATTCTAGAACACGTTCTTTTACCTCTTTTAATCCATAATGATCTTCGTCTAAAATCTTTCTAGATTTTGATAAATCTAAAGAATCTTTAGTCATCTTACCCCAAGGTAAATCTAAAATGTTATTAACATATGTTCTAATAACATTACTTTCAGCAGAATTCGGTGCCATTAACTGAAGACGTTTAACTTCAGCTTCTAGTTTTTCTTTAACTGCTTTCGGTGCTTTAAGTTTTTTTATCTTAGCTTTTAACTCTTCAACTTCTTCATCTTTCGAATAGTCTTCACCAAGTTCTTCACGTATAGCTTTAATTTGCTCTTTCAAGTAGTATTCTTTTTGCATTTTGTTGATCTGGCTTTTCACCTTCTCATTGATTTTTTTCTCTACTTGAATAATATCAATTTCAGTTAAGATATATTGATACAACACTTCTAAACGAAGTTTTGGCGTAATCGCTTCAATTAAAACTTGTTTTTGATCCATCTTCAAGGAAATATTAGATGCAATAACATCCGCTAAACGTCCACAATTTTCAATGGCTCTCACAGTTAACAAAACATCTGGTGTAATCTTTGGATTTAAATCCACATACTGTTCAAATGTCTGTAATACAGAGCGCTTAAGTGCTTCACATTCCTTGTCAATTTCAAGGTCATTATCTGGGTATTCTTCAATTGTCACCTTAAAATATGGTTCTTCTTGTAGAACATCTTTAATTTTAGCTCTTGATATCCCTTCCACTAAAACACGAATAGTATCACCAGGAAGTTTAAGCATTTGCTTAACTTTACAAAGCGTACCAACTTCATGAATTTCATCAAAAGTTGGATCATCAGTTTCTATACTCTTTTGTGTGGTTAAGAAAATCTTTTGATTTTGAATCATTGCTTCTTCTAAAGCTTTTACTGATTTTTCTCTACCAACATCAAAATGAATCACCATATATGGAAAGATGGTTAGCCCACGAAGGGGAATAACTGCTATTTCTCTTAAATTATTTTCCATAATTGTCTCCTCATTACTTGCTTAAAAACGAGTCCGAAGACTCGTTTCTAATTAAGATGCATTTTCATTGTTGTTATCTAATAGAAGTGTTGGTTGTTGATTATTTTCAATCGTCTCTTTAGTAATCACACACTTTTTAACATCACTTCTTGAAGGAATATCATACATGATATCCATCATAACTTTTTCAATAATACTTCTTAATCCACGCGCCCCTGTCTTTCTTTCGATAGCCAGTTTTGCAATAGACGCTAAAGCATCTTCATTAAACTCTAACTCAACACCATCTAATTCAAATAATTTATGGTATTGTTTTGCCAAAGCATTTTTAGGTTCACTTAAAATTCTAACAAGAACTTCTTCTGTCAATTCATGAAGTGAGACCACAACTGGTAAACGACCCACAAATTCTGGAATCAAACCAAACTTTAATAAATCCTGTGTTTCTAGCTTCTCAAGTAGTTCACCGATTTCAAAGTCTTTTTTACTTCTAATCTCAGCACCAAAACCTAAAGCTTTCTGACCTGTACGTTTTTCAATAATCTTATCGATTCCATCAAACGCACCACCACAAATAAATAAAATGTTAGTTGTATCCAATTGAATAAATTCTTGATGTGGATGTTTACGTCCACCTTGTGGTGGAACATTTGCTACAGTGCCCTCAATCATTTTAAGAAGCGCCTGTTGCACACCTTCACCACTTACATCACGCGTGATAGAAGGATTTTCTGATTTTCTAGTAATCTTATCAATCTCATCAATATAGATTATGCCACGTTGAGCGGCTTCTACATCATAATCTGCTGCCTGAATTAATTTCAAAAGAATATTTTCAACATCTTCACCCACATAACCTGCTTCTGTTAATGATGTCGCATCTGCAATAGCAAATGGTACATTCAAAATCTTAGCTAGTGTTTGAGCAAGAAGAGTCTTACCAGAACCAGTTGGTCCCATTAGTAGAATATTACTCTTTTGAAGTTCAATATCGTCATCCATTTTATGATTGATTCTCTTGTAATGATTGTAAACCGCTACAGACAAAGCTTTTTTTGCACGGTCTTGACCAATAACGTAATCATTTAACGTTGTATTAATCTCAGCCGGCTTAGGCAAATTATCTATATCGAAATCATACATTTCCTCGACTTCTTCTGAGATGATTTCTTGGCAAAGTTCAATACACTCATCACAAATATATACATTTGGACCAGCAATTAATCGTTTCACCTGATCTTGAGATTTACCACAGAATGAGCATCTCAAGTGCTTCTTATCTTCATATTTTGACATATTGTCACCTCTTATCTTGAAGTAATCACCTTATCGATTAAGCCATATTCTTTGGCTTCGTCTGCAGAAAGGAAATTATCTCTTTCAGTATCTTGACAAACCTTCTCATATTCTTGACCTGATCTCTCAGCTAAAATACGGTTTAATTTATCTTTCATCTGAACAATTCTTTCAGCATGAATCATTATATCTGTTGCTTGACCCCTCGTGCCACCTAAAGGTTGATGAATCATCACCTCAGAGTTTGGTAAACAGAAACGCTTACCTTTAGCACCAGCAGTTAAAAGGAAGGCCCCCATACTAGCTGCCATACCAACACAAATTGTTGATACATCTGGTTTAACATATTGCATTGTATCGTAGATTGCCATACCAGCAGTAATCGATCCACCAGGACTGTTGATATAAAGATGAATATCTTTATCTGGATCATCAGCTTCTAAGAATAAAAGTTGAGCTACAACCACACTTGCAGTGTGATCATTCACTTCATCTCCTAAAAAGATGATTCTGTCTTTCAAAAGTCTTGAATAAATGTCATACGTTCTTTCGCCACGATTTGTTTGTTCTACTACGTAAGGTATTGTTGCCATAGCTTAAACCTCCTTTTATACGGTTTTGTCTACTTTAACTTTGCATTATCTACTAGGAAATCTACTGTTTTTCTAATAGCGATTGTATTCTTTATATACTCAAAATTATCTGCTTCAAACATTTTCTTAACTGACTCTACATCTTGCTTTTGCATTTCAGCATACTTTTCGATTTCAGCATTTAAATCTTCTTCAGTTGCTTCAACTTTTTCTAATTCTTTAACTTTTTCAATCACTAAGTTTGTTTTAACTCTTGTTAAAGCATCATCTGACATTTGAGCTCTTAATTGCTCAACAGTAGTACCTGTTAATTCAAAGTACTTATCAAGTTGTAGACCTGAGTATTGTAATTGCATTTGGAAATCTCTTAACATATGATCAGTTTCCATTTCAATCATACCTTGAGGAATTTCAACATCTACTAAACTAGAAACAGCCTCGATAACTTTATCTCTTTGAGCAGCTTTATCAGCATTTTCAGCTTGCTCTACCATGATTTTCTTTAAGTCAGCTTTGTATTCATCTAAAGTATCAAACTCAGATACATCTTTAGCAAACTCATCATCTAATTCTGGTAATTCTTTTCTTGAAATAGAATTCACTTTAACTTTGAAAACTACTGGTTGACCAGCTAAGTTCTCAGCGTGGTAATCTTCTGGGAAAGTAATGTTAACTTCAACATCAGCACCAACCTCAGCGCCAACTAATTCTTCCTCAAATCCTGGAATAAATTGACCTGAACCGATTGTTAAATCATGACCTTCTGCAGTACCACCATCAAATTGCTCTTCACCTAAGAAACCAGCATAGTTGATGTTAGCAGTATCGCCTTCTTGAACTTTACCTTCTTCAACTGTAATTACACGACCATTTTGATCTTGTACTTTCTTAAGTTCTTCTTCTAATTGCTCATCTGTAACTGGATTCTCAACTTTGTCTACTTCAATGCCTTTATAGTTATCAAGTTCGAATTCTGGCTTCACTTCAACGATAGCCTCTAATTCAACACCTGTTTCCTCATTAATTTCTTTGATATCAACATCTGGTCTATCAACAACGTCTAAGTTTAACTCTTCGATTGCTTTAGGATAGTGCTCATTTAATAAGATGTTAATTGCTTCTTCATAAAATACACCTTCGCCGTATTGCTTCTCAATAATGCTCTTTGGTGCTTTTCCTTTTCTGAAGCCTGGAATGTTAAATCTTTTTCTTTCCTTAGTGTAAGCACTTTTAACTGCAGCGTTAAAACCTTCTGCATCAACTTTCATGCTTATTGTAACCTTATTATTTTCCTTTTTTAGTAATTCATAATTCATCGTTTATGATCCTCCTAGTATTTAGTTAATGTATATAAACGCCTCAAGAATTGCCGTGCAATTCAAGACATAGTTATATCAATTTTAATTACCCATATATACTATCTTAAATAGCTTCATATGTAAATAGATTTTATAATTTTTTATCACATAAACGCTTGGAATTACTGAAATCTTCATAACCGAGGAAATAAGTAGGATATTCTATCTACACTCATCATATCTCAATCTTTAAATAAAAGATAGGCTAAAGACATTTTATACCTGATTTATCATTTCTACCGAGGTAATAGATATTATGTTATAATCATTAGGTAACTAAAAATTAGTAAAGGAATACTTATGTCAAATATTACAGAGAACTTAGGCTTTGAACTCAATGAATCACAACAACACGCTGTTTTACATAAAAACGGTCCTGCTCTTGTACTTGCTGTACCTGGTTCCGGTAAAACAACCATTCTGATATGTCGAACACTTCATATGATTCATGATAATCATATAAATCCAAGACGAATACTTTCGCTTACTTTTTCAAAAGCAGCTGCTCTTGATATGAACGAGAGATATTTAACATTGTTTCCAGAGTTTAATTATAAAATTGCATTTTCAACGATTCATCGTTTTTGCTATTCTGTACTATTAGAATATTTTAAAAGGGTTAATAGAAATTATACCCTATTGGAGTCAAAAGAATCGCCAATAAAGAAACAACAGCTTTTAAAAGAATTATTCTATAAAATTAATCATGCCTATATGAATGAAGAAACTTATGATGATTTATCATCAGCAATAGGCTACATTAAAAATATGATGATTCCAGCTGCAGAACACGAAACTCACATTGATAACTTCGAGAAAATATTTCAAGCTTATGAGGACTATAAAAGAGAACATCTTTTAATGGATTTTGATGATATGCTCACAATGTGTCATACTCTTTTTGATAAGAAACCTCAAATACTTGAATATTATCAAAGCAAATTTGACTATATCCAAGTTGATGAATGTCAAGATACATCCAAAGTTCAACATGCAATTATAAAACAATTAGCTATGAAACATCATAATGTTTACATGGTTGCAGATGATGATCAAAGTATTTACGGATTTAGAGGTGCTTTTCCTGAAGCGATTATAAATATAGATGACCATTATCCAAATACTGAGCGATACTTGTTAGGGACTAATTATCGTTCTGCAGAAGACATTGTAACACTCTGTGATAAAATCATCGCCAATAACACCATACGCCATAAGAAAGTATTTAATCCCTTTAAAAAGCATGAAAGTAGTATGCGTTTAGTCTACACAGATACAACAGATGAACAAGTACAATTTATTGTAGATGAACATAAAAAAGGACTTGAAAGTGAAGCGATTCTATTTAGAAACAATTTATCACTAATCCCAATCGCTGATAAGCTCAATAAAGAGGATATCGATTTTGTTATAAAAGACAACAAACATCATTTTTTCAACAATTGGTGTACAGGAGATATTTTATCTTTTATGAAACTGGCTATGGTTCCAAACGATATTGATGCATTTGAAAGAATCTACTATAAAATGAATGCTTATATCTCTAGAACTCAAATTCAATATATTAAAGATCATTATAACGGTATCAATGTCTTTGATATTTTAACTGGGATGCCTGGTATGGAAAAATTCAAACTTCAAAACTTTAGAAAACTTAAATCTAATTTTGAATACTTGAGTACTCTAAAACCAGATATCGCCATTGATTTTATAGAAGACGAGCTCAATTATAAACAGTATCTTAACGAACATTGTAAGAAAAACAATTTGTCAATTGAAGCTCAGAACAAAATGCTCGATATCCTAAAAGTACTAGCAAAGGATACAGATAGTCTAGTCAGCTTTATCAATCGACTTGATGACTTAAAGAAAATACTTTACACAGCATCAACGAATAAAAATCCTCATGCATTAAAGCTATTTACTATGCATGGTTCAAAGGGGCTTGAGTTTGATCATGTCTATATAGTAGATGTTGACGATCATATTTTCCCTTCAAAGTACGCAGTAGATTGTTTTGATAAAGGTGATAAAACTTTATTCGAAGAAGAAAGGCGTTTATTCTATGTAGCTTTAAGTCGTGCAAAGGTTAAACTGACTGTTATTCAAACAAAGTTTAGAAATGGCCAGTATAATAAAGCTTCTAGATTTGTAAAAGAGTATGTATCTGCCGCAGGTGACAATCTCAAAACTGAACATTTTAAGATTGAGAGAAGCACCAATATTGAAGGATTTGAGATCGGTGATGAACTCCTTCATACCTCTTTCGGAGTTGGAACTTTAGTTGATATAGATAACGATAGAATAATGATTGAATTCAAAGACAGCACAAAAGTGTTTTCAACTGATATATGCTTAAATTCTAAAATAATCATGAAAGTAAATTAAATAATAAATATCAAACCTTCAAGGAAAGCATCTAATCCGTTATATTCGATGTTTACTTGAAGGTATTTTTTATTAAAATTTTTATGGATCAGTAGTGTATTCAGCTAAAGTATATAGTTAAGAGATTTGTTTATGGTAGTATGTAATCATAAGATAAATGAAAAGTATCTATCTCATTCAAAGAAGATATTATTAGGTATACATATAACACTTGAATCCAAAACTAATTTAGAGGTGAAAGTATGAAAAATTTAATTAATATATTATCGATCCTTATTTTAATATCCTTGTTCCTTATCAATGTGACTTCCACAGATGAAGTTTTGAGAGAGAAGTGGAAAGATTTTCGACATGAAATATTGATCAAAAGCATAGAACATATTGATCCTGAGGATAGAACAGTAATAAGAAACGAATCCAATTTGAATAATATAGGTGTTGTCCTTGAAACCGATGATTACAATTATATTGTGTTCAATGGTCTTCATTTAGAGAAAACTGATAAAAAACTGGATACAGTGGAAGTACTACTGTCTAAATCTCAAGGATATCATATGGGGAACTTGCAGTTGATGGATCAATGGCTTTTTTACACATCAGATGGTATACATAGAATAAATGTAGAAAGCAAGGAAAAAGAAAAGCTATACTCAGAAAGTGTTATGGACTTCTATTTAACAGAAGAATATATCTATTTCATTGATTACAAAAGAGATTTCAACCTATTCAAAATGGGGATTAATGGTGAAAACTTAAAAAGGATTAATACATCTTTCATTTTAGATCTGTTACTTACAGATACAGGTTTCTTAGCAGTAACAGAATTAGAAAATCAAAACCAACTAATACACATTGATTTCGATGGACAATCAGAAGTTTTGGTCTCTCCTTTTTCCGGCAATCAATTAATTAAACTTGATAGTGAAATATATTATCTGGATAATCAATCAGATTATTTAGTTAAAATGAATTTAACAACACAAGTAAAAGAAATCCTAGTTGATAAATCTATCAACTACTTTGCCATGGACAATGGTGATATCTATTATAGTTTAAGAGAAGGAACAGATGAGTTTAATGATGCTCTAGGTATATACAAACTTACAAATAAGGGAGAAACTCTCCTTCTTGATGATGAAACTTTAATGTCCACTGGAAATCTAAGTATTCTAGGCGACTATATCTATTATGAATCAGATTTTAAAAGAGAACCCTTTGCAAACAACATTGTGAAAAAAGATGGTTCCGAAAGAATCTTGATCGACCGACGTAATAATTAAATGTTTATGTAATAACATAAAATCTATCACAGAACAAATAAACTCTACTTATACAGATAATAAAGGTCTATCCATTAATAGACCTTTTTGATTCTCACAATCTCAAACTAATAGGCATAAGCAAAATAGGGTTTAATCAAATTATATATATATTGCATTGAAACTATGAATACTTCTTACCTAGTTGATGTATCATATGTTTTACAGCTTGTGCAAAAATCCTTTTAAATAAGGGTAGTTTTATATCCTTAAAATATAATTTGTTCATCCAACCACGATCTACCCAATACTTTTTATCAACTTCTGATGTATACGTTTTACTTCTTAGGCAATTAAACATAAATAAGTCATAATAGGATGGCATTTTGTCTGAGTTCTTCAACTGCTTTAGAAACTTTTGAGACAAGTCACTCATCTGTTTATTTTTTTTATCATGGTATTTTATATCAAAACGTTTTCTTTCCTTAAAATATCTTGTTGATATGATATTGATACCTCCCACACATTTAACACCCCATCCTGTTAATGTCATCTTTAGATAATCATATACCGCCTTTCCACCGCCACCATCTGTTGTCGTAATGATAACTGCTGGTTTACTCATAAAAGTTGGTCTATGAAACAAATACGAAGTACGATCAATAAAGGTTTTCAACTGTCCTGGTACTTGATAAGCATACACAGGACTAGCAAGAACAATCCCATCGGAATCTTCGATTGCCTTTACTAAGCTTTGAACACGGTCCATATGAGGGCATTTTTTTTCGCTTACTTGAAAGCATTGGTCACATCCTAAACAAGACCTAATATCCTCTTTTGAAAGATGAATATAATCTATAACCACCTCTTCTCCTAACATTTCACCAAACATTTGTGTAACTCTAAAACTATCTTTTTTTCTTGGACTGCCTAGAATAACTGAAATTTTCACTTTCTCCTCCTATCCAACGTTGGATATGTATATTTTTAAAAACGCCATTATTATGACGTTATTCTGCAAAATTAGTAGATTTTATGATTTGCGTGATTTTCTGAGTCTCACTAATTACTCCATCTATGTTAACTTTCAATGTTTCGTGCCACTTGACTTGACTATTTAAAGTATCAAACATCACATTAAAAGTGCTTAACTCAATTGCACTTGCTCCCTCTTTTTTTTGATCAAACCAATATTGAATACGTTGCATCTGCTCATTTAACGAATGTAAATGTTGATTAATTCCATCAAGCAAATCTTCTTTACTCATATTAGCTGTGATTGGATAAACCAGAAATTTTTCGGATTTCACACCTGTAAGCGGTTTTTGAAGTTCCTCAAGCGCCATTTTTCTTAGTGCACTTTTCCCTTCTTCAGTGATTTTATACACCTTTCTAGATTTCTCCGAAAGTCCAATTTTTTCTACTAATGTAATATATCCTTTTTTCTCTAGCTTGCTCATTGCATAATAAATCGAACCTGATTTTATGCTGTTCCATTCATCCATATAATTGAGTTGTATAAATCGCTGTATTTCATAACCATGAGTCGCTTTAATACTTAAAAAATATAGAACCAGTAATTGTACCATTAATATTCCTCCAAATAACAACAGTATATATCCAACGTTGGATATAGTCAAGAAAAACAAGAGTTCCTTTCACAATTACTTGTCGGAACTCTATAAATAATTTAAATCCTCTAAATTACTTATTCTACAGATATTTCTATCCAATCAATTTCTACAGTATGTCCAGTATCATAACCATAACCATGCATATATAACCTTACACTATCATCTTTTAATGCTGTTGCTTCAACTGTATAAACTTTATCATTCAGTTTATAAGTAATGATGTTTTCATTGGTATCATATACCAATTCCTCTTCAAACCATTCATCAAATATTGGGTCTGCTAACTCATAATTATTCTCATATTCCCATGTTCTTGGTAATATTCTAAAAACATTATTTCCAGGTCTATTAGAATTATGATCAAAACTATGAACATACTCAATCAATACAACTCCATTGCCTAATTTTGATTGATCATCATTTAAAGCCGATGGAATTAATCCCTCATCACTGGTTTCAAGAATCGCCATTCCACCAGTAAAATGATCATTTGAATAGGTCATCTTTACACGTCGTTTGACTGTAAGTATATTACCTGCTTGTATTTCTATAGGCGCAGACAAAAGAATGGGACCTTTATCGACTTCATCAATTTCTAATCGCAAGATACCATTATTTAGCTTAGCTTTTTCGTATGATGAAAAATATGTTTTCCATTCACCAACATACCAAAAGTCTCTATCTAACTCATCAAACTCATCCTTTAATATAAAGGATGGCAGTTCTGCCTCCTTATCACCTGTAAAGTAATAAATACCGAAAGCAAAAACTACAAACACAATAAATACCAACAATCTTTTCAAAACAATTCCACCTTAAAAGAATGATATAACAAATGACATGATAGGCATAGCTGCCATAGCCACAGCCAATACAATTGCAATAACTCTTGCTGTTTTCTTACTCATAATTCCTCCTACTCTTTAATCCATGATGTCAAATCACTAACGACTTGTTCATAACAATTCACTAAAGGCATTCTAAAACTTGCTTCATACACGTTTCGCTTTGCATCTTTAAACAATTGCATAAGTTCTTTTACTTCTATTCTATCACTAGCATCTTTAATTTCTAACACTAGAATTTTACCATTATAATCTTCAAAATCAGATGTTTTCATTTCATAGTTCATCCAAAACTCACGTACATTGTCATAAATCATGCGCATACGTTCTTGTGAAGTCTCTAAGAGTGCTTGTTTATAAAGTGCTTCCCAAAAGTGTCTATCCTCTTCTAAGGCATTTTTAACATCCTCAGCGATACGTTTTGACAAACTTCTATGCATACTGGCTTCAGAGAACCGTCTAAATGTTTTATCCAATCTTTTATAACTCTTAACAAACTTTTTAACAAGCTTTGGGTTAATCGATTCAGTTTTTGTTTCACTATCTAACATAGCAATACCAGAGATTGATCTTGGATCTAATCTTGTCATTATTTGAGCAACAACTCCTCCAAATGAATAACCAAAAACATACAGTTTATTGGGTGACAAACTCTTAGCAAGCTTTAAGAAACCTCTGCTTTGAGTTTCTAAATCTACACCAGCTTCATAATCAGGCACAATCACCCGAAAGGTTTCACTCAGTTCCAACATATACTTATAAAAAGTAATTGCATATCCATTGCTACTCGGTAACATCATTATGACTGTATCACTGTCACCTAGATCATAGTAACTGATATGATGGTTGTCATCATTAAACTCTTTTATAGGATGTTCATTGATAAATGAAGTTAATTCAGTTTTTAGTGGTTCTTCTGCATACTCAAATAGACTTTCATCAATTTCTTTCATTATTCACTCCAATCTACACATATACCTATTATAGCGCAAATTGCACGTAAAAAAAAGGATGGCAACGCCATCCTTAATATATTATTTCTTTAAAATCTTTTCAACTTTTGGAGCTCTAAGTCTATGAGCTTCTGGTAAGTCAGAACCAGCAAGAGGTCTAACATAGTTAACAAATGCTTGAGTTACACCATTTTTCTCTTCATTAATGAACTCATCAGGCATATGCTTAGTTTTAGCAGCAATCATCTCAAGAGGTACTAATTTGTAATCTACAGCATAGTCACCGATTCTCTTAATAACGATTGAACCATCTACATTATCCCAAATCGCAAATTGAGCAGCTTTTTCACCAACTTCTCTTGCTTCTCTCTGGTCAACGTCAGATACACAACCTAAGAATGATCTTTGTAAGTAACCGAAAGTATCAGAACGAACACGGCTAATTCCTAAGTTATTTTTAACTTCTTTAACAAGTAAATCACCTAATGCACCAGTACCTGATAATTGAACATTACCATGAGCATCTTTCTCAATGTTATCCATTAACTTTGTAATAATTGCTGTACCTTCAGCATCCTGAATACCTTCAGAAACAGCTACAATACAACGACCATATTTCTCATAAGTATCTTTAACATCTTTAAGGAACTTATCCATTTCAAAGTGGATTTCTGGTAAATAAATTAGATGTGGACCATCGTCTGGATATTTCTTACCTAAGATTGAAGCAGCTGTTAAGAAACCAGCATGTCTACCCATAACAACACCAATATATACGCCTGGTAATGCTCTGTTATCTAAGTTAACACCTGCAAATGCTTGTGCAACAAATCTAGCAGCTGAACCAAAACCTGGTGTATGATCATTTTCAACTAAATCATTATCAATTGTTTTAGGAATATGAATTGCTCTAAACTCATAGTTTGATTTTTTTGCTTCATCATTAACAATTCTTACTGTATCACTTGAATCATTACCGCCAATGTAGAAGAAGTATCTAATGTCATGTGCTTTCATAATATCAAATAATTTTCTGCAATAAGCTTCATCTGGCTTAACTCTTGTTGATAATAATCCTGATGAAGGTGTTTGAGCAACTAACTCTAAGTTATGAGTTGTCTCTCTTGTTAAATCAACAAATTCTTCATTCATAATACCTTCCACACCGTTAACTGCACCATAAACAGCAGTAACTTGCGGAAACTTTCTTGCTTCTAATACAGCACCAACCATCGATTGATTAATTACTGCAGTTGGTCCACCACCTTGTGCTACCAACACTTTACCTCTTAGTTCCATAAGAATCCTCCAATGTATATAATTTTAATTTTGATTACCATTAGAGGGACACGAATCGTCCCTATAGCGTTTTCTGTACCCACTATAGATTATATAAAGATTTGTACTTGTTTGTCAAATATTCTACGTAATATTTACTGTCGAAACGTTTTCCTGTTGCAGCAACAATGATTTCTTCAGGAGTTTTAAGCGATCCGTATTGATGAATATGTTTATGAAGCCATTCATTGACATTTTTGTAATTCCCATCTTTTAGATTTTCATCAAAATTAATGTTCTCTTTTAAATAGAAAGCAAACTGAGATGCATACGCACTACCTATTGAATATGTTGGGAAATATCCGAATAGACCAAAAGACCAATGAACATCCTGTAAAACACCTAATTCATCATTTGGAACATCTAATCCAAGATATTCTTTATATTTCTTATTCCATAATGCCGGTAATTCTTCTACAGATACTTCACCTGTCATTATCGCTTTTTCAATTTCATATCTGATAATAATATGTAAAGAGTAAGTTAATTCATCTGCTTCAACTCTAATAAAAGAATTTTCAACTTTATTAATACCAGCATAAAAGTCCTCTAACGTCACTCCATCTAATTGCTCTGGGAAGAATGACTTTAGCTTAGGATAGTAATATTCCCAAAATGCTTTAGATCTACAAATGATATTCTCATACATTCTAGATTGCGATTCATGAATACCTGATGATACTCCTGTATCTAATCCTGTGAACTCTAGCTTCTCATCAATCTTCTGTTCATAAATTGCATGACCACCTTCATGTGCTGCACTAAAAATTGCAGAGGTCATAAGATTCTCAAAATATCTCACCGTAAGTCTAACATCATTAATATTCATACCATTAGTAAATGGATGAACACTTTCTTTTACCTCTCCGGCGTCATAATCAAAACCTAAATCATCCATTAATTGAATGCAAAATTCCTTTTGCTTCTCTATTGGAAATGATTTTTCTAAAAAGTCTACATTATAAGGTAGCTCCTTTTCATTAATTGATTTAACAAGTGGAACAATATGTTTTTTTAGATTATCGAAATATTCATCTAGTACTTCTACAGTCATGCCCTCTTCATAATCATCCAATAATGGATTATAAGGATGTCCTTCAAAGCCTCTATACTCTACAAATTTCTTCTGATATTCAATAATTTCCCCCAAAACCTCCTGGAACATTGGATAATCCTGAGCTTCTTTTGCTTCTTCCCAAATCACTTGAGATTTAGCCTGTAATTCTGCATAAGCTCTAGCTTCTTCTTTAGGAATTTTTGTGTTATTATCATAAGTTTTTTTACATAATACAACCATACGTCTTGTGACTTCATCAAGTTCTGCCATATGTTCACCTAAAGTATCTAAACATGATTTCATTGCCTCACCAGTCTGGATTTCAAAAAGTTTCATCGTAAATATACCAATCATTTTCGCTCTATAGCTCATACCCTTTTTACTACCACCTGTAGACATATCCCAGTTGAACATACTCCCTGCAACACCAAAGGCAGCCATTGTTTCATTCAGTGCTTTAAATTCTGCTATTTTCTCTTTTAAATTCATATTATACCTCCATCTACATTTATGCCCATTCACCAGTCATTATAACACATAACATTTGGGATTGAGTATTGTTAGACTCTGTGATATACTTGTAAAAGCTAAAATTAGAATTCGAGGTGAAAGTATGTCAATTTATAAAAAATGGGTTGATTTATCAGATCAACAAATGTCACAACAGGAGTACAATAACTTCTGGCAAGATTATTTCGTAAAAGAGCAAAAAAACTACGAAGCTATTATCGAAGCAAAAGAAACGGCTTTAAAAGGTTCTATCACAGAACTAGCTGAAAAGTTCTCAATGACTACTGTAGAGTTTGCAGGTTTCTTAGATGGTATCAATACAAGTTTAGAAACTGAACTTGAGTTAGAGGTATTAGAAGAAGAAACTGTTATCGATGCAACAATTGCATGGGATAAATTATACTACAATATGTTAGTTGCTAAAGCTGACTGGTTATATGGTATTCCAGCATGGGATAATATTTTCTCAGTTGAAGAAAGACAAGCTATCAAAAAACAATACAATAAAGATCATACAGTTGTAAAGGGCGATAAGATTGGAAGAAACGATCCTTGTCCATGTGGTAGCGGTAAAAAGTATAAAAAATGTTGTTTAAACAAGTAAAGCAGTGAGCTATTCTATTGGAATAGCTCATTTTTTTCTGTTAGGCGATCATCAGATTAAAGGTTTCAAGGTAAAAGTTTTTACAACATATCACCTAAGTAAAATTAGGGTAAAAAAAACGCCAATCAAAGATTGACGTTATCATTATAATTTTGATTCTATTATTTTAAATACTTCTTCTCTTAATAGATATGAGTCAGCTGATTCATATTGAGTTGAAGAAACAGGTTCAGAAACTGTTAAAGTAACATTTGCTGGTTTTATTTTCATACTACCCTTACGCATAATATCAAATGAACCTGAAATTGTTACAGGTATTATCTTAGCTTCTGCTTTAGTTGCTAATTTAAAACTTCCAGGTTTAAACTCTCCCATTTTCCCATCTAAACTTCTTGTTCCCTCTGGAAAAATAACCAAAGCATAACCCTGTTTAACAATATTAATTCCTTCTTTAATTGCCTTCAACGCTGCTCTAGGACTTGTTCTGTCCATAAAGATACAATTCAAGAACTGCATCCAACCACCAACGATTGGAAATTTCTCAGTTTCCTTCTTTGCAATAAATCCTTTATGTCTCTTTAAGTAGCCTAACATAATTGGAATATCAAAATTACTTTGATGATTCGCAACAAATACTATAGGTCCATCATCTGGTATATTATCTTCACCAACTACTGTTATAGTACTTCCAGACATTTTCACCATACCCTGAGCCCACTTCTTCACAAGAGGTTGCATACGATCTTGAATATCTTCACCACTTTTATGTTTCGATTTAAAACTTAAGTATTTTGGAAGTAATGCAATTTGATACAACCAAAAATAGATAAACCAAATAAGTGTTCTCATTATTTGTCTGACTCCTTTTTAAAATTATATAATCTTCTTTTATCAAGTACCCAAATAGGTTGAGTAAACTCGCCTGGTTTAGTATCTCTATACGCAAGTTCCATGTCATACATTCTAGCATCTATCATATCGATATAATGCAGTAACTCACCTTCAGGTAACATTGGTTTCTTTGGTGATCCAAACTCAGGTTCATAGTGATGTGATAAAACTAAGTGTTGTAACACTAATGACAATTCTTCATCAACACCTATTTTTTTTGATATCTCATCAATTTTCTTAACACCCATTATAATATGGCCTAATAATTGACCTTCTCTAGAATACTCAGAAACAATACCCAAATCATCAGAAACCATCTCATTGATTTTTTCCATATCATGAAGGATAATACCAGAAATCAATAAATCCTCATCTATATGAGTATAAACCTGACATAAAGCTTTTCCAGTTTGAATCATGCGCTTCATATGATACAACAGTCCTGATCTGATTGCATGATGATTGGACTTAGCAGCAGGAGCTGTCAAAAGCTTCTCACTATAGTCTTCAACAATAGCTTTTAGAAGCATCTTTAATTGCTCATTTTTAAAAGCGTCAATTGTATCCATTAACTCAGCAAACATATCTTCAGCTTTATAAGGTGCTGAAGGAACATAATCTGTAATGTCTATTTTATCTTCACTATCGGTCAAGCGAATACGCGTTACCTTTAATTGCATCACATTTTGCCATGATGTCACATTACCTCTTGCTTTAACCAAAACACCTGTCTTGTATAGATTCTCATAATTATCTTTCACATCCCACAACTTAGCATTTACTTCACCAGTTTTATCTGCAAGTGTAAAATCAAGATATTTTTTGTTGTTACTTGAAGTTTTAACATTCAATGCTTTTATAATATAAAAACCTTGAATCTCTTCGCCAACCTCAAATTCGGCAATTTTCTTTTCTAACATATTCAGCTCCATTATTTTTTATTCTTATTAACTAATTTTATTGCACCTAAAGCACCATCAACAATCAATTGTAAAACTATACCTATTGCAATAAAGAGAGCTAAGGTTTTACCCAGTTCTAGTAATGCAGGTATAAACACCATATCAACAGGTAAAAATTCCATTGTTACAGTATTGTATTTCATCAATGATAAGAAAATACCGATTGAAGAAAAGGCAAACAAAAAGAATTTCTTCATAACAAGAGCAGAAAATACTCCAAGATAAACTGCAAAGAATATTAACAGACTAACTTGATATGATAATTCAGTCGTTGAAAAGAAATGTGGAAATGGTGTAAACTCTGCTACAGCTTGCATATTAATTGATGACATATAGTATCTTGTAATAAATGCAAATATTATTGCCAACATTATTGCAACAACAGCTTTTATTAGTTTCATATAATTTCTCCTTCTATTATTCTAACTTTTCACATTATACTATATATCTGTGCTTTCCCATAGGTTCGACCTTAAATTTTAATATAAATATCATACACTTCTTTTGATTATTCACATATTTCTAGGGTATTATTGTGTTAGGAGGCTAATTAATGGGAATATCAAAACAAACAGTACTTTATGTATCTGATAATAAGTTTATGCACATTGTTATAAAGGATACATTAAAACCTCATAACATTTCTGTTGTGAGTGTTTATTCAGGCGTTGAAGCCCTACAAACTTTAAAAGACTTAAAACCAGATTTGATTTTAAGTGATATTGATATGCCAGGTATGACCGGTATTGAACTTTGTAGAACCTTAAAGGAAACGAATGCCTATAAAAATATTCCTGTAGTTATCTACTCAGGAAGTGAAAATGATGAAGACATCGAAAAAGCTTTTCTCGTTGGTGCTAAAGGTTATATTATTAAGAAATATCATAGAGAAGTATTGGCAGAAAAGATTATTCATTACATCCGATAGCAATCATCTGATTGCTTTTCTCAATTACTATAGAAAGTTCTAAAAGTCTAGAGAATTCTAAAAGCCTACGGCAAATGCCGTAGGCTTTATAATTACTTAACTTCTACAGTTACGTTTTTCTTAATTTCATCAACTCTTGCTAAGTATACTTCTTGTTGCTTTTGTAATAATACTGTATTAGCAATATCTTCTTTAGCTTCTTCTAAAGATTTTTGATCAGCTTCTTGCTTCTCAGTTACTTTAATGATGTGGAAACCAAATTGAGTTGGCACAACACCACTAATTTCGTTTACATCCATACCAAATGCAGCATTTTCAAACTCAGGTACCATACGACCTTTTGTGAAATTACCTAAGTCACCACCATTTTCAGATGATGGACAAGAAGAATATTCTTTAGCAGCTTCTTCAAAAGATTTGTCACCTTTTAATTCTTCAAGAATTTCATTAGCTTTTTCTTCTGAATCAACAAGAATATGACTAGCTGTTACACTTTCAGGATTCTTGAACATTTCAGCATTACTTCCGTAGAATTCTTCAATTTCATTATCTTCTACTTTAACACTGTCTAAAAGATTTCTGATAGCAAATTGCTTAATCATGTTATCTTTTACAAATTCAAGTTCTTGCTTGAATTCTTCAGTTTCTTCAATTTTGCTTTCTTTACCATCGATTAAGAATAATTCTTGGTGAATAAGCTCATCTAATAATTGTTTTTGTCCTTCTGGTGATTGAAATTGCATTGCTCTTTGAGGACCAATTTGTTGCAATAATGTATCAAAATCAGATTGACGAATTTCTCTGTCACCAACTAGGGCTAATACTTTATTTTCCATTATTTTCTCCTTTAAAAATTGTCTTCTACAAAAGTTAATACTATCAGATATTTTCTTATTTGTCTACTGATCTATTAAGCCTAATTTTGTCATAACTTCGACAAGTTTTACAGTGTCTATAGGCTTCACAGCATATGCCTCAGAACCTAACTCATAAGTCCTAAAAATCCCTTCTGGATCATTTAACGCAGTAGTCATTATAATCCTAGTTCTATTCTCTTTTGCAATATCTCTTTCTTCTTCTAAAAGACGTATGGTTTTTAATGCTTTTACACCATCAACCTCTGGCATCATAATATCTAGACATACCAAATCATAATATTTTCCTGATTCAAGTGCTGAAAGGAATACTTCGATCGCTTCCATTCCATCAACGGTTACATCACATTCTCCAAAGGTCGATAAGAATTTATATAAAAATTTACGGCTTACATAGTCATCTTCTGCGATTAAAATTCTCATTTTATTTCGACTCCTTTCAACGATTGATTACTATTATCATTAATATAATCAATGATTTTATTATAGCTTACATTTATTTTTTCGTCATCTTCTTTTCTTATATTCATTTCAAGATCAAATATCAGTTTTCTAAGAGACTTCAGTCCAATCGATGTTACAAAATTCTTAAAAGCATAACATCGTTCTTCCAACTTTTCATATTGGTTTCTAGAAACTGATAAAGCAATATACTTTAATTGCATATTAATTTTCTCAAAATTATCTACAAGTATTACACCTTCATTGCCATTATCTTTATTTGATTTTAACTTAGAAAGAATGTCCGAAATTGCTTCATCATAGCTCTTCTTCTTTTTTAAATGCTTGTTCAGTGTATCATAGAACTCATCTAAATCAATTGGTTTAGAGATGTAATCATTCATTCCTTTACTAATAAATTTTTCTCTATCACCTTTAATAGCATAAGCTGTTAATGCAATTATAGGAATATCCGATGAATCTTTTTTTCTTATTAATTCTGTTGCTGTTATACCATCCATTACAGGCATTTGAATATCCATTAGAATCAAATCAAATCTACCTGCTTCAAATATATCTACAGCCTCTTGTCCATTATTCACTAATGTTATACCATACCCCTTTCTCTTAAGAAGTCTATGGGCTAACTTTTGGTTAATGGCATCATCTTCAACAACAAGAATATTAAAGCCAATTCCCTTTGTATCTGCATCAATAATCTTCTCTTTCGTTTGAGTTGAGACCTCACCCAAGCATCTTCCGAGAGGAATCTCAACTGTAAAGGTTGTACCCTTTCCGTATTCTGATTCAAACTCAATGGTTCCATTCATCATCTCAACCAAGCGTTTAGTAATGTTCAAACCTAAGCCAGTGCCACCAAACCTTCTTGTAATTGAACCATCACCTTGTGCAAAACTACTAAATATCTTATTCTGATGTTCTTTCTTAATTCCAATCCCTGTATCTTTTATTCGAATACTTAACCATTGCTCTTTTTCATCTTCTTTTCCAACATCTATATCACATTTAACTGAGCCAAACTCTGTAAACTTTATTGCGTTACCTAAAACATTGTTAACTACTTGACTAATTCTTACGTGATCACCAATTAGGCAACTATCAACTTTTTTAGAGACATTACATTTAAACTCAATTTCCTTTTCATTTGCTTCTACTGAAAATGGCAATGAAATACTATCGAACATCTCCTTAGACTTAAACCTCTGATTCTCTAGTGGCATTTTTCCTGCTTCAATTTTAGAGAAGTCCAAAACACCATTGATAATTTTTAGAAGGTTTTCAGCACTATGTTTTATCATCTCAATATTATCTTTTTGCTTTTTGTTTAACTCTTGCATTAATGACACATTTGCCATACCTATGATACCATTTAAAGGCGTCCTAATCTCATGACTCATATTGGCTAGAAACTCAGATTTCGCATTATTAGCTGTAATCGCCAATTCCCTTGAGCGTATCATTTCTTGCTCTGATACACGTCTTTGAGTAACATCATGACCAAATAATAATAATGAAACATCATCATCATTAAGTATATATTTCATAATGACCTCTAACCATACAGCATTTGCATCTTTATCTAAAAATCTAATTTCAAATTTTAGGTTATCCTTTGTTTCAGAGCATTTAGCCATCATTCTAGACATTATTTCAACATCTTGTTCATGTATAAGGTCAAATATCTGTTTTTTCTTAAAACCATCCAAATCATATCCTAACAAGGTATTATATGATGGACTGTAGTATTCGATTTTACCATCGGTGTTAATCTGTGTGATTGTATCATGTAGATGATCGGTTACAAATCGAAGTTGCTTTTCATTTCTTACTATCGTTTTAGCCATTTCTCGTTTAATGGTGACATCTTCAAAAGCAAGTACAACAAATTTTTTCTTAGAAAGCGTCATAAGTTCTGCATGAACTTTTAACCATCTCTTCATCTCTTTATTATCATCTACCGAAAATGAAAACTCATAATCTTGGATTCTCTCTTTCTCATCAAGTACCTTCTGAACTAATTTTATTGTCGTTCGTATTTGTGGCTGATCAACTAAATTCATTAAATCCATCGATTTTTTCAAAGAAATTCTCAGTATATTTTTACAATCATCATTTACTTGTAACACCCGAAAATCATCTGAAACCGTTACAATTCCCACTGGAGTACAATTGATAATTGTACTGAGTTTCTTTCTTTCATCAATGAGCATTTGTTTAGAATTTTTTTCAAATGTAATATCTTTTTCAGAGACCACGTAATTGATAACTTGCCCAACGACATCTCTTAATGAAACAATCGAAACATGGTACCAGCGATCATTATATTTAGAACGTAATTCCCCAACCCAATAATCTTTTTTGTTGAGCACACTGATGATACGATCTTGATCATCTAAACTAAAACTATAACAGCTTTCTTTCCAAAAATTACAACGTTTTAAAACAACATCATAATTCTCTTTAGCCTTATCATTCATGTATTCGACCATCCAATTATGGTCAGAAATAATGACTGAATCAATACTATTTTCAAATGCTTTTTTAAATTTTTCAAGCTCCAACTCAATGTGTTTCAGCCGATCAATGTTTTTAAAGAAAATAACAGCTCCAACTAATTGCTCTTCAATAATTGGTGAAATACTTGCTGAAACAAACACACATTTATTATTGAATGTTTGAACACAAGTTTCTTTTTTAAGACCTGTAGAGCTTTCGTTCTCAAGCACATCCCGTAATAAATTCTCATATGAGTCTCTTGAATAATAATCTAATAATTTGAAAACATCAAAAATAGATTTTCCTAACAACTGTTCTGAGGCTTCTAGTAAATTATATGCGCTTTGATTCATATATGTTACTTCAAAAGACAAGTCATAAATTATGACACCATCTTTTGCATGATCAAGAATCTTATTTTGCTTCAATATACTCTTATCCATACGACACCTATACAATTAAATCTATTAGTAGTGATTGACAATCTACCAATAAAACAATTTGATCGCCGTGTTTACCTATTCCAGTTAAAAAATTTTCTTCTTTATCTTCAAATGTAGACGGAACTGTTACTTCAGTAATGTTCACGACTTCTAGTACACGATCAACTACTACACCTACTGGCATATCCTCCATTTTAATAACAACAATACAAGTTCGATCATCATAATCGATCGCTTCTTGATAAAATCTTAAACGAATATCTATTACAGGGATTATTTGTCCCCTTAAGTTAATGACCCCTTTTAAATATTTAGGTTGCGAAGGTACATAGGTTACTTCTTGAATACCAATAATATCTTCTACAACATCAATCGCAATGCCATACGCATCTTCTCCTATGGCAAATGTTAAATATTTATCTTCATCAAATTCAACTAATTTATTATCTTCCATATTAACCTCTTACCATCATAAAACCAGACGGATCAAGTATCATACTGATACTACCATCGCCCAATAGTGCAAATCCTGATACGCCATCTATTCTCTTAATATATTTTGACAGACTTTTTACAACAACTTGTTGTTCACCAACTAGTTCATCAGCAAGTAAAAGCACCTGTTGATCATCATGTTCAATCATAACAAAGATGCCTTGGGCATTATTTTCATCCCCTTCAATATCATAATGATCAGTTAATCGAATAAGTGGATGACAAACACCTCTTACCATGATCATTTCTTGCCCTTCTGGATCTTTGATAATATCATGTTGATCTGCAATAAATGACTCTTTTATTGACATTATAGGCAATGTAAAAATTGATTTCCCAACACGCATCATCATACCATCAACAATAGCAAGTGTTAGCGGTATAAGTATTGAAATTTCAGTACCTTTCCCTTGTTCACTTTCAATGATTATAGACCCACCTAATGCATCAATATTTTTGTTAACAACATCCATACCAACGCCTCTGCCTGAAAATTCAGAAACCTCGGTTTTCGTAGAAAATCCAGCATTCATAATCATAGCATATATGTCTTGATCAGAATAAGTCTCAATAGGCTCTTCCAACAAACCTTTTTCAAACGCTTTCTCATAAATCTGTTCTTTATTTAACCCACGTCCATTATCCTTGACTTTAATGACTACATTACCACCAACATGTCTTGCAGATAACTCAATAGTTCCGTTTCTGTCTTTTCCTAAACTTAATCGTTTCTTTTCATCTTCTATACCATGATCCATTGCATTTCTTATGATATGCATCAATGGATCACCAATTTTTTCGATGACATTCTTATCAACTTCTGTTGTTTCACCTTCTAAAATAAGTTTGACATCTTTGCCAATTTTCTTCTTCATATCTCTTACAATTCGACTCATTTTTTGGAATGTCATAGTCAAAGGTACCATTCTTACAGACATAACAACATCTTGCATTTCATTTATTACCAATCTAAGTTGCCTAGAGGCTTTATCAAAATTACTAAGTTGAAGTTCCTGTAAGTCTTGATTATTTATTACCATTGATTCAGCTACTACCAATTCACCAACTAAATCCATTAGCAAATCTACTTTCTGTACATCAACACTAATAAAGTTCTGTTTAGTCTGTTGTACTTCTTCTTTAACGACTGTTTTTTGTACTTCCTCTACAACAATCTCAGCTTCTTCAACACCCGTTAATGCTACAACTTTTTCATGATAAGCAGCTTCATCTAAATAATCTAATGAAACTTGATCAATGTAAGGCAGTTCTTTAAAAAAATCATCGACAACAGAATGTGCTTCGGTACTCTTCCCGACAAGTAAAAAACCATCTTCCTGAATTGTTTTACAGGTGCTTTCATTTTCTACGATATCCTCAGGAATTATAATCAATTCTTCAGTAATATCCTTAAGATTATGCGCAATTGAAAAAGCTCTAACATTTTCCATCTGAGCATCTTTCTCAAAAAATAATGTCGCTGAAAAATATTGATCTCCTTCAGGAGCAGCAATCGTCTGAGAGGGACTTATAAAGTACTTTTGTTCATCATCTGTTTCAAAAGATACTTTCCCACCTTTTAGAACTTCTAGAAAATCTTCTATTTCATTAACTAATGCCTCAGAACTACCATCAGCACTCATACCATTCTCTAATTTATCAAGTTCCACCTTGAAAAAATCTATAGCATCAAAATTAAAATCCAAGACTTTTAAGAGATCTTTTTCTGACAATGTCACTTCTTTCAAATAATCAAACAAATCCTCAATTCTATGTCCAACTTTACCAATGTCTTCAAGTAACATCATCATAGAATTACCTTTAACGGTATGCATAATCCTAAATATTTCGTCAATCTCATCAGTTATATCTTGTTTACTTTCTGAGTCCATCACTAGTTGTTCAAGCCTGTTGACTAATTGACCTGTTTCAAATAAATACATTTCCATCATTGGATCGTGTACCATATTAACCTCCTAAAGCTTCTCTAAAACTTGAAATACTTTATCTTCTGAAAAAGGCTTTACAATAAAGTTTTTAGCGCCTATCTTCATAGCATCTAAAACATGTTTATTGTCACCAGCTGCTGAAATCATAATAACCGTTGCATGGGTATCATAATCTAAAATACCTTCTAATGCATCTACACCACCCATATCAGGCATATGTATGTCTAAAGTCACAATATCAGGATTAAGTTTTTTATACTGTTCGATTGCCTCAAAACCATTTTTTGCCTCACCTACAACATCAAAATTACCTTTCCTAAGCATCATTTTTAATGTACTTCTCATAAACATGGCATCATCAACAATTAATACTCGTTTCATATCTAACCTCCTATGCTAAATTATATATATCCTATATATTAACAAATAATCAATTTTGGATATAATATATCCTCTCATAACACTTTTTTCATAAAATAAATACTTTCTGTTTACATTCATAAAAGTTTCCTTTATACTGTTCATTAATTATCAACTAAATAAACTGTGTGTCATCAGAGGTCGCGATTAACATGAGTACTTGTTGGAAAGGGTTAATCGCCGAAGCATACTTTGTATGCTGGGATTATGTATAATATGCATAATACTGTCTAACAATCGATACCCATCGATTGTTAGGGGTGCTATTTCACGCTGGGTAAATTCAGACTGTTTTTTTGAACAGGCATGTTTTTACGCATGCCTGTTTTTATTATTTTATAATCTAATCTGTATCAATCAATAGTGAATTATTAGTGATGTATCACTAGGAGGCAAAAATGAAATTTTTTAGCAATATGTCAATTGAAAATCATATGTTACACCTTAATGGTCATTCTATTAAAGATTTGGCCGAAACATACAGCACACCTTTGTATGTACTTGATGCAGACTATATAAAATCCAAATGTAATGAACTTAAAAAGCATTTTAAACATCCATCATTGCAAACAGAAATACTATATGCATCAAAAGCATTTTCTTCAAAAGCGATGTATCAACTTATAAATAAATTAGGATTGTCATTAGATGTTGTTTCAGGTGGCGAATTATTTACCGCAAAAGCTGCAGGTTTTCCAATGAATCATGTTTATATGCATGGTAACAACAAATCATTTTCTGAAATAGAAATGGCACTTGATTTAAATATTCATAGAATCATCGTTGACAGTGTAATGGAATTAGAGTATCTGCAAAGTCTAAATAAACCAGTGAATATTCTAATTAGAATTAATCCAGGAATCGAAGCACATACCCACGAGTATATACAAACAGCCAATGATGATTCAAAATTTGGTATTTCATTTGGATCTTATGATTTAAATAAAGCCATTGAATGTTGTGTCAACTCTGAGAATATTAACCTGTGTGGATTTCATTGTCATATAGGTTCCCAAATACATGAAGTATCGTCTTTTGAAAAAACGGCATCTGTTATGCTTGATCAAATTAAACTACTTGAACATAAATACAACTTAAAAATTACAGAACTTAACTTGGGTGGTGGGTTCGGTGTGTATTATTCAAAGGATAAACCTATTACCGATTATGGTTTCTTAACAGATTTACTCAATCAATGTTATGCATACATATCTAAACATCAATTGAGTATCAATAAAATCATGATTGAACCAGGTCGACTATTAGTTGCAAATGCAGGCTCAACTATTTATCAAGTTGGTTTTGAAAAAACAACACTCTCAGGTAAGAACTATCTTTTTGTTGATGGTGGTATGACTGATAATATAAGACCGGCATTATACCAAGCTGAATATGAAGCATGCATTGGTAACAAAGCGGATTTTAAAGGCAACAAGCTTTATACAATCGCTGGCAAATGCTGTGAATCAGGTGATATTCTAATTAACAATATTCTTTTGCCTGAAGTTGCTCAAGAGGATTACTTAGTCGTAGCAAGTACTGGTGCTTATGGTTACAGTATGGCAAGTCACTATAACAGGATTCCAAAGCCTGCTGTAATAATAATTGAAGATGGAATAGCAAAAGTCGCTATCAAAAGAGAAACTTATGAGGATTTAATACAATTCGACCTTTAGAGGAGATATTATGCCAACAGTATTAAAATTTGGTGGTACAAGCGTTGCGACCACAGATCAAATAAAGAAAATAGCACGATTTATTAAGGATAGACATGAAAATGAACAACTCGTAATCGTTGTTTCTGCGATGGGGAAAACAACAGACCGCTTAGTCAAAATGATGCACGAAATCAGTCAAACACCTTCTAAAAGGGAATTAGATATGCTTCTAGCTACAGGAGAACAGATCACAATCCCTCTCTTGTCTTCTGCACTCAGAGAAGAAAAGATTAATGCAATTTCCTTGACTGGGCCTCAAGCAGGTATTCAAACTTCTGATCATCATTCAAAAGCAAGAATAGAGTCTATTAATTGCGATTTGATAAAAAAACACTTAGAAGCTGGAACTGTTGTTGTTGTCGCTGGTTTTCAAGGTATCAGTGCCACAGGAGATATCACAACATTAGGAAGAGGTGGCTCGGATACAACAGCAGTTGCACTTGCCGTTGCACTCAAGGGTACTTGTGAGATTTATACAGATGTGGAAGGCATTTATACAGTTGATCCTAGATACAACAAAAATGCTAGAAAGCTAACAGAAATATCCTACGATGAAATGCTTGAAATGGCAAGTTTAGGTGCAGGTGTTTTAGAAACAAGAGCCATTGAGATGGCACATAAATTTAACGTTCCCCTATATGTTGCAAAAACACTTTCAAGAACAAAAGGAACCTCTATTACTGAAAGGAATGATGAAATGGAATCTACAGTTATTACAGGCATCTCTATTGATACAGATTGTTTGATGGCATCTGTTAAGCACTTGCCTTTTTCACAAAAAAATATAGCCGAGCTCTTTTTAAATCTAGCTAACCGTCAACTAAACATTGATATGATATCTATAGCAGCGCCATATAATGATCACGTTACAGTCTCATTTACTGCAAAAAAAGATGATGCTACTGAACTTGAGGAAGTAGTTGTACAAATGAAAGATGCGTATGATAGCATTGAGTTCACAACTAATCATGAAATTGTGAAACTTTCAGTTGTTGGCATTGGAATGGTAAGCCACTCAGGTGTTGCAGCAAACATATTCAAACTATTTGCTGAGGAAAACATTCATTACTATCAAGTAACCACATCTGAGATCAGCATCTCATACACTATCTTAAAGTCAGATGTTGATAGATGTGTAAACTTGATTTCTAAGGCATATAATCTAGAAAAATAGCTCAGGGATTCCCTGAGCTTAAACTTCATTTAGAAGAATATTTAATTGATCAATTAACTCTTTATGCGCTTCTTCTAGTCTAGAAATCAGTGCAGATATTTCAGGTGAATCGTCAAGTAGTTCATTTTCAATATCTGATATATACTGCATACATTTTATTGGAGCAAAGTAAGACATACTTCCTTTTAATCTGTGAATAATACTTCCGATTTTATTCCAGTCACCATGCCCAATATGTGATTTTACAGTAGCAATTTCCTCATATGAGTTCATTTCAAACTTCTTAATCAATTCAACAAAAACGTCTCGTCCAACTGCTTCAAAAGTATCACATAAAATATCTTTATTGAGTATTGTTTCATCTACAAACTTACAAGCAGTATGTTTATGCTTTGAATTCTTTTCAAATATATTTCGTAGTGTTCTAACAACAAGCTCATTATCAAAAGGTTTATGAATAACTTCGTCTATCATCTCAGTAGGTAAATCATTACCTGAAGCCGTTATTAAGACAACTGGAAGTTCTGATATCCTATTGTTAATACTACTTCTAATAAGTCTAATTAAATCTAAACCGTTAAAGTGATTAAGGTTTTGATCAATGAGTAAACAATCATAGTGGTTCTGATTTAATTCTGCTAATACTTGAGTCTCATTGGTCAATGTTTTCACATAACAACTCATCTCTTTAGATAGTAGATGCTTCAAATACTCACAACTTATGTCATCGTCATCAACAACAAGTATAGAAAACTCTTCACTATCATTGACTTCATCCTCTAATGTTCCTTTACTCTCAAGTGAAAAACTGAAAGTTGTACCAACACCTTTTTCACTACTAATATGAAGTTCTGCTCCAAGTAGTTCTAAGTATTTCTTAGTAATCCCCATACCAATACCAGTACTAATCACATCAGTATTTTTACTAAATGTTGTGAAATCGTCAAACAACTGATCAATTTCATTTTTTGACAAACCTTCTCCAGTATCTGTGATTCTAAAGACCAAAATATCTTTTAGAATCCCTCTAGTAACATCTATCGTGATATTAACCATACCATCGATGGTATATTTAGATGCATTAGACATTAAGTTTAATAGTATCTGTCTTAACTTAATAACATCAGAATGCATGATATAAGCATCTAGAGCCATAAGCACATCATTCTTGTTTTCCTGTACCTGTCCTGCTATAAGATTATAGTGTTTGTCTTGATAGACCGTTGTTGAAATGACTTCATCAACTAAAGACAATAACTCAAAGTCACTCTTTGAAACTGGTGCATCTTGATAGCCGAATTTGCCTGATGCCAAAACATTGTTTGTCATCATCAAAACATTGGTCAACGAACGTTTAATGAGATTGGTGTACTCAGTAAAATTAGTAGTTGCACTCTCAATCATCTCAACCGCACCAACAGCTCCTTGCAAAGGACTCCGAATCTCATGGAACATTTCTAAACGCAATCGATCCATCTCGTCATCGTTCTTTTGATCTACCATAACCATCATTATCAGAAGTTCTGAGTCATTAAAGAAACCATCTTGTAAGCGAACTTGTTTTACTTCCCTTTTACCATTTCTTTTTATCTGTTCCATTCTAATAATATCTGTAGGTTCTGCTTTTTCCCACTTACAAATATCAGTTAAATATAAATCATTAATCTCATCCTCTGAATAATCATAATAAAGAATAGCAGCATTATTCGCATTCACAATACGATATGTTTCTTTATCTACAAACATAATTGGTAACTTAGCATCTAAGAAGTAGTCTTTATAAAACTTCAATTCCTTCTTTAACTCCGATATTTGTAGTTTGTCCATTTCAATAATGTCATTTAGAAACTGTTTGTCTACATCTATCCATTTTTTTGTTTTCTGACTCGAATAGATAATCGTTGCGATTACCGCAATCATCAACACACCAAAAATAATAACTTGGGAAATCAAACCTTGATAATCATTGAAAATCTGGTATTTATCATAAGATTTAGAAATGACCACTGTTAAGCCATAAAAACTATCAGATACAAAAACATAATCATCATAGTAATGAAAATCATTTATTGATAATGCACTTGTTTCTCTACTCAATGATGCGCTCGGATTAAAAACACTGGCGCTGTATGAGTTTTGAAGTTCATTGATAATATTTTCATTTTCGCCTAGTAAAATAGGCTTCCCTTCTATGGATAGTACTTGAACAATGAAGTCTTGTTTAGAATAGTATGTTGGTAACATATCCTTCAAATCAACGACTAGCCCTATTTGATAATCTAAATATTTATCTGAAGCTGCAGTTTCTATTATTAAATATGACTTATCTGATTCTTCGATTATATGATATCTATAATCACCAAATAAACTTTCATGCCACTCATAATCATAATAGATAAATGATAACTCTTGACTTAGTTCAAGGTTACCTTCAATCATCTTCAATTCATCATTATGAAGTAATACGACATTTTTAATATCAGTTTTCCCTATCAAAGTTTCTTGAATCGTTTGATAAAATACCGGATTCTTAATTTTGTTCATTTCTAAATCAAAAATAATACGCTCTAAAGGTAATTCCTCCTTGAGTGTGAGCAAATTTCCTTGTGCGTATTCTATGTTTGTTTCTAACTCGTTCATGACAATATCTTTATAGTCTTCTGTTCTCATGACATGAAAAGACATTGCTTCATTGAATGAACCAATTGATAAAAATATGATTGCTACTAGTGTTATAACAAGAATACCTATTACTGGTTTTCCTGTTGCTCGAAAGAATCTAGAATTCATGTACCCCACCTTCATTTTGTTTATTATAACACAAAAAAATAAGTAGATTCAAAATCTACTTAAATATCACTTATCTTTCTAGGTCCTCTTATAACTCTACGCTGGACTTGTAAGATACCATCATCCTGTATACCTACACGCCATGTAACCAGTTGTATCTGATCATTACATATTTCTATACCTGTAATATTCCTAGGATGTACACAAGTCCCCGTATTAAAATAAGGTAGATCACCTTTTTCAGAAAACTTTGGTCTATGGGTATGTCCCATTATTAACATTTGATCATTTTCTCTAATCCACTTAGAATATCTTTTTTCTAGAGTATGTCTATGGTGAATATTTTTAGCTGGGCTCGCTGGGTTTCTAAAACCAACAATATGCATAAATCTCCAAAAATATCTTAAAAAGAATCGATTCATTAACCACAATTGATCATTAGTAAAATCCCCTTGATGTCCATGTATTAAAAAAACATCCTTCGATTCATGCTCTAAAACTATACTTTCTAGAACTTTTATTCCTGGGAACAATGGCTCAATCTTATCCGTAAACTCATCTTTATACTGATAGAGATTTCTTTTAACACTTGAACGATATTTAAACTCCATATTATGATTTCCATAAATCATCTCTAGTCGATGGTCATCATAAAACTTCTTAAGGAGCAAAAAACTATCACTATGAGCATATCTAATATGTCTGAAATGTTTATGTTCCCACATTTCATCACCATCACCAAGTTCAATGTATGTATATCCTCTGCGATAATAGTATTCCAGAGCATAATGATAAAGTGTTTGATTATGTGCAAAATCATCACTCAGACTATTATCACCTCTATGAACATCAGAAAACATGATAATTTTAGTATTTTCATCTATTGGAATTCTTTTAGCATGCTTAAATGCATGATTCAATTTAGACTTAGTATGCATAACATCGCCTCCATTAACCCTATACCCACTTCACATTAAATAAAGCTTAATTATGAAATTTTAAGCGTATAAGATAAAACCTTTTTTGAAGAAGGACCCAAAATAATGATGTCCTCTTTATCCATTAACTTTTGATTGTGATCAACCATATCAGGCAGAGTACTCCATGGTTCTAGACAAAAAAATGGTGCACCAACTTGAGACCATATACCAATATATTTAAAATCAGAACACGACATATTTAACGAATAATCACCATTCTTAAATGATACTGAACCAACACCCTTATAAATCAAAGCATCATTTTCAAATACCTTAGGAGACATTATCAATTCATCTAACGATACATTTTCACCGGAACCTATACCTTCAGCTAATACAGGATAAAATTCTGCTGTTGATACATCAAATGATAAAGTAGCGACACTGTCCATCTTCCAATTAAATGCCGGATGACCACCAACTGAAAATGGCATATCTATATCAGAATGATTTGTAATTTCATAAGTAACTGTTAACACATCAGCAATGTGATATTTAATCAATAGTTCAAATTTAAAAGGATAGTTAACCAATGTCTGATCATTAAAAGAGTAACTAAAAATTAAAGTATCCTCAAATGATTTACAATCAAACTCAACGTCTCGTACAAATCCATGCTTTGGCATTTCATACATATCACCATTGTATAGATAACTATCAGAAATAGACTTACCTACAGCAGGAAATAATGTAGGTGACTGACGTTGCCAATAAGGCTCTTCCGCTTGCCACATATATTCTCTATCAATTCCAGCAGGCTTTAAACTATAAAGCTCAGCACCCTTCGATTTTACGCATATTTCTAATTTATCATTACTTAGTTTATATATCATAATAACCTCCTTCATCATTCTATCACTTTTATAAAATAATGTCATTTTGTTATTGTAAATCAAACTATTCTATGGTATCATATTTCTTGTCTTAACGACACAATTGCCGTGCCGAAATGGTGGAACTGGCAGACGCGCTGGACTCAAAATCCAGAGCCCTTCGGGGCGTGCGGGTTCGATTCCCGCTTTCGGCACCACGTAAATAGCGACCTTCAAGAGTTTTCTTGAAAGTCGCTGTTTTGTTTTTTGTATATTTGCTAACAGTTGCTAATAAAACTATTCTTTAACTCACATGAAAAACTATGAAATCACAGCAATTTTCTTATGATTTTATGAGAGCTCAATTACTAAAAGTCCAGAGTACTTGTACTTTGATCTATTTTAAATGTTAAGTTTACTCGTCCCCTAGAAGCTTTTTTACTTTACAAATATACTTAAGTTGATCCAATGATAAGTATATCTGTTTTCGATAGATTATATTTTATGCAGTATCTTTATAGTATTTGTCCAAGAACTTTCAGTGCTTCATCTAAAACGTCTTCAAATGTTAATCCAATTGCATAATCAAAATCCTTCTGGTATCTTAACCAATATTCATTCATGTCTTTGCTATTTCTTATTGTGTTGATTACTGATATGTAATCCTTCATCATGCTTTGAGTTCCTCTATATGAAGAAGTCATATTTAAAGCTTTTGAGAGCACCTTAAAGTCAATATATTCCCACTTAAGTTTACTTAATATATAGACATCATAAAAATCCCTAGGACGAGTATTTTGGTCACTTCTCGAAATAATAGTTTCTAACTTTTCAGCTAAGATAGTTTCGACATTATAGGCTAATACTTCTAGATAACCTTCGTCAAATAACATCTCATAAGAAAATGATATTTCTTTTGGTGTAATTCTATCACCTGTTGTGACATCGAGTTTAATAGGAACAGTCATAGGTGAATATTTACCAATTAGACTCACTTTATAACCTGTATATGTGTCACCTTCTCTTATCTCACTTACTTTAGTAATCTCAAAATCAAATGGGTCATCAGTCTTCACTTTACATATTTTTTCAAACATCTCTAGGAGTAATTGCTCATTTAAAGGTAAACCTTTTAAAGTAACATCCATATCCATTGTTGCTCTAGTATTTAAACCTACAATAGACGCAATTAAGAAACCACCTTTCAAAATAAAATTATGTTTGTATTCTGATAGTGATATACGTTCTAACAAACGTTCAAGCATATAGTTTTGAAGAACGAGTTGTGCAGATATACCTGTTTCCTTAGAAATATTTTTAATCTTCGCCTTAAGTTGCATTGGATTTTTCATAGTAACACCTCCAAGTAATTCCTTAATCGTTCTTCAACACCAATAATCTTACTATACTCAGAAATTAATTTTATATCTCTATTCTCTGACTTAACGTAATTCTTAAATGCTTCTGAGATCAACTGTATATCGGTCTTACTTCTAGTCTTTAAAATATCACATAAGGTGCGTTCAGGATTATAACAGTAAACCTCATTACCACTTGGTGTTTTTACTTTGACTCTTCCAAGCTCATATAGATCAAGTTTTACACGATTTGAAATAATATGTTCCTTATCAACATTACTAGTATTGTAATTAAGTGGGAAAGTCATATTGTATTTGTTTGGCGTTCTGTCTGTGAGTCCATGTAGAAACAAAGATGTTGCCAATGAGAATATGCCCTTACGGTATCTTTGCTGCATATTAAAAATCTCATCTTCCCAAACTTCAGGTAAAATGTAAACACCCCGCCCTGCTTTTTCAATTAATCCTCTGTCAAATAGAAGTTTTAGTGTACTTCTCGATATACCAGCATCAATAACCTGTGCAGTTGTAATCGTACCATTATTTTTTTTCATAATCTCTATTATTTTCTCAGTATTTTTCATACAAACCACCTGTACTTTCTTGCATATTATCATATCATTAGTATGCATAAAAGTACAATCTTATTTATTTCATTGAATGTATTATTTTAAGTACTTGACAAATACAGGTATCAATCTGCTAACAAATTGCTAACAATTGAAACGATTTTAAATGTTCCCTACCATTACTTAATAATAGCTGTTATAAGTTAAACTATTGGAAATACAGACAACTGATATTTATTGGTGTTATCTGATAGTGGTGTTACAAAACTCAAAATCCAGAGCCCTTCGGGGCGTGCGGGTTCGATTCCCGATTTCGGCACCACTTAAATAGTGACCTTCAAGGGATGAACTCTTGAAAGGCGCTTTTTATTTTGGTAACTCTACTACGAACTTTTAGGTTTTATCGACAAAACCTTACTGAATTACAGTCCCAAAGCTGATCTTATTACGATCAAAAGTATAGCATAAGTTTACCTGTCCACTCGGACACCATATTGTATCCATGGTTACTTAAATCAGTTCTCGAATAAAGTATCTTTGTATTCTTTTTACTTGCATAATTAGGCAATCTTTAATTATATAATTTCTCCAAGAACGATTAACACGGTATCTGACATTTCCTAAATTATACTACAATTGCATAATCAAAGACTCTCTGGTAATTAAACCAATAGTCTTTCATGTCTTTACTATTTCTAATAATAACGGACTAAATTATCATCACTTAGTCCATTGTTATGCAATATTTTTTTTGCTCAATAGCTTTTTTAGAACAATGAAAAAATACAATACAATGCTCCAATATATTAACTATAAATTTTTCCTATACTTAGTATTTAGTTAGTCGATACTTTCTATTAATATATTTTAGCTTATGTCTTGTTTTATCTATAATAAATGTTACAATTTTTTCGTAGGATAATTTAATACTGGTGGTTGAAGATTGTTGAAGATATGCTTAGCATAACCGTAGGAGAAAGAAATAAAGACGCTCATCTTTATTTCGAAACTTTCAGGTCAGGAACAATAATCCGACACACTTCTGGAGAGATCTAATTAGACACCGAAGAAGCAATTTACGTATGTAAAGAATCTTTCAGGTTTAAAGGACAGAAATAAGAGCACTTAATTTTAGTGCACTTATTTCTTTTTTTATTGCACTAAAATAATACTCATCACATTAATTGGAGGTTATTATGGAAATCGTTAAAGGAATCGGACTACTACTCATTGCATTATCAATGTTTTCACTATTTAGTTTGAAAATGCCCAAGGGGCAAGAAGCAATGTCAGGACTGGCCAATGCAGCAGTTGCAACTTTTTTAGTTGAAGCCATTCATAAATATATCAGTGGTGACTTGATTGGAATATCTTTTTTAGGAGAAGTAGGAAACGCTTCAGGTAGTATGGGGGCTGTAGCTGCCGTTATATTAATTGGATTTAGTATGAAAATTAATCCAGTTTATGCTGTTGTTGCAGGTGTGTCTGTATCAGGCTATGGCATTCTACCAGGATTCTTTGCTGGTTATGCTATCGGCCTAATTGCGCCAATATTAGAGAAAAAGATCCCTCTTGGTCTTGATATTATTCTCGGTGCTTTACTTTTAGCACCAATTGCAAGAATGGTTGCTTTGATTACCGATCCCCTTGTAACCTTAACCCTTAACAATATTGGTGAAACCATTGCTATTGCAGCAGATCAATCTCCAATTCTAATGGGCTTTTTACTTGGAGGCATCATTAAAATGATTTGTACTTCTCCATTAAGTTCCATGGCACTTACAGCGATGTTAGGATTACAGGGATTATCTATGGGTATCGCTGCAATAGCATGTGTAGGTGGTTCTTTTACCAATGGTACAGTATTTAAAAGACTAGGCCTTGGAGATAATAGTAACGTCATCGCCGTGATGTTAGAACCCCTAACACAAGCAGACATCATTACTCAAAATCCAGTACAAATATATGCTTCAAATTTCTTAGGTGGTGCTTTAGCAGGTGTATCTGCAGCCCACTTTAATATCATCAACAACGCTCCAGGTACAGCGTCTCCTATCCCTGGTTTATTAGCACCATTTGGTTTTAATCCAGCAAGTAATGTTATCTTAGCTGTTATCTTTGCAATTATAGGTGGTACCATTGCAGGTTATATTGGTAGTTCATTCTTCAGGTTTATTGAAAATAGAAAATTAGTTGCTAAAAAAGCTTTTTCATAACTCACATATTAATACTTAAATTAATCAACCATAGCCTAGGCTATGGTTGACTGTTTTTTGCACATTGCTCAATTGAATTCAGAAAATTTCCTATTACATTTCTACCAACCGGAACCATAGTTTATCAGATGACACCTGCTGGAGGATATCATATTTTGATTTAATGTTTACTATCTTAAAAAATACATTGTCGTCAAAATAGTCGAGTAATAACCTTACATTCTAGTGTACAATATAAGTAGGAAATGGAGAATAAGATGAGAACACCACAATACAAAGAAGTGAAGAAAATACTTTACAAGGACCAACACCCTGATAGTTGGTATGTCAACTTTTATCGGATGTCACCCTACCTTGCTTGTGAACACGGGTGTACCTATTGCTATGTAAGAGCAGAAAAGTACAACATTGAAGGCAGTTTTGAGAAGGACATTGTTGTCAAGCAAAATACCCTTGACAGGCTAAAAGAAGAACTGCCTAAACTTAGAGAGTATGGGACCATCGGCATCTCTACTGGTACCAGCGATTCTTATCAGCCTATTGAAAAGGAATTAGAAATATCCCGAGAAACACTTAAGTTGATCAGGGACGTTAAGTATCCTGCCACCTTCTTAACAAAATCTGTTTTGATGAATCGTGATATCGATATCTTCAAAGATATGAAGACTTATGCAGATATACATATCAATATGACACTCACAAGTCTCGATGAAGAAGTGACTAAAATCTTCGAACCTAAAGCACCTTCTGTCAAAGAAAGATTAGACTCTATTAAGCTTTTAAAGGCTAATGATATCGGTGTGGGTATTTCAGCAATGCCTTTACTTCCCTATATAACAGAAACAAAAGTAAGTATCATTGATCTTTTAGATCAACTCAAGGCTTTAGATGTTGATTTTTTAGTGCCTATGGTCTTGGCATTAAATCCTGGTCGACTTAAAGAACTCTACTTTGAAACATTGAAAGTTCATTATCCGCATTTGGTCAACAAATACAGAGACTTATACTCAAACAATACAGACTATGGTGGTCCCCGTTATAGCAACAAAAAATTCTATCAGGACATGAGAGATTACATGAATACCATTGGTCTTTCCCAGAGGTTACCCCTTAGATACTATAGAACACAGTATAACAATTACCATACCATAGAACTTCTATTAGACCATATGCTGTCCCTATATAAAAACAGAAACATTGATATCACAAGGTTACGAGCTGCTAACAAACGCTATATGGCATGGCTTAAGGAAGAACGATCTTATGTGGCTAGAAGAAGAAATCTCAAGTTTGACTTGGTAGATGAAAAGGTAGACAACCTTTTAAGAAATGATGATTTTGATAAGATAATAAAGAACAGAAAACTCTCAAACTTCATCAGAGAAATCATCATTGATGGGGCTGATTATGATTATTGTACCCTTAAACTAAAATAGAGTAATCCAGAATTGTAAACCACCCTAAAAGTTAGACCATGAATCTAACTTACTAGGTGGTCTTTTTTTATAGCAAATACGGATTCGTGTTAAAGTTAAAAGCATTACAAGCTTATTTGAATGATAAAGGTGGATACAAATATCTTGGCAAAAGGACGTCAGTCTGATTTGAACAAACTGAACAAAACTAGAAGAATACAAAGACTTTGTACTTTTTTACTGTGTTTTTACCTCTTATCAAAAGTAGAATTCATTTTAAAGATGTTTGTCCATCTACTGATGCAACTTGTAATAAATTTCGTATGTAATTATTAAAAACTTTTTTGTTTGTGCGTGTGTCACTCTTTCGGCACTACAAAACCCTCATAGACTACCATGAGGTTTTTTACGTTGTGACAACTGTATCCTCATCGAAAGCCCATCATTATATCTATTTACTGGTACTGACTCATGACGTCAACAACAGAATTCATAATAATAGACCATACCAAGTTGATATGATCTTTAAATATTAACTCACCTTAATTCGTTTACATCAACTTTGTACTAACATTATAATACTTTATTATCTATAACATTTTAACTAGCTACTTTCTTATAAAAGTGCCAGCATTTACTTTCATCAACTCATATACTAATTCTTTCTTCCTCATGGAAAGCGTCTTTTCAGTTAGTATAATCATATTATATACTAACTGAAAAGACGACCCAGATTTATTAACCGACTTCAATTAACCAGCTTTCAAACCATACAAAATAGTCAGCACATTAGTTAACTAATCTTGGGTTATACAACTTCAGTGCAGCAGATCACAACAACATTTGATGCTCTTTCCTTAACTATCTTTTTCTCAGTCTAGCGTGAATAACTAATCGACCATCTTTAATTTCATATGTACATGTAGATAATGTTAAAATAACATCTGTATCATATAGTTTTGTATCGGTTTTATACATACTACTTGACTGCAATTTTTCTAGAAACATCAAATAATCGTCTTTATCATCAAACTGTGTCCTAATATAGTAATTGGATATATCTGTGATATATACTGAAAAAATATCCCATTCCAATTCCTCATAAATAGTATCCATTTCAATTACTGCAAACTCATTAAAAAAATCCTCATTTTTATACATATTTAAATTCTGAAACATTGAACCATTTTTCATGTTATGACCATATAAAATATAATGTCCTTTTAAATTTTCCTCTTCGCTTACGCTATTTCTATAATCCATAAATATACTGCCTGAGATCGACTCCAAATGTTCGAAAGAATGATTTAAGTAATAGGTATTGTTCTCAGTCTGTAAAACAGGATAGTTAATCTCAGTGCCTTCAATTTCAATCCAACCTACAGTATCCTCATTCATATCTATTAATTCACTATACTTTTCTAGAATTTCCATTGAAACAGTTACTTTCTCTTCTTCAATTAATATATTATTCTCTGGATTTATTTTCTGAGAGATATGCTTTTGATCTTCAAAATCCATTGTTGTAATTTCTTCTGGGAGAAAATCTTCAGTGATGTTACTTTCATCCTCAAACTCCGATACTTTGTTTCTAATATTCTCATAGCTCTGTTGTACATGGTGTTCTCTTACAAGGTAGTATGAAAAATAAGCAACAAGTGAAGCTAATAATAAAATTATAGTGTTGATAATAAACCGTTTCTTATGTGAATTTTTCTTTTCGTTACCACATTTATTTAAATATCTCAAATTTTCTATGTATGATATACGATAATATCATACCCTCCTTTCAACAAAACTTACTATCTATCTTAATATCAATCAATACTCAAATTATTGAATTTCATTATACTTAACAATGTCTTTTCTTTAAGTTTTACTCCAATATTTTTGAGTTAACATAATCAAACATACTGCTAAATTATAAACTATTACCTTTAGAAAGCTAGAGATAATTATGGAGTCAATAATCCTCTATAACACTATAGGTTATTTCTAAGTAAGTATTAGTATCTCTAAAACAATTTGTGACTGAAAGAAACCTCCTTCACGAAATAAGTGAAGAGGTTTCCCTAAATGGATTCTTTTGAGGTTGCTTTGCCCTTTGAGGATTAAAATTTTTAATCCTCAAATCTTGCTTTAACTACTAATATACTTGAAAACAAGAACACAATCGTAAAAATCCAACTTATATTTAATCTATCACCAGTTTTAGGATTTTCAACTTGCTCTGATTCTCCAGGATTTGCAGATCCTCCCGGAACTATAGGTTCGTCAAGTTCAAAATACTCATCAGAATCTTCTGGTTCGACAGACTCTTCTTGGTCTTCAGAATTTTCCGGTTCATCTGTATCATCTATATTATCTATGTCATCAGTATCATCAGTGTCATCTATGTCATCAGTATCATCAGTATCATCTGTGTCATCTGAGTCGTCTGAGTCATCGGAGTCATCTGTGTCATCTGAGTCATCTGAGTCATCTGAGTCATCTGAGTCATCTGAGTCATCTGAGTCATCTGAGTCATCTGTGTCATCTGTGTCATCGGAGTCATCGGGTTCACTATCTGGATAAAATCCATCATTCTCTACAAATGTACGCTCACCTTTCAAAGCAGTAATTGTAGTAGGATCACTTCCTTCAGTCTGGACAGTATTAGTAGGATAGTCCTGATCTGTTTCATCAATATCTGTTATAACTTCTCCCGCTACAACTTCTGCAGTATAATTACCATTTGCATCTGTGGTCACGGTTTGTTTATCACCATTACTGTCTGTCACTATAACATCCACATTCGCTAGATCAGTTTCTCCTGGGTCTTGGCTGCCATTCCCATTAGAGTCAATATACAAGTGTCCGTGAATTATTCCTAGTGCTGGATTAGGATAAAATCCATCATTTTCTACAAATGTGCTTGTGCCCTCTACAGCCACTACTGGGGTAGGATCTGTTCCTTCTGTCTGTACAGAATTAGTAGGATAGTCCTGATCTGTTTCATCAATATCTGTTATAACTTCTCCCGCTACAACTTCTGCAGTATAATTACCATTTGCATCTGTGGTCACGGTTTGTTTATCACCATTACTGTCTGTCACTATAACATCCACATTCGCTAGATCAGTTTCTCCTGGGTCTTGGCTGCCATTCCCATTAGAGTCAATATACAAGTGTCCGTGAATTATTCCTAGTGCTGGATTAGGATAAAATCCATCATTTTCTACAAATGTGCTTGTGCCCTCTACAGCCACTACTGGGGTAGGATCTGTTCCTTCTGTCTGTACAGAATTAGTAGGATAGTCCTGATCTGTTTCATCAATATCTGTTATAACTTCTCCCGCTACAACTTCTGCAGTATAATTACCATTTGCATCTGTGGTCACGGTTTGTTTATCACCATTTCTGTCTGTCACTATAACATCCACATTCGCTAGATCAGCTTCTCCTGGGTCTTGGCTGCCATTCCCATTAGAGTCAATATACAAGTGTCCGTGAATTATTCCTAGTGCTGGATTAGGATAAAATCCATCATTTTCTACAAATGTGGTTGTTCCCTTTACAGCCACTACTAGGGTAGGGTCTGTTCCTTCAGTCTGGACAGAATTAATAGGATAGTCCTGATCTGTTTCATCAATATCTGTTATAACTTCTCCCGCTACAACTTCTGCATAATAATTACCATTTGCATCTGTGGTCACGGTTTGTTTATCACCATTACTGTCTGTCACTATAACATCTACATTCGCTAGATCAGCTTCTCCTGAGTCTTGGCTGCCATTCCCATTAGAGTCAATATATAAGTGTCCCCAAACTCCAGTAGAAGAACCAAGATGAAATCCATCATTTTCTACAAATGTGCTTGTGCCCTCTATAGCCACTACTAGCGTAGGATCTGTTCCTTCTGTCTGGTCAAATTTAGTAGGATAGTCCTGATCTGTTTCATCAATATCTGTTATAACTTCTCCCGCTACAACTTCTGCAGAATAATTACCATTTGCATCTGTGGTCACGGTTTGTTTATTACCATTACTGTCTGTCACTATAACATCCACATTCGCTAGATCAGCTTCTCCTGGGTCTTGGCTGCCATTCCCATTAGAGTCAATATATAAGTGTCCCCAAATTTCAGTGGCAGAAGAATCAATCTCTAGAGATGACAAAAGAACTTCTAAATAATCTGTAGTATTTATAGATAACGCGAATGTATTATTCGCAATTGCTCCACTTCCAACTGTGAAATCATTATCTGCAACTGTATTCAATACAAAGTATGCTTTATCACCTGCATTTAGGGTTATTTCAGGATTCATAACAATCTTAATACCTTTAACACGTTCATAATCTGAAGGAACCTCTACCCAATCTGCATCAGCGACATAATCATATACTTTATTAGCAGTTTCAATCGGCAAATCATTTGTATAATATATGGTATATCCAGCTGGTGCTAATACTGGTCCTGTAAGATGTACTGCATACTCAGATCCCCTGTCATAATACTCTCCAGAAGAATCTGCCACAATTGTACGATCTCCAGGATAAGGTAAAACTTCAATAATAGTTAAACTATCCAAATCATTCAGAGAATTATTGTATACTTCCAACTTGTAATCTGCATTTCCACCTTTTTCAGTTTTACCTCCAGTTGGAATGAAACTAGAATTATAACTACCCTTTACAGATTTCTGAGCTATAACCTCTTTTGGAGGTATATAGGTGAATGAATCAAATGCATATAGAACATCCTCTGTCGAATTGCCATCTTTATCAAAATCATATATATCTGGTCTAACATTTCCAGCTGCAATTAATTGCTGCTGATCAGGAACTCCATCACCATTGTTTTTCCATGTTAAGTAGGCTTCATTTTTCTTTGCTCCTTCATAAGAATTCTCTGTCACTTTAACCGAATATGCTAACCAGAATGGTCTATAATCCGTAGTGACCGAACTCAGATTAAGGGGTTTTTGGAACTCCCAGACCAAAGCTGTTCTGCCAGTACCTTCATAATCCATAACTATTATAGGTTCATCCTGTGAAAGATACCCACCTACCATTCTCCTAACAGATCCAGGTATATATTCCACACCCTTTGGCAATAAATCAATTGCCTGCTGCCAGTCAATAATATCAGGTGATAATGTGTTTCTTGCCCTTATACTAAGAACATACTCTACTTCATCATTGAGTAATGCATGGTCTTTGTTAGCAGATTTATCCATCCATATAGCTGGAAGATACGGCAATATAGACGCATAATTACTTGAAGTGTTTGTTATAGTCGTACCTGCAATCCCCTTTACACTTGCTGAAGTGCTCATATAATTATAAAATTTATTTGCTTCAACATCTCCGCTCGTATAGCCAACCTCTTCTGGATTTCTTATTCCAGTCATCATATAGAACATGAACTTTCCGCCCGGTTTCAAATAACTTCCTGGAGTTGAATATATACGAATCCTAGTAGTTTCTTCGGGGATATTAAACATTGTGCGATCAGATGCAGAAATGTCCTCAGCTAAAGTGTTCCAATTAGATCCGTCCTCTGTAATATCAATATTAAAAGTGCCGACAAATAAATCTGCCTTTCGCCACATATTGTTATCAACTTTTATACTAACAAATTTTAAACGGCTATCTAAATCGAAATCCTCAATAACAAGTTCTTCAAAATCCGTATCTGATGTATCATTCCACAGTGAAAGTTGCCATGGATTAGTCTTTGTTTGCTTGTGGGATAGTTGATCTAAGTATTTAAAGTTAAATGCACCTTTCCCGTACTTATAATTTGGTGGTATATTGTGGAGTCTGAATGTAATATCATCTGAAAGTTCAAATTCATGCTCTGTATCCCCCATATTATAAGGTGTCAATATGATTTCAGCTGAATTCGTATAATCATGATTCAACACTCCACCTGGAAATTTTAAATACAAGTACAGATTATCTGCTTTTCTAACACCTGTGTGTACCCTAAAAGGAGATTCAAATACTGCAGTATATGTCACTGTATTCTCAGTTTCATCATATATCCATCCAGGATTTAATGCTGGATCAAAGTATGCTCCTGTCGGCAAGTAATCTTTTACAACCATTTTTTCATAGCTACGTACTCCTAAAGGATACGCAACTCTACTTTCTAGTGTTAGTCCATAGGCGAAACGAACACTAGATAGATTGGAAAGATCCGAATGCAAAATTGTTGCATCTTCAGGATCAGAAATCCCACCAAATACTGCTTTGTTGTCATAATAAGTCTCATAAGGTACTGCTTTAATCATTTTATGAAACTTAGGAGCTACGGTTTTCAAGACTATCTCAAGCTGCTCAGGACCTTTAATCAGTGTGCCTTCTGAATCTCTCAATGACGTCTCTAATAGAAACGAATAACCATTCGGGACGATATCATTGTTAGATTTCAATAGGATTGGCAGTCTAATAGTTGTCCCACCCGTTAACTGTCGCAAGGTATACTCAATTCTTGTAATCCCTTCTGATGACGTAATTTCTTTATGAGTTTGAATCTCAAGATCTGATGCTTGGATTATTTGCATATATTCATCAGGTATTGCAATCTCGAGAATTGCATCTGGATATGACTCTGTTGCTGAAGACATATCAATATCCAGATTTACTACAAACTCTTCTCCGGTCCAATATTCAGTTTTCCCCTCAATTGCAGGACTTAAAATTAATCCTATCAAAGGATCTGCCAACAGATCTGCGAATACATAAACACTGAATACATTAAAAAGCAATAGAATACTCATTATCCCTACTAGTTTCTTTAAATCTCTTATCTTATACATTTCAACTAAACCTCCATAAAATTTTATTTTTCAATACAATAGTGCTGTCATATAAATTAGTACGTTCATATTATAGACACACAGCCTTGTCTCCTAGCTTTGCTCAAGATTATCTCTTTTTACTGTGTTCATATATATTGAGGGATTATCAGCAGATGCAAAAATTGCAGAAATTCTATAAGAGGTTTAGCCAATTATCCCCCAATATATAAAACAAACTCATCACATTTTCATGATTCATTTATATCTGTTAGTATATATGGGATTTAAACTCAACAAAGTGAGATGTAGCGTATAACACTTTTCATGTAATAAAAAGCTTGTTAATTGTAAATTTCGTTACATTTCACAGTGGTTTTATCAAGAATATAAATGAGCCCCATTCGAGGCTCATCGTATATAAACTAAAAATTATTCAATTCTATAGTATTAGCTTAGGTTAGACTAACGGAAATACCTCTGACCAATCGATACATCTAACCAAGAACAGTTAAAGAATACAGTTTGTTTGACATGATATCCTTTCAACTTCATACAATAAACACAATTTCTTAATTACTAATAACTACAATCTGTTTGTATAAAACTAGTTCTAACACTTCTATTCACTATTTTTCTGTACCTCTTAATAATCTAGCCCCTATATGTATCATTAGCAACACTTGCTTGATACCTTCTAATTCATATCGTTCCTCAATTTTCTGCTATACTTTCCTATAAACCCAATGGACCTTGAAGAATGCGTTAATTCATAGTACAAATCACATACCCCACCTACATTATTACCTCCTAGCGTAACAGGTAACAAAGTTGCTAATATTCATTGTGGTATTATTTTAAATATGTCTATACATTCCTACATACTTAAATCTGATGTCCCATATAACTCTATAATCAATTACACCTTAAATTTATTAGATAATCTTTCTAGTAGTTCAACTTGCTCAGTTAAGCAAAAAATCGAGTTATTAATGGAATCAAAATTTGCAATCTGCTCTTCAACAATTATATTGATAGAGTCTATCGATTCTGCTGTTTCAACAGATGCATTTGTTACTTCATCTACAGCAGTGGATATTTCTGTTGTAATTCTTGACTGCGTCTTTGTTAGAATCTCAGATTCCTTTAATAAGTTACCTATGCTATCTACAGCTTTTCGAATATCATTAAACTTACTCTTAGCATCTTCTGCTTTTTTCAGAGATGTAATAGATTTCTCATTACCTTGTGATACAGCCTTTATGGCCTCATTAGATGATACACAAATATTATCAATAGAACTAATAATCATTTGAACAGAGTTTTTTGATTCCTCAGCTAATTTACGAACTTCCTCAGCCACAACTGCAAAGCCTCGACCATGTTCACCAGCCCTTGCGGCCTCAATCGAAGCATTTAAAGCAAGCAAGTTGGTTTGCTCAGCTATACTTTCAATAAACTTAACTGCATTCCCAATTTCTTCGCTGGCAGATTCTAGATGACCCATAATTTCAAAGGTTTTCTTGTTTGCACTTTGTACAGACATATTTGCTTCCAAGACCTCATCAATTGAAAATTCACCATTCTTAACAAACTCCATAACCTCTTCGCTCCTGTTTAGAGTTTCATTTACCTGCATTAAAGTCTTTTGACCATTCATATCTAACTCTATTACACTTGCATTTACCTCTTCAGCAACTCCGGCATTTGATTGTGAAACATCTGAAACTTCATTAATCTGATTCGATATATGATCAAAACTGTTTATTAGGTTGTCTGATGTTTGTTCTAATTCTTCTGAAACTGAAACGGTTGTGCTTATGTTATTTTTTATTTCAGCGATAATTGACTGAATTACATCTAGGAAAGAGTTTAGGATAGTACCAAACTCCTCTAACTCATCACCAGTTTCGATATTCACTCTTACCGTTAAATCGCCTTTTCCTTCTGATATATCTCTGATTCTTGTAAGAAGAGTATTGATTGGTTTATTAATCAGTCTCCGGCTCAAAAATAAACTAAGAGCAAATATAATTAATCCAAAAACTAACATAGTCATTTCTACAATCTTCAAATAGAAGATTTTATTATCATAGTTTTCTTGATACATATTAACAATTTCGTGAATTTGATTTTTTAATGGTAATGCGTTATCAATAATATGTTTTCGTATTTCTTTATTAACATCTTCATTAATAACATTTTCTATAGGCGATAAGTATGATGCCATAGAAACTTCTGCACTTTCCAAATATGATATTATTTCTTGATTCCTAGTATTCTTCTTTAACTCCTCCATAATATTTCTGTAATTTGCAATTTCATTTATCAGCATTTCTTTCGAACTGCTTCCATCTTGTCCATCAAGTGTCTTATCAATGTAATCAAAGGTATACATACCAATCAGCATTGTCCTCATTCTTTGACTTCCAGCTTTATTAATTGCAACACCATCATTTTCTATATTATCTAAAGTTATAAATAAAAAACTAACGTTAAGAATGAATGGTATCATTAATAAAATTAGAATAAATAGAACTTTTTTATTGATTGTATTTAACATGGATCCCCCTTATATTATGTTAGTTATTCGTTATCTTTTTTTAACTTCATCTTTATTTATTAACCGACAGTGTATGCCTCTTGTCAAAACAATGTATTCAAACTCTACAGCTATTCTTCTTTATTCCAGGATGTTAAATATTTTTAAACAGGAAAACACCTCTATGGTTATTCAGCCTTTCTGTATTCTCTCTTAACTTCAAGTTGTTGCCGCAATTTGTGAACAGACATTGAAGTAGTATCAATTAGTAACTCATCACACGAAAAGGCTTCAACTACAACTTCAGTAACTTCTAACTCACTTATTCTTTCTATTTGAACTTTATTACATCAAAAATATTCTACAAGTATAGTAGAGTATATTTCTAAAAAAAATTGATTCTAATTCCAGCAAAATACTAAAATATTCATAGTTATAACTAATAAGATTTATCGTACTAACCGATGTAATCAGATTGGATCAGTCTCTCAGAGTAAGTCATCGAATCTACAAAATCCTTTGATATTACTTCACAGTTTAAACTCAACCTTTCAGCATTTAGATCCACATAATTCCAGTCCCCTTTTTCATAAGCCAAAACAAACTTATAAATTTCCTGTAAAGGTGTTTCTTTTCCCAGTAAAGTATCTTTTAATTCATAGCTCAATGGTAAATCAATTATAATATCTTCCATATCTGTACGTGTTATAATGTCAATTAAAGATAACAATCCAAGTAAAAAGAATTCACTGCTTCTTATCTCCATATTCGTGTATTTCGCAATCTTTTCCATAAATATTGCTCTCGACATGGAAATTATAAATAATTCCTTATCCCCAAATCTATCGATTTCATCTAAGACAATAAGGCAAAAAAATCGCTTCAAAGTATTTAAACCAATTTTCACCATAGCCTCCCTTATTGATGAGATGACTCTACTAGAATAATAGGCAACACTGTTAACCATCTTAAGCAACTTGAGAGTGATTGTCACATCATCTCTTATCAGAGTATCTAATTTATCGAAAGAAGGAGATGGATTTTGTAATTCATTGAGTATCTTTACATAACTTGATTTTATCGAACTGTATTGATTCCTTCTTCTTAATTCAGGCTTTGCATAGAAGAAACCTTGAAACAACTGAAATCCAAGTTTCTTTGCCTCATTTACCTCCTCAATTGTTTCAATTTTTTCTGCCAACAGAGTAAGATCCTCACGGCAATATTTCCTAGTGATTTTCTCACGTTCTATCTCATCTGTTAATCGAAAATCTACTTTTAAGATATCTACAAGTTCTATTAATTCAGTATATGGATAATCGATTACAAAGTCATCCAAGGCAAAAACATATCCCATTTCCTTGTATTTTCTACATTTCAACAGAAATTTCTCATCTGGAACTATATCTTCTAACAACTCTATAATTAGCTTTTTATTATCAAATAACTCTGGTAAGCCACTCATAATGTTCTCTTTTGTAAAGTTGACAAACATTCTTTTATCTCTAACACAGCTATCTACTCTTAGTTCCAAGATACTGTTCAAAATAACTTCTTCTGTTTTTCTATTATCTGTAATTTCATTATTTGGATTTTCATCTGGTCTATACAATAACTCATATGCGATTATTGACTTATCTAAATCAAATATTGGTTGTCTTGCGAAATAAAAGCTCATACTTCTCCTCCTTAGAAAAACATACATATTTCCTAATAAACGATTACGTTTTTCCCTCCATTCTTAGCTTCATACAACTTCTCATCCGCTTCGGCAATAGCATCATCTACACAATGTTCACCAATTAAACAGAGTCCGCCACTGACAGTAATCTTTAGCGATTCAATATCAAACTTCACCGCTTCAATAGCAGATCTTATTCGATCACTTAACTGTATTAATTTCGGTGTGTCAATTTCTGTTAATACAATTAAGAACTCCTCCCCCCCATATCTTGAGACTATATCTGTCTTTCTAACCAATTCTTTAATTCTTACTGCAACCTCTTTTAATACTAAATCTCCAATCGTGTGACCATAATTATCATTTACAGATTTAAAATTATCAATATCAAGCAATAATACAGCTAATTTTTTCTTGTGTCTTTTTTTTCTCCAAATTTCATTACGCAACTGTTCTAACACAAACCGTCTATTATAAAGTCCTGTTAAAGGATCCGTTACCGACAGTTCTAATAATTCCTCATTCTTTTTTTCTAACTGCTTTAGAGTCTGAATATATTTAACTTGAAGTCTTAATCTAGCAAGGAAGATATTTGCATCAAATGGTTTCATTAGATAATCATCTGCGCCTGACAATAATATAGATGAGATGGTCTTGTAATTCGACACTGTAGACATCGTTATCACACTACAAATTGGATTTCTCTCTTTTAGTTTCAAAAACAATGTTTCTCCTGAGAGACCAGGTAAAATGAGATCCAAAATATAAATATCATAAGTCTTGTCACTCTTTATCAGATCATCTGATTTTGAGTAATAGTCCACTAAAGGAAAATTAGTAAGCTGAAATATCTTTTTAATTATAGTTATGCTTAGGTTACTATCGTCTAATACAGCTATTTTCACGCTACTTATTTTTTGATTCTGAGTCTTCATTTCTTCATATGTTTTTAAGTATAATAATATTGCTTCATCTTCGATTTTCCCCTTTATTAAGTAATCAACCACCCCAAGATTGTATATCTTCTCTCTATTTTCAATAGTATCAATCGAAGTAAGTACAATAATGGGAATATCAGAAAAATCAGAATTATTTAAGGTCTCTATAAAACCAACACCTGTATCACATTGAAACTCAATTGCTGTTATAATAAGATCAATCGACTTATTCTTCAAAACATTAAATGCTTGTTCTGACTCACTGGCAGAATAATATATGTTACCTGAGCTTTCAACTAAGTCTTCCATCCACTTCCGTATGAGTTTAGATGCTTCCAAATGCAGTATGTTAATCATAAATTCCCTCCATAATAAAACGCCTATAAAATGATTCTGTAGGTACTGTCATTACTTCCGTATGCATTTAATAAATAAATATAAGTGGTCTGAAAATCAGATAATATTTATCTATTTAATCTCTTCAACACATAATTATTTATTTGCATAACATCAATAATCTTAAGTTTGCTAAAAACATGATCAAATAACAAAAAAGAAAACTACATTATCTTTCATTTTTAAATTTATACGTTACATTAATTCTACATAAAATACAATGCAAGCTATAGCTTTATGTAATAAAAAACACTTTAATTGTATCAAAAAGTATTTAAAATTCTCTTTTCTCTAATTAATCCAATATACACCTAAAATCACATTAATTATTATGATAATAAACTACATTACGTCACTCTCATTATTCTTGCTGACTCTCGAATATAAGTTAGTGCTAATTAATAATTATTTCTTATTTAAACCCCAAAGTTACCAATAACAAGACGTTTAAAATTTAACAACGTTTGCTTGCCATGATAATTCGGAGTAGTTAATCGATGTCGAACTTTTCCACCACATAAATAGCGACCTTCAGAAATTACCTGAAAGTCGCTGTTTTGTTTTTTGAGTATCTGATAATGTAACTAAAAATTGAATACAATTTAGTACTCAATCCTAAACACTATTTTTTTACTTCCTACTAAGTGCTTCACTAATCTGTTTTCCTAGTCTTATTGCACTTTCTACTGTTAACTCGTCTTTCTCAAACACATAGAAAGTATCATCTGTTATTTTAGCATCATGACCATATTTAGCTCTAAAAGCACTATTTTCACAAGTTTCACCCTTACCACATTTATAACACGAAGCATTTCCACCTATTGATAACGATTCTACCTCTTCCATCTTATATGCTTGAAAAACAGATGATAACTCCTCAGCAACTGAGTTTTGATCAAACAAGCCTCCTGCAACTGAAGCAACCAGTTTATCTTTTAAAATATTGTTATGGAACAAAGGGAACAGTCTTTCTATAAACACTTTTGTAAGTGCATTCAATTGTCCGAATCTAGCCAAACCGCCAAAGACAATAGCATCTGCCTGCTCTATTTTTCCTAAAATATCATTTACATCATCCTTCAGAACACATCGATTTGTATGTGCACAACCAACACACCCAATACAATGCTTCATATTCAATGTATGCAATCTTACCAATTCATATTCTTGGCCAGTTGCATCTAATACTTTTATCATTGCTTTTTCAACAACACCTGATTTAACCGTACTCCCACTAAAACCTATGACTTTTGCCATGATATGTCCTCTTTCTTATATTAATTATCGATCCTATGCATTATGTTCATTTCCACTTCTATAGACTTCATCTTCATCACTTTTGAGAATACATTATCAAAATGTCTTGATAATAAATGATCTTCAAAACTATCTCTGTTTTTCCATTGCTCAATAATTACAAGTATTGATGAATCCACTTCATCCTGATACATATTATGATTTAGACACCCTTCTTCCTGTCGTGTCGGTTCAATCATACCTTTTAATAACTCAACAACGTATTCAACTTTATCTTGTTTAACGCCTATTCTTGTAAGTGTTTGTACCATAATTCATTAACCTTTCTATAACATCATTTAAACAGAAACGATTTACAATGACCATTCAAAGTAAACCATTTCTAAAATTACTTCTAGAGTTAAGATTACATCCTTTCTCAACTGCTTCAAGTGACTTATTAACTAGTGCATTCAAAGTAATTATGCAATTAATCGGGCTATATTTAAATCCGTTTCTTCTGATAATAAAGCTACCATTTTGGGAGCGATTTTCTTAAAGTGCTCCAACTCTAAATGTCTATCAAAATCCTCACGGCAATTCCATTGTTCAAGTACAATTAATAGAGCTGGATTATCTTCATCTTGATACATCTCATATTGTATACAACCTTGCTCATCTTTTGTCGGTTCAATCATTTCTTTAAATATAGAAATAAACTCATCTACTTTACCTTGTTTAACAATCATTTTTGATATAGTCTGTATCATTTTTATTCCTCCATCATATGTGATTACTAGTTAGTCTATTACTTTCTATCTAAAATACATACGTTACCATTTTCAGTCCAACAGTTATTGCAAGATACGCATCTAGTTTTAAGTTCAGGGTTCTCTTTCCACTTATTAGGCAAACCAGGTTCACTATGAAGTGGTCTAGAAAGTGCCAGATAAGATATACTGCTATTATTAAGAATTTCTTCCATAGTCTTTGTATTTCTATGACCGCCAACTAGAATTACAGGAATATCTAGTTCTGAGGCAATCCTAGAAGTTTGCTCCTTAAAGTACGATTGTTTATCAACATCAAAAATTTTGCTTTTAGATGCCCCATTACCATTCTCCGGATCTATATTCCCGCCACTAAATTCAATGCCTGTAATGCCTTTTTTCTCTAGTTCTTTAGCAATCCAAAGACTTTCTTTCTCAGATAATCCCTTTTCACCCCACTCGTCATCACAATGCATCTTGATAAATACAGGATAATCTACTCCAGCATATATTTTCATACTTTCAAGAATTTCAAAGATAATTCTTGCACGATTTTCTATACTTCCACCATACTCATCTTTACGGTTATTAAAATACGGTGACAGGAATTGTGTTAATAAATAGCCATGAGCAGCATGAATTTGAACACCATCAAAACCAGCTTTTTTTGCTCTTTTAGCACCTTCACCCATCGCTTTTACTAAAAATTTTATATTCTCGTGAGTCATTTCAACTGGAATAATTCCACTACTTGGATTCTTCACAGCAGATGGTCCCCAGATTGTACGATTTTCATCAGAAATTGATGTTGTTGAACCCCCATAGGCCATTTGCATCACAACGTTAGCTCCATAAGAATGAATCATTTCTGTAAACTCTCTATACTCAGAAATGAAATCATCTGAGTGGAAATTTAACATTTTAGGATAGGGTTGCTCCTCATTCATAACAGCTGTTAATCCTGTAATTATCGTTCCTACACCACCTTCTGCCAACTCTCTATAACGTTCATTTATTTCAGGGGTTAAATGACCATCTATAGTGGCCAATCCCAACCATGTGGCTGATCGCCATAATCGGTTCTTTAAAGTTAAGTTACCTATATATGTTTTTTCATAGATTTTCAAAATATATTTTCCTTTCAAAGCTTCTTATCTAATCAACTTTTTAACTATGTATTTCATGTAATGTAAATCGATATCTCAAATAAATCACTACTTATAAAACACTTAATACCTCTTCAGGTTCAAGCCTGTCTGTATAATCTATATTTACGTATGATAATATTATGCTACCACTTTCGTCAACTACATATGTTGCAGGTACAGGAAGTTCATAACTCTTATTACCTTGAGGTTTAACTAAATCTATTCCAAATCCTTTATAAAGTGATTTAATTTCCTCTGATAATGAGAATACCAAACCTGCTTTCTTTGCCAATTCATTATTGAAGTCACTTAAAACTTCATACTTCAATGAATGTCTTCCTATTATGTCAAGTGAATCATCAGGCAACTCTGGGGAAATGGCAACTAGTTGAGCACCAAGGTTTTGTATTTCAGGAAGAATTTCTTGGTATCCCACTAGTTCCAAATTACAGTAAGGGCACCATCCACCTCTGTAGAAATTAACCACTAGAGGCCCTTCTCTAAGTAAATCATCTGAGAATATGGTTTCCCCAATTGCATTTCTCAATTTAAATATTGGAAACTTATCTCCAACTTTTAAAGCACTTTCCTTTAGATTTTGATGTGCCAATTTTTCAGCTGCATTATTCAATATTCTTTTAGCTTCAGGCGAAGCATCTTTTAAAAACTGAGTATGTATTTTCTTTAATTCCTTTTTCAAATTCATTGTTACACCTTATTTATAGGACCGATAATACTTCTTCAGGCTCCATGCGTGTTGTATAATCAACATCCACATGAGCAAGAAGTATTAGACCATTTTTATCAACTACATATGTTGCTGGTACAGGAAGTTCATAATCATCATTCCCATGTGTTCCTTCTAAATCGATGCCAAATCCCTTGTATATATCTTTCATCTCGTCTTCTAAGGAAAATGCGATTCCAAACTGTTTTGCTAAATTGTTATTTAAATCTGTTAGAATTTCAAATTCAAGATTTAACTTCTCTGTTGTAGTTAAAGTTTCATCTGGAATTTCTGGCGAAATTGCGATTAACTGTGCACCTTTATCATGAATATCTTCAAGTATCTCTTGGAAACCTCCAAGCTCTAAATTACAGAATGGTCACCAACCACCTCTATAAAAATTTATTACTAGAGGACCATCTGTTAGTAATTCCTCAGAACTTACATTTGATCCTGTGGCATTTGATAATATAAACTTAGGTATTTGATCTCCAGCTTTCAATGCTTTCTTCAATAGTTTACTTTCAGCTAAACTAGCTACACTTGCTTCAATTTTTTCTACAAGTTCACTTGGTGCATCCTTTTTAAACTGCTGATTAATTTTCTTTAATTCTTCTGCTAACACAAAGTCCTCCTTCTACATCCCTTAACAAAGGTAATCCACTATAACTTCTTTTCTTTTTCAATGTAGTTATAACTGTCGTCTGAATAATTTCTTTTACTTCTGTATTTATCTGAATAATTATCACTCCATATGGCCGTTCCATCTTGGTTCTGGTTTGAATCAAATATAGTTGAACGATGTTTAATCTTCCATACATCCTCTCTCTTTTCAAATATGAAATGATGTCTTCCAAGTAGAATTCCTTCTTTATCTATACCATCTTCCTCATGGATATGATAGGCATATACATATGCCTCTGCTCTTGCTATATCTCCATCCAATTCAATTATCGGATTGGCAATTCTGTGATGAGATACCTTTAGAGTTTCAAAACCTTTCATTGCAATTGGTACAAAAGTATGTGCATTTCCATTGTAAAAAAACTGCTCAGGATAAATAGGATCCTGATGCTCTTCTATTGCATCCTCCCAGTATGTAGACTGCATTAATTCTCCGTCGACTCTATCAAGTGAGCGGGCAAACTTGTACATTATTTCTGTTATCTCGCTCTTGTCCCACAATTCTTGTACTTTTACTTCGATTGATTTACTCATGTTAAGTCCTCCTTAGACTATTATTATCTTATCTGTTAACTCTACAGAAAAGGTCTGCTAACTTGTTCTTCCAAACTACTTGTGCCATTCTTGCATTGTATCAAGCACAACAAATGTTCTTTCACTTTGAAGCTTTGCTGATAATGTTTTTTCATATTCATGACGGTAGTCCTTCGCTTCTAACTGATTTTTGATAAATGCTTCCATAGAAGGTTCATTCCAAACCTCATAAAGGCTGAATCTTGTAGGATCATCTTTCTCTTCATGCATATAACATGAAACAAATGTATCTTCTTTTGACATCTTTGTAATAACTTCTTTTGCCTCTTCTTTCCACTGCTCAACATATTCTGGTTTGATGTGAAATCTTACATAAAACGCTAAATTCTTATTCATCAAGTTTTTCTCCTTTTATGTAGCTACTACTGCTGTAACTCCAACAATATTGTTTAACTAAATTCCTTCATGATGCTTTTTAGTGTGAAATTTGTACCTGCGTATCCAGGACATACACTTTGAAGCTCCACCTTTTTCATACGTTATCATGACACTTACAAATTTTCATCTCACCTCACTTTACTATGACCAGTCGTCATATTTTTTATTAAAAAATATGAAGTTCTATTTTAAAAGAACTTCAGTTAAAATTATATAAAAATCATCTAAGATTTCTTTACTGTTACTCGCTTTTATTCTGAGTAGAGTCCCTTGCCAACTACTAACAATGAATTCAGCCAATACATCAACATTCTTATTCTTTGATATATCACCATTTTCTACAGCATCTAACAAACAATCATTGATCTTTCTTACTATATCAGTGTGTATCTCACAAGTAACCTCACGGAGTACTTCACTTACACCTCCCATTTCCTGGGTGAGGTTTCCAACAAAACATCCTAATTTCAATTTTGACTCATCTGTAAAATCATCAATCATTGTGGAATAAAACATTTTGATTCGATCTAAAGGCTTCAGATTTTCATCAACCAAGTAATCAAACTGCTTTTTACTCATTTCTCTATAATAATGGATCATTGCCTCTTTCGCATAGTCTTCTTTATTAGCAAAATAGTTATAAAGTGAACCTTTCGGAATACCTGCTGCATCGGTTAAATCCTTTACACCAGTGCCATTATAGCCATTCTCAAACATGACATGGATGGACTTTTCAATTATTTCCCTCTGTTTCATTTCTCTCTTATTCATACTTGTATTATATGACCACTCGTCATATTTGTCAAGTATCTATTAATTTTTTTAAGATTAGATAATTGTGATGTTAAATAGTTCAAAATATAGAGACGCCTTGAATGTGTCAATTCATTTGTGAATTTAGATATTTGTTGATATGCTCATAATTCAATATTTCTTGTAATCTAAAATCAATTACTTGGTTTAATTTCTATTTCAATATCCACATCTTTTGAGTGAGTATCTCCAATGATACCAAACTCTAAGTTCTCGCTTTTTAGTGATGTTAGCCACTGAACTTCCTCACTATCAATCATGAATACTTTTGTGGTTTTCAAATAGACTGTATCAGGAGCATTTAACAATCCAGACCATTTCAATAATTTTTCTTTATCAAACTCTATGTCCTTTTCTTCTTTCATGTAGTCAATAAATTGAGTAATAGTAGCTGGATCTGATGTATCATAATCATCACCTAATACTTCTTTTATTGTTTCTTGTGTAACAGGTAGATACTCTTGATCCTGTTGGCACATCATTGCGGCAACCCAATTGTTACCTTCTTTAATACAGAGATCAGGAAATAACTCTGCGTTAACGACCTCTGTTGTAGATAACCTTCCTCTTTTGCTTCTCCCTTGATCATAAAATTGATTTAAAGTATATTCATAGTCATTATAAGTAAAAGACAGAGTTTCATTTTTCATAACATCTATAGACATAACATCACAATAACTATAACCAATTATTTTAAGCTTAAGATCTTTAACATCACTTTCTAGATTTGAGTATTCAAACTTGTCTGTCTTTACATGACTGTCTGATAACCAACTGCTGCTATTTGACCAATACTCCTTGCCTTTACTATCTATTAGTACAAACTCCAATATCGTTTCTACACTATCATATTGTTCAATCATCTTATACTTAACCGTTGCTGCAGTTGGTCCTAAATCAACTGATATAACTTCAGCTATTCCCGTTGGAAGTTCTATATTTTGTTGCATTTGAACATACTCGAAATTATATGTTTTCATATGAGAAATATCTACATTTAATGACTCAAAGGAATTAATTTCATCATTATCTATCACTTTAAAATTCACAACAAGTGTTTCCATCTGACGTATTTTTTTAGATACATCTATAGTAAATGAATGCCAAGGGTTTTCTGGATTTATAGGATACTCATAACTGTCTATAGTAATACTTGGTATTTTAAAATATAAGGATGTATCTTTTGGTACTTCACCATTTTTATCAAGCAGAGTAAACTGCATTCTAAAATCTATGGAATCTACATAAACATCTTTGACTATTAAAGTATATTCACCATTATCAGAAATAAACTCTTGTACTGGATAACCTTTTTCTATCGCATATTCTACTTGCTGGTCGTGATTAAGCATTTCAATAATATCTTGGAAAAAAGGAATTTTTTCAGCAAATGATATAATTTCTGTGCTAAATGACATAAAAAATACCAAGAAGGACGCTGCAATTAGCAAAGATGTCTTTCTACGTTTCGACCGTGTTTTTCGGATGATGTTTCTATTAAGATATGAGCTGTCTACTCCATTATTGAAAAGTGTTCTCAAATCCTCCTCAACAACTAATTGACTTTTTTCATAAGCTTGGCACTCTTTACAATTTTCCATATGTTCTAAAAATAATTTTTTATCTATCTCTACACTATTATCATCTAAATGTTCTCTAACTAATTTGCATTCCATAATAAATCCTCCTCTCCAGAAGTCTTCTTTTTCAATCTTTTTTTTGCTTCATACAATTGCCATTTGATTGTCTTTGAATCACTATTTAATTTATTAGCAATCTCCTCATTAGATAATTCTTCAAAATATTTAAGAATTATAATCGTTTTGTCATGTTCTGAGAGTGTATCTATTAACTTATTCAGAAGTTGCAGTCGTTCTTTTTCCAACAATTCTTCTTCTGGACGATTTTCTAGTTGAGTCAAACTAGAAAACTCAATTACTTTCTCTTTTCTTTTATTATCATAGATTGTATTTCTAGCAATAGTAATCAACCAAGGTGAAAATGGTCTCATAATATCATAGGATTTTAAATTTTTAAGTACCTTTATCCATACTTCTTGATAGATGTCTTCTGCTAGAGTCAAATCATGTGTGATATTAATGATATAGCCAAGCAGATTGTTTCCGTACATACTTATTATATCTTCTTGTGCCTTTCTATTCCCCTTTTTAGCCTTTGATATTGTTTTGCGCCACATTTCATTTTCCAAAACATTTTCCCCCTTCATATAGTATACTTAGAATATATTTGAAAGTCAGAAACAAATTATTAAATAGTGAAATTATTTTTATTTTGTATATTTCTATATAACAAAAACCAAGATTTCTCTTGGTTTGATTTATAATCGTTATTTATTACTAGATACTTCTACGAGTGAAACTGAAGTTATCAAGCGCTCTTATGCATCTAAAATAGTGCTTAACTCAAAGTATTTTCAATACTCAAAAATTCTATTGAGCTTCTTCATAAAACATTAGTGGATCTTTTGATTCCTGGTTCTCCTTTACCTCAAAGTGTAGCTGAGTATCAGTACTACGACCAGTGTTTCCAACTGATGCAATTATATCACCTCTCTGAACTATATCTCCAGCTTCAACTAGAATTTCATCACAATGTGCATACAGGGTCGAGATATTATTTTCATGATCTATAATAACGACGTTACCATAAGTATCTGAATACTTCACTACCACTACTGTTCCTTCCTCTGCTGATTTGATGTTTGCGCCCTTTTCATCAGCAATATCTATCCCAGTATGGAAGCCGAGTTCTCTTTTACCATACAGATTAGTAATGACATATGAATCTACTGGCCATATTAACTTAAACTCATCATTCTCTTCTATATCTGAATTCTCATAAGTAATTGCTTCTTGAGCAGACTCTAACTCTTTCTCAATTATTTGTGAATCATAGTCAGTTGCTAAACTCGGTCCACTTAATACCATTAATACAGCAAGTGATGTAACGACTGTGTTACTAATCAACTTTCTTTTAAACGTATATTTTTGATGATTAGATATCATATCTATTCTCCTTCCGATAAACTTTTTACCAATTAAACCATTACTAAAAGCAAATGAATGTTTATGACTAAAAAGGTCATTAGTTTCTAATAACGCATAGCCGTACCCTATAATTTGATTATTATCTAAGAAATCCAGTACCCTATAATCACAGTCCAGTTCTTGATCATCAGAAAATCTTCTAAAACCTAACCAAACTAAAGGATTAAACCAAAATACAACTGTAAAAATAAGATACAATGATTTCCAAAAAAGATCATGTTTCTTTATATGTATTAATTCATGAATCATCATGTACTCAATAGTTTCTTGACTCTGAATACAAGCTAATTCATGAGGAATAATGATTCTTGGCTTAAGAAAGCCAATCACATATGGACTTCGACGTTCATTACAGTAAAACATCTTCACTTTTTTAGTAATTCCCATCTTTTTACGAGTATCGTTTAATTTCAACAATAATTGAGAATTTTTAACTATTTTTACTCGATTATAAGAACCATCTCTTATTAAAGCTATTACATATATAATTGAAGTGATTCCCATTCCTATTATCCAGAATATGACTATTAGTGATTTAAAATCAATCCTTTCTTCAAATCCCATATTAGAAGTTCCAATTGTCTCTACACTCTCTAAAGCAGCATCTTGATTTAACTCGATAACATAATTCTCTTGGTTCTCTACAACTGGATTCTGGGAGTTCAAGCTCATTTCAAAGCGTACAGGTATTATAAGTTGTAAGATGATCAGTAACCATAAAGCATAACTCATCTTAGGTGAAAGCATTTTCTTAGTCAATTTCCTTATTAGCAAGATGAATGCAATTGTCATTGATATACATAAAGTCGCAGACTTTAATAATATGAAGATTATTTCAATCATATGACTACTCCTTTAACTTATCTTCTAAAAGCTTTTTTAACTCTTCAATATCATTTTTAGATAGTTCTTCATTTCTAATAAAGGATGCTAACATAGATTTTGCCATACCATCGAAAACTTTTTCAACAAAATGTTTACTTTCAACATTCCGACATTCTTCTTCTGTAACTATTGGATAGTACTTGTAAAACCTTCCTTCTTTCTTATAATCCAGCACACCTTTATTAGCTAAACGACTCAACAAAGTCTTTACAGTGTTCTCTTTCCATTCAACTGTCGTTGGTAGGTATGGCATTATCTCCTTTGATGTTAAAGGTGATTCTAACCACAATACCTTCATGATATACCATTCACTTTCAGTTATTTTTGATTTATTCATTAGAGGCCTCCATTCAAACTACAAATGTAGTTCTACGTTAAGACTACACTTGTAGTTTGAAAATGTCAATACATATCATAATATCTATAGAAAAATTTTTTATGTAATCAACAACTTATTTTTCTCTCAACATTCAAAATCATTTACCTCATAAAAGTACTTATAATAAAAGGAGATAATCTATCAATTTTAATTCTAAAAATCCGCATGATATTTCATGCGGATTTTGAATATAGACTATTGTTGTAATCGGGGTTTCTAGTACCATTAAAATTGAGACCACCTAGACATATTGAAAGGCGCTAGTTTATTTATCGATTCTACTGATATTTTTTTAATCAATGTAACCCTTGATATTGAAGTCCTTGTCTAATAAAAAATATAGTGAAACTTTTCCATTATTTCCATCAGAATATTCGAATCTTCTCATATAATTAAACTCATCAGTCATAGGTAAATCATCTATATATTTTTTTCGGTTTTCTATTAAATTAAGAGTACCATCTGCTCTCTCCACAGTTGAAATTAAATTCATGCTTAACCTCTCAGAAAGAATATCAGTAGCTTCATCTATGCTACTATCTGATCCAAAACCTGACCCAAAATTATATAAGATATTGTATCGCTCTTTCACTGCATCAGGTAAAATATTGATGGTTCTAGTAGCTTCGGTTTTATCCATTATTTCATCACCAACCACTACACTTTCAAAATATGTTTCTTCTTTACTCTCAATATAAGAACGAAAATTCTTCTGTTTACTCAAATCAACTGTTTCAATTAAACTATTCTCAAAATACTCTTCACACTGGTCACTTTGCATAAACTGTATTCTGTAGACCAGTCTGTCAATATCCTCAAAATCTTTTGGATGAATTATACATGGATCGCCTAGTCCAATTCTAAACTTACGATTCACATCATAATTCTCATATAGAGTAGCCTTATATGTCATTTCATTACCTGAATAAAGTTCTACAATATAAGCAAACAGATGATAATCAACACTACTATCAAGAAAAGACACATCTTCACTCTCTAAACTAAAATTTAAAGAAATATCATCTTTAGCCAATCCTAAATATAAAAAATCATCTTCTAATCTCCACTGATTTGCAGTTCTAAAAGAATTAGTTATTTCAACAATTTTTCGATGCTCAGATGTTTCAATATCTTCAATAACCACTTCTTGAATAATAGGTTCTGATTTACTATTTGCAATTATATCTAATCCACTCTCATTTGAATAACTATAATGCCACTCGAACTCTTCTACAGCATATCTCCACGTAAGTGGAAAATAAGTTATACCCCTAAAATTTAAAATTGGATACTCTTCTGTCGTATTATCAATAACTTCACCATTTACTGTAATCTTGTAAGAGGCTAAGGAAGCTTTATAATAAGTATTGAAACTGTTTTGACTACCTTTTTCATATTCCAAATTTCCTGTTGGTTGACCTAACTCTATTTCTAAACCATTATATTCCGAGTACTTGATATTTAGTCCTAAAGACTGTGCCATATTCCATGTCATAGGTAAATATGTTATACCATTAAAGTTTATTAATGGATACATAGCATCAGATGAATCATAACTTGCATCATTTAAGCAAATTGGGAAACTAGGTATAACTACTTCAACTTCATCACTTGCATACACACTTGATCCTACTATAAATACTAACAATATAACTACAATTAAATGTTTCATAATTTTATTCATTGTATCATCCTCCTATTCATATTTTTACATATAAATACTATTATATCAATGAAAATATGTATAATGCTTATACACTTTACGCACTCCAAGCCATTGATTATTGACTCTTTCAGCTACTCTTCTGAACATCAACCACCATAAATTTACTTATATAAACTTATGCTACAACTAAATAACTCCTACGTACCACAGAAGTGTACGTAGGAGTCTTTTCTTTATATATTATAATATTTATTCTTTATGATTTTTCTTCGCTTTTTTCGAATATAGCATAAGTTATTGATTCTAGCTCATTTTTATATTCTTATAGTTATGCTGCTTTTTTCTTTTTTGATAAAGTTAAAATTAAGCCTAGTGCTATTGATAAAAATGCAGCTGCTAATATTCTGTATTCACTTGGTAACAAGAAAGTTATAGTATGTGCAGGTACCCAGAAAAATGGTACTGTCTTTTTTACAACAAAATTCCAGAAATGCGGTGTATCAATATGATTAACTACATTTACTAGTGATAAATCTTTCTCACCTTCATGCTTCAAATCTAAGTATTTATCACTGATTCTATGAGCATACATAAAAGTCGGTGCAAAAGTTGTATTCATCAACAATGACGTAAAGAACGCAAAAGCTAAAGTCGCATCACCACCTGGTAATAATCCTTTTGCTAATAAAGTAGTTGTTCCACTTGCGTATACTGTAAAAATCATAGTGATAAGTACTCCAAACAAACCCCATATGAATGCTCTCACTAAAAAGAAACTTGCGAATTTCCACTTCCCAGTACCTACACGAACAGCTAATAATTCTCCCATTGATGACAATACACCAAATTTTAAGAATCCACCTAGTAATGCATGATCAGATGTGAATCCAATAAATGCTTCTCTTAATGACGGTATAACCAACATCGTAACAAATGCCAAGAATAAACCGCCCCATACAAAATCACCTTTTTTCATATTTTTCTCCTAATTTCAATTGTGGGTTTCATCCCCCTTACACACAACACTACCATTATATACATTAATTCTATTTTATAAAACCCCAAAAGCCAAGGAATCAGCACTTTTAGACCTCGATTTTAATTAAGGACCTCTATTCTTCTATACAGATCTTCTATTTGTGATTCTTCTTTCTTGATATTTGTCTCAATCTCATTTATTTTATTATTAAGTATAGCTCTAACTTTCTCTGAAGCATGATCATTATCTTCTACTATAGAATTCTCTGACTGTTTTAAAATTACTATTTCATCAATGCTAAAACCCATATCTTTGTACTTTAAAATATACTTCATCTCATCATGACATGCATCATAATTGAGATATTCATCTGTTTGTTTTGGATTTAATAACTTGACTGACGTATAATATCTTATTGTTGTTTTCTTTAAGTAATAAACTTTTGCAAATCCGCTAATTTTCATGATAACCTCCATCATCTTGTGCTTCTCTTTACATGAAGTTTATTCTATATCTAAAAGACTACATTTACAACAAGTTTATTCAATTAATTAATGTTTTCTATTTTATATTGTAGATACATATGTCAGAAGATGTATCTACAGAAACTTAAGTTGTTATCGATTCACTTACCATTGAAGTGAATCGAATATTTATTACTAATCTAGAATGCTATGATACTTGAAGAATATGTAACGTTCAACGTGCGAAAGACAAAGGAATATGAAGTATCTTATTTGTGATATGTCGCTTTGTATTACAACTCAAAGTCAAAAGAAGTTTTCCCGATGGCGTTGATGAAAAAAAGTATATTAGGCAATTCTTAAATGTCTGAAAGAAAATCAGCTCATTTATAACTAACAAGAAATACTAATAATCTCAAAGTATAATTGTCTTAGATTATTAAAACCACCTATATTCAATAAATGTGAGATAGGTGGTTTTTACTTATTGTTATACTCTTAATATTTTATCTTTTAGCAGTATTTGGGCATTTACAAATGCATACTCCATACCATGAAGTTTTGCAAAATACATTAAAAACATTTTTACTTTTTATATAGCTCTTTTAAAGTTTCCTTTAAGACTAACTCTCCTGACCTAGCTTCAAATCCTAGATCTTTGATGGTTTCACTTAAATCAAACTTAAAATCTACTCCTACAGTTCTTTTTACATTACTTCTAATAATTCTTGGTCTAGAGTTTGATTCTAATGCTTTTAGTTCTTCTTTATCAGCAAGTTCTAAAATTTCTTCTTCTGACAATAGAATTGGTGCTGTAAGGTTTGGATTGATCTCTTTAGCTATTTCAATAACCTTCGTCATTGGCACTGCTTCTGTATTTGATAGAACATAACGTTTCCCTTTTAAACCCTTTTTAGCTGCTAGTATCATTCCTCGAGCAATATCATTAGCATCTACAAAATTAAGGTACATTTCATATGTAAAAGGCATATTTCCATTTACTAATCCAAAAAAAGCTGATAATGTTTCAGTTGATTTTTTATAGGTTCCACCAATAATGGTTGAAGGTAGTACGGTAACTAAATTTAAATCTAGTTCCTCAGCTACTTTCCAAGCTTCCATTTCTGAGAGTGTTTTGCTACGAACGTAAGGATTCACTTGATCACTTTCATTATAACCAACAGTAATTATTTCATCATTCTCATTTCTTCTTGTTTGTTCTAAAGCTGCAACTGAGCTAACATAAACGATTTTTTTTACCCCTGCTTTATGAGCAGCTTTTAGAATATTACGTGTTCCAACAATATTCGGTTCAACTATTTCCTTTTCATCATCAGATGACCAGTGCTTAAATACAGCTGCCACTTGATAGAGTACATCAATTCCTTCTAACGATTTTTCTAATGTTTTAGGATCCAAAAAGTCTAAATGAACAACTTCACAATTTAAATCATCTAAAATGCGCTTATTATTAAGATTTCTAATCCCCGCTCTAATTTCTACATTTTCATCCATTAAAGCTCTAACTAAGTTATTACCTACATGACCATTTGCACCTGTTACTAATACTTTTTCCATTTTTTTCTCCTCTCTACTTCCAACTAATGTCCGCTTTTTTACGTGGTACTGTTCTTAGATATCTTACTGATGGGTGACCAATCGGCATACATGCAACGATTATTTCTCCTTCTTTGACACCTGCTAGTTTGCCTATAATCTCATTTTGCTCGGCTGCCTTTATCAACAAACCACAATGAAATGTACCTAATCCTAAAGCATTGGCCATAAGTTCCATATTCGAAGATGCTAATGCTCCGTTTATTGACCAATTTTCACTTGATTTCACCACAATAACGGCTGGTGCATTATAGAACAAACCATCATCTAATGGATTCTTTTCATATACTTCAAACATTTCTATAAAATGATGAGCATATTGCTTCATAAGTGAGGATTGTCTATCTGATGTATCACTCAATATGTAATTCCCCATTTGGTGTAAGGTTTCTAATGTTTTTCGCTTTAATGGTTCTATATTTTCTGTTATAACTGTATAAGTAACATCTTGAATATTTGTTGCAGTTTGAGTAAATCGACCACTTTCTATAATGTCACTAATATATTGCTCATTGATTTTTTTATCGCTAAACTGCCTAACACTTCTTCTATATTTGATGAAGTTAAGTAGTGTCGTCGACTCAATATCAAATGATTTAGCATCATAATCTATGACTTCATTCATGTCATAAACATCAATACTAACTGCCTTGGTAGGACAGACAGCGATACAATGACCGCATAGATTGCAATTATCATTAACTTTTTTAGCTTTTCCTCCTTCCATTCCAATCGCATGACGTGAACAGTCCTTTACGCAAAGTCCACACCCAGTACACTTTAATTCATTGAAACTTGTCATCTGTTACCTCCTAAGTTGTTTGTTGAAGTATCTACCACTGTAGAAATTTCTTCTATTGCCTTTATATTTAATTCTTGTTTAGAATATACTTGTTCCATTACTTCAATAACTTCCTCTTTTTTATCTTCCATTTCATGACCCAAATTAACAAAAGAACCAATCACATTACTCATGCTATTTAGAGCTTCATCTATACTTTCGTAGATTTCGTCTGAGCGATCCATAATACTCTTTTGACTACCAACCATTCGATTAATATCTGTGATTGTCTCAACTGCATGAGCTGTTTCACGAGACAAGTTCAATACAATTCTTTCAATATCCTTGGCAAAAATATCTGATTGTATGGCTAGATTTCTTATTTCTTCTGCGACAACAACAAAACCTTTCCCATTTTCTCCTACTCTAGCTGCTTCAATAGACGCATTTAAGGCAAGTAAATTGGTCTGTTTAGAAATATTTTTTATCATTTCACTCGCAATTTCAATTTTCTTGGAACTTTCATTAGATTGCCTTATTATTCCTCCAATTTTTTCTGCCTCAGCACGCGCTTTTGATGCCTGTGTTAATAAGTCATGTAACAATTGTGTCCCTTCACCTCTTAATGCCATCACATTCGAAACAGTACTTTGTAATATGGGTATATTTCTTTTGTTTTCTTCAATATGTCTTCCTAAATCATCCATTTTTATGAAAACTAATTTTGATATATCATAGCCTTCATTAGCAGACAATAAAATGACTTTATGTTGCTGTGCAAATTGATCTATTATACTGTTAATGTTAATTGTTAATCGATTTAAGACACTATCACTCTCATCTTTTTTATCAGTTACTACTTTCAATGATTCTTCTAACTCTAAAACCTTTTCTTTTACATTATTCGATAGCAATGGAAGAACATTAACATCCTTGTTTCTCAATCTCTGATAATCATCTACACCCACAGACGACTTTAGTATTGATTTTGATTTTTCAATACTATTAAGAATAGGTATCACTCTTACATATTCCGTAATTAGAAATATAACTGCCCCTAATAATTGACTAAACACTACTAATTTGATGAGATATCCATCCTCAATATAAGTATGTTCAATGGTTTCATAAACAGGGATAAAATTGTTTCCCATTACTATGTATAAACCTATAATATTTAGTAGTACAGCTATCAAAGTGCTCATTATTATTCCACGAATAATACTATATTTCATAATACGTCCCTCCGAACTAGATAAACTATGTATATATTATATCGAGTTATATGTTATTAAAAACCGTTCAAATATAGGGATCTTGAGCGGTTAATGTTTTTATTTAATTTCGTCTTTTATAAGATCATACAGTGTGGTACTTTTTAGTGACTCTTTCATTGTTTCTTCTACCCCAGTTAAAGCTTCATTCATATTAACTACTATGTTCTCTGCCTTCTCATTTAATCTACCTATATTACCTTTTTTAAACAATGATTTTTGATTTTCAATTGCAAGGAATACATCTAATAGCGTAATATCTTTTGAGCTCTTTCTCAATAAAATACCACCACCAGCACCCTCTTTAGTTTCTACTAATCCACTTGATAATAAGTATTTCAAAATTTTTGATACGGAAGGTGATGGAATGTTTAACTTCTGAGATATATATTTTGTAGACAAATACTCGTAATGACCTTCTTCCATTTTGACCGATATATATAACATAATTTCTATCGCCTGTGTAATTGCTAATGAATACGCCATAAGACTCCTTTCAATTTAAAACTAAATATAATATATATCAAGTTTATTCATTTGTCAACTTTATATTCTCATCTATTTGGTAATATTTTTAACACAGACTATGTTCTTATTGTCTCTTAACACAATAATTGCATTGAAATATGGGCTTTTATTGACCTCAAATTTCATGTATCAAATTTCTGAATGCTTGTTATATTTATATCAATCCTTTCAATTAGACAAATCAAATTAAGGAATATACACTGTATATGGTATAAAAAACAAACAACTTTTGGGAGGAAAATGAAATGAAAAAGAGTATAAAAAAGTGTTTAGGAGTTATTGCAATATCAGTGTTAATTGCTGCCTTAACAATCGGTTGTAATTCGCAAAACACCAACGACGCAAAAGGCGCTGGAAGTTCAGAAACAATTGATACATCATGGACCGACGTTCAAGAAAAGGGGGAAATTATTGCAGGTATGTGCGCTATGTATCCACCTTTTGAATCTAGAAATGCAGATACAGGCGACATAGAAGGATTTGACATTGATTTATCTGCAGCAATGAGTGAGGAACTTGGGGTTACTATCGTAAATACCGATGCTGAGTTTGTTACATTAATTGAAGGTGTAAAACAAGGAAAATATGATGTTATCATATCTGGACTTTCACAAAGAGATGAGTTTGAGGGTAATATCAATATAACTGATCCATACTATGAGATTGATGTTTCAATTATAGTATTAAATGATAATGAAGATATTTACACACTTGAAGATTTAAAAGGTAAAGTAGTAGGCGTTCAATCCTCAGGATCTTCTACCGAAATCGAAGCAGAGAAAATTGAAGGCTTAAAAGAATTAAAAAGATACAATTATAATCCAGAAATATTCTCTGATCTAAGAGCTGGAAGAATTGATGCTTTGGTTGTTGCATACACCTATGCAGTAACTGAATCCAAGAAACATGGAGATATTAGAGTTTTAGAAAAGCCACTTAACAATACAAATCTTGTTATGGCAACTGCACATGGTGCAGATGAGTTAACAACAAAACTAAACGAAGCATTACAGGCTGTCAAAGATAGTGGTAAATATGACGAGCTTGTTGAAAAGTGGTTAACAATTAGATAAACAACTATTGGGATATTGGTCTTCATGCCAATATCCCTTTTCAGGAGAATAAAATGGATTTTTCAATCGTTTATAAAAATTTAGACTTCATAGTAGAAGCGACAATAAAAACATTAACACATACAATCATAGCTTTTGTCTTCGCTTTATTAATTGCTTTTATTGTTGGTACACTACGTTCTTTTAAATTGAAAAAGGTTCCGAAACTCTTACTTAGTTTCTATGTAGAATTCTTTAGAGGATCACCTCTTTTGATACAACTTTTCTTTATTTATTATGGACTAGCCAACTTTGATATTATTCTAGATAGTTCTACTGCTGCAGTTATTGGACTTGCCTTAAATGGTGGTGCATATATGTCAGAAATTATAAGAGGAAGTATTCTTTCTGTTGATAAAGGGCAATATGAAGCAAGTTATACACTGGGTTATACAGGACTTCAAAGAACTTGGCATATTATTTTACCTCAAGCAGTACGAATTGCGGTTCCCTCATTAGTAAATGGCTTCTCAGGGGTTTTAAAAGGAAGTTCCTTGATATCAGTCTTGTCTATAACAGAACTCACTAGGGCTGGTCAATTAATCTATACACGTACATCTAGACCATTTGAAATATATATGACTATTGCACTATTATACTTCTTGATGACATATGTCGTGTCATTACTTGCAAAAGTAATTGAAACAAGGTTATCTAAAAAATACAATTAAGGAATGGTAAAATGATAAATAACTCATTTGAAAATATAATAGAAATAAAAAATATCCATAAATCATATGGTGATTTAAAAGTATTAAAAGGTATTGATCTATCAATAAAAAAAGGAGAAATTATATCAATTATTGGTTCCAGCGGATCAGGTAAAAGTACTTTACTGAGATGTATTAACCGTTTAGAACATATTGATTCTGGAGAAATCCTTATACATCAATGTCCTATCAATAAAAAAAGTAAAATGCAAAAGGAAATGCTAAAAAAAACCGGAATGGTCTTCCAACAGTTTAATCTATTTCCACATTATACTGTTCTTGAGAACATCTCTAAACCACTTAAGGTAACAGATAAGGTCAGTGAGGCAAATGCTACGAAGCTTGCTTCTGACACACTAAAAATGGTTAAACTGAATGAAAAAATGTACAATTATCCACTTCAGCTATCGGGTGGAGAGAAGCAGAGAGTTGCCATCGCAAGAGAACTTGCTATGGGTCGAGAAATCATCTTATTTGATGAACCAACATCGGCTCTTGATCCTGAGCTTGCATTTGAAGTGTTGAGTACCATAAAGGGACTTGCTGATACAGGTTGTACAATGTTAATAGTAACGCATCATATTAATTTTGCGAAAGAGATTTCAGATAGGATCATTTTTATTGATAATGGTACAATCTGCGAAGAAGGTACACCAGACCAAGTCATTCTTAATCCTAAAAATGATAGGACAAAGCAATTTCTAAATAGGATAAACAAACTTTTTTAAGGAGAAAATGTAGATATGAAGCAGAATATCAATAAGTTAAATGCAGCTCTGTCAATGAACAGAATGATTATAGGTATCAAATTCATAAGTTGCAAAAGTGAATTTGATGCTTATGAAGTTCAACAAGTTAAGTATAAGCTTTCATACTGTAAAATGATTGAATTTGCATCTAAAGGAAAATCACTGAAAGCGAATCTTGATAACTCAGGATGTAATGGTGCTATTAATGCTCTCGGATTTAAAGAGCTTGATAATGCGGCTATTTCAGGTAAATCCTACTATAGCCTTGGTATGTATGACAGTATTGGAACAGCTAAAAAAACTCAAAAGGATGTCTCTGTAATGAAGTCACGTATTTACGGAGTAGTAACCAGACCACTTGAAGAGTTTACAGAAGAACCAGATGTCATTATGTTCATTGTTAACTCTTATAATGCAATGAGAATCGTTCAAGGCTACTCTTTTCATCATGCCGCACCAGAAAACATTAAATTTTCTGGTAACCAGGGAATCTGTTTAGAATGTACAGCTACACCATATGAAAATAATGATATCAACGTATCCGTTCTATGTTCTAACACACGATTTTTATCTATGTGGGATGATAATGAACTCGGAATTGGTATTCCCTATAATATGTTTGAAAGTCTTGTAGATGGTGTCGTCAAAACAATAAACCCAAGTGAAACTGACAATAAAAAACAATGTGTTATAGAAAAATGTAATAACTTTGGATGTCATATTGATGTGAAACTTGGAGAAAATTATTACTTAAAAACAACTTAATATTGCAAAATAAGAAGAATTATACTGCGAATGTATAATCCTTACTTCTTAAAATATGAAATTTCATAGTTCATATAATGGGTCCACACTGAATACTGTGTGGTCTTTTTTTCTTTATATATTTAGTAAAGAAAAAAAAGACCACTATCTATTAGCTAGATAGTGGTCATAACCCTAATTTTTACTATTCAATCTAATGATTATTCCCAGTTAGCATCAAGAATAGCTCTTGACCATGGCCATAATGCATTTGTGTTGAAGTTTTGTAAAGTTGAAACATATAAATCATGGTAGTTGTTAGAGTATACAGGAATAACAGGAACTTCTGCATTCACAGTTCTAATAAACTCTCTCCATAATTCTCTGTACTCGTCAGAACCAGTAATTGGGTGACAGTTTTCAATGTTGTCTAGTAATTGATCCCACTCTTCTACAGAGTAAGAGTTACCACCTGCGAAACGAGGACCGTTGTTTGAAGGTTGACCCCAAGGCATAATCTTGTCAGAAGCATAATCAGCTTTTGGATTAGCTTTGATAGTGTATGAACTACCACCAACAAATGCATGGTATTGTCTTTCTTCAGTTTGGTCACCAGTCCAGTGTCCGTACATTACAGGCCAGTCAAGACCGTGTAAAGATACATTGAAACCTAATTTTGCAATATAATCATCGTTCCATACTAAGTTGTAAGTATCTGACCAGTATGAAGTATAAGTGATCTTAATTTCTAAAGGCTCACCTTTCCAAAGATAGTTTGCGCCATCTTTAGTTAAGTTAGCATATTCGCCATCTGCTTTTGCAACAGCAGCATCTAATAATTCGTGAGCTTTTGCAATATTTGCTTCTTCATCAAATTTACCATCAGCATCTAAGATGTCATAGTTGATTAATGAATCTTCAAATCTTGAGTTTGCAGCAGTACCTAACATAGACATTTCGTCATCATCGTACATCATCCATTGGTTCTTTGAGTAAGGACCTTGAGATGAAATACCGTATTCACCTAAGAATAACTCGATAACTTTTGGTCTGTTGAATACGTAAGCGAATGCTTGACGTACTTCTGTTAAAGCAAATGCTTCATAGTCAGTGTGAAGTACCATAGTACCACCACCATGTCTATAGTAGTTGTTAGTTGTTAAGTAATCAGCTTCTAAAGCAGCTTCAATCTTCTCAGCTTCAACTGTTTGTGATAATAAATCTACTTCACCTTGTAATAACTGGTCTAACTCAGTTTCAGATGGAGTAACCTTTACGATAATTTCCTGAATCGCTGGTTTTTTACCAATATACTCAGGGAATGTTTTTAATCTTACAAACTCAGACTCTTTGTATTCAGCAAAGATGTATGGACCGTAACCAATTGGGTTAGAGATAGTTGACTTAACATACTGGTGTACGTTTTGCTCAGCTGCTTCTGCACCTTCTTTGATTGTATCTTCAGCCATAATCCAAGTTTCATAGAATACTGTAGCATCTGTAGTGTAAATAACTTTCTTTAATTTGAAAGTAATAGTATTTGTTTCTTCGTCAATAGTGATTGTATCAATATAATCAGCCATTGAAGATGAACCACCAGTTTCAGCTAAAGCTGCAGTGTCCATATAGAATTCAAATGTGAATTTAATATCGCTTACTGTAAGTTCTTCACCATTGTGGAAAGTCATACCGTCAACGATTTTAAAAGTCCACTCTGTTAAATCTTCAGAAACAATTTTCTCTTCTACCATTGGAGAATCAATAACTTCACCAGCAGAGTTATCAGTCATTAAACCGAAGCCCCATACTAATTTTCTAATGTTATTGTCATAAGTTGAATTTGTCCAACCTGAGTAGAAATCACCATTAAAGTCAGAAGTTGCTGCAATAAATGGTCTTGTGTTTACTTCATCAGTTCCTGTTGTTGTAGTACCTTCTGTACCTGAATTTTCAGCTACATCATTATTACCACCACAAGCAACTAATGAAAAAATTAATAGTACTGATAACAGTAAAGTAATAATTTTTTTCATAGTACCCTCCTAATAAATATACTTCTTTATGACATTGTTTATTTAGAAAGAATATTAAGAGCAATTCCGTACTAATAGATATCAAAGACATACAGTCACACACATTAATAATTCATTCTAAACAACAATTTTTTTCTAAGTATTTTTTTTTCAATTCCAGAGCCTAAAAGGTCAGTTTTTAAGCAGGGAGTGTTGGAATACTGGAGCACTTAGATCTCCATGTATAAATAGAACAGAGTTTTTTTCACCTCTTAAGAAAGAGACCTCTTACACAAAAGTTAAAACCTTTGCGCTGAAAACCTTTTCCTTTTTCGCAATCCAAACTCTTAATATTTTCGTTTAGTAATTGCCGTTCCGCATATAGCTTAGCAACCCATACAAGTCTAGTCAAATCAACATTTGTAGAATCTAAATAGTTGTTAACAAAATGCCCCTTCAATTTAAAAAAGCCTTTAAAAAAACATTTTAAATAATAAAAAATTACATTTCCGTAACCTAGAACGTACTATTTAAGCCATTTTAATTTCTATGTTAAATTAAGTGTCACATTACTTCACACATCGCTTCCTTTATTATTAATTTTTACTCGAATTGTTAACACGGTATAATAATACGCTTAAACTCAAAAAAAAACAGATATTCTTTCATATCTGTTCTTACTTTAATCTAAAATGTCTTCTGTATTATCTGCTTTTATTTTCAGATGACTATAAGCATTCGCTTTAAGATCATCTATATTCTTTAACTTAGTAAACAAACTATACTCAAGTGATACCGCCTCAGCCATATCTAAATATAACAATGAAGATGAATATTCCTCAAGTTTCATGTAAAGTGACGCAATTTCAAACAATGAATCAATCTTCAATTTAATAGTCGTAACTCTTTTGTTTTCTTCAAGGAACTCCACAGCCTTATTAAAGTGAGTTTTAGCTTCATCATACTCAGAAAGCTTAACATGGTATTTTCCCCTATATAAATGGTGATAAGCAATATAGAAACCAGGATAATAATTATCTTCAAGTTTAGGAATTGTCTCATTTAAACTCTTCAAATATTGATCAACCAAAGTTAGTTCATTATCCCTAAAACATATTTCTATTAAACAGCTATAAACAATTGCTACTCTTATCCAATCTTCTACTAATTCAGCTGTATAAATAACGGAATTGTAGAATACTTTAATCTCATCCATATCTGATTCTGCATAATCTCTATAATATCTCGAAATTGATCGGAGTAAACCTTGAGTGATGATTTTATGTTTCTTTGAGTACTCCATTACCTTCTTATAATACTCTTTAACCTCTTCACTAGCTCCAATGAACTCGTACAAGACCTGAATTATACTTAAATTATCAATCCTAAAGGCAACATCTACATCCAGCTCTTTTTCTTCAATCTCTTCCTCTATAGCTAAGTGACTATGTAACGCTTTTTCGAACATACCTTTATTATAGTAAACCGTTCCTTCTATTCTTTTTAATTCTAAAACCAACTTTAACTCACTTCTCGAAAACACCTTGTCTTCACTAAGAAATGATTGTGTATGTTTAAGAGCATTATCCCAATCTAGAATTTGAGCAAATGAATCAACGTACCAAACTTTAATCTGCAAGAAATCAATTGAATTTAACAGTGTACCATTTTTTATTATAATAGGCATCATTTCTATACACTTCTTATAATCTCCACTCATATAGACTCTACGAGCCGACAGGAAGGCATTATTTATTTTTTCTATCATCTCACCATCTATATTACTATTCTCGTCTACAAGCATATATTCTGGTACATTCAACTTACTAGCAATATGTTTAATTGCTTTTTTTGATGGTTGGATAACTTCTCTTTCAATTTGACTAATGTAATTTCGACTAAATACTTCTCCTGCCAACTCAGATTGACTAAGATTTCTCTCAACTCGGAGTTTTTTTATTTTGCTACCAATTCTCATAATCCCCTCCACTTCACCCACTATACCAATTAAGCAAATAGGAATGAATACGATTTACTCACAAAGTAGATATATTGTAGATCTTATTCGTTAAAGTATTAACGCCTCTAGACGTTTCTAGTCAACACAATGACAATCTTTACATTTAGATGATCATAAAGCAAATAAACCACTCATTTGCTCCTATAAGTATTAATACCCCAAACATATATATCAACACCCAAATAAAGAAAACAATCCAATGTCTCACATTACATAAGTTTATATTTCCAGTTCAATATACGTTTTTTGAACAACTTCTTTCATTATAGGATAATAAAATTACTCTTTCAAGCAACTTATATAAACATAGATTTGACCTATAGAAAAATTTTCAGTTTAAATATTTCTTTTAGTGTCTAATAAAAAAAAGTTCAATGACTTATAAAAATTTAGATATTATTTGATGATGTTGATTGAATAAATAGATTTGATGATAGAAGTACAATCTTTAGTAATCAAAGACATATATCAGATGAGTGTTATTTTTAAGATACTAACGTTTAATACTATTGTGAGTAATACAAGAAATGGATTAAGACGACAAAGGGAGTGCATCTTAATCCATAATATTCAAATCATATATTAACAAGAATTTATTTGAGGGAATTATTGCTAATATGTGATTCATCTCATTTTTATGCGCTCCAGATATCTACATCACTAATTGCTGGGATGCCTTCTCTGATTAATCCGATACGCGAAATGTTAATCAAATGTTTGTAAGTAAAGTTTTCTGAGATTGAGTTATTACCCCAACTTCCACAACCAAGAGTTGTAGTCGGTGCAAAACCGTTTGTAAAGCTACCACCTGCAGTCGTTGATGTTGGTGCATTAACAACAACTCTAGAAACTGATAACTGCTCTCCAACTTTTTTAATGTTTTCAATATTATTAGAGTGTATACCTGCAGTATGTCCATTACCTTCTAACTCTAAGTTTGTCTTAGCAATATTTATTGCCTCATCAAAATCTGAGTACTTAAAAGTAGATAATACTGGACACATTTTTTCTCTACAGAATAGTTCATTACTTCCTATATCATCAGCTTCTACAAGTATTACTTTTGTACCTTCTGGAATATCAAGACCCGCAAGTTCTGCAATTCTTTCTACAGATTGACCTACAACATCTTTATTCATATGACCATCTGCAAATAATGTATTTCTTAACTTTGCTTTTTCATCTGCTTCAGTAATAAGGTAACCACCTTGATTAGTAAATGCTTTCATTACATCTACATAATCCTCCTCATGAGCTATAACAGTCTGCTCACCAGAACAAATAATACCATTATCAAAAGTTCTTCCAGAAATGATATTCTTAGCAGTACTTTCAAAATCAACGTCTCTGTCTACGATTACCTGAACATTACCAGCTCCAACACCGTAAGCAGGTTTTCCGCTTGAATATGCTGCTTTTACCATACCCATACCACCTGTTGCAACAATTACGTCAGCAACAGTCATTAACTCGTTTGTTCTATCTATAGAAGGTTCTTCAATGATTTGAATAAGATTCTTAGGAGCACCAAGTTTTTCAATTCTTTCATTAATTAATTGAACTGTTTTAGTACTACACTTTTTAGCTCTAGGATGAGGAGCTACAATGATTGCATTTCTACCTTTTAATGCAAACATAGCATTACACATAGGTGTAACAATTGGATTTGTTGTAGGTGTTACAGCACCAACAACACCAATAGGTTTTGCAATTTCAATAATATTTGTGTATTTATCTCTAGATATCTCATCAACTGATTTTTTATCTTTTAAGTCATTCCAAATAATTTTAGACTTACCTCTATTTTTTGCAACTTTATCTTCATATACGCCCATTCTAGTTTCATCTACTGCCATTCTAGCTAGCATTTCAGCGTTATCATAAACCACTTTACCAATTTCTCTAACAATTACATCAACTTTTTCCTGATTAAATTTTTCGAACTCACTTTGTGCAACTCTTGCATTTTCCATCATTTTGTTAATCATTCTATTTTCCTCCTAATTAGATTTAATAAAGATTAGTATAGACATTTAAGATGTCTTCTCTTGTAAGTGACACATAATTATTTGCAAGTAATCTTCCTTGTCCTTTGATTACACTATCAGTAAATAATTCTATCTCTTCCTCTTTCATACCATAACTACTTAGTTTGTTCTTATTTAGTAATTTACCCAAAAGGTTCTCAAGCTCATCGTATACACTCGTAGCATCTACATCTAACCACTGAGCTATCTTCTCATTAATTTCTTTTATAGAACCATTAGGATCTTTCTTAGTATAAAGCTTAAATATCTCAGTAAAGAACTGATAATTTGCCTCACCATGAGCTACATGGTACATACCACCCAATGGATAAGATAAAGCATGAACCGCACCTACACCAGCATTACCGAATGCAATTCCGGCATAATTACTTGCTACAGCCATATCTTCTAATCTCTCAAATCTATAATCCTCACCTTTATCTACGATATTAAGATAAATGTCTAGTATCATTTCAATTGCCTTCACACTGAATAACTTAGTGTATTCATTCGCTTTTGGAGACACGAAAGACTCAATTGCATGAATTAGAGCATCTATCGAACTATAAACATAGAATTTATAAGGTAGTCCCTTAAGAAGACTTGGTACAAGTACTGCATGATCAGGTAATAATTGATCTACAGCAAGACCCATTTTAGTTTGCTTTGATTTAATTTCTGCTATTGTTATGTTTGTAACTTCACTTCCTGTTCCACAAGTAGTCGGTACTGCAATTAACTCTTTTTCCTTAATTAAAGGAACTTTTTTCTCAAATGCATCCACTACATCATCAATGTCTTTAAGAACAAGCAACTTCGCTATATCAAGTACCGTTCCACCACCGATGGCAAATATTCTATTAAAATTCATTTTTTTTGTATCTGCAAGAATTGCATTCATCATTTCATCTGACGGCTCGCCAGTTCCATAGTTTTCTTGCATAATAAAGTTCGCCTTCAAATTCAAAGGTTTCATAAAAGGCTCATATAAGAAGCCATGTGTAAGCACTAAGTCACCTTCACCTATTTTGAACGTTTCAACAAACTCATTAAATTCATTGAATTTATGAACTTTAGTAGCAATTTTGATCAATTCCATAAATTTTCTCCTTTTAAAAGCTTACTCAATATTTATCCGAAAACCTTTTTTCCCATTCCTCAATTAAAGAAGTTCTAAAATCAGGATGAGATATTTCTATTAATTGTCTCGCTCTTTCCTTCAAAGTTTTTCCTCGAAGCTCAGCGATACCATACTCTGTTACTACATAGTGAACATCATTTCTGCTTGTTGTTATAGTCGTGCCTTCCTTAATAAAAGGAACAATTCTTGATAATTTACCCTTTGAAGCCGTTGACGGCATAGCAATAATTGACTTACCATCCTCAGCCATACTTGCTCCTCTGACATAATCGACTTGACCACCAGTTCCACTATATTGCTTTAATCCAATACTTTCAGATGAAACCTGACCCATCAAATCTACTTGTAAGCATGAGTTTATTGAAATCATCTTGTAGTTCTGTGCAACTACTACAGGATTATTCACATAATCCACCGGATACATCTCTACTGCTGGATTATTATTTACAAAGTCATATAATCTCTTTGTACCCATTAAAAATGTAACCACAAGCTTTCCTTTATGAATCGATTTTTTATTGTTAGTTATAACACCTGCTTCAACAAGTTCTACTACACCGTCTGAAAACATTTCAGAATGAATACCTAAATCTTTCTTATCCTTTAGGAAAAGAAGTACAGCATCAGGAATTGCTCCAATTCCAAGCTGGAGTGTTGATCCATCTTCTATCAATGAAGCACAGTTTTTACCGATGGCTCTTTCAACTTCCCCTATTGTAGGAGGCGGAAGTTCAATCATCGGTCTAGAAGCTTCAACTATGTGCGCTATATCCGAAACATGGATAAAATTATCTCCCATAATTCTTGGCATATAATCATTAACTTCTGCAATGACAATATCAGCAGCTTCAGAAGCAGCCTTCGTATAATCATTCGATAGTCCAAAACTACAATACCCATGTTCATCTGGACTACTCACTTGAACTATTGCCACATCAACCGGCATATTACCATCTTTAAATAGTCTTGGTATCTCATAAAAGAAACATGGTGTGAAATCAGCTCTATTTTCATTCACAGCTTTTCTAGTAGAACCACCAACAAATAAAGCATTATGCTTGAAACTCTTATTCATCTCAGGATTGGTATACTCACTTTTACCCATTGCAAGCATATGGACAATTTCAATGTTCTCATACAACTCATTATTTTTTACCATAGCTTCCACAATTGAAGTCGGTTCACTACAAGCATGTCCTATGACTACTCTATTACCTGACTTTATAGCCTTAACAGCTTCATCTGCTGTTTTTAGTTTCGATTCATATAATTTTCTCCACATATGAAGGTTCCTTTCCAATTGACTATTTTATTGCTTGTCTTTCGATCTATTAAGAATTTGTCTTGCCATACTCATCAGTTCATCACTCACTTCACTCACAGCTATAACATCCTGTATTTCAGGAATTTCACTAACCAGTGTTTTCTTGACTACAGTTTCTAGAGTCGTATTTGCTGATGGACAGCCTTTGCAAGCACCTTCGAACTTAATTCTTACCACTTGATCCTTGAAACTTACGAAACTTACATCTCCGAAATGTTCCTTTAATTGTGGTCTAATACTACCGTTTATTATTGATTCTATTTGAAGTTCAACATTTGACATTTTTTATTCCTTAATTTTTGCAATTGACTTTGCAAGCTCTTTCTTATGAGCTAAATTACTTTGTCTAGCGATCATAATTCTCTGTGCTTGAGGAGAACCTGCACCATGCATTGACTCTGTTCTATAACCAACTGCTGCAGTTCCTAATGTTAGGTTTTCTACCAGTCTTAAAATTCTTCTTCTGCTTTCTGTTGATACTTTTGCATTTCCTTTGAAATACTTCTCACATACAGGTCCAATTACAGGATGATTAAAGTCCTTTTCTGATGGAAGTGTTACGAATAATCCACCAGCAATATCTTCAGCTAATCTTGCAATTTCATATGGGAAACGAGTTACATTCTGCTTACAAATATTTGCTAATAAAAGATCAATTTGATAATTACCAGCAAGCGTCTTAGTTCCTTCTGCAGAACAAGCAATACCACATGAATATAATGTTTCATTTAAATGAGTCATTTCAATAAGCTTATCCTTGATATGAGATACTCTCTCAACACCATTGTATTCAGCAGCAACCGCAGCAGCACCTATTAGTACATCACCAACGCCTACTTTACATCCACCGTATGATTGTCTATGGTATCCTGCAAAACGCTCTACAAGCATACCTGCAAATTCAGTTTCACCATTTAAAAATAGTCTTTCATTAGGAATAAATACATCGTCAAATACAACAAGCGCTTCATGACCACCGAATTCACTATTACCTAAGTCTATGTCAGCTCCTTCTTCCATTTTTCTTAGGTCACATGACTGACGACCATAAATCATGAAGATTCCTTCAGCATCAGTTTCAATTGCAAATGATATTGCATAGTCTTTATCATCTGGACCCATGGCGATTGTTGGCATAATTAAATGTTCATGAGAGTTAATTGATCCTGTCTGATGAGCTTTTGCTCCTCTAACAACAACACCATCCGCTCTTCTTTCAACTACACGTAAGAACATATCTGGATCTTCTTGTTTACTTGGTGAAAGACTTCTATCGCCTTTTGGATCTGTCATTGCACCATCTACTGTTAAATCATTATTTTGTACGAACTTCATATATTTAGTAAAGTTCTCATGATAATTTGTATTGTGTTTTTTATCTATCTCAAAAGTAGTACTGAACACTGCATTAAAAGCATCCATACCAACGCATCTCTGGAAACATCCTGCTGTCTTCTGACCAAGCAGTCTTTGCATCTTAACTTTCTTAATTAAATCATCTGTTCCTTGATGTAAATGACAAAATCTATTAACTACTTCACCTGTTAGATGAGAAGTCGCTGTCATCAAATCTTTATACTCATCCTGCTGAGCTAACTCGTATGTCATTGCTAATGAATTTAGAGAAGGTCTTATAATTGGGTGATCCACCGGATTCTCAATCAATTCTCCAAAAAGATAGACCTTAATATTTAATTTTCTCAAACTTTCAATATATTCGTCTCTTGTCATCAATGCCATTTTTAAACCTTCTTTCTTAAATAGATAGTCTATATTACTTTCTGACACATACTAATGCAATTACCGTGCCAACTTGAAATTTTACAAGAAGTGTGTGTTTTAAGGTAATCTCTGAGCATACTTTCTATAATAATGAAAAGAGTTCGTTCCAATAATGGAACAAACTCTTTTTATTTTGTCATTTTATCTATAGAACCGTTGCTTGTTAATATTTTAACTAAAGTTCCACTTTTGGAACGCATTTTTGGCTTGTTTCATTTTTGGAACACCGGTAATTTTTCCTCATACTTTTGTCTTTTCCTTACAAAAGTAGCTGCTCCAATCCCCAATGCTTTTGCTGCACTTCTAACATTTCCATGCTCCTCATAAGCTTTCTGAAGCATCTCACTTTCTACCTTTTCAAGAACTTCCTTCAATGTACCATTACTCTCATGCATTTTAACTTGATTTATTCCACTGCACTTGCCTCTAAATTCAATAGGAAGATCTTCAACTACCACAAGATTATCGTTACTCATAACAGCAACACGTTCCACACAATTTTTTAGTTCTCTTACGTTTCCAGGCCATCTATATGAATAGAAGTATTTTAGTACCTCAGAAGAGAATGACTTCTCCCAACCATATTTTTCATTGATACTCATAAGAAAATATTTTACAAGACCTAGAATATCTCTTTTTCTTTCTCTTAACGGTGGTATAACAATTGGTACCACATTTAATCTATATAGAAGGTCCTTTCTAAATCTGCCTTCTTCAACCATCTGTTCTAAGTCACAATTTGTAGCTGCTACAAGTCTAAAATCCACCTTTATAGGCTTTGAATCACCGATCCTTACAACTTCACCTTCTTGAAGAACTCTCAAAAGCTTAACCTGCATTTGAAGAGGTAACTCTCCTATTTCATCTAAAAATAAAGTTCCTCCATTAGCCACTTCAAACAAACCCATTTTCCCGTTGTTATCAGCTCCTGTAAAGGCTCCTTTTACATACCCAAAGAGTTCTGATTCTATTAAATTCTCAGGAATAGCCCCACAGTTTATCTTGATAAACTTCTTATCGCCTCTTTTACTTTTATTATGAATAAACTTAACCACTTCCTCTTTTCCAACACCGCTTTCTCCTAGTACAAGTATTGAAACTTCAGTCTGTGCAGCTCTTTGAGCCATCTTCAATGTATTAATCATATTCTCGTCTTCTACAACTAAAAACTTTGTTTCTAATAATTGTGTCTTAAGTTCATCAATTTCTCTTTTTATTTTTTCTTTAACAATCTTATTTTCACGTAACATTCCACGCAAACGGTGAATCTCAGTTTCATCTCGAACATTAGTGACTACCATTGTAATCTCACCTTTACTGTCGAATATTGGATTACTTGTAACTAATACTTGTTTGCCCGAGTTCAGTTGTTGATTGATGGTAACTACCTCTTTATTCTTCAAAGCCAGTAATGATGCCGACCTCGAAATCACCCCTTTTTGCTCAAGTGTTTTCATATTTCGGCCTATCAAATCCTCTACTTTAAATCCAGTTATACGCTCATAGGATTTGTTGATTCGTATTGTATCTCCTTCGCCATCAGTTATGTATATACCATCATATGAACTTTCCATAACGGCATCTAAATGCATATGCATTCGCCTACATATTACAACTACACCTTCTACTGTATCGTCCACTACGTGCGGAAAATAATCACAAAAGAGTTCATGGTCATTAATGAATACTCTATTCCCAAGTATGTTGTCTTTTCTTTTAAATATTTTTTTTAATGTTACGCCTCCAAACAACTCTTTTATATCAAAATAGGAGTAGACAGATTCAACTTCTAAAAGATCTAATATTTTTTGATTAATTGCCTTAACCCGTCCAAAAAGATCTAGAACAACTACGCCATTATCAACAGAATCAATTACAGTTTGAACATTTATTTCTTTTGTCATTTTGTCACCTCATAAGTGTGTAACTCGGATTATTTTCTTGTTATTTTTTTAACAAAATTTAATGATTTTTTATGATTTTTTTTACATTTTGTCCCTCCTAGAACATAACATAATCATATTTCCATTTCAATAGCAGAGGAAAACACGAAACGTTTTCCTCTAAAAAAAGTTATTTGGGGATAATTGGATATCGAGTTTTTTCTATCATAACTCGAGAAATCACTCTCAAATTTAAAATCATTTTTGTCTATATAATTGAAAGACAAATTAATTATTAATTTGGCTCAAGATGAAAAGTAACAATACTACTTTTTCCAAAATACTCTTTTAAGTTCAATTCAATTGCTTCTGAAACTTCATGTGCCGTGTCTAATAAAATTGCCTTATCAAATATTAGGTGTGCTTCTATCGCTACACTTGAACCAAGACGTCTGGTTCTTAGCTTATGATAATCTTGAATTTCATATGTGTATTCTAATAGATTTGAGATATATTCAACTTCATCATCATTTAAAGATACTTCTAGCAATTCATTAATCGCAGGTAACATAATTTCAAAAGCTACTTTTAAAACGAATATACTTACAACAATTGCTGCCAGGGGATCTAATATAGTCCACTTCTCACCTAAAAAGTATGCAAAACTTATACCCACAAGTGTGCCCATGGATGAAAAAACGTCTGATCGATGATGCCAGCCATTTGCAATCACTGCTGGCGAGTTAATACTTTCTCCAATGTATTTAGTATATCGATATAAAACTTCTTTTGTAACAATCGACAATACTGCTGCAAGAACTGCAATTATGCTAGGTTTTGATAAAGTTGTTCCATTGATTAAAACTTCATATACATTTATAAACCCATTTTTCAAGATTGTATATCCTGCAAATAATAGTGCTAAACCAATAATTACAGTTACAAGTGTTTCATATTTACCATGACCAAAATTATGATCCTCATCTGCTGGTTTATCTGTTAACTTAAAACCGACTAAAACAACGATGTCTGTAAAAAAATCAGTTAATGAATGAATACCATCCGCAAGCATTGCATGACTTTTTCCTAGTACACCAGCTGAAATTTTTATGATCGTTAAAATTGTATTTGTCATAAAACCAATCCAAGTAACTTTCTGAGCTTCATAAGTGCGTTTATCATTGTTCATATTTTCCTCCTAATCTAATAAAAAGTTTCTATTTCCTTTTTCTATTAATAGCTTAATAACAAATTAGTTTATGCTCACCTCCAAATTCATCAACCTAAATACTTCAAAAAACAAAAACACATCTATGGAACATTACTGTCCCACAGATGTGTTTATAATCAATCTGCTGTCATTTAGATGACCCGGCTCCATGATCTACAAACGGTTCATGGCCTGCTCAGTTTATTATTGAAGTATTCCTATCATCATAAACATAAATCTCTAGCTTGTCAATATATTTTAAATATCATTATATAATAGATGAGTAAGCTTAATCTAGGCAAGTATTTAATTTATTTCTATAAGTTTCGCCTTTATTCGGCGAACACCAGCTGATGAACTTTGTTCTTTTACTATTTTGAATCGACCTAATTTGGATGTGTTATCAATATGTGGACCACCGCAGATCTCACATGAATACCCTTCTATTTCATAGACTTTTACAACCTCATCATACTTAGACTGAAATACACCAATAGCTCCTTTAGATTTAGCATCATCAACACTCATCTCACTGAACGTAATATCTATACCTTTTTCAATTGATTCATTTACTATTTTTTCAACCTCTTGTATTTCTTCTGGTGTCATCTTTCTATCCCAAGAAAAATCAAATCTAAGACGCTCACTGTTTATATGACTACCTCTTTGATAAACCGAATCCCCCAATACTTTTCTTAAAGCTGCATTTAAAAGATGAGTTGCTGTATGAAGTTTTGTACTCATCTCATTATTTTCTGATAATCCACCTTTAAACTTTCCAGCTGACCCTGATCTAGATTTTTTTTGATGTTCCTCAAAACATTTATTAAATCCGCTCACATCAACAGTCTTTCCTTTTTCCTCAGCTAATTCTCTGGTTAATTCTAATGGAAATCCATAAGTATCGTATAGTTTAAATGCATCTGAACCTTTTAGCTCATGGTTATCCTCAAGTTCTTCTAAAAACATATTTGCTTTCTTCAAACCACTTCTTAATGTTTTACTGAACCTATCATACTCTCTATTTAACTCATTAAAGATGAAGTCACTCGAAGATTCTAAATACTGATAAGTATCTTGGTACTCCTCTATAACAACTTTAGCAAGTTCAACTAGTATATTAGTGTTTACTCCTAATTGGAGAATCATACGAATAGCACATCGTATTAATCTTCTAAGGATATATCCTTGCTCTGTATTGGATGGAACAACTTTCTTTGGATCAGCAAGTATAAAGACAGAAGCTCTTATATGATCAGAAATCACTCTAAAATTTTTCTGATTTAATTCATTGTATTCTGAATCTGTTAACTGCTCTATTTTCTCAATTATCGGCATAAACAAATCCGTTTCATAAACATTCTCTAAACCATTTTTAAGAATCATGAGTCTTTCAAATCCTAAGCCAACATCTATGTTTTTTTGCTTTAGCTCTGTTAACGATCCATTTTCTTCTTTATTGTATGACATAAATACATTATTACCTATTTCGACATATTTACCACAAGAACAAGAAGGTCCACAGTTTTTACTACAATCCACTGTATCATTAACATAAAACATTTCAGAGTCTGGACCACAAGGACCAGTCTCTCCAATGGGTCCCCACCAGTTTTCATCATCTCCGTAATAGAAAATCTGACCATCATCTAAGCCAAGATTTTTCCATGTTTCAATCGCTTCATAATCAGCTGAAACAAGACTATTTCCTTTATGTACTGTAACAGCTAGCTTAGATTTTGGTATCCCAACTATTTCAGTTAGAAAACCAAAACTCATATTTATTGCTTCTTTTTTAAAGTAATCACCAAGTGACCAATTTCCTAACATTTCAAAAAGAGTTAGATGATAGTCATCTCCTACCTCATCAATATCATCAGTCCTAACACACTTTTGAACATTAACAAGTCTGTTGCCACTTGGATGTTCTCGTCCCATTAGAAAAGGAATCAACGGTTGCATACCAGCAGAAATGTATAAGACACTTGTATCATCTTCTGGAATTATAGATGCTGCTGCTGTTAAACTATGTCTCCTTTCTTTATAAAATTTTAGATACAGATTTCTTAATTCATTTGCCTTCATCGTCTTCTTCCTTTCATATAATAAAAAAACCCTAAGCAAAAATTGCTTAGGGCGAATTGATATCCGTGGTACCACCTAAATTCAGAGTAAAACTCTGCACTTTATATGTACGGGCATTTAGCCGATACACCATCCTATGATAACGGTGGATTTCCGTTGAAGCCTACTATTATTTCGGTTCACAGCTCCAAGACTGCTTCAATATACACATTGTGAAGATTCTCACCAACCATCTTCTCTCTGAACAATGAAATATATTTACTATTTCTCTTCGTTGCCTTTAATTAAATAAGATAATAACAATAAAGATTCCTCTTGTCAAATTTTTATTTCAAAAGATTCATTTAATCCAGTGAACTATTATATTTCTAATTATCTAAAGTGATATGTACCTTATCTTATGAACCGTTCTTCTACTTTAAATAGATAAACAGAACTCAAAAGAAATCTAGTATCCATCAATTATTGCAAATAATAAAATTGAAACCTAACTCGTGTAAGAGTAATCCCCTAAAATAGGTGCTAAATCGAGTATGGTGTTAGTTTGAACTATACGATTTTTGATTATCAACTAAAACGAACATCTAATGTTCATCTAAAAATAGTAAAAATGATGTTTTAAGACTTTCTTCTCACCATAAAATTGCATTCTCTTGTGATGAGTTTTGAAAATGCACACCAAAGTATTGTTTATATTAGCTAGAGATATATCTTATTCAAAATTGCGCTATCTCTTACCTACTCAATATGACTAACTTATGACATATAATTAATATTTCACAAAGCACTAGAACCATTTTTGCAAGTATGTTATTATAAACTTGCAAAATACAAACAAAATAGAAATGAGGAATAAAATGAGTAACAATATCATAACAACTTCAAGACTTATTAAATCAGAGGAACTAAATCATCATGGAACATTGTTTGCAGGTAGGCTCGCAGAATGGTTTGTAGAAGCAAGTTTTAGCGCTGCAGCTATTGCTGTAAAAAATCCAGATCAAATAGTATGTTTAAAATTACATGGTCTTACATTCAAGAAGCCTGCAAAAAAGGGAGACCTTTTGCAATTGAACTCACAAGTTGTTGCACATGGTAAAACCAGTATCACTGTTTATTGCGAGGCTATTTCAGGAATAACTAGCGAGGTTTTCGTTGATGGATTCGTCACTTTTGTTAGTGTTAATGATGCTGGCGAGAAAATGTCACATGACTTAAATATGTCATTTGATACACCCGAGCTCATTGAATTAAATAAAGAGGCAAAAAATCTTAGATAAATGAAAATGACCAACAGAAAAAGTTCCTTCTCCTTTATTTCACTAAGACAATTTATAATACTACATTATTAATTTTATTAGTAATTATAGGTATCTATCAACCTTTTAAAGACAATTGAATCCAACACAAAGTGATTCAACATATCACAAAATCTAATTCAAATTCAATTAGTATGTTGCAAAGTGAAAATTCTGGGTATAAATATAGTATAGAAGAACATCGTGATAAAGGAGGAGGTTATGAAAAAGACAAAAGCATTTGCAAAGACATATGATATAACCAACCATGTTTATTATGATCATGCTCTCTATGAGCATGACCACAAAGAGAATAGTAAAAAAGACTTGTTGATTCTTTCAAGATTCAACTTAAGAGCAAGAAAAGATAAAGTTACTGATGTGATGACATCAAACGGTATCCTCTACAATTAAACAATTCAAGTTGATATATTAAAATGTCTGATAACCTAAAGGATTCAACATCCATATGATAATTATCGTATGAATGTTGAATCTTTTTTTTTGTAAAAAATATTTTTACAACATATTGTTGATGAAATATACATAGCACATCTCCAGAGCTTATTGATAATCATTATCATTTTATAAACAATCAAAAAATCTCGCGTTTATTTCATAAATATTGGGTATTATTAAGATAATCGAAATATATGAGGAGATTTAATATGAAATATAACATTGTAATCGGCGGTGCCGCTGGCCAAGGTGTCAAAACACTCTCAAAAGCATTAACAAAAATATTAAAGCATCATGGTTTCTATACATTTACAAATACCATCTATATGTCAAGAATACGTGGTGGTCATAATTACTTTCAACTAAGATTTTCTGATCAACCTATCTACACACATGAAAAGGAAGCAGATTTAATAGTTGCGCTTAACTCCGAAACTTATTCACTTCATAAAACTGAATTAAAGGATACAGGATTTGTTTTATCAGATGCATCTTTACAACTCTCAAACAAAAATATCATTAACATAGATGCAGTGAATTATGCTAAAAACATGAAAATACAAAAGCTATCCTCTCAAGTATATCTAGGTGCAATTGCTAAATTATTTGATTTAGACAAAAGAATTTGTGAAGAAACTCTTAATGATCTACAAATAGAAGCATTCAAAATGGGATACGACTCTGTAAACTGTATTTTTAATACTGTCCCAACTAAACAAGATAAAACCATTCTAATCAATGGTAATGAAGCGGTAGCTCTTGGTGCCATTGCATCTGGGATGAATTTTTATTCAACATATCCAATGACACCTGCGACAAGTGTTATGACATACTTAGCTGATAAACAAGCTGATCATGGTTACATTGTAGAACAAGCAGAGGATGAAATTGCAGCTATAAATATGGCTACAGGCGCGTCATATGCTGGGGCAAGGACATTTATTGCAACATCTGGTGGTGGTTTTGCTCTAATGACAGAAGGATTAGGAATGGCAGCAATTGCAGAGTTACCAATTGTAATCCTTAATGTACAGAGACCTGGACCTGCAACAGGTATGCCAACTAAAACAAGTCAATCAGATCTAAGTTTTATACTCCATTCATCTCCTGATGAATACCCACGAATGATTATTGCAATCACAGATGCACATAGTGCTTTTTATCAAACATTTAGGGCATTTAATCTAGCTGACAAATATCAGATGCCTGTCATTTTATTAAGCGATCGATATCTAGCTGATGCTGCAACAACAATCGAACCGTACGATTTAACTTCTCTTGTTATTGAAAAAGCATTGTCAGATGAAAACATCAAAACATTTAAACGTCATGAAATAACAGAGTCTGGTATATCTCCAAGACTTTTGCCAGGTAATCCTAATCACACTGTTATGGCAGATAGCCATGAACATGATGAAGATGTAAACATCATTGAAGATTCAAAAACCAGAATTCAAATGCATGATAAAAGACTTAGGAAATTAAATACCTTGCAATCCGAACTCATTGAACCCGAATTTTTCGGAAACAAGGATGCAGATATTGTAGTTATTGGATGGGGCTCTACAAAAGGCTTATTAAGAGAACTTGCACTCGATAACGAACTAATAAACAAAGGTGTTTCAGCTCTCATATTTAGTGATATATTTCCATTACCACAAAAAAAGCTTCTTGAGCTAAATAAAAAAAATAAACACTTCATTTCTGTTGAACATAATGCAAATGGACAATTTGCAAAGTATATAAGAAGTGAAACTGGTATCTACATTGAAGACCAGCTTCTAAAGTATGATGGTCGTCAATTCGATATCAAAGAATTAAAAGGAAAAATACTGGAGGTGCTAAATGACTGATGTTAAACTCTTTAATGTAGAAAAGGAAATCACTTGGTGCCCTGGTTGTGGTGATTTTATTATTCTAAAAGCACTTAAACAAGCTTTCTCTGAACTTGGTCTAACACCAACAGATACTGTTGTAGTATCAGGTATTGGTCAAGCAGCTAAAACACCTCATTATATCAATACCAATGGTTTTAATGGCTTACATGGTCGAGGATTGCCAGCAGCTTGTGGTATTCATGTTGCTAATCAAGACCTTAATCTATTTGTTGTTACAGGTGATGGTGATGCTTTCAGTGAAGGTGGCAATCATTTTGTACACAATATTAGAAGAAACCTTAACTTAGTACATCTAGTTTACGACAATCAAATTTACGGTCTTACTAAAGGACAGGGTTCACCGACCACTGCATTTGCTCAAAAGACCACTAGTCAAACTAAAGGCGTTTATCTCGAGGCTTTAAATCCTATAGCTTTAGCATTATCACTAAACTGCGGATTTGTTGCACGTGGTTTTGCGGGTGATGCAAATCAACTTGTTGAGTTAATCAAAGAAGCCTATCACTATGATGGCTATGCATTTATTGATATTCTTCAACCATGTGTATCATTTAACAAAGTTAACACATATCAGTGGTATAAAGAAAGAGTTTATAAACTTGACTCCAATTATGATAGTAGCGATAAAACACTTGCTTTTCAAACAGGACAAGAATGGGACTCTAAAATTCCTACAGGTATTATTTATAAAGAAAACAAGACTTCATACTTTAAAAATTTACCTCATCTATCAGATGACACGGTCCTAATTCATCAACCATGGAAAGTCAACAACGTTCAATCCTTAATTGATGAACTTAAATAAAGACTGCCTCTATCGAGGTAGTCTTTACTACCGTCATATTTCTTGATATACTTATGAAACTACTGAACACATAAACTATAGGAGATATATATGTTTCGACTCTGGGGTAAGATATTCAAGAATAATGAAATGATTAGAGATCAAGTATTTGAATTAGAATCATCTAATTTGACTACTGAAGAAAAAACAAAAAAAGGCATAGAGACTTTATGTTATGATTTCGATCTTAGTAAACCTATGTGGTTTAGTGAGAATCATAGCGATTATGCAATGATTAGCAAAACTAGCTTCTCTGATCAGCACTTTATTGAAAGCATTGATTTTGATTATTTTGAAATTGAAATCATTGAAAATGACGATTACTAAATCTAAAAGAGCCAAAAACGATTAAGTTTTTGGCTCTTATTTACTTCTACCCATTAATCTTTTTTGCCTTTATAACAAATGTCGCTGGTAACATTTCAGCTTTTTTTGCAAAAGTACTACCTGAAGCTTTTAGAAGTTCCTCATGTGATTCCTCAACCAGCTCCTCAATTAAAAATCCAGCTTTTGCTAATGCATTAATATAAGTTGATAGTTTTCTATCTGATAAAGAGATAAGCTCACCATCAAGCAAAAGTGAATACCATGATTCATCAAAATAACTTTTTTTAAAGTTTAAAGAATCATATTCTACTGAAACACATTTATGAATTGGATGAGACCAGCTGAATATAAATGTTCCATTCTTTTTTAAGTATGAAGCAACCCTTCTAAATGTCTCCTCTAAATCGGTTGTCCACCCAATACCATATACTGAATAAATAACATCAAAGTAATTCAGTGGTAAGCCACACTCTTTTTCCATTGGTGAACAGATCAGATTCACAGAATAATTATTTTCCATTAGAAGTTTTTCGGTTTTGTCTAGTTGACTTTTAGAAATATCAACTCCCCAAAGTTCAGAAGCTTTTTTCTCTGCGACATACAAAAGCGATTGCCCTGAACCACAGCAAATATCAAGCACTTTTTTACCTGAAAGATCCCCTAACAACTGACATTCTTCTTCAGTTGTAAAAGCGCCATATAAAGGTAAAGCAAGACAACCAATTGTCTCATTTCCATTTGTGCTCCAAAAGCGTTCATTTGTTTCATGAATATTTTTTTCATCTAAATTAATCGTCATTCCATAACGATCACCATAACCACCAACTATAACTCTTTTATTATCATCCTTCATTTCAATGCCCTCCATTAATACTAATTTAAAAGTTATTGGAGGATATGGATTAAGTATTACTTTTTTATCACGAGCTTTTGATGGTGATATACCGTGCATATTTTTATAGGCTCTTGAAAAAGCAGCCTGTGAATCATAGACATACTTCTGTGCTACACTCATTATTTTATCGCCTTTTTGAATATCCATAGAAGCCTCAGTTAATCTTCTTCTACGAATATACTCAGATAATGATATTTGCGTTAAAAACGAGAATAAGCGACGATACTCCCACTCAGAAACATTAATAAATCCAGCTACCAAACTATAATCAATATCACTTGATAAATTGTCTTCAATATATTTCATCGATTGATTCATTTTTTCTTGTAAACTCATTCCTTTACCCCCTAATAGGATTATAACAGTCACACAATATTATACTTTGCATTTGGTGTATTGTAATGCAATGAAAATAGTTTTCCTATTAGTCTGAAATCCAAATCACGCAAATATGATAATATTTAGTCACAGTAAATCAACCCAACTCTTTGGAAAATCTCAGTTTTACTAAATAGTTAGGATCTATACTATGAAAACATTTTCATAAAACTTGATACCGTTTTCCTATATTTAGACACCGTTTTCCTGCTATTTTCCTATTGTAATTTAAATCTCATGGTGTATACTCGCATTATAAACAAGACGAAAGGAGACATACAATGTCAAATATTATTAAACTTAAATACTCAGATAAGGGTATCGGTGTAAACTTCTACAATTCAAAAGAAGAAAACAATTACAAAGAAATCATTGAAAGTATTAAACCTCAAGTTTCAAGCAAAGTATCTTTAGGTATTTCTGATGTAAAATGGGATTTAGACAACATGAAATTAGGTCATAATGATTCTAATGCAAACAAATTACTAAACAATATTACATTAAAATTAGTTAGCTAAAAAAGCTTATCTCAAAAGTGAGAATAAGCTTTTTTATTTTTAGTATATGAATCTAACATTCTTTCAATTATGCATGTGAAAAAGCTGAAAATCTAAAGCTTTCTTTAGGCTCTAAGCCCCTATGTTTAATCAACAACGTTTGATCTTCAGCAATCAGTTCTTTCTCTATCACATCGATGTTTCTTGGCTTAAAGTGATATTCTACTTTTTTTGCAACCTTAACAGGTAGTGATTTAATCACGTCATCTATCTCTAATAGATTTTCTGATATTACATCATAGATATGTAATACATCATTACTCTCTTCCATAACAACAATTGCATTTAATTCATCACAAAAATACAAACAATCAGCATATGTCTTATAACAATAAAACATAACAAGATGTGAATCTCTGTTCACACCAATACCGTCTGATTGAGACACTCTCTTCGATGTTAACAATTTCATTATGTCTAAGTCACTATCTATACCTAAATCCAATTTTCTAAACTTAATTTTATTCAGAGTTGGCATTTCCGAAAAATATGAATGCTCTTTAAACTCATGCATATCAAATTTCTTATACATATTTAAAGCACTATCATTACCAAACAGATAGATAAAATCTACTTTATCTTCAAAGTCAGTCATCACCTTTTCAAGTAGTTTATAAGCCAAACCTTGTTTTCTATATTCTGAGTCAGTCATAACAGTCCCTATTTGAATCGCCTTGTAAGACTTACCTTCCCATGTTAGGTGCATCTTATTAATAGATACATTAGACACTACACGGTCCATGTCCACATAAGAGTAGCAAACATAACTATCATTCCAATAACCATTAGAATACCATGCCTGAAAGTCAATTCCAAAAGTGTTTTTTGCTAATTCTGCAAAACTTTTTCTTAAGACATCATTATCTTTATAGTTCTTAATAAATTTCATATTCAATCCACCTCTTTACTTTATTCCACTAAATTTTATAATAGAATATTACAAAAATCTATAACCAAAATGATTTATACATTTTCTTTATGCTCAATAGTGCATTTTGTTGTCTTATGTTTCTATCTTGATGTCAAACATAATACTCATATTAACTAATATACATCAAAAAACACCCTCCTTTAAATTGATTTTTAAAGAAATGGGTGTTATTTATTGATATCTATTAAATCCTGCTTATATAATATTGATCTTTTCCTTTTCTTTTTGCATCCATCAATGCTTTTGCACTCGCATCCTTTAAAGCAATAATATGTTCTGGTGTTTGTCCAATAGCAATGCCACATGAAATTGTAATAGAAACATCACATCCAATCGTTTTAAAATCATATAAGCGAACACCTTCTACTGCTTTTTCAACACAAGCTTCTACTGTATCTGATGACTTATTCTTCAAAAATACGCTAAACTCATCACCACCAAGTCTTGTAACGAAAGATGTCTCTATTCGATCATCCAATAAAGGTTTTATATGTTCTAATACAATTGAAAGTGTATTTTGAATAACACGATCACCAACATCATAACCATTTTTCTGATTTACTTGAATAAAATTATCAATATCAAAGGTAATAAAATGGTATGTATTTTCCTTATCTGTACTCATGTCCTCTTCAATTTTTTCAATAAATAAGTCTCTATTCATTAAACTTGATAAATTAATTAGTTCTAATTTACTTTGATTACTCATAGCCAAGCTCCTTTCCCAATCTAGTAGTTTGTAGACAGAAGGAAACATTTTAGGCGTTTGATTTTCTAAGAAACTAATCATTCTCTGAGTTGATAGCAAGCTAGATTTTATTTCATCAGACTCTTTATTCAAGATCATCTCCTTGTCTTTTAAGATTTCTAGAAAATCTGTCAGACTGACTGGTTTAGACAAAATATCGGTTACTGATGTTAATGAAAAACCTAATGATCTTAAAAACTGTATCTTCTCAAGCTCATCCATTTGAGATTCCAAATAATAACGGTAACCATTGTCTTCATTGATTTCAGCAGGACAAAATAAATTCAGCTTATCATAATGTCTTAACATTCTTTTTGATATACCGGTTAATTCTGAGAACTCACCGATTGAAAATCTTTCTTTCATCATAACCTCGATCCTAATATATTTGACTTCTGTAACTTGAGTATATAGCTTGACACTGTGTTAAGGTCAATAAATATTTTACCATAAAAATAGAACCACCCAAAAGGTGGTTAATCAAACAAGGATTTCTCTATTATTTCTAAATCTGCACGATAGACATGCAATCTTTTATTATCAATTAATACTTTTGTGGTTTGCGGTAGTGAAGATTCTTCTATCAATACATTGTCACCTTCAAAAACTGCAATTGTTTTACCAGTTTGTGTTTTCACTATAATAATTCTTTCAAGTCCTGAAGTAGTTGATACAAATTGATTTAAAGCTTTATTGATACTTGTGATACCGCTTCCATCACCCGAAAGTGTTATGGCTTCTTTATAATCTTCCACATGATTTTCTAAACCAGTCTCGTAAGCAATTAGCGTCGAACCAACATGTTGCCAGCGACTACCATCGACTTCTATCATCAGTACATTTGAAACCTCTGATGGTTGCATATCGGTATTATCACCAGTAACGACCATTGTTTCATTACCGTCATCATCGTAAACCCTAAAGGTTCTTTCTAAACCAACCCATTCTGCACTCATATCTTTAAATTGTGATTTTAGAGATGTGCACCCGACAAATACCAAAGAAATAACTAAAATTGTAATTAAAATCAAGCTCTTTTTTTTCATATATTCTCCTCTCTGTCTTTTTATTCTAAATAATAATCATGAAAATAGAAAGGAATTTAGATAAAGTCTAATCATTTTCTAATACTCCTAAAACAACAAAACTATCTTAGGGAGAAAAATTATAGCCCCAATTAGTGAAGTACCTACAGAAATCGTTAATACAGCTGCTGCACCGATATCCTTCGCTTTTTTAGCATGTTCATGATATTCAGGACTAAACAAATCTACAAGATGTTCAAGTGCACTGTTGAATAATTCAGCAATCAATACCAATACAATACAGAAAAGAATCGTAATCCACTCTAAAATTGATATTTTAAAGAGAAAAGACAGAATGACAACTATAAGTCCCATGATAAGCTCTATTCTAAAGTTTTTTTCATCAACAAATGCTGTAACCAAACCTTTCCAAGCATTACTCATACTTTCGGTAAACTTCCTATTCTTCATGATGACCTCCCATAATACTTAAGGAATATTGTTTCTTTAGTCGATCTAAAAAAACTATTTTAAACTCGTCAGGTCCTATGATTTTTATTGCAGGACCAAATGACATGAGTGTTATCAGCACTTCAGTTTGCCTATCCTTATTAAAATACAGTCTCATTCTACAAGTACCCGTTTTCTCATCAAATAAAGCTTTTCTTTCGTACATTGATAACTGAAAGAAACATCTTTCAAAACCATTTCTCAAATCAAAAATTTCTATATCTACAAAGTCTTTTTCAATCTCTGGAATATCAATATTTTCAAAGGTATAATCAATAAGTTCCAATGATTGAATTCCCTCTAAATTAAATGTAAATTGTTGATTTATGTAATGTGTTAAACCGACAACAGATAATTGAAACTTATCTGCTTTCATTGAATAAATCAAATCAATTGGAAGAAAATCACTATGATGTCGATTCCCCTTATTACTCTCATAGTGAATTCGTAGTGCTTTTGAGGATTTAATTGCTAAAAGAATTAGTTTATAATGTTCTCTATTAATACTATGTTGCTGCTCAAATGCATCCACTGGTTTCATCAATTCAAGATTATATAAAGGTGGTACATCTTTAAGAAGATCTTTCAGTTTATTCTGTAGAGAATCACTTAAAAACAAATCAATTTTGTTGTGGTTTAGCATACTTTTTAGCCATCTATACTCATTAAAACTGTGATCATAAGTCGCTAACTTCGAAACCACCGATTGATATCCAGTACTGGTTTTCTCTAACAAACCAAATAAATTGCTTCTATTAAGTTCTTCCATTAACTCGTATGCGGTCTCTTTAAAACCATGTTCCATAATGACTTTTCTTATTTCAGACTCTTTAATCGGTTCAGAGGCTAAATCCAAAATGTTTTTTACCACATCATAATGTCTAGAGTAAATGCTATTGTATAAATTATTCATCATTCTCTCCTAGTTCATACATTTCATAGAGCCATTTTAAATCACTTTTAAATTGTTTGATTGCTTTTTCATTTGTTCCTCTTAACTCTACAATCCTTCCAATAAAAGAACGCAACCATGGCAGCATTTCATAAGTATCTATCACATTGATTTTATAAACAAACAAATCCTTATCGATCTTATCTAGATGACCATGTTTACCTTCTAAGTGAATCCGCTTAAATATATGTTTTTCTAAAACTTCATCTATTTTTAAAACCATTTCAATAGTTTCTAGTGTTGAACTCTTATTTATAAACACTCCCCATGCATCTGTTTCGAGAGACTCCAATAATGCTTTATAACTGTCAAAGTCTTTATCAACACACAAGTTCTTCACATATTTGATTTTATCCAATCTCATTGAATAAAATTCATCTGTTTTTAAATCAAAAACAACGACATAACGTCTTCCATGTTTAACATTATTCATTATGAGTAATGGTGTACCTTCTTTTTCTACAACTTCACCGCTCTTTGAAAGCATGGTAAAAACAGCTCTTTGTTTTGACATAATTAACTTAAAAATATCAAGTAAGATTAGATCATCTAAGGTATGGAACATAAAATAATGGTTAAACTTCATCTGATAATAATCATCAAAGTCATTTAGTATTTGTCCACCAAGAAAGCCAAATGGCATTATATTAGAAAAATAAGCAAGGCCATCTCCCAAACTTGATTTTTCATCTTGGGTTAAGCTATCCATTAATCTATCTTTTCTTTGATATAAATAAGTCTTACCTGATTTTGTTTTGCTCAACAAACCTAATTGACTGTATTCATTCAACTTATTTCTAACAGTCATCATATCCATCACTCTATCTTCCAACAAGTTATCATATACATCATGCAGACTTGTAGGATGGTTAAGTTGAGTCATTATAAAATGGAGATATATATCATTTTTAGTGTAGCTTTTAGTCTGCCACAAATCATACAGTGGATTCAGAGTCATGGTTTCAGGATTAATTAATATCTGAATTCGTTTACCCTTAAGATCATTTTCTTCAGCAATATAATCTCCCAAATAGGATTCAATACGTCTCTTCTCATTATCATAACTTCTTTTGCTCATCATGTTTTGTGTATTTCTTGTACGAATACCATAGACTAAAAAGTCCCTAGAGAAATCACGAATCTTATCGAATTTTTTTACCAATTCTTTAAAGTCTGCCATATTACTCCTTATCTTCGCAAATTTTTTTTAATGATGTTTCATTATCACCATGATATCATAAACTCATAAAATCAATGCAAAAGGAGTTAACAATGTTTGTAAAATATAATAAAGACGAAAACAAAGTTCCATTAAAAATTTGGTTAGATAATATCAATGATATAGAGAAAAGTTGTTTAGAACAGGCCGACAACTTGTCTAATCTCCCATTTGTACATAAATGGGTTGCATTAATGCCCGATACACATACAGGAATGGGAATGCCAATTGGAAGTGTTATTGCGACTAAAGATGTCATCATTCCAAATGCTGTAGGTAGTGATATAGGTTGCGGTATGATTTACACAGAAACCAATTTAACATCCGACCAGCTAAGAGAGACTACTACACCAAACGGTTCATTATTACAAGCCATCATTGGTGACATTATGAGAAGTATTCCAGTTGGATTCGAAAAACACAGAAGTAAACAAGACTCAGAAGTTTTGGATAAAGCTTATTACAAGTTAAAAGATAACAAACACTTTAGTCATTTTTCAGATGCGCTTGAGAATGCATATTTTCAAGTTGGAACACTTGGTGGTGGCAATCATTTTATCGAACTTCAGGAAGATGAAAATCATCAATTAATGATTATGGTGCATTCAGGTAGTCGCCATTTAGGTAATCAAATCAACAAGTATTTTCATAATATTGCTAGAATAGAAAATCAAAAATACTATTCAAGTGTACCAGATTATTATAAGTTAGCTTTTTTACCCTCAACAGATTCGCTAGGAAAAGACTACATACAATATATGACGTTAGCACTTGATTATGCATACGAAAACAGAAGTAGAATGCTTGAAATAATACAAAATATTATTAAAAAGTATGCAAAAAAATATTTGGATAAAGAAGTTACTTTTTCAGAGCCTTTAAATAGACATCATAATTATGCCGCTTACGAGCTTCATTACGGTGAAAAAGTGTGGGTACACCGTAAAGGAGCAATTTCAGCTAAAGAAGGTGAAATAGGTATTATTCCGGGTGCTATGGGTTCCTACAGTTATATTGTTATGGGATTGGGTAATGAAGAGGCTTTTTGTTCCTGTTCACATGGTGCTGGAAGAAAGTATTCAAGAAAACATGCTAAAGAACTTATTTCAGTGGAATCAGTTATGAATGAACTGAAAGCAATGAATGTGGTTCTGGGAAAAAAGAGTAAAAATGATGTTGCTGAAGAAGCGCGTAACTCATACAAAAACATAGATGAAGTCATTAACAATGAACTTGATCTGATTACACCACTAAAAAAATTGAAAACTGTAGGTGTTATTAAAGGTTAATATTATTGCTTCGGCTTAATATAAGGCTTTCAAGCCATACTGTGCCTATGATATATCATAAGGTATTCAGGTATATTTACGATGAATATAGTCTCAAAGAGGAGAACAAATTCAAAACAAGAAGTAGATGCTTAAGGTACAGATCGCCTTGAAGTGTATAGGATACCGACGATTTTACAAAGCAGTCAAGTATAACTCCACTACTTTGTCACTTGTCTTAATTGAGCTCCGCGGTCTTTACTGTGTCTACCCAATGGAGGTGCTATGCTATTTAAAACAATTATTAATGAAAATGAACGTGGTTTCTTATTTAAAAATGGTACGTTTAAAGCCTACCTATCACCAGGTTATCATAAAAAATACTCATCAGCTTACGAACTAATCATTATGAACATACAGGATGATTTCAATTTAGAGGACTACGATACCAAGTATGTATTACAGCAGGCTCAGACCGATGAACTGAGTACCCTAGATGTAAAAGATCACGAACTCGCAATTCATTATATCGATGGTCACTTTCAGTCATTTTTAACCTCAGGCGAATATGTATTTTGGGATGTATATCACAAACATACTTACAAAAAAATAGATCAAAATCAGCCTGAAATACTCGATGAAGATGTTCAAGAATTACTAACTAAATTTGATCATAATCATAGCTATTGTCATATTCTTAAACCTTATGAGAAAGGTATTTTCTTTTGCAATCAACTGTATTTAAAACACGCTGAACCCGGACAATATTATTTTTGGGATACTTATAAGCAAATCACCCTGAAAAAAGTCGATACTAGAATTCAAGAAATACAAGTATCAGGTCAAGAAATTATGACAAAAGATAAAGTGCCTATCCGAATTAATTTCATTTGTCAGTACAACATCGTAAACATCGATGTGCCCATTCTAGAAATAAAGGATTACGAACAACAACTATACTTGCAACTTCAAATGATTATAAGAGAATATGTTGGTCATATGAACCTAGATGAGTTGTTAAACAGCAAAAAAGAGTTGGCTGAATTTGTATATGAAAAACTCAAGGAAAAAGAAACACAGTTTGGAGCAAATTTCGTTTATGCCGGTTTAAAAGATATTATTTTACCCGGTGAAATAAGAGACATAATGAATACTGTACTAATCGCAGAAAAGAAAGCTCATGCCAATGTTATTACAAGACGTGAAGAAACAGCCTCAACAAGAAGCTTGCTAAATACAGCAAAACTAATGGATGATAATAAGACTTTATTTAAACTCAAAGAGCTTGAATACCTTGAAAGAATATGCGACCGTGTCGGGCATATATCAGTATCCGGAAACGATAATATATTAGAGCAACTCAGTGGTCTCTTCAAATAAAAACAAGCCATTAATTGGCTTGTTCAATAACCTCTTCTGATTCTTGACTACCTTTAAGTTCAATAATCAATACTGAGGCAAAAATAATAATGCAACCCAGAATCATTATTGGTGTAAATACTTCTTTCATAAAGATAATTGATAACAAACTACCGAAAACAGCTTCCAAACTTAGAATAATTGCAGTATGAGTAGACTTTGTGTAGTTTTGACCAAATGTTTGAAGAAAATATGCAAGCCCTGTACAAATAATACCAAGATATAAAATACCTATGGCAATACCTGGCGATAGCTGAGTTGGAGCACCTTCAAATAACAGTGCCGTTACAGTAGATAAAACAGCTACTGTTGCAAATTGTACAATTGTTATCTTTACTGGCGTACTCTTCTTAACAAAATGACCTGTCGTTAATATATGAAGTGCAAAGAATATAGAACTAAACAATGTTAATGAATCACCATAACTGATAGATAAACCAGACTTTAATGTTAATAAAGCAATACCAATCATACAGGCAAAGGCACCGATAAATGATTTTGCATCGGGTCTTTTTTTGGTTACACCCCAAACCAAGAATGGTACAAATATCACATAAGTACCTGCTAAAAAGGCTTGTTTTCCTGGATCTGTGTACTTTAAGGCTATCAATTGAGTAGAAAATGCGATAAATAACACACTACCTACAATTGCCCCTCCTACGATATCACTTTTATCAATATTCTTTATATGCTTCCTAAATATTATACTCATAAATAATACTGCTAATATAAATCTCATTGAGATTATGGTTAATGGTCCTAACTCCTCTAATGAAAATTTGGATGTTACAAAAGTTGTTCCCCATAGAATTGCTACAAGCAGTAATATCATATCTGCTTTAAAACTCGACATTTTTTTCATAATTATCACCTCTCCGTCATTGTAACACGATTTAGTTTTGATAATCATTGTTTCGAAACTAATATTACATCGAAATCTTTGTAACTCATACAACAAATTTGCATATTTAGTATTAATTCGCTAGACTGAATATAGGAGGTTTCTATGTCAATTACTATTAGAGAAGCATTACAACTAGAATATTTAGAAGAATTTAAGCTCATCACTAATGACTCTGGATATAATAATCAAGTGACAACAGTTGGAATTTTAGATCACGAGATCATAGAAAATATTATGGATATTTTTGTAGAAGGTGAATTTGTCGTAACGACACTAAGTAATGCAAAAGATGATATCACGATTGTATTTAAAGCAGTAAAAGCACTTATTCATCAAGGAGCTGCTGGACTAGCTATAAAATCAGTTTACTATGATAGCTTACCTGAGGAAATAATTGCGTATGCTAATCAACATAAATTTCCTATATTTATATTTCATCCATCCATTTATATTGAGCACATTATTCGTACAGTGTTTAATGGTATAAAAACAAAAGGTATACATGAGCACTTAGAGGCAAAACTGGAAACCTTAATGACAGGAAATCTTAATCCTTATATTGTTAGAGAAGTTAGTTTAGAGCTAAATCCTCATTTTGAAAATCATCATATAACAATCTACTGTCATGAAAAAAGGTTTAAAAGTGAGGAAAACATCATTAGACTAATTGATAAATATCATCGACTTAATAACAAACCACGTACTCATGGTCTTTTCAAATTTAGAAAAGGTTTATTAATTATTCTCACATATAATGATAATCCAAACATAAAATCAGACTTCAAATACATTCTTGACTTAATCGGTTTAGATCAATCGGGCATTACCATCGGCAAAAGTCTCGAAAAAAAACAACTCATGCAATTAGATGAATCGTTAAAGGAAAGTTATTATGCTTATCAAACAGCTATCACACAAAACAAACAGGAATTATGCTTCCATGAAATTGGTATTCATCAACTCATAATGCCACTTATGGACCATACTTGGAGTACCAAGTTTGTACAGGACAAACTTCAACCACTTTGGGATTATGACTTAAAGTATGGTTCTGAGCTTTATCTTACGCTAAAACTATATTTCGACTATGGTTTACAAACGAAAAAGGTAGCTGATCATTTATTTCAACATAGGAATACCATACTCTATCGAGTAAAAAAAGCTAAGGAACTAACTGGTCCATATGAACATGATTTAGCATTTCATGAGCAGATGTCACTTGCCATAAAATTCTATGAAGCACAGCAAGTTTATCATAAACAGAGACATTGAATACTCAATGTCTCTCAATCACTAATTCACTAACGTATAATTCGTTACAAACTGACTCTACGATTTGTGTTGCTACTTCTCCTGGATTCATGTACTCATTAACTTCTTGCCCTTCCCAAAATGGTGTATCCATACCTCCTGGATAAACTGCAGTCACCTTTATATTTGAGTTCTTATAATATTGTTTTAGTGATTCTGTATAACCTCTTGCTCCCCATTTAGATGCACAATATAAAGCTTCATTTGCTTTTCCAACCCTTGCAGCAGTTGATAAGACATTAATAATTCTTCCACCATGATATTCCATATGACTGAGTAGTTCTCCCGTCAAAAGCATCATACCTATAAGATTAGAGGCTAATACCTCATCAATAGTCTCCTTTTTTAACTGAACTGGCGATCCAAATTTCCCAACACCAGCAACATTAAATAAATAATCTATCGAAAGATCACCATTTACAAACGTCTCACCAAAATTCCTCACTTGAGTCTCACTTGAAATATCCATTCTATGATACTGAACAGTACCACTTCCATTAATTGATTCTAATATCTCTAAGCAAGTTTTAAGTTTGTTTTCATTCCTTCCCACGATACATATATCTATATCGCGTTTTCTAAGTAACTTAGAAATTTCAAAACCTAAGCCTGAACTTCCACCTGTAATAATTGCTAATCCCATATTAACCCTTTCACTTTACATATCCCAAAATAATATCTTTAATATCAACCTGTAAATTTGATAATTCTAAAGCTTTTATAGTATCATCAATAATTCTAATGAGAATCCCCACTTCAGATACCAAACAAAATGTTTCTTCAAATTGATGGTCAATTTTATCAAAACTCATTTGATAACTGTGGTTCATAGATAACTTCAATGCATCTGTAATGACTTTCTTTAAGTCGGTAACATGATGAGTCATCATATTCATTAAATCATTTTGGAAACTCTGTAATCTTTTCTTCTTTTGAAAGCTTGCAAATAGACCACTTTCATTCAATCTGTCTAACATCAAATTTAATTCAACTACATTGATGAACTGCATTTCATCTAGATATATTTGGAGTAGTATCTTCTCTTCACCTTCCACTAAAAGCTTTGCCAATTCGTTTTCAATACTTTCAATTAGTCGTTTTATATCTACTTTCAATTCACTTATTTTAAAAACTTCATCTTCAATAAACAGCCTCATATTCTCAGCTTCAAATACATCTTTTGAACGATAATTAACTTGTTGTTTAACATCAACTTCATAAGATCCAAGCATCATATCAATCTTAAGAATTAGGTTTTCTAGTATTTTTTGATGCGACTTCTTAAAAGAGGCCTTCTCTGCTATACGACTATTTTCAGCTTGTCTAAATTTCATGACATTGCTTCTAAGAGCCTTTTTTAACTCTAATATTTTTTGGCTTGTTGCATTAAAAACACTTTTTACTCTAAGAGATGCCTCATCTTTAATAAATCTATTCTCAACCATTATCAGAAGTTCATTCTGCCCCTCATAGGTCACGCCATTAAATGGCAAAACAATACTTGCCATTTCCTCAAAATATTTTTTCGCATCTGCAAGCATATATTCAGGATCATCAAATAAATCTATTTTTGATAATATTGCAATATTAGGTTTATCATCAAACAAGGACTTTAATTCTGGATCTTTTTTAAAGTACATTGTTTTAGGATTTATCAAGTAGATAATACCATCACTATAACGATATTTGTCCATATCTTCTTCTGAATAAGCAGGCATATCAACAAAATTAATATTATCTATTGATTCATTTAAAAATTTCGTCACTGTCGATTTGCCAAGATCTGCATCACCAATCACATAGATATTTAGCTTAACTTCCTCTTCTGTTTTTTCTTCGTTTAAATAACCATTAATAAACTTAGAAAAGTCCTCCAGTTGAGTACTATCTTCAATATGCAAATTACTAATTGTTGATTGTAAATTCAACAACCGATCTTCAACATTCCTAATATCATCATCAATTGAACTCGACTGTATTGCATTCTTTATTTCATATATTTTGTTGTAGTATTTCAATAAATCTTTTGCAGATTCATACATAAAGACTACCCCCTTAATAAGAATATACCTGCAAGTCCTAAAACCGATATTATTGTCACGATATTAAGAACCAAAGCAATCATAAATCTTTTTGAAGATGCCTTTTGATCCTCTTTCACCTTATTAAGTATATAATCTGCTTTAATATTGATGGTATTATTAAGTTCATTCATACTGTAAATATCTTTACTCGATTTCTCCACAAAACCATTAATCTTTTGAATTGCATCTTCTAAATAAACTTTACTTTTTTCTGATTGTTCCATGATCTTTACAAGTGTTTCATTCATTCTAGCTTCAATGGAACGTTGAATATCAGTGATTGAATCTTGGTTGCTTCGAATAAGTTTATCTGAATTGATTAAATAGTCCTTTATCATTTTAATTTCTTCACTGAAGTGATCACTAGTTGAATTTATAAGTCCATCTAATCGTTCTGTTGTCTTTTGAATAACAAGGTCCATGGATTCAGTATTTCTTGCCAGACTTTCATTTAGTGATTCAGAAACAAAAGCAACTGATTCATGTATTTTACTAGTTGCAGTTTCCAAGGTTTCTTGCATTGTTTTGTTTGCATCCACAGAATTTTGTTTCATATCATCTGATGAGTTTAATATAATACGGTTAATTTCTTCAACTGTTTGATTGAATTTTTCACTTATATTATCTGACGTCTTTTGAAGTATGTTATCAATATCTTGCGTGACTGAGCCAAACTTCTCTTCAACTTGATCTGAAGATTCTGTTAAGATTCTATTTAATTCATTTACAATTGATATCATCTTTTCGTCTAAATTTTGTATAGACTGCTTTAGAAACTCATCCAACTCTCCTGATGTTCTTTTTATAGCACTGGTCATATTCGCAGATGTTTGACTCAGAATATTGTCAATACTGATAATTACAGAATTTACACGGTCAGCTTTTTCCGAAAACTCATTCATCTCTCGTGTTAAATTATCCCTTAGAAGTACCAAATCATCCATAACAGATGTATCAATTACTTCTTTGCTTACGTTTAGTATTAATGTTTCAAATTCTTCTAATAATTCATTTTTTTCTTCTTGGTTCATCATCTCAGACATAGTAGACCTCCTTACACATCTTATATATACCCAATTAGAAAGTTTTATGCAGTAATAAAATAAAAACTGGTCATAAGTCTATAATTCACCACTTAAGCCCAGTTTAATTTCTTCTATTCTTTTATTCATATCTGCCAAGCAACTGCATCCAAAAGGATTGTGCTCTTTGCACTTATTGACTATTACTGGTTTGGATTTATCCAATATATCTTTAACTGAAGATGCGCCCTCTTTCAAAACAGCATTTCTAAGCATATCAAGTGTTATTTCATGACAATAACAGGCGTACTTTATATCAGCATCTTCTTTATGATCAACAGGTACTTTTAACTGTCGTTGTAAGTACAGATAACCGTAATCGGCTGAAAAGTATCCCATCTCGCAGTCCTTATCCATACACAAACTAAAAATTTCTAATTTAAAAGTACCTGGTTCAATGACATCTATTACTAATTTTTCAACGGTTTGACTCGGTACGAGCGCACCTATCGATCCGCACATCGGACATTTATAAGTCTTTTTTATCCTACCATCCCGGAGGATTCGCTTTCTTCGTCACAACATAATTACCTCATTTCAATCCATTATAACATAAAACGCTAGAGGTTAATCTAGCGCTTTATCTTATCTATTCTTACTGCACAAACCTTCAGTTCCGGTATATTCGTTGTTGGATCTAAAGCTTCATTAGTCAGTCTATTAACCGACTCTTCTGCAAAATGAAATGGTATGAATAATATGTTGTTTGAAACTCTGTCGGTAATCATAACAGGCACTTCTATTTTACCCCTTCTAGAACTAACATGAACCATTTCATTATCGCATACTCCCAATCGCTCTGCTGAACTTTTAGAAATCTCCACATAATTTCTTGGTGAAATTTCGTGAAGTCCCTCTTCACGAGCTGTCATTGTTCTAGTATGGAAGTGATACAAAACGCGACCTGTTGTTAGGACAAACGGATACTCTTGATCTTCGACTTCAGCTGGAGGAATATATTCCACTGCATGGAATCTCCCAAGACCTCTTGTAAAGGAATCCTTATGAAGATATTTTGTACCTGGATGATCTTTACTTGGACACGGCCATTTCAAACCATCTTCCTCAATTCTATCATAGGATATTCCTCCGTATTTAGAAGTTAAAGATGCCATTTCATCCATAATTTCTGATGGGGATGCAAATGAATTTTCATAATTTAATTTCTTCATAATCTCATGAAGAATCAACCAATCTTCCTTACATTCTCCGGGTGGATTAACTGCCTTTCTAACTCGTTGAACTTTTCTTTCACTATTTGTAAAAGTACCTTCTTTTTCAGCGTAACAAGTTGCTGGTAATACAACATCAGCAATTTGTGCTGTTTCTGTTAAAAATATATCTTGTACAACTATGAAATCCAATTTCTTAACAACTTTCTCAAAATGATTCAAATCAGGTTCAGAGACCATTGGGTTTTCACCCATTACATATAAAAACTTTATTTTATCCTCTTGAATAGCATCGATCATTTTGGGAATAGTTAAACCCTTCTTAATGGATAATTGATCTACTGACCATGCTTTCCTAAATTTCTCTATAACTTCAGGATCAGTTACATCCTGATAGCCTGGAAAATAGATTGGCAATGCACCTGCATCTGATGAACCTTGGACATTATTTTGTCCTCTTAGAGGGTTTACACCAGCTGATTCAATACCTACGTTTCCACACATCATAGCAAGATTGGCAACTGATTTTACATTATCAGTACCATGACTATGTTGTGTAATTCCCATCGTATAATATATACCTGCGCGATCCGATGTCGCATATATTTCCGCTGCTTTTTTTAGTTTTTCTACATCAACTTCACATATACTAGCCGCTTTTTCTATTGTGAAATTCTCAAGCTTCTCTTTTAAATCACTAAAGTGTTCCGTTCTTTCATCAATATACTTCTGATCCTGCCAATTATTTTTGAGTATATAACTCATCATTCCATTAAACATGGCTACATTTGTACCAGGCTTAATCGGAAGATAAACATCCGCTAAATTCGCTAATTCAATCTTTCGAGGATCAGCTACAATCAGTTTTGCTCCTTTATTAATTGCTCGTTTCATAAATGTTGCTATTACAGGATGAGTTTCTGTCGTATTTGAACCTGTAACAAATAATGTATTAGCACGCTCTATTTCTTCAATACTATTAGACATAGCACCTGTTCCAAATGAGGCTACAAGACCTGCAACCGTTGCGCTATGTCAGAGACGTGCACAGTGATCGATATTATTTGTACCTAAAACTGCTCTAAAAAACTTCTGCATGATATAATTATCTTCTGTCGTACATTTGGCTGAAGAAAAACCAGCAAATCCATCAGATCCATGTGTTTGCTTTATTTCTACAATCTTCTTTGCAATCAAATCATATGCTTCATCCCAAGTACCTTCTATAAGTTGACCATTCTTTCGAATAAGTGGTTTTGTTAATCGATCTGGATGATTGATAAAACTATAAGCAAATTTACCTTTAACGCAGAGCAAGCCTTTATTAACAGCATCAACTGCAGGATCAATCCTTACAACCTGATTATCTTTAACAAGCAAATCAATTTGACAACCAACACCACAATATACACAAGTGGTTCTGACTTTCTTATCAATATCCCAAGTTCTAAAGGCAACTCTTTTTTTCTCCATCAAAGCACCTGTTGGACATACATTTACACAGTTACCACACGATACACAAGTGGAATTAGTCATACCTTCTCCAAAAGGATGTGCCACGTGCATTTTATCACTTCTGCAGTCAAAACCAATTGCACTAGAATTCTGAAGTTCTTTGCAAACACGAATACATTTTCCACATAAAATACACTTATCTCTATCAATGGTATAAAACTTGTTGCTGGTATCATATCTACCTAATAGATTCATTGTATACTCGGATGTGGAAGCTTCTATACCATATTCAAAGCAATAGTTTTGTAATTTACAATCACCCGCTTTTTCACAACTCAAACAATCATTGTCATGAACACCCCATATCAACTCTAGAATTTCTTTTCTTGCATCAATAACTCGTTGTGAATGAGTCCAGATAATCATACCCTTTTTAACTTTTTCTGTACAAGCCGCTAATAATTTTTTCGCTCCTTCAACTTCTACAACGCAAATTCTACAAGCACCAAATGGCTTTAGGCGTTCATCATGACAAAACGTTGGAATATCAATTGACAACCTTTTACAGGCTTCTAGTATGGTCATTGAAGTTTCAACTTCTACACTTTGATTATTAATGATTATTTGAATCATAAGCAGCCTCCCAACCGATAATATCTTGACATAGTTCATTTTCAAAGTACTTAAAAGCAGAATACAAAGCAGTAGGTGCGGTTGTGCCTAAACCGCAAAACGAAGCATCTACCATGACTTTCATCACTCTCTTTAATTTATCAAGATCCTTAGGTGTTGCAGTCTTATCCTTTATCCTATCGAGTATCTTTACAATATGTACCATACCTTCTCTACAAGGTGTACATTTTCCACAAGATTCATGGTGGAAAAATCCTTCTACTGCAATTAGATAGTCAATGAGAGGTAAGGATTTATCAACAACGACCATTGATCCTGCACCTATTGCAAATCCTCTTTCTTTAAAATCTTCATAAGTAAATGGTATATCAAATTCACTGGCTGGAATCAATGGACCAGAAGCACCACCCGATTGAATAAAACTGATTTCTAAATCATTTTTTGAGCCACCACCTAGCTTATGTAAAATGTCATAAATGGTCATTCCAAATGGAATTTCATATGTGCCTGGGCTCTTAATCTTACCACTTAAACTGATAACTTTATTACCTTTGCTCTTAGATGTACCTTCAGCACAATAAGCTTTTGAACCGTGAATAAATACTGTTGTGGCACATACAAACGTTTCTACGTTATTCACCATAGTCGGTAAGCCAAACAATCCCTTTTCTCCAACTCTAGGTGGTTTTAATCTTGGTCTACCAGCCATACCATGCATAGATTCAATAAGGGCTGTATTCTCACCACATATATATGCCCCAGCCCCAATATTTACATGTAAATTAAAATCAAATCCTTTATTTAAAATATTCTCTCCTAAGTAACCTTTTGACTTTGCTGAATCACAAGCATTACAAAAGCGCTCTCTTATATGTGCGTATTCTTCTCTAATGTAAATATAGCCATCTTTTGCTCCTGTACAATAAGCCGCAATCGTCATACCTTCTATGATTTTCATAGGGTCATTTAACAATATATCTCTATCCTTAAAAGAACCAGGTTCACCTTCGTCAGCATTACAAAGAATTATCTTATTCCCACTTCGTTCTCTTGCCATAGACCATTTACGCCACGCAGGATATTCAGCCCCGCCACGACCTCTGATATCAGCATCCTTCAACTCATTAAGGGCCCACTCTACACCATTCGAAATTACATTATTCAAACCCTTGTAGCCACCAATTTCAACATATGATGACACATCATCACATTGGTATTTTCTAAAAAATTCTGTAATTAAAGGTTTCATAGTTCACTCCTTAATCCATCAATAATTTTTTTAACTTTATCTACAGTCAATTTACCATAAGCTCTCTTGTTAATTCGTATAGATGGCGAAACATCACACGCACCAAAGCAAGGCGCATAATCCAATGAGAATAGACAATCCTGTGTTGTTTCACCAATTTCAATAGAAAGTGATTTTTTTAAGTACTCCTCAATCAAATAGTTATCATTGACTTTACACACTGTACTGTTACACATTTCAATATGATACTTCCCTTTTGGAGTTTTATTCAAAGCAGCATAAAAAGAGATAACTTCTGACATCTGAGAATATGGTATCCCTATTTTTTCTGCAACTAATCGAGCAACTTCAGGCGTTATATACTTATGTTCCATACCTACTTGAATGTCTAGTAAAATTGGTAACAGGTTTTCTACTTTATATTCATACTTGTCCAATACTTCTTCAATGTTCATACAAATTCCTCCTTGTCATTCATCTACCCAAACCAAATTTTATAAAACACTTGATAGTACTTGTTTTATCCATTGGAGACTGGATATAAATAAAACATAAGGAAGTGATTATATGAAACATGGACTTATAACAAAAATAGAAAAGAAATTTATGATTGTTAAAACTGAAAACAATGATATCGAACGTATCAAAGTTCGCCCAAATGTTAAGCTAGGTGATCGTCTTAGCTTTGAGAAACGAGATATTTATAAAGGTTTTGGGAAGTTTAGTTATAGACAGGTAGGCACCAGTCTTTCTATGTTAATTATGGTTGTCTTAATTGGTGGTTTTCTTTTTAATCAAGCCGCTGATACAAGAGTTTACGGCATTGTTTCTTATGATGTTAATCCAAGTATCCTTATCGAGATAAATAAAGATTTTAATGTTATTGCAGTTAAAGAGGACAGCGAAATCATACCAACAGATAGCAAAGGTCTACCCGTTGAAGTCTTGTTAGAACAGATGACAAAAAAAGCTGTCGAACTCGATATCTTAAACGAGACAGATACTATTGTTATTAGTTACAACAAGGAAGATATACCACTTATAAAATACTTAGATCAAAACAAATCTCATTACAAAATTGTCTTACTCTATCACGAAACAGAATCAGATGTATCTTATGGTAGAACTTTTATAAAAGAGCAATTATCATTAAAAAATATTGAGCTTGAAGAGAACGAAACCTTTATTAATGATGCCATTCAAGCATTAATTATAGAATTTAAAGAAGTTGATGGTATTTATGAGTATCAACCAAGCAATATGGAGGATACCCCTGACGAACCGCCAGCTACTGAGGAAATTACAAACATGGAAGAAAATCCAACTACAGAAGATCCAATTACAGAAGAACCTTCAGAAGATATACTTATTGAGGAAACAGAGTCTATTAACCAAGCTGAGATAGATGCCATGTTAGCATCCATTGAAGAGCAAAAGCATATTGTTGATGACCTATATAAGAAGCACCTTAATGCAAAATCTCTAGTTGATAAAAAACAATCTGAACTAGATGCAAAATCTACCGAAGTGGAAGATGCAAAATCGAATCTAATAATAAAGCAAAATGGTTCTCAAGAAATAAAAGATGAACTCAGCTTATTAAATAATGTAAAAATAGCTTTAACGAATAATCTAAAAGTTAAGGAAACAGAAATTCTTACTGCCAATACACAGCTGCAGGAAATTATAAGTAGCACTAAGGATGAAAAAAAAGAAGTGAATTCTTTACTTGATCGAGCTGAAATGATTTATGATGCAGCATATGAGCTGTATCGACCAAAAGCAGATAAAGTAATTAATCAAATTTACGAACAAATTGAAAATAAGAACGATCAAATAGAAAACTTTGATTCTACCGCAGCTACAGGCTCTAATGTAAGTCTTGAAGAATTAGAATCTGACAAGGTTGAACTTGAAAATATGTTCACAATAGTCAATACACAAAATGGAACATTGCCTTCAGATTCATATGAGTTTGCCATGTATTACAATGAAATTTATTCAACTTTTAATCAAGAAAGATTAAAGAGTCATGCTATAACAACTGAAGCGAATAAATTGCAAGATCATATTGATGATGTCATTGAGGAAGCTGAAGAGGAACTCAAAGCTACTTTAGAAATTATTGAAAACAAGTATTATGAAGACACAACAACACTTATTTCAACTGAAGAGTCAATTATAGGATTCGAACGCGTTCTTGATGGTTTTAAAGTCAGCATTCAATTTTTTGAAGATGAGATCTCAAGGCTGGAAAATGAATATAATACAATTAAATCAAAATACATCACCTTAAATAACGATGCCTCATACTTATATAATCAATATCTAGAAGAAGATAATCTACTTAAGGAACTGGAGCGTAAATATAATGAATCAACTGACACTGAATAAAAAGTGGCTTTTCATATTTATCATAGCTATGATCTTAATAATATTAAGTTACATCCTCTTGAATCAAGATAATATTTTTAATATTAATGTTGAGGAGCCTGTTACGCTTAAATTATCTGGTCCAATTTTGCATATGATTGAAACATCGTTAAAGGAGCAACTAGAACAAGATTTAGATATGGAAATCACACTTGTCGAAGAGAGCTCTGATAATATCCTCATTCATTACAACATGGGTTACTATCAAAGCTCGATTGCTCCTATTGATAAAGTTGGTTCAACTATCACCGATGATTTGGATACGCTCTTATCTGAACTTGATGACCAAATAATTGATACAATACTAATGCCCTATCAAGGTGATTTCATACCTGAATTTGACTTGATTCTTAATCAATTAGATTCTCGAGACCATCCAACATTGTATATGGACGATGAATATTTTGATGAATTTAACATTATCATGAATCACTATTTAACCGAAGGTTATATCGATAAATGGATTGATGAATACAATAATCAATTCATTCAAACTCATTCACTAGCGTATGAAGAAATAAAAGTTGGTATTCCACAACTACCCCCAGTAAGCTACGTTTATAACAAACGTCTTTATGGTATTTCTATCGCCTTAATCAACAAATATGCCAATATAAACAACCATTCTATTGTTTATATCACAGGCGAAAAAGAGAAACTAAAGGAAATGTTACAATCTGATGAACTTGATTTAATGATTTCAGATGAAGACTTCGACTATTCTTTTCAGATTTATAATGAGCCATATGTCATTGTTAGTCAAAATGATTTTAATCACTATCCGTCCTATGAATTGACTCCTGAAATTGCTACTTATGAAATGTTATATCATAAATCAAACAAACACTATAAAATACCAATGAGTTTATATTCATTCTCTCAATCTCATTTAGATACTGAACCGTTCTACTTTAATTACCAAACTGATGAGATCAGTTCTTACTATGTAATAGGAGATCAAACTTTAGTAGATTCTCTTCATCAGTTTTCATCAAAAATATCAATGGATAGATTACTAAAACTCAGTCTTTACGATATCCCAAATGAAAAAAAAGAGCATCAATCAAATCAAATCATTTTACAATTTATTGTTGTATTAATTATCATTACATCAATTTATATTGTCATGCGTTTAATTTTAAGTAGAAATGAAAAAAGTAGATTAAATTATCTTTTTAAACATGACCAATTAACTTATCTACCAAACAATTACGGTTTAAAGAAATTATTTAATCCTTCGCTGAAAGGCGCTATGTTTCTCATTGATATCAAACGATTTAAACTGATTAACGATTTATACGGCTATGATATAGGTGATCAAATTCTAATAGAACTTGGTAATTTACTCAATGAGATCTCTAATGATTGTGTTGTTGGTCGTACTTCTGGTAATCAATTCATATGTATTGCTACAGAAGACTATCATCACGTTCTAGAAGCTATCCAACATTCCTTTGAGACTTTTAAGCACAATACATTTCATGCACATAAACTTAGTCTAAGTTTATGTTATGTTGAATATCCAAAGTATTCAAACTCCTATGATACTCTAATTCAATATTTAGAAAGTGTCATGTATTATGTCAAAAAAAATAACATTACCGACAAGTGGATTGCATTTGATGATGATATCTATAAACATTATTTAAATGAGCAAGAATTGGCTATTGAAATTCAAATGGCTTTGGATAACGAGGATTTTCTATTGTATTACCAACCACAAACTGAACTCTATCATGAAAAGACCATTGGCGCTGAAGTACTAGTACGATGGATTCATGAAGAACGAGGTCCAATTTATCCTGATCAGTTTCTTGGTGTTGCAGAAAGAAATGGACTCATGAGAAAATTAGATATGTATATGATAAAAAATGCCTGTAAGCAGATTAAACTATGGCAAGAAGAAGCACTAGAACCGATGAAAATTTCCGTTAATATGTCTACATATACCTTTGATAGCCCAGGGATGACAGAAGAATTATTGGAGATTATATCAAACTCAAATATTGATACCACTTGGTTCGCTCTTGAAATTACAGAGGAATCGGGGCTTGCAAATATTCAACAAGCTCAAACAATTATGAACGATATAAAAAAACATGGTATCCGTTTCGCCCTTGATGATTTTGGAAAAGGTTACTCTTCTATAAACTATTTAGAGCAACTTCCATTTGACTTTCTAAAGATAGATAAGGCTTTTGTAGATCATATTCATACCAATGAAAAATCAAAAAAACTGTATAGTCTTATCACAGATTTAGCCAAACTTTATGAGATGCATATTATAGCTGAAGGCGTAGAATATAAAGAACAAATCGACGTAATCAAACATGATTTAGATACTATTATACAAGGTTATTATTATAGTAAACCTTTAACATTAGATGATTTTGATAAACGTATAAAAAACCGCTGATTAAGCGGTTTTAGTATACTTTACTTGCTGCATAAGCATCAATTGGTTTATTTATTATATATTGTGCATTATAGTCAACGTATATAGAATCTGTACTTGCATCAACAATCCACCATTCATCATCAATTAAAACTTCATTCCAAGCATGATATACAGGTGTGTAAGAACTATATCCCTTAACCAATTTTGTTGGTATATCAACAGCCCTCATCATTGATGCTAAGAGAGCTGCAAAATCATAACAGATACCTGCACCTTCTTGTAAAGTTGATTCAGCATTGGGTATATACCCTTTTGGTAATGACGTAGCCTTCTGATAATCATACTTCACATTTTCAACAATGTGTTTATGAATAGCCTCTAACTTCTCTTGATCTGCTTCTAAGTCTTTTGTTAATGCTAAAGCTAGAATACTCACATCAGAATCATCAGACCAATTAACTGTTTGAGAAGAATTAAGGAAAACAGCATTTTTTTCTACATCAACGTCAAAGTCTTTTGAAGTCAGTGATCTAAATCTTCTCCCATCATTAGATCCCATTAAGCTCACAGTATACTTCCCACTTCCCATTTGTAATGGAAAATACTCTACATCTGATACATTATTGTATATATATTCTTGGTCTTTTTCAACAATTGTCTTTACACTCTTATAAGGTGTAGAGCCCTTATTTACAATGACTGTTGCATCAACTGCTTGAACTTTTATATCCATAGAAAGCCAGTTAATCGATGTCTTTTTTACCACAAATAACATATGATCAGCTTCTTCAATGGTCGTATTTTGTGTTACTTTAAAGTAGTCATCAATGGATGTTTTTTCTGCTAAATCAGATCTCTCAGCAAAAGTACTCATACTTATCATTGAAATAACTATACATACTATCAAGATTTTTTTCATATCGCACCTCTTAACTAGTCATTAGGGAAGAATGGATTCCCAAATTTAATATCTTCATATTCAAACAAATCTTGAGTTTCACTATACTCTACAATATCATAGTTTTTAACTTTTTTCTTATCAACATATATTTCTAACATAACATCAATATGCTTTAAGTTTTCTTCCTTATCTTCAGAAACTCTAAAATAATAGTAATACTTATCATCTTGCTCTAACAGTTCAAACTCCTTTTGATATGCTTGTAAAAGAAGTTCTTCTTCAGTAGAAGCTTTTATATCAGTTAAACGCTGATCAACTGAGGCTAAGTTAATAGCTACATAACTTTCTAAATCATAATACTCATTTAACCACGCCTGCTTCTTCTGAGATAAACTTTGATTTGATAATGTTGTCGTTAAAATAGTTAATCCAAATACCATTAAAACCACCATCAGAAGAATAATTAAAACTGAAGTGGCACCTTTTTTATTCATCACTCTCATGGCTTCACTTCCTATTCCAATAATGTTTGGTTCGAGTAGCAATAATGATTGCTCCCTCTTTTACCTCTTTTATGTCAATAATAATATCGTAAAGTCCTTGTTCATAATTAACATCTTGCTGAATTTTAGCTGTTAAAGTATATAAAGCTTCTTTTTCTGAAACTTCTTGCCAATATTCACTATAATGTTTTTCGATTACTTGATTTTCATTGATTTCTATCGCTTTGATTTCCTCAATTTCATTAGAAACTTTTAGTATTGCCATATCCATTAAATCAGTCTCATTTTCAACTTCAAAAGAGGCTGCTAATAAACTTAACATTACAACAGAAACAACACTCAAGAAAGCGATTGAAAAGATGATTTCGATAAGTGTAAATCCTTTATTATTCATCGAATCCCCCCTTTTGATCGAAGTGTTATTATCTGTTCGATTGGTATCATAGTACCATGATATTCGTATCTAAGAGTCATTATAATCTGATTTCCAATCATTTCAAACTCTAGGTTCTTCACAGGTACTATCTCTGTGCTCAAATGTATACTTGGTTCTTCATCTGTATAACATTCAAACATTATACCGTCATACTCATAAATATAAGTATACATTCCATCACCATGATTTACTCTAAGTGATTTTATTCCTTCTACCCCATCCTCTATAACTTCAATACTACCTGTAAAATCATCTTGTCTGATACGTTTATTAACAAATGAAAGTGCTATTCTAGCATTTTCATCTTCAATTTTATTTTCTGTTACACGTTCAAATGCTTCTTTTCCCTCTATAATGATAAACATGGTTGATACAGCAAACACAATCATCAAAACCATCACTAAAAAGGATTCAATAGAAGTATTTATATTCATTCTCTTCATCAGAACCTCCTATTCAACACCTGGCTTGATAAACACTTGTATCACTGGTTTAATATTTTCAGCTATAGGTTCATATTCATAAATAAACTTATCTTCATTTAAAATTAGCCCATAATGCTCTTGTAAGTAATAGACACTTGGTGGATAGGCCCCCTCGGTTGCATAACACTGAATGGCATACTTTTCTACTACTTCAACAATTCGATCAGTCTCTAAATCTGTAAATTGTGTCTGATAGTTTTCAATACTTGAAAAAATAATAACCAGTATCACCAAAGAGATAGACAACATCACAAACAGCTGAATATTTTTAAGCTTATACTTATTCATAACCGCCTACTTTCTACCCGATGGCATTTAAAATATTAATGATTGGCAATATCACAGATACCAAGATCACGCCTACTAATATAGATAAAATAATAATTAATAGTGGTTCTAGAACTGTTGCAATACTCTCTAGTTTTGAATCTGCTTCTTTTTCCATTTCTAATGCTACTTTTTCAAGCATTTGATCCATGTGTCCTGTTTGTTGTGCAACAGAAAACAAGTGAATCATAACGCCAGGAAAGATGTTAAAGTTTTCAATTACATCAGCTAAAGACTCTCCTTCTTTCAGTCTATCTATTGCATTATCAATCAATGCAGACATATATAGGTTATTCATTACAGGCTTTAGCATCTCAAGTGCAATAGAAAAACTAAAACCACTTTTTAATAGAATCGATAAGTTTCTTGAAAACTTAGCACCCATTAAAGCTGAAATAATATTTTTTTGGATTGGCATTCTAAATTTCCACTTATCAATATTGAATGCGCCATTTTGAGTATTCCTATACCATAAGTAACTAAATACAACCGCTACGATAACTAGTAGTATCACAACAATATTCTGACCAATAAACTCAGAAAAATTCATCATTCCCATTGTAAAGCCAGGCATTTCGCCACCTAATGAAATTAGTATTTCATTGAATGTTGGCATTACTTTTACCACTAAAAGAACAATTACACCGAACATTAACAATGACAAAATCACTGGGTATGCAAGTGCCGCACGTACCTTTTCCTTTATTTCAATTTCTTTCTCAATAGTATCAGCAATTTGATTCATTACACCTGAGAGTGATCCACTCTTTTCACCTAGCTCAATCATATTTACAACAAAAGGTGTTAACTCATCTTCAAACTTTTTAACTGATTCACTAAGCGAATAACCTTCTTTCATATTATCTTGTAACGACTGAATAATTGAAATTAACTTTGGATGATCAGCTTTGGTTCGGATAACTTCTAAACCTGAATGAACTGGTAAATCCGAATCCAGTACAAGTCCCAATTGCCTAATAAATGTAGCAATGACTTGATTGTCCAACTGTTTCTTATTTCTCTTCATCTTCACCTCTTTATAGATATGAATCAAATAGTTGCGGATCATGAGCTCTCAACCTAGCTTCATCCACATCTATTATGTCCTCTTTACATAACATAGCAAGTTCTCTTTCTAGAGAATGCATTCCTTCACTTCTACCACCTTGAATTAGATTGTTGATTTGGTAGTGTTTACCTTCTCTAATAAGGTTTCTAATAGCTGGTGTAACCATCATAATCTCACAAGCCAGTACCAGTCCTTTTTGATCCTTTGTAGGAATCAAGTGCTGAGTAACTACTCCTTCTAAAACAGTCGCCAACTGACTTCTAATTTGATCACTTTGACTATTTGGAAACACATCTAGTATTCTATCAATACTCTTAACTGCACCACTTGTATGAAGTGTAGAAAATACAAGATGTCCGGTTTCAGCAGCAGTTAATACAGTTGCAATAGTCTCCATATCTCTCATCTCACCAACCATGACCACATCAGGATCTTCTCTTAGTGCACCTCTTAGTGCAGAAACAAATGAGTTTGCATCACTACCAACTTCCCTTTGAGTTACAAGACTCTTTTGATGTCTATGCAAGTACTCTACAGGATCCTCAATTGTAGTAATATGATAATGATTATTCTGATTAATGGTACTTATTAAACTAGCAAGTGTTGTGGATTTACCACTACCTGTTGCACCAGTAATAATCACTAGCCCTTTCTTCTTAGTTGTAAATCTCATGATATTCTCTGGCAATCTTAAAGACTCTAAATCAGGAATTTCCAGAGGCAATGACCGAATAGCTATGGCAACAGTGCCTCTTTGATAATAAAAATTACATCTAAAGCGTCCTAACTTAGGGACTGAATAAGATAAATCCACGGATTTATTCTTCTCCAATTTTTCAAGTTTATTACTGTCCAAATATACTTTTACAATCTCATCAATAATATCTGGCATAATCATTTCAGAACCTTCTACAGGTTGTAACTTTGAATTTACACGAATCAAAGGTTTACTACCTACACATATATGTAAGTCTGTTGCCTTTAGTCTCATGGTCTCTCCAAGTAAATATTCTATATATTCTTTATAATTCATTTCATCTCCAATTCTTAATTTACCCACTATCACATATTAATTATACCCTATAACCAATATCCTATTCATCAATAATCATGTATAATATAATCAGAAAGAAGGTCTATATGTCAAATTTAAACATAGGAATATTTTTAGGAACCTTTGATCCTATTCATAATGGTCATTTATCTATTGTAAAAAACCTCTCAAATGAACTCGATAAGGTTCTAATCATACCACTTTTGGATGCACCACATAAAAGTATGCCAATCACCTCACCGGCAATCAGACTTCAAATGTGTCGAGTTTCACTTTTAGGAGAGAAAAACATCGAAGCAAGTGATTTGATTATCAATAACCAAATACATGGTTATGATCTTAAAATTATTCATACATTAATAAAAGCTTATCCTAATGCTAAACTGAACTATATTGTTGGTTCAGATGTTTTTAGTCACATTTTATCATGGCCATCAGTTCATGAACTTGAAAAACTTGTTAACTTCTCAATAATCCTAAGGTCAAAAGAAGATATGGCAGTTGTTCAAAACATTGCATCTCAACTAGATTGTCTATGCAAAATATATGACTTCGAACTTGAGGAAATTTCATCATCAATGATTCGAGAAAGAATCAAAAATCAACAACTTGTCTCAAGATTTTTACATCCAGACTTATTATCTATTATAAAATCCAATCAACTCTACAAATAAAGAAGACCACAATAAAATGGTCTTCTATTTAGTCTAAGTAATAACAAAATACTCGGGCTCTTTTCTCTCAGAACAATTCTCCTCTAACCATTCTATAAACGGATCTAATTGATTTCCGAATCTAATTGAGCCTATAGGACATTTTCTAATACAAGCATTACACTTTATGCAAAGTGATTCATTTATTTTTAACTTGCCATTATACATCAGTGCTCCAGATAGACAATTGATTGCACATATACCACAAGATAAACATCGTTCATCTACTTTAGGAGCAAAAGATATTCCTACTTTTCGTTTCTTATATGGATATTGTCCCTTAACTACGAGTTCACCATTCTTATCCATTGAGGTCAAAATTTCATTTGAAAACATTCTACAAACTTCTAGATCCTTTTCATCTGGTCGATTTGCAGCTACTTCAGTTGTATAAGAATGTGTACCTATAAATGCACCAGCTGCTATCGGTTTAAAACTCCTATCAATCATAATATCTTTCAATTCTAGTAAAGCATCATCATAATCTCTGTTACCATATACTGAAATAACCACACAAGGTATATCATTACCTTTTAGTGACTTCAAATATGAATCCATTATATACGGAATTCTTCCAGAGTATACGGGAACACCTATGATGAGCAAATCCTCTTCAATGATAGGTATGACTTTCCTATGCTTTTCTAGTGTTGCATCTACAAATTTAATTTCATTTGACAGCGATTTTGCAATCGTGGTCACAATTTTTTTTGTTGTACCTGTCGGACTAAAATATATTGCCTTAACTTTCATACAACCCCCTCTGGCATACGCCAGTTACATGATAATTATATGATAGAACAATTTAAATGTATAGTAAAATAAGCTGAATCCTCACTTATATTATAACTTAATTTATACAGAGACTTAGAGATATCTTTACTAAAAAAAGACCATGAAATCTCATGATCATTTTCTATCTTCATACTTTGTATGAAGTAATTGATGCGCTTTATGACTATTTGGTTTTCCAAGAAACTCATCATACAGTTGCAAAACTGCTGGGTTCTTATGTGATTTTCTAAGTTTCATCTGCTTTTCTGATGAATATATTCCCTTAATTCTTTCAAGTCTAACCACATTGTTGGTTGGTCGAGGTTGTCCACCACCACCTATACATCCACCTGGACAGCACATAACTTCAACAAAATGATAATCTGCCTCTCCAGCTTTTATTTTCTCTAACATTATTTTAGCATTTTTTAGGCTATTTGTTATCGCCACTCTTACTTCAAGATCACCTACAAAAACACTTGCTTCCTTGAATCCATCTAAACCTCTAACATCATGAAAATCAATATTCTCAAGTTCTGTTCCAGTTATAATTTCATATACAGACCTTAATGCTGCTTCCATAACACCACCACTGGCTCCAAAGATTAATCCGGCGCCAGTCGTTATTCCAAATGGCTCATCAAATGAATCATCTTCCATATGTTCTAGATTATATCCTTGCATTTTAATCATACGTCCTAGTTCTCTTGTAGTTAATACATAGTCCACATCTTGTACACCCTCTCTTTTCATTTCAGGTCTTAACGCCTCATATTTTTTTGCAGTACAAGGCATACAAGAAACAACAATCAAATCCTCAGGTTTAATTTTAAGTTTATCTGCATAATATGTTTTTGCAAGTGCACCAAACATCTGCTGAGGCGATTTACAAGAAGACAAATGTGGTAATAACTCCGGATAAAACTGCTCAATATAGTTAATCCAACCAGGTGAGCATGATGTTAGCATCGGTAATACCCCACCCGTTTTAATCCTTTCTATAAACTCAGTACCTTCCTCTAGAATCGTTAGATCTGCTGTGAAATCAGTATCAAATACTTTATCAAATCCAATCATTCTTAATGCAGTAATTAGCTTTCCAGTCACCAGTGTTCCTGGCTTCATCCCAAATGTTTCACCAACAGATACTCTTATTGCAGGTGCAACTTGTACAATGACTGTTTTCTCAGGATTCTCTATGGCTTCTAATACAGAAACCACATCATCTTTTTCATAAATAGCTCCGACTGGGCACACACTAATACACTGACCACAATATGTACATGACACTTGAGTTAAATCATAATCATATGCTGGTCCCATTCGCATTTCTGTGCTTCTACCTATATTATAAATTGCACCAACACGTTGAACATCATTACAAGCTTGAATACATCTACCACATTTAATACACTTATTCATATCTCTAACAATTGAAGGATTTCCATACATAATGGGTTCTTCTTCTAAGATATTTTCGTATCTATTTTCTTTGATATTAAGTTCCTCTGTTAATCTTTGCAACTCACAAACACCATTGCTATGACAAATCGTACAATTTTGATCATGATTTGCAAGGATTAATTCTACAACAATTCTTCTGGCTTCACGTACCCTTTCATTATTGGTATTCACAACCATACCTTCAGAGACTTCAGTCATACATGCAGCTTGAAGATTTCTATAACCATCCACTTCAACAACACAGACTCTGCAATTACCTTTTGCTGTTAAATCAGGATGATAACATAATGTAGGAATTCTAATATTGGCATTCTTAGAAGCTTGTAAAATAGTCATGCCTTCTTGAGCACTTACTTGTTGACCATTAATTATTAGATTAACTTTCACGATCAACACCTCCTAACATACATACACCCGTTTTACAATGTCCTTCAATATGCTCTAAGAATTCCTCTTTAAAAACATGAATTGAAGAAACCAATGCACTTGTAGCTGTTTGACCCAAGCCACAAAATGATGCTTCTTTCATAACTCTTCCAGTTCTCAAAAGTACATCTATATCTTCAACTTTACCGTTCCCACTTTTAAAACGATTCAGTATAGCTTCAATATGTCTATTCCCTTCTCTACAAGGTGTGCATTTACCACAAGACTCATGTCTAAAGAAAGCTGCTGTCGCAATTAAAAAATCAATAATACAAATAGACTCATCAGCTACATAGATTGCTCCAGATCCTAAACCAGCACCAATTTCTGCAAATGCTTCATAAGAAAGTTCTAAATCTAACTGTTCTCTTGATAATACAATACCAGAAGAACCCCCAACTTGAATAAATTTAAGTTGACCAGTTACGCCACCACATAATTCTAGCAGTTCCTTAATCGTTGTTCCAAAATCAACTTCATATACACCTTTTTGCTTCACAGCACCTGATACAGAAAATAGTTTCGTACCTGTACTCTTCTCAGTACCAAACTGTTTGTAATACTCTGCTCCATAATTCATAATAGGCAAAATATTAATCAAGGTCTCAACATTGTTAATCAATGTTGGTTTTCCCCATAATCCCTTACTAGCAGTATATGGTGGCTTTACTCTAGGATCTCCTGATCTACCTTCTATAGATTCTATAAGAGCTGTTTCTTCACCACAAATATAAGCACCAATACCAGATCTATACTCAATGTCAAAATCAAAACCACTATTCAAAATATTATCTCCTAAATAATGATGCTCTCTCATATCTTTTAACTGATCTAAAATCTGATCTTTTAAGTAACTATATTCACCTCTTACATATAGATATCCCTTAGAGGCACCAATTGCATATGCAGCAATTACCATACTCTCTAATACTTTCATTGAGTTTCTTTTTAAAAGCTCTCTATCTTTAAATGTTCCCGGCTCTCCTTCATCGGCATTACAAACTACATACTTAGGTTGATCCGACTCGCTATACACAGATTCCATTTTTATACCAACTGGAAAACCTGCCCCTCCACGACCAACAAGCTTTGAATCCTTAAGCTGTTTTATGACTTCTTCAGGCTTCATATTTAATACACATTCTAATGCTTTTAAACCATCTGATTCTTGATAACTTTTAAATGAAAGCAATGTTTCAGAAGGATCAAATAATAGCTTTTTCATCTAATTCCCTCCTTCTTACTGTAGATATCAAATCAAATATCTGATTTCTATCTAGTTCACCAAAGATCTCATTGTCTAATCTAACAGCTGGGGCAACATCACAAGCACCTAAACAACTACAGTATTCTAAAGAAAACATACCATCATCTGTGATTTGCCCTACTTGAATACCTAAAACATCTTCAAATATTTTTTTTATATGCATTCCATCCTCTAAATAACATGGTGCACTGTTGCAAAGTTGTATAATGTGTTTGCCTCGTTTTTCTGTTGACAGCATAGAATAAAACTCAACAATCCCAAATATCTTTGTTATAGAAATGTCTAAGTAATTTGAAACTTCTTGTAAATTTGACTTAGAGAGATAGTTAAAAGTCTCTTGATTTTGGATCTCTATCAGTATTTCTAATAGCTTATCTTCACTTTTACCAATTCGTTCAATTATCTCTATAACTGTATTATTCATATGACTACCCACCTCCTCAATAATAGACTACCCACTAATTGCTTATTAAAATCTAAGATGGTTGTTTCGTCAGTTTTCTTCTGCAATTCGACAAAAAAATAACAGCACTTCTTTCGAAATGCTGTCTAATTCATACATTTGTTTTATATTACTTGCTTATAAAAGCTTTGTAAAATATCTGCGATTGAATCAATATGTTGGTTGGTTGAAGCCAATTTGATACCGTAAGCTTCATGCGTCAGAGATAATTTTGATTCATCATATGCACCATATTTAACAAGAACCTCTGGAAACTGTTTAATTAGTGGTACACGTCTTAAAAAGGTATTAATATCATGACCGGTATAAACAATTACTGGCATATTTCTTAATGTTGCAGATTTAACCAGAGCCAACAATTCTGTCGGCTGAAGCGACCATTCTAATCCAGCTAAAATAACGCCTTCATTAAAAGGATTGGACATAATTTCATCCATTATTTCATCTGCTTTCTTGTAGAAAATTGGCGCTTCTTTTAACGATTGATTGAAACAGCCTTTGCAGCCAATATTGCAATCTAATGCGCATACCAAAGCTCCTACAAATGGTGCATCTTCAACACGTTCATGTGTAACTGATTTATACCTTATTTTCATATCTGTGTCCTATCTGAAAATTCTTCACGTTTCCCATCATTAAAATATTTTACATTTCTTAAATAGCCTGTGATTCTTTGATACTTCTCTACTTCCTTACCACATGAAGGACATACATCTGTCTTTTGACTGATATAGCCATGATCAGGACAATAGTGATTCACAGGTGACAAACTTACATATGGTACTCTATATTTTTCGCAAACGGTCTTAACGATTTGTTTGGCTTTATCTCCACTAATTGGTGAGCCTAAGAATACATGAATCACCGTACCACCTGTAAACAGTACTTGAATATCATCTTGGTGATCAAAAACCTGTTGAATAGACTCCACTTTATTAACTGGAACATGACAACTATTTGTATAATACGGAACCTCATCAGTACCCTGAGTTATAATATCAAAATATTGTTCTTTATCTTTTCTTGCCAGTCTATAAGCCGTTGACTCAGCAGGTGTTGCTTCCAAGTTATATAAATTCTCAGTTTCTTCTTGGAAATCACTTAAACGTTCTCTCATATGGTCTAAAACTTCTTTTGTTAATGTATGTCCTTCTTCAGAAAGAATGTCTTTTCCTAGGAAGTTTTCACACATTTCATTTAGTCCAACCAAACCAATAGTAGAGAAGTGATTCCCTAAAGTCCCAACATAAGTGTTAAATGCAGGTACAATGTTTAAATCAACTACATGCTCTTGTAGAAACTTTCTTTTAATTTCTAAACTTTCTTTTGCCAGAACCATATTCTTATCAATTAGCTCAAACAATTCTTCCTTAGTTTTTGCCTCATATCCATAACGTGGCATATTTAGTGTTACTACACCAATAGAACCTGTACTTTCACCAGCTCCAAAGAGACCGCCATTCTTTCTTTCTAATTCTCTAAGATCTAATCTTAAACGACAACACATACTTCTTGCATCTTCAGGATCCATATCACTATTTAAAAAGTTCGCAAAATATGGATAACCGAATTTCCCTGCCATATCCCAAAGAGCATCATTAAGTGGATTATCAAAGTCAAAACGTTCATGAATATTGTATGTAGGGATTGGATATGCAAACGGTCTTCCCTCTGCGTCTCCTCTATCCATTAACTCATAGAATGCTCTATTAAATAAGTTCATTTCATTTTGGCATTCTCTATATGTATAATTTAAACGACCTTGACCAAAGTGAACTTCTTCATCAATTAAGTCTCTTGGTGGTGTTAAATCTAATGTAATATTACTAAATGCTGGTTCTGCTCCACCTCTTGAATTTGAATTAATTGAAAAAATGAAGTTTTGAAGTTGTTGTTTCACTTCAGCATATGATAAATTATCTTCTTTTATAAAAGGTGCTAAATAAGTATCTACTGAACTAAATGCTACTGCACCCATAATTTCATTCTGAAAAACTGTAATCAAATTTGCTAACTGATTCAAAATAGAAGCAAAGTGTTTTGCAGGTGATGATGTTGGAATATTAGGAATACCCGTTACACCCATTTGAATCACTTTTTTTATAGAATAACCACAACAGTAAATTGTTAAGCCACCTAAATCATGAATATGATAGTCACCTTTTACATATCCGTCTGCAATAGACTGAGGATATACTTGTCTTAACCAATAGTCCTTTGAAACCTCTGCTGCTATATGTTTATTTAATGCACCAAATGAAAATGGTGAATTCGAATTTTCTTTTACTCGCCAATCTTGTTGTTTCAAATAAGAATCTACTATTTTTTGACTATCTATCATAATTCCTCCAAATAAAAACCGCACTTCGGGTGCAGTTATCAATCCAACATGGCCCCATCCCCGAGCTTAAATTCCTTTTATGGCAGGTCTCCTGACTTACTTTCACTCTTGTGCATACCTTCCCGATTTCTCAGTGGTAATCATACACTCGTCCAGATCACAGTAGAGGGCGCTGTTCAGGCATCTCACCTGATTCCCATTTAACAAAACGACCATAAAACATATTCACTTCTATATTAACGATAGCACAACATATTGTGTCTGACAATATGTTTTAAGTAATATATCACTAGATATTGTATACTAAAATAGGTAGTTTAAAAGTGAAATCTCTCGAACCTATTGCAATTATTCGTCTTCATAAGTATTAAAAAAAAACAACCCAAATGTTATTTTTTAAAGTTTGTATATTTTTTATAATTTCATTTTTTTCATCTTTTTTTTCAATAAATCACTTGACTAAATCAAAGACTTTTAGTAGTCCCACTGAATAAAATCTGTACAAACGGGTACTTCATAAAGGTCTTATTTAGTAAGTTACCATATTTAACTTTTAATGTAAGCAATATTGATACAGACGATTCTGTCCCACATTGACCTGACTAGATATATCCTATATAATCTTACATTGTGAGTATTAGGAGGAAACATGAATCTAAAAATTTCAAAATATTTAAATCAAAGATTCTATTATGGATGGATGATTATTCTGATAGCAGGTATTTCAGTCTTTTTCTCTGCACCAGGACAATCTTATTCCATCTCAACATTCATGAAGTCATATACATCTGATTTTGGTTTATCAAAAACATTGGTCTCAAGTATTTATTCAATTGCAACTATATGCTCAGGGTTATTACTTGTTTTTATGGGAAAAGCGGTTGATAAATACGGTCAACGTAAGATGACTGTTATCGTTGGTATTGCATTAGCCATTGTATGTTTTTTTAATAGTTACATCAGCAATATTGTCATGATCGCTCTTAGTTTCTTCCTATTAAGGTATTTAGGACAAGGATCCTTAACACTTATTCCAAACTCATTAACACCACAATGGTTTGATAAACGACGTGCACTCAGTATCAGTCTAATGAATCTAGGTGGTATGATCGCTAATTTAACGGTTCCAGTAGTTAATGTATACTTAATCAAGCTATATTCGTGGCAGTATGTCTGGAAATTATGGTCACTTGCTGTAATGATTTTCTTTATTCCACTGGCATTTATATTGATTGTTAACAAGCCTGAAGACATCGGTGCTTTACCGGATAATGAACAAGCAACCGATAAAAACGATCCCTCTATTAAAGCCGAGAATGCTTGGACACTCAATGAAGCAATAAAAACAAAGGAGTTTTGGTTTGTGGGAATTATCTCTATGATTGTACCCATGATTACAACAGGACTTGTACTTCATTTTTTCTCAATTATGGACTTGAAAGGTATCTCTGAAACACAAGCATCATTTGTTATTGGTCTGATTGCCTTGCCAGGTTTTATTATGCCAATAGTCTCAGGATTAATTATTGATCGATTTAGATCTAAACATATAATAACCTTCACATTAATTTCTATGGCATTTACCTTACTATTCTTTATGAATGTTAACTCGGTTACCACTGCCGTAATATTTATGCTACTCTATGGCCTTGTAACCAATATACAAAGTGTAACTATCAGTGTAATTTGGCCAAGATATTTTGGTAGAAAATACCTAGGAAGTATACGTGGTGCTGCAACAATATTTATGGTTATAGGCTCAGCTCTTGGTCCAATACCCTTTGGAATGTCTTTTGACTTAACTGGTGGTTATCAAGCTGTATTAATTGTTATGGTGGTTATTACAGTGCTGAGTATGGCTATGGCAGTCTCTATTCAAAAACCAATCAAGAGCGATCTCAAATAGATCGCTCTTTTAATCCTAGTTTTACATATTCTAATAATAATATTAGCAGCGATGCCGCAATAAGATAACTATAAACTAAAATATCTTGAAGTGGTAACAAAAGTATGGCGATATTGATAACAAAAATAATTACTAACATTATTCTCTTACTTCTGTATTCTCTAAATACCCACAATATAGTTACAACTAATACTAACAAATAAATAACAATGCCAATTCTATTGCTTAAATTCAATAGCCTCATATGTTCAGGTTTATTAATATAAATATACTTCATAACAACTTCATTTCTTAACGTCAAATTATGAAGTATCAGTATAATAATTCCTGCAAGTATTTGTAGAATAGTCATAATTCGAATCAATAACTTCATAGAAAACCTCTTCCATCAAAATAGTCTTATACATAGATACCCATAATCATATTATAGTAACATTATATTTATTCTTTCTTTTGTTTCCCATACACACATACGTATGTATCCCGTACACGGACAAAGTATCTTTTTATAAAATACTACACAAAGAACCTATGAAAAAGACAAGCTAAAACTGCGGTTATTTATAGATAATTCCTAAAAATCAGAATTTTTACTCAATATCATATCATTATCTGCTAGAACTCTTTATAATCATCTTAAATTTATAAAAAAGGGGTTATATTATGAAAGAAAAAAAATTAGGGCTCTTGCCCAAACTGATTGTCGGTATTATTGTTGGTATTATAATTGGTCTTATTTCAGCATCAGTTGATCAATACTTTGTTGTCAAGTTAATGAGTACCTTTAGTGGTATCTTTGGAAGCTTCTTAAAGTTTGTTATTCCACTAATCATCATTGCTTTTGTGGCACCTGGTATTGCTGACTTAGGTAGAGATGCTGGTAAGATGTTAGCTATTACTGCTGGTATTGCGTACGTTTCAGCTATTACTGCTGGTTTTGTTGCCTTCTTTGTAGGTTCTGCTATTTTACCTAATGTTATCAAAGCTGGCCAAGTAACATCCAATGCTGCTGTAGATGTTAGTGGTTTCTTTAGCCTTGATATGGGCGCTGTTATGGGCGTTATGACTGCACTGGTTTTAGCTTTCCTATTAGGTATTGGTATGGCTTCAATCAAGAGTCGTAAATTATTTGAAGTAGTTTTAGACTTTAAACACATTATGGAGTTGGTTGTACATAAGGTTTTGATTCCATTAATTCCAATTCATATTGCTGGTATATTTGCTAAAATCTCTGCTACTGGTGAAATTTTTGAAACTATGAAAGCTTTCGCTTCAGTATTTGTACTAATCCTTGGATTACAACTTGCTTATATTATCGTTCAATATATCATTGCATGGTTAGTCAGTGGTAAGAAACCTGTGAAAGCTATTAAGAATATGTTACCTGCATACTTCACAGCTCTTGGTACACAATCAAGTGCAGCTACAATAGCAGTAACACTTGATTCTGCAAAGAAAAATGATGTCTCAGAAGATATTGTTGACTTAGTTATTCCATTAGGTGCTACCATTCACCTTGCTGGTGATACGATTACTTTAGTCCTAGCATCTATGGGTGTTATGCTACTAGCAGGAATCACACCAACCTTCACAATGATGATGCCATTTATATTTATGTTAGGTATCACAATGGTTGCAGCTCCTGGTATTCCAGGCGGTGGTGTTATGGCCGCACTAGGTTTATTAGATTCAATGTTAGGTTTTACAGTTGCACAACAAACTTTAATGATTGCTCTACACTTTGCTCAAGACAGCTTTGGTACTGCAACAAATGTTACTGGTGATGGTGCAATTGCAATTATCATCGATACAATCTATAAGAAGAAAAAGAAATAATCACCCAATACCTATTGTTGAGTGATTAAAATTAATATGTACAATATCTAAGGTTATGCACTCGCATAACCTTATTTTTTATTTAACTGAACCCATATTACAGGCTCTTTAACTGATACATCTGTTTTATCCATTATGATTAATAACTCCCCGACTTCCAAATGATAAGCCTCATCTTTAATCATAATATCTGTTGCTTCTTCATAAGCATATAGACAAGTCATATCTGTCTTAATAACTTCAGACTCAATACGTTTCATTTCTGCATCGTAACAATCATTAAACATGACATTAAAATCTGTCACTCTCCCAAAGCTAATCGTCTCATCATCACCTTTGAATCTATCTACTTCAAAGGGTCTCAAATCAATCATTTGACCATCATTATGTGTTAAAGACAAAGCATTATCTAAACTCATTATTAATCTATTAATACCTGGAAGCTTAGTAAAGTTAGATGTTTCAAGATCAACAGTTGCAGTACTTAATCTAAAATCAAAATTTAAAGTTTTATAGTCACCAGACTCAGGATAAATGTACAATTGTGTCGTTGTTCCACCTGACCATTCTGATGTTACTAATGTCTCTTTTTTTATATGTTTAATCATACTCTCACCTCAAAACTATCATAAATCCAATCAGTCAAAGAATAGTCAATGTTTTTCTAGTTCTATAATTTTCTTTTTTAATGTCATGCCAAAAGCATAGCCAGTAAGTTTGCCGTTACTACCAATGACTCTATGGCAAGGTATTACAATAGGCAATGGATTTTTACCATTTGCCATTCCTACTGCTCTTGATGCTTTTTCATTTCCAATCATCATCGCAACATCTTTATAAGATGCAGTTTCACCATAACCAATGTCTTTTAGTGCTTCCCATACACATTTTTGAAAATCTGTACCATCAGGATTTAGCTTTAAATCAAAAGTTTTTCTATCACCTTCAAAGAATTCTTTAAGTTGACATTTTGCATCATCAAAAAACTCATCATTTAATATCCAGTTTTCATCTAAATACAATTCTCTGTTAGAGTTCTCAACATTTAGGTGAATTCTCTTTATACCAGATTCATCACCAATAATAATCACATCACACATACTTGTTTTAAATTTTGTATAATACATTATTCCTCCAAATGCCATAAACATAATGTAGCATAACCTCTATAAGGGCGCCACTTTTCAGCTATCAAATTCAGTTCTTTTTCATTCTTTGTTTTTAAGGCCTTTATTACACCAAGATCTTTAGCTGGAAAACTATCAACCATGCCCAATCCTCTTAGTGCTACATAGTTAATTGTCCAATTACCTATACCCTTAACTTTTATAAATGACTTCTGAAACGATTCAAATGATTGATTTATACTCAATGATACTTCTTTATTTAATAAAGCTTCAGTCACGTTTCTTATGGTACTCTGTCTTGTACGAGTTAAACCAATATCATCTAATAAAGTCTGATTCAATTCTAATGAGTTTGGGAAAAAATATTTTAATCCCTCAGGGAAACATACTGGTGTTTTTATTGCTGATTTTTTTACCAATCGTTCCATGAATGTAGACGTTGCTTTTATCGATATTTGCTGATTAATAACTGCTCTTATTGTTAACTCAAAAGGATTAAAAGCTTTTGGCAGTCTTGGTACACGTTCACCAAGTAGCCCTTTAGATAAGAGTGGATCTTCCTTAAAACGCTTCAAAATAGGCACGAAATCAGTTTTCAAATCAAAGAGCCCCATCATCCTTTGATATATTTCATAAACGTCTCTAAGATCTTCTGTAAAAAGTGAAACCTTTAAATAGCCAATTTCATCACTAACTAATAAATAGCCTGACGATGCTTTAAATCTATAAGTTCTTGAGTAAGTCTTATCTCTTATAACTTCTACACCTCTAGTAATTCTATGAGGTAAAAATTCAAGAACCTCTAAGAAATCAAAATACTCATCATAAGGTAAATGGAGGTCTAACTTTCCAAGTGCGTACTTGTCTTTATCCATTCTAGAAGCGGTTGGTGTAACACCTATAATTTTTTTATATACCGTGTTCAACTGTCGTAGCGATCCAAATCCAGATTGAATTGAAACATTCGTTACTGTATCTTCTGACTCAAAAAGCTTTTGTTTAGCAATCATTGCTTTTTTAAACATAGAGATCTTTACAGGTGTTGTACCAATGTTTTCTATAAAAAGTGATCTGAGATGTCTTTGAGATACATGAAGTTTTTCTGATAACTCCTCTAAAGAATGATTAAGTAAGTATCCTTCGTGTATCAACTGTAAAGCATCTTTCACCAGCTGTGTTCCGGCAATATTGCTTTGATAATGTTCTACAAATACATCTGGTTGACATCTTTTACAAGGTCTAAAACCTTGATCTATTGCTTCTTTAGCAGAATGGAAATACAATACATTTTCTTCTTTAGCAATGGGACATGGACACGATGGTCGACAAAATATACCCGTTGTTTTAACGCCAAAATAAAACTGTCCATCAAAGTTTCTATCTTTAGTTGTTCTAGCAATACTGTATATATTCATAAGCACTCCTTTATTATATGATATGAATATTAGAACTCATAAGCAAGCAATTTTCGGTCCTCATATGGAAAAAGAGAAATCACTATGATCTCTCTCTAAATAATGTCCTATATGTTTTTGCTTCATTGGCTCATTCTACCTCTTTACTAACCATAACAAATCCAACTTCATTAGCTTGCAGCTTTTGGATGGCTTTTATAGTAATGATTCATAATTTCTTCTTCAATATTATCAGGCTCTCTTTGATCGTATGGATTTCTCATTATCGCTGTTACATATAGGAATGGATACTGTTCTTTTAGATGTTTCATATAATCTACCCATTCTACAGATAAATGTCTATAAGCTCTGTTGATATCAATTCGTAAATGATCAAGGTGATAATCTTTCATCTCACTTTGTTTCTCATTGATACATCTCATCTCTAATTCCTCTCTTAAATGGAATAAAGATAACAATAAATCAGAGAATGTATCGTGTTCCAATAGCGCTGGATTAGAAATCATATTGACTAAAAATGGCTCTTGTTTATCTAAAATTTCCTTTAACTTAATTAAATCTATTTTAGATATATCAACACGATGCTTATGAGTTGTCATCCCTTGCTTAGCTGTCTTAAAATCCATTTCATAAGTCTCTAGATTCACTTGACACTTTGGTCTTATATCTTCTATATTTTTATCACTGTTCGCAAGTACATCGAGTAATTCTTGGCCAAGCTTTGTATAGAATAAACCAACAAGCATACTAAGCTTTTCCATTAAATTTGCTTTTTCTCTCTTCTCTAATATTTTATCAAGCACCATTGTTACAAAGAAAACTTCTAGTGGTACAAAGGCAATATCGGCTACTAGGAATATCATGGTGTGATGTACATCCTTAAATAAAATAATATGTAAATAATGCAGTATAATTGATAAGGCAACTAAGCCTAATCCTATAATTAATTGACTCTTAGTATGTTTTTTCATAGTCTCCTCTTTTAAGCTAATCTTTTTCTCTTAATAACTGGTGATTTCCATCGACCACTTAGGTACATTAATAAACCAATAATACATATAACAAAATTAGAAATAATCATAGCGTACCAGATATAATTAGGGTCATTAATATTATTGAGCTGGATTAATAATAACATAGGTACCCTTAATCCCCATAATCGGCCAATGTTTAAAATCATTGCAGATATTGTGTGACCAGAACCTTGGAAGAGTCCTGTCAAACAATTAAAGAATCCGAATAACGGTATGGTTACCAAAATCATTTTCAAATAAAAGCTACCTTCTTTTATAATATATGGATCATCTGAAAATATGCTGATTAACTGATCAGTGAACATGAACATAACAACCGCACCTACAACCATTATCCCAGAAGCGATACCTACACTCTTTAAGAAAGCTTCATTGGCACGTTTATAATTATCAGCACCTATATTTTGACCAACTATAGTTGTCAAAGCACCACTGATCCCCATAGCAGGCATAAATATAATCGAACTAATTCTGTTACCTATTGCAAATGCAGTTAAAATTGCTTCACCAAATGATAGTATAAACACATTTAATACGGTAAAGCCCAATGATGTCATCGATTGTCCAAGTGCAGCTGGAAAACCAATACTAATAATAGGTACAAAATACTGACTATCTAGTTTCAAATCTTTTTTCTCAATACCTAATGTATTGTGTTTTGGACCAAATAATATAATGAGTGAAATGACATTAAATATAGCTCTTGATAAAACTGTGGCATAAGCTGCTCCTGCAATACCAAGATCCAAAACAAATATAAAGATTGGATCTAATACAATATTCAGAAGAACTGATAATCCACTTAATATCATTGGCGTTAAAGTATCACCTTCACCTTGCTTGATACCATTAAAGGCAAAAGTTATAAACATTGTTGGTGCTCCTAAGAACATTATTCGCAAATAAGTAGTTGCATACTTTAGTAATTCACCCTCTGCACCCATTAAAGAAACAATATCATTAGCTAAGACAGCCCCAGTCCCCCCTACAATTAAAGATGCAATCACTGAAAGTGTTAATAGCTGTCCAGCTGTCTTTCTAGCGTCAGAACGATTTTCTGAGCCTATGTACTGCGAAATCAATGCAAGGCCACCTATGGAAAGTCCCATACCAATGCTCATCATAAAAAATACCAGCGAAAAAATAAATTGCATGGCTGCCATTTGCGTTGTACCCAATTTAGATACAAAGTATGTATCAGTCAAATTATAGAATGTTTGAATCAAATTATTTGCCATAATAGGCACAGCAAGTAAGAGTACTGCTTTACTAACTGATCCTTTTAGTATAAAGCTGGTTTTCTTCATATTTCGCTCCCCAAAATAAATTTCATATGTATCATTCTATAATATCCTTAAGGAATATACAAATTTCTTTTGACTCTATACTTAGTACAGACATTATTATGGTTTTAGGAGGTAAATATGAAATATCAAAATGAAATTATCAAATGTTTATACGAGCGAGCTAGTGTCAGAAGTTTTACTGACCAAGAAGTATCAAATGATACATTAAGAACAATTATTGATGCAGGTTGTCACGCAGCTACAGGAGGCAATCTTCAACCCTACAGCATAATAGAAATCAGAAGCGACGAAAAAAAACAAGCACTTATGAACACAAAATGTATGCAACCAATCGTTAAGAATGCACCCGTAAGTTTATTATTCTGCATTGATTGGTATCGCATTGAACAATGGGCAAAAGCAAATCATGCTCCTTATGCAGTTAGGCAAAGTTACCGCCATTTCTGGATAGCATTCCAAGATACTATTATTGCTGCACAAAACATATGTACAGCTGCAGATTCTCTAGGACTAGGAAGTGTTTATTTAGGCACTGTGGAAAGTTGTTTCGATGAACTAAGACCAATGTTCAATTTACCGAAAGGTGTATTCCCAGTTGTTATTCTTTCTTTAGGATATCCTAAAAAATATCCTGAACCAGCTAAGAAGTTAATGTATGATGACATCGTTCATAAAGAAAACTATGTACCATCTTCTGATAATCAACTCAATATTATGATGAACAAGAAATACGATCATCGAACAACACCACTTACTGATAAGAATCTTAATCAAATATATACTGTTGCTGAAACTATACACGGTAAAAACTATGCTAAGTCAGCAGTAGATTATGCAAATGAAATCGGTCATATTCACGAAGCACAGAAATATTTTGGTTTACATTATGTTGCTAGTGAAATAAGAAAAGGAAATCAAGCATTCCTTGATTCCCTCCGTTTAGCTGGTTTCGAGTGGCTAGATAAAGATTACTAATCTTTTAATATCGCCACTTGTAATTCACGTATATTGTACTCTTTATGATTAACAAGATTATCGTTGATTAAAATAACTGAAATGGCATCACCTCTTAAGGTGTAGCCATTTTCTACTATATACTCCATAATTTTTCGAAATTCTCTCTCAATCGGTTTTCCCTTTTTCACATATAAACAAACATACCATCCACCAGGTTGCAATGTTGACTCTGAGTTTATTTCTTCCTGTACAGCTAATAAATCTAACAATTTGATTTCATCACTTTCAATTACAAATCGAGAAGTCGGCTCATAGGATACTTCTTGATTGATTCCATATAAACCTTTTAAGTGACTTAAATCTGATAGGTGATCAAATAAGTTGTATCTGGGTTTATCTCCAAACTTTATACCATATCGGTCATCAATCCACTTCAATTGAATATTATTCTCTTGATGAAAAGCATCTATACCAAATAATTGACGATCCAAATACTTTAAGGCCAGTTTTTTTTGTGAAATAACGTCATTGAGTTTTTTCCGTTTTTCTTCTAATACAACCTCGATTTCTTTAAGTGTTAAATGATCCAACTCTTTAATTTCACTTAACTCAAATCCTGCAGATTGTAGAATCTTTATTCGCCATATTTTAGCAACCTCTGACTCATCATAATAACGATATCCGTTTTCTTCATTTATATAAGTTGGTTGAATCAGCCCTTTTTTTTGATACAAACGAACTGCTTGAACACTTATATCTAATGCTTTTGAAACTTCTCCTATAGCATAATTCTTCATTTTTTAATCATATTCCTTTTACCTTTTAATTTCTTATTATTGTACATTCGTTCATCTGATATACTAATCAATTTCTCAATATTTAAAGTATCGCTTTCTCTGGTACTTGATATACCGTGACTTACGCTCATTAAAAACTTCTTTTCATCATTCATGTTAATTGACTCTAATTTATCATCAATCCTCGACATAATTTTTTCTGATATATATGAATCAATATTTTTAAGAACAACTAAGAACTCATCTCCGCCTAACCTTATAAAAAGATCATCTTCTCTGATCTCTTCTTTAACAACAAATGTAACTGTTGTCAAAAGATCATCACCAAACTCATGACCAAGAGTATCGTTAACTTGCTTTAATCCATCAACATCTATGAATATCACACAAATCTCATCCTCGCTTTGTTTAACTTCATCAATCATCCTTGTAAAGTGTTGCATACCAGCACGTCTATTATAGATATTAGTAAGGCCGTCTTTTTCGAAAAGTTCACGTACAATCAACTTTGATTTTCTTATCCTATATTGTAAATAGCTAATAAATAACGTTGCGATAAATATGATTATAATTGAATATTTGTATTTTATAACGACCTGCTTTACAATCAACAAAATATTTGTGTCAAAGAAAATATTATAATCCTCTTCATACGTGTGATTAACCAGCCTTAAAAGACCAGTTGTTACTACAATATCCTTATCAGTATCAATAACATCATTAAAATCAATCGGCTCAATAATAAATAATTCTCCATCTTGAATCAGATACTCATCCTCGTAATTTTGACAAACCTCTGGATACTCTACACAGAAATTAATGCTTTCATTACCAGGATACATAAATTCAAATGCCTTGTTCTCATCTTTATGATATAAATAATCACTGGATTCATTTATAAGATATATAGCCCCTTTAGTACTCTCATCCATTAATTGAATATCATCTAGTAAATTTTCTGCTAAATAGTTAACAATTAAAATACCATTGAATCCGCTTTCATTTACTCTTAATGCAATTCTAAGCATCGGTTTTTCAGGGATTTCAACTTCTCCATTTTCAACATTTAAATCAAGATCAGATATATAAATACTATCTGCTTCTAATGCAATTGATTCCTTAAAATAATACCGTTCTGATTTGTTTTGTAAATCATCCATCAATACAGTCTCTACATCACCAGCATTATAATTAATACGAACCAGTTCATCTCCAGAGACATCAATAAATCTAATTTGATCGTAAAACTTCTTTGAACGAATGAAATTACACCAAACATCTCCATAAACAAACGTTTCATTTTGGTGACTTATCATCTCTAATTTTATAAACTCTAGATCAGATATCACATTCTTCAGATCATTACCAACAACTTTTTTTACGGTTCGCATGGCAATTTGCTCTTCTTCTATCATAATTTGCTTTGTTTCATTGATTAAACTGTATTCATATACTGTTTGTATCACTACAACAACGATTAATGTTGCTAAAAATAACACAGCAAACAATTGTATAAATGTTGAACCATTTATCTTCTTCATACAACTTCCCCCACACAATAATTATACACCGTATAGAGTTGTTTTACACAAAATTAAGAGGAACTGTTAATAACGTTTAATAAAAATCAAAAGTAATTACAAACACAGATCTTACTTTTAAACCAAACACTCTAAAGTTTTCAAATCCTTTCCCCCTTATAGTATTCATCATCTAATCCATATAATAAAGCTTCAATATTCTCTAACTTCTCTCTTAAGATAGTCTGTTCAACAGATGCAATAAAGATTACCCTTTTGTTCTCTATCACCTCATGCTTTACTTTGCAAATCATACTGACTGGCATTTCTTCAATAACAGGTACATCATCAATCATTACCGACTTAAAAACATCTGATTTATCATAGTCAAAACCAGAATGATATCCACAGTATTTAACCTTTTCAATATGAGTCGTTAATGGTAGATTCACACTAAATTGATTATGTTGTCTAATCATTTTTGTAGCAAGATGTCTTTCATGCAAACTTATCATTAACAGTGGTGGATTCAAACCCGCAATTGCAACATCACCTATAGTGGTGAAATTGATACGTTCATTTTCTAGTTTTATTGCAACAATCACTATTGGTACTGGATGAAGTAATGGAATTGATTTCATACTGTACTCCTTTCATTATCATAATAACAAAATGGAACTGCGTGTACCTGATAATTAATGTTACTTATCAATCTTAAATATTCTGCTCTAATAAACCATCATATTCACTTAATAATTAAAAGCGAATAGTGGATCAACAGATAAATAGTGTAACAATGTTTAGATAAAGAAAAAAAAGACTATGAAAATCTAATAATGATTTCATAGCCTCTATATTTAACCACAGGATTAATAGCATTATGTAATGGTGTTCCAAATTTCTTCAAATGAATTGGTCCCAAAGACTTTTTCTAAAACTTTCACAACTTCACTATTTTCCTCTAACTTTCCTTTGTTAATATGATTCTTTGCGTTTTCTTTATCATAGTCATTTAATATATCAACAAATGTTCTACTTAGTCTCCTTCGTAAGGCTTTTTCTTCAGGTGAGTGCGGAACTTCAAATCGTTGTCCATTAATAACAACCCACCGCTTATCATTATCTACTCCAAGTTCTTCCCATTTAGGTTCATTAAAAGTAGAATAATCCACAATTTTATCAAAAGAAACTCGATCTATTGTAACTGTAGTATCTACTGCTGTTCCTTTATCAAAACTTAGTTCATTCATATTTAGATACTCATCATTTATATTACCAGAACGGTTGTATTGATACATCTCATTGTTAGAATACCCAACATCCAAAGTATCTCGATAACACTTTGATTTATCTAATTCTTTATTTCTATTATCTGGAGTAATTGACCGGCCTATACTGTAGACATTTTGATTCATACTATTAATTTTCACTGGTATTTCACCTCCAGTACACTTATCGGTATCTACAATGTATTACATTAGATTTATTCGTAAAATATACAAACCAGTATCTCAAAACTTCATATTATTATTTCTTTTGACCTATACTTCAACAACCATCTTATAGCTATTAAGGATTTAAAATCATGTGGATAAGTTCATGATAGATTATGCATATCCACATCTTTACAAACAAATTTTTGTACATATGTGAATAATTAATCTAATATACCTCTTAAAGATTCAAAATACCTAAAACGTATTTTTTCATTCTATAACATTCAAATGGTTTCACTTCATAGATTACTTTTTTATCATTGCTACACTTGATTTATTCTATCAAAAGAACTGATTCAATATTAATACTTATATAGCATCAACAAATAGTTCAATAACATACTACAAATTTTATTTACTCTTTTGTGTTACTTGTTATATAATTACAAGATATAACAGAAAATATTTAATCACTTAATATGATAGAATATGATTACTCGGAAGGAGAACTTATGGATGGATTTAATGATCTTCGTTATGAAGTTCTAAGAATATTACAGATGTTCACATTTGCAGCGACATCACTTGCTACCTTTAGCAATATAATAAATAAAAGACCTTTAAATGTTATCATTCAACCAGTAATAGCGACAATATTTATACTTGTATTGCTTCTGTTTCAGAAAAAAAGTATTAAGTATAAATATATCTCCAAACTTGTCTTTATGACATTTTTTAATATAATCTACTTACCAATTGCATGGATTTATTCTCCTGGAATTTCTAGCGCAATTGGGTATTATGCAATTATCACTATTGTAATATCCGTTTTTTTTGTAGAAAAAAAAATTGAGTTCATTATACCGATTTTCAGTATGTTATTCTCTATTTTCATGATTAGATACGAGTTAGCTAATCCTGATTATTTTACTCCTTTTATAGATAGAACAACAAAATTAAACGACGTGTCAATCAACTTTGCAGTTGTGACATTTTTGCTATTTGCCATTATAACATACATTAATAGACATTATGTTAGTGAAAAAGAGCGCTTCTACAAACAATCAATTACTGATGAATTAACAGGAATCTTTAATAGGCGTTATATATTAAGTAATATCGAACGATTATCAACTATAACTAATCAAGATGAGTTTTCTGTATTATTTATTGATGTAAATAATTTTAAAGAAATAAACGACACTTATGGACATCATGTTGGAGATGAAGTACTCATAGAATTAGGCCAGTTACTGCAAAGTAATTTTGACATCTGTGGTCGTTTTGGTGGTGATGAATTTATTGCAATTACTTCAGATACTAAGGAAAATAAGATAAAAGAAGTTTCTGATTCACTCAAAAGTGAATTTGAAGCATATGCTCATAGCTACAATTTTAATAATTTATCATTATCTATAGGATATACACAAAGTGGAACTAAAAGTGCCGCTGAAATGATAAAAGAAGCCGATCAATATATGTATGCAAATAAACATAAAGCATTCAAGTAATGTCTTTATAATAATAAAGTACCTAGAACATTTGGAATGATTTCATTCAATAGTCTAGGTACTTTCTATTATCCAAATTTCAACTTGTAGGCATATTCACTACTGGTCATATACAGCAAACTATACCTCTTCAAAAGAATGATCCAATTACTATAAAGCACAAAAAACTTGGTATATAAAAACCACCTAGTATATGAACTAGGTGGCAAGAATACTTTATTGTCTAAGTCTAAACATAATAAGGATTTGGTTTAAATAATATAATAATTGCATCTATAAACCCTATAAAAGCAGGTATACCACTCCAACAGAATACTAAGAATATAATCCCTAAAAGAGTTTTTCCTTCATAGAACTTATGAGCACCAATACCTCCAAGGAAAAGAGCTAAAAAGAATGCTACCCATTTGTTTTTAGGATTTCCATTACCAACAACGCCAACTGTATTTGTATTTACATTGCTGTTGCTATTTTCATTATTTATAACTATTTGCGGTTGAGAAGCCTCATTCATTTTTTCAACCTGTCTACCACACAAGGTACATAAAATTGCTTCCTTATGTATTTTACCTCCACAGTGCTTACAAAACTTCATATCAGCATCAGCGTTCGGTTTTACACTTTCCTGTTTTTCAAGATTGTTTTCAACAGTTATGTTTTCTTCCATTTTAACCTCCACTACGTAAATTTTACCATTCCCAACTCTAATATTATTTTATCTATAGTATGATGTCAATCTTATTTTTATAATTTGTTAATATTTTAATGGTAAAAACATACTTCTTTAATCCCACCTCTCGTGTTGAGGTCTGTATATTTATAACTCTTATTTATCGAAGATAATTGTGACACTGAGGTATACTAACATATCCCGCTAAATTCTTTGTTGATACAATGGTTTGTATATCAGAGTAGCGGTTACTCTAACGCCATAGGACCAAATACGCCAATGTAATCTAAAAGACTTTCACTTAGGAACCCAAGGAATATCTTAAACATAAACGTTCTCATTCATACAATTAAAGGATATTAGTATTTCAAAGTAAGTAATCTTTTTATAATCCTGTATAACTAAAAAAGACACATCCATATTATAATAGATGTGTCCATATATTTATTTGTTTCGATCAAAATTTATTCTACAGTTACTGACTTCGCGAGATTTCTCGGCTTATCAACGTCATTACCTCTTGCAACTGATACATAATATGCAAATAGTTGCATTGGAACAACACTTAATAGTGGTGCTAAATGCTCCATAGTCTTTGGAATAAAGATAACTTCGTCCGCAGTCTTTAAGATTTCATCATCGCCTTCCATTGCAACAGCAACAACATATGCACCTCTTGCTTTTACTTCCTTAATATTCGATAACATCTTTTCATATAAGCGATGTTGAGTAGCAAAAGCAATAACCAATGTATCATCTTCAATAAGTGCTATTGTACCATGCTTTAATTCTCCAGCAGCAATAGCAAATGAGTTGATATATGAAATTTCTTTGAACTTAAGTGACGCTTCATATGCTGAGTAAAGATCAACTCCTCTACCCATAAAGAAGACACTTTCATTGTTAAATTGCGAATCAGCAAATGATTGAATCGCTTTACTGCTATCTAATACTCGATCTAGCAATCTTGGCATTTCGTGTAACTCTTGGATGATTTTCTTTGAATCCTCCAATTGAATCGAATCATAAGCTAAAGCAAGTTTTAAAGCTAATAAATAAAATACCAATACTTGTGATGTATAAGCTTTTGTTGATGCAACACCAATTTCTGGACCTGCCCAAGTGTAAAGTACACCATCTGAATCTCTAGAGACAGAAGAACCAACTACATTTACTATAGATAGTATTGTTGCACCTTGTCTCTTAGCTTCTCTTAGTGATTGTAAGGTATCTAATGTTTCACCAGATTGAGATACAGCAATGAACAATGTTTTCTCATCAACAAATGTCTTTTTATACCTAAATTCAGAAGCAATATCAACTTCTACTGGTACACTTGCAATATTTTCGATTGCATATTTTCCAATTAAACCAGCATGATAAGCAGTACCACATGCAACAATGTATATCTTATTAAACTGTTTTAATTGCTCATCTGATATATTTAATCCTTCTAAAGTAATTTCATCATTCGCATCAATTCTTCTAGATAATGTTTCCTTAATTGATTGAGGCTGTTCAAAAATTTCTTTTAAAGTAAAATGTTGATAACCTTCTTTTTCAGCTGCTTCAGCATCCCAAGTTACTTCAAATACTTCTCTTTCTACTGGCTGTCTAAACTCATCAAATATTTGAATTTTGTCTTTAGTTAATAATACAAATTCATCATTTTCAATGAAATGAACTTTTCTAGTATACTTCAAAAGTGCAGGAATATCAGATGCTAGAAACTGCTCATTCTCTCCTATACCAACAATCAATGGACTGTCTTTTCTTACTGCAATAATCTTGTCTGGTTCTTCTTCAGCTATAACAGAAATCGCATAAGCGCCTTCCATTCTATCTACAGCTTTATATACTGCATCCATTAAATCGCCATCATAATAGTAACTGATAAGATGCGCAATCACTTCTGAGTCTGTTTCTGATTTGAAATTAATATCTGATACTTCTTTCAACCACTCTTTTATTTTCATATAATTCTCAATAATACCATTATGAATTACTGCAATTGAATTCACTTGATCGGTATGAGGATGTGCATTAATCTCAGTTGGAGCTCCGTGAGTTGCCCAACGTGTATGTCCTATACCTATTAAAGAACTATGTTTATCTACATCAAGTTCATTTTCTAAACCGAGCAGTCTCCCTTTTCTCTTCTTAACAAATAATGATTCGTTCTCTAGTAATGCAATTCCAGCTGAATCATAACCTCTATATTCTAATTTTGATAATCCATTTAATAACACTGGCAACGCCTTATTTTCACCAATGTACCCTACTATTCCACACATACTTTTCTTCCTTTCAAAAACAACAAAAAGAACCATAAGGTTCCTACGTTAAGTTCCATACGTTTATGCTCACCAGTCGGATTTGTCCTATCAATCACTTGATAGTTTTGCCAACTTTTAACGGTGTGAGTTCACCACGGGGCACCCGCCGAATCTTTCGATAAAACCCCGTCCTCGTCAACTGCTTAAGCAGTCCAGGCGCTTGAAATTAAGTTGTCCATAGCATTTGTATAAGCTTCACCATCCTCTCATAATCCTCTAAATTATACCATAACATAAATACCTATGATAGACTCCAAGCATATTTAACCAGAAAATCGGAACTTTTTTTAATCGCACGCGTCTAAGTAACATAGTCAGTAAAAAAGATATGAAACTAATCTATATTAGTTACGTCATATGTTATAGAGCTTAAATAAAAGGAGAACTCAAATGAATAAAAAAAATATTGCTATCGGATTATTATCAGCATCACTATTATTTACAGGATGTGGTGCTAACAGCAGTGAAATCATTACAGATGATTCAAAAAATGTTGCTATTAGTACAAAGTCAGATGTCACAGATCTCTCAACAGAAAATGTTAGTGTCAATGAGGAGTCTGTTGAAACGATTGGAGAAATTATTGGATTTGGTGATAACAGTATCGATATCTTAACTGGAGATATTGCTGAAGTTTATAACGTATCTAATGACCAACATAAAGATTTCTACTTAGGTCAAACTGTCTATGTGACAAAAGAAACAGATACAGAGTATTCTTTAATGCCTTACATTAAAGAAGATTTTACAATTAGACACACAAGTATGGGACAAATGATCTTAAGAATCACAGGTGAAGTTATAACTCATGAAGATAATAATATTACGGTCATGACGGATGAGGGTGAAAAAGTATTTGAATTAACAGAAGATGCAATTGTTGAAATTGGAAATACTTATGAATTTGATGTTATCTTTTTTAATGAAAATGAGCAACTTGTAACTAAAGTTTATTCGGAAAATGATAAAATCCATGCAATTGTTGATGATTTAACTAGAAATGACGACGGTGAATTAATAATTCATGCTACATCATCAAATGGTACAGAATATATTATTCCAACGTATATGGCTGATAAAAACTTCAATTTATCTGACTTATCAGTTGGTATGAACATAGATTTTTATGCTCAAATAATTACTAAAAGTATACCTGCTCAAGCCACTGCTACAAGAATTAGTATTTCATCAAGTCTTGATATACCAAGGGGCACAACATCTATTGAAGGTGAGGCAATTGGCGAAGTGATAGAAATTGATGGTAATGATGTACACGTACTGTCTGGAGATATTGTTGAAATCTTTACAATTGGAAAAGAACACCTTGAATCTATTCATTTAGGTGAAACGGTTAAGTTATTTATGAAAAATGATACTTTAAACATTGAGCCATACATCATAGAAGACTTCTCTGTAAGAATGACTGGTTGGGGCATGATGGTCACAAATTATGTTGGTGAAATTATTGAAGTTAACGATGATGAACATAACACACAACTCACTGTAAATATTGACGGTGAAAAAGTAACTATGAATTATTATGGTGACGTTATACCACAAGTTGGTATGACATATGAAATTGATGCTTATGGATATGATCCATCACAAGCAACTCATGCTGAACTATTCGATTTAAATACCATAGTAAATATTACTATTGAGGAATTAAATCGATCTGATAATGGCGAATTAATGATTTCAGGCATAGATGCTGAAGGCGGAAAATATGTTATAGGAACATCTAATCCTTATAAAAACTTTAATATTAGTGAGTTAAAAGAAGGGGATGTAATAGCTGTATATGCTGATGCTATTATGGAGAGTTGGCCTATGCAAGTTGTGACTAGAAAAATTCTATTAGTGACAGAATAAAATGAAAATGAACTGCTTACGCAGTTCATTTTTTTATGTTTATTAAAAAGCTAGTTCCATTCTTTATACCCTTACAATATATATAGCCACCTTGCTTCATCATAATTTCTTGAGATAAGTACAAACCAATGCCTACCCCTTCATAATCATGAGTATCTTGACCTTTATAAAATCGTTTAAATATTTGATTCATCTCACTTTCATTTATTCCAATACCTTCATCAGTAATAGTAATTGTTTCAAACATATCACTAGAAGTTAAAGTTACATAAATAGATGCTCCAGCCTCACTGTATTTAACTGCATTGTCTAACACATTGAAGATCGCTTCACTTGTCCACTTCGAATCATGAGCTACTATACATTCCTTAGGATGATACTCTATTGTTATCTGTCGATTAATAGCTTTAGGATAAACCATATTTACGGCTTCTAAAATGGTCTGATTTAAATCATTTTCAGATATTTGAATATTTAAGCAACCCGATTCGATCCTAGAAAGCAACATCAAAGACTCTATTAACCATTCCATCTTCCCAGTTTGTTTAAATAGCGACTTCGAAAGTTCAACTTTGTCTTTTTCATCACAGTCAAGAAGCAAATCTTGATACATTTTAACATTAGCAAAAGGGGTCTTGAGTTGATGTGAAATATCTCCAATCAGTTGTTCAAGTTTTTGTCTCTCATTTTTTTCTTTATCATGATAATAGTCTAATCGCTTAATCAACTGATTGTTCTGATGGGCTATTTTCGAGACCAACGAATCCTCAATATGTAATACTGATGGTTCATCATTATGATTTAGAGTTGCGACTATACTATCACTGAGTCTTTCTAAATCTGATAGCATCTGTTTTTTTTGATTAGCTTCATTAAGAAATAGAAGTGATATCAGTATAACTACACCTATTATTAAGAAAGATAGAGTCACTGAATACAATGTAGAGAATAGTCCTATAATCATTAAAAGTACTATAACAGCATATTGTTTATACATGATTTTCACTCCACTTGTAACCGATACCAAAGACGGTTTTAATTCTCTTACCCTCAACATCCATTTTCTTTCTCAGTCTATTTATGCTGACATTTACTGTACCTTCATTAACAAATTCTCCATCAATATCCCAAATATGTTCTAGAAGCTGTTCTTTTGTTAATACCTGCTCTTTATGATTAATAAAGTACTCTAATAGTTTATACTCTTTTTTTGTTAATCTTATTTCCTGATCATTTACAGTCAACCGTTTATTGGCTTTACTATATGTCAATTCTCCATGAAAATAAGTATCTTTGTTGTGATGTCTTCTCAAAACCACTTTTATCTTTTCAATTAATACTGCTATTGAAAATGGTTTTGTCACATAATCTTCACATCCCAAAGCAAAGCCCTTTAACATATCAACTTCTCTGTTATTGGCTGTTATGAAAATAATGGGAGCTGTATAGTTTTTCGCTCGATCAAAGCCTGATTGAACTGGTAAATTTACATCAAGAAGTACCAAATCAACTTCTTGATCAATGTTCATTTTCCCATCATCTTGATAAACGGAATAGCCCTCTTTCAAAAGGGCATACCGTATACCATCATTAAGTGTTTTATCATCTTCTACTATTAGAACTTTAATCATAGATTCTCCCTATTCAACCATTTGTAATCGTTCTATAATACTTTCTTTACATAAGAATTTATAACCTTGATAGGAAATAACAGCTATTAGGCAACATAATATTATTGTGCAATATAGAAGTGGTATTAAAAAGCTAAACGTAAGATGACCTGACATTAACAGACCCAAAGGTAGCGTCAAAATAAGCGTAATGACAAGTGAAAATACCAAGATATACCCCCCTTCAATCATTAACATATTCCTCAGTTGATGACTGCTCATACCAATACTTTGCATCATAGCAAGTTCACGTTTTCTGACAACTATATTGGTACTTGTAATATTAACAAAATTTAGTATACCAATAAGTGCCAATAAAGCTGCCAGTGAATAACCAACAGTTTTGTACATCACTATATATCCTCTAGCTTTTTCTACATAATCTTCTCTTGATTTTAAAGTGAGTTTTGGATATTTTTTCATTAAGTCCTTAAGCTGACTATTTTCATTTTCAACCATCACAGACATAATATTGTTGGTCTGTTCATGACCGATATAACCTTTTAAATAATATCCTGAAAAGAATTGATTGTACATATACAATGGTACATTGGATACTTTAGCAACAATGTCATAATTTTTCCCATCGACGTTTATAATATCTCCAACATTAAATGGTGTTTTACTAGACTCTAATTCAGTCATAAATGAGTCCTCTATAACCAGTTGATCAGACTTTAAGACTTTGGGCAATGTACCTTCAATCACATAAGGTTTCAGTTTATCACATAAATAAGCATCCACACCAAAAGCTTCAAGTGTGATTTTGCCTTCTTGTAGATCATAATATCCTGTTTGAATATAATCGCCAGGAACAATTTCCGAGAGCAAGTTGCTTTTTAGTTCATTGTCTATATAAACTGTTTTCTCATCCATTTTAAAAGGATGAACTTCAAGTCCTAACGATTCAACTTCATCTACAAAATCCGAGGATACAGCAGCACCATCATGATTTAGACTAAAGTATCCAGAATCAGCAATTAAATATTCAGAGCCGATCATATTTGATACAAAACCATTTACACTAAAACTATTAATTCTAATGAGTACTGCTGAAAATATCACTAGGCTTAAAGATAATGACAGTATCACTAGAAAAGCCTTTTTCCTTACACGAAACACATTATGCCATGCAATTTGATACACTTTACTTTGTTTACGTCTTTTCGGCTTTCTATTAATAGTAACATCAGCAGTTCTTATTGCTTCTATCGGTGAAACTGTACCAGCAATTTTGGCTGGTTTTCTACAGCTTATCCAAACAGTTACTCCAGTTAAAAATGTCGCTATTATAAAAATCCAAACATTATGAGAAACTACAATCACTTCAGTATTTAGACTCTCCAAAATAACTGGTACCAATACCTGTCCGAATAAATAGCCCATCAACAAACCAATCGGTAAACTGACAATATAAATTTTAAAAGCCTGTTCTAATACCAACTTTTTGATTTGTGTTGATGTAGCCCCTATTGTCTTTAACAGACCATAATGATTGATATCTTTATTGATAGCTATTAAATAAATATTGTAGATAATTAAATAACCACTCATCATCAGGATGATGATAAGAAAGATATAACTGAGAATATCAGCAAGTTGCATTTGAGAACTTGATTGATATGCCCAGTTTGGTCCTCCTTTTACATATTCCATTTCATTGTCTTGCAAAATCTTAGACATTTTTCCGTTAGCATGATGTTTAGATGAAAAATTAATACTGAGATTAATAGTTCCCATTAAATCTGGATAATCATCTTTGAGTACATTTTCTTCTTTGAACTGATCTGATACCAACAGATAGCTTGCCTGTGAGAATATATTACCTTGATAATATCCCACTATATTAAAGATTTCTTTTTTTTCACCTCTAGAAGTTCTAATATTCAGTTCAACACTTTGATTAATTTCATGTTTAAGATCTAACATATCCAATAACATCGTATCAACAATAATTTCATTATAGTTACTTGGATGGTCACCAACTAGATCTATATATGAATCCGACATATACTGCTTATCCATCGTCCTAATTTCAATTTGTCTGGTTTTAGTTTCCTCACTAGTGACAAGTCCTACCACAGTTGACAGACCATAATTTTTTATCAGTTCATGTTCTTTTAGTTGATTAGCCTCTTCCATTGTCAGATGTTTGAAATTCCCATGAGCTTTCGAACCGACTTGATGTGCGAGAGTTTCTTCCATAGATTCTTGTAAACTTAAAGTAATGGTTATCACACTGGTTAACAAGACACAAGTTAAAATAATTGAAAGAGCAATCATCAGTGTTCGGCTTTTATTATTTCTTAAACTACTTTTCTGAAGTTTTGCTATGATCCTTTGATTATTATTCATGACACAACCTTTCCATCCTCTATATGGATGATTCGATCTGCCATTTGAGCAAGCTCAATATTATGCGTGATCATTACAATTGTCTGTTTTAATTCCTGATTACTCAGTTTTAGTAATCCTATAACTTCCTGACTTGTATGCGTATCCAAATTGCCTGTTGGTTCGTCTGCTAATAAAATAAAAGGGTTGGTAGATAAAGCTCTTACCATTGCGACTCTTTGTTGTTGCCCACCAGATAGTTGTGATGGTAAATTATATCTTTTATCATTAATACTCAGCATATTTAATAAACAAGTTATATGATTTTCATCAACTTTAACGCCATCAAGTTCTAGTGGCAAAGTCACATTCTCATAAACGTTCAAAGTAGGAATCAAATTATAACTTTGAAATACAAATCCTATGTTTCTTCTTCTAAAAATAGTTTTTTCATCTGCAGTCATCTCACTAAATGAATGGCCATCTATAATTACTTCACCAGAAGTCTGATGATCAAGACCACCTAACATATGTAGTAATGTACTTTTGCCACTACCAGATCGACCTACGATTGCAACGAATTCTCCTTCTGCAATTTCAATGTCTACACCATCTAATGCTTTAACAATATGTTCACTTTGATGGTAATGTTTTTTTAGTTGTTTTGTTTTTAATACCATAAGTTACCTCCTATTTATAACTTTATCAGCAACTTATTACAATCTTCATACATCAATAATAATTCCTCTTAAGTAACATCATCTAAATACATTTTATACGAACCTATTCACCTTGTAAATAAACATAAAAACAGCTTACATACTTAGTTATGCCTAACAAAAGCTACATTAACTAAAAACACTGATGAAAAATCATCAGTGTCTTATCTTTATATCATACGGATATTCTATTAGTATCTTCTTTAACCTAAACGTTCTTCAATCAATGCAACCAATTCTTTGGCATAGCCATCAAGGACAGATTGGTCTTTACCCTCTAACATAACTCTTACTAATGGCTCGGTTCCTGAAGGTCTTATTAGAACTCTTCCTTGCCCTTCCATTACAGCTTCTATTTCTTCTATACGTTTCACAATCACTTGATCTTCAGTGTATTTATGTTTGTTTAAATTACTTACTTTTGCATTTAAAAGAACTTGTGGATATACTGTCATTACTGAAGCCAACTCTGACATTGATTTGCCTGTTTGCTTCATAACATTCAGAAGTTGTACAGCTGTTAATAAGCCATCACCAGTTGTATTGTAGTCTAAGAAAATAACATGTCCAGATTGTTCTCCACCTAGAACATAACCCGATTTTCTCATTTCCTCTAATACATAACGATCTCCAACTTTTGTTTTAACGGTTCTTAATCCATTTTCTTTTAAAGCAATATCAAATCCTAGATTACTCATAACTGTAGAAACAACCGTCTTATCTTTTAGCTGATTTTGCTCATTCAAATGAATACCGCAAATGGTCATAATCTTGTCACCATCTACAATATTACCTTTTTCATCTACTGCGATTAATCTGTCAGCATCACCATCAAAGGCAAGCCCTATATCAGCTCCGACGATTTTCACTAATTCACTCACTTGCTCTGGATGAGTTGATCCACAATTAGCATTGATGTTTAATCCATTAGGTTCATTGTGTATTGCTGTTATTTCAACGCCTAACTTTTGAAGTGTTTTAACCGCTACATGAGAAGCAGCACCATTCGCAGCATCAACAGCAGCCTTCAGACCTTTTAAATCTCCTTCTATGCTCTCTATAACAAACTTAGAATATAAGTCTTCAGCTTCATCATGAAACTCACAGCGTCCAACTTGATCCCCTTCTGGAAGGTGTTCCATTTCTAGTTCACCAAATATATATTTTTCAATCTCAAGCTCAACTTCATCATTTAATTTAAAACCATCTTCATTAAAGAATTTAATACCATTAAATTCAACGGGATTATGAGATGCTGAAATCACAATGCCTGCATCAGCTTCTAAGTATTTTGTTAAATAAGAAACCGCTGGTGTAGGTACTACACCAACACATAAAGCATCACAACCTGCTGATAGAATTCCTGAAACTAATGCATGCTCTAATAGATCACCTGAGATTCTTGTATCTCTTCCAATAACAATTCTGGCTTTTTCCTTGTTACCTATTAATACATGAGCACCATACTTGCCTAATTTAAAAGCGATTTCTGGTGTTAGTTCAGTATTTGCAACACCTCTCACGCCATCTGTACCAAATAATTTTCTCATTATTTCCTCCATTTTTTCAACATTTATAGTGTACCATAATTTCATATTAAACTCTAATAGATTCAGCATTTAGGCGCATTTAGACGCATATCATGCAAAAATAGACGAAGTAAGATTAAAAAATTCTAATTATATTTTAATGTATAGTACCTTTTATTGAATGGTACCTAATTATATACTGTATTTAGGAGGTGTTCATGAATACACAGTTTAAAAAAGGGTTACTTGATTTATGTGTACTATCCATTCTTCATGATGAAGATTGTTACGGATATGATATTGTCAATAAAGTCATACAACACTTGAAAATCTCAGAAGGTAGTATTTATCCTCTATTACGTCGATTTAATAAAGAAGGCTATGTTTCATCATATCTTCAGGAATCCATGGAGGGTCCACCTAGAAAATACTACAGATTAACTGATAGTGGAGAAAAGGCATATAAGGCATTACTTACAGAATGGGATGAATTTCAATATTCAATTAATCAATTGCTAGATAAGGAGGAACTTAAATGAATCAGTCACTTTACATAACCAAACTTCAAAATTACTTAAAAAAATTACCTCAAGATGATGTCGATGAGATTGTTCATGAAATAGAAGCACATTTCAAAGAGGCTATGAATTCAGGCAGAACAGAGATTTCTATAGCAGATGCACTTGGTCATCCAAAAAAACTTGCAAATGCGATACTACTTGAATATGATATCAGCCAACTTTCTGATAAAAATTCTTTAAAAGACAAACTCATGATTATCGCAAGAATTGTTGCTATTGGATTTAAAAATATTATTGTCGCACCTATCCTATTAGCTGTTGGTCTATTGGTATTTTCGGCATTTTTACTTGTTTTCTCATTCTATTTCTTGGGAGGTGCTTTGGTTAGTGCTCCTATCATTAACAGTCTAGCACCAGCATTAGTATCTACTGGCCCCCTTCATATTATGACTCTCCCCGTTTTGGGAATTGTTGTATTATTTGGTACAAGAAAGCTTCATCAGCTACTCTCAAAACATACAAGTGCTATCATCAGTTATCTTATCAAGTACGTCAAAGTAGACTATAAAAAATTAACTATCTAACAAGAAAGGTGTCTTCGACACTTCCATTCTATCCGAAGATACAATGGCATTTTAAACTACACGTAGTCTAATAGGATTTTCTCGAAACCCCTTATCCCTCATTGATTGGATCAACCTGGGAATATTATTCTCTCCTAAATACTTTCTTAGGATATTTAAACTGCCATTTATATCCGAGTTTATCATACCTTTTGTTGTAACAAATGCCCCTCTCATGATACGCCTTGATTTGTCAGATGATTCCTTTTCTATTTTCTCTAAGTCAACTGATGACACTGATGAAGTATAAGCTTCATTCATCATGATTACTTGTATGCCATTTTTTGCTGCCTTATATTTAATCTGATTAATTAAGCGGTGATGAGGAATCTGAACAAAGTATTTTATCTTGTTCCTCTGTTTTATACCTTTGAAGTCACCTATTACAACTTTACCTACTCGATGCTCAACTGCAATGTCAATAATCATTTTGCTCGCTTTATGAATATAATAATCTACAAAACCTCTTCTAGTAGCCAGTGTTTTCTTCATACGATTGGTCGCTTTAAAATCATCACTACCTATAATTATCATGTGTTTACTCTGTTGTTCAGCTATTTGGTTGTTATAGATTGCAATTCTACTTTTTATGATATTACCATCGATGAGTATTTGATTTTGTGATTCTTTAAAAGTTATTGCAGCTAAATTAGATACACCTAAATCAATTGCCATCACTTCACTAGCATTAATTAGTTTTGGTTTATCAATTTCATAAATTACTCTAACTTCATATTTACCATTACTTAATCTCTTTAAAGTTACGACTTTGATGTTCTTATCAGATAAAAATTTACTAACTTGCTTCGGAAGATTAATATCAATACATTTAAGATCTTTGTCTTTTTTCATCTTTTTTCCTATTGATAATAACAAAAAATCATCTTTTTTCCTTATTGCATTTTTCAAGAAAGTGGGCGTCATCTTTCTATTCTCATGTTTATATCTTGGTAAAGATGGGTCTTGGTTTTTCTTAGGATCCTCTTTATACAATTCTAGTAAAGCATAAAACGAAGACATATCTTTCATACATTGTTTTATAGCATAGATATAAGTATGAGATTGTAGATAGCCACAGCGCAAATGTTCTTTAAACTTGTTATAAAATTGATTTTGAGTAAGATAATTTTTCTGATGATACTCGTACAGAGTCATATTGTAAAACTTGCCCATATGGTTACTTATTTCTTCAATCACTACATCAAACCTAGAATCAATATTTACATGAAAAGAATATACTAATTTTAATGTTGGTGTCTTTTTATTCTTCTTTCGTACACTTTCCATTTTTTTCCTCCTTCTAGTTATAATTATAGCTCAAATAACCAGAAATAGCAAACAAACGTTTGCTTATGTGAGTTAATTCGTTAAATGAAAAATCAAACCTTTTCTTGAGACTGGATAATATTTCCACACAAGGTTCGTAATGCAATTGCAATGCTTGCAGCTACTAATATAATTCATTTCATCATATAAATTCCTAGACAATAAAAAAAAGCCATCCGAGGATGGCTTTAATTATTATTTAACAGCTTCAGCACCCTTTGCAAGTGCTTTCATGTTGATGTCGATTAAGTGAGCTTTTCTCTCACCGAATACTTTCATAAATGCTTTATGAAGTGACTCAACTTCTACAGCATTTGTTAATTGAATGTAAGCACCTAACATAACCATGTTAGCAACTTTATCATTACCTAATTCGATAGCAATTTCATTTGCTGGAACATAATAAGCAATTACATCATCTCTTGAAGCTTTCTTTTCAATTAATGATGAGTTGATTAATAACTTGCCTTGTGGTGCTAAATCAGCTTCAAACTTATCTAATGAAGGTAAGTTCATCACAATAGCACAAGTTGCATCATCAACAATGATTGGAGATCCGATTAAGTGATCAGATACAATAACATTACAGTTAGCAGTACCACCACGCATTTCAGGACCATAAGATGGTAACCAAGAAACTTGCTTATCTTCAATCATACCTGCATAAGTTAACATTTGACCCATAGACATAACACCCTGTCCACCAAAGCCAGCACAGATTACTTTCTCATTTAACATTTTACGCCTCCTCTGGTTTTCTATAGTTGCCTAATGGATAGTATGGAATCATGTTCTCTTCTAACCATTTTAATGATTCAACTGGTGCAATACCCCAGTTTGTAGGACATGTAGATAAAATTTCTACGATAGAGAAACCATCGCCTCTTAATTGGCATTCAAATGCTGCTTTAATTGCTTTTTTAGCTTTTCTGATTGCAGCTGGATTATGAACAGATACTCTTTCTACGAATGCAGCACCATCAATAGTTGCTAACATTTCAGAAACTCTTAATGGCATACCACTATGAGCCTGAGATCTACCATCTTGACAAGTTGTCGCCTTTTGACCAATTAAAGTAGTTGGAGCCATTTGACCGCCAGTCATACCGTAAATTGCATTGTTAACAAAGATTGTTGTAATCTTTTCAGCTCTATGTGCTACGTGTACAATTTCAGCAGTACCGATTGATGCTAAGTCACCATCACCTTGGTATGTGAATACAACTTTATCATCTAATGCTCTTTTAATACCAGTTGCAACGGCAGGAGCTCTACCATGAGAAGCTTCATGCATATCACAATTGAAATAGTCATAAGCAAGTACAGAACAACCAACTGGTGCAACACCAATTGCATCGCCTAATACGTCTAATTCTTCTAATACTTCTGCTACTAATCTATGAATAACACCATGTGTACATCCAGGACAGTAATGTGTTTCTTTATCAGTTAAACCTTTAGTTTTTTCAAATACGATAGCCATTACTTAACGCCTCCTATCATTTCTTTAACTTTATTAATGATTGCATCTGGAGCAGGGATCATACCACCTGATCTACCGTAGAATTCAGTTGGAACTTTACCATTTAATGCTAATCTAACGTCTTCAACCATTTGACCTTCAGACATTTCAACAGTTAATACTGACTTTACAGTGTCAGGCATCTCTTGGAATGCATTTTCAGGGAATGGCCATAAAGTTTGAGGTCTGATTAAACCAACGTTAATACCTTCTTCTTTTAATTTATCAATTGCATTCTTAGCAATTCTAGAAGTTGTACCATAAGCAGCAATAACAATCTCTGCATTTTCCATATTGTACTCTTCATGCTTTGTTTCGTTCTTCTTCATTTCAGCATATTTTGCTTGTAATTTATGGTTATGATCTTCTAGACCTTGAGGATCTAAGAATAAAGAGTTAATGATATGAGGCTTTCTAGAACCCTTAGTACCCGTTGTAGCCCAAGTATCTTTAGAAGGTAACTCTCTCTTCTTAGGTGCATTGAACTCAATTGGCTCCATCATTTGACCGATCATACCGTCACCAACAACGATAACAGGGTTTCTGTAGTAATCAGCAATATCAAACGCTTCTTGAACCATATCTACCATTTCCTGAAGATTAGCTGGAGCAAGTACTAAACATTTGTAATCACCATTACCACCACCACGAGTAGATTGGAAGTAATCTGACTGAGCAGGTTGGATACCACCAAGACCTGGACCACCACGAACAATATTAACAATAACACATGGTAACTCAGCACCTGCGATATAAGTAATACCTTCTTGCTTTAATGCCATACCTGGAGATGATGAAGATGTCATTACTCTAACACCACATCCTGCTGCACCGTAAACCATGTTGATTGCTGCAACTTCAGATTCAGCTTGAACAAAAGCACCACCTGTTTTAGGCATCTCTTTTGACATATATTCTGGTAACTCATTTTGAGGTGTAATAGGATATCCGAAGAAATATTTACATCCAGCTTGAATAGCTGCAGCACCAATCGCTTCGTTACCTTTCATTAAAACCTTTGCCATTGTATTTCCTCCCTATCTTTCTACTGTTATAACACAATCAGGACATATTAATGCACAGTTAGTACATCCAATACATTCTTCCATTTTTTCAACTGTTGCTGGGTGATAGCCTTTTGCGTTGATTCGATCAGCAGCCATCACAATGATGTTCTTAGGACAAACTGATGCACATAATTGACATCCCTTGCATATGTTTTCATTAAACGTTACTTTTGCCACTACACAACCCTCCTCAGAATCGTTCTTTCATTATTATAAGATTTCAGATTACATCCATTCTTCTCTCATGTACATTTTAATTGGCATAATTTCTCCATCAAAATCTGATGGAATAGTTTGGGCAACTTTTTCAATAGCACTAATGTACTTAATTGGAATTTCTGTAGCCTCTGAAACACTTTTAACTAATTCTTGACCTTTTTTCACATCTTCTAAAGTAGTTTCTCTTAGAAGATGAGTATTGTTAATCAAACCTGTAATCTTAAATCCTGTTTGATTCTCAATTTCCTGTATATGCTTAATGACACCTTCTTTAGTTTGCGTCTCTTGACGATACGCATTAACAACTAAAAACATATCATAGCCTTTAAAATTAATGATTTGTTTAAACGTTGCAAGCACTCTCGTACCTGTGGAATCTCCACCGATATCCAATATCGTTTGACAAGTATCATCTTGAAGTGGTCCAAATACTCCTGCAGATATTGCAGGTAAATCCAAGTTGGCATCATGACCATATTGACTACTAATCACTTTGATGCCAGCATCAGTCATAATCTGAGCTTTTTCTCTTGATCTGAAATATACATTGACTACGTCTAAATCAGCCAAAGCTACATTATCTTCTGTTTCACTTAATTTCATTGCATAATTAACTGCAAATTCTGTTTTCCCACTACCATAATGTCCCACTATAATACGAATTCTTTTGTCGTTAAACATTTCATCACCATTTTCTGTCTAGTATCTTTTAGCTTCTTCTTTTCCTTGTAGAACTCTTAGTCCACCTTCAGCTAAAGCTTTCATTTCATCTTCACCTGGATATACATACACTTTTGAAATAAATTCTACTGATTCAGTAATCCATTCCACAAGTTCCTTACCGTATGCTAAACCACCTGTTAAGATGATACCATCTACTTTACCTTGAAGTACTGCTGCACATGAACCAATATACTTTGCAACTTGATAAGCCATTGCCTTAAAGATTAATTCAGCATTTTCATCACCTTTATTAATCATTTTAATAACATCTCTACCATCGTTAGTACCTAAGTATGCATTTAAACCGCCACTGCCTTTAATCATTTTTTTGATTTCTGCATGTGTATATTTACCTGAGAAACACATTTTTGCTAAGTCACCTGATGGTACGCCACCTGTTCTTTCAGGAGAAAATGGTCCATCTCCATCAAGTGCGTTGTTTACTTCAACAACTCTACCAGCTTTGTGAGCACCAACTGAGATACCACCACCTAAATGTGCAACAATTAAGTTTAAGTCTGTATATTCTTTGTTTAAATCATCAGCAAGTCTTCTAGCAACTGCTTTTTGATTTAGTGCATGGAAGATACTTTTTCTTTCAAGTTCAGGCATACCAGAGATTCTAGCAACTGGATCCATTTCATCTACAACAACCGGATCTACAATGTAAGATGGAATATTTAAGTTTGCAGCAATCTCAAAAGCTAACACACCTCCAAGATTTGAAGCATGCTCGCCTAAAACACCAACTTTTAGATCCTCAAGCATTTTATCATCTACTTGATAAGTACCACCTGCGATTGGCTTTAATAAACCACCACGACCAACAACTGCATCTAATTTAGAAAGATTAATATTATTTTCATCTAAAGCAGATAAAATAACATTTTTTCTAAAATCATACTGATCAAAGATTGTCTCATACTTATTAATTTCGTCTGTAGAATGTCTTAATGTCGTTTCGAACACTTCTCTGTCATTGTCATATACAGCAATTTTTGTTGATGTAGAACCTGGATTTATTGCTAATATTCTTAACTCTGTCATACTTCCCCCTTACATCTTTGCAGCCATTAAAACACCTAATGCGATAGAGTTTAGTTTAGCTTCTTCACTATCTGCTCTTGATGTTAAAATAATCGGTGCTTTTGCGCCAACAATTACGCCTGCACTCTTAGCATTTGCTAAGAAACCTAACGTTTTATATAAGATGTTACCCGACTCAATATTTGGGCACATTAATATATCTGCTTTACCAGCAACTGGATGATCTATCCCTTTTAACTTTGCAGCTTCTTCTGATACTGCATTATCAAGAGCAAATGGTCCGCCAACTATGCAATTTGCTAATTCGCCACTTTCATTCATCTTAACAAGTTCACCAGCATCTACAGTTGCAGGCATTTTTGGATTTACCTTTTCCTTTGCACAGATAACTGCAACTTTAGGTTCTTCAATATCCAATCCATTAGCAACTTGTAAGCTGTTTTCAATAATTTGCTTCTTTTGCTCTAATGTTGGTGCAATATTCATAGCAGCATCTGTTACCAATAGTAGTCTAGGATAATTGATAACATCAAAAATCGCTACATGTGATAAAACACTACCTGTTCTTAAACCTGTTTCTTTGTTAAGAACTGCTTTTAAGATAATACTTGTATCTACTAAGCCCTTCATAACCATATGAGCTTTACCTGAAGAAACTAGCTCTACGGCTTTTAATGAAGCCTCTGCAAGATCCTTAATATCAATAATCTCATAATCACTTAATTCAATACCTTCTTCTTTTGCAATTGCTTCAATCTTTTCTTGATCGCCAACCAGAATCGCATTTACGATACCATTCTTTTTTGCATTATCAACAGCCTTTAAAACGTCATTATCTTGAGCACAAGCCACAGATACAGTTTTAGGACCACGTTCTTTTGCAATCTTTAATACATCTTCAAAACTTTTAATCATGATTCCACCTCATTTATTCGTTCTTATCCTACGATATATAATGCAAAACTGATGCCAACTTAAAAAATAAACTCTTCAAAACAAAAAAAATGCCTGTTCTATTGATATGACACCGTTTTCCCGATGTTTTATCAATAGCTATAGGCATTTCCTAATTATGTATTTGCAAAATATTGCACGCAAAATATTGCACAGTACTAATTTCGTGCAAAATCTTGCATCATTTTACTTCATTCTCATAAATCTTAACCGCTTCACCTGTTTCAACTCTTATAACACCTTCATTTAAAGCTATCATCTCATCTTCACCAGGTTTTACAATCACATCCGCAATGAAAGCTACACTTTCAGAAATTTTTGAAGTAATATATTCTGAATAAGCAACTCCACCAGTTAAAACAACAGCATCAACTTTCCCTTTTAGTACTGTAGCCATAGCACCAATTTCTTTAGAAATCTGATAAGCCATTGCCTCTAAAACAAGTTCTGCATTTTTATCACCTTCATCAACCATTTTTAAGGCTTCTCTTACATCATTAGTACCTAAATAGGCAACCATTCCACCTTTACCTCTTAAATAAGGTTTTAGTTCTTTAAAGCTAGCATACTTTCCTGAGAAACAAAGTTTTGCTAAATCACCTGATGGTAAACCACCTGTTCTCTCAGGAGAAAATGGTCCCATTTCATTGGCATTGTTAGCATCAATCATTTTGCCTTTCTTAAGAGGCACAACAGAGATACCACCTCCTAAATGAGCAATAACCATATTTAATTGATCCACAGTCGTATTCTTTTCGTTTGCAACTCTATGGGCAATTGCCTTAACATTTAGCGCATGTAGAAGTGATTTTCTCTTAATCTCTGGCATACCAGAAATTCTTGCAACATCCTCAAACTCATCAACTGCAACAGGATCAACAATGTATGATTCAACATTTGTCGAATCAGCAATAGCTCTAGCAATCAATCCACCTAAATTAGAAGCATGTTCACCTTGTATACCTATCTTTAGATCCTCAGCTAATGCATCAGTTACTTTATAAGTACCACTTGGCATTGGTTTTAATAACCCACCACGACCTACAACAGCTTTTAATTCGCTAAGCTGATAACCTTCTGAAGTTAACCACTCTACAATGATGTTCTTTCTATACTCAAACTGATCAGTAATCTTATCAAACTTATCTAAGTCTTCTGTTGAGTGTGATAAATTCTTCTGGATTTTGTTATCAACACCTTCAAAGATTGCTACTTTTGTAGAAGTTGAACCTGGGTTAATCGCCAAAATATACTTTCTCATATTGCCCCCTTATTCTTTTATTTTATGTTTGTTAAGTTTATAATATAGATTCCTTATTGAAATCTCTAACATTTCTGCTGTTTTAACTTTATTTCCATTATTAAGCTTCAAAACTTTTTCAATATATCTTTTTTCATAAAGATCCATTTTATCCTGCAAAGAAGACGCCTTAAACTTCTTTGAAATCTTTGTCTCTGGCATACTAATAGGCTCTAAATCATCAATCACAGGTAAATGACTCAATGTTATACTTCTTTCATTAAATCTCATATTAATCATTGCTCTAGCTATATAGTTTTCAAGTTCTCGGATATTTCCTGGCCAATCACTGGCCTCTATTATTTGCAAAGCTTCATCACTTAAATCTTTTACTGATCTACCAAACACCTGATTTTGTTTATGTAGAATACTCATAATCAATATCTTTATATCATCTTTGTGCTCTCTTAATGCTGGTGTTTTAATAGGAATCACGTTCAGTCTATAGTATAAATCTTTTCTAAAACTCTTATCTTCAATTGCCTTTTCTAAATCAACATTCGTTGCAGCAATTACTCGAACATCTACTGGAACAACTTTTGAGTCTCCCACTCTAACAACTTCTTTTTCTTGGAGAACCCTTAAAAGTTTGGCTTGAGTTGCTAAACTGATTTCACCAATTTCATCTAGAAAAATTGTACCACCATCAGCCATTTCAAAATAACCAGCTTTACCTGACTTTAAGGCTCCTGTAAAAGCTCCACCTGAGTATCCAAATAATTCACTTTCTAATATACCTTCATTAATAGCCATACAGTTTACTCGAACAAATTTTGAATGTTTTCTATCACTAGCATTGTGAATGGCATGAGCAAACAGTTCCTTCCCAGTACCTGACTCACCTTGTAAAAGTACTGTCGCAGGTGTATTAGCTGCTAGTTTTGCCTTTTCAATGGCATTTATAATAACAGGATTGTCTCCTTTTATATCCTCAAAGGTGTATTTTGCCTCAAGATTTCGTATAATTTGCTTAGCTTGATCGAGTTCTCTAGATAATCTTCTTGTTTCTGTAAAATCTTGTAGTACTGCAACACTCCCTTTTAGTTCGCCATTCTCATAAATAGGGGCTGCACTGACATACAAATCTCTACGACTTAAGCCGACATTAAATTTTAATCCTGTAACAGGCTTTTTCTTCCTTAGTACTTCTAAATGAATACTTTCCCCATCATCACCAAGATCAACAGTACTTAGTTTTCCTATAATATCTTCTTCATAATAACCTGTTAATCTAGAATAGGCAGGATTGATTAGAATCCCTCGTCCATTTTCATCAACAACAGATATTGCATCCTGTGTTGCATTAATGATTGCCTCAAGCATGGTACGCATTTGCTTAAGGTTTGTAATTTTCTCTGCAAGTCTTGCCACTTCACTAATATCTCTAAAAACAGCAATCGCACCAATAATATGACCTTCTTTATCTCTAACAGGCATTCTGTTAGTTATAATTTCGGTATTACCCAGTTGTTGCTTCTGATCCAGTTCCGCTTCACCTGAAACCATAATATGTGGTAAGCGAGTATTCTTGATAACATCAACTATTTTTTTCCCTAATACATCTTTAGCATAGAAATTAGTCAACTTTTCAGCTGCTTTATTATAGAGAGTAATTACACCTTCAATATCAACTGCAATCATTGCATCATGTGTTGAATCTAGTATCAATTCTAATTCACGTTTCATACCTCACCTGCTTTTCTATATTGTATCATCATCACTTATATGTTTACAAGATTTTTTTAAACGTTACACAAAAAGTTTAAATGCCAAAAACAACTGTTTTTGGCATCCATCTAATCTGTATCTTCTTCTATTATTTCTACTGCATCTATATCTATAACTTCTAATTCAATGTTACTAGGTATAATTTCGATACCATTAAAGTCATTATGCTTATTTAAAACAACTTCAGCATTAACTATGCCTACTTCAAAGTTCTCTGCATCAATATATAAAGTTAAATCATTTTTAGTTAAACTATTTGCAATACTCTCAAATGCAGATACACGCAGTAAGACTACACCTTCCAAATCAGACATATTCGTTCTTAGATTGCTTTCTTTATTTAGGAAAGTAATATCTGAATAATCGTATGTAAACTCTGTTGTGATTATTTCCTCAATTGTTACAGCAACTCTTACTTCATCTACATATTGATTCATGGTTATATCTTCAGGTACGTTCAGTTTTGTTGAAATTTCAAAACTACTACTAGCATCACTTAAGTTTACATCCATCGTTTCGATGAACTTGAGTGCATTAATAACTTCACGTTGCCCTCGAACATTAACAGTATCAGGTGTTACCTTTATATCAGTTAATCCATAACCTTCTTTAACAGTACCTACAGTACTTGGCTGAATAGTTACATCCAACAACTTAGAAACCGGAATATATACCGTAACATAATTCGTTTCAACTTCTACACCAGTAACAGTTTCACCATTTTTATCAATCGGTTCAACTGCAACTTCTTTTGTTATCCTAGTTGTATCGTTTGATATATTGATGATACCTCTTACACTATCCACTGAATTCACATATGACTCAGGACCTTTAATAAAAACTTGTTGAAGTGATAATGTCATTTCTTCCGCTAAATAACCTTCTGGTACCGTGCCCTGTTTAATTATTTTCACATCAATTGGTTGCCTGATAATTTCATCAATATCTAATGTAATATTTTCTTTCGAAATTGATTCAATCGATATATCTTCTATAGATACATTCTTATTTAAAATGATGGTTTGATTACCACTTGTTAAATCCCCAATATCTGCTGAGACTTCAACCTCTTGTTTGGTAATACTGTTCACTTCATTACGACGTCCTTTAAGTATGACATCTACGTTAAACTCACGTTCACCCATAATTTCGTAATTTCTAGCCTTTAATTCTTCAATTCCCATCAATTGCACTTGTACATCTTGTAGCGACCTTGTAATCTCTGGATTTACTTGATCCATTACAAAAATCCAAAAGACTATTGCAAATACCAATGAAAGGAGCTTTGGTGCAGTATTTCTAGAAAACTTACTCTTGTTGTAAATCTCCCTTATCCTTTTTAGCATTCGAGTTCCTCCATTTATCTACAAATGATGCTTTTTCCTCTAAAACAAAATTCTCCATTAAAATATCTCTTAAATCACTGGTATCTAAAAAACGATTAAGGTTCCCATCCATTGCGACAGATATTGCACCTGTTTCCTCAGAAACAACAACTACAAGGGCATCTGAATTTTCAATCATACCTAAAGCAGCTCTATGTCTTGTCCCAAGATCTCTACTCAAATCAGTCTTAATAGATAATGGTAAAAAACATCCAGCTGCCATAATCTTTTCCTTTTTTATTAAGATTGCACCGTCATGTAATGGTGCATTGTGTTCAAATATATTTGTAATCAAAAGTGCACTTATTTTTCCTTCAATTAAGGTTCCGGTATCAACAATCTCGTTTAAACCTGTATCACGTTCCATAACAATCAGTGCCCCAGTTTTTGTTCGCGATAAAGTTGATACAGCAGTTACAATTTCTTCAATATTATGTTTTAACTCTTCTTTAATTATTTCTGATATTGATACGGACAACCATCTAGTACGTCCAATATATTCAAGAGCTCGTCTAAGTTCAGGTTGAAAAACAACTAAAATAGCAAAAATACCAACTGTAAATGTATTCTCAAGAATATATTGAATCATATGCAATTGCAAGAACTTACTAATATTGAATACAGCTAATAGAACAATCAATCCTTTAATTAGTTGTTCTGCACGTGTTTCTCTTATTAACATCAATAATTTATAAAAAATTACTGCTACAATTACAATATCAATTAGATCTATAATCCGAAAATTCATAAACAATTTCATGACGTTTTCCATATATGCCACCTCTTTTAGTCTTTACTAAATATTATAGCATTTCTTACAAATTAGACTACTCTAATAAGACATTTCTAACAAAAATAATATGATTGTAATATAACAATCATATTATTCCTTCATTCTGTCTAAAATTGTAATAGCCAGCACAGATTCTAGCACTGGAATAACTCTTGGTACTATACATGGGTCATGTCGACCTTCTATAGATAAATCAACAGATTCTTTTGTACTGTAATTTACACTTTTTTGTGTTATGCCAATGGATGGTGTTGGTTTTACTGTAACTGTGAAATCAATTGGCATACCATTTGTAATACCACCTAAAATGCCACCGTTATAATTAGTACTCGTCTTAATTGATTTATCAAAATAGAAACAATCATTTGCAATCGATCCATTCATTCGTGAAAACTCTATTCCAGCTCCGAACTCTAATGCTTTAATTGCAGGTATTGAAAAAACAAGCTGAGACAACACACTTTCAAAAGACTCAAAATATGGATCGCCTAATCCTGCAGGAACATTGACAGCAAAACATCTCACCTTTCCTCCTACAGAATCTTTTTCTTTACGCGCCTTTAATATTTTTGATCGCATTTCATTTTTAATGTTTCCATTGAGTACAGGAAAATCAGTTTTCAGTAGATTAATTGTATCTTCGTTCAATCGCTCTAATTTATCATCATCACTAGTCCCAATTGAAGTAATCTGACTACCAATAACAATATTTTTGTCTTTCAAAATACTTTTTGCAACAGCACCAGCAAAAACAATTCCAGCTGTTAAACGTCCTGAAAAATGACCACCTCCTCTATAATCATGAAATTCTTCATATTTAATATTAGCAGTTAGATCAGCATGACCAGGTCTTAATCGTTCCTTCAAACCAGTATAGTCACGCGATCGTTGATTTGTGTTTTCAATGATCATTGTTAGAGGTGCACCTGTAGTATATCCATTAAACTCACCACTAATTATCTTAAATATATCATCTTCTTTTCGTTGAGTTTCTAAAAGACTTTTTCCAGGTTTTCTTCTATTAAGTTCAGATTGAATAAACTCCAAATCGAGCAAATGACCAGCCTTTATTCCTGTAATTGTAATACCTACACAACTACCATGCGACTCTCCAAATATTGATAAGCCCAATTTACTCTTCCATATGCCACTCATCGAATGTGCCTCCTAACAATCTAAAATGCTCAAAGAAATGTGGATATGATTTATTGATTGCGTCACATCCTTCAATATATACATCTTCTTCACATACCAAAGATGCTATTGCCATTGACATGACAATACGGTGATCATTCCATCCTTTAACATAACCACCTTTCAAAGATTTTTTCCCTCTAATAATTAAACCTTCCTCTAGCTCATCAATATCCGCTCCTAATTTATTGAGTTCCGTTGCGATAGCATTCAATCTATCACACTCCTTAATTCTTAATCTTTTGGCATTTATCACCTCAGTAGTACCAGGTGTTACAGCAGCTAACACAGTTAGTACCGGTATTATGTCAGGACACTGTGATGCATCAATAATCGTTGAATCCGTCTCACTTTTTTCTGCGCATATGTAATTATCACCAATCGTTAAACGACCGCCCATTCTCTTAATTATATCAACAACTTCTTTATCACCTTGTCCTGAATTAGGATTCATATCTAAGCATTTTATACTTCCACCAATTATTCCAGCAACAAGCCAAAATGCAACTTGAGAAAAGTCACCTTCTACTCTATAATCTCTCCCAACAAATGATTGTTTTCCTTTTATCATAAACGATTCATAGTTATTATTTAATATCTCAATTCCAAATGCTCTTAGCACATCAATTGTTAAATCAATATATCCCTTTGATTCTAGTTTAGAAGTTACTTTGATTTCTGAATCACCCTCTAATAAAGGTAATGTATATAATAGGCCAGTAATAAACTGAGAACTTATATCACCAGGTATTTCAAAAGATCCTGCTTTGATTGTTCCTTCAACTGTTAATGGCAAACGTCCATTATAATCGTATGAAATATTCTGCTGATTAAATATATCAAAGAACGGATCTAATGGTCTTGTAACAAGCTTTCCAGAGCCTTCAAATGTAACTTTTTCATTACTTAACATCGCAATTGGAATCATAAATCTAAGTGTTGAACCAGATTCATGACAATCAAATACTGAGTCACTACATTCTAGTGGAAAATTTGCTCCTTTAACAACATAATCATCCCCATCTTTAATAAATTTTGCACCTAATTGGGACATACATTGTGTTGTCGCAATTATATCTTGAGACTGTATTAAATTCTCAACTCTTCCTCCATTTGATAATCCTGATGCAATAATCGCTCTATGACTCAAGCTTTTTGATGGTGGTATTTGTATTTCACCAGTTAGTGACTGTCCACCTGAAATTTTCAAATTTAACATAAACCCTCCAAAATAAAATTCTTAAACCAATCAAAATCAACTGATTTAATAACTGCTACTCCTATCTCCTCAAGTAAAATAATATTTAATCTGTCTCTATCACTTTTTTTATCCAATTTAACAGCTTCCATTATTTGATCGATATCATAAAAGACAAAATGATCTAATTCGTATTTACTAAGTAGTCTCATACTTAACTCGTATTCTGATGCTGTTAACATATTAGTCGACAGCATTGCTTTCAAAATATAAACCATTCCCATCCCAACTGCTTCTCCGTGATTTAACTCAGAGTAATTGGTTATCTTTTCAATGGCATGACCAATTGTATGTCCAAAATTAAGTAGCATTCTTTCATTAGATTCTTTTTCATCTCTTTCAACAACTTGAGCCTTTATTTCCACACACCTTCTGATTATCGACACAAGCGTCTCATCGATCGAATCTACATTATATAACATCAATTTATCAAACAGTTCCTTATCTTCAATAAAGCCATATTTTATAACTTCTGCCATTCCAGATATGAACTCTCTCCTATTTAGAGTAGATAAAACATCCACATCAATATAAACTGCCTTTGGTTGATAAAAATTACCTACCAAATTCTTACCTTGTGGTAAATTTACTGCTACTTTTCCACCAACCGAGCTGTCAACTTGTGATAACAAAGTTGTTGGTACTTGAATAAAGTCTATTCCTCTTAAAAATGTTGCTGCAGCAAATCCTACCAAATCACCAATAACACCACCACCAAGTGCAATTACTAAATCGCTTCTTGTTAAATGATTTTCTATAAAGAATTGATACAACTTTTCTAATGTGGTTATTGATTTGCTCTTTTCTCCTGGCTCAACTACATATGATGCGTTGATTACATTTAACTCATCGAAACCATTTATAAGGATATCTAAATATAGTTCTGATACATTACTATCTGTAATTATAATGACCTTATGATAATTAAACTCATCATTAATCATATTAGAAATATTCTTTAGGTAGTCCTTACCAATAAAAATATTATATGAATTCTTATTTAAATCTAGTTTTACTTTCTGCATATTTATACACCTTTTATAATCTTTATCATCACAATATCCCATACTTAAAACTTCCTAATAACCATTGTATCATTAACTCTTTTTAATCACCAATTTTTCTAAGTGTTCTCACATTTATATATAGTTTGTATGCATTCATAACACTTGACTTCACTAGATCGAAAGCAAAATATATAAAAATTGATTTAATATTTTCTTAATCCTCTCAAAGATTAAAAACAGATCAAAAAAAGTAGATAATTTAAAACATAATTATACACAAATCAATCATGTTTTAAATGCTGATTCTTATCATATTCAATATATATGCAAATGTCAAGTCAAAAAAAACTTTAGTAAAAGCTATTGACTTTTAGTTTTATTGGTAATACAATTCTCAATAACAAAGCAATTTGAGGAGAAAAATTATGAATTCGAAAAAAACAATTATGAGACAATTAAATAATACGCTATCGTTAATTCAAGAATATTTTTTCTTTTTTTACTGGGGTTTCTTTTATTGGAGCGCTGGTCTATTTGCATTTGAATATTATGAGGGAAACTATCAAACCTAATGTTTTATGAGTTAAATTAAACCATTCAAGGAGTTTCCAATAAGGGAACTCCTTTTTATTTTATTAAAATTTATTATCGATATATTTATTCTATCCGTTTAATATTAAACAATCACTAATAAGGAGATTATCATGTTAGAAGTTATAGAAAATGAAGTGAAATTACCATCCTACAAGCTTGCCAGTAGAATTACACACCCAGATGATACAATCATACATCTAAAGAATACTAGTATAGGTGGACAAAACTTAACGGTTATCGCGGGTCCATGTGCAATTGAAAATGAATATCAGATGATTTCTACAGCTTTAGCTGTAAAAGCCTCTGGAGCAACAATATTACGTGGTGGTGCTTATAAACCAAGAACTTCTCCCTATAGCTTTCAAGGACTTGAGGAGGAAGGCTTAATTCTCTTAAAAAAGGCTGGAGAATTGACAGAATTGCCTACTGTTTCTGAAGTTATCTCAACAGAGACATTCGATGTCGTAGAAAAATATGTAGATATACTTCAAATAGGTGCTCGGAATATGCAAAACTTTCCACTCTTGAAACGAGCAGGAAAATCAAATAAACCAATTCTACTTAAACGAGGAATGTCTGCAACTATAGAAGAACTATTAATGGCTGCAGAATACATCATGAGTGAAGGGAATAAACAAATTATTCTTTGCGAAAGAGGGATTCGGACATTTGAAACATACACAAGAAACACATTAGATTTAAGTGCCGTATTAGCTCTAAAAGAGCTTTCTCACTTACCAGTTATTGTAGATCCAAGTCACGCTACTGGCAGGCATAACATGATTGAACCACTTTCAAAAGCTTCAATCATTATTGGTGCACATGGCCTTATGATAGAAGTACATTACCAACCGGAACTAGCACTTTGTGATGGTCCTCAATCACTAAGACCGGAATCATTTGAAAAAATGATGCAATCAATAAGGCAGTTAAGTACCATTGAGGGGCATGATATAAAACAATTGAAACAGACCAAATCATAGATTAAGAGTAGTAGACTCAACAAAAGATTATAGCGAGTCCGGTCAGGTGTAAGCGGATATCCAGAGTTGATTTGAATGGACTTATGAGAGCAAACTGAATTCAGTAGGGGCGCCGGGTTCTCCCGTTATAGAGATGACCAGTTGATAGATTGGAACAACACAATTAAGGTGGCATAACGAGTAATCGTCCTTTTTTAGGGGCGATTTTTTTTGGAGGTTTTTATGAATCAACAGCAGTTTAATCAATTATTTTGTAAGTACAGTCATGTACTTCAATATCAGAAAGTCAGTTACCATGGTACAGTAACAAATGCATTTCGACAATTACAATCCTACAATCCAACCTTTATAGTTGATAGGACACCAAATTATGAGAATATTAAAATTCTAGGTATTTGTGATTATTCAGAACACCATCATATTCATCAGTTAGATCAGGACTACAATCTCTATATCGGTGATTTACCTGAATACTTCGACTGTCAACTTGCTGCACTTCCTTTCTCTGATAATGACCCAATTCAAGTATTTACACCGAAAATACTTATCGTTATCAAAGAAGGTACTGCATTTATATGTCATAGAAGTACAAAAGAAGAATTCATGGTCGGCAAGGAACTTATCTTAAAAGTAGCGCACACTCTTATGCAGAATTTACATTCTAAATTGCCTCTAATTGATGAATCCTTAAAAATCCAATCAAACATGACCAAAAGCAATTACGATAAGATGTTCCAACAAGCTAAAAATCATTTAAATAACGGAGATATATTTCAAGTTGTTCTTTCACAAAAATTTATAGCAAACAGCACGATCCCTGGTATAGATGTATTTGAAAGAGCCTGCCAAGTAAACCCATCCCCTTATCAGATTTACATAGAGAAAGGAAGCTGTAGTATTATTTGTACCTCACCAGAACGACTTGTTAAGGTTGAAAACAATAAAATCGAGATTGTCCCAATAGCAGGAACAAGAGCAAGAAAATACGATGGAAAGGATGCTTTAAGAGCAAATGATTTACTAAATGATCCGAAGGAATTATCTGAACATCTAATGCTTGTTGACTTAGGAAGAAATGATGTTGGCAAAGTATCCACTCCTGGGAGTATTGTTGTTGATAACTATTGTCAGATTAAGTATTATCAACAAGTTATGCACCTTATTTCAAATATCAGTGGACAACTTCTATCTAGCAAAACAAAAATTGATGCGTTAGAATCAACCTTCCCTGCTGGAACTGTTTCAGGGGCACCTAAGAAAATGGCAAAAGAAATAATCCGTCATTTAGAACCTGAATCTAGAGGACTTTATGGAGGTGCTATTGCTATTTTTACTAAAGACAAGTTAGATGCCTGCATTGCTATTAGGACAATCACAAAGGTGGGCAGTAAATACACAGTTCAAGCAGGCAGTGGAATTGTCATTGAAGCTAACAGTAACAACGAGTATTTAGAAACGATCAATAAAGGACGCGCACTCATTGAAACACTTGCAAGTTTCTATAGTAAAGGAGCAATTTATGATTTTGATTATCGATAATTATGATTCATTCACCTACAATGTAAAGCAACTTATAGAAAGTATGTATCAGGATATAAAAGTTATATATAATGATACGCTAAGTATAAAAGAAATCATTGAGCTACAACCAAAAGCAATTGTTATTTCACCGGGACCATCTTCACCTAACCAAGCTGGAATTTGTCTTAAACTAATCAATGAGCTTCCCATAGATATTCCTATCTTGGGTATTTGCTTGGGATTACAGGTCATAGCACAAGCTTATGGTGCGAATATTAAACAAGCGGAGAAAATATATCATGGAAAAGTTGATGAAATAGAAACCAATAATACTAGATTATATTCTGGTGTCCCTAGAATAATATATGCAACACGCTATCATTCATTAATCATTGATACAGAATCCTTACCAAAGGAATTTACAGTAACTGGACGCTCATTAACAGACCAATCTATTATGAGCATACAACATAATACACGTCCAATATATGGTGTTCAATTTCACCCAGAATCATATATGACTGAATTTGGTGAGCAAATTATAAATAATTTCGTCAGTTTAATTAACTAAACAAGTATAACTAGTTGGTTAAGAGAACTTTCAACTTTAAATTTAGGAGGAAAAATGTATATAAATTTCTATCAACAACTTATTAATGGCCCTTTGGATGCTGAGTCATCTTATAAGTTAGCCGACTTCTTACTTTCAGATGCTACTGACATTGAGATTGCATCACTATTAACACTGCTCAACACACATCCATATACCGCTGACATACTATTTGGCTTTAGCCAAGCTTTAAAGAGTAAATCAAAAACAATTCCATATTCATCAAATAAGGTAATGGATGTTTGTGGAACTGGTGGAGATGGACACAATACTTTTAATATTTCTACAACAACAGCACTAATATTAAAGGAGTTTATTCCTATTGCGAAACATGGGAATAGCTCTATAACATCTAAATCCGGTAGTGCTGATGTATTAAAAGAGTTGAATATTACAATTAGTGAAGATGAAACTATTATAGCGACTGAATTACTAAATAACAATTTTTCATTTCTGTTTGCTCCTTATATGCATCCTGAAATGAAATACATTATGCAAATTAGAAAACAACTAAAGGTCCCTACTATATTTAATGTGATTGGCCCTTTATGCAATCCTATTAACCTCACTCATCAGGTTGTAGGTGTATATAATCAAGAGTTACTACTCCCTATGGCAAAGGTTTTATTACGTCAAGGACTCGTAAAAGCAGCAATTGTCTGTGGTCATAACAATATGGATGAACTCACAACAACAGGTATTAATCATATTGCTCTTATTGATCAAGGTAAAATAGATATGATAGTTCTTGATCCATCAAAATACGGTTTCAAAAGGTCTTCACTTGATGTCTTAAAAGGTGGCAGCGCTGTAGAGAATGCTGTAATTACGAACCAAATTCTAAATGGAGAACAAGGTCAAAAAACTGATATCGTTATCTTAAATGCAGCATTTGCACTATATATTGGTGAAGTAGTCGAAAGTATAGAAAATGGTATTCAACTAGTAACTGATTATCTTTATTCAAGTAGCCAAAAGGAGATTTTATGAATATTTTAAATAGAATCATAGAACACAAAATGATTGAAGTTTCAAAACTAAAACAAAGTACCATCCTAAATCAACCAATCAATGTATACAAATGTCGATCGCTCATCAATAACATTAAAAACTCAAGTTCTATAGCAATTATAGCTGAAATAAAAAAGGGATCTCCATCAAAAGGTTTGTTTGCCCCTAATTTGGATATAGTTTCACAAGCTAGGAGATTTGAAGAGTTAGACGCCTCATGTATTTCTGTATTAACGGATGAAAAATTCTTTTATGGTAGTCCTTGTTCTATTAAAACAATACGCAATCACACAAAACTTCCTATTTTATTCAAAGATTTTATTATTGATGAAATTCAAATAAAACAAGCGAAGTTATTAGGTGCTGATGTTGTATTACTTATAAAAAGAATTCTTTCAAAAGAAAAACTAAGAAGTCTAATATCCACTGCAAGGGAACTCAATTTAGAAGTTTTAGTTGAAGTACATACTAAAAAAGAATTTGATGAAATATCGGACTTAGATTTTAAACTCTGTGGTATTAATAATCGTTCGTTAAAGGATTTTTCAATAGATTTTACGACTGCACTTATATTGTGTGAATACATAAAAAAACATAATAAGCTTGTCATTACTGAAAGTGGCATCAAGTCCAAAAAGGATCTTTTATCATTAAGACCATTTGTTGATGGTGCACTCATTGGGGAAACACTTAGTATCAATCCTCAAGAACTTCAAAATTTTCATATTAGAAAGAAACCCATAGAAGTGAAAATATGTGGCATAACAGATTCTGAAACCGCGATATATTGTGATAGAAATTCAGTTGATTTTATAGGACTTGTTTTTGCCGAGTCCTCGAGAAAAATAAATATTGCACAGGCAAATAGGATTATCAAACATATCAAAACATCAAAAATTGTAGGTGTCTTTAAAGATCAAACAGAAAGTGAAATAAATTATATTTATAATAGCTGTAGTTTAGACTATGTTCAAGTACATGGCGATATTGATGAGGATCAACTTTTAATTAATTACAGCAATCTAATTAGAGCATTTGACTATGATTCTATTGGCCAGTCAAATGCAGATATTATTTTGATAGATAGTAAAGAACCTGGTAGTGGTCAATCTTTTCCTATTCCTCATTACAATGGCGATAAAAAAGTTATGCTAGCTGGTGGTATCAACTCCTCAAATGTAGCGTCTAGATCAAAAAAATCTGGTGCCTGTATTGTGGACTTAAGCAGTTCACTTGAAACTAATGGGGTTAAAGATTTCAATAAAATAAATGAATTTTTAGAAGCCATAGGAGGAATTTAAAAATGGAAAAATATTTTGGTAAATATGGAGGACAATTTGTATCAGAAGCACTCATCAGTCCTTTAAATCAACTTGAAAGTGATTTCATTAAGTGCATTAAAAATGATGAATTTATTAATGAATATCACACATTACTTCGAAACTATGTTGGTAGAGAAACACCACTATATTATGCATCACGTTTAACAGAATATTACAAAGGCCCAAGAATCTATTTGAAAAGAGAGGACTTAAATCATACAGGTGCCCATAAAATCAACAATGCTCTTGGACAAGCACTTATTGCGAAATACCAGAATAAGAAACATATCATTGCTGAAACAGGTGCTGGACAGCATGGAGTGGCAACTGCCACTGCTTGTGCTCTTCTAAATATGAAGTGTACTGTATTTATGGGAGCAGTTGATGTTAAAAGACAACAATCCAACGTTAAAAAAATGCAACTCCTTGGAGCAAGAGTCATTTCTGTAGATTCTGGTAGCTGTGTTTTAAAAGATGCAACCAATGAAGCCATCCGTTATTGGATTAATAATCAAAGTGATACATTTTATATTATCGGTTCTGCAATTGGACCACATCCATACCCTTCTATAGTTCAGTATTTTCAAAGTATCATTGGAAAAGAAACTAAAGAGCAATTTCAATTATTACATCAGAATTTGCCAACTAAGATCATGGCTTGCATCGGAGGCGGAAGTAATGCAATTGGAATGTTCCATGAATTCCTTAATAGTAAATGTGAGTTGATTGGTGTAGAAGCTGCTGGTAAAGGCTTGAACTCATCAGAAACAGCTGCTACTTTGACTCTTGGAAATGTAGGCGTGTTACATGGTTCATATATGTACCTTTTACAAGATACATATGGAAATATTCAGGAAGCATATTCCATATCAGCTGGACTTGATTATCCTGGTATTGGACCTCAACACTCTCATCTAAAAGATATTAGCCGAGTGAGATACGAATCAATAACAGACGAAGAAGCCATAACAGCCTTCAAGCTATTAAGTAAACTGGAGGGAATTATTCCCGCTCTTGAGAGTGCACATGCACTTGCACAAATTAATAAGGAAGTAATCGGTATGTCAGCATCGGATTCTATAGTCGTTTGTCTTTCTGGTCGAGGTGATAAGGACATGGATACGTTACTAAAGGAGAATCAAATATGCTCATAAATAACTTAAAAGAAAATCCCATCATCCCATTCATAATGACTGGTGATGATACAATAGAAAAAACACTTGAAAACATTGAATTTTATATTCAAAATGGTATAAAGACTATCGAAATAGGTGTACCTTTTTCTGATCCTACCGCAGATGGTCCTATTATACAAGCAGCATCATTAAGAGCACTTAATAATTCTGCTAATATCATCGATTCACTTCGTATTATTAGGCAAGTAAAAGATTTGTATCCACATATAAAAGTTTATTTAATGTCCTATCTTAATCCTGTTTTAAAATGCTGTAATGATCAATTAATAGCATCTAAAGTTGATGGATTAATTATTCCAGATATGCCAATAGAAGAGTACTCCTCACTAAATTGTGTTCTCCCTATTATTGGTTTGATTCCAGTAGGCACCGCAAAGGAACGAGTAGAAAGAATCTGTAATGTCACAGGCGAGTTTGTCTATTTAGTATCCAATATTGGGACTACAGGATCTGCTAATATCGATGCTGATATGATCCATCAAACCCTGGCTACAATTAGGGGCTATACAGATTTACCTGTAGCTATTGGATTTGGTATCAATAGTATAGACAAAATTAATCATTTTAAAAACGATTTTGATGGTATTGTCATTGGTAGCTATTTCATTGAATTATGTCACTCTAATAATATGAAGTTAATATCAGATGTAATCGCAAAAACTGTTATTTAAATAACAGTTTTTGACTTTTAAAAGAAATTGCTATCTATTCCATACTAGACATATTTCTCACTAAGTTCACATAAGCTTCTTCCAAATATCTTGTAGGTGTCCCATACTAGAAGGTAGTCATATCCAATCTTACTTTTACGCTAGTTACTACTGCATTGAGTATACGGATATCTCAAGCAAATAATCTATTTTTGAAATAGATCTATTATGTTCTATTACTTCCGTTATAAAATCAAAAACAAAAAAAAACTGTTATAGAATAACAGTTAAACTTGGTGCCCAAGGGCGGAATCGAACCACCGACACAGGGATTTTCAGTCCCTTGCTCTACCGACTGAGCTACTTGGGCATAAATGGCGGAGAGGGTGGGATTCGAACCCACGTGGGCTTGCACCCTAA
>Ga0209379_10000034_pt1 | contig 246739 bp, 199 predicted proteins | sample tdDd001_FD_187124 | JGI IMG/M metagenome (GOLD analysis project Ga0209379, IMG submission 187124) | Marine sediment microbial communities from the Atlantic coast under amendment with organic carbon and nitrate - tdDd00.1 (SPAdes)... | ecosystem: Environmental > Aquatic > Marine > Coastal >... | reverse complement strand
TTTTAAGATTTAAATCCTTTCGAAAGCCTCATAGATACTAGTGCTCCAAAGAATCGCTATCCCTATCAAAAGCGGCTGCAAAGATAAATGAATTACTTCTACAATTCCAAATGCTTTTGAAAAAAAATTTAAAAAATTTCAAAACGAAAAAACATCATGCAAAATCGTGGCAAAACCACCCTCTTTCATCATGTTTTTCCTATCGCCATACCGTTGTAAAGCGGGTGCAAAGATAACGCATACTTTCCCAGATTTCCAAATCAAAACCTCAAGTTTTTTCGCAAAAAGAAATAGCTGCCTGAAAATCAGTAGCTATTTTTTTATGTGGAAAGGGAAAAACAAATTACAAAATTTAGATGAGAAAGTCCAACTTAATTTTGAAGATTTTTTCGCATCACCTTTCTTTCCAAATCAAAGGACAGGTTTGGCAATTGTTTCTCAAGGATTTCCATCCCGGAAATGGTTTTTTGAATAAACTTTTGATGCGATTCAGAATCTGGATTAAAAGGACGATGTTCCGCAGCTGAAATCATTTTTCTAATTTTCTTCATGTAATCCACAGTCTCTTTCCCCATGAAAACATCAGAAAATCGTGACCAAATATAATTTACCGAAGTCGAATTCATATGAATCATGTCTTCATGATAAAATCGATAATCTCTCAATTCATCCATCACAATCTCGTAAGAAGGAAAATAGCTAACATGATCGAATAGTTGCACCAGCTGATCAACCGCCAAGAGCAAGGTTGACTTACTTAATTGATTTCCGTGGGCTCCATCTTTCCAGTGCCGAATTGGGCTTACAGTAAAAACAATTTTCAGGTGAGGGTTAAAAAGAGATAAGGATAAAATTAAATCTTTATAAAATCGAACAATTTCATCTACTTCCAGACGATATCGATTAAACGATTTGGCCGACTGCTTATGACAATTGGATACAACTTTACCCGAATCGATTAATTCATAAACCCAAGAAGTACCGAATGTAATGAATAAAACATCGGCGGTAGCCAAATCTAATGAAGCAGATTGCATGGCTGTATTAATACTTTTCAAACATTCTTCGGAAGATATTGATGAAAAACTTCCATGGTGAGAATAGCTAAAGTATAAATCATTTGCAAAATTCAGATCATCTTCGGTAAATTCCTTATTGTCGATCAACAACTGGATACTATTACCTACACTAATTGGGTTGTAGATTACTCCAAATGAATTTACAGTTGTGTTGAATTTATTTTGAACCAGTAAATTTCCAACATTTTCAACAAAACACGAACCCAACATTAAAATTTTAGAGTGATAGGAAATTTTAAAATCTGATTCAGGTATTTCTACAATTGTTCTGAATTGATCCATGATATCTTTATTTCTTCAGCAGTTTATATATCCAATCGCAAATGTATTCTAAAACTTCGTTATTAAAAGGTTCATTGTGCAATTCATGATAGCCTTTCTTCCATAATTTAAAGGTACAGTTTTCCTGATTTTTATCTGCAAAAATTTTGCTTGCCTTAGAGTTGGTAATTTCATCTTCATCGCCATGAATTAACAACAATGGCTTATTAATATTTTCAACGGAATTGTATACAAAATAACCAGCATCATACGCTTCCACAAACAAACGAAAGGATACCCAATGATGAACCAACTCATCTTCATCGTATTGGCGACAAACCTCTGAATTGTGAGAAAGCAAACTTGAATCAAATTTTGTCTTGATACTAATTTTCGGAATCAGGCGATTCAAAAATCTCAACAATGGAATCACTATTTTGGGTGGAGAAGCTTGAGAAATGATCCAGGGTGAAGTGGAAATAACCCCAACATATTTGTTATTTCTTTTTAGCAGATGGTTCAAAACCTCACCTCCTCCCATGCTATGTCCGTATAATATAAGTGGCAAGTCTGGATATTTCTCTTCCGCTTTATGCAAAACCAAATCAATATCATTCAAGAAATCATTATAGGAAGAAATTACACCTCTTTTTCCTTCTGATAAGCCATGACCTCTCTGATCGAAAGTTAAAAGTGCAAACCCCTTACTCACAAACCTTTCCACCCAATGCTGATACCTGGAACTATGTTCACCAATACCATGTACCAAAACAATAATAGCTTTTGTATCCTCATCGGGTAGGAATTCCTGTGCAAAAAGTTGAGTATTATCGAAAGCTTGTAGCTGATGTATATTATGCTGCATTGAGAAACTGTTTTAAATTGACACATAAAAGTAAGAAAAAAACAAATTCAAACCGTTTCTAAGCATATCATACCAATTGGACCATAAGCAGATTTATGAAAATAATGTATAGAAAACACAATAGTCCATAAAGTTTTACGATTATTTGAATCATATAATCGTATCATCCGTACAGATGCATGAAAGTAATTTTCATATAATGATATGAATCGTATAGGAGTATAAATATAATGCTTGTATTATAATATGGCCCGTATAGGAGTGTGAAAATAACGTTTATATCATGATGTGCTCCGTACAGAGGCATGAAAATAATGATTATAAAATACCATGCATCAATATTATACCATTACAAAACAAAGTTATTCCCCCTTTAAAAAATCAAGATTTCTCTTTATTCCTTTAAATTTTGTTCTCTTGACCGCTGAATTTCGAAATATTTCTCCGAATTTATGAGCATCCATATCCTGCCAATCTTCTTTTGACATGCTTAGCAAATCAGGATTTGGATCAAACTCAGTAACATTATGAGCTTTTGACATTCTGTTCCAAGGACAAACATCCTGACAGATATCGCAGCCAAACACTCTGTTTTCAAATTTTCCTTTTGCCTCTTCCGGAATATCTCCTTTTAATTCGATGGTATAATAAGAAATGCATTTGCTTCCATTCACAACATATGGCTCTGTGATTGCTCCGGTTGGACAAGATCGAACGCATCTATTGCACCCTCCACAAAAATCAGCGTAAGCAGGTTTTTCATATTCCAGCTCCATATCCAAAAACAATTCTCCCAGGAAAAGAAAGGAACCAATTTTTCGGTTAATCAGCAATGAATTTTTCCCAATCCATCCTAAACCAGCTCTTTTTGCCCAAGCATGTTCTAAAACTGGAGCCGAATCAACAAATGCACGTCCCGAAACCTCTCCGATTTCCGTATTGATGTATTCAAACAACTGATTTAATCTGTCCTTTAGTACAAAATGATAATCTTTACCGTAAGCATATTTTGCAATTACTGGTGCTTCCGGATCTTTTTGTTGCTCTTTCGGGAAATAATTTAAGCCAACTACAACAATAGACTTTGTATTTTCAACCAACAATCGCGGATCCAAACGCTTTTCGACATTGTTGGCCATGTATCCCATTTCGCCATGGTAGCCTTTATCCAACCATGAAAGAAAATTTTCTTTTTCATCCTCCAAAAAATCAGCCTTTACAATCCCACACAAATCCAATCCAAATTCTTTTGCCTTGGATTTTATAAGATTTGATTTTGCTGTAAGAGTTAGATTCAATGGTTTAGATTTGGAGAGACAAAGCAGTACTTTGTCTTTACATTACATTTTAATATATGCATAAATACAAAAAAGGACTGTAGAAACAGTCCTTTTGAAAATATTTTAAAGAAAACCCAGTTCAAGTTTTGCTTCTTCAGTCATCATATCCTTATCCCACGGTGGATCGAATGTAAGAACAACAGTAACATCTTCGATCATTGGCAAAGCTTTAATTTTATCATTTACCTCTTCCAAAATCTGATCAGCCATTGGACAGTTAGGAGCAGTAAGAGTCATCAATACCTTCACCTCATCTTCTTCATAGAAATCGATCTCATAAATTAATCCCAGGTCGTAGATATTTACCGGGATCTCCGGATCGTAAATGGTTTTTAAAACCTCAACGATTATTCCTTCTGTTTCCTTTTTTCCCATCTTGTATTTTATTTTACATGATTGAAAGCAATTCCGTACATCTTAATTTGCTTCACCATTGATACCAAACCATTTGATCTGGTTGGTGAAAGATGCTGTTTCAAACCAATTTCATCAATAAAGTTCAAATCAGCATTCATGATATCCTCAGGTGTTTGGTTATTGAATACACGAATTAACAAAGCTGCAATCCCTTTTACGATAATTGCATCACTATCCGCTTCAAGCTTCACTTTTCCTTCTTCCAAACTTGCATTAAACCAAACTTTCGATTGACAACCTTTAATAAGGTTCTGATCTGTTTGATACTGTTCTTCCAATCCTTGTAAATCGGTTCCCAACTCGATTAGATATGCATATTTGTCCATCCAATCTTCAAATCCTGCAAATTCTTCAATAATTTCTTCCTGAATCTCGTTTATTGTCATCTCTCTAATAATACTTAAGCAAAGAGTTGTTACTTATTCCTCTTTTGATTTTGATGGCACTAATGTACAAACATTTTGCAAACTTTTAGGATACCATTATAAAGGGCGTCGATTTCTTCCTTTGTATTATAAAAAGAAAAGGATGCGCGAACGGTTCCGTCGATTCCAAAGTGTTGCATTATCGGTTCTGTACAATGTGTTCCTGTTCGAACCGCAATTCCCATCTGATCTAAAAGCATTCCCATGTCGTAGAAATGAATTCCATCAACCAGGAAAGAAATTACAGATGTTTTGTGCTCGGCAGTTCCATATATTTTTAAGCCATCGATGCTTGATAACTTTTCGGTAGCATAGGCCAAAAGCTCCTGCTCGTATGCATCAATATTCTCAAGACCAATATTTTCTACATATTCAATTGCAGCGCCTAAACCAATTGCATCTATATAATTAGGAGTTCCCGCTTCAAACTTAAATGGCAATTCATTGTAAGTAGTTCCCGTAAAGCGAACCTCCTTAATCATTTCACCACCACCTTGCCATGGAGGCATCTCGTTTAGCAAATCTTCCTTACCATACAAAACACCAATACCGGTTGGACCATACAATTTATGACCAGAAAAAACCAAGAAATCAACATCCCATTCCTGAACATCAATTTTCAAATGCTGTACCGACTGAGCTGCATCTACCAGAACCTTAACTCCTCTGGCATGAGCGATATCGATAATTTTCTGGATTGGATTAATGGTTCCCAATGAATTTGAGATGTGATTTACAGCAACAATCTTTGTTCTATCAGTAATCAATCCATCCAGCTGATCTACCAAAAGCTCTCCATTATCATTAAAAGGAATTACTTTCAGAACTGCTTTTTTCTTCTCACAAACCAATTGCCAAGGTACAATGTTTGAATGATGTTCCATTTCCGAAACGATCACCTCATCGCCTTCGCCAATATATCTTTCAGCAAAAGAATTGGCAACAAGATTAATCGATTCAGTTGTACCTCTTGTGAAAATAATTTCGTGAAGATGTTCCGCATTAATGAAATTCTGTACAATCTTTCTTGCATTCTCATTCCCATCGGTAGATTTGTTACTTAAGTAATGTACTCCACGATGAATATTTGAATTGTACTTGTAATAATACTTCACCATTTCATCAATCACCTGTGTAGGTTTTTGAGAGGTTGCAGCATTATCGAAGTACACAAGATCTTTGCCATGTACTTTTTCCTGAAGTATTGGAAAATCTTTACGTATTTTATTTATGTCCAGCGTCATTGTATATTATTATATGGTAGAGACGTAGCAATGCTACGTCTTTACAATATCATGATCTATTTTAGTGATTACAAGCTATTGCGCAAGTATTACATTTCGAGATTTCGCCACGTAATCTTTTGTCAACCAATTCGTCGATTCTTTCTTTCAAAGGCTCAACCCTGATTTTCTCGATAATTTCGTGAGCAAAAGCAAACATCAACATCTGACGAGCTTCTTTCTCATCAATACCTCTTGCACGCAAATAGAACAAAGCATCCTCATCCATTTGTCCTACGGTTGCTCCGTGACTACATTTCACATCATCAGCGTCAATTACCAATTGTGGTTTGGTGTTGATCACCGCATCGTTTGAAAGCAACAAGTTGTTGTTCGACTGGTAAGCCTGAGTTTGCTGAGCATCTCTTCTTACGAAAATTCTACCAGCAAAAGCACCAGAAGCCTGATCGTCCATCACACCTTTAAAGTGCTCATTACTCAAACAATTTGGCTTAGCGTGATCAATCGAAGTAAAGTTATCTACATGCTGATCGCGATCCATCAAATACATACCAAAAGTATTGTTCTCGCAATGCTCCTCATCTAAAATTACATGATGATTGTTGCGAATTGTTCCTCCGTATAGAGAAATAGTATTCGACAATACATTTGAATTGCTTTCCTGACGAATATAGGTTGAATTCAAAATCACAGAATTTAAATGCTGATTTTGCAAAGTATACAAATCGAAGATCGCATTTCTTGCAACATTTACCTCTGTAACCGAATTCGTTAAATATTTATGGTGAGTTAAAGTATGATCACAAACAATAATTTTTGCCTGTGCATTTTCTTCAACTACAATTAAGTTTCTTTGCGTAGCCATTAGGTCACGATCCGAACGAAGCAAGTTTACAACCTGAATCGGTTTTTCGATCACAACACCTTTTGGCACATAAATGAAAAAACCATCTTTTGCCAATGAAGTATTTAATGCAACAATACCATCCTCGTCGGTTTTGGCATATTTGCCATAGTGTGCATTAAATATTTCCGGATATTTTTCTGCAGCTTCCTGAACACCACAAACAATTACTCCTTTTGGCAATTCAGTTAACTCTTTATTGTTTCCGTAGTACCAACCATTTGTTAACAATACCATATTGGTATCCAGTTCAGGCACATCACACTGGAAAATCTCATTCAAATCAACATCAACATTCTGATATTTAAGATTTACATTGTATGGATGATCGAAAGCTGGAATCAAGTTGGTATACTTGTAATTCTCGTTGGCACGAGTAGGCACGCCTAATTTTGAGAAATCCTGAAATGCATTCTTGCGAGTTTCGTTCATAACATCTGACGAACCTTCTAACAACAATTCATTTCCTTGATTAAACAAATCAGCGAAATCCTTATTTATTGTATTAATATCGGCCATTTTTTTTTAGATATTAGATTTGAGATATGAGAATTGAGACAATTCCCTCTTCTTCTCCGATCTCTTAACTATCAACTATTTTCCGTTCTCTTCTTTAATCCAGTCGTATCCTTTTTCTTCCAGTTCAAGAGCCAACTCTTTACCTGCAGTTTTTACAATACGTCCGTTATACAATACATGAACAACATCAGGTACAATATAATCAAGCAAACGCTGATAGTGAGTAATTACAATTGTTGCATTATCGCGAGTCTTCAATTTGTTCACACCATTTGCAACAACACGTAAAGCATCGATATCCAAACCTGAATCGGTTTCATCCAAAACAGCTAATTTTGGTTCAAGCATTGCCATCTGGAAAATCTCATTCTTCTTTTTCTCTCCTCCTGAGAAACCTTCGTTAACCGAACGGTTCGTCAATTTCGAGTCAATTTCAACCAATGATTTTTTCTCGCGCATTAATTTTAGGAAATCAGAAGCTGACAACGGATCCAATCCTTTGTATTTTCGATGCTCATTAACAGCAGTCTTCATAAAGTTTACAGTAGAAACTCCAGGAATTTCGATTGGATATTGGAATCCTAAGAAAATACCTTCTTTAGCACGATCTTCTGGCTCCATATCTAAAAGGTCTTTTCCTTGGAAAATAACCTCTCCTTCTGTAACATTATACAAATCTCTACCTGCCAATACTGAAGCAAGAGTACTCTTACCAGCACCATTAGGTCCCATAATTGCGTGAACTTCGCCTGGCTTAACATCCAGATTAATTCCTTTAAGGATATCTTTTCCTTCGATGGAAACGTGTAAATTCTTAATGCTTAACATCTCTATATTTAGCTTTTTGCCTACTAAAAGGCCAATTACTACTTCATTAATTTACCAGTTACATATTCACTGGCAGAAAGGCTACTCGCAATAGCAAATAGTCTGTATATATTATCCTACAGAGCCTTCAAGACTGATCTGAAGCAATTTTTGTGCTTCAACAGCAAACTCCATTGGCATTTTGTTGATTACCTCTTTTGCATATCCGTTTACAATCAAACCAATTGCATCTTCGGTATTGATACCACGTTGGTTACAATAGAAAATCTGGTCTTCACCAATTTTCGAAGTTGTAGCCTCATGCTCAACCTTTGCAGATTGATTACCAATTTCAAGATATGGGAAAGTATGTGCACCACATTTATCGCCCAATAGCAACGAATCGCACTGCGAGAAGTTACGAGCACCTTCACAGTTTTTAGAAACCTTCACCAATCCACGATAAGAGTTGTTACTCTTACCTGCCGAAATCCCTTTCGAGATAATGGTAGACTTGGTATTGTTACCAATGTGAATCATTTTAGTACCTGTATCGGCCTGCTGGTGATTGTTGGTTACCGCAACCGAATAAAATTCACTTGAAGAACCATCACCTTTTAAAATGGTTGAAGGATACTTCCAAGTTACAGCTGATCCAGTCTCCACCTGAGCCCACATCAATTTAGAGTTAACCCCTTCGCAAATACCACGTTTGGTTACAAAATTGTAAATACCACCTTTACCGTTTTTATCACCAGGATACCAGTTCTGAACCGTTGAGTATTTCACCTCTGCATTATCTTTCACAATAATTTCAACGATAGCAGCGTGTAACTGATTCTCGTCACGCATAGGAGCAGTACATCCTTCAAGGTAACTTACGTATGATTCCTCTTCACAAACAATCAAAGTTCTCTCGAACTGACCCGTATTTTCAGCATTGATACGGAAGTAAGTTGACAATTCCATTGGACAACGAACACCCTTAGGAATGTATACAAACGAACCATCAGAGAATACAGCCGAGTTTAAAGCTGCAAAAAAGTTATCCTGAATTGGAACAACGGTTCCCATGTATTCTTGAATCAAGTCTGGATGATCTTGAACAGCTTCGCTAAAAGAACAGAAAATAATTCCTTTTTCCGCCAAAGCTTCTTTAAAGGTTGTTTTCACCGATGAAGAGTCCATTACAACATCCACCGCAACATTCGCAAGTATCTTTTGCTCATCCAAAGGAATACCAAGCTTATCGAAAGTAGCTCTAATTTCCGGATCAACATCGTCCATACTCTCCAATTTTGCTTTTTGCTTAGGAGTAGAATAGTAAATGATATCCTGATAATCGATCTCAGGAATATCCAGATATGCCCACTCTGGCATTTTCATTGTTTTCCAATGACGATATGCTTTCAATCTGAAATCAAGCATAAACTTAGGCTCTTTCTTTTTAGCCGAAATCATGCGAATGACATCTTCATTCAGACCTTTACCGATGTCATCGTTCTCAATGTCGGTTACAAAGCCATATTTGTATTCGCTCTCGGTAACCTCATTCAATATTTTATCTTGTTCTTCTTTCGCCATAATACCAAAATATTAGATCCTGACCGATTTCATTCGCTTACGCGGAATTAGCAGTGGTTACATATCAGTAAGATTCAATTTTCTCCTCGAAGCTATTCTTTGTTAGGTCTTAAAAAAAACCTGCAGTTTCTGCAAAGCAAATAAGAATTTGTGATACATCCCCCTCAAGCCCTTCTGAAATCAAGTGCAAATATAAGAAAGTATTTAAATATCTTACTGATATGCTGCAATAAAATACTTCCAAGTCCTTATTAACTGAAACGTAAAAAAATGGGATTGGATACGTTTGCGAAATAGAATTATTCTGAACCCATTTTTCAACTTTTCAATAAAAACACCTTTAAATAATCAAACCAATCCTATTCAAGCATTCAATGATTTAAGCAAATACTGGATTTAAATTTACATAGTGATTGTCCTCGTATTTTAACACCCTACAAATCCAACTTGACAAATGAATATATTTCATTCATCAATAAGTTATGAAAACAGGGTTACCTTTTCATGTTTGCAGGAATTAATAAATATAAACCAATTAATAGGGACCCTTTTATGACTTACGAAACCACACTTACCCGAGAAAAGTATTTGAAAGAATTAATTCAAGTCGAAAGTACTGGCACTCCAGAACAATTAGCAGTTAAACTAAATACATCTGTAAGCACAGTTTACAGGATGATTAGAACACTAAAAAGCTTAGGCGAACCCATTGATTACTCAAAAGTAAGACAAACGTATTATTTTAAATAAGCAGATAACACAAGATTGACATCTTAAATCTTACAATCTATAAAATAGACTTAATAAAAATTGACAAACTGTCATTATGTGATAGTTTATTTAGATAGATTAACTTTCGAGCTTATCCAAATACACACAAACAACTCGAGTCCAAAATATTACAAATGGAAATTTGGGCTATCCTAGGGCTATTTTAGTATTAACATTTTAATTTGTAGAAAATGAATGAATTGAGTTTTGAACAAATGGAAAATATTCAGGCTGGGATATCTGCCAAAGAGTATTGTAAAACTGTCCGTATGATCTACGAAAGCAATCCAGATGAAAGACACTCCGAAGGTTTAACTTACGCTATGCAACTTTGTCATTCTTTAGGACATTAAACCTCCTGTAAAATATCTGAATTTTTAACAATTCAGATATTTTTTTATCGACCTTATTTGTTTTAGCAAATACTCATTCATTATATAACACCCTACATCCTCATTGAAAAGGTCAAATAACATATTAAAGCACTTCTCGATTCATTTTTAGGTTCTAAACTGATCAAAAGTATATACTGGTAAAATCAAGAGATTATTCTAATATTGAACAGATCCGCAATTAGGAACAAGTTAACAAAACAAAAATGACATTCTAACTTTCACCTTATTTAGAATTACATTTCTAATGAATAATAATTATTCCATCATTGTCAATGGAATAACAGAATCTCAACCTCTCTCACTTAAGCAATATAGACTTAATAAAAATAAGCAAACTATCATATAGTGACAGTTTGCTTATATAAATTGGTTCACGAGTTCATTCAAATGTGCACATGAAAAAACTCAAGTCCAATGTCTCATGCGAAGAGATTAGGGCAAAATTAAAGTTATTTTATTATTAACACTTAAAATTTTGACAAAATGAAAGAATTGAATTTTGAACAAATGGAAAAACTACAAGGTGGTGTTCCTGCAAAAGAGTACTGTGATACCATTCAAATGATTTACGATCACAATGAAGATCAGCGAGATACAGAAGGAATGGAATTTGCAATATCACTATGTAATGGATTAGGTCACCCTATTCAAGGCTAACATCATACAACTAGGGCTTTGTATAAGCCCTAGTTACATACAAAGAAACTTTCCATATAGACCATCTATTAAAATTTATGCCTCAAAAACTCTTATCATTACTTGTTTTTTTAATAATTATAAACCAAGCCTGTTTTTCACAAAAAAGACAAATAATAAAAGGTAATATTACATGTTTGTGTGATTCGGCTACCATTCCCTATGCTCATATAGGAATATGGGGAAAAGGTATAGGAACTATCTCCAACATTAACGGAGACTTCGAATTAAAAGGTCAGCTTAACCTTGAGAAAGACTCCCTAATGGTATCGCATATTGAGTATGAAAAAAAACTGATTCCTTTAAATGAACTTGTTTCTGATACCATCCACATCCACCTTAAAAAAAGTGAATATCAATTAGGTGAAGTTATTGTACTACCCGATGAAAAAATAAATGAGATTTTTAAACATGTCATTAAAAACTTAAAAATCAATTATCCAGATAAACTGTATCAATGTGAAGCATTCTATAGGGAAGTACAATATGAAGTCAAATCTAAAACAAATACCCGACTAATAGAAGCTGCTATAAATATTCAGGATGGCAAGATTACTTCTCCCAGATCTAAAATAAAGTGCAGTGTATTACAACTTCGTAAATCAAAAAATTACACACAAGAACACTGGGGCTCTAAACTAATGAGCAAGTTATTTATAAATTACAACCAGCTGTATTATTTACTCAGGGGCAACCCAACACGATGCTACAAAGAACTACTCCCCAAGACAGACATATATTGTAACCCGATTCAGTGGGCATCTGAAAATAAAAAGGGAACTTTAAGCTTGAAATGCTTAATCAAAAAGAAAGATCAGGAAATTTATGTATTTCAATATGATGTAGGACCTGAACTCAGGTTCAACTTTTACATCAACAAATCAGATTATGCCATCTTACAATTTGATCACGAATTAAGAAATATTCAAAAGCAGTCGTATCACTTTACAAAAATTGATGATAAATATTTCCCATCTTTTTTTAAATCTGAAAATATCCAAAGCGTTTTAAAAGACTCAAAAGGACTTGGAATGACAATAAGTTCATTAAGTTTTGTGAATCACAATCCAAATCGAAAGAATTTTAAACGTTTGCGTTCAAAACACGTGGCAATTAAGGATCTTGAACTTTACGATCTGAAAATGGAATACGATGAAAATTTCTGGTCTTGTTACAACATATTATTAGACGAACCTATAGACCCAAAAATAATTTCAGATTTAGAACATGATAAATCCTTAAAAACTCAATTTAAGGAAAATTCAAATCTATAAACTCAATTCATTAACCATTAACTCTATGAGTAATAAACTTTTTATATGCCTTGTTTTAATATTGCTATGCAAGCATGCATACATGCAAAACATTCAAACCATAAAAGGTCAATTATCCTGTGAAAATGACACAATTTCCATTTCCTATGCACATGTAGGAATACCAGGAACAGGCATAGGCACAGTTTCTAATATTAATGGAAATTTCGAATTAAAGGGTGCGTTTAACCTTGAGAAGGACACCTTAATGATATCGCATATTGAATATGAAAAAAAAATGATCCCTTTAAATGAGCTTACAGCTGATACCAATTACATAAAACTGGCAAGAAATGAATATTTGTTAGCTGATGTAATTGTTTTACCTGACGATAAGAAAAAGGAAATCTTTAAAAAAGTAATTAAAAATTTAAAAAACAACTACCCTGATAAATTGTATCAATGCGAAGCATTCTACAGAGAAACACAATACCAACAAAGAACAAAAAAACACTGCAGATTAATAGAAGCGGCTGTAAATATTCAGGATGGAAAGGTAACAGCTCCTCTTTCAAAAATAAAATGTAGCTTACTACAATTTCGTAAATCCGATAATTTTACAGAAGAACATTGGGGTTCAAAACTATTAAAAAAAATGCTTGATCTTTCCCCTAACCACCTACACCTCTTGCTAGTTGGAAATCCTGTTCGATACTATAAAGACAGACTTCACACATCCAAATTTAATCCGATCACTCAAAGATACAAGGGTAAAGAACTAGAATTTGCTTTGTCACACGTTATTAAAAAATCAGATGACAAAATCTATGTTTTTAAAACCACAAAAGGTTTATCCTGCACAATCTACATTAATAGTAAAGATTATGCAATATTGAAATATGAAGAAGAGATGAAAAGTAAAACCCGCATTATATTCAAAAACTCCTATCATTACAAGAAGATTGATAATAAATACTATCCAACTTTCTTCTATAATGTTGGCATTACTGATTATCTTAAAAATTCAAAAGGTATGGGAATAACAGAGAGTAGCCTAACTTTTGTGAACTACAGTCCCGATCGGAAAAAATTCAAGCGCTTGCGTTCCAAACATGTTCTTCCCAATGAGCTAGATCTTTATGAACAGGAAATGGAATATGATGAAATTTTTTGGGCAAACTATAATATACTTCTGGATGAACCCTTGGAAGACAAGACAATTTCCGATTTAGAAAGAAAAACATCTCTACAAAGCCAGTTCAAAGAAAACGCAACGAACCAAAACCAATAAAAACATGATACAATTCTTAAAACAATTAAAATGCAGGTATGCCATATTAATATTTTTATCCGTACTTCTTATGCTACGTTATACAAGCAGTGGGATAGTTTTTGCGAAAGTTAAGGATTCAGAGTTCGTTCTTAAAAACTTCTTAATCTACAATTACCTCTACAACTCCATCGTTTATCTATTAAAAATTACAGTTGTTAGTTTAATTATATTAGGAGGAACTCTACTTTCCGGATACAAATTAAAATCCAGGCAAATTTTTAAAACAGTAATCCTTGCTAATTTCGTGTATTTTTTAAGATATATCGCTGTAATTATCTGGGCTGCATTCAATTGGAAAACATACAATATGGAATCCTTGCAAACATTTAATTCGAAAACCTTTTTAACTTTTAAATTAGGAGATGCCGATCATATTCTAGCTCAATTCCTTAAAACATTCAGCTTGTATGACGTTATCTTTATTTTTGCACTACTCCTTTTAACAAAACTATTAAATAAGATTGAATGGAAACAAAGCACTAAAATTATATTTTCGTCTTACGTCCCAGCAATTATTGTTTATGCTCTTTTTGTAGTTTTTCTTACTGAGCTGTAAAAAACAATCATTCTTATCCGATAATAGAACATTAAAATGAAATATTTAAAAAAACTTCTTCCATTATCTCTCTTTATTCTCATTGTAGTTTCCTTATTGTTCGTAATTGTCGACAAAAGAAAAACAAACAAAGAAATCGCCATTCATTATAAAATCATTGACTTTGAAGATTTCGATTTTATAGAACCAATTGAAGATTATGAATTAAATGAGAATTCAGTAATATGTTTCTTTAATAGCACATGTTCTTTATGCTCCTACGAAGCCAAGCAACTTAAAAAGGAAGAATTTGTACCTGACAATCTTGATTTTATTTGGGTATCATCACAAAATCGTGATAGCATAACCTCATTTATTAAGAACAATAACATAGCAGATGTAGAGCATTTCAAATTTGCTCAAATTGAACCAAGTATTTTGACAGAAAAATACAATGTAAATGAATATCCCCGAGGATTAATCTATAAGAATGGAATACTATGTCATTCATTTAAGGGTTTAATCAATTTATTCAAAATAAAAGAGCATTTAAAAAAAGACATTTCAAACTAAACATTAACCTTCAATCTATTATTCTGTGAATTGGAAGATCGTCAAGAAAGCAAAAAAATCTTTTACCCTACAACAAGATTATGCTGATTGTGGCATTGCTTGTTTGTTATCAGTTATCAAGTATTTTGGAGGCGCTGGTAATTTCGAATCTTTACGCGAATGGAGCGGAACTAGTAAGCAAGGAACAACCCTGCTAGGCCTATATCAGGCAGCAAAAAAATCCAATCTTTCTGCAAAAGCGTATCAAGCAGAATTTGATAATCTAAAAGATACAAAGCACCCAATAATATTACACCTTGAACTTGAAAACGGACTGGAGCACTATGTTGTATTTTATGGGTTCCATAAAAATAAACTTATTATTGGCGATCCAGGTAGAGGGGTTTGTTACTACACCCAAAACGAGCTATTAAAAGTCTGGAATTCAAAAGCTCTGTTAACTTTACAACCTGAACAATCTTTCGTTCATAAAGAAGAAACCACAAAACAGAAAAGAAACTGGATCAAGAATATGATTCAGGAAGACTCACAAATCTTAATGGTTTCCATCTTTATTGGCATTTTAATTGCTGGTTTGAGCTTAGCGGTCTCTGTTTTTAACCAAAAACTTATTGATGACATTTTACCATCAAAAGAATTTTCGAAAGTAATTATTGCAATTGCTTTGTTGTCTTTATTACTTGTTTCTCACACATTTTTAAATGCAGTGCGCAATAAATTCTTATACATTCAAAGCCACGACTTTAACATTCGAATGGTAAATTCTTTTTTTAAACAGCTACTAAATTTACCAAAAAGTTTTTTTGACAACAGAAGATCCGGAGACATGATTGCCAGACTAAATGACAGTGCCAGAATACAGGCCTTTCTTTCTAAAGTCGCTGGTAATTTTATTATTGAGATTCTAATTTTAATAGTTTCAATATTGGTCCTATTTTTCTATTCCACCACACATGGAATTTTAACGCTCTTGTTTCTTCCTATCTATGCAAGCATTCTGATAATTTTCAACAAAAGAATTGTTTCTGGACAAAAAAATGTAATGGAACATTATGCACATAACGAAAGTTTTTACATAAACAGTTTAAATGGGATAGAAACCATAAAAAACACCAACACCAATACATACTTCGAAAATAAAAACCTCACGATCTATACAAACTTTCAAGACAAAATCCTTAGTCTGGGAAAATTAACAATTAGTTTATCTTTTTTATCGGGAATATTAGGAACAATATACATGGCTAGTATTATTGGAGTAGGTGCGCAACATGTAATTACTGATGCCATTAGTTTAGGAGCTTTAATTGCGATGATTGGCATTTCCACTAGAATTTCCCCAGCATTAACTAGCATAATTTCAATGCTAATTCAAGTACAAGAAGCTAAAGTAGCCTTTGATCGTTTATTTGAAATGATAAACATCAACACAAATTCTCAAAAATCAAACAAGTCGATTTCGAAATTAACAGATATCCAAATCAAGAATCTTAACTTTCGATTTCCCGGAAGATCTCTTCTTTTAAAAAACATCAACCTGAAGATACAAAAAGGTAAAATCTCGAGCCTTCTTGGAGAATCTGGCACCGGAAAGAGCACTTTGTCCAGTATTTTACAGAAATTTTACTTTCCCGAAAACGGGGATGTACTCATAAATGATATTCCTATCTGTGAGATCTCTAATTCCAGTTTAAGATCACAAATAGGACATATTCCTCAAAATATTCACATTTTCAATAATACACTAGCTTTTAATATCTTACTTGATGACATTAATGAGCAAAACTTTGCAGAGTTAAAAAAGTTTTGCGAAGAGTGGGGCTTTGATAAATTCTTTGATGTATTACCACAGGGGTTATCCACAAAAGTAGGAGAAGATGGCATCAACTTATCAGGTGGACAAAAGCAACTACTGGCATTTGCAAGAATATTCTATAGAAAACCTGAATTTATTATACTAGACGAAGCTACTTCTGCAATGGATCGAATTACGGAACAATTTATTTTTACATTACTCGAAAAAATAAAGCAAGATGTTGCAATATTGATCATTACACATAGAATTCATATCCTAAAGAGAATTTCGGACTATATATACATCTTAGAAGATAAAACAACAGATAATCATGGAACACATGAAGAACTAATGAAATACAATAATTTCTACAGTCAATTCTGGAAAGAATTACATATAGAATCAAACCTACTACCTGCAAATTGAAGAGATTATACAACATAGCATACCAAATAGAGGAAATCTGGCACTCGTTAAAGGAACACAAAAAAAGAAATCTTTTAACCGGTTTTGGTGTTTCCTGGGGAATTTTCATTCTGGTCCTGTTGGTAGGGGCAGGAAATGGACTCCAAAAAGGAGTAATGGTTCTTTTCCAGGACTACACTCAAAATAGCTTTTGGATATATGGTGGTAAAACCAATATTTCAAAACCCGGACAAAATTCTGGCAGACTTATCCGTTTTAAACAACAAGATCTATCGGTTCTAAAAAAATGGTATCCCGAAATAGAACACACCTCGCCTGAGTTAAGATACAATGGAAAACTATTAAACTCGAAAAGCAACAGTTATCATAGGTTTGAATGCTATGGCATAAACAGCAGTTACTTCAAAATCAAAACATACACAAAGTCGCAAGGTCGGTTCTTCAATCCATTGGATGATCAACAGAATAGAAACATTGCCATTATAGGCAAAGACATCGCCGAAGGATTATTTGAAAAAGAAGATGTTGTTGGAAAATATTTCTGTTTGGATGGGGTATGGTTCCAAATTATTGGTGTACTAGCAGAGAAATCTCTTTTTTCGAATAATAAAAGACATATTTATATTCCATTTGGAGCACTTCAAAATCACTTTTTTAAAGACAAGAGCATGAATTGTTTTGCCCTCTCTTTAAAAGCTGAAAACTCCGCCAAGAGATTCGAAGAATCGATTAAAAATTACTTGTCGAAAAATTATCAATTTGATGTAGAAGACAAAAATGCCATTTATATAAACAATGTACAGTCTAGTGCAGGATCTATTAAAGGCTTATTTAAAACCATCAACGGATTCCTTTGGCTGGTTGGTTTTTGTATGCTTTTAAGTGGAATTGTGGGCGTCAGCAACATCATGCTTGTTGTGGTTAAGGAAAGGACCCAGGAAATTGGTATACGAAAAGCCATAGGTGCAAGCCCCAAAAGTATACTTTACATGATTTTGAATGAATCAATCATTATCACATTCATATCGGGAGTTACCGGCCTACTTGCTGCAACAGTAATTGTTAACCTTATTAATTTAATAATCGGAGATATGATTTCTGACAGCAATTCAATATTCAAAGGACTGGATGTAAACATTCCCATTGCCATTGGTGCAATCATCACACTGGTTATTTCAGGAGCCATTGCTGGATTATATCCGGCAAGAAAAGCAGCATCGGTATTACCTATTAAAGCCATTAGCTCAGAAAATTCTTAATCTTATTGGAACATGAAAAACAAAAGCCTCATATTAACTTTAATAATCCTATCCATTTGTGTCGGATTTGTATGGTTACACCAAACAAAAAACAAATATCGCTTTAGCAATGCCGAAAAGCCTAGCTTCTCCAACCTGGAGTTAAAACAGTACATTTCTGGTTACTTGGTTCCCGAAAAAGAAATTCAAATTAAATCCCAAATTTCAGGCATTCTAAAAAAAACACATGTAAAAGCAGGCGATACCATTAAACGAGGTGATTTAATTGCAGAAGTTAGTGTATTGCCAAATCCACAAAATATCGAAACCGCATCCAAAACACTTACCACTTGCCAAATCAACTACAACAAGTGCAAGAAGGAATACGAGCAATACAAAAGGCTATTTGAGAAAAAAGTAGTTGCCGAACAAGAATTTGACAAGTATGCTGATGCATATTTAATTAGTGAAGAGGAACTAAAATCCGCAAAAAAACAACTCGAAATCATAAAGACAGGATACTCAAAAGATCAGGAAAACATTCCAAATTTTATACGTTCTACCGTTTCGGGTACTGTTCTCGAAATTCCTTTAAAAGAAGGCGCTAGCATTACCGAGCGCAACAATTACAACGAAGGAAGTAACCTGGCAAGTATTGCCAATTTACAAAGCCTCATTTTTAAGGCTAAAGTAAACGAATCTGACATCTCATATCTGAAAAAAGGCATGATTTTTAATATTGAAATCAGCGCTTTAAAAAATCAAAGTATTCAAGCTGAATTAACTCACATCACTCCCAAAGCCAAAGAAGAAAATGGCATTATGAAATTTGACATTGAGGCCAAAGTCAGAAATGACAAAAACATTCAACTCTACCCAGGTTTTTCAGCGGTTGCCGAAATGATTCTTGACAGACGCGACAGTGTGCTCACCATAAAAGAACGAAATCTAATATTTAAGAACGACAGTATTTATGTAGAACTTCTTGATGAGAACTACAAAAAACAAAAAAGACTTGTAAAAACAGGCCTTTCTGATGGCATCAGAATTGAAATATTGGAAGGCTTAAGTTTAACCGACAAAGTTAAAGTACAGAAAAACTAAACCATTTTAATCGCAGATATGAACTAAAGAGAATTTCTGAAGCGAATGATAACTTTAATAAACACCTCTTGAAATAAATGAATAAAAATTTACACATTCATTATTTAGCAATTTAAACACAAACCATCCTTAATGCCTACTAAACACTTATCTCACATAGTGTTAATAATCATTATTTATTTTTCTGCATTATAAATTACTATAATTTTCGTTTTTTTTCTTCATTTACAGGGTTACCTTTTTAACAAAAAAGGAATTAATAAGTATAAATCACACCAATGCCAATTAATTAAAACCAAATGACACATTTAGAATTACTAGAAAAAACTGAATACCTTAAAGAACTAATAAAGAACGGAAACACAGGAACACCAAAGGAATTAGCAAGAAGATTAAACATTTCAGAACGAAGCCTTTCCCGCTTAATAAGGAATTTAAAGGAAGCTCATTCCCCCATTATTTATTCGCGCACAAAACAATCATACATAACAGAAGAATTCTAAATAATCTCACCGCCAATTTATGGCGACGAGCTTTCATAAATCAGTCCTCGAGTTATAAACAATGCGCATTCAAAACTCAAGCCCTAAATCTCACAAAGAGATTTTAGTATTAATTTTATTATTATAATGATTATGAAAAAAATATTATTAGTAACAATTTCAGTCCTATTTATAAATGTAATTGCATTTGCTTCAAATGAATCGATCAAAGAGAACCCAATTAGTATTGAGCAAAACGAAATTGCAGTACATCTTGATTTAGGAGATCTATCTAAGCTAACAGATGTTGAATTAGAAGGTAAAATTAGTGAATTTTTCGACAATACACTCCCAAAAAATCCAGGGGAAGAATTACAATGCAAAGTTAAGGTGACTGGTTCTGTAGGTATAGGCTCTAATAAAGTAGAAATCTCTGTTGAAGTATCAGGACCTTGTAGTGAGATGGTAGAAGCAGGAGAAGAAATCGCAAAGAAGGTTCTCCAAAAAATTAAAGAAGCATTAGATAAATAATTATCAAAATTACATTTTTTAATAACATTTAATTTTCAATCATCTACTAAAATAATAGTAGATGATTGATTTTAATAGCACCTCTTTTATGAAACATATTCTACTACTAATACTTGTTTTACTCTCTAAAGCTACAATTTCACAAAATCAAATTCTTCACATTGAATATGAAATGAAACTTAATTTTGGAGATTATCAAACTTATTCATGCAATTTATATACAGATAACAACAATTCATTTTTCTCATACAAACTATTACCAGGTGCAGCAGAGGACGATAATGTCAATGGATACGATGAAGACTATTATTTTACTTTAGTAGATACTAATCATTACTTTATTAATACAACCGAAGATTCTATTTTTGAACTCAAAAAAGGATTTGACAATCATTTATTTTACGTTGTGAAAGAGGATAAGCTGAAGATAAAATAGAAAATAATAAACGAAACAAAATTAATTGACAAACACAAATGCCAAAAAGCTATAGGACAATTTAGAGGCAGGAACTACACAGCTTGGTTTACTATAGAATATCCTTCCTATTCTGGCCCATGGAAGTTTCACGGACTTCCTGGATGCATATTAAAAATATTCGATGACACTCAAGAAGTCGTTTTTACCGCTAAAAAAATTAACCTTGTCAGTGAGTACCCCAAAAACACTTTTGGCAATTACGATACCATCAACAGAAAGACTTATAAAGATTTAATGTCAAACTCTATAAAATCAATTGAAAGCGAAATTGCAACAAAAATGGAACGTGGTTTTACTGCTATTGTTACAGAAGTAAAAATAAAAAGCATTGAGATAGATGAAGATTAAAGCAATACTAATATTTACTTTTTGTTGTTTAATTATCAAAACTTATTCACAAAAATTAATCACTGGAAGTATTGTAAATTCTGAAACTCAAATTAAAATACCATATGCAAGTATAGTTTTAAAGAATAAACAAGATAGCAGTATTATAGATTATGGATTTTCTAACAAAAATGGAAAATTTCAATTAACACTTGATTCCACTTCCAAGAAAGTTTTTGCAATATTCACAGCACTAGGCTTTCATAAAAAAGCAATTTCCATTACACATAACAATTACGAAAACATCAAGTGTCTTCTTGATCCTAAGATATTTAACTTAAAAGAAGTAACGATAACTAGCAATCATCCTATCATAATAAAAAAAGATACGGTGATTTTTGACGCCGCACATTTTTCAAGAGAAAATGATCAAGTTGTGGAAAACCTACTACAGAATATTCCTGGTATAGAAGTAAGTTCAAACGGAAGAATATCTGTGGGAACCAAAGAAATTGAAAAAGTAATGGTAGAAGGAGATGATTTTTTTGAAAAATCCTACTGCGTACTTACTAAAAGCATGCCTAGCAAGGTGATCCAAAAAGTACAACTAATTAAAAATTATTCTGATAACCCTGTATTAAAGGGAATCAATTCAAGTAATAAAATCGCACTGAATTTAAAATTGAAGGAAAAGTTTAAAAGAAAATGGTTCGGCGATTTAACATTTGGCCATGACATTACCGGCAAAAAAAAGCACCTTTCCAAAAGCAACTTAATGAATTTTGGCAAAAAAAATAAATATTACTTTCTCGAGAACACAAACAACATTGGAAATGATGCTATAGATAATATCAATTATCTAATAAATTATCATTTAAATAATGATGAAACAATAGGAAGTAATGAAAAAGCTCACAAACTTATAAACATTAGTAATACATTTAATGAATTCAGTAAGGAAAGAATTAATTTTAATAACGATAAACTATATTCCATCAATGCAATATTTAATCCACATAAGAAAGTTAAAATTAAACTTTTAACCTTCCACAACAACAACAAACAACGACTAGAAAAACAATGTACCGAAACAATAAAAACAAACAACACTAATTTCACTAATTTTGAAAACACAAACATTAAAACTCAAAATAAAATAGCCTTGTGCAAACTTGATGTGACATGTAATTTTTCAAAAAAATCAAACCTAACCAGCAGTACTAAGTTTAAACAGCATAGAACTGATATCATTTCTAAAATAGAATTTAATGAAATGGATCATGTTGAGACATTATCTGATAAACTTCCATTATTAGATCACAATGTGAAATACACCATTAAGCTAAACAGAAAGAAAGCACTTCTGCTATATGGAAGATATAAACATGAAAAATATTCTCAAGATTACAATTTTAATCATGTTTATTATCAAAACTTATACCCATCTTATCCCGAAGCAAACAATTTCAATCAATATAACCTAAATAAATACAATCTATGGGGTTTTGAAGTTCATTTTCTAAATCGAAATATTAATAATTACTTAGAGGTTAAATTTGGAAATTTATATCGAAAAGATAATTTATTTTCACTACTTACATTAAAACAAAACAATGCAATAATTAACAACAACGACAAACAAAACAAAATTACACTCTTTTCGAATCAACTATATTGGAAAACTAAATTCAAATATCATTATAAAAAAATAGAATTCACCAGTGAGGTAAATTTCCAATACTTACATAAGAATTTAATATTAGATCAAAATTCAGAAACACAAAATCCTTTAATTATAAGTCCCGCATTAAAATTCAATTGGGATGTTTGTAAAAATAATAATTTCACATGTTCATATTCTCGCCTATTTGATTATACCAACATAATAAATTCAAGCAATATAGATTTAGTAAAAAATTATCGCACAATATACAGAGGTATTGGCAAATTAGATCGCCTATACTCATCTTTACTGATATTGAATTATCAACATGGCGACTGGTCAAAGAAATTTTTTGCAAATGTATTTTTAACACACATTAAAGATCATAACTTTTTAACAACAAACTCTACGATAAACCAAAACTTCACAAAGTCAAATCAAATAATTGCTAACAATAAAGAATCACTTATATTGAATGTTAATTTAGACTACTACTTATCATCTCTCTTAAACAATCTAAAATTCAAATTCAACTACACTTCAGCAGACTACAAAAATATTATCAATGAATCTAACTTAAGACAGTTCGAAACATCAACTTATAATATAGAATTTCAAATAAGATCTGGCTTTAAAGGTATCTTCAATTATCATATTGGTTCCAAGATCGTAAAAAGTCATATTAAATCAGACTTCAATTCACGGAATACCAATCTCATTCACTTCATAGACCTAAACTTTAATTTTAACAAAAAGCTGTGCATTGACTTAAAGTCTGAAAACTATGTGCTTGAAAACAATGACAAATACTATTTTATTGATGTTGATCTCAAATACAAATTGATACAAAACAAATTAGATATTTCCTTAATTGGCAGAAATTTAAGCAATACAAATAAATATAGATACCTATCAATAAGCGATATTGGGAATAATATTACTGAACACAAATTAATTCCAAGATATTTACTTTTAAGTTTAAGCTATAAAATATAATTTAAGCAGTCGAATATTCTGACCACAAAATGGAAGTTTTGAAATTAACTTACAAGTATAAGATACAGAAGATCAAAACACATCATTACAGCCATGAACTACGAAGAATTTCTAAAACGAATAATTTATTTGAAGGAGTTGATCGAAAAAGAAAGAACTGGCACTCCTGAGGAACTTGCCAACAAATTACACATTTCGAAAAGTTCGGTATATAGATCTATCAATTTATTAAAAAACGTAGGCATTCCTGTAGATTATTCCAGAGCAAAATGCTCCTACTATTTGAAAAGTAAAAAGGATTAAGGATAACTTATTAAGAATTAATACAAACAAGCCCACTCTCAACAGTTGAGAGTGGGCTTGTTTAATTTCCTACCTGAAAAAATACAATCAAACAACCATTTTAAAATAATCCAAAATGAAAAATAATGACCTTATTCAAGTAGTCTTCACTGAGGAAGAATTAACCGAAACCAACACCCATTTAGACGCTTTGCTGACCTGGGCAAATAAAAATGCACCTGAACTTTCGTTAGAAGACAGAACAAGTTTGGGATCTATAAACGAGGCCAATAAACTTTTGGTAGGTAAAACTCGCTCCTACATGCATCAGAATCCTGACTTGGTTCCTCAGTTTGTAGAAATGGCTGAGTTTGAAAGAGATTATAAAACCCGAAAAGAAATTGAAGAAATTATTCAAAAACTTGAATTAATTCAACGAAGATTGAGCGATACTAAAATTCTTTTGGATAACGACAATTACCAGGATACCATGGCATTTTACCGAGCAGTGCGATACCTTGCCGGAGAACAAGAACAAGGTGCAATTCCTATTTATGAAGAACTAAAACAGTTCTTTCCTCATGGCAGAAAGAAAAAAGAAGAAGAAAAAAAAGAGGCTGAAACAAGCAAATAGATAGGTTTATCTAACAATCACCAAAAGCGAAACTCAATTCACATGGGTTTCGCTTTATTTTTAAAGCCTTTTTCCTTCATAGAGATAGCTTGAAGAATGAACAACACTACTCGAAGCTTGATTGTGATACCTCGATGTTTGAAATTCAAGCCTTTTTTTACCACACACATACCTTTAAGATTGATTTTGAAACTTCGAACCAGCTTAATGATGCCTCGAGGCTATCATTTTATACTTCGAGGCATTAAAATCGAGTCTAAACCCACCTCCTCTTCCAAAAAAGGCATGATTTTGATTCTTCACCCTCTAATATTTATAAAAACACCCCTGCCAATTTCAAAAAATTATAGTTCAACAAACCAGAATAAACTAAAAAAGTAGTTATTTTTTGATTATTTAACACTTTTTACATGCATTGTTCATTGTAAATTTCATACATTCATATCGTTATTTTTATATGGTTAATCAAATCACAAAAGTATTTACCAAATGAACAAGCCAATTTACATTGCATTTATGCTATTGTTACTACTAAGTAGTACCGCCAAATCTCAATTTCAGGTCAATTCTAAAGTAATTGATAAAGAAAGTGGAAAAGCCATTCCGTTTGCGAATATTACAATTGCCAACACCACAAAAGGCACCATGAGCAATCAGGAAGGAGATTTTCAACTCTACATTCCTCTATCAGGCTTAAACACCAGGATTTTGATTAGTAGCCTAGGCTATAGAAGCGTAAGCATACATCCTAAAAAAATTGAAAAAACCATTGAACTAACACCAGTTTCTTACGGCCTATCGGAGGTGAAAATATCTGCCAGCAAACTGCTGAATGATCCGAAAAAAATCTTAAAAGAATGCATAAAAGCTGCATCTGGTTTTAGACCCGATCAGCCTTACATCAACAAAGGATTTTTGCGACAAACCCACCTCTTAAACAAGAAGTATGTAAAATTAATTGAAGCCGCCTTATTCACTTACTCTACACCCAATGAACCCAAGCCTAAAGTGCATATTATAGAGAAAAGAAACACCTACGACAACAGAGAAATTGATGCCAAGGAGTTAGGATTCTTTAAGAAATGGGAAAGCACCAGATACAACAAAGCCAAGCGAGAAGCTGAGAACTACAATCCTGAAAAGGAAGAGTTGTTGAAATTAATTCGCGATACAGATGAAAAAAGAAACTCGGTGTATAAGATAAAACGATTTGAAACAGCTTATCAGGCTAAAATTAAAGGTGTATGGCATAACTTAAATGATATATACAGCGATAAGGACACTCAATTAAAGCTTGACACCATTATGGAAAAAGATGGAGAAGCGATCTACAAAATAAAAATACTTCCTACTGCTAAGGAATTAAAAAGCAGTCCTTTTATTCGAATCGGATACCTTCTTATTTCAGCCCAAGATTTTGCTTTGTATGAGCTTAAATATGCTATGACTCAAAACCCAAAAGTTGCCAATGCCCGACAAATGGCCGCTGCAAACCTTATTAAATCCGATTTTACATTAAAGTATAAACGTTATAAAAACAAACTTTATCCTTCCTACTATAATTCGAAGAGTTTCGATATGACAGGAATGACGAACATTAAAACTCACATAGAACAAACAAAATTTCCACGCATCTGCAGAGAGTTTTTATTTACCGAAATTATTGATGATGCAAAAGAAATAAAGCAAAACATACCACAAAAATGGAACGACAAGCTTTATGAAGCAAGCGAGTATCATCCTGAATTTTGGGAGAATTACACCATACTGCTTGAAACCAAAGATGAAGCCAAACTTCGCAAAGATTTAGAAAGTGAGGTAAGCCTGAAAGAACAATACCAACATGCCACCGATAGCATTCGGATTAATCAAATCAATTAAACCCTAGCCCATGAAACCAATTGTTATTAAACTATTTTGCGCATTACTACTTGCGCCATTTTCAGCATTCAGTCAAAACAAACTAAAAGCCAATATCTCCAACAGAGAACAAAAAGCCATTGCCTATGCCAGTGTAGCCTTAAAGGGCACAAGCTTGGGAACCATAAGCAATCTCAACGGAAATTTTGAATTGGCCTTGCCTTCAGACCATACAAAACTGCAAATTGTTATTTCCTGTATTGGCTACAAGAGCCAGGTATTCTCTGTTGATTCTCTTTTGCAAATTCAGAAGAAAGAAGGCATTCCTAAGCTTTGTTTGAACAAGCATTCCTATCAACTACAGGAAATCACTGTTGGCAAGCAAGAGATATTAAAAGATGCCCAACAAATTTTCACCAATGCCATTAATGAGCTGCCGAAGCTTTTAGATGATCAGCCCCATATTGGCAAATATTATTTTCGTCAATCTCATGGCAACAAAAACAGCATAAATAGGTTAATTGAAGCTGCTGTTAGTATATACGATCCGGGAATATCACACAAAATTGAAGAGTGTAAATTCAATATTGATGAATTGCAATCGAGTTTAGACAATAGAGATATTGACTTCAAATCCTTACTAGGCGTTTATAAATATATGGCAAAGAAAAAAGACGTTCCTAAGGATAGCCTACTTTTAAAATCCACCAATCACAATGACCCTATAGTTAAAGAACGCCTTACAAACAACTTAGACAACAGCAAAGCCTCTTTCTCAAAATTCTTCACTGCTACCAATATGATTCGGGCTGCACAAAAAGAAAGACGAAAAAACTCAAAACCAGTCAATCCATGGTTTGTAAATGGTGGTCCTCTATTAAGCAAAACCTTTATGAAGAAACACAGGTTTAAATTGGATACCATTATACAGTACAATGGTGAAGCCACCTACAAAGTAAAGATTCTCCCAAATAAGAACTATAAGGGGTTAGAATGTCAAGAACGTAAATTTATGCCAATAGGAATTGCCTATATCAGATTGAAAGATTTTGCATTTTTTAGGCTTGATTATGGTTTCATTACCAATCCTAAATACAAGGGTTATAAATTCAGAGGTGAGCGACATGAAACATTTAAGGGCAATTACAAGTATCACTACCTGTTTAAAATTAGGTTTAAAGAATACAATAGCAAATTCTATCTTAACTACTTATACTCCATACGAGGTGATTATAACGATGATTTATCTGGAAGTCATAAAGTGATTCAGGAAATGGTAAATACTGAAATCATAAATGATCAGGATATCGTAAATCAACAGTTCAAACAACTCAACTGGAAAGGAGATCATTACAAAAAACTTCCCTACCATAAAGAATTTTGGGACAATTACACCATTATGCTGCCTACCACAGAACAAGAAAACTTAAAGAAAAACCTGGAACAAGAACTTTTAAAGAAATAAAGCCATGCAAAAAATACTATCCTCACTACTAAAAATAAAGAATCTATACCTATTTATAGCGCTACTACTATTTGGCATTTTCTCTGATTTTATTATGTCTGACTACATAAACACTAATCAGGTTAATGACAGATATTACTCAAAAAACCAAGCACAACAAGAAGCTGAAGTTTACAATGAACATGATGACTTAATGGCTGATTTTAAAGATGATTTAGCTGAAATTGCTTTAGAAGAAGTAAAAGATGAAGATGCTAAATCGGAATATTTAGGTGATGCATTATACTTTTTTACCGATAGCATTACTCGCATTATAGTCTATTGCCTACTCTTGGCATCCTTTATTTTTCTTACATTCCATGTAACCTCTATTTATTCACAAATAAAATATGGCCTAATTCTAAAAGCAACACTAATCGCCTATTTTATTATTCCTCTAAAAAATATAATGGCATCCATATGGTTTGGATTGATACAAACCGAATATGAAAAAGATAATTTATATCAGTTTTACAATTATATCAATCCATCTATTCAAACCTTTTTGACAACTCCTGAAAAGTACAATTGGTATAACTCCATTTTTAGCAATATTGATATACAATTACTACTAATGCTTGGTTTAATTCCATTTCTTATTAAGAGCTCTGAAAAGTTTACTTTTAAGGCAATATCAAAAATGACACTTGCGCCTATCCTTTTCACTATAATTATATGGCCTTTTGTTGCTGATATTATCTTCGTAATCAATCTATCTCTTCCTGAAATTGACCTTTCTTTTTAAAACAACAAAGCCATGAATAGAAAATTATCAGCAGTTTTTATCATTGTAATCCTAAGTATTACAAGCGTAATTATTATCAAAAAACGAAATGATCAAGAAGAAAAACGATTAAAGCAAGAGGCAAAAACAGAACTTACCTCTTTGCCTAAATTTAATTTTCAGGACATACTAGGAAAGTCATTCACTCATGCGAACTTAGCAAAAGATAAACCCATTGTGGTGGTTCACTTTGGTAACTTCTGCCCCTATTGTCATGAAGAAGCTAAAATCATGAGTCACTATTCCGAGGAGTACAAAGATTTCCAACTCTTGTATGTCACCAAAGATGAAATGGATAATATTAACATCTTCATGAACAAACACAAGCTAAGAGATAAATTGAATCTAACCATTTTAAGATATGAGAACAATGAATTCGAAGAAGCCTTTGGCTCCAGATCACTTCCTTGCGTTTTCATTTTCGACAAGCATCAAAAATTCGTACAACATTTTGATGGGGCAGTTACGGCACGTACTTTAATTAAGTATACGCGTGCTGCCAGAATCTCACATTAACAAACAATCTCAAAAAATATCAAGCATGATTTAAACGATTTTCAATAATGATCTTTTAATCATGCTTTCTCCTGATTTAATATTTAGGAAGGTAAATGACACAAAATTACAATCATATGAAGTACTTATACATCATTCTTCTATTTCTAATATCTGACAAGCTATATAGCCAAGATCAGTATTCTGATTACCTTAAAAACAATCCTTGTACACCTTCGAATTATGTGGAAAAACTATTTATAAACAATGACATTGTCACCATATGCGAAAGAGATCATCCGGAAATGACTCAATATGATTTCTTCTTTGAACTGGTATCACAACAATGGTTTATTAAAAATGTTGGCAATATTATTCTGGAAACCGCAACTCGAAGCATACAAGACAAATTGGATACCTACCTTCTCTCAAATAAAACCAGTGACATCACAAATGAGAAAAGGTTAATTGAAATTTGCAGAAACAATAGCATTTGGCCACTTTGGGACAATCACAACTTTTACTCTTTTCTTCAACGAATTCAAAAGCTTAACGAAACGCTAAGTCCTAAAGACAGAATTAGAGTTCTTGGTGCTGATCTTTCTGTTGTATGGAGTAAAATCAAAACCAAAGTTGAATATCAGCAATTCAGAGAGTCTTTTTATGATAGGGATCAAATTATGGCCCAAATGGTGATCGATTGGCATAAAAATTCAGTCCAGAACCAAAGCAAACACAAAGCTTTGCTAATTATGAATTACCGACATGCCTATGGACACATATACTGGACTGAAAACAGTAGATCCAAAGCTGACAATTGCCACAGATACATTAAAGAGGCAATGCCCCAACTTAGCACCAATGTATTCTTAAATCGAAAAACAGATCGAAAACTGTTTAATCTGCGTAAGAAAATGAACAAAGGAATTTGGGATAAAGTATTTCAAGCAAACAACTATCAACCCATTGGCTTTTCCATAAGCAATTCTCCATTTGAGAATGCTCACTTTGATGATTATCCTTATCTCAGACATCATTTGAAATGGAAAGATGTTTTTGATCACTTCATTTTTTACAATCACACCAAAGAGTTCTATTGGCAATCTGGAGCAAAAGGATTGGTTGATAATGATTTTTATAGTGAATTAGAGCGCAGATATAAACTACTGGGTAAAAGAATAAGCAAACGAAAAGTTAGAATGTTTAATGGTGAAATCAACTAATATCCTGGAGGATTTTATTAATCAACTTTGATTCAAGATATGGCTTGTTTCAATACTTATCGGATCTAATATTTTTTCTACCTTTGCAAGCAAATTCTAAATTTAGAAATCAGCATATCATACCGATTATTAAATGAATACAGCCTTAAGTTTATTTCATTCCTTTAGGCTTATCATTTATATATCGGCATGCTATCGCAATAAATTTACCTTACAGGCAATATCATGCAGGAAAACAAAGCACAAGGAACCGATATCTCAACATTGGGAGAGTTTGGTTTGATCAAGCAATTAACAAAGGGCATCGAGATAAAAAATAGCAGTACAAAAGTAGGTGTTGGCGACGATGCTGCAGTACTGGATTATCAGAACAAAAAGACAGTGGTTACTACCGATTTGTTGGTGGAGGGAATCCATTTCGATTTAATGTACACACCATTAAAGCATTTGGGATACAAAAGTATTGCTGTAAATGTTTCTGATGTGTATGCCATGAATGCTTGCCCGAAACAGGTTACTGTTTCCATTGCCATTTCGAAACGCTTTACAGTTGAAGCCATCGAGGAAATTTACGATGGCATTCGTTTGGCCTGCGAAAATTACAATGTCGATTTGGTTGGTGGTGATACTACATCCTCTTTAACTGGTTTGTGTATTTCGGTAACTGCCATTGGCGAGGCTGAAGAAAATGAATTGGCTTACCGAAGTGGTGCTAAAGTAAACGACCTAATCTGCGTAAGCGGAAATTTAGGTGCTGCCTATGCTGGCCTGCAATTGTTGGAGCGCGAAAAAGCAATTTTCGCAAACAATCCAAACATGCAACCTGATTTATCGGGACACGATTACATTTTGGAACGTCAGCTAAAACCTGAGGCCAGAAAAGACATCTACGAAAGATTGAAAGAAGCTCAAATTGTTCCAACTTCAATGATTGATATTTCTGATGGATTGTCATCGGAATTGATGCACATTTGTGAGGAATCGAAAGTAGGTTGCCAGATTTACGAAGAGAAAATTCCTGTAGATTACGAAACTCATAAAATGGCCGAAGAGCTAAACATGAACTACAGTACCTTTTCTCTAAATGGTGGTGAGGATTACGAGCTGCTATTTACAGTTCCATTGGATAAATTTGATGATGTAGAGAAAATTGAAGATGTAAAAGTGATTGGTCACATTACTGAAGCATCGAAAGGCATTTATTTGGTAACTCGTGACAATACTGAGATTGCGTTGCAGGCGCAGGGGTGGAATCCATTGCAGGAGGAAAAATAAATAAAAATAACAACACATAAATGTAGCCCCAAGTCAATATCTTGGGGTTACTATTTCCATATCCTTTAATTGCAAAGACAAGCTTTTATTGATTTTTTAAGCTCAAATAACAATTGATAAAAGCCTTAGGATCTTCATTTATAAGATTCACCAACTCTTTCCTGCCCAATTCTTCGTCTATGGTTCTTGCCATCAAAGCACCTACTCTATACCACAACCTCTTCCCATTTGAAAGAGATGAAATCAATTTCCAATCACTGTCTTTAAAATCCCTATCGGCTTGATTAAAAAAATGGTAATAGATTTGAAAATACTCCTTTTCTAAATTCTGCATCACTAATGAATCATTCAAACAAACATAGTCAGCATCAAAATTCATGGCATTTTCTTTTAACCTTACTTTTAATGGCACATAGGTAGCCATACCCTCCAATTGTGTTGCCAAGGCTATAAAATCAACTGCATCTGAATATTTCTTTAAATCTAAATGAGGCATGGGTTTATTGCTACATTCAAAAAAACCTGCATGATGTAGCTCATGTAACATGTAATATCGAATTTCAGCAGGTTGATTTAGGTAGTGTGAATGAGCAAGATTAATACTTGCATTTTTACCGTATACAACCCCCAAATCGTAACCGTACGTAAAAAACAAGCTTCCTGTAAATTTGAATTCAGTTGGTAAAAACTCTTTACATCGCTCATGAATGAAATCATCATGCAATACCTGTTCTTTTGCATTTTTTAGATTTCGTTTAAACCGTTCCAGCTTTAATCTTTCTTTGTCCAAAGGATGGAGTAAATATTCAACCAACTCCCTATTCGAAGATTTAGGCACATTATAATTGAACTTCTTGGCATGATTCATAATATGATCTACAGCCTCTAATAGAGATATTTTGGCTAAAATACATGTGTCGCCAGTTTCGAGATATCGAATCGCCATCTCGGCAAAAGAGAAATCATATTTTAACTGTCCTTTCTGAATAATAGAATTCTTATCACAAAATGCATTTGAACATACAATCAATAGCAGTGTTAGAATTAAAAATTTTCTCATTCTGTTTATCTGATTTTTCATTTTAAGACGCCCTATGAAATAAATCGGTTACACATATTCAGAAACAAAAAAAGTGAGATCCTCAGATGAAGATCTCACTTTTTATATATCCTAGCTATTTGTGTTTACTCAGGGAAGTATCCTCTCATGATACCACGCTTAGAGTTCTTCACAAACAGAATAATTTCATCACGTTCTGGTGAAGCAGGCATTTCAGCTTCGATAGCTTCCAACGCTGTAAAGTTGTTCATACCTTTTTGGTACAAGTAACGGTAAACATCCTGAATTTCGCGGATCTTTTCGTTACCAAACTCACGACGACGCAAACCAATTGAGTTTACACCGATGTATGAAACCGGCTCGCGACCAGCTTTCACGTATGGAGGAATATCTTTACGTACCAAAGATCCACCCGATACCATAACGTGAGAACCAATGTGTACGAACTGGTGAACAGCTACCAATCCACTTAAAATTGCAAAATCATCGATTACAACCTCACCTGCAATCTGAGTAGCATTACCAATAATACAGTTGTTACCAACAATACTATCGTGTGCAATATGAACGTAAGCCATTAACAAGCAATTGCTTCCTACAATTGTTTTGCCTTTAGCTGCAGTACCACGGTTAATGGTAACACACTCACGAATTGTTGTATTATCTCCAATTTCAACAGTAGTTTTCTCGCCACGGAATTTCAAATCCTGTGGAGTAGCACCAATTACTGCTCCTGGAAAAACATTACAGTTCTTACCAATTCTGGTTCCTTCCAAAATGGTTGCATTGGAACCAATTCTTGTACCCTCTTCAATTACTACATCCTTATCGATTGTTACGAATGGCTCAATCACTACATTATCTGCAATTTTTGCCTCAGGATGTACATATGCTAACGGTTGCTTCATTTTATTATTTATTACGTGTTACACAAACTTCTGCCACACCAGAAATTTGCCTTGTAGTAGTTAAATTTTATTTGTTCTTTGCGATTTGAGCCATGAACTCACCTTCAGCAACAACAGTATCGCCAACAAAAGCTAAACCGCGCATGTTAGCAACTCCCCTACGAATTGGTGACAAAAATTGCAATTTAAAAATCAGAGTATCTCCAGGAACAACTTTCTTTCTAAATTTAATATTGTTCTGAGTTAGGAAGTAGGTTGAATAGTTTTCAGGATCATCTACCTGATTTAACACCAAAATACCACCACATTGTGCCATAGCTTCAACCATAAGAACACCTGGCATTACAGGTTCTCCCGGGAAGTGTCCTACGAAGAAAGGTTCATTCATAGATACATTTTTAACACCTATAATAGTATCTTCTTGAATGTCGATAATTTTATCAACCAACAAGAATGGAGGACGGTGAGGCAACAATTTCATTACCCCGTTAATGTCTAACACAGGCTCTTTATTTGGGTCATAAGCCGGAACTGAATCTTTTCCCATTTCTTTTTTTATTCGTTTGATTAATAATTTTGCCATTTGGGTATTTGGTCCGTGACCAGGACAAGAAGCAATTACTTTTCCTTTAATGAACTTACCACACAAGGCAAGGTCACCAATCACGTCTAATAGTTTGTGTCGAGCACATTCATTTTGGAAGTAAAGCTCCAGATTACTTAAAATCCCTTCCTTCACTTCTACACGTTGATGATCAAACAAGTCAGCAATACGATCCAACTCTTTTTGTTCCATCATTCGATCCATAATAACAATTGCATTATCAAGGTCTCCCCCTTTAACCAAGTTGTTATTCAAAAGAAATTCCAATTCGCGTACAAAAACAAAAGTACGACACATCGAAATTTCATCTTTATAATCATTCAATGATGTCAATCGTGCATACTGATTGCTCAATACTTTCGAGTCGAATGAAATCATCGTATCTACACTGTATTCACTATCTGGAAGAATAGTTAATTCAGAACCACGAGCTTCATCTTTGTACACAATTGGTTCTTTTACCACATAGTATTCACGCTTCGCATCCTGCTCTACAATTCCTACACTTTCAATTCCTTCTACATAGAATTTTGCACTTCCATCTAAAATTGGAGGCTCAGGAGAATTCATCTCAATCATACAGTTGTCAACACCCATTCCGTACAATGCTGATAAAGCATGCTCGATGGTTTGCACTTTGCATTCTCCTTTTTCAAGCACAGTTCCTCTTGATGTATCTCCTACGTATTCAGCACTTGCATCAATTACAGGTTCTCCTTCAAGGTCAACTCTCTTAAACTTGTACCCATGATTTTCAGAAGCAGGCACAAACTTGATTGATACTTCCAATCCAGTATGAAGACCTTTTCCTGTTAAAGTAAATTCTTTTGCTAATGTTCTTTGCTTATCAGCCATAAACTTCAATATTTTTTCTGTTTCCGGAAAACGGAATCTCCTATTTTTCCTCTTCCAGCTTCTTTACTTGCTTCTCTAAATCCATAATCTGCTCTCTCATCTTAGGCAGATTTTTAAACAGCACATATGACTTTTGATATGGTCCGAATTCAAAAGCAGGCGATCCCTGAAGAACCTCTCCTTTTTTCTTAATATTTCGCCCAATACCCGATTGTGCAGCAATCTTTACTTCGTCAGCAATCGACAAGTGACCAGCAATTCCAACCTGGCCACCAAACATACAATGTTCACCAACTTTAGAACTTCCGGCAATACCTGTTTGCGAAGCAATTACAGTATTTTCACCAATCTCAACATTATGAGCAACCTGAATCAGGTTATCCAACTTCACTCCTTTACGGATAATGGTTGAACCCATAGTTGCACGATCAACACAAGTGTTAGCACCAATCTCAACGTGATCTTCCAAAATCACATTACCAACCTGTGGAACTTTCTTGTAATCATTCGCTGACGAAGGTGCAAAACCGAAACCATCAGCTCCAATTACCGAACCAGAATGAACGATACAATCTTTACCAATTTTACAGTTTTCATACACCTTAACACCTGAGTTAAGAATTGTATTGTCGCCAATAATTACGTTATCGCCTACATATGTGTGTGGATAAATTTTAACGTTATCACCAATTTTTACATTGCTACCAATGTATGCAAATGCACCAACATAAATTTTATCTCCAATGGTAGCAGATTTACTCACGAAAGAAGGCTCTTCAATACCTACCTTTTGCGGTTTGCTTTGTTCATACATTTCCAACAACTGGGCCAAAGCCTGGTAAGCATCCTCTACTCGAATTAAAGTAGCTTTCACTTCTTTAGCTGCCTTAAAATCTTTGTTTACTAAAACAATAGAAGAGTTTGTTGTATAAATATGATGTTCGTACTTTGGATTTGCCAAAAAAGAAAGAGTTCCTGGTTTGCCTTCCTCAATACGAGATACATTATTTACGGCAACTGATCCGTCACCATCAACTTCACCCTGTAGAAACTCTGCAATATCTTGCGCTGTAAAATTCATTTGTTCTGGTTTTATATCAGATAACAAGCTCCTTCCTTAATAAGGAAGCTCGTTTTTTATTGAGCACACATCGTCCAATATATCTGATTAATACGAAAAAAATTTCTGCAAATCTAACAATTATTTCATGCACATGAAATTTTTTTGCTTTTCAGACCACTTTGTAAATTCAATTTTATTTGATTATCTGGCAATTACGAATCCCAAATTAAACATTACGAAATCTTAATCTTTGGGTAACACAAATAGAACTTTTTAACCGTTTTCGAGAGTACTTCAATATTCATCATGTCCGATGCCTCTGCAATATCGCAAACCGAACCATCTTTATGAAGTATGTTGATATGATCTTCAGAAGTGTAAGCATTATTACTGATCATTCCATTAATCACAATAAAATCAAGCGCATGTTCAGAACAACCAAAATATTCTTTAATTCCTGATCTTACCATATGAATATACTCTGGAGAGAAAGGCGTTTTCTGAATTTCGATTTTAAACAATTGTCGATCACGTATACATTTACACAAATAGGCAAGAACCTTATCTGAATGATTCGACCAAACCTTTATTGATACCATGATATCATCATCATCCAGGGCTGCAAAAATATCCAAAGCATTTTTTCCTTCGAGCAAAGGGGCTTCACTTTCAAAATCATTAATTCCTATTTTATTATAGAGGAAATATCGCAATGCTGGTGTTGCAAATAATTCCTCCCCACGCTCAGCTAAATATTTTGCACGCTTTAATATATACACCAACATCTCTTCAGCAGCAATCACTGTTTTGTGCAAATAAACCTGCCAATACATCAATCTACGAGCTATTAAAAATTTCTCAATAGAATAAATTCCCTTCTCCTCTACTACCAAATTATCATTTCGAACATCTAGCATTTTAATGATTCTCGCCGATCCAACAACTCCCTCGGTAACTCCAGAGAAAAAACTATCTCTCCTCAAATAGTCCAAACGATCCATATCAAGCTGACTAGAAACCAACTGGTTTAAAAACCTTTTAGGATACTCATTTTTGAAAATTTGAATTGCCGTATCCAATTCTCCTTCGAACTGCTTATTCAAACGACTCATAAACAGTTCTGAAAGCTTTTCATGAGTTATGCCATTTACTATACTGTATTCTAATGCATGCGAAAAAGGACCATGACCTATATCGTGCAATAGAATGGCTGCATGAACGGCTTCAGCTTCCTCTTCTGTAATTTCGTTGCCCTTTGATCTCAATACCTCAATGGCCATCCCCATTAAATGGGTAGCGCCCAAAGCATGCTGAAAACGATTTTGAAAAGCTCCAGGAAAAACCAAATAAGTCAACCCCAATTGTTTAATTCTTCTAAGTCGCTGAAAATAGTGATGCTCTACCAATTCATGCGAAATCCCACTGGGTATATGAATAAAACCATGTACTGGATCGTTTACAATCTTTTTCTTGGGAGTAAATTGTTCTGACATAAACAGATGGATATTGGTTGTAAACAAATGTATAAAAACCCATTATAAAAGCCTACACATGAGAAATTCAATAATTAGATTTCTTTTCTGATACATTACTTACAAAATCTTCACAATTTGATAATTATTTATCGGACTGTTCTTTATAGATTTTCAATCCATTGGATTTTATAATAATCAGCAATAAAATATCAAAAAAATTTTCTTTAGCAGTTAGAATACAATAATTTAGAGGAATGCCATTTGTTTTTTAAAACATTTATCTCTAATTTTGCATCGAAAAGTAAGAATAACGTGTACTTTAGGGGGCAGGAAGTCCCCTATTTTATTGACATTAACCGATATATGATTGATAAAAAAATTGTACTTGAAATTGTTGAGAAAGAAATTGCCGACACAGATTTGTTTGTTGTGGAGGTTACTGTTTCTACAAGTAACGCAATTTCAATAATGATTGATAGTATGGAAGGTGTTCCAATTAGCACCTGTATTGAGTTAAGTCGTGCAATCGAAAAGAACTTTGACCGCGATGTTGAAGACTTTGAACTTCAGGTAGCTTCAGCAGGAATTGGTCAACCCTTTCAAGTAATTCAACAATACCATAAAAACATTGGGAAAGAAGTTGAAGTACTTACCACCGAAGGTGTAAAACACAAAGGAAATTTAATCACCGTAGGTGAAAACGAGATAGAAATTGAAGTTGAAGAGAAAGTAAAAGTTGAAGGTAAAAAGAAAAAACAAATTGTTGTTAATACCTACAGTTTTGCTTTTGATCAAATTAAATCAACAAAAGATATCATTACTTTTTAACAAGTAAACAGCTGAATAACATGAATCTTATTGAGACTTTTTCAGAATTTAAAGAATTGAAAAACATCGATCGTGCTACCATGATGAGTGTTTTGGAAGATGTATTTAGAAATCTTCTTTTAAAGAACTATGGTACCGATGAAAATTTCGATATTATTATCAACCCAGACAAAGGTGACCTTGAAATCTGGAGAAACCGTGAAGTAGTTGAGGATGGAGAAGTAGAAGATTCAAATCTTCAGATTTCTCTTTCGGAAGCTAAGAAGATTGATGAAGATTATGAACTTGGCGAAGAGGTTACCGACGAGGTGAAATTCCTTGATTTTGGAAGACGTTCTATTTTAACATTGCGTCAGAACCTTTCAGCAAGAATTTTAGAATTAGAGAAAGATAATATCTTTAATAATTATAAGGACCGAATTGGTGAAATTGTAACTGGTGAGGTTTACCAAATCTGGAAAAAGGAAATTTTAATTTTGGATGACGAAGGAAATGAATTGATCCTTCCTAAAACAGAACAGATTCCTTCTGACTACTTCCGTAAGGGAGAGTCGATCAGAGCTGTTGTAATTCGTGTAGAAGTGAAAAACAACAGTCCTCTAATTATTATTTCGAGAACTTCTCCAGTATTCCTTGAAAGATTATTTGAGCTTGAGGTTCCTGAAATTTTTGATGGATTAATTACCATCAAGAAAATTGTTCGCATACCTGGTGAAAGAGCAAAAGTTGCTGTTGAATCGTATGACGAAAGAATTGATCCGGTTGGAGCATGTGTTGGTATGAAAGGTTCGAGAATTCACGGTATTGTTCGTGAGTTGAAAAACGAAAATATTGACGTGATCAACTTCACTGCCAATAAGCAATTATATATCACAAGAGCTCTTAACCCTGCAAAAATATCTTCTATCCAAATTAACGAAGAAGATGCTCGCGCAGATGTTTATCTGAATCCAGAAGAAGTATCACTGGCAATTGGTAAAGGCGGTTTAAATATTAAGCTTGCTAGTCAATTAACAGGATACGAAATTGATGTATATCGTGAGAAAACAGAGGAAGAAGCTGAGGAAGATGTAAATCTTTCAGAATTTACTGACGAAATCGAAGCTTGGGTTATCGATGAGTTAAAGAAAATTGGTTGCGATACTGCAAGAAGCGTATTGGAACTATCAGCTGAAGAACTAGAAAAAAGAACTGATCTTGAAATAGAGACTATTAACGAAATTTTAGATATTTTTAGATCCGAATTTGAATAGTCAGATTTTTAAGGACAGTTCCTCACAAATTATTGAAAACGGCACATTTTAACAGTTAACTTCAAAATATGGCAAAAGTCAATAAAAATAAAAGACTTAGTAAACTAGCAAGAGAATTCAATGTTGGTATATCTACTATTGTCGATTTTCTGAATAAAAAAGGTATTGAGATTGATTCTAATCCGAATACCAAAGTTTCAGATGACGCTTATGATATTCTGGCAAAAGAGTATAGCTCTGATCTGAACCTTAAGAAAGAATCAGAGAAAGTAAATTTGAAAAGTACCCGAGAAAAGAAAGAAACTGTTTCTATCGATCCGAAATCGGAAGAAGGTACAAAAGAAGCAACTGTTGAAAAAACTGAAGAAGAAGCTCCGGCAAAAAATCCTGTTAAAGTTGTAGGGAAAATCGATTTAGATGCATTAAAGCCTAAAGCGAAACAGGAAAAGCCAGAAAAAACAGAAGATAAAGCTCCTTCGAAACCTGAAGAGAAACCTGCCAAAGCAGAAACTCCTAAGGTTGAGGAAAAACCTCAGACCGTTAAAAAAGAAGTAACTGAAAAACCATCAGAGCCGGCTACGCCTGCTAAAGATGCTCAAACTGTTAAAATGGAAAGCCCTAAAAAAGAGGAAGCAGCTCAAACCGAAAAACAAGAAAATAAGGAAGAGCTTAAAGTAGTAGGGAAAATTGATTTAGATTCTTTAAATCAGAAAACAAGACCTGCTAAAAAGACAAAAGCGGAGAAAGAAGTGGAGAGAAGAGAAAAGCAAAAGTCAGCTCCTCAACAAAAGCAACCTGCTAAAGAACAATCTGCTGAGCCACAAGCTCAAGGAAAACCAGTAGAAAAAGAAGAAATTTTTAAATCTTCTACTCAGAAACTTTCTGGTCCTACTGTAATTGGAAAAATTGAATTGCCTGTAGAGAAAAAGTCTACCAATAAAGACAAGCAAGGTAACCAACAACGTAAAAAACGCAAAAGAATTAAAAAGGATAGCGAAAAAGTTAATGTTGGTAATCAGCAAGGCGGTCAACAAGGAAGACAGCAAGGTGGTCAGCAAGGAAAACAACAAGGTGGTCAGCAAGGCCGACAACAAGGAAAACAGCAGGGAGCTCAAGCTAACAAGTTCAAAAAACTGAAGAAGAAAAAAGCAGTTAAGAAGGAAGTTAGCGAAGAAGATGTACAAAAGCAAATTAAAGATACACTTGCAAGATTAACTTCGAAAGGTGGTAAGTCGAAAGGTTCGAAGCACCGTCGTGAAAAAAGAGAACAAGCAAGTGCTAAACAAGCTGAATTAGCTGAACAGGCTGCAGCAGAAAAGAATGTGTTGAAGTTGACCGAGTTCGTTACTGTAAACGAATTGGCAACAATGATGGAGGTTCCTGTAACCAATATTATTGCAACTTGTATGGGACTTGGTTTATTCGTATCGATCAACCAGCGTCTGGATGCTGAAACCATTGCCATTGTTGCTGAAGAATTCAATTACAAAGCTGAATTTGTAAGTGTTGAACTTCAAGAATCTATTGAAGAAGAAGAAGACAAAGAGGAAGACTTGGTTGAACGCCCACCAATTGTAACGGTAATGGGTCACGTTGACCATGGTAAAACTTCTCTTTTGGACTACATTCGTCATGCAAACGTAATTGCCGGTGAGGCCGGAGGTATTACCCAGCACATTGGTGCATACAATGTAGCACTAGACGATGGAAGAAAGATTACTTTCCTTGATACACCAGGTCACGAAGCCTTTACAGCGATGCGTGCACGTGGTGCTCAGGTAACCGACATAGCAATTATTATTGTTGCTGCTGATGATAACGTGATGCCACAGACAATTGAGGCAATCAACCATGCAAGTGCAGCAGGAGTACCAATTGTATTTGCAATCAACAAAATTGATAAGCCGGGAGCTGATCCTGAAAGAATCAAAGGTGAATTGGCTAACATGAACTACTTGGTTGAAGACTGGGGTGGTAAGTACCAATGTCAGGAAATTTCGGCTAAGAATGGTATCAACATCGAAGACTTATTGGAAAAAGTATTGCTTGAGGCTGAAATGTTAGAAGCAAAAGCAAATCCAAATAAACGTGCAATTGGTTCGGTTATCGAATCATCATTAGATAAAGGTCGTGGTTACGTAACTACTCTTTTGGTACAAGCTGGTACTTTGAAAGTTGGTGATGTATTATTGGCAGGTAGTTATACAGGTCACGTAAAAGCGATGTTTAATGAACGTGGAAACAAGATTGAAGCTGTTGGACCATCAGAGCCAGCATTGATTCTTGGTTTGAATGGTGCTCCACAAGCAGGTGACAACTTTAACGTTATGGAGAGCGAAAGAGAGGCTCGTAACATTGCTAACAAGCGTGAGCAGTTACAGCGTGAGCAAGGACTTCGTACTCAGAAACACATTACTCTTGATGAGATTGGTCGTCGTATTGCAATCGGAAACTTCCAGGAATTGAACGTGATTGTGAAAGGTGATGTGGATGGATCTATCGAGGCACTATCTGATTCATTGATCAAGCTATCTACTGAAGAAATTCAGGTGAATGTAATTCACAAAGCTGTTGGTCAGATTTCCGAATCAGATGTAATGTTAGCAACAGCATCTAACGCAATTATCGTAGGTTTCCAGGTACGTCCTTCAGTTGGAGCACGTAGATTGGCTGAGAAAGAAGAAATCGATATCCGTCTGTACTCAATTATCTACGATGCAATCGAAGAATTGAAATCAGCAATGGAAGGTATGCTTTCTCCAGAAATCAAAGAAGAGATTGTGGCGACTGTTGAGGTTCTTGAGACATTCAAAATCTCTAAGGTTGGTACCATTGCCGGATGTATCGTTCGTGATGGTAAGATCAAGCGTAGCTCTAAGATCCGCCTGATTCGCGACGGTATTGTAATCTACACCGGAGAACTTGGTTCTTTGAAACGTTTCAAAGACGATGCGAAAGAAGTTGTGAAAGGTTACGAATGTGGTCTGAATATCGACAAGTACAACGATATCAAAGTTGGCGATATGGTTGAAGCATTCGAAGAAGTAGAGGTTAAGAAGAAATTGTAAGAAACAATTCCTATTATATAGAAAAGCAGTCCAATTTGGACTGCTTTTTTTGTTTAGGCATTGTCCTCAATTGGCTGAGCAAATCGTTTTCTCAAAAAAGAAGCTCTTCAATTGGCTGAACAGATCATTTTCCCAAAAAAGAAGCTCCTCAACTGGCTGAGCACATCATTTTCTCAAAAAAGAAGCTCCTCAATTGGCTGAGCAAATCATTTTCCAAAAAAAGTTGCTCCTCAATTGACTGAGCAGATCATTTTCCCAAAAAAGTAACTCCTCAATTGGTAAAAGAGGTAAATCTTTCAAAAAAATAAATATCCATGCAGCGTTTTTAATTACTTATGTATTCTATATGTAAATTGCAAAAACTTATCATATCCTCAATATTGGTAAGATGCTAAATAAGCACGAATGAAGAAACTTTTTCTAAAAAATAAGAAGACCATTTTCAATAAGATCTATGAGAATCATTCTCAGCAATTGTTTTTATTGATTCTTCGCTATGTTGTATCTCAATTCGATGCTGAAGAAGTTTTACAAAGAGGATTTATCAAGGTTTATGAAGCTTTAGATGATTTCACCTATGAAAATGATAAAGCTAGCTTAGGATGGTTAAAACGGATCATGGTAAACGAAAGTTTACTCTTTTTAAGAGAACAAAAACGTTTGACATTATCTGACAACATTTCTTTTATTGAAAATTCTTCCAATCAATCGCCTGAAGTAGAAAACAAACTTGGCATGGACGATTGTTTAAGTTTTGTAAGAAACTTGCCTGACGGATACCGTACGGTATTCAACCTTTATGTTATTGAAGGATATGCGCACAAAGAAATTGCGGAGATTCTTCATATTAGCGAAAGTGCCTCAAGATCGCAGCTTACCAGGGCACGAAACATTTTAAAAACACAACTAAAATCATTGAATTATGCAACCGAACTCGTTGGATAGCATTATTAAAAATAATTTGGAAAACCAGTCGGAATTGCCCTCAAATGTACATTTCGACAAGGAGAGACTACGTTCTTCAATCGATAAACGAATCAATCAGCAATCGAGAGAGCACAAGTGGCAAATTATAGCAGCACTGCTTATATTATTACTTGGATCTTCATTATTCCTGCATTACCAGCAATACAGCATTATAACAAAGCAAAAACAAAATATAGGTAATCAAGAGCAGTTAATTTCCTCGCTACACAGCGAAAATGAGAATATTAAAAGTGAAAATTATTTACTGATCGATTCCATTTCAAAATCCAATATTACCCAAATGGAAAAGCCAAAACAGATAGCTTTACCGCAACTTCCAACGATAGTTATCAATCAGCCTATCGTATTTCAAAATAAGGTTGAAGACAAACTATACATACAAATTGTCGAACGAATAAAAATAAAGGAAACAGATAGCGAGATTCCGGAACTCGACCTGCCTGTTTACTATGAAAGTGATCGTTTGGCAAGCAATACAAATAAACAATCTAACAGCAAATCATTTGCAAGAAAGATTGGCAAACTCTTTAAAAATTAAAGTCATGAAAAAAATATTAATTCTACTTATTCTAATCGTATTAATCATTCCTTCTGCTCAATCACAAGGAAAGTGGTTTAATGCTCCAAAAAATTATCAATATGGATTTTCAAACAAAAGAGATACTCTTTACATCGATTATGGTAATGGAAAGAAAATTGAATTCAGCTATTCCTGGCACAATATTTTTGGTTCCATAGATAATGACTTTTCCTCCAAACACTTTTGGAATCCTTTAAATCTGGAATTAAAAATCCTGAAGGAGAAGATTAAAGAAATTCCTTTAAAAGAGGATAAAAAATACCATATAACACTTCACTCACAGAGACCTAATCTATATTCTGCTGAATTTTTTGAAGCGATAAAACTTAACAATCAAGAAGCAAAAGAATCAGGTCTGTCGAAAGAAAAAAGAGATAGCTTATTACATGTTACTTTTAAAAACTATTACAAAGGTAAAATCAAGAAAAAACATAAACTTACGGTTAATGAAAGAAAAACCTCGGAAGAGAATCGAGAGTATTTAATTGTGCAAAACAAACTCTACAACAAAGCACAATGGCAACATATCATAGAAATTAAAGAATTGCTTTGGAGTGTAAAGCTTTACATAACCGATCTTGACGAACTTAAAGAATTCGATATTAACGAAATTCAAACGTTTATGGCAAGTGAGAAAGACAGATTCCTAAAAAGAAGATATTACCAGCACTTTTCAAAGTTACATTATAAGAAAGAAAATGGTGAATTTAGATATGAGCGAACTCTTGGAGAAAAGAGAGAGAAAAGACCACGATTCCTAAAACTAGGTTTTGATGCAGGCTTTGGTAGTTCTGTAATTAAAAGTAAATTATCAGCAGACATAAGTGCAGGCATCAATCTCTACTTTAATGAAAATTTACAGTATGCTGCCAAACTAGGCATAAGAACTCAAGCCAAATCATTTGGAATTGATAATAAAATCCGAAACAATGTTTTTATTGATGCTTTAATGGATATTAATATTGCTGAAAGCTTTAAAAAAGCACAGTGGATCGGTGCTGGATTTGGTTACTTGGTAAAACGAGAAGGAAATATTTATGGAAAAGATACGGCCAGGGCATTTTTTAAGTATGGTTTCACAAATGGAATTGCCATCCAGCCCGAATTCAACTTCTCCTTTCATGATGAAAAATTTCTTTTAGGAATTGGTGTTTCCTTCAACTTCTAATACACAAACAAAAACCCTCACACAAGGTAGTGCGAGGGTTTCTCTATATTTTCAGAATACTATTATAGTAATTCTTTATAAGCTTCAGCAGAAAGTAATTCTTCTAACTCAGCAGTATCAGCCAATTTGATTTTGATAATCCAACCTTCACCATAAGGATCAGAATTGATCAAATCTGGAGCATCTTCCAACTTCTCGTTGAATTCTAATACTTCACCACCAACTGGCATAAACATGTCAGATACAGTTTTAACGGCTTCGATAGTTCCGAATACTTCTTCCTTATCTAATTCTTCGCCTTCAGTTTCTACTTCAACAAAAACGATGTCTCCTAGTTCTCCCTGAGCGAAATCAGTAACACCAATAAAAGCTTCTTCGCCTTCTACACGTACCCACTCGTGATCTTTAGTGTACTTCAAATTTTCTGGTACATTCATGATAGTATGTTGTTTTAAAAGAGGTTTATAAACTGCTCCAAATTTACAGTTTTTTTTCAATAATTAAATATTAGTAATTGAGTAAATCAACTATTGAATGTATGATCTTTATCACATTCTAGATCAATATCATACAACAAACCTATTGAATATTAATAGTTCATGAAAAATATTCTTGTTTCAACCTGCTCTTAAACACTTTATTAATTCGCTAATGTAAATCTTATACTTGCCCCAAACTCTGTGGTTGTAGTTGGATAAGAAAGTGATACGTAAGGTGTATTTACAATTCTATCGTAATACAAACGCAGGTTGAATCTGTTACTCAAAACATAATCTGCACTAAACTTTAAGGTAACCACCTTTTGGCCAGAAGTTAGCTGATCTACTTCATCAACAATTTTTCGGATAATTGTGCTATTCTTTCTTACTGATAAATCTGCTCTTAAATTTAAATCTGAATTGTACTTCTTCTGGCGAGAACCAGATCCAATTATCATTCCGAAATTATCAAATCGATACCCCATACCAAAAATCATTTCGTTCGAAGCTACTTCGGTTAACTGAGTATTGGACAGGCTCAAAATTAGGTTACGTGTACGTTTAATTTCAAAACTTGTAGAAAAATTATTTTTCCAAATCATATCAACATTAATCAATGGATTAAACTGCTCATTAATCGAAATTGAATTCACATCGTACAAATTGTAAAAATTACCCGTAATCTTATTTATTTCAAGAAATCCTTCTTCATCTACTTCTGCTGATAAGTTAGTTGTATAGGAACCTACATCATAAGTTGATGTATATGCATGACTCAAATTAATGGATTTGAAATAACGTCGAATAAATGGAATTTTTGACAAGCCTTCGAATGAAACTCTCCAATTTGGTTTCATTTTAGCAATTCCAGGGAACAATTTATTGAAGCCACTTCCTACATTACCATATGCTTTAAGAAAAGCTGGAATCAACACTTCCTGTGAAGTTGAAGTAAATCCGTTGTAATATCCTGTTCCTTTATCACCATCCATAATCTCTTCGTCCTCATATGATGCACCATAACGTTGTTGCGCTAACCTTAAAGATTCAGATTTGCGATTTTCCAGGAACTTGTTGAAATACTCCGACGAATAATCTCCAGTATTACCTATGGTAAAAAATGCCGATTTTAAACTTAAGAAACTCATGCTAAAGTTTCCTGACTTTACAAGATTTTCATTACTAAACCTATCATTATCTTTGTCATAGATGTAATACTCACTTCTATTTCTTGAATAATTTCTATTTGCAGTAAGATCAATTTTCAATCCTTTAAAAGGTTCAATTGTACTACGAATTGAAAAATTCTGAGTATGACTCATTACATATGGATCATTCATTGTAGGATCAGTTGTAATCCAACCTTTATCAGCAGCTCTACGCGCAAAGTTTTTATCTTGCTGACCAGTTAAAAAACCAAATCCAGGAGCTTTTGTTCCATTGAATGATTCCCCACCAAAATAATTTGTCTGTGGTAAATATCCAGGTAAAGTTGTCGAGTTAATTTCAGAATAATTAACACTTATATTTCTCACGCTCATTAATGTTCTCAGAAAGTTTTCTCCAATAACAGCAAACACGTTATCTTTCTCGGTAACTTTACCGGTAACGCGTACCCTAACATCTTTAACAGTTCGAGAAGCTGTTATTTTAGCTCGATTTCCGGTAACAGGTTTAACCTTAATTTTCACCTCTTTTCCTAACTTATCGTAGGCTCTAATGGTAATATCCTCAGTCATTAATTTGTGATAAATGGAAACAGGTACTCCTGCTTTCAATTCATCAACTTTACCGTCATAATTTACCTTCTTGTATGATTTGGTTTTCTTTTTATACTTACGGTTCGAATTGTATTTGCGATTGATCTTCTTTAAAATGCCAACTTTATTATACAAACTTGTCATTTTTAATTGACCATTCAACTGAATATTATTCGAATTTCGAATGGTGTTACCCAACTCAATTGTATCGGCAGTAATTGCTCCTGCATTCCAATCATACGCACCTGAATAACGTGCATTAAGCGAAGTCCAGTTAAACAACGGAATTTTATTAATCGGAACGGTATAAGTCACATTAAACTTATGGTGGTATTTAATATTTCGTCCACCATCCATTAAATTATTCCAAATCGAATCTTTCCAAATTTCATAAGCATCACGATCTCTATGCTTATCAACAATACCATCTGGTTCATCGATACGTGAAGTATTTGTTGCAGAAAAATCGAATTTTAAGCCTTTCGTTAGGTTGTATTTCAAATCGTAATATCTGTACCAAATAAAATCTTTATCGTATGATGGGTCGATTTTTAATCCTGGTTCTTCAATATTTCGCTTTTCTATTTCATGATAGTAACGTTGAATATCCGAACGGAAAGACAATTGTGTTGGCAAATAATAGAAATTGAAATCCTTTAATAACCTAAACATAGGCTTTTGAAAAGCTTTTACCTTTTTAAATGGCTGTACAATTTTCGGGCGCTCGGTATAATTATAGCTAAGTACACCACGATAATTTTTCTCCAAATCAAGAGTCGTATTTACATCTCTCGAATAAGTTTCATTATACGAATAAGTCATTGATAAATTTGAAACATCAAGCAGTTTTGCTTTTCCTTCCTGCTTCTCGATTCGAACATTGGTAAGGTTGAAACTTTTTCGTTTGGTATATTCTTGTGCCCTATGTTTAATCTCTTCTCTTTCTTCTTTATTCTCTGCATTTTCCAAAGCAATATCCAAAGGAATATCAGGATCCAAAGGATCATACTCAGGTGTAACAGTTTCTTCTGAAATTGCATAATACATCGGAATTCTCACTCCTGATTTTTCAGGGAAGAATTTTCCTAACTCCAAACTTGCAGAAAAATCATATTGGAAAATATCATCTTTATAGCGCTCATTAACACCATCTTCTATACCTCCAAAACCTGAAGTAATCTGACTTCCAGACCATGTTACCGTACCCAAGTCTGCCAATTTTGTTGTTACTCTTAAATTTGCAGCCCAACCTCCATCTTCATCAAAATCAGACAAACGTAATTCATTCATCCAAACTTCGACTGATTTCGGCTGATTGTCATCACTACCAGTAATATCTTCAAGTGGATTTTTAATCCCAATCATTATGGTTCTCACATTGGCAAGATTCGGATTACCTTTTATTCTAACCCTATGTCCTTCTTTTACAGGATTATTATCACTGGATAAATCATTTACAGCAGCATCATAAACAGTAAGGTAGTCAACACTTGATCCAACAGATCTCATAGCATCATTACGCAATTGTTTAATGGTTTGGAATAATCTTAGTTTAAAATCAAATCTATTCTCATCTGGCCAAACTGCTAACCTATCATTTTCATTATCTCCATTATACACACCTGGAGCGGTTAATTTCAAAGGAATTTCATATTCATAGTAGTTATCCTGATAATCTGATCCCAATCGAATAAAAGCTGTAACTTCATTATTCCTTATAGGCAAACCACTAATTTCTTCGGCATGAACATCCATTTTAAGCTTTCCATACTTACGAATGTCCATACTAAGCGTTTTGTAAGCTCCTTTTCCTTTTCCATTTTCAAGGTCAGTAACTTTTAATAAGATGGCTTGCTCATTCAATTGTATTAATTGTGGATTACTAGGATCTACAACTCTATCGATTCCCGGAGGAAGTACATAATTTACTGGCTCTTTTGAGGCATTCTCTTCAATATTAATTGCGGTAATATCAAAGTTTGCATCCGAAATGACTGCATCATCTTTATCCTCATTTAAAGCTTGCTCATACTTTCTCCAATCATCACGAACTAAATCCAAAGTAGCAAAACGCATAATTACATCCTCTTCGAATCCTTTAAGAAACATTCTCATGAATCGAATGGAAGTAAAATCCGAAATGCTTCCATACTGATCTTCAAACTCATTAACTGGAATTTTGAATTGATACCAATCAACTGTTCCTTGAGTGCCATTCGCCAAATCGACAGTACTGGTAATTTTATCGGTAATAAAATTCTTTCCAACTTCCATTCCTGTTGGTTCAAGATGTACACGATACTGATAATAAGCTTCTGTTTCACTTAAAGTTTGATCATTATTTATGTCTTCAACATTTGGTAATGTTGTTGCTGAAGTTGGATAAGGTTCAGTTGACAATTCAGAAGTTGGTGAATTTCCTTCTGGCCCATTATATCTCTTGTATCTTTCCAAGATACCAACTTCATCTGCATCATAGTCACTACCTCTAAAATAGTGGTAATCATCTCCTGAAGGGTCATTTATAGCATTTACATAGGCACCTGACCCAACTCCTAAGTTGGCAGATAATTCAATTTGCTGAATATACTCATCAAAAAAACTAATTTCTTCTTCAGAGTTAAGCCCATCCAGACCAACATCCTGATACTTCCTGGCATTCGTATTATTATCAAATGCAATTACTTGTGATTGAATTTTAGGAACACGCCCCCACACTGTATTATCCACCAAAGAAAGATCTTCACTAGTAGGTAAACCATTCTCGAATGATTTTCTTGAATCTCTAAGAATATCCTCTGAAACATTACCCAAATTAAAAAATAATTCTCCTCCTTTATGATTCTTATCATATACAAATGGATCCATCATCCAGAATTCTATGTATGCAATATTTGCCGCTTCGAAATCGTTGGTTTCTATTCTTCTCATGATCCCTCCCCAACGTGTTTCCGGAGCTTCTAATGTTCCATCAGGATTCATCCCTTGTGAAACACCTGCCTGTCCATCTACATCATAATTATAGGGTCCCTTCTCGTCAGGATAATATGCAAGGTTTAAAACCGAAATATTCGTTGGAACACCTGATGCTCTTTCTTTATTAGGCCAAATTTCTTCCTCAAAAATCTCACGTACAAAGTGGTTTGACTGTTGTTCCTTATCTGCTTTAATATGCCCTGGAGTTGCCGAATTATTACGCAAGAATAATGGATCAATTACATACCATGCCAATTTTGCACGATTAAAACCATATGCCAAATCACCACTCAAGTTTCCCTCAGGAAATAGCACATCATTATTTTGAGGAGTACTTGCCAATACCCAAGAACTCAAACTCTTCATATCAATAGAAGTCTGGGTTCCTTCAAAATCATCGATATAAGCAGTACCTGAACCTCCAATTGATTTATTGTGTCCTGGTCTTAGTTGTGCAAATTCACCTTCAACCGATATTTTTGATGGTTCTTTCGTTTCAATAAATGGCAACTTATCAACCATTCTGGTTAAGAACATCGATTCTGTCTCATAACTTCCATTTAATCCCCAAATGGTATTCGATATTGGCTCATCACCAATATTCACCTTTTGAGTTAATGGTTGTTCGGACAAGTGCATCACCGTTGCCCCAAGGTTAAAATTATCATTAACTTGATAATCCATTTGAACACCAAGAAGGGTTTTGGTTTGAATATTGAAAAGTGAATTGTTTTCCGATTCTATACTAATAGGTGTGTTTGACTCCAATAAACTTTGGTTGATAATTTTTACACGACCTAAGGTATAATCAACTGTATAATCAATGTTTTCGACCAGTTCTCTTCCTCCTGCCTTAACCCTTACCGATCCTGGTTGAACATTTAAAGCATTCAAAGAAATTTCTGAGCTTGAGGATGATTTGTAACTCCCTTTTAAAGAGTATTTATTCTTCTCAGCAATTTGTTGAGCTTCATTCTGTGTTTTCTCATATAGTTCCTCGAAGACATACTTATTTGCAATAGCATCATTCCCTATTTTCCCTCTTAAATAAGATCCAAATGGTTCTATAATCGGGAAGATAACTCTACCATTATTACTGTAGATAGTGATACCATTAATAAAATCAAACATCCCATCTGAACCTGGGTCTAATTGAGAATTCAACCTATCCAAATTCATAACTTTCAGTAATATCTCGTTTTTGATATCTCCTTCTGGCAGATAATTAACTTTTGTTCCTGCCTGATCGTTCTGATACATGATGTTCAAAACGAAATCTTCCTGATTTACCTGATAAGCGCCAATGTTATAAATATTCTTCATCATCAACTCCCAGGTTGGCAGTTTAGGACTAAGGCTAGTCCCTTTCAAAAGTTTCATTACCAAAGATTGTGGTGCACTAACACCATCTGAAGTAAATTCACCAACACGATAAACTTGACCACGATTAGTATATTCATAAGCAACCGCCAATACTTCATCGGCATTCAGAGCTTGGTTTAGCGAAATGTATCCCAACTTCTCATTAACAGTATATTCAGAAGGCGAAAGTTTACGAGCATTTTCGACTTTTTCATAGTCTTTACCACTCGTAAAACCAGGTGCTAAAAGCCCAAGAGTTTCTGTTACTCTATTAACATCTCTAATATCAGAGTATACCTCAGTCATTTGCTGATAAACATCATTTAAATCATTATCTGGCAAAACCCCTGTCCCTGTCTGCGAAAAGAGTGTATTACTGATATTTGTAGCATTTTCACCAATATCTACAAAAGCGACTACATTTCTTGAATCCTGAAAATTAGAAGTTTTATTGGTAACCCAAACTTCAACTTTATTAATCGCTACTGCCGAGTTGATAACTGGCAAATTCTCTAATGCTTTATCATAGGTATCGTAAAAATACTTCGATAAGAAAAAGTGACGGTTCGCTTCGTATTGATCAACAGAGATCTCAAACTCATTTTTTTGCGCACCATTTTCCAAATTAACAACAGCGGTTTCTCCTTTTTGCTGAGAAAAAACAGATGTAACGCCTAATTTCCCAAATTGCATTTGAGTTTTTACACCAAACAGATTCTGACCTCCAGTAATCAAAGTATTAGAAATTGGCATAGAAACATTACCTGCCTCCACTTTCTTGATAATCTCATCTTCATCTCCTGTATATTCAAGACGCATCTGGTTTTCGAAATCAAAAGTAGCCTCAGTGTTGTAATTCACATCCATCTTCAACTTTTCTCCAACTGTACCTGTAACGTTCATTTGGATTTTTTCATCAAAGTCAAAACTAGTTGTCTTCCTTAAATTTTCAGGTAAAGTTGGATTTTCAACATTGGTAGTACTAATTCCAAATGTTAATTCTGCAGATCCTTGAGGTTTTATTTTTATCGTATTGCTTCCAAAAATCTTATCTATAAACTGACCCCCAAAATTCATATCAGGAACCAATTCATTATTCCCTCCAGCTCCATCGTTTCTACTTCTTTGCATCCAATAATCTCGAATGGAATTTTCCGCAACATATTGCTCATATTCCTCGGCTGTCATGGTAATTGCACGGCGATAGTTCATATCACCAATGGTTTTTACCAATATGTAATTACCAGTTGCAGGATCGTACTTAATAGAAGTTTTAATATTACTCGGATCCTTCAAATACAGCGGAGATTGCTGTTGCGAACCATATTCCAGGTTATCATTTTCATCATTAAATGGATAACGAAGAGAATCATTCTTTGCGTTTGGATTATCCTTATTAAAAGGTGATCTTGAATTTATAATCCTATTATTTTCATTTCCTGAACGAAGGATTGTGTCTTGCTGTTGAAATGCACCAAATTCCGAATCAACCTGATAAGCATATGCATTAACCGGTTGACTACTCTTTATTACAAAACAAAATATTACTAAACAGAGACTTAGAGTATATTTTAATAGTTTTTTCAATTAAGTTAGATTTCCTTAGGTTAGTAAAGCAAATACGTTTTTAGTTTACAATTGTTTCAGAGCTAATTTTATTAAATCCTCAACACTTGATGTTGGATTAGCAGTATAAATTTTATCAACTACTTTATAAGCTGCATTCTTTGCAAAACCCAACATCACTAAAGCAGATAACGCTTCTTCTTTGTTGGTATTGTCTTGCGGAAGTGAAATTTCTAATATCTCCGATTCTTTTCCTAGCTTATCCTTTAATTCAATTATAATTCGTTGTGCAGATTTTGCTCCAATACCTTTTACTCCTTGTAAAGTTTTGGCATTATTTGACAAGATTGCCGTTTGAATTTCGGCCGGGCTTAAAGAAGAAAGCATTACTCTGGCAGTATTTACACCAACTCCTGACACAGAAATTAAATGACGGAAAATTTCTCTTTCTCTGGTATCTATAAAACCGTATAACATATGAGCATCTTCACGAACCACTTGATGAAGGTACAATTGAACAGTTTTTTGTCCTGATAACTGACTGTATGTGTTTAATGAAATATGAATAAAATATCCAATGCCATTATTTTCTATAATAGCTGATGTTGGTGTTAAATCGGCGAGTTCACCTTTAATGTACTCAAACATAAATTAAGAATTAGATTATTCTGGGAATTTAAGGATTTTAAAATATGCAAAATTATGCAATTTTAATAATGAAAGATAGGCTTTTAACAAAAAAAGAAAGAGCGATTAACATTTAACCGCTCTTATTATAATTTTGTTAATTCTTTTATTGCACGTTTTTCACATTCTCAGCAGGCTTAAGAGGATCTTTACTTATCTGCTTATACATGCGTCTGTTTTTATGAATATCCAACGCCAAATACAATGCTTCTCGGAAAGAAATTTCCGAAGCAACATTAGTTCCAGCAATTGAATAAGCTGTTCCGTGAGCTGGCGAAGTTCTTACTCCTGAAAGCCCCGCCGTAAAGTTAACGCCTGAATCGAAAGCTAATGCTTTAAATGGAGCTAATCCCTGATCATGATACATCGCTAAAATCGCATCAAATTTTGTATAGTCATCCGAGCCAAAAAAGCCATCAGCAGGAAATGGTCCCAAAGCCATAATTCCATTTTCTCTTGCCGAATCAAGAGCAGGAATAATAATCTCTTGCTCTTCTGTACCAATCAAACCATTATCACCTGCATGAGGATTAAGGCTTAGAACAGCAATTTTTGGTTTTTGAATTCCAAAATCTTTTAATAATGATGCATTTAAAATCTCAAGCTTTTCAACAATTGCCTCTTTGGTGATTTTTTCAGGAACTTTTGAAATTGGCACATGACCAGCAACCACACCAACTCTAAGTTTATTACTAAGTAATAACATTAATGATTTTCCAGATTCCAACTTCGCTTCCAAATATTCCGTATGACCAGGAAATTCAAAATCTTTCGACTGAATGTTCTTTTTATTTATTGGTGCAGTAATTAAAACATCAATTGCCCCTTTTTTCAAATCCACAACAGCGGATTCTAATGCTTGAAAGGCAGAAGTTCCTGCAGCATTTGTTGATTTTCCAAGCTCTACTTTAATATTCTCGTCAACACAATTAATGATATTTGCACGCTTAGGGTGTGCTTCATGTGCTTCTTTAATATTATTCAAGCTAAAATTATCGATATTTAGTGCTTTACGATGATAAGCTGCAACTTTTGGAGAGCCATAAATAATAGGAGTACAAAGTTCAAACAATCTATTATCCATTAAGGTTTTAATGATTACTTCATAACCAATTCCATTAATATCACCGTGAGTTATTCCGACCTTTATTTTGGTATTCTTCATGAGTTTAAAGTATTTGGTTTGATATGTGTTACTTGTCAAACTCAAGTTAATCACACCTCAAACAGTATTAGAACTTAATCAGTTCACAAGTGCAAGATATTGTATTCCAAATAAAAACTTAGCTTGCGACTACAAAAATAGAAAGAATCCCTTAATCCTAACTATCTTTTTAATGATTCCTTATGATTGGTAATTTTTTATAAAATCGTACAACAAACGAACACCAACACCAGTGCCACCTTTTCCTCGGTAATTATCAGTTGCGCCAAGGAAAGCAGGTCCTGCAATATCGATATGAACCCAAGGATAGTCTGTAAAGTGTTCAAGAAATTTCCCGGCAGTTATAGCTCCTCCATCACGACCACCAATATTTTTCAAATCTGCAATATCTGATTTTATTAACTCTCCGTATTCTTCCCAAAATGGAAACTCTACCACTCTTTCATAAGTCTTGTTTCCTGAATTTTTAAGTTGTTCCATTTTATCCGCACTTTCTTCATTCCCCATGGCTACAACACCATACTTGCCAATTGCAACCGCAGCAGCTCCTGTTAAAGTTGCCAAATCTACTACAAATTCAGGCTCATATTTTTTTGCATAGCTTAATGCATCAGCAAGAATTAATCTTCCTTCGGCATCGGTATTTAATACCTCTACATTTAGTCCATTATACATTTGAATAATATCTCCCGGAGCATAGGCATTTCCTCCAGGACGATTGTCTGTAGCAGGAATTAAACCAATTACATGAACAGGAAGTTTTGCTTTTGCAATTGCATACAATGCCCCTGCAACGGATGCAGCTCCTCCCATATCAGATTTCATTAAATCCATACTGTCCTTGGTTGGCTTTAAACTCAAACCGCCTGTATCGTAAACAATGCCTTTACCAACAAAGACAATGGGATTTGTATTCTTTGCATCTTCAGGCTTCCACTCTAAAATCGAAAAAGTTGGTTCATCAATACTTCCCTTATTTACAGCCAAAAGACCTCCCATTTTCAAGCTTTGAATTTTAGTCTTTTCAAAAACTTCCACACTAAAGCCTGATTCATCAGCCATTCTCTTGATCTCCTCGCTTAACTTTTGCGCAGTTAGATAACTTAATGGTTCATTTACCAGATTACGTGCATGTTTTACCGCTTCGCATACTGCTTGTAACTCTTCAATGTCTTTTTCATCCAACACATCGCTCTGAACATGAACTTTACTAAGACTATGTTTTACTTTTTTAGTTTCCCTTAAATATCTTATAAACTGATAGTTGCTTAGAGACAACCCTTCAAGAATTGGTAAAGTCAATTCTTTGCTCATAGAAAAATCAACAACTGCAAGTTCTGAGATTTTACTTTCTTGAACTTTTGAATGAAGAGAATTACCAAGCTTTCTCATCTTCTCATAATCCTTGTATTCAAGTTCTTCTTTAGAGTTTACATGAACGAAAACTTTTCGGGTATATTGATTTATTTCAATAAGCGAAGATTCATTCTCTACTTGCTCAATAAGATATTGAATTTCGTTTTCGGCAAGAGGAAGATTTTTGTAGTTTTTAATGCTTGTCAAGTAAAATACATTCTTTGTTTCTACTGAAATATTCGGTGTAAGTAAATCTATATTCATGTATTAATTTTTAAGTTGAAATGGGTTTTGTGTGAAAACCAATTTTGAAGTTAAGTAAAAATACTAAAAATCTTTTCTTTGCTTCAAATCTGTCCAAAAGAAAAACCGTAGCTCTGCAGCTACGGTTTCTTTTTATAATTTATCCGGATTCTCTTTAAAGTAATTTCTTATCAGAACTTTTTTCAGTTCCCGAAGAATCACCAATTCGGCAAGAAGATCTGATTTTGGCATATCAGGATATTGAGCCTCGGCTTGCATAACTTGCTTTTCACTCAAATCAATCTGATAAAGCAATAAAACCAATCGGTGGTAATCCCGATCCAGAAGCCAAATTAAATGTTCTTTCAATTGAGAAACCAACTCCTCATACGCATAATCCACTTCGCCCGAAAATTGCACCTCTAAACCAAATTGAGCGAAATCTTTCTCAATTTGTGCAGCAACTTGTCGAATTATTTCTTCGCGATTGCGATAGGGTTCAATGCTTAAATTTTTATAATCGGGCAAATTCATTTCTTACTTATTGGTGTTATCGTATGAATACATAATTGCTTCCAACTCACGCAACATTTCACGTTTATTATTATTAGGATAATAAACGTAAGAATCCATACAGATTACTCTATTATTCTTTTCATCAAGAAAGGTCACGCTTACAAATGGACCACCCATAAAGTCGTTCTCTACTTGCCAAAGTCCACGAGTTTCATAGGCATAGTTTCCACCAAAATCAAATTGTCTGGAAAGAATCGGATACGACATTTCAGTTGCCATATAACTTCCCTCCGAAGGTCCAGGAACATATTTTTTCAACAAATTGTTTCTTCTTTTAATAATCTGATCTTTTGAGAACATATCTTCCGAAAGATAGTCATATGAGTAGATAAACATTCCCTGACTGGTCGTTGGAGTTTCATTACTTATCCAAAGAAAATCTGGTTCATCTTTATTGATTTTATATCCAGATGGAAACGAAAGTGTAAATTGATATTTTGATTTTACTTTCTCGAAGATTTCCTGAACTACATTTCTTCTGAATGTTTTGATTTTTCTATTTCTCTCACCCAAAAGGAAATAAGCAACAATTTTATTTCTATTCTCTTGCAATAATTCAATCATTGCTTTATTGTTTTTTGCTTCAACCTTCATGAATGACTGAGTCTTGGCATAAAGTTCATCCTTAACAGCAAGATTGCTTTTTTTCACTTTAGCAGAAACTCTAAGATCCAGGATACTACGATGAGTTTTAAACATACTGCTAAAAGCATTGTGATTGATATGAATGACATCCAGAACCGGCTCATCTTGTGGCAATCCCAATTGGGTGTCATTAAGAATTGATTTTAATGTATCACCCACAGCACTTTCCCACAATGCGTCATTTATCAAAACCAAAACCTCGCCAGATCCTCCAGTCACAACTGGTCTCAAACCTTTTGTTGTCTTTTTACAAGACACTGCACTTACTATAACAAGCGCACAAAGAAGTGTTATATTTATTATTTTTTTCATAATTAGATGTTTATTTGGAATTCATTTGTTATTCGTATTGAACTATTTTTAATACCATACCTGGTTCAACAACATTTGATTGATTTATGTTATTTACCTCAACCAGATCTTTAACAGACTCTACCTTAAACCTATTGGCAATTGATTGTAAACTATCTCCTTCCTGGACCTCATAAAGTAGAAATTTGCTCTGTTTCAACAATGGATCTCTTTGGGGCTTTTGAGCAATCTCTTCCGATGGTTTCACCCAAATTTTTAATCGTTGACCTATGTAGATATCATGATTCTCCATATTATTCCACTCCATAATATTGTGTGTGGTACAAGAATAGTTCATAGCTATTTTATGAAAATACTCTCCAGCTTTAACAACATGATAAATCATATATTTCCCTTTGGTAGAAGAAAGTTCTTTTTGCAATTCAAGGTACTTCTTAGGTTGATCTTTCATTGCATAAATTTCTTCTTCACTGTCGATAAACAAGCCAATTTTTTCGACAGGGAGTACCAATTGAGCAGGCAATTCTCCTGTAGGAATTATATCTCGTTTGTAAATCGGATTTAATTGTCTAATTTCTTCTATCGGAACATCAATTACCGCTGCGACATGTTTAAACAATATACTTTTCTTCACATTCACCGGTGATACCCTAAAATAAGGGTATTGATTTGGCGCAGCCACAATATTGTGCTCTCTGCTATAATTTAAAATGTAATTTGCCGCAATAAAAATTGGCACATAATTTCTGGTTTGCTGTGGTAAATATGGTGATATTTCCCAGAAATCAGTTTTACCACCTGAGCGCTGAATTGCCTCACGCACAACACCAGGTCCTCCGTTATAAGCAGCAATTGCCAATTGCCAATCCCCAAAAATACGGTGCAAATACTGCAAATATCTACAAGCTGCTTCGGTTGATTTCTCTGGATCCATTCTCTCATCCACATAGGAAGTAACCTTTAAATCAAACATTTTGCATGAATTATACATAAACTGCCATAGGCCCATTGCTCCCGACCTAGATCTTGCTTTAGGATCCAAAGCAGATTCTATTACCGAAAGGTACTTTAGTTCCAATGGCAAATTATATTTGTCCAAACACTCTTCGAAAATTGGAAAATACAATTCCGAACGTTCAATTATTTTTCCGGTTTTCTCACGATGACGCACTGCATATGCTTCAATAAAGCGACGAACCACTGGCTTATAATCCAACTGAATTGGCGTCAAATCATTTAAACGCTTCATTCTTTCTTCATATATCTCATCCGAAAAAACAGGAATATAATTCGCATCTAAAATTTCATTCTCAGGAAGTTCTTCCTTCAATATCTCATCCGTAAAATACATTAATCTTTGGTTGACTTCTTCTGCATTCTCTGGCTTTTCTTTTTGTAGAATACTAAATAAAGATTGAGCAGATACAGCAAAACTGCCTACAAGAGAGATTAACAAAAGAAGTATAAAATTCTTCATGCAAACTAGTGGTTTAGGTTTAGGGATTTCTAAATTCGAATTGAAAATAATTAATTTACAACTAGCATCCAAATGATTTTACAAGTTTTAAACTAATTTTTTAGTTGATGTGATTAAAAAAAATAGAGTCATCAAAAAAGGCAGGTAAATTACCTGCCTCTCATTTATTTTTCTAACGACTCTTTATCCTTGTTGTTTTTATCCTGGTCTTGATCTGTAGCCTTTTTAAACTCCTTCATTCCTTGACCTAATCCTTTCATTAATTCAGGAATTTTTTTGCCACCAAAAAGAAGTAAGATTACAAATACAATTATTACGATTTGCCAGGGACCAATCATTCCCGCTATTACAAAAAGATTCATATCAGTTGAGTTTTAGTATTTACAGTGCTAATATAGTATTTTTAATGCAATAATTACCAATTGGATACCCATTTCACCACATCATTGGCATTTGCAAAAATAAGCAAACCAAAAAGTAAAACCATTCCTGTAACCTGTGCATACTCCATAAACTTATCGCCGGGCTTTCTCCCTGTAATTATTTCATACATCAAGAATAACACATGACCACCATCCAATGCTGGAATTGGCAGGATATTCATAATAGCCAAAATAATAGAAAGAAAGGCTGTTAACTCCCAGAAAGCATGCCAATCCCAAACCGATGGAAAAATACTTCCAATGGTACCAAATCCTCCAATTGACTTGTATCCCTTGATATCTTTATCGAAGATTAAACCAAACTGTTTTAGGTAATCATTCAACTTTTTAAATCCTTTTCCAATACCAGCAGGAACAGCTTGTGCAAATGTATATTCTACAGCCTCATACTTAAATCCGCTAAGATCTAACAAAGGTTGAAAACCGATTAAGCCTTCATCGGTTGTAGTTAATTTTAAATTTAATTCCTGATTGTTTCTTGAAATTAAAAGATTAATCTCTTGTCCTGCCTGAGTAGCTAAATACTCTTTGTATTCATCAAAATACGTAAAATTCACTCCATTCACACTTACAATCTCATCATCTTTTTGTAAGCCTACCAACTTAGCTGGTGAATCTTTAGCTACTTTACCTACTTTCATAGGGTGAAATGGATAACGAAGACTAATTGTTGGGTCGACACCAAACTTTTTACTACTTCGTTCAATTAATGCTGGAATATATGATGTTGGAATAGTAACGTCCATATTTACTCCATCGCGAATCACTTGAATTGATGAAGGTCGATTTAGAATAATCTCTGGCATGATTTGAGAAAATCTCTCTACTTTTTGATTATCCAAAGCAACAATAATATCTCCATCCTTTAAGCCAATACTTTCCGACAAAGAATCACAAACAATACCATACTTTGCATTTTCAGCTGGCAAATACTGTTCTCCCCATGCAAATAAAACAGCTGTGTAGATAACAAATGCCAAGATGAAGTTTACCAACACCCCACCAATCATGATAAGCAAACGCTGCCATGCTGGCTTTGATCTAAATTCGTATGGTTTTGGAGGCATTGCCATTTGTTCCTTATCCATCGATTCATCAATCATCCCAGAAATTTTCACATATCCACCAAGAGGAATCCAGCCAATACCATATTCTGTTTCTCCTTTTTTAAATTTAAAAAGAGAAAATCCAGGATTAAAGAACATATAAAATTTCTCAACCCTTGTTTTGAACAATTTTGCAAATACAAAGTGTCCTAACTCATGTAAAACCACAAGAATAGACAAACTCAATAAAAACTGTCCTATTTTAACCAATACATCCATTCAAATATTTATTTGTAACAAGTAATAAATCAGGAGTAAATAACTCTCATTACACCATACTATTTTTCTACCTGCTAATTGTTAATTACTAATTGTTAATTGTAAAAGGCTGCCTAAGATAATTATTTTTTACAACATGGCTTCTGCCAATCTTCTCGCTTCTGAATCAGATAAAACATAGTCTTCATAGCTTGGTTTCTGAATAAAACTTGCTTTATTCATAACTTCTTCAATGATATCACTCATTTGCAAGAACCCAACTTGATCTTTAAGAAAAGCGTCAACTACAATTTCGTTTGCAGCATTAATTACACATGGCAAATTACCACCTTTATTCATTGCTTCATATGCAAGAGCCAAATTTTTAAAGTTCTCAGAATCGGCAGGAGCAAAATTCAATTCAGGATAATCTAAAAAATTAAAACGAGGAAAATCTGTTTTTAATCTCTTTGGGTAAGTAAGAGCAAACTGAATTGGCAGTTTCATATCAGGCAAACCCATTTGTGCTTTCATCGATCCATCCTGAAACTGAACAATGGAATGAACGATTGACTGATGATGTACAATCACATCAACCTGATCGGGACGTAGATCAAACAACCATTTTGCTTCAATTGCTTCAAAACCTTTATTCATCATACTTGCCGAATCAATGGTAATTTTTGCTCCCATATCCCAATTCGGATGCTTCAAGGCTTGCTTGGCGGTAACATTCTCAAGGAATTTTTTATCTTTTCCTCTAAACGGACCTCCCGAAGCTGTCAGGTATATTTTCTCAATTGGATTATCGAACTCACCCAATAAACACTGAAAAATTGCTGAGTGCTCCGAATCAACAGGGTAAATACTTACACCATACTCCAAAGCTAATTTCTGTATGATATCACCAGCAACCACCAATGTTTCCTTGTTTGCCAAAGCAATATTTTTTCTGGCTTTAATGGCATTTATTGTAGGCAACAACCCCGAATATCCAACCATTGCAGTAACTACAACATCAATGGCCCCCATTTGAACAACTTGAGCAATAGCTTCGTGACCAGCATAAACCTTTATTGGCTCATCCTTTAAAGCTTCAACAAGTTGAGGGTATTTCTCTTCTTTGGCTATAACAACAACATCAGGCTTAAATTTCTTTGCCTGTTCTATTAGTAATTCTACTTGATTGTTTGCAGTTAAAACATCTACAACAAATTCTTCGGGATTTGCTTCTACCACTTCCAATGTTTGGGTTCCAATGGAACCCGTCGATCCCAGAATAGCAATATGCTTACTCATTAATAATTAGAGTTTTGTTTTTAAAATTTTATATAGTCTTCGGGGTTTAAAGGCCGTCCGTTATGCCACAGTTCAAAGTGCAAATGCGGACCAGAAGTTAACTCTCCAGAATTTCCCAACAATGCTATTGCTTCTCCTGCTTTTACATGCTCTCCTGCTTTTTTCAAAAGCTCGGAATTGTGCTTATACACCGATAGTAAATTATTCGAATGTTGAATTTGAATCACGTATCCTGTATTCAAAGTCCACTCCGAAAAAATAACTGTTCCATCTAAAACAGAAGATATACGTTCATTTACACCTCCTACAATATCAGTACCATAATGTTGAGACTTACTATCAAAATGATTTGAGATCATTCCCTTTATAGGTGAAAAGAAATGTGTGTTTGACAATCCCCTTGATTTTGGAGCATCTTCAAGAGTTAAGTTGTATTTTTCATCTTCCTCATGATCCAAACGGAACAAGGAATCGGATTCTGTTCTTGTAAAACTCAAATTTTTATATTTTGGATCAACAATAGAATCGGAAGCACTTTGAACCACATTATCAAAATCATTTCCTTCCACTATATTTCGAACCCCTTGAAAAAAACGATCTCGTTTCTCCAATTCAAGAATCAATGAATCCACCAGAATGTCATTATTCTCAATATTTCTTCTCATTTCTCCATCTGGATAGCCAGGAATGTACTCTCGTAAAGGCGTAAAAGCAATCAATAAGGTTACTAAAACGATTAACAGAACCGAAAATAGTCCTGTTACGGTAAATACATTTAATCGTGATAGTCGAATAGACAATACTTCATCAAACGTGGCTTCGTTGGATATTGTTAGTCTGTATTTATTCTTTAATTTTTCAATTAAAGGCTTTTTCTCATTTAAACTACTCATACTGATAGTATCTGAAAAGATTTACGCAAAGGTAACAGAAATCAACGAAATTGTATGTTTTTTAAATCAGAAGGAATAAAAAAAGGCTTAGGAAAAATCCTAAGCCTTAAACTAAGTAGCGGGGGCCAGACTCGAACTGACGACCTTTGGGTTATGAGCCCAACGAGCTACCAACTGCTCCACCCCGCAATATATTTTTTAGAAATTATCTGTCTTAATCATTTGCCTTTCGGCGAAAAAAATAAGCTTTGACTAAATCAAAGCTCAACCTTAGTAGCGGGGGCCAGACTCGAACTGACGACCTTTGGGTTATGAGCCCAACGAGCTACCAACTGCTCCACCCCGCAATATATCTTAAGACTTATCTCTTTCGTTTTGCGGTTGCAAAGATAAGAGCCTTTTATTCCAAAACAAAATTTAAGTGCTTTTTTTTTTAATAATTCCAATAAAAACAACACTTTCAGAAGCTTTTCACCCTGTTAATCAGATTAATATGCATTAAAAAAATTAATCATTCTGAACCACTTCTTTTATATCAAGGAAAGCTTCCTCCAATAAACTCATTTTCTGAAATAAAAATTGATAATAATCCTCCCAGTTCTCCTTTTTATACACCGAAGCTCCTCTCAACTGAAAGTAGACAAGGCTTACCTCTTTAAAGCCTTCAATAAAATAATTCTTATCCCAAATCAGTTCATCACCGCAAGTATCTTCAACAACTGTTCGATACTTCATGAATTTATCATACACAGAATAACGCTTATCATCAAACTTACTATCAATTTGTAGCATTACAAATGCGCCATCTTCGTTTAAATCAAATTTTAATTGTGCTTCTTTGATTTGTGTTCCTTTCAAAACCCAAGAAGTCATTTTTCGGCCTTGCTTTTTCGAGTATCGTTTAAAACCATCCCAAAATTGAATCCTAAACTCTCTCTTTTCTTCTTTCGTGTACATTCAAAAATCTATTTTAATGCAAAACTAATAGTTCTTTCTCACACTATAAGAAACTATCAATTAATTTGTAGCAATTTTCAGAATAAAAAATAATCTTATCTTTAACTACTCTAAATTAGTTTGAATTTAATGAGATTATACGATATATATTTTCCCTTTATTACTCTATTTGTATTGATTTCTTGTAGCTTGCATGGATATTCCCAACAGGAAACTATGCCAGATAGTCTAATAGTTTCTTCCTATGTTGAAGGTCCTCATATCAGACAAACTTCAAGTAATCGAGTTGATGTTTTTTACATTCAACATGATAGTATTAAAAACAAAACCAAGAAAATATCACGATCTCTTCGATACAAAAACGACACCTTAACATTTAAAGGTTTTGCAGGCTCCGATACATTAACTTATATCATACCTCAGAAAATCAGACCTCGATCAGGAATATTTGAGAAAGCAGATAAGGTAATTGTTCTGGGTGATATTCATGGAGAATTGGAGGCGTTGACTAATATTCTTCGCTATAACAATGTAATTGATGAAAAGAATCGCTGGACATTTGGCGATGGACATATTGTTTTCACTGGCGACGTATTCGATCGAGGGAATAAGGTAACTGAATGTCTATGGCTAATATTCCAACTTGAAATACAAGCTAAAAAAGCTGGTGGACGAGTACATTATATTATAGGCAATCACGAAATGATGGCTTTATTATTTGATGACAGATACGTAGATAAAAAGTACAAACATGCAGCGCGATATTTAAAATATCATTATTCACATTTTTTTGATAAACACACCGTTCTTGGAAACTGGTTACGCTCTAAAAATACGCTCATGAGAATAGGTGATCAGCTTTTTGTTCACGGAGGAATATCTCCTCAATTTCTGGAGAAAAAGATGAAAATTGACGATGTGAACATGAAAATGCGATATCACTTAAACAATTATACTCAACTTAAAGATACCACATTAGTCGATTTATTCTTATATTCATATAGTCCTTTGTGGTATAGAGGATATCTGTCAAGAACACCTAGTTACGACCGAATTTCTCTTGCCGAAGTAATTAAGACACTAGATTTTTATGAATCAATGGTAATAATTTTTGGTCATACTCCTGTGGCACGAGTTTATCCTTTTTATTCTTTTAAACTCATTGCTATGGATGTTCCTATTGGAGATCCAAATTTCATTGACCAAGCCTTACTAATTGAGAATCAAAAATATTATCGGATATTTGCACACAAAGAAAAAGAACGATTACGTTAAAGCAGACAAACAATGGAACTACTCACTAGTCTAATCAATACTGTAGATGTACCAAGCACTGTTATCCTTTCCAATAACATGGTAGAACTTTTGCTTAGGTTTGTATTAAACATGGTTGTAACCATTTTTGTTGTCAACTATGTATATTTTAAGGCAACAGGAAAAAGAACTTACGTTTTTACTTATATCATGATAAGTACAACGGTATTTTTCCTTTGTTTCTTACTAGGAAATATCGACTTACAACTTGGTTTTGCTCTCGGTCTTTTTGCAATTTTCGGTATTATTCGTTACCGTACCGATACCATTCCGATACGGGAAATGACTTACCTGTTTTTGGTTATTACCATTTCTATCATCAATGCTTTGGCAAGACGAGATGTTAGTTTGGGTGAAATAATAATTACCAATGTAGCATTCATGCTTACCACTTATATCATGGAAAGAGTTTGGATGCGCAGACACATGGCACGTAGAACCATAATTTATGATCGAATGGATTTGATTCATCCAGATAAACATGATTTGTTAAGACAAGACATAAAAGAAAGAACCGGCCTGGAAATAAACAGATTTAAAATTGGCCAGATAGACTTAGCTAAAAACAGCATCAGATTAACTATTTTTTATAAAGATGTGGTAGGTAACAACATCTTAACCGACGCAGAATTAAGCGATAAAGGCATGGAATAAATAGAAACACCAATCAACAAACCCACTATATATATGAATTCGAAAATCCGATATATCGTGTTTTCATTTCTACTAATACTCCTTAGTAGCATAAATTCACTTGGCCTATCCCAAAATATACAGGATAGTGTTAGCTTATTCAAAGCGCCTAATCTTTTTGAATCCGACACCTTAATAAAATTATCCATTACCACCGATTTAAGAACCTTGGTAAGAGATATAGGTGAGAAAAATAAATATCACAAAGCAAGGTTATCTTACCATCAAGGAGATTCAATTGTTACCATGAGCGTACAATTAAAAACCAGAGGTAATTTCAGAAAAGATAGAAGCATTTGCCCTTTTCCTCCAATTCGAATTAAATTTAATAAAGCTGAATCAAGTTACTCCCTTTTCCACAGGCAAGGAAAACTTAAAATGGTTACCCATTGTCAAAACAAAAACGAAAGGTATCAGCAAATGCTCCTTCAGGAATATCTGATATACAAAGCATACAATCTATTTTCTCCAGAAAGTTTCAATGTGCGCCTTGCCGAGATAACATACAAAGACAGCAAAAATCAAATGGGTCCATTGAAAAAATATGCCTTTTTCATCGAAGATTTTGAAGATATGGCTGGCAGAAATGGTAAGATACCAAGGTATGAGAAAAAAATTCATCAGGACCACACTCTTATTGGTAAAGTAACCAAGTTGGCCGTATTTCAATACATGGTTGGCAATACCGACTGGGGAGTTCCAACCCTTCACAATATTAAATTGATTGCCAAAACACCAACTTCCAGACCTGTACCGGTTCCTTATGATTTTGATTGGGCAAGTTTGGTAAATGCTCCTTATGCTGTGCCAAACCCGAAGTTAAATATTAAGTCCATCCATGATCGATTATATCGTGGATACAAAAGAACAGCCAAAGATTTGGAGTATATTTTTAGGGAGTTCAGAATGAAAAAATCAGCTCTTTATGAAATATATACGAGTTGCCCTTACCTGAATGACAAAGAGAAAGAGCGTGTATTAAATTATTTCGATGAATTTTATGAAATTATCGATAATCCTAAAGCAGTTAAAAGGGAGTTCATTGATAATGCACGTACCATTAAATACAAGAAATAATTTAACTGACTTATTAAATCGTATTTGAACTATATTTGTCGAAATTTTAATTTTCAACAAGTATGCTTGCCTCATTTTTACATGATAAAACAATTGAAGCCGGATGCGACGAAGCTGGCCGTGGTTGTCTTGCGGGTCCTGTTTTTGCAGCCGCTGTAATTCTTCCTACTAATTTCAGTAATGAAATGTTGAATGATTCGAAGAAATTATCAGAAAAGAAACGATATCTTTTGAGAGAAACCATTGAAAAGGAAGCTATTGCATGGGCAGTTGGAATTGTTGATCATGAAGAAATTGACCAAATCAACATTCTTAATGCTTCTTTTCTTGCAATGCACCGAGCTGTTGATCAATTAAAAACCAAACCGGAACACCTTCTGATTGATGGGAACCGATTTAATCCATACAAGGATATCAAACATACTTGTGTAATAAAAGGAGATGGAAAATACGCATCAATCGCTGCAGCTTCAATACTTGCAAAAACTTACCGTGACGATTTCATGATGAAAATTCATAACCAATTCCCGAATTACAATTGGAACAGCAACAAGGGATATCCTACAAAAAAACACAGAATTGCAATTCGCGAACACGGAATTAGCCCATTTCATCGTAAAAGTTTTGGTTTACTTCCTGATCAAATGGAATTAAAATTCTAACAAACAATTCATTAACAGGTGATTATAAATCTATTTTAACGAGAAAATCAATGCGTTCATCTAATTTTCTCAATACCCCTTTATAATATATATCTGATTTTCTGACAAATACATAAAGACACCTTATTGGGATATTCTATTGAATCTGTAAAATATATAGAATAATACTAACTTTGCTTGTCAACAAAATAATTCGACACAACAAACACTCCAAGTTCTGTCTCACTGTCAACAACTTGGAGTACACTTAAAATTATTCAACTAAAATGAGAAATTTGAAATCATTAGTATTGGGATTAAGTCTTTTGCTTTGCTTCTCTACTGTAAGAGCAGACGAAGGAATGTGGCTTTTATCTCTTTTAAAGAAGAACACTGCAGAAATGCAGGAAAAAGGCTTTAAGCTTACAGCTGAGGATATCTATAAAGTAAACGAATCTTGTTTAAAAGATGCGATTGTTGGTTTAGGAAGCGAAGGAAGACCATTCCGTCACTTCTGTACTGGTGAGATTATTTCTGACCAAGGTTTATTCTTAACAAACCACCATTGTGGATTTGGTGTAATTCAGTCGCACTCAACTCCTGAACATGATTATTTATCAGATGGCTTCTGGGCTTACGATAAAAAAGAAGAGTTAACCAATCCTGGAATCACTGCTTCTATCTTGGTAAGAATGGAAGATGTAACCAAAGCTGTTTTAAAAAGAGTAAAAGACGATATGTCGGAAGAAGATCGTTACAAAGCGATTGAAGAAGCAGCAACAGCAATTGAGAAAAAAGCTGAAGAAAATACTCACCTAAGAGCTAATGTTAGAAGCATGTTCAATGGCAACCAATACTTTGTTTTCATTTATGAAATTTACAAAGATGTTCGTTTGGTAGGTGCTCCTCCACAATCAATGGGTAAATTTGGTGGTGATACTGATAACTGGATGTGGCCTCGTCATACTGCTGACTTCTCATTGTTCCGTATTTATACTGGTGCTGATGGAAAACCAGCAGCTTACTCAGAAAACAATGTACCATTGAAACCTAAGCATCATTTACCAATCTCTGTTAAAGGAGTTGAAGAAGGAGACTTCGCTATGATTATGGGATTCCCTGGAACTACAAATCGTTACCTAACTTCATATGGTTTGGAAGAAACCATGAAGATTACCAACAAAAACCGTTACGATATCCGTACAGTAAAATTGGATATCATGATGAATGATATGTTGAAAGATCCTAAGGTAAGAATTCAGTATGCTTCAAAACACGCAGGTAGTGCAAACTATTGGAAATACTCAAACGAGCAAAATAAAGCTTTGAAGAAGTTGAACACTATCGGTCACAAACAACAAATTGAAAAAGATTTTCTGGAGTGGGCTAACGAAAAACCAAAACGTGCTGCTAAGTATGGTGAAGCACTTAACATGATCAAAAAAGCTTATGCTGATAGAAAAGATGCAGCTTACCAAGCTTCTTACATTGGTGAAGCATTGGCTAGAGGTGCCGAAGCTCCAGGATTTGCAGCGAAAGCAAGCAAATTACTAAAACTTCTAAAAGCAGAAACTCAGGATGCTGAAGCTATTGAAAAAACCATTGCTGCAATGAAAGCTTCAGGGAAGAGATTCTATAAAGATTATAATGCACCTACTGATCAGAAATTAATGGCTGGTTTATTTGCATTCTATGCAGGTCATATCACAATGGAAAACCGTCCTGCTATTTTCGAAACTATCGAAAAAGAGTACAACAGCGATTTCAACAAATTTGCTGAAAACGTATATGCTAATTCAGTATTCGCAACTGAAGCTAAATTCAACAAATTCCTTGAAGCTCCTGAAGCAGAAGTATTGGAAAATGATTACTTGTACAGAACGGGTTCATCGATCCAAGATGCCTACTACGCAGCTTACAAAGCAGCAAGTAAAGGTTCTGAAGAATTGAACCAAGGAAGACGTTTGTTTGTTGATGGTTTACTACAAATCAACAAGAAAAAATTAATGGCTCCAGATGCAAACTCAACACTTCGTTTAACTTACGGTAATGTTGGTGGTTATGAGCCAAGAGATGGTGCTTACTACTACCACTACACTACTTTGAAAGGTGTAATGGAGAAAGAAGATCCAACAAGCCACGAATTCCAGGTTCCTGCAAAACTGAAAGAGCTTTATGAAGCTAAAGATTATGGAATGTATGCTGATAAGAACGGTAACCTACCTGCTTGTTTCCTAACGAACAACGACATTACAGGTGGTAACTCAGGTTCTCCGGTAATTAACGGAAATGGTGAATTAATTGGTACTGCTTTCGATGGTAACTCAGAAGCTATGTCAGGTGATATCGACTTCGAAGAAAACCTTCAAAGATGTATCAACCTTGATGTTCGTTACACGCTATTTATCATCGATAAATTTGCTGGTGCTAAAAACATCATCGACGAATTGACTATTGTGAAGTAATTAACCACTCACAAAATAATATCAAAGGATGCTCGAATTTTTGGGCATCCTTTTTTTTATGAAAGTCTGGAACGGTCGAAAAGTCAAAGAGTACAGAAAAAGCACCAAGAGAAATTAAGGTGTATTACAGCGTGGTATTCGGTTTGCTTAATCCATTCAATTCCTGTAATTTCAATGAAAACCAATCCACTATGGCCAACACCTACACCCAATGCTACTTCCATTTAGTTTTTGCAGTTACTAATCGTGATGCCTTGATTCAAAAAAAATGGAAAGGACAACTTGAAAAATACATTACAGGAATCATCCAGGATGAAGGGATAAATTACTTGCCATAAATGCAATGCCAGATCACATTCATATTTTCATAGGTTATAATTTAAATCAACTTATCCCCAATCTTGTAGAACAAATCAAAACCTCATCCAATAAGTGGATCAAGGATAATCGCCTAAGTAAATTTCAATTCAGTTGGCAAAAAGGATATGGGTGTTTCACTCATTCCAATTCTCAAATCGATTCTGTTGTGAAATACATTCTGAATCAAGAACAACATCATAAAAAAAATACATTCAAGGAGGAATATTTAAAGATATTGAACCAAAATGATATCAAATATGATGAAAAATATTTATTTGATTTTTGGGAAAATATTTTTAGTGATTAAAGCCGCGGTGCGCTGCACCTTAAATTACCAATCGTTCCAAATAACTACAAATACTGCGCGGCGCTGCCGCTTTATTAACAACTCCAAATATATTACAGATTGAGGTGCAGAGCACCGCAGCCTTATCAAACCAATCCCCCTCCAAATTTTTCTCTATTCCAATCATTTCCTCGTACTTAAATCACTCTGCACTCTTTGTGAGCAAAAATCTTCGCGCCCTTTGCGAGAAAAATCCTACTTTTGATCTAGAAAACCTAAACAATACAAGATGTCAGCAAAAATTACAATGTTTACCGATGGTGCAGCTAGTGGAAATCCAGGTCCGGGAGGATACGGAGTTGTTTTAATATCGGGAAAACATCGTAAGGATTTAAACCAGGGATACAAACTTACCACCAACAACCGAATGGAATTGTTGGCTGTAATTGTTGGACTAGAAACCCTAAAAAATCCGGGTTGTGACGTTACCATATATTCCGACTCAAAATATGTTATCGACTCTGTAGAGAAAAAATGGGTATTTGGCTGGGTAAAAAAACGTTTCAAAGGAAAGAAAAATGCTGATTTATGGATGCGTTTTCTTGAAATATACAAGAAGCACAATGTGAAATTTGTTTGGGTAAAAGGGCATGCTAACATACCAGGCAACGAACGAGCCGATGAACTAGCTGTTATGGCCTCGCAAGCTCCCAACTTACTTGATGACACTGGTTATCAACCTGAATAAATTAATGTTCTAGGCTAACACTTTTATGATTTAAATTTCAAGTCTACTGAGCCATGATCCAAGGCCGTTGAATTGAAATACAAGTCCACTGAATCGCACTACATGTCTACTGAATTAAGGTGCAAGTCTACCGAATTAAGATGCAAGCCTACCGAATCGCAGTACAACCTTATCAAATCAATAAACAAAGCTAATGAGCCACAACTCAAGCCTATTGAATTAAAATGCAAGCCTATTAAAGCGCAATACATTTCTATCTATTCAAAATACATAAATACTGAATCAGAATACCTCTTTAATGAATCAAGTTGCAGGCGTAGTGAATTAAACTACATCTCTTATGAATGGAAATTTAAATCTACTGAATCGCTCTGTATATCCCCTGAATTAAAATATATGCTTACTGAGTTGAACGATGCCTCTTATGAATTAAAAACGACGTACTCCTAAGCAAAAACGATCCTTACTGAATTACTCTCCCTCTTTTACCCCAAAGAATTTTTCCAAAGCCTTTTTACTATCTCCACTAGATATTAAAATCAGGTAGTTATTGATTTGTACATTGGTCCCTTTAACAGGATTTTTAATGATTTTATCATCTTGCACCAAACCAATCAGAATGGCATTAAAATCTACCTTCAGTTTCAGGAAAGCATCCATATAATCTGCCCCAGCAAACTGACATTCTTCGGTAATCAGGTATTGTTGAATATCCGAATCCTCATCGGAAACACTGGTGGCAATTAAATCTTCGGTATATGTGGCAACATGTGGCTCGAACAGATAGGAAGCAACCAATTTAGAAGCTACCTCGTTTTGTGCAATCACATGATCGATTCCTGCATTTAGGAAAGTTTCTTTCAAACTAGGATTGGCACAACGGACAACCACATTCGCCATTGGATATTGCTTCTTCAGGTTGATCACAAAAACCAAAGTCTCAGAGTCGCTCTCGAAATTCACAAACACGCGCTTCGATTGTGATACATTCACTTTTTGGTAAGCCTCAATATTCGAATAATCAGCAAAAAGAGAAAAAACATCTTTCGATGAATATAAATCAGCAATTAAATCCAAATCAGTTTTTGAATTGGTAACGAAAGCCACTTTCTGCCCTGCATGAATAATTTGATTTGCCACCTTTTGTGCAAATTCATTCCAACCAATAATCACATAATGATTCTCGAAATCGGTTCCCCAAAAACCACTTTTTTTCTTTTCCATATACTGATTAAATCTTACCGTTATTTCACCAATTAAAAATCCCAATATTCCTAAACTACCCACAATTACAAGCAAACCGATAATCTTACCCGGCAGCGTAACAGGATAAAAATCTCCATATCCCACCGTGGTTAGCGTAACAATTGCGTACCAAAATGCATCGCCAATGGTCTTAATGTTCGAATCGGGCGATTGACTTTCAAACCACTGAATAGACAAAATTGCCGACACATAAACCAGAAATGCCGCCAGATATATTAGTTTTTTGCGCATAATTTATTCAAGATCAGAGGTAATTTAGACTTCTTATTACTAATTGTTCATTATTAATTACTAATTGACATCTGGCTTACAAATTTCTATCCCTTCACCATTCCAAATCAATTGCAAATCACTCTCTTCAACCAGTTTCTTAAAATGCTCCGACTTACCCTGATTACAGGAGCTCAACTCTACATAGGTATATCCCTTATCTGGGAATGTATGAATGGCCAAATGCGATTCAGCCAACATCCATAAAGCGGTATAACCCTGAACCGGAAAATGATGATCAGAACAATTCAAGATCACAAAATCCACCTTTTCCAGGTAGTTCTGAAACCTCACCTTTAATTGCATTGGATCACATTCGGTAACCCAAAACCTAAGGTTGTGTATTTTTGCTGCTAGTAATTTTGTTTTCATTAGACGCAGATTTCTATGATATTTATGATTTACACTGATACAATTAGTAAATCTACAACTGTTTCTTCAGCTCTTTAATAATATTATATATAGCAACCTTATTCTTTTCTAAAATATTAACCAATTTGCTTAAACTTTCAATATGGACTAAAGTTACTTTCTCCACTTCTTTCCAATAGATTTCCGCTCTTTCTTTTTCTCCTTTTTCAAGATATGAATTATAAAGGTTCAACCAGTATTGGATTTCCTCATCTTTATCTTTGACGTCAGCCAAACTTTCTAATAATTCCAGATTATCATTCTCATTCCAGCTGTCTTCATCTTCAAGATCAAAATAAAGGTGAACAGCATTGGCTTTAGGAAAATGATCCTTAATTAAACTTGTTAGGTTTGAACTATTCTGATTTATGATATTCTCAATAATACTTATATCTAATTCAGAATCCTCATTTGTAGATTGTATTACTAATTCAAATGATTTCTTAATCTCAACTAAATTGGTTAAATAAGTAAAGTAAACAGACATTGCTTCTTCTGCCCTATCTAACTTTCTGATAAATTTTTGCTTTTCTAACTCTCTATTAAAGTCAACTTTGCGATTTATAAAATTAAAAGCCTCTTTAATAATTAATGTTCCAACTGAACCTGTTAGAAACGCAATAATAACATCCAAATCCATTCCAAGTACATTCATCATAGCTATCAATACAAATCCCAATTACCTTTTAAATAGTATTTATAAAGTACTGGCTCGTGAATTCTATTGACCAGAACCGTATCCTTTTCCCATGGATAATAATCCTTTCCAAAAGATGTGATCAAAGTCATGGCCTCATTGTTGATCCAACGAGTTGGCACTTCAAATTCGAGCTTTCTTAAATTCTTCTTTACATCCCCGTTGGCTTGTTTTACACCCAAACTCCATCCCCATTCGCCAAGTGTAATCACTTGGTTGTGCATCGGCACTGTTTTGAATCCTGCACTTTTCATGGTTTCCACAATGCAAGAAAAAGCACGTGTCGCAAAATACGGACTTCCTGCTTGCGTTACAATAACACCACCTGGTCGCATATGTCGATAACATTGCTTGTAAAATTCATAGGAATACAATCGACCCAACTCTACCGAACGAGGATCGGGAAGGTCAATGATTACCACATCATAGTAATCTTCATTCTCTTGCAAAAAAGTAAAACCATCGGCATTATTTACATTCACCTTCTTGTGATGAAGCGAATTCTCATTCAGTTTGGTTAATATCGGATGTGCCTTTCCAAGTTTAGTCATGGCTGGATCCAAATCAACCAAGGTAATCTTTTCTACTTTCGGATACTTTAGAATTTCGCGAACTGCACAGCCATCGCCACCGCCCAATACCAGAACATTTACCGGATTTGGATGTAAACTCATTGCAGGATGCACCAAGGGTTCATGATACATTACCTCATCGCGAGTACACAATTGCTGGTTCCCATTCAGGTACAACCAGTAATCGTTTTTCCATTGGGTAATTACGATGCGTTGATATTTGGTCTGTTCAGCATATACAACTTTATCATCATACTTTAGCTGTTCTCCATAACTGATCACTCGATCTGCAATGGCTGTTCCCGATGTAAGAAATACCAAAACAACAACACCTATTCCCGATAAGCTTCTTCGTTCATTGGTTTTAAAAAGATCCCATAAGAAGATCATCACAACAATGGAAACCGTGAAATTTACAAAACCAAGAATGAATGGCGTATAAATCAAACCAAAGAAAGGCAGACCAATAAAAGCGAAAAATATTCCACCTAGTAAACTCCCATAATAATCGTTCTCAAGAATATTTGAAATGTTGAATCGTAATTTCTCGTACTCATCATTGATTCGAATTACCAAAGGAATTTCCATTCCAATTAGCAAACCAACCAATACGGCCAATGAATAAATCATTATTCCAATGGCTTGCGTATACGCTGATGCCGTATAAACCAGTAATGGTGCAAAAGAAACTAAAATTGACAATGAAAACTCAAGCAGCAAGAACACTTTCAATAAGTTTTGTTCGAAAATCTTACTGAAACGAGCACCAAGTCCCATTGAAAACAACATCAATGAAATGGTCATCACCCATTGTAATGTTGAATCACCCAGAAAATAGGTTGCCAGTGTAGATAGAATATACTCTGCTACTACACCAGAAAATCCGGTAGCAAAAATTGCTGCCTTTAATAATGTTGATTTACTCTTAAACACAAAGATTAAATTACGAATGACGAATTAGGAATTACGAGTTGAAAATCAAACTCAGGCCTAATACATATCATTCTTGTTTCTTACTAATTCGTAATTGTTAATTTGGAATTCGTAATTATTACAAGCACCATGTAATCAATACCGATCCGCCAATATATGCGAAAGCCTCTACCAAAGCAGCTCCTACATTTGGATGCTCCTGGTTGATAATTTCATCCGTTAATTTTTCTCCTGGAAGAAGAATTTTATCAGTAATTAAACGCATTACTGGAAGAAGAATTAAACCTACCACCAATTCGAAACCTGTCTCAGTAAAGGAAGGAAGCCATCCTTCAAAGTCACCTACCAATCCAAAACGAATCAAGTTACCAATGGCAATAATTGCTCCTGCAAAACCAATCCCTACAGCAACATTGTCTTTTTCGATGTGCTCATGAATATTGTATGGTGTAATCCAATTGTAGAAACGTGTAGTAAGAATTAAGGCCAACTGACCAAATGCCCAAAACACCACTGCAGTTAGAATTCCGAACAACATATCACCACTTTCGCCTGAAACAGCACCAAAAATGATTAAACCTGATGCAACTGAAACAGCACCTTCAATAATTCCTGTTCCTGCATTTTGATCTTCAATAATCTCCTTACGGATAGAAAAATTACGAAGCATCAAATAATCCGAAAGGAAGATAGAACAGTTCAAAAGAACGATTGCCAACAATCCATAAACTGCAATATCAATAATATCGTTGACCAAGCCATTTGAAGGGCCAACAATGGCGCTACCAATAGCCAAAAGCAATCCAACATAGTAACCAACATGAGCGATGGCAAAAGCAAAGTTGTCTTTCTTAACCAACTCTTCCTTTACCTTAAATGAAGGATGAAGCAGCTGATATACAAATTTTCCAATCAGGAAAATGGCAAATGCCACAGCGATATAAACCACAGCATCGTAAATGATATAAGAAATTTCTGATAATGAAATCATATTTTTAAATCTATGAGTTATACACCAATATTATTTACCAAATCCACCACTGCGCGAGCGTGTAGAACGACTTGACTTGTATCTTGAAGAACTTCTGCTTGTTCTCTTATTTACAGTACTTGAAGATTTTGAACGAGTAGAGCTAAATCTGCCAGACTGACTAGACGAGCGACTTACCTTACTTCTTACGCGATCTTTAAATGTATTAGGTTTGCTTGCCCAAGTGCTACTCTTTCCTGATGTTGAGGATGTATAACTTTTGGTACCATAAACAGGACTTCCACCTCTTGGTCCGTAGTATCCTCTTGATCCACCATAGTATCCACCTCGGTTGTAATCGTCCCAATATGATCTACGGTATGTCATCATATTAAACATCGACGACATAAATGCATATTGCCCATAGAATGCCCAGAAAGAAGATCCTCCTCGATTTTCCCATCGTCCGTACTTCTCATTGCCCACATAATGATTATAACCTGCCGGAACAGCTTGCTTGGTGACCTTGCCATCCTTTTTTGAGGCAATTTCCATTCCCATATCATTTATGTGTTGCGAGAAAAAAGTCTCACTCACTTCTCTCCATCCGGTTTTCTTCTCAAGAATGGTATCTGGTTTTTCTATCAATACCTGATACTGATGTCTGTAATCTTTTCCCGATTCACTTGCATCCATATCGAATAGAATGATGGAAAAATTTTGCTCTCCATTCAATTCCTTAATCAACTCATCAACCGGTGATTTTTGCCATGTTTTTGATACTTGAGAGCTTGATGATCGTTGGCGAGATGTAGAAGAATCGCAACTTCCACACGTTTTCACAATAAAAAACAATACGATGATCCCAAGTACAACTTTTGCTGTGCTATTCATTATAACTTCGTTTTTAATTACGCATTACAAAAGATCCATTACGATTGAAAAATCGTCGACCTTGTAATTCCTAATTATTAGTTCGTAATTTCTTTAGGTAAGATATTAGAGATTTCGAATTCTTTGATTCGTTTTCCTGCCGAGGCTTCAAATTCTTGTTCATCCCATTGTTCGATGCAAACAATGTATTCGCCCGTTTCATCTTCGTAATCCCATGAAATAAACTCAACCCATTCATCTCCTTTGGCTACATCATTATAGAAACCAGGTGATTCTTTTTCCATGAAATACTTTCTACCATCGTATTCAAATGATGCAGGAGCTTTCTGATTGCCCAGCAATGACTCATGAACATCTGCTCCTAATTGACGAGTTTTTATTTTTTCTGAGATAGATAAATACAGTTCATCATCATCCTCAACTGATAAAAACATGGTTTTTGTACCATTAAAAATCTTGAATTCCTGGGTGAAGAAATTATCTCCCCAATCGTACTCAAAACAAGCTTGCACTTCCCAGGTTTCAAGATCGTATTCAAAAACAAAACCAACATCCAGGTCGCTTACCCGGATGTTGGTGCTATCGTACGAGGGTTGTTTTTTTCTTTTAAAAAAATCGGCTAATCCCATTTTTAATTTCGTTCAATTTGTAATACCGATTAGTAGCTAAACATCCACTCATTTCACTTTGTTCATGATTGCATTATAGCTATCTATCGGCATTATTTTGCGTTAATTTTGCATTTATAGTCAAATAAAACTACTATTCCTTATTCTTCATTTTAGCCTTCAATTCTTCCAAGGCATTCGAAGCTTTAACGTTTGTTTCATTTAAAGTTGCATCAATCTCATCATCCAAACTTCTGTTTTCCACAGAAATTTCTCCATAAGCTTCAGCCATTGCTTCTTGCTGAGCAACTTTATCTTTCATTTTTTCCAACATCGATACGGTTCCAGAGCTATCAATTCCAGAAAGTTGTTTGTTGATTTTTTGAGTTGCAGAACTTACACGAGCACGAGCCTTTAAAGTACGCAATTCATTCTCGTAGCGAGTAATCGTTGATTTCAACTTCTTCACATTGGCATCAAGCTGACTGATGTTCTGATCGAATCGAGTCACCTCTTCCTGAGCACGAGCTGCATTTGCAACTGCCTCTTCTTTTCTTGCCAATGCCTCTGTTGCCAAACGTTCGGCTTCTGCAACATCTAAATCACCCTTTTCAGCCTTTTGCAACAGAAGAATCGCTTTTTGCTCGTAATTCTGTCCCATCGACTTTTGTTCGTTCAATTCTCTCTTGCTTCTAATCGCCAAAGCTTTTACTTCAGCCAAAGCTTGTAAGCTTTTATCCAAATCCTTTTTAAGATCTCTGATCCCTTGTTCGGTCATCTTAATAGGATCCTCTAATTTATCTATAGCGGCGTGAGCTTCTGCTTTACCCACATTAAATAGTCTGCTAAAAATTCCCATTTTATTTTAATGTTTTATCGTTTACAATTTTGAAAATGAAATAATCTCTTCTGAGTATTCACTCAGCAATAATTCCAATGAATTTAAAGTTGCTTCCAATTCATTTTGATCCAGATTTTCCAATTGAAGAGTATCGCGGAACAACACCTTTGTTCCAGTTTCGTCTAAAGTAAAAGCACCATGTACTATTTCTCTGTTCTTCATTAGTAATGATTTAAAAATATCATCCTTATCACCACTAATTTCGAAAAGTAAACCTTCAATAATTAGAATTGGATCCTCACAATCAACCACCAGATTTGCAATTCCTCCTTCAGGATTTTCAACTACGAATAGTTCTTCTGCTAAATCTTCCTGTACAATATTGTATTCTAAGTTCAATAGGTAATCTTTTACCTTGTTAAAGTATGTGCTCATTTTTTTATCAGTTTTAAAATTGAATTAATTAAAATTAGAACAATTTATTGGCTCTGAGAAAAATCCAGAATGGTATTTAAAGCTTCTGAATTAAAATTTATCATCTATGGCCACTAAATGATAAAATGGTTCTCATTTTTTCTGTTTGAGTTTGAAATTACAAAATAGAATGCGTTCAATCTTTATTTAATCGGGAGAATATTCAAAAAAATCGATAAATGGGAGTTTTTACATGTTTTCCTCTTTTAAAGTGATAAATCATTCCTTAAAAAAGAAAAAGTCCTCCCCATGGAAGAACTTTATTCTAATTATCAAATTGTTCTATTTAGTTTTAACCAGCTTTAATTGCAATTGTTCTTTCTTTCGTGCTTTAAGTCCAAATACAACTCTCATAAAATTAAAGGGACGAATTAATAATAAATAAATACCTACACTTGTAGCAAAAGAAGCTACGGTAAGATAAAGAGCTTTAACAACAATGTTTATCTCTATATCCTTAATGTAGAATCCGAATAATAAAATAATTGGTTGATGTAGCAAATAGAAAGGATAAATGGCTTCGTTTGCATGTTTTCGAAAGGGTGAATTGAATCGCATGTATCTACAGGAAAATCCCAAAACTGCAATCCCAGTAGACCAGGCAAGCATGATATCCATTGTTGCATGAAAATATCGGTATACTGTATCATTAACAATCCATTCGCCTCCAACTCTATAGCAAATATAAACCAAGGTGGCAAGCAAAATATTCAGGTATCGCTGTGAGATAACACTCTTCGTCATTTCTTTGCTGTTGGCAAATAAATATCCATAAATAAAATAGAGAAAATACATGAACATATAAGCCCAATCATCAATAAACCCATGGGTACTATTGGGCCAAAATTGACGCAATATTAATTGAGAAATAAGAATTGGGATGACGAATAGAAGCATTCCTCCCTTTTTACATGCGATTCGATTAATAAAACTTAGAAAGTTCTGAGATCGATTACTTCTCAACCATTTAATAATTGGAATCGCAATCATGGAGAGGAAAAATAGATACAAAATAAACCACAAATGATGCCAGCTCATATTTCCCTCCGGATATACACCATCGAACACATGTGTATAAAAATTCCAAAGAGATGGATATTCGGTAAATTTTTCAAGGTAAACCTGTATGGGAACCAGGGTAAATAATCCGAAGAAGAAGGGTAACATCAATCGCTTGTTTCTTTCTTTCGCATATTCCAAAATAGATCTTTTTCCCAGAGCTAAAAAAGTTCCTGCCCCGGAAACAAAAAACAAGAGAGGCATTCGCCAACAATGAAGGAAGCCCATTAGTTCAACCAACTGTGGATATTGAACATTATTTTTCACATGCCAGTGCCAAGGATTAAAAAACATCCCAATATGGAAAAGAAATACACTTGCAATAAGTACAATTCTTAACCAATCAATCTCGTATCTTCTGTCTGATTTATCCATTTTAATTCAATTTTACAATTTGTCATTTGCTTTGAAACAAAGATCTGACAGAAGAAATAAAAATGACGAATCTGATTATAGGCAAGTCGTGTTTCCTTATCGGGAAACACATTATACATCCATTTTTAAAATTGATTTACAGTGAATTCTTAAATTGGGTAGGCGTTTGTGAAGTATACTTCTTAAATGCCTTATTGAATGAAGATTTTGAATTGTATCCCACTTTTTCTGCCAATTCTTCGATGGTGATATTTTGATTTTCATTCTGTGAAAGCAGTTCTTTTGCCTTTTCAACTCTCAACTCGGCCATCCATTCAAAGAAACTTTTTTCCAATCGTTCATTAATCACTTGCGAAACATGATGAGATACGCATCCAATCTTTTTGGAAAGGTTTGGAAGGGAGGCCATATTATTGGTAAAATATTCCTCATTTTGCATCATTTGATTCAATTGATCTAAAATTTTATCTTTTTGAGATTCATTCAATGAAGACTTGGAATATTTCTCTGGAACTTTTGCAGTATTACTTTTCTTAAAAAAAAGAGAATCATTTACAACCTTGATACTGGCCAGGTAGATGATTAAGGTAATATAAGATGCTATAAAATGGTCACCCAAATCGCGCCCCAGCGTAGCTTTGGTAACGATAAAAATGATAATCACCACAAAAAAATGGAGACATAAATTTCGCAACCATCTTAATTGTTGATTTTTCAATTTCCAAAATTGCAGACTTTTACTTTTTACCTCTTTTATGATTTCGCGAATAGAAAATCCCAAATAAACTACGAAGTGCAGCAATGTTAGTTGATTTATATGCGCTCGCAATTGCAAAGGATCATCACTAAATGTTTGTACAGCTTGAATTCTTTCCCAATTGGGATGATTTACCCATACAAATGAATTGAATTTAAATTCATCGGTCTGTAAATAATAAAAAAAGGAGTAAAACACATAAAAGGCAAAAAACGCAAAGTGCCAATAATCCCTTCGCTTGAAATTGGGTTTCAAACTATATTTTATATATAAATAGCATATGGGTGCAATGGCAAAATTTAAAGGTTCGGAAAAATTATCGATGAAAATTACCCGAGTCATATAACCCGTATAATTCAACCAATGATCAAAAATCAAAAGCGAAAGACTGATTAATAAAAATCCATAAATACGATTAGATAAAAGTTTGCGATTTTCTTTATTCAGAAAAAAATAGGTTAGAAAAAGTCCTTGAAAGATCCCCAAAAGGATCAGAAGTGAAAAAATATCTAAACGAAGTTCAACTGGATACATACAGATTTTAAATTTGCCATGAAGTTACTCTATTATTAATAATTATCGAAAGTTTTACTTCGATCAAAACATATTGTCACAATCTATAAACTCATCGAAAAAGAATAACACTGTGCATTGTCTGTGAATAACAATCACTTACATGATAATATAAATTAAAGATGCGAAAATCTTTAAATTTATGAGAAATCACCTTTTTATTCCATGCAGATATTTATATATTTAGGTTCATCTAAAAATTAAACATTTGTATTATTATTAACCGACTTGCCTAAATCTGTTCAAAATCAAGCAAAACAATACCAGCAGAACTTTTGCAGGTCATTCCAAGCCTAACAAAAAATTTTATAGAATGAAGATTCACGAATATCAAGCAAAAGAAATCTTACGCTCGTTTGGTGTTCCTGTTCCGGAAAGCAAAATCGCATTCTCGGTAAAGGAAGCTGAAGAGGCCGCAGCCGAAATTGGCTTGCCGGTAGTTGTTAAAGCTCAAATTCATGCCGGTGGTAGAGGAAAAGGTGGTGGAGTTAAATTTGCTCCAACCGCACAGGATGTTACTCGCTATGCGAACGACATTTTAGGAATGACTCTTGTCACTCACCAAACTGGTCCGGAAGGAAAACTGGTAAAAAAAGTTTTAATTGAAGCTGCTTCAAATATCGATCGCGAATTGTACGCAGGTATCGTTATGGACCGTGCCACTTCGGCTGTTACCTTTATGGTATCAACAGAAGGTGGAATGGAAATTGAAAAAGTAGCCGAAGAAACCCCTGAGAAAATTGTAAAAGTAGTAGTTGATACTGCTGTTGGTCTTCAGCCATTTCAAGCCAGACAAATGGCATTTGCACTAAATTTAACTGGTGATGCCTTTAAAAATGGAGTGAAGTTTTTAATGGCCCTTTACAAAGCCTATATGGGAACCGATGCATCTATTTTTGAGATCAATCCATTGGTTGTAACCAAGGAAGGGGCTGTAATTGCACTTGATGCCAAAGCAAATTTCGATGAAAATGCATTATATCGTCACAAAGACATTGTTGCACTTCGTGATTTGGACGAAGAAGAACCTCTAGAAATTGAAGCTGGAAGATCTGGTTTGAACTATATTAAACTAGAAGGTAATATTGGTTGTATGGTAAACGGTGCTGGTTTGGCAATGGGAACCATGGACATCATTAAACTTACTGGTGGAGAACCTGCCAATTTCCTTGATGTTGGAGGTGGTGCATCTGCAGAAACTGTAGAGAAAGGCTTTAGAATTATTCTTTCGGATAAAAATGTAAAAGCAGTGCTTATTAATATTTTTGGTGGAATTGTTCGTTGCGATCGTGTAGCCAAAGGTGTTATTGAAGCCATTAATAATATTGACACCAAAGTACCAATTGTGGTTCGCTTACAAGGAACCAATGCCGAAGAAGGTAAGAAACTTTTGGAGGAATCAGGAATGAATATTATTGCAGCTACTGAATTAAAAGATGCAGCTGAAAAAGTAGTAGGAACTCTTAAAACAATTGAAGCGTAATGAGTGTATTAGTAGATAAAAATACAAAACTAGTGGTTCAGGGAATCACTGGTTCCGAAGGTGCGTTCCACACCCAACAAATGATTGAATATGGAACTAATGTAGTTGCTGGTGTTACCCCTGGCAAAGGAGGCCAGTTATTTATGGATAAAATTCCAATTTACAACACCATGAAAGGTGCTGTTGAAAAAACCGGAGCCAATGCCTCTGTTATTTTCGTTCCACCTCCATTTGCAGGCGATGCAATTATGGAAGCGGCTGAAGCTGGTGTTGAGTTGGTAATTTGTATTACTGAAGGAATTCCAACTTTTGATATGCTTAAGGTTCATGAGTTCCTTAAAAAATATCCAAAAACAACTTTGGTAGGTCCTAACTGTCCTGGTGTAATTACTCCTGGCAAAGCAAAAATCGGTATCATGCCTGGATTTATTCATAAACCTGGTACCATTGGTATTGTTTCTCGTTCGGGTACATTAACCTACGAAGCTGTGCACCAATTAGGCGAAGCAGGATTTGGACAATCAACAGCAATTGGTATTGGTGGTGATCCGATTATTGGAACCAAGCATATCGATGCAGTTAAATTGCTAAACGAAGATCCTAAAACAGAAGCCATTGTTTTAATTGGTGAAATTGGTGGTTCTGATGAAGAAACAGCAGCAGCTTACATTGCAGAGAACGTTGACAAACCAGTTGTTGCCTTTATTGCTGGACAAACTGCTCCTCCAGGTAAGAGAATGGGACATGCCGGAGCAATTATTGCGGGCGGGAAAGGTACTGCCGAAGAAAAAATGAAAGCTCTTGCTGCTGCAGGAATTCACGTAGTAAAATCTCCTGCTGAAATTGGCAAGAAAATGAAAGAAGTATTAGGTTAAATTCCTATAAATATTTATAAAGCCGATTCTCAACTGAATCGGCTTTTTTTATAATTCAAATAATTGTAAATATTCCCACAAATAAAAAAGCCTATTCCTTCTTGCACCAACCAATTCTTTTACCAATCCAAGCTTCTCTAATTCTTTTATGAGCAAGTTGGCTGATTGAAAGCTTAATCCCAATTTCTCTTTAATATCATTTACCGATAAAAATGGTTTGGAATAAAACTCAGTAATTAATTGTTTGGCAGATTGGTGTCGCTTCTTACCCATTTGCCCCTCAATCAACTTCTCATTTCTTTCAACCATTGCGTTGATATTGCCCAATATCTCCTTACTATATCGAGCTGATTCTTTAATTCCAGTTAAGAAAAAACGAATCCATTGTTCTATATCATTTTTCGATCGAATTAAATTTAATCGATGATAATATTCCAGTCTATTGCGCTCAAAAAACACCGACAAACAAAAAACAGGCTTATGAACAAAGTTCAACTCCATCATTTCAAAAAGAATTAGGGTTCGCGCAGTTCTTCCATTACCATCGAGAAATGGTAGAATATTTTCGAATTGATATAATGAAATTGCCATTTTGATTAACAATGGAAGCTCCAAATTGTCGTTACGCCAAAACTTTTTTGCATCGTTTATCAAAATTTTTAGCTCATGCTTATTGGGTGGAGAATATTTAAATCCAACATCGAACTTGTTGTCTTTCGAATTTACAAAAGGACGAATTTTCCCACCAAAATCTTCCAGTTGAGGTAAATCGGAACATAGTATTCTATGAGCTTCTTTAATTAATCTAACCGATAGAGGAAAACGTTTCAATTCCTTCACTCCCCATTTTATTGCTTCGATATGATTGGTTATTTCCTTCTGCTCATAAATGCGTTTGAAACTTTTAGAGTTTTCTGGTACAAAAGCTTGTGGCAAGCTACATTTACTCCCTTCAATCATATTAGAGGCAACTGCCTCCTGTGCTACAAATAAAGGAATATATCGATTTATGTTTGGAAAAAATTTAGAGAATGCATTCAACTCCCCCAATTCCAACATCGCTCTCTCTAACAGAATATTAATCTGCTTATCTTTCCATTCAAAGGAACGGTTAATTAAAGAAGGAGTTACGCTTCGGTAACCTTCTTTAAAGCTCTGATAAGTATAATTTCCAGTTGTTTTTTTATTCAAGTTTCTAGTCATATAATTGAATAAAGGTATCTTATTCAGGATAAAAGTATTAAAATTTAATAAAAGACCATTCAAAATTATTCACTCCTTTTTCTTATCGATAGATCTAAATATTTGCATGATTTTGATTATCTGATATTTACACACCCTAACATTCTGATCTTAATTGTTTTACTCTTGCAAGACAAAGTTTTTAATTTATATTCAGACCGAAATTTTAAAACATCAACTTATGATTAAAAGAATTTGTTTAGCCATAGCCATTATTGCAATGGCATACAACGTAAAAGCGGAAGGTTTTGCAGTGAATCTTCAAGGTGTCAAACAAACTGGTATGGGACATGTTGGTACTGCATTAAACTTTGATGCAAGTAGTATGCAATGGAACCCAGGTGCACTTGCAACTTTAGATAGCAAATACAGTTTCTCTTTAGGTGGATTTGGAACACTAACAAAGGCAGAGTACACAGGATTAAATGGTACAGAATCAACTGATAACCCAACAAATACGCCCTTCTATTTTTATGGATCAATGAAAGTAAGCGATAAGTTTGCTGTTGGTCTTGGGGTATATACTCCATTTGGAAATACTATGGATTGGGGAGAAACATGGTCTGGAAGATATTTAATTCAGGATATCAGTATGAAGAGTATTTACATCCAACCAACAATTTCTTATAAAGTTAATGATTGGTTAAGCGTTGGTGCCGGCTTAAATATTGTTTATGGTGATGTTGAACTAAACAAAGCTATTCCTGTTTTTCACCCAGTGAATGGTAGCTTCTTAGGGGATGGTAAGGTTAATATTTCTGGAAATAATATTCAGTTTGGATATAATTTAGGAGTTTTCCTTCAACCAAATGATAAACTTAACATTGGAATCTCATACAGGTCTCAAATTGATGTTAAGCTTGAATACAGCGATGCAGATGCAAACTTTTCACTGCTTGCAGACGCTTTACCAGATGGTGGAGTTGCTGCAGAATTACCTTTACCATCAAGCCTTAACTTAGGTGTTGCTTATCAGATTAACGAAAAATGGTTGGTATCAGCCGATGTTAATTTTATTAAGTGGAGTGAATATGAATCTTTGGATTTTGATTTTGAAAACCCAGCCGTTCCAGATTCTCAGAGTAAAAGAGATTGGGATAATACCATGACCTGGAGATTTGGTACAAGATATACTGCAAGCGAAAAATTAGACCTTTATGCCGGTTTATATTTTGACAAAACACCTACTAATACAATGTTCTATTCTCCAGAAACTCCTGGAGCAGATAAGGTAGGTGTATCATTAGGTTTCTCGTATAAACTTACCGATAAGCTTAGCCTTGATGCAACCGTACTTTACAATGAAGGAGAAAAGGTTACTGCAGCAGAAACCAATCCAACTTCGCAAGCCATTTACCAAAACCCGCAAGGATTTACAGGAGAGTACAAGTATAGAGCCTGGTTACCAGGTGTTGGAATTACATACAATTTTTAATTCCATATTACAATGGATATTAAAAGCCTGATCGTTGATCAGGCTTTTTTATTACCATAAATCTATTTTTTGCTAAGCAGTTATCCGTTTTTCATCGAATATTCATATTTTGCAGTGATTTTCTATTAACGCTAAAAACATGAGACGCTTAACTTTACTACTTCTTTTTACAATATCATCATTCTATTTACAGGCCAGAAATATTCTCAATGATATTCCTCAATCTCAAATTGAAAAGGAAGTAAATCTACTTCTTAATCAAGCTAAGAGTTTAAGAAACTCCTCATATGATAGCTGCGCCTACATTGGAAGGAAAGCAATAAAATTAGCCAAGTCTACCGACAAAGCAAAACTTATAGGCTTTGCTCATAAATCACAAGGAACAACATTTTTATATCAGGGATTATTCGACTCTGCATTTATTCATTACGATAAAGCAAAAGAACAGTTTGAAGCTATTAATGACAACTTAAATGTAGCCACATTGATTTCAAACAAAGGGATATTATATCGCAGGACAAATAAATATGATAAAGCACTACAACAATATTTAAAAGCTCTGGAAATATATGAAGCTTTAAATTACTCGAAAGGAATTGCAGCAGCTTTTACAAATATTGGAGGCGTATATCAAACACTAGGAGATTTTAACAAAGCTCTAAAATTTTATCTTAAAGCAAAGGATATTTATTCCAAGACAGACGAAATAGAACGTTATTCAAGAGTTCTGACAAATATTGGAGTTATTAAATTCGAACAAGGTTTCATTGAAGAATCCTTAAACTATCAACTTGAAGCTTTAAGATTGAATGAAGAGGATGGAATGTTGCAGCATAAGGCAATTATTCAATTAAATATTGGAGAGTGCTATCAAGAAATGGACAAACCGCTTAAGGCTTTAGAGTATTTTAATAAATGTGAAGATATTAGACTACAGCTTAATGACATTTGGGGAATTGGGAAATTATATATAAAGAAAGCCATTGTACTTCAAAAATTGGGTCAATTCAAAAATTCTGAAACCTACTTTAAAAAGGCAGAAACTTTTTGCAAAGAACAAAAATTATCTGAAGATTTAAGCGTAGCATATTATCACTATTCTAGCCTTCTTGAAAAGTTGGAACGTCCGGAAATGGTCATCTCATATTTAAAAAAATATTACTCCCTTAAAGATTCACTACAGGGAATAGTTCGAGATGAACAATTAGCAGAAATAACAGCAAAGTTTGAATCGGAACAGAAAAAGAAGGAATTTGAACTACTCGAACAGCGCACCCAGATTCAAAAACTTGAGTTAGGTCAGAAAAATGCCTGGATTATTGTCCTGATAGTTGTAATGATTCTTGGAGTTGTAGCAGTTTTGGTTTCGCTTAGAATTAATCGCTTAAGTGCTGATCACAAAATCATGAATTTACGTCAAAAAGTCCTGCTATCTCAAATGAATCCGCACTTTCTATTCAATTCTTTAACTGCAATTCAAAGTTTTATCTTAGACGAAAAAAATGATGATGCCAACAATTACCTTTCAAGATTGGCGAGTTTGGTACGTAGAATTCTTGAAAATTCAAGAGAAGAATTTGTCTCATTACGAACTGAATTAAGAACACTAGAAGAATATATAGGATTGCAAAAACTGAGATTTGAAAATGATATTGCATATAATTTCGAAATTGATGCAAGCTTGGATCAAGATGAAGTAATGGTGCCTCCAATGCTAGCTCAACCCTTTATCGAAAATGCTTTAATCCATGGAAAATTGAGAAATAACCCAGATGCTTGTATTAATGTAAAAGTCTCTAAGACAGATGATGAAGAATCAATAAGATTTAGTATTATTGACAATGGAATTGGAATAGAAGAAGCCAAAAAACAATCAGAACAAAAAAATCATAAATCATTGGCTACTTCAATTGCTCTTGATCGTGTAAAAATTTACAATTTTAGATCTTCGAAAAAAATGAATTTTGAAATCGTTGATTTAAGTAATCATGGTGAAAATGGAACTAAGGTTACCTACTCTATTCCATTAATCACATAAGCAGAACTAATCATGTTAAAAACAATATCAACAGTTGCACTTTTATTAATATCCTATGTGTCATTTTGTTCTTTTTATAATAATGATAAGACAAGTGACAAAAACTTACAGGAACGAATCACAACTTATCTCGATTCATCATCGTCTCTATTAAGAAATAATTCGTTAACTAAAAGCATAGAGGTTTGTAACGAAGCAATATTGTTAGCCGAAGAAACAAAAGATCCTGTATTCTTATCAAAAGCTTATAAACGCCAGGGCATAAACTATTTTTATTCAGGTAACATCGACTCCTCCTTTCATTACTACAATAAAGCCATCCCACAATTTGAGGCTCTTGGCTCTAAAGTAGATGTAGGAAAGGTTATTGGGAATATTGGCCTCCTATATAAAAGACAAGGACAATACGATAAGGCACTTGAATTTTATCTTGAAAACCTTCAGATATACAGAGAAGTAAAATACGACAAAGGTTTAGGTAGTGTTTACAATAATTTAGGAAATCTGCATCAGTTAATTAAGAATTTAGAATATGCAGAGGACTACTACATATTGGCTTTAAAAAACTTTCAAAAGCATAATAATTCATTAGAGGTTGCTAAAGCTTATTGCAATTTAGGTGCTGTTTGTGAAAAACTAGAAGAATATTCGAAAGGGCTTGAATATTATGACATGGCATTAAAGGAAAATGCTAAAATTAACAATAAACTTCTTGACTCTAAATTGTACTTCAACATTGGATACTTGCATCAATCCAACAAACAACTTGATTCCGCATTGGTATATTTAAAGAAATCGGAAAAACTTAGAACTGAACTTGAAGATTTTTCTGGTCTTATAAATGTTAAGTTACAACTTGGCTCTACCTATTTCGAATTGAGGAATTATGCCTTAAGTGAAAAATACTTACTGGAAGCACTTAACCTTGCAAAAAGATTAGAAAATCATCTTCTTTTACCAGATATTCTTTTTCAGCTTTCATCATTGTATAAAGATAAAAAACAATTTAAGCAAGCTTATGATTATCAGTCTAAGGGCGTTCAGTTAAAAGACTCCTTAAATACAATAAGCATTGAAAATAAATTTGCTGAATTAGCTGCTACCTATGAAAGTGAAAAGAAAAAGCAGGAATTTGAACTATTGCAGCAACGCACACAAATTCAAAATCTTGAATTGGGACAAAAAAATGCATGGATTATTGTTTTATTAGTGGTCATGCTTCTTGGTATTGTGGCAGTTTTGGTTTCGCTTAGAATTAACCGTATGAGAGCAGATCATAAAATCATGGATCTGCGTCAGAAAGTATTACTAACACAAATGAATCCACACTTTTTATTCAACTCCTTAACAGCAATTCAAAGTTTTATTTTAGACGAAAAGAATGATGATGCTAACAATTACCTTTCGAGATTAGCAAGTTTGGTCCGTGGAATTTTAGAGAACTCCAGGGAAGAATTCGTCTCCCTGCGAACAGAAATACAAACATTAGAAGATTATATCGGACTGCAGAAACTAAGGTTCGAAAATGACATTGCTTATCATTTCGAAATTGATGCTACTCTGAATCAAGATGAAGTAATGGTTCCACCAATGCTAGCACAACCATTTATCGAAAATGCTCTTATTCATGGAAAACTTCGAAATAATCCTGAAGCATGCATAATTGTGCAAGTAAGCAAAACAAAAGATCACCAATCCATAAAATTTGACATTATTGACAATGGAATTGGAATAGAAGAAGCTAAGAAACAATTCACTCAAACGAATCATAAATCATTGGCTACTTCTATCGCTTTAGATAGAGTGAAAATCTACAATTTTAAATCATCAAAAAAGATGAATTTTGAAATTGTAGATTTGAAAAGTATTAACAAAAACAAATCAGGAACCAAGGTAAGCTATAGTATTCCAATACTTACCCCATCGAAGTAGAAGTAATTCGGAGATAAGAGAATTCCATTTTCGATAAGAATTTTTCAGTTTCCTTCATGTTTCTTGTAAAACCAAGAAGGTAACCACCACCTCCTGAACCACATAATTTCAACCAGAATTTATTAGAGTCCAAGCCTGTTTTCCACAATGTCCTATAAGCATGTGGAATCTTATTTGTAAAGTTTTGATATTGAAATGATGAAAGACTTTGTATGGATTCAAAAAAACTGTCAATATCATTATTGCAAAAAGAATTGATACAGTTTTGGCTTACTGGTATCAGTTGTTCAACAATTTTATTTCTAAAATCAATTGATTCACATTGTAATAGAAAATCATTTACCAAAGGGGCTGTATCGCCCTTTTGTTGGGTATCAATTAAAAAAACTGTAGCATTTTTGAGAAATTTATCCAGCTGCAAATTAATAAGGTTAAGCTTATCATTTCCTGAAACCAATATTGGTTTATTCACATATGAAATCAATGGATCTAAGCCAGAACTTTTACCATGAAATCCTGATTCAAGCATGGATAAACTTTGCTTTAAATCTGTTAAGTTAGCTTCATTGCATTCCTTCATATTCCCATACCGCTTGTAGATTGCGGCACACAATGCACCAGAACTTCCCACACCATAACTTATTGGAATTGACGAATCAAAAAATAAACCTGAATTGAGATCTTTTTCCAGATCCGATAAGTTCAAAATAGAATCGAAAACATCAGAATTGGAAAGAAGGTATCTGAAATACTTCTTTAGCTCTGAATTCGATTTTTTTTCTGCTTCAGATTTATTTGAACTCATGAAAGCAAAATTGGCCTTAAACATTTTGAAAGGTATGCTTAACGCCATAGAACCCAACAAAACCGAATATTCTCCAAACAGAAGAAGTTTACCATGAAACAATTCACTCTCTTTATTCACCACCGGAAATATTTATTTGTTTGGGACCAAAACCTGTTTCATCCTTAAGATATCTCCCATCTTCAAGCAATTCCTTTAATTGTTCATTTACAAAAGCATCAACTTTTACAATGTCTTTTTTAGGAAACATCAAGTGAATATTCGGACCAGCATCCAAAGTAAATCCTACAGGAATTTGGGTTTCATTTCTGAATTCACGAATTAATTCAATTGCTTCCAAAGTATTAGGTTTCATCAAGATAAATGAAGGTGTAGAATTCATCATTAAACCATGCAAGCTTAAGGCTTCATTTTCGATAACTTCTATAAAAGCATCCAAATCGCCACTACGCAAAACCCCAAGCATTCGCTCAAAGTTTGAATTAGCCTGATCATATCTGGCTTGAGCAAATGGATGATTCTTCATCAATCCATGTCCCGCAGTACTTGAAACTTTTTTCTTTTTAGAACTCACCAATAAAATATAATCCTGGTAATCCTTAAATATTGGATGAATGTATTTTGAAAAAGGAGTTGCAAAATCGTTAGAGCCTTTCGAGAATGCACCACTCTCGCCCCATGTTGCATAGGATTCATAAATAGATCGTGATGCACTACCCGATCCCAAACGAGCAAGAAAACTCGCTTTTTGCAAAAATTCATCACGCATCAATTTATTGCCTGTAATCAACTCTTCCATACTACAAATGCACAAAGCAAGAGCACTCATAGCCGACGCAGAGCTAGCAATTCCCGTAGAATGAGGAAAAGTATTTTCTGATGTGATAGAATACGAGTACTGGCTTAAAAATGGTAATTCCTCATTTAATCCTTCAAAAAGAGTTTCAATTCTTTTGGCAAAATCAGGATTTTCTTCTCCTTCAAACACAAAATTTATCCACTTCTCTTTTCTTTCCGAAAATGACAATTGAGTTCTACTTACCGCATTCTTCAATGTCATGCTTACAGACGGGTTACAAGGGTACTGTCTGCCTATTTTTCCCCAATATTTTATCAAGGCAATATTTGAAGGGCTCTCCCAAGCCACAGTTCCTTTCTTCATTCGCTTATCATATCGTTAACTCAAGATAATGTCATCCCAAGCAAATATTGTAGTTAATCCTTTCTCATAAAAATAGCGGTACACTTCTCGCTTTCCCAAATCTGATCGAACCAAAATAAAGTCTCCACCCCATGCTCCTAATGACTTAATACTTCCTTCAAAATCAGGAAAATTTTTAGTCTTTACAGGATCTGTATGAAGTACTTCTGCAATAAATCTTTCATGTTCAGAAATTAAAGCATCAAATTCCATGGAGTTTTCACTTTGTAACAACTTTTTACTCAGCAGTGATATGCTTTCAACCTGCGTTTTTGTTACTGGATTTCCATTCAAATATTTCTTTACACTTTCTTCACTATTCTGCTTGTTTCCCAAGTATACAAAGAAGAGCTGATCTGAAAAATCAGGTTCAAACCTTATCGGATATATCATGGGATGAGATTCATTTCTACGAAATAAAATGGGCAAACAATAATTTGCACAAGCTATATCATATCCAGATCCATTTGACACCAACACATGTAGTTCATAAGGATTCACATCTGCCCATTGAGCAATATTATTTATCAAACTTGAACTACTTCCTAATCCCCAATTTCTATCAAAATTGATTTCCGTTTTAACCTTTAATGATAGATTTGGCAAGAAATCGGGATTTAATTTTTTTGCCTGATTCAATATAAAACATACAAAATCCTTCTCAGAAGTTCCCTTATTTTCAGCTATTAAAATATCCTTTTCAGAGATTGAGAATTGCAACCAGGGTTGAGCTCTATCTAATGCGATCCAATCCAATAGAGTTGTATCCGATTCATAAATTTCCATCAATTGACCAAAACGAAGAGGTATAGCCAACGACAAAGCGCCATGCAGTACCAAATACTCTCCGGTAATTAGAAATTTAGCATTTGAATAATATTTTTTCAATGGAGTCAAACTAACGCAACTTGGTTCTAATTGATTTGATAAATGATTCTACTTCGCTATAAGATACTGTTTTGTGCGCAAAATACTCCAAAGCTTGTTTCTTTTCCTCATAATCGGCTTTAAGCGCATTTAAAAGATTTGATAAGTGCATTTTCATATGGCCATATTGTATCCCTGTCGTAACCAAGGATCTTAAAGCGCCAAAATTATTCGCCAATCCAGCCGTAGCTGTAATCATCATTAACTCTTTCGCAGATGGTTTTCCAAGTAATTCCAAACCAAATTTAGCTAAAGGATGTAAATTGGTAAGTCCACCAACCGTTCCTAAAGAAAGGGGTATCGTTAGTTTGTATTTAAATCGATTATTTGATACCGAAGCATGAGTAAGGCTTTTGTATTTACCTGATTTAGCTGCCCAAACATGACCGTTAGCTTCAATTGCTCGGAAATCATTCCCTGTTGCCAATGCTACAGCATCAATCCCATTAAATATTCCTTTATTGTGCGTTGCAGCTCTAAAAACATCTACTTCGGCAATTTTTGAAGCTTTTGAAAATTTCTCTGCAAACTCTTTACCACTCATTCCCGGCTCAATATTATCGAGCTCTCGTACATCGCACTCCACCCAACTTTCAACAAGACAATCTGGAGTGTAATTGGATAAAATAGACATGATAATTTCACATTCACGCTCATTATCTTCTAGATCCTGATAATATTTAAAGAACTTCTTCATAGTTTGAGCCATCTGCTCCAGGCAAGAATTTATAAAGTTCGCTCCCATAGAATCTACAGTATCAAAATCAACATGCAATTGGTAATAATCCTCCATCTCATGCGATAAATCTACCAATCGTATATTTTGAATACCACCACCTCGCTGGCGCATATTTCGCGTCAACTCCTTGGTTGTCCGATAAAGTTCATATTTCAACTCAGGTAATAAATCTAACAGTCTTACTTTTTCCCCTTTCCATAAGAAATGCACTTGTCCGGATTTTACCACAGAAATAACTCGTGCATGAAAACCTCCATGATTTGCCCAAAACTTGGCAGATCGAGAAGCAGCCGCAATTACAGAACTCTCCTCAATAACCATAGGAATATGATACAAATTCTTATTAATTAGAAAATTTGGCGCAACACCAAAAGGCAAATAAAAATTAGAAAGTGTATTTTCGCTTATCTCATCCAACAGATCCTGTTGTTCCTTATTCTGTAGTCGAAAACTATCTAGTTTTGATTTAATCTTATCAGCACTATCAGTAAGAGCAGCAACTTTTTCTTCTCTAGAAAGTTTTGAAAAACCTGATATTATCGATTTTCGCTTCATAAATTAATATTTAATTCCTGCAATAAAGGAAAATTCAGTAAATAATAAAATACTTACAGGTCCTAAATTACATTTTTTATTCAGCGAAGCCAAATCAGTTCAAAAAAATACATCCATGCAATTACTTTAGTCTTAAAAATGCGTTTGCAATTTTTAAACCTTCAACTTGAGTTTGAAGATATTCTTGCAGATCAGAATACGAACCTTGCGCATATTTTAGCAATTCAGACGCTTGTCCATATATTGAAGGTAGCTTACTTTTCTGTGTCAGATAATAACCTTCAATAAAACCATGTATCCCACCTGAAATAATTAATTCTTTGCATTTTATATGCCTGTTGCTTTCAACAATGGCATTGGTCCATTCCAACATCTGATCAGCAGTATGACCAATTTTTGCCAAAGGGTCATACAATTGTATCAGGTTATCAGGATTTCTCATCATTTCAATCTTGGCGAAATTGGTTCCTCCAAAGGCAGCAAACTCAAGAGCTTGCAAGGGCAATTGTAAAAGTTGATTTAAGCTATCAGGTCCGAATCCTTGTCCAACTTCCTTTACAATCACTGGATAATCAGCATGTTTCAGCAAATCTTTTATAGTTTCTATCGGTGACCTTAAAATTAAATCACCCTCGGGTTGAAGCCATTCCTGCATTGGGTTCACATGAATGATTATTCCATCTGCCTGAAGCTTTTTAACCAGATTAGAAATTTTAGGTAATTCATTATTTTGTATCAACTCCTCAAGTTGACAAATGCCTAAGTTAGCATACAATGGCAATTCAGACCCCATTATATGTCTTACATCGAAATCTGCAAGATATTTATCATCTTCCAATAACATCCTACAAGAACCTAATCCCATTCCCATACCAAATTCTGCACAAGCTTTTGCAAGATTCGAATTGATTTTTCCCGCAAGCTTAGTACCACCTGTCATACTTGAAACCCAAATTGGTGTGCGAATTTCCTTTCCCAAAAAATTAAACGGTTTCAGTTCCTTTTGAGGATGAGTATTTATGAATGGCTCATAGTAAAATCTATCATCAACAAAACTTTTTTCAATCTGAGAACGAAAAGCCAATTCTATATGATCCTTTTTTCTATCGGTCATTTTTTGTCAAATGTTACAGTTGTCAATATTAATCCTATCAGTATAGTTCCCCTACCGAATCTTAGTTATACTAAGTTAACACATAATTTTAAACTTCATCAAAAGGTAAATCTACACAAAATTAGCTCAAATCTAAATCTATTTTGAACCATTCTTAATAAAGTAGCAATCCGAACATTCATTTATAATTGATTTTAAGGGCATTAACACCTATCTTCCTAACTTGACAGTTTTGGCACTAGGATCATATTTAAAGTTGTCATAATTTTACTGTTCGATGTAAAAACATATCGTTATGGAACTAGAAATATGGCATCTATGGATGCTACTGTCAATAGGTTTATTTGTTGTTGAGATTATTACTTCCACATTTTCATCTCTATGCTTTGGCATTGGTTCACTTAGTGCTGGCGTATTGGCTTACGCTAATTTCTCCATCTCAATTCAATTGGTGGTATTTATAACACTTTCTATAATCAGCATAATGATTCTTAAACCTTTTCTCAGGCAAAAATTAATAAGTAAAAAAGGAGTACATCTTTCTATCGATACAGATTATATTGGAAGAGAAGCCTATGTCATGGAAGAAATTAACCCACATAAGAAAAAAGGAAAAGTTATCATTGCAGGCACAGGTAAAAAAGCCACAACCACATCTGGAGAAATAATTCCAGAAGGTGCTTTTGTTAAAATATTAGATTCAAGCGAAGTAGAATTAACCGTAAAAGAAATATAAAAACTAATCCTAAAACCAACCGTCTGAGCTATTTAAGCCCAATATATTCATCTCTCCACCTAATTACAAAAAAACAATTTTACATATCGGTTCAATTTTTACAATTGTTTTTTAGTTAAGGAGAGATGAAATTTATTTATATCATCGATATCTCTGAATTTTTGGATCGACCTCTACCGACCAACGGTCGATTCCACCTTTTAAATTATAAACACGGGAGAAACCATTTTTTCGAAGATAATTCATAACCTGTTTGCTACGTATTCCCATATGGCAAAATACAACCAAATCTTTATCCCTTGGCAATTCTTCCATTTTTGAAGGAATATCACCCATCGGAATATGCTTAGCATTTTCCAAGTGGCAAATTTGAACTTCCACAGGTTCGCGAACATCAATCATCATCATACCTCTTCGTTTCTCCATTTCCTGAAGAATTTCAAGAGGAGTAAACTCTTTTCTATCCGATGTATCATCTTTTATACTAAAAATCACACCTTTATCTTTTGCATTTACAGTAAAGATAAGTAGATCTTTAAAATTATTCCATTTTCTGTAACCTTTCTTCCTTATTTCTTGTCTGATAAACTACATAAATCGAGTAAACACGTAAGTTTATCGAATAATGGATATAAAGCATATGAAAATTTAGCATAAATTGTAAATTTGATAGGCATTTTCAATTAATTATGCTTATCGATCACACCACCAACAAAATTCACTAATTGAAGGCTACCAATGCAAATTAAAATAGACTCTTTGAGTAAAATTTACCCTAATGGCAAAAAGGCTCTTGACAATATCAATTTAGAAATTGGCAACGGCATGTTTGGTCTATTAGGTCCAAACGGTGCTGGTAAATCCAGTTTAATGAGAATATTAGTAACCCTAATGCAAGCTTCGGAAGGTAATGTGTATTACGATGGATACGACCTGATTAAAGACCGAAAGGAAATTAGGAACATGCTTGGCTACTTACCACAGGATTTTCGATTTTTCACAAAATTAAAAACCTGGGAATTTTTAGACTATGCCGCATCACTAGCAGGAATTAGAAGTAAAAAAGTAAGAAGGGCAAAGGTTGATGAATGGCTAGAAAAAGTGGGTCTGTTTGATGTAAGAGAACGTGATGCAAACAAACTCTCCGGAGGAATGAAAAGAAGATTGGGTATTGCTCAAACGTTAATAGGCGACCCTAAAATCATAATTGTTGATGAACCAACAACAGGTCTTGATCCGGAAGAACGAATCCGTTTCAGAAATATATTATCCGAAATTAGTCAGAAAGATGTTATCATCATTCTCTCCACACATATCGTAGGCGATATTTCAAGTGTTTGTAACAATTTGGCTCTTTTAAATACCGGAAAACTTGCCTTTAATGGTTCTCCACAGGAATTAATCGAACAAGCAAAAGGACATGTTTGGCAAGTAAATACTTCTGGTTATGAATACGATTTAATCAAAGAACAATACGCTGTTGTGTCAACTATTCCTACCAAAGATGGATGGGAAGTTCAGTTAATTGGAGATGGTAGCAATTTTAAAAATGCCATTGAACTAGAACCTAACCTTGAACATGCCTATGTGTATTTTATGGAAAAATCAGCAACCTTAATTTAGAATTTACATGCTTTCTCTACACACCATACAATCCGTAGCCAAATACGAAACCAAAACATTGCTTCGTTCATGGTTTTTTAGAATTTTCGCCATAATGGCCATCCTTTTTATAGGAGGTTTTAATATTGCTGCTTTTGTTGAAGGTAGTAATGCTCCTTGGATTTACCGGGCCTTGCCTGCTGCTATTCCTTACGCCAATCTTATTATTCTTAATCTTGGACAAGCCATCGTTGCAGTCTTTTTGGCATCGGAATTCTTGAAGCAAGACAGTAAAAATGATACTGTTGAAGTGATTTATGCCCGCTCAATGACCAATAGCGAATACATTTTAGGCAAATCCCTTGGCATCATCATGGTGTTTGTAATTCTGAATGTAATCATGCTGCTTATGGGGATCGGTTTTTCCTTTCTAAGTAACGAATCATCGCAAAGTATTTGGGTACTTTTATATTACCCTCTTTTAATATCAATACCCACACTTGTTTACATATTGGGATTGGCTTTCTTCATGATGATTTTACTAAAGAATCAAGCCATTACATTTATTGTTTTATTGGGTTATATAGCTTTAACCATCTTTTATTTAAACACAAAAGTTTACCAAATATTCGATTATATCGCCTACCAGATTCCCATGATGAATTCAACAATAGGCGGATTTGGAAACATATTTGAAGTGGCGATTCACAGAGGAATCTATCTGTTTTTAGGAGTTGGCTTGATTCTATTTACCATTTGGAAACTACCACGTCTTCCTCAATCGAAAAGATTGGTTTCCTTACCTATTTATTTGGCACTAATAAGTTTTGCCATAGCAGGAGGCCTAAGCTATAAATATCTGGATATTAAGATAGGAAGTGAGAAATACAGAGACAAGCTGATTTCAATAAACAACCAGTATGTTGATTACGCAAAACTTGAAGTTAGCAAGTGTAACTTACACCTAACGCACCTTGGTGATAAAATTCAAGCTTCAGCAAAAATCATAGCCAAAAACAATTCTAAGCAAAGTATAGATACGCTAATATTTAGTTTAAACCCACAACTTAAAATCAACTCTGTATCAATCGATAACAAGCCTGTTCAATTTCTTCGAAACGAACAGTTAATAAAAATTGTTCCGAAGAACAAAATTGCGATAAACAAAGACCTTAACATTCAATTCGATTACGCAGGTAAAATAGATGAAAGAACACACTTTTTAGATTCTGATCCTAACTTGATAAGGGACAACTTTACCGCAGAAATGTTTAGAATTAGAAAAAGAAATTCATACCTAAAAGACGATTTTGTTTGCCTGACAAGCGAAGCACTTTGGTATCCAATTTCAGGAGTGGGTTATTCTTCTCTTTATCCAAGTTTATATTCTCCTGATTTTGCAGAATTCAAACTACATGTAAAAACCCAGGAAAACTTAACAGCAGTATCGCAAGGCAAGCCAAGCAAAACAAATGCTGGTGAATTTTCTTTTGAACCTGAATATGCTTTACCTCAGATCAGTTTATTAATAGGCGATTATCAAAAACAAAGTATTGATGTTGATTCGGTTGAATATTCGATTTATTCAATCAAGGGAAATCAGTTTTTCCTAAAGCACTTTGATGTCATTCAAGATAGTCTTCCATCTTTAATACGAGAGCTTAAAAATGAGTATGAAACTTCACATGGTTACTCCTATCCTTTTAAAAGATTGTCAATGGCCGAAGTACCAATTCAATTCTCGCTAGACAAACACAATTGGTCAATTGCCAGCAATGCCATACAGCCTGAAATTATTTTCTATCCTGAAAAGGGAGTTGTAATGGAAGAAACTGATTTTAAAAATCGCAGAAAGCGCTTTGAAAGACGAATGAAGAGGGATAACGAAGAAGTTTCAGAAGAAGAACTACAGTCGCGAATTTTTAAACGCTTTATTCGTGGTAATTTAATGCCACCACCAAATGAGTGGTATCAATTCGACCATGTTGATAGGAATACCTTCTCTATTTTTCCAAATTACTTTTCTTATTCATCTGGCATATCATCGAAAGAAATACCTGCATTAAATACAGCATTAGGGGTTTATATCAAGGAAAATAACGAAGTATCACAAAACTTCTCACGTTGGCGATGGCAAGGAATCAGCAAAGCCGAAAGAATTAATCTACTTCTAAAGAATTCTTCGCTTAAAGATATTGCTGATATAAAAATTCCTAAGGCAGATGATTTAGATGATCAAATCATACTAAACGATATTTTAAGAGTAAAAGGCAAGCATTTGTTCTCTCTTTTTAAAGCCAGATATGGCGAAGATAAATTCAACAAGGTGCTTAAAGAATTTATTGAATCAAACCGTCACCAAAAGTTCGATTTCTCTCAATTCGATAGCCTTTTGTTGGCCAACTTTAATTCATCTGTAAAATCTGAAATTGAAGATTGGTACACCACGACCAAATTGCCTGGCTTTTTATTAAAAGATCTTCAAACCTACAAGGTTAAAGATGGTGATCACATTAAATATCAAATTCGATTTAAAATTTCGAATCCAGAATCAGTTGATGGAATTGTAAGCGTTATTATTGAAACTGGTGGACAAAATAACCGATTCAGAAGAAGAGGCGGAGGAAACAAAAAGCCTGATTTCACAAAGTCCATATTTATTCCTGCACATTCTGCCAAAGAAGTCGGATTTGTATTTCCATCAGAACCTGGCAGAATGAATGTCTTTACTCACCTTTCTGAGAATCTTCCAAACAGTCTGGTCTATGATTTTAGCTCATTTGCAGAAACCAAAAGAAGCAAGTTCTTTAATGAAACCCAGGAGTGTGAGGTATTTGAAGGTGTTTTAGATGCCAATGAATTTGTTGTTGACAATGAAGACAAAGGGTTTGAATACATTCAGGTTTCTAACAAAAGCCAATTAAAACAATGGGTTGATAGCCGAAGAGATGATATTGAAGAATATGCCAGATTAAGAACCTGGAATCCCCCAAATGAATGGAAAAATGTACTACGATCGGGCTTCTTTGGGAAGTATGTACGCTCAGCATTTTTTACAAAAACAGGTATTGGAGACAGAAGTGCCAGCTGGAAACCTGAATTAAAAAAACCTGGGTACTACGATGTGTTCTGCCACGTGAATAAGATTGAGCAATATTGGGGCCGAAGAAAAAAAACAAAAACAGATTACAACTTTAAGATCTATCATGAAGATGGATTTGAGGAGGTGAATAAATCCGATCAGGAACTGGAAAATGGTTGGAACTATTTGGGCAGTTACTATATCACTCCCGAAACAGCAAAAGTTGAATTAAATAACAAATCGGTTGGTGCATACTTATTCGCCGATGCAATTAAATGGGTAGAAAACAAATAGACAAACAATATAACAGCATGATTCTTAACAAGCTTACATTAAAAACATTCGCTTTAACAGGATTTTTATTCATCGGTTCGTTTTATGCTTCAGCACAAAAGGAACTCACTTTGGAAGAAGCCCTTTTAATAGCATTCGACAACAGTCCTGACATTAAAAAATCGAGGATTAATATGGAACAGAATAAGGAACGTTTGAATGCTCAGTTGGCATCATTGCGTTCCAGATTCACTTTTGATGTTAATCCTATTCAATACAGTAAAAGTGAATCATATAATGAATTTAATTCTGTATGGAATACTGAAGAAAACTTTAAAATAGATGGTACATTTAGCGTTGTTCAACCAGTGAAGTTTACAAATGGGAAATTTACTTTAAGTAATAACCTAGCATATCAGGAAAGTAGTTCAAAGGCAACTGGTTCCTACGAAGGATACAACAACTCCCTCTCATTAAATTACGATCAGCCGATTTTTACCTTCAACAAAACCAAAATGGATCTAACTCGAAACGAGTTGAATTTGGAAAATGCAACTCTTTCCTATTCCATTCAGATGCTGAATATCGAGCGTCAGGTAAATCAGGCATTCTATAACATTTACCAAAAACAAATGGCCTTAAAAATTTCTGAGGAAGAATACGAAAATCAGAAAATCAGCAAAGAAATTATTGTAAGTAAAGTTGAAGGAGGACTTTCGGCCAAAGAAGAATTGTACCAGGCAGAATTAAATCTAGCAACCAGTAAATCTAATATGGACAACAACCAAGTTGAACTTGAAAATGCAAAAGATGACTTCAAACTACTACTAGGAATTTCTCTTTACGAGGATATCGCAGTTTCTACTAACATTCAATACGTTCCTGTAATTGTGGATCTTGAAAAAGCCATTCAAAATGGTTTATCCCAAAGATTGGAACTTACCCAAAGAGAAATTGATTTGAATAATGCAAAGTTTGACTTGATTGAAACCTCAGCAATCAATGAATTTAAAGGAAATATCAAACTTTCAATGGGGATAATGGGAAATAACAAAAACCTGGCCGATGTTTACGACAAACCAACTAAAAGCCCACGAGTTGGTGTTACTTTCTCTATCCCGATTTTCGATTGGGGTGAAAGAAGAGCAAGAATCAGAGCAGCAGAATTGGAAGTGGAAAGTAGACAGATCGATAAAAACAGTCTGAAAGATGATATTACCATCAACATCCGAAAAACTTATCGCAACCTGCAAAACCTCATTCAACGAATAGATATTGCAAAACAAAATGAGAAAAATGCTCAGTTAACTTACGATATCAATCTGGAGCGATACCGAAACGGAGATTTAACAAGTATCGACCTTGAGCGATTCCAAAATCAACTTTCAGGGAAAAAAATGGAACTTGCCAATTCTTTAATAAGATACAAGCTTGAACTGTTAAATCTTAAAATTCAATCACTTTGGGATTTCGAAAAAGATCAATCATTTGTACCTCTGGAGCTACAAGAGAATTTAACAATAGACTAATTTAAATCAATACTAATTCAAAACATAATGGCCTTAACAATGAAACGACTTGCATTTTTACTTTTGGGAGCTACACTTTTCGCTTCTTGCGATGATAAAAAAGCTGATTTAAACAAGGATATCGCAATTCAGGTATCCGTAAAGGAAATTGCACCTAAAAGCATTGAAAAATATATCAGTACAACAGGTACGGTAGAACCAATTAAGACGGTTGAATTAAAATCGGAAGTTGCCGGTAAATACCAACTTCAAACCAATCCACGTACTGGAAGAAAATTTCAATTGGGAGATTACGTGCAAGAAGGAACTGTTGTAATTCAGCTTGAAGACAAGGAATATGAAAATAATATCAAAATCAAATCCTTAGAGCTACGATTGGAAATTTCGAAACAGACTTTCGAAAAGCAACAATCTCTTTACAAAAAAGGAGGTGTGACCCTTTCGGAATTAAAGAATGCTGAAATTGAATTGATAAATGCCAAATATTCTTACGAGGATGCCATATTCCGATTGGAGAAACTAAAAGTAAAAGCTCCATTTTCAGGAACCATTACCAACCTTAACTATTATACCCAAAACACAAGAATCGAAGCAGCTTCTCCTGTTCTAAACATGATGGATTACAGCAAACTTCACATGGAAATTAATCTTGCCGAGAAAAACATTTCCATGATTAAAACTGGCCAGCCAGTTAATATCGTGAACTATACCATTCCTGGCGATACTTTAAATGGAGTGCTTGCTCAACTTTCACCAGCCATTGATTCCGAAACACGTTCGTTCAAAGCGGTAATTGACATCAACAACTCAAAACTATTGCTACGCCCTGGGATGTTTGCCAAGGGAGAAATTGTTGTAGCCAAGGCCGATTCTGCACTTGTAATTCCTAAAAATGTAATTCTAAACAAACAAAAAGGTAATGTTGTGTTTGTTGTTCACAAAGGACTAGCAGAAGAAAGAGTGATTGAATTTGGCTTAGAAAACCCCAATGAAGTGCAAATTGTTTCAGGATTGGAAAAGAAAGATCGATTGGTTGTTAAAGGTTTTGAAACGCTTCGAAATCGTTCAAAAATTAAGATTGTAAAGTAATTCCACATGAAGAAAATAACTCAATTTTCAGTTAATTACCCGGTAACTGTGTCCATGATTGTATTGGCCATTTTACTCTTAGGCTATGTTTCGCTGGGTAAACTGAGTGTAGATCTGTTTCCGGAAATGAATGCACCGCGCATTTTTGTGGAAATAAAGGCAGGTGAACGACCTCCTGAAGAGATAGAAAAGCAATTTATTGAAAGCATAGAATCCCAGGCCATCAGGCAAAAAGGCGTAAGTCAAGTATCATCGGTTTGTATGGTTGGTTCGGCTCGAGTTACCGTTGAATATACTTGGGGAAGCGATATGGATGAAGCTTTTCTTGACCTGCAAAAGGCTTTAACAACATACTCTCAAAATTCTGAGTTAGACGATTTCACGATCACTCAACACGATCCTAACGCATCTCCTATTCTAATCATGGGAATGCTTCATCCTGAAATAAAAGACATGGATGAGCTTCGTAAGATTGGAGAAAATTACATCCGAAATGAATTGATCAGATTGGAAGGTATTGCTGAAGTTGAGCTAACTGGTGCACTTGAGAAAGAAATTAGAATTGAAACCAACCAATATCTTTTAGATGCTCATGATCTGACTGTTGATCAAATTGTTCAGAAAATTCAAAGTCTAAACCGAAATGTATCGGGCGGAAGCATTGTTGAAATGGGTACCAAGTACATTATTAAAGGTGCTGGTTTAATTCGAGATATTGAGGAAATAGAAAATGTAATTGTTGGCACTAAAAACCTACAAGCAAACCTCCCAACTCAAGCTGGGGCAAATCAGGGCAACCAAGTTCCTGTAAAAAACAAAGTGCCAATTCGACTGAAAGATGTGGCACAGGTAAAGTTTGTTCCTAAACAAGCTCAAAATATTGTTCGAATAAATGGTGAACGCTGCGTAGGATTGTCCATTTACAAAGAAACCGGATCGAATACAGTAAAAGCTGTAGAAGATTTCGATACTGCAATGGAATCCATTAAAAAAGCTTTACCGGGATATCAATTTATCATTGTACAAAATCAAGGTCAGTTTATACAAAAAGCCATCGATGAAGTGGAAGAAACAGCTCTACTTGGAGTTTTGATCGCGATTTTTGTATTGTTCATTTTCCTTCGCAGGTTTAAAGTTACAGCTATCGTAAGTTTCGCAATTCCGGTTTCTATTATTGCCACCTTTAACCTGATGTACTTTAATGGCCTTAGTCTAAACATTATGACCTTGGGTGGATTGGCACTTGGTGCAGGAATGTTGGTCGACAATGCCATTGTTGTGATTGAGAATATCTTTAGAAAAATGGAGCTTGGCTTATCGGTGAAAGATGCAGCCATTGAAGGAACCTCTGAGGTAGGCGGTGCCATTGTTGCTTCCACCCTAACCACCATTGTGGTATTTCTTCCAATTGTATATCTGCATGGCGCTTCCGGTGCTTTGTTCAAAGATCAGGCCTGGACTGTTGCATTCTCATTAATCGCTTCACTTTTTGTAGCCATTCTCTTTATTCCAATGCTTTTTAACTATGCCTACAAGGGAAGCAAGAAAAAGGTCCAATTTAAATCTGTTAAGATTGGATGGTATGGCGATTTATTAGGAAATCTTTTAAACAAAAGAGGACTTGTAATGATAAGTGCTTGTGCTTTACTGATTGTTACCGGACTTATTCTACCAATGGTTGGTAATGAATATTTACCCAAAAGTGGTGTTGGTGAGTTTAGCTTAGATATAGAGCTACAAGAAGGTACACAATTGGAAAGAACCTCAAAAACAGTTGAAGCCATTGAATCGATGCTTTGGCAATCAATGGGCGATCAAATTGAAACGGTTTACAGCAAAATTGGTCCTGATACAGGAAGTGCAACCGACAAAGCTGTTTTCCAAAATGAGAATACTGCCAATATCAAAATCCGATTGAAGAAGGAATACATTTCCCTATCGGAAGAAATTCTAACCAATGTTGGGACTTTAATCAGCAATATTCCCAATGCAGAAATATCCATAGTAAGAGATGAAACCGCTTTGCAATCGACAATTGGAACAGAAGACGCTCCTATAGAAGTTGAAGTAAAAGGAAAAGATATGGCGGTTTTAGAACGCTTATCGAATGAGATAAAGGAGAGTTTAATTTCCATTCCTGAATTGGCCAATGTGCAAACCAATATTGAGGAAGGTGCTCCAGAAGTTAATGTTGTGGTTGATCGCTATAAAGCAGGTATTTTCAACATGAGTACCGAAAGCATTGCCGGACAATTACAGGACATGCTCATGGGAAAACAAGCCGGCAAATACGAGCATGGTGGCGAAATGAGCGACATCACCGTTCAACTTCCCGAGATCAGCATCAACGAGCTGAATTCTGTAATGCTTCAGAATGGCAATTCAGAAATTCCTCTTTACGAAGTTGCCCATATCGAAAAATCCTCATCGCCGAAACAAATGCTTCGCAGAAACCAAAACCGAATCGGAAAAATTAGTGCTGATATTCGTGGTGACATAGCATTCGACCAGGTTGTTGGAAAGATTAATGAGAAATTGGCAAATGTAGACTTGCCAACGGGTTACCAAATTGGATTAATTGGTGAAGAACAAAAAAGACAGGAAGCCATGTCGAACCTTAGTTTTGCTCTAATGCTTTCGGTAATTCTTGTGTATATGGTAATGGCATCTCAGTTTGAGTCTTTAATTCATCCATTTACCATCTTACTTACCATTCCTTTGGCAGGAGTTGGAGCTGTTTGGGCTTTCTTCCTATTGGGGATTCCTATGAACATTATGGCTTACATCGGAATTATCATGCTGGGAGGAATTGCGGTAAACGACTCCATAATTCTGGTAGATGCCATCAACCAGTTCAAGGAGCAAGGAAACTCATTACGCGATTCCATTATCATGGCTGGTGAGAATAGAATTCGACCAATTATCATGACCAGTGTAACAACCATTTTGGCTCTTCTTCCATTAACAATTGGATTTGGCGAAAGTGCTGCCCTGAGAGCTCCAATGGCTATTGCTGTAATTGCAGGTTTGATTACTTCTACCCTTCTGAGTTTGGTAGTAATTCCTTGTGTATACTTTGCCTTCGATAGAATTCAAAGTTTTATCACCAATTCAAGGGAAGAGAGAATTAAATATGTGAAAGAGTAAAATATTACAGATAAAGTCCCCCTTAAAAGGGGAATTTAGGGGGATGTCTGTCTCAAAACACTCCCCTTTGTCCCCTCTCAAGAGGGGAATTGGAAGCTAAAATTTGAAATATATGAACTTCATTATAAAAAGAAAGGTTTTAATTGCCATGCTCTTCGCAGGATTAAGTATGCTGGGATATTTCTCCTACAAGCAGCTACCTGTCGAATTGATTCCCAATGCAAACCTTCCTATGCTCTTTGTTCAGGTTGGTACCGGTATCGAGGTGGATCCACGATATATGGAAAATCAGGCAATTATCCCCTTAGAAGGAGTTGCCGGAAGCCTTGAGGGAGTTGAGAAAATAGAATCAACTGCAGGACAGCAACGCGGAAGCATTCAAATTTCTTTTGAACAAGGCACAAACATCAAGTACGCCTATTTAAAACTTGCCGAAAAGGTGGAGGAAGTCAAAAAAGATCTTCCCCAGGAATTTCAGGTTCAGGTTTTAAAGTTTGATATGGAACAACTCAACAACATGTTCATGAACATTCAGGTTCGTGGAAGTGGTGGAGTGGACCGTGTGCGACAAATCACTGAGAATGAAATCCTCGATAAAATCCAAAACATTGATGGCATTGCCAATGCTGCAATATTTGGTGGTCGTGAAAAATCGGTAGAAATATTGCTTCGCGATGACGTATGTAAGAGCTATGGAATTAGTCCTTCCGATGTTCGAACGGCACTGAATAACAATGGCAACATTCGACGTTTTGCAGGGAAAGTAATCGATAAAGATCAACTGAATTTTGTAAATGTGGTTTCCCAGTTCTCTGATATCAACGAGCTACATGAGTTGGTTGTACAGGAAAAAGGAGATATCCGTTTAAAGGATATCGCTTACATTCATTACGGGGTAAAAACTCAAACTTCCTACAGTCGTGTAAATGGCAAGGAAGCGGTAACCCTGCAACTGACCCGCGATGCTCAGTCAAACATCATTGAATTATCGGAAGTCACCCTTGCCAAAATTGATGATCTAAACAAAGAACTAAAGAGCAAAGATGTAGAAATGGTTGTTCAGCTAAACATGGCTGAAACCATGAAAACCAATATCGATTTAATCATTGAGTTGGCCTTGGTAGGAGGTGTTTTGGCAATATTTATCCTTTGGATTTTCTTAAAAAACTTGCGATTGGTAACTGCAATTGCTTTGGCAATTCCAATCTCAGTTTACACAGCCTTCAACTTCTTTTATGCCTACGGAATTAGTATCAATACACTAACGCTGTTGGGAATGGCCCTGGCCATAGGTATGCTCCTCGATAACAGTATTGTCGTCCTCGAGAACATATACCGACTGGCTGCACAAAAGAAAGATGCAAATACGGCAGTAATTCAAGGAACCAAGGAAGTTTGGCGCTCAATATTTGCAGCAACCCTAACCACCATAACGGTATTCCTGCCATTCGTATTTTCATCCAATTTCTTAATCGGATTAATGGGCAAGCACATTGGTGTTTCCATCATTTCTACCCTATTGGTATCCTTGGTGGTGGCTTTACTGTTGATTCCTATGATTACGCACAGCTTTTTAAGACGTAAAGGAAATTTTCAGGAGATAAACTTTGAGAATATCTCCTATCATAACCGATTGGTACAAGTATACCTGGTATTGCTAAAATCTTGCATGCGTCACCCGGGAAGAACCGTTGTGGGCGCTTTAGGTTTATTCTTTATCACTTTACTGATCAGTTTAGGATTAAGCTTTATTTCTGCTGAAGAAACCGAAAACAAAGACCTAAATCTATATGTAAACCTTCCGGGAGGAACCACCCTTGAAAATACCGATTTGTTTGTTCAGCAGGTAGAAGAAAAGTTGGCCTCACTCGAGGAGAAGAAAGATATCACCAGCCAGATTTACGAAGAGGAAGCCATGCTAACCATTAGCTTGGTAGATGATTATCGAGAAAAGCAAAATTTAAGCATCCCTGGCATCAAGAAAAACATCATGGAACGCCTTGATGGCTTGCCTCGCTCCTCTTTTAGCTGGGAGCCTCCGGCACGAGGAAGAAGATTTGGTAGCGGCGGAGGCGATGGCTTCGGAGGCGACGATCCATTCATGGAAATGTTGGGCATCGGTAGTCAAAAAGAAAAGCTGATTATTAAAGGTCAGAATTTCGATAAGATGCTTAACCTTTCGGAAGATTTGGACTATTACCTTAATCAGCTTACTTCCATTAAGAATGTGAATGTACGCATTCCTTCCAAGCGACCTGAATTGGTTTTGGAATTGGACAAGCAGGTGATGGCCTTGTATGATATTCCTGTAAGTGCGGTTCTATCCGAACTGAACTCTTTCCAAAAGGAGTTCTCGAGTAATGTTGCGTTTAAGGAAGGAAACGAAGAGTATGATATCGTTATAAAAACCATTGGTGAGAATCCTGAAATCACGCGAAATGCACAAGATCTACGCAAGCTAACCGTTCGTGGAACTCAAGGGGCAGAATTCGAATTGGAAAACATCAGTAAATTCAATTTTACCGATGGATTATCTACCATTAAGCGAACCAATCAGGAAAAACAATTGGTGGTTTCTTATCAGTTTATCGATGAAGTAAACGATGACAAGGACCTTCTTACTGCTGCACGAGTAGAAATCGACGAAATCATTGGTGGAATGACCTTGCCTTCGGGATTGGCTGTGGAAATTGTTCATGAAGAAAACAGTTTGGGCGAATTTGGCTTCCTTTTCTTAATGGCGTTTATTCTTATTTTCATGATTCTGGCATCGGTTTTCGAATCTTTTAATATGCCAATTGTAATGATGTTCTCGATACCGATGGCTGCCATTGGTTCTTTGGTTGCACTGATACTTACCGGAACCTCATTGATGAATGCCAATGTGTTTACAGGTCTGATTATTTTACTTGGAATTGTGGTAAACAACGGAATCATCATGATCGATTATTCCAATGTACTTCAAAAAAGAGGTTACCGACAATCCAGAGCCTTGATGATGGCCGGTTTGGCTCGCATACGTCCAATTTTAATTACTGCAATTACAACCATTATCGCCTTAATGCCATTGGCATTGGGACGAGCTGAATATGTAACTCAAATTGGTGTTCCGTTTGCCATTACGGTAATAGGAGGCTTGAGCTTAAGTACCATTTTAACTTTGGTATTCATTCCAACGCTTTACACCGGATTACAAACCAGCTTAAACTGGATGCGTAATCAGCAAGTATGGGTGAAAGTGATACAATTTGGCATTTGGATAGCCGGAGCCTATTTCATATACACCGAGGTAGACAGTAAAATCTGGCAGATCATCGATCTGTTGATACTTCTTTTATCGGTTCCTGCCTGTATTTATTTTATTCAGGCAAGTTTGCGCAAAGCCAACGAAGAGCTCATTGCTGCCGATGACGAATTGCAAATCCAGATCCGAAATCTTGTGAAAATATACGATTGGGATGGCAGGTTTATGCGCGAATGGAAATCAGGATTAAAAATAAGAGAACGTTTGGGATTAAAACACTCTTACACCCGCTTGCGCGATTTCTTAACCCTGATATGGCAATTGCCACTAATCGCCTTCATGATATATTTTATCTATTTCCATTTACAAAGCAAATTTTGGTTGGTTCTACTATCCATCAATTTCCAAATTATGCTTTTGTATTTCATGGCGCCAATTATGGAATACAAAAAACACCTAATGGAAAAGGGCAAAAGCAAATTGGGTAGAATCGTAATCAACCTGTTTCATAAATTCATTTACTGGATTTTCCCATTGGCTGTATTGGCTTATTTCAACAGCAAATACGAATTAATCGGATTGACCATTCCGCTTGCAGTACTGTGGTATTTTGCCTTGCTGATTAAGAAAACTTCAGACAAAATTTATCGCGAAAAAATCAACATCAACCGATTAACAGGAAGGTTTAAAGGAATTCGTAAATTCTTCTACCGATTTGTATTGATTATCCCAATCATCGGAAAACAGAAAGTTCCTTTTAAAGCAGTAAAGAGCGTTTCTTTCGACATTGGCAACGGTATGTTTGGCTTGTTGGGACCTAACGGTGCCGGTAAATCAACCCTAATGCGTATTGTTTGTGGAATACTGGAACAGAGTTACGGACAAATCACCATTAATGGCATTGATGTTCGCGAAAAACGCGAAGAACTGCAAGGATTGATCGGTTACCTTCCACAGGAATTTGGCATGTACGAAAACATGACTGCCTGGGATTTTCTGAACTACATGGCCATCCTGAAAAAGATTCACAATACTGAAGTACGCACAGAGCGTGTTCGATACGTACTGGATGCAGTGCACATGCTCAAGAACAAAGATGAGAAAATTGGATCCTTCTCGGGTGGTATGAAACAGAGAATTGGGATTGCTCAAATCTTGCTTCACCTGCCAAGAATTCTTGTGGTAGATGAGCCAACAGCAGGTCTTGATCCTCGCGAACGAATCCGCTTCAGAAACCTTTTGGTTGAGCTGAGTAAGAAGCGAATTGTAATCTTCTCTACTCATATTATTGAGGATGTAGCAAGCTCGTGTAACCGAGTGGCAGTAATGAAAAAAGGAGAACTGAAATATCTTGGTGAACCTGTTCATATGGCAGGAATTGCCAACGAAAAAGTTTGGATGTTGAAGATTTCGCCTGAAGAATTTGAACAGTTTAAGAAAGAACACGTGATTATTCATCACATGCGCGATAACGATCATATTCGAGTAAGATGCCTATCGGATGAAGATCCGGGATACGGAGCGGTGAACACCAAAGCAAACCTCGAAGATGCATATTTGTGCTTGCTGAATGATACCAGCGAGCAAAAAATAACCATGATGAATGTATAATTCCCCCTTCGAAGGGGGATAAAAGGGGGATGTTTGAACACTCCCCTAAATCCCCTCTCAAGAGGGGACTTAACAAGAAAGCTTACAACATGAAAACAATAGAACAAATAAAACTCATAACAGACTTTGTTCGCTACAATGTGAAGATCATATTCGCGAATAAATTCATCTATTTTCTGATAGCAGCCTTCGCCTTCTTCTTTATGGTTATGGGCATCATGCTATTTACAGATTCTAGTCCCGATGAGTCGGATATTTACACGAGCTTAATTTTCCCGGGAATATTGATCCTCTTTTATCCGGTGATCTATATCATCCAAAGCGATAAGGATACCCGAATGCTCGAAATTCTATTCGGAATTCCCAATTACCGATACAAAGTTTACCTGGTACGCTTTGCATTAAGCGTTCTTTTGCTGGTATCGCTAATGTTTTTAATGTCGTGGTTAACGGTCTTTCTGGTAATCAAGATTGATGTATTCCATATGGTTTACGAGCTAATGTATTGCCTCCTGTTTTTGGCAAGTTTGGCATTTTTGCTCACCACTTTAATTAAAAATGCAAGTGGAGCAGCTGTAGTCATGGTGGTTTTAGGATTGGTATTTCTGATACTGGCAGAACCTTTACAATACAGCAAGTGGAACATCTTTCTAAATCCTTTTAACGTTCCGGGCGACATGAGTTACACCATCTGGCAAAATGTATTGTATCAAAATCGCATGATGCTAATCATTGGTTCGCTGATTACCATTCTGTGGAGCTTAATCAACCTACAACGCAGAGAAAAGTTCGTATAAACCTATAAGTATGAAACGAACATCAATTTTATCCAGGCAGAAAATAAAATTTAAACAGATGAAAGAAAAAATCATTCCGTTTTTAGTCTATTCCTTAATCTTCAGCATTGGAATTTTTGCAGGAGAATACATTCTCGATTATTTTACGAATGCCGATAGGCTTTCCATCACAACAGAAATAAGAGATGCTGCTTTTATCGGCACCTTTGTATCTCTACTCTTGGTTTTTGTGAATAAATTTCCAAAAGCCTCCAATAAAAATTAACAGGACAAAATCCATAATAATTGCCCGGGGTAAATGAGTAAAACGATTCTCACCCTGGGTTAAAAACTCTTCCAATTCATTGTCGCACTCAGCTCTGCTATTTAATCCAGAATAGTCTTTGCGACAATCTTGAAACCTGAGTTCAGAAATATTTCCACAGAAATATCAATAAATTCTCAATCGCCTTTTTCCTAGCATTTTCAAAGCTTCCAGCTCGCTTTTATTGTTCATCAACTATATTCTATAGTTTTTAAACTGTATTTATAGTTGATAAACTAGATTTTATAGTTATATTTGATTAAAATATTTTGCGAAATGAAGAAGTTAACACAAAAAGAAGAAGAAATTATGAAGTTATTTTGGGCCGAAGGTCCGATGTTCGTAAAAGAACTTCAAAAAATCTTTCCCGATCAGAAATTACATTACAATACCCTATCGACCATGGTGAGAGCTTTGGAAGAAAAATCATTCATCGCTCATGAGACCTTTGGGAAAACGCATCGCTACTATGCTGCCATTACCGAAGAAGAATATCACAAAAAAACCATGGGGAATGTGGTTAAAAAATACTTCGACAACTCTTACAAAAGAGTAGTTTCCATGTTCGTTGAAGAAGAGAAACTATCCATCGACGAGCTTAAAAGGTTAATAAAGGACATTGAAGACAATAAAGACAAATAATGCTGTTTAGTTTTATTACATACATGATAAAAACAGGTATTGGCCTGGCATTTTTCTACCTTCTGTTCAAATTGTTGTTGAGTAGAGATGGAAGACATGCCTACAAAAGGTTGGTACTTCTGCTATCGGTAGGTGCTGCATTTACAATACCGCTGCTGGCCAATATGATTCCCGCAAGCGAGATGAATTCTACACCATTGATAAAAGTTCGCGAATTTATTGAATTGCCATTGGTGGAAACCGGCATAATCGACAGCACTCCGCTTGAAACAACAGGCAAAATAAGCCACATCCATCAAATAAATTGGTATGTGTTGATTTACCAACTGGTTCTGATTCTGCTTTTCCTTCGTTTCTTGCTATCCTACAAAAGCATTTTTAAATGGCTAAAACAAGCCAACATACAATCCTATAAAAATTTACTACTAGCGATTGTAAAAGATAACATACAGGCATTCTCGTTTTGGAAATACATTGTACTCTCAAAACAAGATTACCAGAACAATAAAACTCCAATTCTTCTGCACGAAGAAGCACACCTAAGGCTGCATCATTCATACGATGTAATCTTAATGGAACTGGTTTGTTTTCTGCAATGGTTCAATCCATTTGCATGGTTATTGAAAAAGGAGTTAAAACTGGTTCACGAATTTCAGGCCGATCAGGCCGTACTCAAATCTGGCATCGATGCAACACAATATCAACTGTTGATTTTGGAAAAAGCTGTAGGCAAAAGACGTTTTGCTTCAGCAAATCATTTCAAACAAGGTTCAATATCAAAACGAATTAAGATGATGAAAAAGAAACAATTTTTACGATGGAGCGTTGCAAAAACCCTACTTTTTTTACCTGCAGGATTTCTGCTTTTACAAGCATTTACCAATCCTAAAGTAAGTGAAAAGGTAAATACTCTGCCTGCGCTCATGGTTCAGGCCAACGATAGTGAATCGTGGCTTAAGGAATGGCGATATGAAAATATCGAAAATTTAAATGCTGGCGTTTTCTTTGGCAAACAACCTGCCCACAAACCCGATTTAAGCTGGAAGCTAAAACCCATTAAACAAAAAAATGTGTTAGCCATTTTGCAAAACAAACGTGGGCATCTTCTTGCAAACGGGCAATTGGTAGCCAAAAAAGATTTAAAAGCCATTGCAAAATCATTTATCAGTGGTAAGAACCATTGGAACAATGCCAATCCTGAAATGGCTGTAAGCAAATTGAGCAATGGCAAATCAGCAAAGGTAAACCAGCTTGCCATTAGCTACCAAGTTGACAGGGCTACTCCAAAAGAAGCCATTGCCGAAAGCATGCAAGCCTTTGGGAAAGCTTATCTGGAAGTGCGATCAGAAAAAGCACAGGAGCTGTTTGGAAAGGATTACTTTCAATTATCGGATGCACAGCAATTGGAAATTGATGAAAGAGTTCCAATCCGCATCGCGCCTTTCACAGCCATTAAAAATTCTGCCAATGCAGTTGACATCAGAATTACAAAGGAAGGAATCTTTATCGATCAGAAAAAATGTGCGCTAAGCCTTATCGAAGAAAGAACAAAAGCTTTGGTACAAAACAAAAAACGATCGCTTGCCGAAATCAGAGTTCTCGATCCAGCAATCAATAAGGAGACAATTGAAGAAATCAAAAGACAACTCCGAAATGCGGGCATCAAAAGAATTAACTATTCCGGCGTAATGAATGTAGTGGAAACTCCTGCCAAGTAGTTATTAAATAATGTTCATAAAGAAAGCTCAATAATTCAGGTTATTGAGCTTTCCTTTTATACATTAATAACCTGAGTTCGATTAATAAGCATTTGCCTTCATTTTCTTTAGTTGGCGATTCCAACTGTACAATCCACCTTTTAGATGCGCCACCTTATGGAAGCCAATTTTACGCAAGTAATTTCGCACCTGCTTGCTTCTAAATCCCAAATGACAGAAAATAATGATATCCTTATCCTTAGGCAGAGTAGGAATCTTATTTTGAATCTCTCCCATTGGAATGTGAATGGAATTCTCGATCCCTTCTTTTGCCAATTCATGCGGCTCACGAATGTCAATCAGTAAAATATCCGAACCCTTTTCCAACTCCTCCATCAACTCTAAAGCGGTAAAACTTGTTTTGGGTCCATTATCATTGCTTGTAAAAATATTCATATTCAATAGTTTAATAAAATAGGGGAACAAAACTCTTGAAAGGCTCTGTTTACAGCCCTTCTGAACAAGTACCAAATTAAAAAAAATAAATCAGTTATCAGTAAACAATGAGCAATAAACAGTGAACAATTATCAATGAACAGAAATCAGCGAACAGTGAGCAGTTGTGTGAGTAAGAATGAAATCAGTGTCTCTTAATTCACATTTATTTTCCTGAAAATAATTCGACAGAGAATTAAATATACAATCGTTTAATTCTAAATTCTCCCCTTACAGGCATACGCATCAACTTAATACACATATAAGTTTGATAATCATCGAAGTTGTTTTTGCATTTCGTTTTCACCCTTTCGCCTGTCGGCACTTTCCCTGTAAGGGAAAGAGGCTAAGTTTCAACGATAGTTCACAATTCAATTTACAGCAGCACCTTTATTTGTTGCGTTCTCCCTTTTCAGGGGAGATGTCCGACAGGACAGAGGGGTGTACAATTTCCTGAAAATATAAACCTTACGGCTTAAGTTGACGCGTATGCCTTACAGGGGAGATGGCGACAGCCAGAAGGGTGTCTTTTTTGATTTTATTTCTCTTAAAAACACCCTTTTCCTTATCAGGATTTTCCCAAAAAGGGAAAAAATCATTTCGAAAATGACCAGAAATCAATGATCCATCAAAACTCCGCCTTCAAAATTTCGTCGACACAGTGCAATAGGGTCATTTTGCCTTTGTAGGTATCACAATTGGTTTGAAATGCTACCGCAATTTTTTGTTCCGGATAATACAGGAAAATGGAACGAAATCCGGGAACGAAACCCGTATGACCATAGGCTTTTCCATGCGCGCTCTTAAAAATAAAGCTGCCCATACCATAAGCGTCGAACTCGCTTAAAACCCCATAGGGATTAGGCGTAACAATTTTCTGCAGCATTTCATTGGAAAATGGCAAAGCCTCGTAGTAAAACTTGGCCCATTTTGCCAGATCGGATGTGGTAGAAGCATATCCTCCGCCAGTCCATTCCATTTGCGGATTCATAACATACCTTCCCTCAACCACAACCTGCTTTGGCATGTGAAAAAAGGCATCCAAACCCGAATAGCCAACTGGCAATCGTGGGATATCGCGACGGGTTGCCCCATAGGTTTCTTTAAAATGCAGTGGGGCTAAAATTCTGGCATTGGCCACCTCGTAGTAATCCATGCCCGTAAGCTTCTCAATCAGCATCCCAATCAGCAAATAGTTGGTATCGGAATAGGCCCAACCCTCGCCTGCCTTGTGCACCGCTTCCATATCAAAAGCATACTGCAACCGATCTTTGTAAGTCCATACCTTATCGGGATTATTTTCCAGTTCGATCCACAACTGCTCATTCTCGATATAACGCGGCAAGCCACTGGTGTGCTGCAAAAGCATCTCTACGGTAATGTCCCCAATGTTTGGCAATTTCGACAACCAACACTCCTCTTTGCAGTAGTTAAAAAACTTCTCTTTCAAATCGACTTTACCCTCTTCAACCAATTGGTACAAAACTGCTGCAGCGTAGGTTTTCCCAATGCTTCCCGAAAACATTACGTGTTGCAAATTCATCCTTTCCTTACGGATAGAATCCGAATAACCTGTTACATAGTTTTCCTGTCGCCCATCCTGGTAAATGATGGAGAATTTTGCTCCAGGCATATCCAACAACTGCACAATGCTATCGAGCTTATGCTGATAGGTACACTGCGAAAATCCGTCGATATAAAAAGAGAATACCAGAATAAAAAATAGGGGAAGAGAGATGTACTTGTTTTTCATAGCGTGGTTGAATTGGGTTAACTGACTGTAATGTAAGCATTTTTAGCATAAAACAATCCATGTTGGGCGTGGAAATGTGAATGGTAACTGAGGGATGTCATCTACAGGGTGTAGAATGTTTGCTGCAGTCGTCAGGAAGCTTTTGACATACTGTATTTTTCTTCCTGCAAGCGGCAGGAAGGATTTTCAAGGGTGTATTTTCTTTCCTGCAGCCTGCAGGAGAGATTTTCAGGGGTGTATTTTTCTTCCTGCAGGCTGCAGGAGCAAAAATACACCTCAAGGATTAAGTTCCTGATTTAGTGAAATCAATTATATGCTGCAAAACATATATTCACCAACCGAATGAACCTAAAATTAATTTGGCTTTCTATATTATATCTAATAACTATTTCTTAAATTTATTTTTAGTTAATAATTATAACACACTTATTATGTATTTCAATATTAATTACAGAAGGCTAAAGAACAGAACATTCGTTCAGTTTTTCCAACACCTGCTAGAAATACTACAAGCAGGAAATCCCGAAACTTTACTGGTGAAAAAACAATACGACGACTTGCTGCCTCTGGTGGCAGTATTATTCGAGTTAACACAGGCCGATAAAGGCTCTGAAATATCAGAAGAGTTGGTGGAACTTGATGGAAAAAGAGATGCAACATGGTTGGGAATCGATTTGCAAATTCAATCTTTTGCACATCATTTCGATCCTGCGAAACAGGAAGCTGCCATTGCTCTCGAAAATTCTTTAACGCCTTTTGGTACCGGTTTTACTCGCATAAAGTATGTAGAAGAAACCAATACACTAAATGGAATTATCAACAAATGGGAAGGTACTGCTGATTTAAGCACTGCAATTACCACACTTGCCTTAACCGAATGGGTAAACAAGTTAAAAGCTGAAAACACCCTATTCGATACAAAATTCAAGGCCAGAGTGAATGAAAGAGCCGATGCTCCTGATGTAAAATCTGTAGAGTTGCGCAAGCAAATTATAGCAGCATATCGCGAATTATTAGCGCACTTGCAAGCTCATACAACCCTTAGTACAGATGGTTCTTACGATACCATTAACAGTCGTATCAATCAATTGATTGACGAATACAATAAAATGATTCCTAAAAAGGAACAAGAAGAAACTCCAGCCGAAGAGGCTGCTGAGTAGTTTTCGATACTCATAAGATGAAGAGCCCTTCGGGGCTCTTTTTTATTATAGTATTATGAATCAGAAATTACCAAACCGACAATCCATACGATTAAAAGGGTACGATTATTCAAAGGAAGGCTTGTACTTTATCACTTTGGTATGTCAAAATCGATTGCCCCTTTTCGGTAAAATTAATAATGGTGTAATGCTTTTGAATGATGCTGGTAAAATGATAGAATTGGAATGGCTCAAATTAAAAAGTCGCTTTCCGAATATCGAACTGCACGAGTTCGTGGTAATGCCTGACCACTTTCATGGTATAGTAGAAATAACCGATGCTGTAAGTAATGTGGGGGCATCCCTTGTGGATGCCCGTAACGAAGCTGAAAGTAATATCAAGGTACCCCTCGTGGGTACCCGTGAAGGGCAGGCACAAGGCAAAAACGGGCAGCCACAAGGGACTGCCCAAACCACCGCACAAGGCACTGTCTTGACAGTCGGCAGTATAATAGGGGCTTTTAAGTCAATCACTACGGTGGAGTACATCAAAGGCGTAAAAGAGCACGGCTGGCAAGCGTACCAAAAACGCTTATGGCTGCGCAACTACTACGAGCACATCATCCGAAACAATGGTGCTTTCGATCGTATCTCTGACTACATTAAAAGCAACCCAGCAAACTGGCAAAAAAAGTAACGGATACCCCTCGTGGGGACCCGCTCTTGTGGTTACCCGTACCCTCTGTAATCAGCAACACCTCATCAGTCCCCTTACCAAGTTGCAAATAATGTGAGGGTGCCCCTTGTGGGTACCCGAAAAGTGACAGCCCAAAGATCTGCTAGCAAGTAGTCAGATGGTACTGTTTAAAAGCTAGCACCAGACTGTCGAAGGGTAAGAAGCTGATACAGGCCACTACAAGTATGGGCTATGGGGCAAGGGCGTAGGGCAAAGGGCTAGGGCTATGGGACTGTAGGGCTATGAGGCTATAGGGATATAGTCCTATAGGGCAACCACAAGGGATTGCCCAAACGTTAATAGTCCCCGTTATCGCACAAATCCTTTCGTGTGATAAATGGTAAGAAATTCACAAACTTGGATGGTATAAAAACAAAAAACCTCATCTGCATAAGCAAATGAGGTTTTATTCGAATTTTCCAGAGGTCTCTGGCGGATTCGAACCGCCGTAGACGGTTTTGCAGACCGCTGCCTAGCCACTCGGCCAAGAGACCCTATCTCCCTTAAAGGCGTTGCAAAGATATAAATTTCTGTTTTACCTATGCAAACTTTTTGCTAGCTTTTGTAACAAAAATTTCACGCCCAAAATGCAAAGTTAGCATTATCAATAGCTTAACGGCTCAGCGTAAGGCTAACTTTTTCTATTTGTCCACCCATTGGCGGGTTCATTTTCGATACTTTTACCGTTGCATGCTGCAATTCCGGGAAGTTTTCGTACAACATATCCAAAATTCGCTGGCAAACATGCTCCAACAAATGCGATTTAATTTGCAGTTGCTCCTTAATTTTTTCGTAGGCACGCTGGTAGTTCAAGGCATCGCCAATGTAATCGCTTTGTGCAGCCTTTGTTTCATCGTACTCCATGCGAACATACACGGTAAACTTGTTCCCTACAATCTGCTCCTCTTTAAAACATCCGTGATAGGCATAAAACTCCATGCCTTCCAATTCGATAATTCCCATTGTATTTGTTGTTGATATTCTGGGGCGAAATTAAAATAAGAAATTCCAATTTCCAAAAGCCAAATTCCATATCACAAAAATTGGGTTTTGGGTTTTGGTTTTTGGGATTTTAACTACTTTTGTTTTTTCGTTTTCAAACAGGTACAGATGTAAAGATTTATTGTAAATTTATGTTTGTGCATTTCAGAAACGAAAAGCAAGGCAGGATTCAATCGAATCCGAGGCAAATCATTGTATCATTTTAAATTGAAAAACATGGATAACAAAACTGTAAAGGAAGAGAGTGCTAACGAAAAATCTCTGAATTTTATCCAACAGATCATCGAGGAAGATCTGCAAAACAATGTAAATGATGGAAGAGTACACACCCGATTCCCACCAGAACCAAATGGGTATCTTCACATCGGTCACGCAAAGGCAATTTGCCTAAATTTTAGCCTTGCCCAACAATACCAGGGAAAATGTAATTTACGATTCGACGATACCAACCCAGTTAAAGAAGATACTGAGTATGTTGATTCTATTATGGAAGACATTAAATGGTTGGGTTTCGAATGGGAAGGTGAACCACATTATACTTCTGATTATTTCGATCAGTTATACGATTGGGCAGTTCAGTTAATCAAAGATGGCAAAGCCTATGTTGATGATCAGACTGCTGAGCAAATTGCAGAGCAAAAAGGAAGTCCAACAGTTCCGGGAACCGAAAGTCCTTTCCGTAACCGTAGCGTTGAGGAAAACCTTGATTTGTTCGCAAGAATGAAGAAGGGTGAGTTCAAGGATGGAGAAAAAGTATTGCGTGCTAAAATCGATATGGCTTCACCAAACATGCACATGCGCGATCCATTGATGTATCGTATTTTGCATGCGCATCATCACCGTACTGGCGACAAGTGGTGCATTTACCCAATGTACGACTATGCTCACGGCGAGTCGGATTATATCGAGGGGATTACTCACTCAATCTGTACATTGGAATTTGAAGTTCACCGTCCGCTTTACGAATGGTTTATCGATAACATTACTGATACTGAATACAGACCTAAGCAGCGTGAATTTGCTCGCTTAAACTTAAGCTACACGGTAATGAGTAAGCGTAAGTTATTGGAATTGGTTACCGATGGTCATGTTAATGGATGGGACGATCCGCGAATGCCAACCGTTTCTGGTTTGCGTCGTAGAGGTTATACTCCTGCTGCCATTCGCAATTTTGCCGATACCATTGGTATTGCAAAACGTAACAATGTTATTGATGTTTCTTTATTAGAGTTCTGTGTTCGCGAAGATTTGAACAAAACTGCAACTCGTGTAATGGGTGTGTTGGATCCTGTAAAATTGGTAATCACCAACTACGCCGAAGGAGAAGAAGAATGGTTGACCATTGATAACAATCCGGAAGATGAGAATGCAGGAACTCGCGAAATTCCATTCTCACGCGAATTGTATATCGAGCGAAACGACTTTATGGAGGATGCACCTCGTAAATTCTTTAGAATGACTCCGGGTCGCGAGGTTCGTTTAAAAGCAGGTTACATTGTAATGTGTGAGAAAGCGGTGTATGATGCTGATGGAAATATCACCGAAATTCACTGTACTTACGATCCTAAATCGAAGAGTGGTAGCGGAACCGAAGAGAGCAAGCGTAAAGTAAAAGGTACACTTCACTGGGTATCTGCAAAACATGCAGCTAAAGCTGAAGTTCGCGTTTACGATCGTTTGTTTAACGACGAAGCTCCTGACGGACACAAGGACAAAGATTTCAAGGATTTCATCAATCCTGATTCATTAGAGATTTTGAAAGAGTGTTATGTTGAGCCATGCTTGAAAGATGCAAAAGCTGAAGATCACTTCCAGTTTACACGTTTGGGATACTTCTCGCTTGATAAGGATACCAATGCTGATCAATTGATCTTTAACCGTACTGTATCCTTGAAAGATTCTTGGGCAAAAGCACAGAAGAAGAAATAATTATAGCTATCAGCTAGATAAAATACAAACCTGTCAGGATTTAAAATCCTGACAGGTTTTTTTATAATGATATGTCTGGAGTTCCCCGGGTTAAAACCTGGGGTAATTGATATTCGTGCAAATTCGAATTGACAATTTTATAATACTCCTCGATTCTAGAAGTTTCCGGAACTCCACCAGATTAGCGCAGAATCCCAATCAATTGTCATGGGTTTTAACCCACGGATATCAAAAGCAAATGATCTCAATTATATATTTATAATATTTTTGTTTTGTTCATAAAGAACTCTTTTTCTAATTTTGCCGCCCTCATTATTTATAATCACATCAAATGCAAAAAATACAATTCCCGGTAAACTTTGAATTCAAATTTTCTACCATTGCCAACGATTTTACAGCTACCGATGCCGATGGTAAAACATTAGCTTACGTCCGCCAGAAAATGTTCAAGCTAAAAGAGGACATTCAAATTTATAGTGACGAAAGCCGCACAAAACAAAACTATAGCATTAAAGCCGATAAATGGTTAGATTTTTCTACTGCCTATAAGTTCTTGGATGAAGATCAAAAAGAATTTGGTAAGGTAGTTCGCAAGGGATGGAAATCCATTTGGAAAGCAGAGTACAAAATATTTAACGGAAGCGAACAAGAGAAATACAATATTCGCGAAGAAAATGGCTGGATCAAAGTATTGGATTCAATTCTATCGCAAGTTCCTGTATTGGGAATTCTTACGGGTTACCTTTTCAATCCATCTTACATTGTAAAAGATCAGGATGAACAAGAAATTATTCGCTTGAAAAAGATGCCTTCCTTCTTTGGTCGTAGATTTGAATTGACAAAGTTGGGCGAAATGAACGAGGAAGATGATGACAGAATCATGTTAAGCCTTATGATGATGATTCTTTTGGAAAGACGAAGAGGCTAATTCACATTGCATACATTAAAAGAAAAGGGCTGTCAATTAATAATCGACAGCCCTTTTTATATCTAATATCAATGATTTATTTTTTGATATTCTCCATTGCAAAATCCAAACGAGCAATGGTTTCTTCTTTTCCAAGAATTTCGATAATATCGAACATGTGAGGACCTTTACCTGCACCTACCATCGCCAAACGGAATGGGTTCATCACTTTTCCAAAGCCTATTTCCTTTGAGGTGATCCATTCTTTAACTACTTCCTCTGTATTTGCTGATGAGAAGTCTTCAATACCTTCTAAAATACCTTTTAATTCGGTCATCAATTCAGGAGTATCCGCTTTCCATCCTTTTTTCACAGTCTTGGCATCATACTCTTTTGGAGCTTCGAAAAAGAAGTTCACCTGATCCCAAAGTTCAGCAATAAAATCTACACGATCTTTCACCATTCCGCATACACGGTTCACAACAGCTTGATCAGCTTCAATCTCTTTTGCTGTTAATACCTCTTTGGTAAATAGGCTACCAATTTCCTCATCTGATTTGTTTACCAAATATTGGCGATTGTACCATTTGGTTTTCTCCGGATCGAACTTCGCTCCTGATTTATTAACTCTCTCCAATGAGAATGCTTGCGAAAGTTCCTCCATTGAGAAGATTTCCTGCTCAGTTCCCGGGTTCCAACCTAAGAAAGCCAACATGTTTACGAAAGCTTCTGGGAAATATCCATCTTCACGGTATCCTGAAGAAATGTCATTACTTTTCGGATCGGTCCACAACAATGGGAACACTGGAAAACCTAACTTATCGCCATCACGCTTGCTTAATTTTCCTTTACCAACTGGTTTTAAAATTAACGGCAAGTGTGCGAATTTAGGCATATCTTCACCCCATCCTAGTTGTCTGTAAAGCAACACGTGCAATGGCATTGATGGCAACCACTCTTCACCACGAATTACGTGAGAAATCTTCATCAAGTAGTCATCTACCACATTTGCCAGGTGGTAAGTTGGCATTCCATCCGACTTGAACAATACTTTATCATCCAAAGTAGATGTATTGAAAACTACATGACCACGAATTTCATCATCCATGTGTAATTCTTCGCCAACTGGCATTTTAAAACGAACTACATATGCTTCACCCGCATCAATTTTTCTCTGAACTTCTTCGGCAGGCAATGCCAATGAGTTGTTCAAATTTTCACGAGTTTCGTGATTGTATATAAAAGTCTTCTTTTCTTCTTCACATTTCTTACGGATAGCATCTAACTCCTCAGGAGTATCAAATGCATAATAAGCATCACCCGAAGCAATCAACTTATCGGCATACTCACGATACATTGGCTTACGTTCCGACTGACGATAAGGACCATATTCTCCACCTACGGTAGCTCCTTCGTCAATTGTAATTCCACACCATTTTAGCGCTTCTACAATATAATCTTCAGCTCCTGGAACATATCTTGTTTGATCGGTATCCTCGATTCGCAACAAAAATTCTCCATTGTGCTTTCTCGCAAATAAATAGTTAAATAAGGCTGTTCTTACACCACCCATATGCAACGGTCCGGTCGGACTTGGTGCAAATCGAACTCTGACTTTCTTTTCGCTCATTTTTATATCCGTTAATTTCGCAGCAAAGATAAGAAAATGGAAAAAGAAAATTATTGTAGAAAATTAAGAAACTGCTTAAAATTAAATAAATCGAGCAATCACATCCTTTAGGCCGTTAATATCAATAGGTTTTGTTACAAAATCATCGCAACCGGCAGCCATAATCTCTTCGTATGCTTCTCCATAATGGTAGGCAGTTTGTGCAATGATAGGAATTTGTTGATTTAATTTCTTGATATTTCGAGTAGCATCATAACCATTCATTATTGGCATTTGCATATCCATTAACACCAAATCAATTTCAGGATTGGACTCAAAAATACGAATGGCTTCTTCCCCATCTCTGGCTCGAATTAAACGAGCATTGGTATCTGTAAGCACTTCTTCCAGAAAGATATAGTTAAAATCTTCATCTTCTGCCACAAGTAACACTTTACCTTCCCAATTGTATTCAGAGGAGAAATTCATATGCTGTATCTTCTTATTTATTAGTTAAATAATTGTCGTATACCAAAGTTAGAATATTTTATGATAAGACAAAAAAAATCCGAATCTAATATGAACTTTTTTATACCCAATGTAAAGAAAAAGGGCTTCTCAATGAAAAGCCCTAACAACAGAAATAAATTTAAACAGTCATATGTCAATTTCTTGAACTCACCATTGCTGATATGGGAATCAACTTTATATTTATAAGTTTTAAAACTGAAATCTAAACTGATTGAAACAAAAATAAGATTTTTTACTTACAAAACAAGTGTTTTAAAACAATTTTACTTACGATTCAAAATAAACACATCTGCTATTTTTAAAACTCAAAACAAAAAAAGGAGTCTTAAAAGACTCCTTTTTTTAAACAGTAGTTTGTTATTTTATAAAATGCTTACCCACATTTTGATGTTCCACAAGACTGACAAATTAAACATCCTTCCTGATAAATGATATGATCCGAACCACAATCAGTACATATCATCCCTTTGGCTTTGGTTCCATTCGGAATGTACTTTTTAAGTGCACGCTCAACACCATTTTTCCAGGTATTAATGTTTTCACTATCCAACTGAAGACCAGAAACAAGGTTTACCACTTGTTCAATTGGCATACCATGACGTAATACTCCTGAAATCAGTTTTGCATAGTTCCAGAATTCCTTATCAAATTTGTAAGATAAACCTTCGAATGTCGTTTTGAATCCTCTCTTGTTACAGAACTGGAAGTCGTAACGAGTATTCCCTTCATCATCTTTTCTCTTAATGATAATACCTTTATTCACTGATTTTGGCAATAAGATACCTTCTTCATCATCAGCAATACCGGTAAAAATTTCGTAAGGCTGTCCTTTATACAAACCGATAAAGGCAATCCACTTTTCTTTGTTATTTTGGAAACGAACAATTTCTGCTTCCAATTCTGCAGGACGTTTTTCTGGTACAACCTTAGTCTCTTCCTCTTTATTATCGTTAGAGATCAATACACCTGAACGAGATCCATCACGGTATACTGTACAACCTTTACAACCGCTCTTCCATGCTTCAACATACAAATCACCAACCAATGATTCCGGTACATCAGAAGGCAAGTTCACCGTCACACTAATCGAGTGATCTACCCATTTCTGAACTTTTCCTTGCATACGAACTTTCTGTACCCAATCTACATCGTTCGAAGTTGCTTTATAGTATGGCGATTTTTTCACCAATTCATCAACTTCCTCGTTTGTGAAGTGCTGAGCTGCGTTAATTCCATTTGCTTCCATCCAGGTAACAAACTTGTGGTGGAATACAACAAATTCTTCCCAGCTATCACCAACTTCATCTACAAAGTCAACTCTTACGTCTTTATCGTTAGGGTTTACTTTTCTTCTACGCTTGTAAACAGGCATAAATACAGGCTCAATACCAGAAGTGGTTTGAGTCATCAAACTGGTTGTTCCAGTAGGAGCAATGGTCAAACAAGCAATATTTCTACGACCATATTTTTGCATGTCTGCATAAAGACTCTCATCAGCCTCTTTCAAACGTAAAATAAATGGGTTTTTACTTTCTCTCTTGATGTCGAAAATATTGAAAGCTCCACGATCTTTTGCCAAATAAACTGATGAACGATAAGCTTCAACCGCAATGGTTTTGTGAACTTCTACTGAGAAATCAATAGCTTCATCGCTACCATAACGCATTCCAAGCGCAGCAATCATATCACCTTCAGCAGTAATACCAACACCTGTTCTTCTTCCTTCGTTGGCTTTGGTTTTGATATTGGTCCAAAGATCTTTTTCTACTCTCTTTATTTCACTTCCTTCTGGATCTGAATCAATCTTTTCTATAATTGCATCAATTTTCTCCAATTCCAAATCAATGATATCATCCATGATTCTTTGCGCAAGAGCCACATGCTTCTTGAACAAATCGAAATTAAATTTCGCTTTTTTAGTGAATGGATTCTCTACATAGCTATACAAGTTAATTGCCAACAAACGACAGCTATCGTAAGGACACAAAGGAATCTCTCCACAAGGATTTGTAGAAACCGTTCTGTAGCCTAAATCAGCATAACAATCAGGTACCGATTCATTTTCAATGGTATCCCAGAATAAGATTCCTGGTTCTGCAGATTTCCAAGCATTGTGAACAATTTTGTTCCAAAGCTTTCCTGCATCTATATCTTTTTTATAGGTCGGATTTTCTGAATTGATAGGATACTGTTGGGTATATGGTTTACCATCCAATACTGCCTGCATAAATTCATCGTGAATTTTCACAGAAACATTTGCTCCAGTAACTTTACCCTGCTCCATCTTAGCATCAATAAACTCTTCTGAATCAGGATGCTTTACAGAAACACTTAACATTAAAGCTCCACGACGACCATCTTGTGCCACCTCTCTGGTTGAGTTTGAATAACGCTCCATAAAAGGAACAACTCCTGTTGAAGTTAAAGCTGAATTTTTTACCGGCGAACCTTTAGGACGGATATGAGATAAATCGTGTCCAACTCCACCTCTACGTTTCATCAACTGAACTTGCTCCTGATCGATCTTCATGATTCCACCATATGAATCGGAATCACCATCGTTACCAATCACGAAACAGTTAGACAAAGATGCAATTTGGAATTTATTACCAATTCCTGACATAGGGCTTCCTTGTGGAACAATATATTTAAAGTCCTTAAGTACGGCGAAAATTTCTTCTTCGCTTAGCGGATTCGGATAACGCTTTTCAATTCTTGCAATTTCACTTGCAATTCTGCGATGCATATCATCCGGAGTCTTTTCATAAATATTTCCAAATGAATCTTTCAGTGCGTACTTGTTCAGCCAAACACGTGCTGCCAATTCGTCTCCATTAAAATATTTAAAAGACGCTTGAAAGGCTTCTTCAGGGTTGAAAGTCTCTTTCATTTTTTCTCCTTGTTGTTGCTTCTCTTTAACTTCCATTCAGGTTCTCAAAAAAGTGGTTCTTACTGCGAATAACTTGTCTCTATATATCAGCAAAATGACCGGCTTCACCCGGTCCATTTTTGTAATATGCAAGTTACACAAAGCACACTTACCGTACAACAACAAAATCTTTTTTTAATGAAAAGTTATCCACAAAAATATGTTAATTTATTGATTTAATGACTTTTAATTTTCTATTTTTTTTAAAAAGTTGTCCAAAAAGAAAAACTTACACCTTTTCTTAGATAATTAAACTTCTCGATTTAAACAAATCCGTTCATCACAATTTTAAGGCGATTTATAAAATTATAAAGGCAAAAACGTGGCACCCCCAGTAAAAGCTGAGTATCCAAAAAAGACAATAAATCAGACCTGAATTTCCGATAAAATTTTATCGCTTGCTCCACGCATTCTATCTACGTAATTTTTAGATTGAAGCCCTGAATAATTTCTTTTTTCTGAATTTTCATAGAAGATATCAAGAAGTTTTTTCAATTCAGAGTAATTTTCATAATATTTTGAAGCGCCTATTTCAATAAGATCTTTTGCTTCCTGAAATTTGTGGTAATTTGGTCCAAATATCACGGGCAATCCAAAGGTCGCTGCTTCCAAAGTGTTGTGAATTCCTCTTCCAAATCCCCCTCCGATATAGGAAACGGTTCCATATCTATACAAGGAAGACAAAACACCAATACAATCAATTACCAATACTTCTGCAGCATCAATTTCTTCTTTTGTTGCCTTAGTATATCTCACCCATGTTTTTTGAATTTTAGAAGTGATGTTGTTAATATGATCTTCATCCACTTCATGTGCAGCAATAATATATTTGTAAGAATTTTTAGTCTCATTTAAATATTTGATGATATTCTCTTCATCTTTTGGCCAGGTGCTGCCTGCAATAAGAACCTCCTTACCCTGTGCAAATCCTTCCACCTTTGGCAAAGCTTTAGATCTGGTTGCAATTGTATATACACGATCGAATCTGGTATCACCAGTAAGTGTTACATTCGAAAGACCAATACCATTTAATAAATCAACCGATTCCTGGTTCTGCACAAACAAATGGGTAAATGCACTTAACATTCTCCTGTGAAAACCTCCATATTCTTTAAAAAACAATTGATCTGGTCTGAAAATCGTAGAGAAGATATAAGTTGGCACATTTCTTCTCTTCAACTCTTTAAGATAGTGATGCCAAAACTCATACTTGATAAAAAATGCCATTTTTGGATTCACGATATCCATAAAACGTTTTGCATTACTGGCAAAATCTGGTGGCAAATAAAAAATATAATCAGCTCCTTCGTAATTTTTTCGAACTTCATAACCCGACGGTGAAAAGAATGTTAGTAGAATTTTACTGTTTGGATATTTCTCCTTGAAACTCTCAATAACTGGTCTTCCTTGCTCAAATTCTCCCAAAGAGGCAGAATGAAACCAAATAATATCTTCTTCACCATGAATTGCCTCCTGAAGTTTTGCAAATACATTCTTTCTTCCAACAACCCATTGTTTGGCTTTGGGGTTAAAAAATGCAGCAATTCTAATTAAAAGAACATACAACCGAATCGACAGGTTATAAAAAAGAACCATATTTGAAAAAAAATTAATGTTTAACGGAACAGCTTCGCTATATTTATTCTCTACAAAACTAATAATTTTAAAGATCAGATTTCGTTATTAAGGAAACGAATCATTTAATGCCTAAAGTCAGTTTAAAGAAAATCTTCTATTGAAACTTCGGATTCTCATCATATTACTTCTTTGTTTCGGTCTTAAGCAGATCGGATTCGCTCAAAACAATCTAAGAACGAAAAAAATTTTAGTCAATAGAGATACCATACAGCTTGACTCCTTAATTATTTTACCATCTACCGTAAAACTATTCCATAATACGAATGAGATACAAAAGGATTGGTATCGGATTAATTCATCTAAAGGAGAATTGATCAGTAGTTCTAAACTAAAGGAAATCAACGATTCAATCCTCGTTAAATATAGAATTTACAATTACAATATCCGTAAACCGATATACACGAGAGACATCTCCCAAATTAATTTGGCAGGAGATGCAAGACCAAGAGCATTTTCAACTGTAAGAGATTATAGCAACAGAGGTATTCTCAATGATAGTAAGTTGCAAAAGCAAGGAAATTACTCCAGAGGCATTTCATATGGAAACAATCAGGATGTGGTCACCAGCTCTAATTTAAACCTTCAGTTATCAGGTAAATTGAGTGATGATGTTAATATTCTCGCAGCCATTTCTGACAATAACATCCCTATTCAACCCGATGGAAATACACAATCCATTCAGGATTTTGATAGAATCTACATCAAGCTTTTTAATGATACCAAAGAACTTACCCTTGGTGATTACGAAATAGAATCGCCGGAAGGAAATTTTATGCGCTTTTATAAAAAAGTGCAAGGAGGGAAGTTTTCTGGTTTGATTTGCAAAAACAAAAATGGAAATGAGTTGAAATCAACAATTAGTACTTCAATCGCCAAAGGGAAATTCAGAAGAATGGAAATTCCAGGATCGGAAGGAATTCAAGGTCCATACCGATTAACTGGTGTGAATAATGAAAGCTATATTGTAGTTCTGGCGGGTTCGGAAAAAGTATTTGTAGATGGTAAAAAGTTAATGCGCGGAGAAAACTACGATTATGTGATCAATTACAACACTGCGGAACTGAGTTTTACTACCCAACAGCCAATAACAAGAAATTCTCGTATAGTTGTGGAGTTTGAATATTCTGAAGAGAACTATTCTCGTTACCTGATTTTTAATACCAATGAGTACAAAACCAAGAATGGAAAAATTTGGTTTAATATTTTTCATGAGCAGGATAGTAAAAATCAACCCTTGGATCAAACCTTAAGCCAGGAAGACAAACAACTATTAAGTAATATTGGTGATAATCTTAATTTAGCCATAGTTCCTAACGAAGAGGTGGTGGAATATTCTAATGATTTTGTTCTATACCGAAAAATTGCCAAAACTGTAACCGAAGTAACTTACTCTGTATACGAATACTCTACCATACCAGAAGAAGCAATATACAGGGTAAACTTCTCCTTTGTTGGAAGCAATAGAGGGAATTACATTCAGATTAATAGCGTAGCCAATGGTAGAGTTTATCAATGGGTTGATCCAATAGATGGAGTGGCACAAGGCGATTATGCTCCGGTATCGAAGTTGATTACTCCACAAAAGCAACAAATGATTAGTTTAGGAGCCAATTACGACCTATCACAAACTTTCAATTCACGATTTGAAATCGCCTTAAGCAATAAGGATATAAATACGTTTTCCACCATTGACGATGGCGACAATCAGGGAATTGCAGTAGAATTTTCCTTGGCTAAAAAAACTTTAATTGCTGACACTACTAAATTTTTGAATACTCAGCTCAACATGCATTTTATTCAAAAAAACTTTGAGCAAATAGAGAATTTTAGGTCAGTGGAATTCAATAGAGATTGGAATATTGAAGAAAGTCCCAATAAAAGCAACGAAAACCACATTGCCCTGGTAAATCAATTCAACAATGCAAATTGGGGTTCAATCACTCATAATATATCTGTACTAAAAAGAGAATCTGATTATAAAGGTGTTAATCAAAATTTAAACTTAGCTTATCAAAAAAACAGGTATTCTATACAGTTCAATGGTAATTTATTAACTACTGATCAGAATAATCTGGAAAGCAAATTTTATAGACACACATTGAATGCTGCGTACTCAACAAAAATTGCCAAAATTGGTGTTGAAACCGAAAATGAAAACAATCAGATTGAAAATTCCGAAAGTGAAAGCCTGTTGGCTAGTAGCTTCTCCTTTTATTCTTATAAGTTCTATATCGAAAATCAGGATTCAACTAAAAATCAATTTCAAGCCTATTACCGTAAACGAAAAGATTTTCTTCCTCTGGATAATGAGCTAAAAACTCAAAGTGAATCAGAGGATTTTGGTGGTAAAATATGGCTTAAAAAGAACAGGAAGCACCAATTAAAAATCGAAAGTATTTACCGACGATTAAAGATTAGTGAAAACGCTATTGGCAAGGAAAAACCGGAAAATACATTTCTTGGAAAACTGGAACATCAGGCCAAAGTAAAAAAAGGATTATTACAAACTTCTACATACTACGAATTGGGATCAGGACTAGAAAGCGAAAAAGAGTTTTCATATGTTGAAGTGAATGATGGAAGAGGAGTTTACCGTTGGACCGATTACAACAACAACAACATAAAAGAGCTTAATGAATTCGAAATCGCCTCATTTAAAGATGAAGCCAACTACATTAGAATAGCCACCAATACGAACAATTACAATAAAGTTTATACCAGCGATTTTAGACAAACCTTTAATTTGCGATTTAAGCGTATAAAAGCAAAATCGAGCATTGGTTCGTTCATTTCCCGATTTAGCAATCGCTTTGCTTATCGTCTGTCTAAAAAAAGTTTAAAAAATGATTTTAATCTTTACGCTAATCCATTCCAATCACATACTTCAGACGAAAATTTAATTACTGTGAACTCAAGCTTTCAGAATACTTTCTCGTACCGAAAACCCAAATCGAAAACCAATTGGGATATTATTCATTTAAGTAGCAGAAACAAACAATTGCTTACGCAAGGATTTGAGAGACGCAAGTTAGAACAGAACGGATTCCGCTACAAATGGAACATTGGCAAATCGAGTCAAATTTCGAATCGTATCGATTTCGGCACAAAGAGCCTTTATCAGGAAGGATTTTCCAATCAAAACTATCGCTTAAAGGAGATCAAAAACGAGCTCCAACTAAAATTTCAAACCAGTCTTGTATTTCAATTTGGCTTAAGCTACACTTATCAGCAAAAAGACAACAAACTATCAAGCGAAGAATCAAAAACTCATAATCTTGGAGCCAATTGTCAATATGCATTAACAAAAACCGGAAAACTTCAGGCTGCAATCAATTACCTAAATCTGGAATACAATTCTGATTCAAATACTTCTATAGCCTACGAAATGTTGGAAGGATTTTTACCTGGAAACAACTCAACCTGGAATCTGGCTTACAACCAACAACTATCTAAAGTCTTTCAAATGAATATTTCCTATAGCGGTCGTCAAAGTGAAGGGGGAAAAACCATACATGTAGGCAGCATGGAGTTGAGAGCTTATTTTTAATTAAACTCGATTCTGTAATTATCTTTCAACTTAAAAATGTAATTTTAGCTGTTAGGTAAAGTAGAAATTTATGACAGATCAGATTAAAATTGTAGTAAGCGATTTAGATGGAACCTTGCTACCATCAATGGGTGAGGTTAGTAAAAGAAATTACGAGTGCTTGCAACAACTTAAGGAATCGGGGATTACAAGAGTGATTGCCACAGGACGAACTTTATATTCTGCCATGGCTGTTTTGCCTGTAGATTTCCCTATCGATTATCTAATTTTCTCTTCTGGTGCAGGAATCATGAATTGGAAAAGCAAGGAATTAATCTACTCACAGCAAATTGAAGCTGAAGAAGTACTGGAACTTTCCCAAATTTTAATGGATCATGAAATTGACTTTATGATTTTAGATCCAATCCCTAACAATCATCAATTCTGGTATTATAAAACGGGAAACAAGAATTCCGATTTTGACAGAAGATTAAATCTGTACAAACAATTTTCTACACCTGTGGGCAACATTCAGGACACAAAGCGAGATGCTTGCCAAATTCTGGCAATTCTACCAAACAAAGAAGCGTGGTTTGAAGAGCTAAAAACCAAGTTTGATGACATTAAAATCATTAGAGCCACTTCTCCTTTGGATCATGAATCCATTTGGATGGAGATATTCCCCTTGCACATTTCCAAGGGGCATGGCTGCGAATGGCTGTGCAACAGGTTAAAAATAAGTGCAGATAATTCTTTTGTTATTGGTAATGACTACAACGACATTGATCTTTTGGAATGGGGAAAACACAGCTATGTAGTTGACAATGCTCCGCATGAATTAAAAGACAAATACCAAGTAACCGAAAATGTAATTAAAGATGGTTTTGCTATAGCCGTACAGAAAGTTTTAAGTGAATGCTCTGTAAAAAACAATGCTTAAAGACTTACATCGCTGCCAGCAACAAATCAATATCTTTTGCAAGGATTCCAAAAGTATCTCCCAATCTTCGGTTGGTTAAAATACCACGATACACATATGCACCTTTACGAAGACCCATATCGTTTTTAATAAATTTATGAACGCCGCCATTCTGTCCAATATTCAGCAATAACGGAGCACAAATATTACTCAATGCCAATGATGCTGTTCGAGCCACATGTGATGGTACGTTAGGAACACAATAGTGAAGCACTCCATATTTCTTGTAAACCGGATCTTTGTGATTGGTCAGCATAGAGGTTTCGAAGCATCCTCCCTGATCAATACTTAAGTCAATAATAATTGAGCCTGCTTTCATATTCTCAACCATCTCTTCGGTTACCATATAACCTACATGTTCTTTATGGTTTCGAATTGCACCAATTACCACATCTGCAGAAGCCAAAGCTTTTTCAAGCACCTGAGGATGATAAATGGAAGTAAAGACCCTGTGTCCCAAATGATCTTCCAATCTGCGCAAGCGATAAATGGAATCATCGAAAACCTTAACCATTGCGCCCAGACCAAGAGCAGCCCGAGTAGCATATTCTGCAGCAGTACCTGCACCCAATATCACAACCTCGGTTGGTGTAATTCCAGTAATTCCGCCAAGCATAACACCTTTTCCACCATGTGCCTTACTTAAATACTCTCCGGCAATCATGATGGATGATATACCGGCAATCTCTGCCATTGATCGCACCACTGGGTAATAATTATCTCGATCTTTAACCAGTTCCAAGGCAATGGCAGTTACTTTCTTCTGCATCAACTTGCGAACATTCTCGCCACACTGACTTTTGATTTGAAGAGCCGAAAATAAGATTTGATTGCCTCGAAGCATATCGATTTCGGCACTTGAAAATGGTGATACCTGCATAATGGTATCACACTGATATACTTCTTTTTTTTCAAGAACAATACGTGCACCGTTTTCGCTGTATTCTTTATCGGTATAGTTCGATGCCAAACCAGCTCCTCGCTCTAGAACCACTTCATGGCCATTGTTTACCAACAACTCCACTGATTGCGGAGTAAGACAAACACGATTTTCACCACGGTATTCCTCTTTGGGGATACCAATAACCAATTGTTTGCGTCGGCGTTCTAATTCCAACATTTCTTCCTTAGGTTGATAGAATTCATGACCTAGTGGGAAGTTCTTTGATCCTTCACTTAACGGCGCCATATGCTATATTGTAATATTTAATGGAATACTTACTTTGGGTAAGCCATTACAATTTAAGAAATTTTTGCCTTTTTTCAGCTTATACTATTTCTCATTAAAGTATGCGAATACTTCTGCTACCATCCGCTTCTTCATTGAAGTGAACTTCAACAGTATCATTAGGAAGAATAGAATCAATTTTTTCAGGCCACTCAATAAAGCACATGGCATCACTATAAAAATAATCTTCGTACCCAAAATCATAAGCCTCCTGAACATCATCAATTCGATAGAAATCAAAATGATAGATTATATTTTCTTTAGCCGTATGATACTCGTTTACAATGGCAAAGGTTGGACTATTTATGGTATCCTGCACTCCCATTTCTTCGCAAATGGCTTTTACAAATGTTGTTTTTCCAACACCCATTGCACCATGCATTGCAAAAATTCTCTTATCTCCTACCAGCTTAATAAATTCAGCTGCAACAGAGTTAATATCTTCCAGCGAATTGATTTTTAATTCCGTCATTTCCTGCTAAACCTTTGTGTTTTAATTTTTCTTAGGACTTAAAGTAACCAGTGGAACAATCATCTCTTCCAAAGAAATTCCTCCATGTTGGAAAGTATTTCGATAATAAGAGCTGTAATAATTAAAATTGTTCGGGTAAGCTAAAAAGTCCTCTCCAAATGCAAAGATATAAGAAGAACTAACATTTACTTGCGGTAAGTTCGCTTTTCGTGGTTCTGTAACCTCAAAAACCTCTTTCGACTTGTAATTCAAGTTCTTTCCTTGTTTGTAACGCAGGTTGGTATTGGTTTGTCTGTCACCAATTACTTTAACCGGATTTTGCACACGAATTGAACCGTGATCGGTAGTAATTACGAGTTTTACATTCTGTTCCGATAGCTTTTTAATCAACTCTAGCAACATTGAATGCTCGAACCATGATAATGTTAATGATCGATATGCAGCCTCATCTGCAGCCAATTCTCGAATCATTTCACTTTCGGTTCTGGCGTGAGAAAGCATATCAACAAAATTGTATACAAAAACACTTAACTGAGAATTTAAAATGGAATTTAGCTTATCCAAAACCTTTGCTCCCATTTTTTCATTGTTAATTTTCTCGTAATGATAAGTGTAATCCTTATAATGGCGCTTCAGTTGGAATCCTATAAAATCTTCTTCATGAATGTTCTTGCTACTTTCTTCGTCCTCATCAATCCAATGCTGTGGGTGTCTTTTTTTGATTTCCAAAGGAGTTAAACCAGAAAACATTGAGTTACGTGCATACTGAGTAGCCGTTGGAAGAATAGAATAATACATCGAATCATCTTCAAGTACAAAGTAATTGCTTATTACCGGATACAATGTTTGCCACTGATCGTAACGCAAATTGTCAATTAATATAAAGGCTACCTTCTGTCCCTGATCCAATAATGGATAAACTTTTTCTTTGAATACATTGGGTGTAAGCAATGGCTTATCCTCTTCATCCGGATCCATCCAGGAAAGGTAATTTTTCTTGACAAAGCGAGCGAATAGATTATTGGCCTCGGTTTTCTGCATTCGCAGAATTTCATCCATCCCGGAATCTTCGATATTGGAAAGTTCCAACTCCCAAAACACCAATTTTCGGTACATCTTCATCCAATCCTCAAAGTTGCGGCAATCGTTAATTTCCATTCCCATTTGCCCAAACTTCGATTGATAAGCCATGGTTGTTTTCTCTGAAACCAATCGCTTTTTATCGATGTGCTTTTTAAGGGTAAGCAGAATTTGCTTTGGGTTCACAGGTTTAATCAGGTAATCGGATATTTGCTTCCCAATAGCCTCATCCATGATATCTTCTTCCTCGCTTTTTGTAATCATTACAATAGGCAAGGCAGAATCAATCGATTTGATTTCACTTAGCGCTTCCAATCCACTCATTCCTGGCATATTTTCATCCAATAATACCAAATCAAAGTGTGATTCTTTCACCAAATCGAGGGCATCGTAAGCATTATTACACGATACTACTTCGTATCCTTTTTCCTCTAAAAAAATAATATGAGGTTTTAACAACTCTATCTCATCATCAACCCAAAGTATCGTATTTTCTTTCACGCTTACACAATTAAATCAACCTAAAATCTATTTCAAATAGTATTTTTTAAAGAACTGAAGATATTTTGCTGTATCTCCATCTTTCTCAAATACCTTAAAGTTCTCATCGGAAATCACAAAATTGCGATACCCCACTTTTTCCACAGGCGCAAACAAATCGCGATTGGTAACAATAGCACGGAAATACATCATTGCCTGCTTTTTGCTTCTCATGTTCACGACCAATAGCACATCACGCTTATCATCCAGCTCACGAACTTCAATTTTTAATGGTCCGGTATTGTATCTCTTAATTCCTGAAATCAACTGTTTCTTGTTCACATTCTCTCTTGTATAAATCAAGGCGAAATAATGCGGCAATTTATCATTGAATTGATACAATCCTTTCTGAACAACTTTCTCTTCTTTCTTAACCGGAGCAACATCATTCGCATCCAGGTAATTCTTTTTAAAGAAATCCAAATATGGAAACAAAGTTTTCTCTACATAAAACTTCTTAAAATTCTCCTCACTGATCACAAAGTTTCGGTAATCAACTTTTTCAAGCTGAGTATAAATTGCATCATTTGAAACCAAACTTCTAAAATAGCTCATTGCATCACTTTTCGAACCAATGTTGTTCACCACAATCATATTTAAATCCGCATCGTATTGCTCTTTTAACACGCTATAATCTTTGTCATGATTGTAAATATCATTTTTCAGCTTTCCGATATTAACTTTTCGTGCCGGAACCAAAAGAATAAACTTGTGATTATCTGCCGGATTAAATACAAACGCTGTAGAATCTAAATTGTTGTTTACTGCCACCAATTTACCTTGCTTTTTAACCGTAGATTGTTTTGATTTTCGTTCTACATTAAAATAGCTTTTTGTGTAAAAATTAAGGTATTGCTCAACGTCCTTGCTTCGCTTCAACATTTCAAAGTTCGATTGAGAAATGATAAAATTTCTGTAATCAACATCCTCTAATCCACTAAACGCCTTATTGCTGGTGATAATTCCGTTAAAGTAATTTAGCGCATCCTCTTTGTCTTTCAGGCCTTTTACCATGATCATGATGTGATCCTTATTCAGTGATAAACGATCTACTTTAAAAGTACGACTGTTATATGCATCTGCATTGTATCTTGATACATTAAACAATGATCTGTTTGGATCGCCATCCTGCTTAGAAAACATTAACACAAAGTAATGTTCCTCATCTGCTTTAAATTTGTACAAACTCTTTGGCTTTTCTTTTTTAGGTTGATCATCCTTCACCTCAACCATTGCCTGTTCATCTTCAAGTCGCCAATTTCGAAGTAATCTATTTTGTCGGGCCAACTCCATATCTTTCGCTGTGTAAATAACAGGAGTAGCTCCTTTCTCCAATCCGGCAAGAATTGCTTTAACCGTTTGAGTGATTGCCTTGGTTGGATTAGCCTCCAATACCTGCTGAAGTGATTGCTTAAATACATTTACATTTTGTGTTCTTCCTACACACAATGCTCTTAAGAACAAGAATCTTGGACGAAGATCACTTTCCGGATATCTTAACAAACCTTCATTACAAGTCTTAACTACTCTAAAATAGTAGTAGTTCTGGAAATCCTCATAAGCCTGAGCATAAAGCTGATGTGCTCTTTGATATTTAGCATCCAATTTTGACTGGTAACTAGGATCACTCAAAGCTTTTGCATACTCACTATTCTTAAACTCAGTTAAAATTTTATTCTTGTAAAAATCTGATTTTGAATATCTGTTTAGTGATTTATTGATTGCATAACAATGATAGTAAGTTGAAAGCAAATATGGATTTTCAGGAAATCTTTCCAACAAGGTCTCCAAACTTTCAAGTGCTTTCTCTCCATTATTCAGTTTCTCTTCATACACCAATGCAGCTTGGTATAATCCTTTCATAATTCTCTCCTCAGATTTTACCATAGCCGCTTTTGTCATTGGCAAATCCATCAAATAATACTCTTTACTCTTAGGGTCTTTTTTCTTCGACTGAGAACTAATTCCATCTCCTGACTCTTGCTCCAATGCAATCTCAATATCCTCAATTGAAGAATTGGATCTGTTCTTTCTCCTCCAATTGTCTTCCAGTTTTCTTCGTCCCCACTTGCGTTGAAATTCCGATTTTCCCAAACCTATATTTGTTGGGTTATAGAAATACCAATTCCCCTGACTTTGATTTCTATTGAAATTGTTATTCCCCAACATATTATTCTGACTAAAGAAAGCTCTGTCGGACTGCGCTTCAGCTTCCATTAATCGTTTTTCTCTCTCCTTCTCGTTTATCTTCTTGATTAGGCTGTTAATTAACTTGTCTCTGTCCGTCTTGCTCATTAAAGCAACTCTTTGCAAGCTATCTTCGCGAACAACCATATTCAGGTTATTCACCAGTTCGGTAAGATTCCCAACTCTTTCTGATATTTTTCTGTAATTAGGATAATCGCTACCCAAATAGGTCATTGAACTATCGTAACACATTTGAGCTTTGGGGTAAGTTTCCTCTCCAAAATAATAATCACCCAGTTTTAAGAATGAAATTGCCTTTTGATTCTCATTGTACAAAGACACTTTTGTTGATTCCCAATAATTGGTAATCGCAGATTCCATATTCTCATCAACAACATCCATTTCGGCCATTGCATAGTAAATCTGATCTTTGTATTCCTTGTTCTTCTCATCACGCAACATTTTGCGCAAGCCTTTTCTTATTTCCTCTCCATTTTCGGCACCTGTATATGATAAAGCCCGGCTGATTTTTGCATTAAAAGTCATTTCATAGTTTGCATTCAAATCAATCAACTGCTGAAAAGCTCTCGATGCCTCGCTCGGGTTACCTAACTTCTGGTAAATTTGAGCCAACAAATAGTAATATCTTGCTTTTGCATGTTTATTTTTCGATATGGAAATACATCTTTCCAATGCAGGAATAGCATCTTCGAATTGCTCTTGTCTAATTGCTGCATCGGCATGTAAAGCTTCTATTCGAACCAAATCATCTTTTGACAAACTGTTTTCATTCGAAAGTCTTTCCAGAATTTCACCACCTGAAATAAATTCACCTCTATCAATTAAACTAACTGCCTTCCAAAGTTTAGCCTCTGGAACCAAATCCGACTCAGGATATTCTCTCATGATAAAATCATAAGCTTTCTCGGCAACATGATATTCTCCCTTATAAAATTGTGCCTTTCCAATCAGCAGATAACAATCATCAATCCAATTGTTGTATTCTTTCTTCTTACGGAATTCTTTGTATTTGTCTGATTGATTCCCTTTTTTACGTTTCGGCTTACGAGTAATGGAGTGAATTTTAATTGCTTTGGTAGCTTTCTCCAATGCTCTATCCATGTTCGAAAAAGACAAAGATCTCGCAGTTGGATCCTGATATTCAAAAACAGGCAGTAAAATGGTATAATTTTCCTGAAGTCCATTTTTAATTTTCTGCTGGCCTTCCTTCAAGCTCTCTTTACCATTAAAATACACGTTGTAATGTGTGGTAAGAGCATGATACTGGCGGCTCATGAAAGTATTTTTCTGATTAGAACATGCATATGCAAAAATCAGAATGGCTATTATCGTTAAGGCTTGTTGAATTAGTTTACGAGTCAAGGCTAAATGTTTTGTTTGATAATACCGTAATCTTCGCGTTTTATACACCAAGGCTACTGGTATTATTCTGAGTTTATTAGATTCCCAAAATGGTATAACTGCTATCTGTTGTTTTTTATTATTCTAAAAACTGAAATTTATTAAATAAAATCTAAAAATAGTTCTATTCAGGGAATAAAAAAAGGAGCAATAATGCTCCTTTACTCTTTGTACTGTTTTATATCCTTATCGTGTAAGCTTCACACGCTCAGTTGGTGCTGATTTTTGGTTTCTTGCATCAACAGCTGCATTTAATTTAGCAGCCAAATCGGCGAAAGCCATACCAACTACAGAATCTTCGTTAACAGCAGCAGGTTTTCCATTATCGCCACCTTCGCGTATGCTTTGAACAATAGGAATTTGTCCCAACAGATCAATTCCTTTTTCTTCAGCTAGTTTTTTACATCCATCTTTACCGAAAATATAGTATTTATTTTCTGGCAACTCAGCAGGAGTAAACCAAGCCATATTTTCAACCATACCCAATACAGGAACATTAACACCTGGTCCTTCGAACATGCTAATTCCTTTTACAGCATCAGCCAAAGCAACCTCTTGTGGAGTACTTACCACAATGGCTCCCGTTACAGGAACTGTTTGTACCAAAGTAAGGTGAATATCGCTGGTTCCTGGTGGTAAGTCGATTAATACGTAATCCAACTCTCCCCAGTTTCCTTCTTCAATCATCTGCTTTAATGCATTGGAAGCCATTGGTCCACGCCAAACAGTTGCCTGGGCAGGATCAACAAAGAAACCAATAGAAAGCATCTTTACACCATAAGCCTCATGAGGCTCAATCAAATCCTTGCCATCAACATTTACCAGGTTCGGACGAGCTGTTTCTGCTCCAAACATCAATGGAACTGAAGGACCATAAATATCGGCATCAATCAAACCAACTTTTGCTCCGGCTTTCGCCAATGCAACTGCCAAGTTCGATGATACTGTAGATTTTCCAACTCCACCTTTACCCGATGCAACAGCAATAATATTTTTAACTTTTGGCAAAACTTTTGGTTCTTCAACCACATGCATCGCCTTTACTTTAATGTTTCCTTTTATTTCAGCTTCTCTATCAACAAATTTTAAAATGGCTGAAACACAGGCTTTTTTCAAGGGAACAATATTGGGATCGTCTGATTTTTGGAATACCAAATCGAACCCAATTTTCTTTCCTTCAATTTTAATATTACGAACCATATCCAACCCCATGATATCCTTATCGGTACCAGGATATTGAACCAATTTTAAAGCGTCCGTAATTTGCTTTTGAGTGTAACTCATGATTTATGAATATTAATTCTTTAAAATATTTTTAAACAATTTAACTTTCAGCGTGAGCCCCTGGCAAAACGATGAAATATTAAATTGAAATGCCGATATATAACCTATAAGTCATTTAAAGTAAAATCGAATAAATGACTTTTACTGATTAATAATCGGTGTTGGATCGAATCTCTTTCAAGCATAGCTGATATTGAATTCGATAAGATACCAACAAAGGTATATATTTAGACTGAATTTAAATAGAATCCCAATCAAGTTCTTTCATGGGATCCCAAAATATTTTGTCGAAGTCTTGTATTTGGTCATCAATCACAACAATTCCTTCATTTTCCAGAAGTTCTTGCATTAAATTTTCACCTGGAAAATGATGTTTCCCACTAAGCATGCCCAAGCGATTTACTACCCGATGTGCCGGAACATAATCATTATAAGAGTGTGATTGATTCATGGCCCATCCAACCATTCTGGAACCTCTTGGAGATCCAACAAACTTGGCAATTGCACCATAACTAGTAGCTCTTCCGGCAGGAATTTGCCGAACTACTTCGTAAATTTTATCGTAAAGGTCAGACATTTATTGTTTGCGCTTCTCTCTACCGAAACTTCTGTACCAATCCAATTCAATCTCAACATCAGGCTCAACAAATTCAGTTTTCCCATCAAGCTTGAACTTTAAGTACTTAATTGGAATTCCTCTGTCAAGAAATTGCTGTTCGTAAAAAGTTCTAATAGAAAGAATATCATCCGCCTTTCCTGAGTTGTACAAATCATTGGTATCCACATCAACTGAAAGAGAGTTTTCCTTAATCACGTAGGAAGTGTACTCATACAAGAAATTACTATCTGATTTCAGATGAATAATACCATCATTTGTCAAAAGATTTGAATAAAGCTTCAGAAAGCGCGTTCCGGTAAGTCTTTTTCTTTCCTTTTTCATTTGTGGATCAGGAAATGTAATCCAGATTTCAGAAATCTCACCTGATTCAAAAATCGATTCAAGAAGTTCTGCTTTGCTTCTAATAAATCCTACATTGCCCAAGCCTTCTTCGATAGCCGTTTTGGCACCGCGCCACATTCTTGCGCCTTTAATATCTATCCCTATAAAGTTTTTATTCGGAAATTTACGAGCTAAACCTACTGTATACTCACCTTTTCCACATCCAACTTCTAAAACAATTGGATTATCGTTTTTAAAAACTTCCTTATTCCACTTTCCTTTCAAATGATAATTTGTCTCCCAAACCTCTTTATGAGTTGGTTGAAATACATTATCAAATGTATCCATCTCAGCAAAACGCTGTAATTTGTTCTTTCCCACGACTAAACGCTAAAAAATTTTATTGATTTGCTTTCTCAAGTCTTAAGCCAATATTCACTACTTCTTTCAATTCTTCATCGCGCATTCCCTGCACAATTTCGAATACGTAAATTCCCGATTTTTTGAAAACCACATTCTGTTTGAATGGAATTTGCAAATCGAAAATATCACCAAATCCGCTACCAAACCATTTTCCTTTTTCGGTAGCCAAACTGCATTCGAACTTATCTTCAACAACATTTCCATCCGGCGAAGTTCTCTTCACAAACAACCAAAGGTTGCTGTACGCATATCCACCAGTATTTCTAACATTGATATACAAATTGTGAACACTGATGGTATCTGTAACATCAACTTCAAAGCGAAGAGTATTGTTCATATTCCAGGTATAATCCGGGATTTCTTTATACTCTTCATAAACACGATTCGAATCGCACGATTGTGTTGACAGTGCAATTACTGCCATGCAAAAAATCCAAATCAATTTGTTCATGACTTTGTTGGCTTGTTTGGTTTTCTTGGTTTACGACGGAATTTTCTTTTTCCTTTTCGTTTATTCGGATTTTCCTTCTTATCGAAGCGGTTCAAACTATCCTGTCCTACTACATTTTCGTAGTCCAAGGATTTTTTGTTGTCAATCGATTTTTCAGAAATCAATTTATCAACCTTAGTTCCTTTCTTATTCAATCGGATAATTTCCTTCACTCTATCAACCGAAACCTGAACCATATTCATCGAATTGAACTTATCGAATGAATACCACATCTGGCGTTTGAAGATATCTGTTTTCTGATGATAAGCAGTTCCATCTTTGGTTTCCAACGGAATACTTGTATTCGGAAAATCCTTTTGAGCATCGATATAGCAATCCAACTCAAAATTCAAGCAACATTTCAATTTCCCACACTGCCCAGCAAGTTTCTGAGGATTCAACGAAATTTCCTGATAACGTGCAGCATTGGTTGTTACCGAAACAAAATTGGTAATCCAAGTTGAACAACAAAGCTCTCTACCACATGGTCCAATTCCTCCTATTCGCCCAGCTTCCTGTCGTGCACCAATTTGGCGCATTTCAATTCTGATTTTGAATTGCTCTGCCAATACTTTAATCAACTGTCTAAAGTCAACTCTATCATCGGCTATATAGTAGAAAATTGCTTTTGTTTTATCTCCCTGATATTCAACATCGCCAATTTTCATATCCAGCTTCAATTCAGCAGATATTTGGCGAGCTTTAATCATTGTTTTGTGTTCCAGTGCAATGGCTTCGTGCCATTTTTCGATATCAACAGGCTTTGCCTTTCTGTAGACTTTTTTTGCCTCGTATGTATTCGGATCAAGCTTTTGTTTGCGCATTTGCTCCACAACCAAATCACCTGTTAAGGATACAATACCGATATCATGTCCTGGTGATGCTTCAACTGCTATCACATCACCTCTTTGTAATCTTAATTGATTTGTATTTGAATAGAATCCCTTACGAGTATTCTTAAATTTTATTTCAACAACATCCGGACATTGTGCACTTTCAGGAACATCTTTCAACCAATCGTAAACATCAAGCTTACCAGCCAGAAGACGATGGTCTCTTTTATTGGATGCGCAGCCTGCGCATTTCCCTTTTGGTTCCTTATTTTCTGTCATATATATATTGATTATTAGTCGATAATCGACCGCAAAATTAGCTAATTTATTTTACAAACCTTTAAAGGTAACTATTTCGAGAAATTATTGGGTGATTACGGTCGTAATAATTTAACCAGTTTTAAGCCCAAATCAAGAAAAACGATCTTCGCGTTGGCATTTCTTTCAATGTCAGTATAAGCTTTAGAGAGCTCATCTGAAATCATCCAAACATTATCCTCATTGATATAAGGAGAAAAACGTTTCGAAAAATTCATTTCCTCGCCACTTAAATAAACCATTTCAGGCTGCTTTAAGTTTAAAATAAAATTCTCACGAATCATTCTAACCGCATAATTCAAGAAACTTTTCTGACGTTCGCGTCCAATTGTCGCAATCTCCTCGGCCCATTCCATAATGTCTATTACATTACGGGCATAACACCTTCTCATAATGGCTATAAAATTCTCAAAATTCTCTGCATTCTCATCTGAATTCTGAATAAGGATTCTTGCCTTACGGTAACTTCCTTCCGATAAACGAACCACATTCTTTAATTCCTGCTCGTTAAGGTTGAACTCATTTTTAACCGCTACTGACAATGATACTTGATCAATTGCCGGAATTTTAATCAGCTGTGTTCGGGACAATATGGTTTGAAGTATTTTATCAGGTTCTTCCGACACCATAAAAAACAAAGTTTTCACTGGTGGCTCCTCAATCATTTTCAGAAGTTTATTGGCACATGATGGATGCATTTTTTCAGGCAACCAAATGATCATTACCTTATAATCCGATTCGTAAGTTTTTAGACTTAGCTTCCTGATAATCTCATTACTTTCACCAGAATAGATCATCCCTTGTGAGTTATCCACTCCTAGGGTTCTGTACCAATCTCCAATATCAAAATAAGAATCACTCTCAATTTGCGAACGCCATAATTCAACAAAATTATCGCTCACAGGATTGGTAAATCCCTTCCCTTTAACAACTGGAAAAACAAAATGAAGATCGGGATGAACCAATTTCGCGTATTTTTTACACGAAGAACAAACCCCACACGAATCATTGTCTTTTCTATCCAAACAGGAAACATACTGCGCAAATGCAATTGCCATTGATAGTTTCCCAACTCCTTTGGGACCAATCAACAATTGTGCATGGCTAACTCTGTTTTCTTTAACGGTTTGAATAAAACGCTGTTTGACCTCTTTATGGCCAATTATATCTTTAAATTGCATGAATTTTCAATATGAAATGGTTTCGAACAGATCAGTTCAAGCCTCATCTGCTGATCAAAAATCATTTAATCCCGAATATGGTGCAAAGTTACATCGGGGTATCCAAAGTTAAAAAAATAAAGGAGAGCATTATCATTAAAGCTTAAGTTCAAAGTCAATTGAGAAAAAAATGACGTTTTTACCATTAATTTGCAATAAGGAAAAATTTATGCAATCGTTTCAAAGCCAAAGCTCTACACAATACTACCATCTGATTACATGACACTTAAAAGCATTTCTCTTTCTTTTTTGCAGCAATTTGAATAAAAACATACCTTTGTTTGGAAGAAAAAAATATAAAGACATATTCCAATGCAAACAATTGATTCATACAATTTTTCAGGAAAGAAGGCGATTATCAGAGTAGATTTTAATGTGCCTTTGAACGATCAGTTCGAAATTACCGATGACACACGTATCCGTGCTGCACTTCCAACTATCAAAAAGGTATTAGAAGGAAACGGATCAGTTATTTTGATGTCTCACCTTGGTAGACCAAAAGGTGTTGATGAAAAATTCTCATTGAAACACATCGTTGCTCACCTTTCTGCAAAATTAGGTGTTGATGTGAAATTTGCTGATGATTGTATTGGTGAAAGTGCTAAAACAATGGCTGCTGAGCTAAAAGAAGGTGAAGTTCTATTATTGGAAAACCTTCGTTTCTACGGTGAAGAAAAAGCTGGTGACGAAGCTTTCGCTCAAAAATTAGCTGATTTGGCTGATCTTTGGATCAACGATGCATTTGGTACTGCACACCGTGCTCACGCTTCAACTGCTGTTATCGCTAAATTCTTCCCTAACGACAAAATGTTTGGTTACGTAATGGAAGGTGAGTTATCAAGCGTTGATAAAGTATTGAAAGACTCGAAGCGTCCGTTGACTGCAATTATGGGTGGTGCTAAGGTATCTTCAAAAATTGATATCATTAAAACCTTAATGCCTAAAGTTGACCACTTAATTATTGGCGGTGGTATGACTTACACTTTCGTTAAATCAATGGGCGGTAAGATTGGTAACTCATTGGTTGAAGATGATAAGTTAGATATCGCAAGAGAAATTTTGAGTGAAGCTGAAGCAAACAATGTAAAACTACACCTTGCAGTTGATGCATTAATTGCTGACGATTTCTCTAACGACGCAAACACTAAAGAATGTAACGTATCAGAAATTCCAGCTGATTGGATGGGATTAGACGTTGCTGGTGAAACTATCAAAAACTTCAAGAAAGTTATCGAAGAATCAGAAACAATTCTTTGGAATGGCCCTGTTGGAGTATTCGAAATGGATACTTTCGCTAAAGGAACCAAAGCAATTGCTGATGCTATTGTAACAGCTACTGAAAAAGGTGCTTTCTCATTAATTGGTGGTGGTGACTCTGTTGCAGCTATCAACAAGTACAACTTAGCTGATAAAGTAAGCTACGTTTCAACTGGTGGTGGTGCTCTTTTGGAGTACATCGAAGGTAAAGAATTGCCAGGTGTTGCAGCTATTAGAAAGTAATTAACGATCCATAATATTTCCCTTCACAGGGATTCTTAAAGCAGTCTTTCAAGGCTGCTTTTTTTTTATTTTACCTTAAACAAAACTTAAACAAATTAAGTATATTTTCGTACTATCAAGCTGAATCACTATTAGTTTACTATGAAAAAACCTGTACTACTTACATTACGTTCTATTTTATTGGTGTCATTCTTGCTATTCAGCAACATATTAAAAGCACAAGTTGACAGTTTACACTATATTCCGCCAATGTGTTCTTTTACATCATCTAGTTCAGATGTTGACGATCACCAAATGGTACTTACCACTACTGAAAGTGATCCTTTTGACGTAACAATTACAAATAACAATGGGACTTTTGTTAGAACTGTAACAGGTTTATCAAGTACATCACCTAAAAAAATAAGTCTAAATTTCTCTGTCTATACCTCATCTACTCAAACAGTAGGAAGAAGGCTTAATTCCCAAGGTGTCATAGGAACTTCACAGCTAAATCAAATTTTGGATACCGAGGGTTTAATGGTATCTGGGCCAAAAAAATTCTTTGTTAATATTCAACAAAAATCTGGTGCTCAAGGAGATTTACTAACATCCAAAGGAACCACTGGTTTGGGGACTGATTTTTACAGTGGACACATGCGCTCAGAAACAGGAACTTACGACAACTATAATGGTCATTTCATTTCTGTTATGGCTACTGAAAATAATACAAATATAACCTTTAGTAATCCACGAGTTAAATTTTCAAACAGGTCTCAAAATACATTTACAGAAAGTCTTCAGAAAGGACAGTCTGTAGTAATTGGGGTAAGTATAAACCAGCTTAAAAATCAGAATAAAAATTTAAATCATGTAAATGGTACTCACATCAGTTCAAACAAACCTATAGCAGTAAGTTCTGGTTCCTGGTGTGCAACCGGTCATCTGCGAGCACAAGGCAACGGACGTGATATCGGATTTGACCAGCTGGTTCCAACTGATGTTGTTGGACAAGAGTATATTCTAATTAAAGGAGAAGGTGTTAGTACTGGGCCTAAATACAATGAACGAGCTTTAATTGTGGCCACAGAAGCTAATACTACAGTTACTTATTACTATAATAAACGTAGAAATAATGGGTCCAATAGGCTCATTACAAAAACTAAAATATTGAATTCCCCTGGTAGTTATTACTTTACAGGACATGATGAATTTATTAGTTCAGTAGATAAAAACTTATACATTAACGCCGACAAGAAAATTTTTGTTTATCAAACTCTTTCAGGTGCAGATAAAAATCAAACTGCCGGACTTTGTTTTATACCCCCTTTAAAGTGTACAGCTGACAAAGAAGTAACAATTGCATATGCCGATAAACTTTCCAGTTTAACAGTTAGTCCTGTGCTAAAACTGGTTACACAAAGTGGGTCACAGATACAATTAAATGGAGTTGACCTTCAGAATGTAAATAATTATCGTAGAAATGTAGCAAATAATACCCATTGGGAATCCTATAATATTCCCAAATCGGAGCTTCAAAGATTGGTATATAATGGTGGTTCAGATCAAATCTATAAAGTTTCATCTACAGGGGCATTAAATGTAATGCTTGCCGTGCAAAGTGGAAATGTCGGTGGAGGTGGTTACTTCTCAGGGTTTGGAGACATTCCTCAGGTAAACCAGAGTCCTGATATTGCCGAACAAGGCTTATGTGGAGACAATGTTGTTTTAACAGCATCTGGGTTTACATCTTATAATTGGTATAAGGATGGAAGTCTAATAGCGGATGAAAACAATTCAACTTACCAGCCGAATAGTCCGGGAAGGTATAAAGTAACAGGCTTATCTCCTTGTGGCGATTCAGATACAGAGTCTTTCCCTTCAAACGAAATTCGGATATTGCCATGTTTATCAGTAACAAGTACAAACATTACTGTTACAGAAGGAACTGACTTAAATGCAGTATTTAGGGTTGAACTATCTCACCCTTGGTTAGCAGCTGATAATGTAGATGTTACTTTCGATTATTATACAACTGCTGGAACTGCAGCCAGTGGTCAGGATTTTAGTCCAACTACCGGATCAGCAACAATTGCTTCTGGAGATTCATTTGTAGACATTTCAGTACCAATCACAAATGATATCCTAAATGAAAATGATGAAGATTTTACCCTATCGATTACTAATGTAGTTGAAGCCGTTGAAAGTATTGTTTCGGGTACAGCAACCATTCAGGATAATGATGCTCTGCCGACAATCTCGGTAAATGATCAAACTTTTAATGAAGATGCCGGAACAGTAAGTTTGCAAGTTAGTTTAAATACCGAAAGTGGTAAAACAGTAAGTGCCAACTTTAGTCTTATTGACAATACGGCAACACATCCAGAAGATTACACTGCTACAAGTTACACTGGAACAGTTAGTTTTAATCCAGGAGAAAAAGACAAAAACATCAGTATCTCAATCGTTGATGACAACATCTACGAACCTGGCACAAATGAATCTTTTAATGTACAGTTAAGCAGTTTATCAAATGCTGCAGCTGGAAATACCAATGCAACAATCTCAATTATCGATAATGAAGCATTGCCAACAATTACAGTTTCTGATGCAAGTGAAATTGAAGGTACAAACATTGTATTTCAGGCAGTTTTAGATCATCCTGCTGATGTTGATATAACATTTGATTATCAAATAGTTTTAAGTAATGGCTCTGGAAATGCCAAACAAAATGATTTTATCAGTTTTACATCATTCTCTACAGGAACTATTACTATTCCTGCAGGTTCGACAAGTGCTGATTTCCCAATTTTTGTAACCAAAGATGATAATGCCAATGAGCAAACTGAAGAGTTTGTTGTGAACTTCTCATCGGTTAATAATGCTTCATTAGGAAATACTTCTGCTACTGGAACAATACTAGATAATGAAGGAAATCCAACATTATCAATTTCTGATGCATCTGCAACGGAAGGAAATTCAATTGATTTTACAATCACCGTAAGTCCGGTAAGAAGTACTAATATTAACTTTCAATATCGAACAATTAATGGAAGTGCTGCGTCACCTGGCGATTTTAATGGCACTGGATGGACTTCTATTACACTTCCAGCCAACCAAACTAATGTAAATCTTAGTATTAATACAGTTCAGGATACCGACGAAGAAGGCAATGAAGATTTTACAGTTGAAATCGGTAATCCTCCATCAAAAGTTGATATTGGAATTAGCTCAGCTACAGGAACCATTATTGATGATGATGATACTCCTGATGCAAGAGACGATAATTTTTCAGTAGATGAAGATGACTCTTTAAGTGAAAATGTGATGACAAATGATCTAGGACTTGGTGATCCACCTGTTACTGTTGTTAGTAATACAAATCCAGCAAATGGAAGTTTAACCATTAACAATGATGGTAGCTTTTCGTATACACCAAATCCAAATTTTAACGGCTCAGACACATTTAACTATACCATTCAGGATATTGATGGTGATCAATCAAACGCAACAGTTACAATTACTGTAAATCCAATTAACGACTTACCAATTGCTATCAATGATACATATTCAACTCCAGAAGACACTCAACTAGATGATGATGTAAGTTCTAATGACAATAACCTTTTCGATTTACCAATAGCATACAGCGTTGTGAGCGATGTAAGTAACGGAACATTAACTCTGAATGCTAACGGAACTTTTTCTTACATGCCAAATTCTGAATTTTTTGGAACTGATGGATTTACCTATGAAATTACAGATGGAAATGGCGATGCAGTTCAGGCAAGTGCAAGCATAACAGTTATTTTCAATAACGATGCAGCTCCTGTAGCTGTTGATGATAACACATCAACAAACGAAGATACAGCTGTTACCATAGATGTCTTGGCAAATGATTCCGACATTGATGGAAATCACACAATCGACAAGGCAAGTGTTCTAATCAAAACCAGTCCTTCGAATGGTACTCTATCACAAAACTTTATTACCGGTGAGGTTACCTACACTCCAAACAATAACTATACAGGAGCCGACAGTTTTACATACACAATCAAAGATAATTCTGGTGCAGAATCAAATCAGGCAACAGTTTCCATTAACATTACTGTTGATAATGATCCTCCGGTTGCAATTTGCAAGAGTGGTGTTACAGTTTTTTTGGATGCAACAGGGAATTACACACTTGATCCTACAGAAATTGATAATGGTTCGAATGATGATAGTGATGGTGGAACAGTAACTCTTTCGGTTGCTCCTAATACTTTTGATTGCTCGGATAAAGGAACTGTTTCCGTGACATTAACAGTAACAGATGAAGATTTATCGAGTACTACATGTTCAACAAATATTACTGTAGTTGATAACAGCGCACCTACTGTAAAAACCGCACAAGATAATATTATCATTACAGCAGAATCAGGAATTTGCGGTGCTAAAGTAAATTATACTGGTCCTGTTTTCACCGATAATTGTGATGGAGATCAAAGTGGAACTTTAATTTCTGGTTTGTCAAGCGGTTCGAATTTTCCGGTTGGAATTACTACGGTAACTTATGAATATACTGATGCTTCAGGAAATACTCCCGTTCAATCCAGTTTTTCAGTTACAGTAACAGATGATGAAAAGCCAGCTTTGAATAACACTTTAAATCGTAACTTAAATCCTAACACCACAGGATGTGAATATCTGGTTAGCGGTACAGCCTTTGATGTTACAGCAATAGATAATTGTGGAATTCAATCACTTACACACAACTACGATGGTGGAGGGACAAGCCTTAATGGAAAATCATTCCCCATAGGAATTACAAATGTAACTTGGACTGCTGAAGATATTCACAACAATATTACTACTCACATTGTACAAATAAGTGTCACATCAAATTTAAGTGTTACAATTTCAGGACCTTCGGGAAGTCAGGCATGTGAAGGAAACGAACTTATCTTTACTGCCAATGCATCAAATGGCAATACAAATTACACATACAAATTCTATGTAAACAATGTAGAACAAAGTTCAGGTGTTACAGGAAATACATTTACTATAAACACTCTTGTTAATGGTGATAAAGTAAAAGTTGAAGCAATTGATAATTTAGGTTGCTCTGCACAAAGTAGTGAAATTACAATGACAATATTTGCCACTCCACTTCCAATCGGAATATTTTTCCAGGAATAAATAACAAATATGCTTTTTTTGAGAAGTAATATTACTACTACTCGGAAAGAGCATATTAGTTTTGAATAAGAACAAAAAGCCAAATAAAAATGAATTAAATTTGCAGCTTTAACATTTTAGAAAAAAGATTAAATGAACTGGAAGAACAAGATATTTTCGATAAACAATGAACTTGAATTTAAACAAGTAGCACTGGAAATTTTTCGTTATCAAGCGGAAAATAATGAGGTGTATCGTGAATATCTTCAATATTTGAAAAAGGATTTTAATCAAATCACTAAGCTTACAGAGATTCCTTTTCTTCCCATAGAGTTTTTTAAATCGAGAAAGGTGGTTTCTTCCAACAATCCTGCTAAAGAAATCTTTACCAGTAGTGGAACAACTGGCAACTTAACCAGCAGACACTTTGTTCCAGATATCAGTATTTATGAAAAGAGCTTTAAGAAAGGTTTCGAGGATTTTTATGGGCCAATAACAGATTATTGTGTTCTAGCTTTGCTTCCTTCTTATTTGGAGCGCGAAGGTTCATCCTTAATCTACATGATGGAACACCTGATTAAAGATAGCAAGCATGCTAAAAGTGGATTCTACCTGCACAATCATGAAGAATTGATTGAATGCATTGCTGATTTGAAGAAATCAAATCAAAAAATTCTGCTTCTTGGGGTTAGCTTTGCTTTACTTGATTTGGCTGAAAAATATACCCTAGACCTTTCCGATGTAATCATCATGGAGACTGGTGGCATGAAAGGAAGAAGAAAAGAAATTACCCGTGAAGAGTTGCATGCATTTCTTTGTTCCCGATTAGGTGTGAATGAAATCCATTCTGAGTATGGAATGACAGAATTGCTTTCGCAGGCATACTCAAAAGGTCAGAGCCTATTCCAGACTCCCAATTGGATGAAAATCATGATTCGTGATGCTTACGATCCATTCAGCTATGAAAAAACAGGTAGAACTGGGGGTGTGAATGTGATCGATTTGGCCAATGTTCATTCTTGCTCGTTTATCGAAACTCAAGATCTTGGTAAAATCCACGAAGATGGAAAATTTGAAATTCTTGGTCGATTCGATCATTCTGATATTCGTGGTTGCAATCTTCTTGTAAACGAATAAATCAGATTTTCACACCACAGAAGACTTGATCTATTTTACTCAAAGATCGAAAAACAATACTTAAAGCTTGATCAGCATCCTTTTACCTATGATTTTCTCTCCTTTAGGATAGAATTTCACAGCTAAAAGCTCATTTTTCATGCTTCTAAGATTGAAAATCAAAGCTAAATTGATCAAATTCAAAACTAAAGGATTGATTGTCGATGATAAACCCATCAAATTCAAACTTCAAGGCTTGAAAATCAATATTAAACTCATGCTATTTTCCAAAAAAGGCATGAATTTCAATCCTCAACCCATTAAAAACTCAAAAATACCCCTTCCTAAAGCAAAAAATTATAGTTAATCTATTAACCCTTAAAATCAGTAAATAAAAAAACACCAAACAGAGGTTAAAATGAATGTAAACCAACTCTGTTTGATGTTAAAAGTATCCTTTACAAAAGGAATCTAGTCTGTTATAACTACTTTTTATCTTTAAGCAACATCAGATTTTATCTGATGCAAATCTTTAGCAAAACTTATAAATACATACATGCTTATACTTCTCCCCTGGCCTTAAAATTGCATTCGGGAAGTGCTCATAGTTTGGAGAATTTGGAAAAATCTGCGTTTCCATAGCAAGCCCTGCACACTGTATAATTGGTGCTCCTTTTTTACCTATTTCCGAGCCATCGAAATGAGCACCTGTGTAAATTTGAATACCTGGCTGATCGGTATAAACTTCCATTTTTCGTCCCGATTCCAGATCTGAAAGCACTCCTGCCAGCTTTATCGTTCCATCGAAATCATCCAAAACAAAATTGTGATCAATACCATCAAACATCCTGATTTGCTCATGATCTGTTTTGCATGCTGATTCTACTGTTTTTGCACTTGTAAAATCGAATGGCGTATCCTTTACCAATACGATATCTCCAGATGTAGTTCCCAATTCCGCAGAAATAGGTGTATAGTTTGAGGCATTTAATAGCAACTCATGATTCATTGCCGATCCATTGCCTGCACCATTCAAATTGAAATAAGGATGACTTGTTAAATTAATTACTGTTGGCTTTGATGTTTGTGCTTCATAAGCAATAACGAATTGATTATCATCTGTCAATCCGTATATTACTGAAACCTCCAATTTGCCCGGATAATTCTGATCGCCATCTTCACTAACTAGGCTTAATTGATAGGCCTGTACATATCTATCAATTTCAACAGCACTTACCTTCCAATTTCTTCGATTGAATCCATCAACACCTCCATGCAAATGGTTGGTTTCATTATTACAATCCAACTGATATTTCTTCCCATCAATCTCAAACTCACCTCCTACAATTCTGTTTGCATAACGTCCACAAAGTGCACCAAAATATGCATCACCTGCCAGAGCTTCTTCAACCGTATCGTATCCCACCACAACATCGGCAATATTGCCCTTTGCATCAGGAACTTTTATTGAAATGATTTGACCGCCACGAGCAATAAAATCAATCTCTATACTTTTATTTTTAAGTGTATAAACCTGCATGTTTATCTTATTTATATTCGGAAGCCCTTACAAAGTTTTTTGCCAATTCCAGGCCGAAAGTAAAGTTTCATCAAGACTTTTTTCCGATTGCCATCCCAGCTCTCTATTAGAATATGAAGTATCAGCATAAATCTGCTCAATATCTCCAGCTCTTCTACCAACTATTTTATGAGGAACTTTTTCTCCTGTTGATCTTTCGAATGATTCTATAATTTCCAGTACTGAAACTCCAGAACCTGTACCAACATTAAAATATTCGTAGTTCGAAGCATTTTTATCTAGCAACAAACGTTCAATTGCAATAACATGTGCTTTTGCCAAATCTACTACATTAATGTAATCTCTAATGCATGATCCGTCAGGTGTATTGTAATCATCTCCAAAAATACTAAGTTCTGGTCGAATGCCCGCCACTGTTTGTGTTAAGAAAGGAATAAGATTATTAGGAACACCCAATGGTAATTCTCCAATTTTAGAGCTTGGATGTGCTCCAATTGGATTGAAATATCTTAATGCAATTCCTTTCAATTCTGGATGAGTTTTTGTTGTATCGCGAATAATATCTTCACAAATTGACTTTGTATTTCCATAAGGAGACTCAGCCTCTTTTCGTGGAGTCGATTCAGTTACGGGCAGTTTATCAGGTTGTCCATAAACTGTGCATGATGATGAGAAAACCAAATTTTGAATGTTGTTCTCTTTCATCGCCTCCAAAATATTCATCAAAGAATTAAGGTTATTGCGATAATACAGCAAAGGTTTTTCAACCGATTCGCCAACAGCTTTTGATGCTGCAAAGTGAATAATGGCATCAATTCCACTATGCTTTTTAAAGAACTCATTACATTCACTCTCTACACTTAAATCGATTTGCTCGAATACTGGACGAATGCCAGAAATAGCTTCGATTCCATCCAAAACTTCAATCTTTGAATTTGAGAGATTATCAGCAATTACAACTTCGAATCCGCTATTTTGCAATTCTACAACAGTGTGAGAACCTATATAACCAGTTCCTCCAGTAACTAAAACCTTTTTTTTCATCCTTATAGTTTGATACTTTACAACAATGACACACTTAATTGAGCAAGTGTGTCATCGCAATATTTTGTTTTATTTTCTCTACCAGAAGATTGCGTACAAAGCAACCAATAAAATGCAAATGGTGTAAGCAACAATATTAAATACCTTACCTGTTGCAAATGTTTTTCTGCTAATCTCTATACCTTTTTCATCATCAGCACCCTTATTCTGTAGGTGGCTAACCAAAATGATAACCAATGCTGAAAGAACTGCTGTATAACCCATTTGATCCATAAATGGAACATTAACAAATATAGATTCGAGACTTGTACCAGCTACCCATCCATTAGGAGCCACTTTAAAATACATGGCAATTGGAATAGATGCCAACACCCCTGCAATAGCACCTTTATTTGTTGATTTTTTCCAGAATAATCCCAACATAAATACGGCCAGGATACCCGGACTAACTACTCCTGTGTATTCCTGAATAAATTGGAAAGCCTGATCCAAACCTGCTAATTGAGGAGCAATACATCCTGCAATTAATAATGCAACTGCCGCAGAAATTCTACCAGTATTTACCGTTTGTTTATCACTTGCATTTGGATTAAAATATGGCTTGTAAATATCCATTGTAAAAATGGTTGATGTAGAGTTTAGCATAGATGCTAATGACGATACAATAGCCGCTGCCAATGCTGCAAACGCCACACCTTTTAAACCTGTTGGTAAAAATTGCAACAACCATGGATACGCTTTATCTGCAGATTCCATTGTTGGAATATTATTTTGAGCTGCATCTCCTAAAGATGTCATAATTGTTCCATCATTCACCATTACATATGCAGCAATTCCAGGTATTACAACAATCAAAGGAATGATTAACTTCAAGAAACCGGCAAATACAATCCCTCTTTGAGATTCTTGCAATGACTTAGCTGCTAAAGTTCTTTGAATAATATACTGGTTGAAGCCCCAATAATAAAGGTTAGCAACCCACATTCCACCAACAATTACTCCAAGTCCCGGAAGGTTTTTATATTGATCGTGAGCTTTATCTAAAATCATATGGAAAGAATCTGGAGCAGCTTCATAGATGTGCTTAAACCCGGCAAGTACACCTTCTCCTCCTGCAACAGTATCTAATGCAAGATAAGTAGTTACCAATCCTCCTAAAATCAAGAAAACAACCTGAATTACATCAGTCCATGCAACTGCAGAAAGACCACCATAAAGCGAATAACTAGCTGCAAACAAAGCCAATCCTAATACACCATAAATCATTGGAATACCCATGATGGTTTCTAAAGCCAAAGCTCCCAAATACAATACGGAGGTAAGATTTACAAATACATACAATGCAATCCAGAAAACAGCCAAAATGGTTTTAAGGTTTTTTGAATAACGTTTCTCTACAAATTCAGGAATCGTATATAATCCTTTCTCAATGAAAATTGGCAGAAAGTATTTACCTACAATAATTAAAGTTAAAGCAGCCATCCACTCATAAGAAGCAATTGCCAACCCAATTGCAAAACCAGATCCGGACATTCCTATGAATTGCTCTGCGGAAATATTTGCAGCAATTAATGAAGCCCCAATTGCCCACCAAGGCAAAGATTTTGAAGCTAAAAAATAATCATCTGCATTTTTTTGATGCCCTTCTTTATCACGCGACACCCATAAACCTACTCCAACGATTACAATACCGTAAACGATAAAAATCACATAATCGAGAAAAGAAAATGTATTAGCCATTGTATTTGATTTTAGTTGAGGTTAAAGTTATTTGGAAGCTTTAGGCAGAGTAAATATTTTCTCCCTATATCCATTTCAACCTGATTATTACCTCAATTTATAATGTATTTTTGATAGTTCTCTCAATCTTTTCGCTGCACCTTCGGCAGTAATATCGCGTTGTGGCGTACCCAGCATTTCGTATCCTACCATAAATTTCTTAACACTAGCCGAGCGTAACAAAGGTGGATAGAAATGCATGTGTAAATGCCACTCAGGATGTTCTTCTCCATCTGTTGGAGCTTGATGTAATCCTGCAGAATATGCAAACGACACCTCAAACAAGTTGTCATACATAGTCGTTAATTTCTTGTAAACATCAGCCAAATCTGTTTTTTCCTCATCAGTCAGTTCCAATAGATTCGACACCTCTCGTTTACTTATAATCATTGTTTCGAAAGGCCAAACTGCCCAAAATGGTACTAAAGCTACAAAAGAATTATTCTCAACCAAAATTCTTTCTTTTTTCTCGAGTTCCGATTTTAAATAATCAGACAACATGGTTCTTCCATGCTTTTCGAAATAGGCCAATTGATTTTCAGATTCTTTTGAAGTCTCCAGAGGCACCAGTTTAGAAGCCCAAATTTGCCCGTGAGGATGTGGATTAGAGCATCCCATAATGGAACCTTTGTTCTCAAATATCTGCACATAGCCAATATCCTCTCTGTCTCCCAATTCCTTATACTCCTTGCTCCAAAGATCAACTACCTTACGGATATTTTCTACTTTCATTTCAGGAACTGTAAGGCTATGGTTTGGACTAAAGCAAATTACCTTACAAATTCCGGATTCACTTTCGGCTTTAAACAAATCACCATCTGAGAATTCTCCCTCAGGAGTATCTTGCAATAAAGCACTAAAATCATTCTGAAATGAATAAACATCCTCATAGTTTGGATTCTTTTCTCCGCCAACTCTTTCGTTAGTCGGGCACAAATAACATTGTGAATCATATTCAGGTCTTTTCTCCTCAACTACTTTTTCAATCTGACCTTGCCATGGTCTTTTCGACCTGTGAGGTGATACTAATATCCACTCCCCCGTTAATGGATTATATCTACGATGTGGATTTTCAATGTAATCAAATTTCGCCATCTGGAACATTTTCTTGATTATTCTATTCTTTTTCCTCCGTCACCGATTTCAGCAACATAAAACTCTCCAACAATACCTGTCTTCTCGGTATATTCCTTTCCTACTCTCTCAATAAACTCTTCAACATACTCATCTTTTACCAGGCTAACAGTTGATCCTCCAAAACCACCTCCTGTCATTCTGGAACCAATAGTTCCTTCAATCTTTCTTGCTGCTTCAACCATAGTATCCAATTCATGACCTGTTACCTCATAATCATCACGAAGTGAATCGTGAGAACCATTCATTAACTGACCAAACTCTTTTAGATTTCCTTTTTTAAGTTCTACTACAGCTTTCTTTGTTCTTTCAATTTCGCTAACCACATGATGCGCTCTTCTTCTGATCACCTTATCATCTATCAGGTTTTCTAATGAGTTGAATTCTGTCAGGCACAATTCACCTAAATTAGCAATCTTTCTGGAGGGGTTGATTGCCTCAACAGCTGCCTGACATTCAGCAACTCGTTCATTGTATTTTCCTTCATCCAAACTATGTGGACTATTGGTGTTTCCAATAACTATTTTAGTACCATCTAAATTTACAGGCACTAATTCGTACTCAAGATTATCACAATTCAAATATATGGCGTGATCTTTCTGTCCCATTCCAGATGCAAATTGATCCATTATACCACACATTACACCAGCAAATTCATGCTCAGCTTTTTGACTATATTTCACAATACTCAACTGATCTTTGCCAAAATTATATTCTTCGTTAATTGCTACTCCTGTAACAACCTCTAAAGAAGCCGAAGATGATAAACCTGCACCATTGGGCACATTTCCCCAAAAGAGAACATCGGCACCACAATTTGGTTCCAAACCATCTTTTTTAAATTGAGCAATTACTCCTATTACGTAATTTACCCAATTGCCTTTTTCAAGAGGTTCTGTTAATTTATCAAATCCAATTTTGTAGACCTTATCCTGATTCAAAGATCTAAATTGAAAATAATTATTTTTTGATTTACGAATTAAACAATAGGTTCCAAATGATAATGCACATGGAAAAACAAATCCGCCATTATAATCTGTGTGCTCACCAATTAGGTTCACACGACCTGGAGAAAAATACACATGACAATCTCCCTTCCCGTAAAATTTCTCAAACGCTATTTTTAATTCATTAATTTGCATATTATTTTACTTACTGGTTGGTACTGGTTGGTACTGGTTGGTACTGGTTGGTAAAGTTATTCTTTTTTTATTTAAATGCAAAAGATCTAAAAAATAAAAGCTCTGACTCAATAGAATCAAAGCTTTAATTTTAAGTTATATCTTTTCTTTTACAGGGAGTTTCTCCTTATTAATTTTGACTGATTTTCAATCAGTTCTTTCTTAGAATGCAGTACCATATCTGCCAGAATCTGCCCCATTTCTTTAAAATCTGTACTAATTGTAGTAATCCCATCGGCGACTACTTCTTTTAATGGTGTATCATTATAAGAAATTATACCTAGATCTGAACCTATTTTTAATTTCTCAGATTTTGCTTCCTTTACAAGTGTAACCAAATCATTATCATTAGGAACTATATAAACCTCACCTTTTTTAATTTTATGACTTTCTAGAGTTTCAATTACTTCAAATTCCCATTGTTCCTGATAATGAGTAGCAAACTTTTTAAAACCTTTTAATTGTCCTATTGGTTCTTTTCCTCCAGGATAAACAAAATAGATTTTTTTATATTTTTCCAACAGGTTCAGTCCTGATTCCAATGCGCAAAATACATCCTCTTCAAAATTCTGATAAACAGCAGGGTAATGTTTTTTTAACGCAGCATTAGTCTGATCGAGTATATAAACTTCATTTTCAGGCAACTGTTGCAACACATTATACGCATCATTAAACTTTGCAGGCATAATTATATATGATGTGTACTTGCCATTATTATTATCAATTAATTCTTTAAAAACTTTACGATTAAAGTGATGGAAATAAATATCAACATTTGCCTTATCACCTAAATTCTCAATAAAGGAATTGTATAATATCTCTTTAAAGACATTAAATTCTTCGAAAAGAAGAAAGATGTTCTTTTTGAAACGAGTTGAAGTACTTGCCAGGTAGTAACCCTTACCAGGAACTGAAGATATGACACCACGAATTTTTAACTCATTATATGCAACAAGAACAGTATCTCTGGATAAACCAAATTCTTTACAAATTGCATTAATCGAAGGTATCTTATCCCCAACATTTACAAGCCCTTTATCAATAGATTGCAGCAATGAGTTAATAAGTTGTTTATATTTCGGAATGCCCGAATCAGTAGTTACATTAAATATTTTAGAAGGCATCTTAAGTGTATTTATTTACATGCGTATAAATACAAAGGTAACAAATTCCCAACTGATACGCACCAGTATGGTGACTGAAAGATTCTATATTAATTTTTGTAAGCTGACATTCTACTTTGAATCGTATCTCTTAACACATCAATATCAATACTAAAATCTTCTGAATAAAACTTCCTAATCAATTCCAACTTTCTTCTAATTAATTCCTTCCCATTATTTAATTCCATACATGAATTAGGATCGGAAAAATCCTCACAATTCCAATCTTTTAGGTAGGTTGAATTAAAATATACTGTATCCTGAACTAAAAAGTGAGAGGTTAGTTGAGCAAAATCTTCAAATTGATTTTTCGTACCGTAAGCACTCACCATCCCTCGCCTAATTGCATCTGATAATGATACTCCATTTCTCCAACCTTCTCCAATATATCCTAAAGGTGAAATGCTATTGAACCCATTGGGTAATCCTTTCTTTTGATGAACAATATGGGAAAATTCATGATGCATTGTTATCAATTGATTTTCTAACCAAATTCGATCATCCAAATCAAAAGCATTTAAATTTATTAAAATTACCCTGGCACCATTTTCGGCATACCCCAACATTCTTTCACCTTCGCTTTCATAAATATATGATCCTATGTATACCAACTCTTTAGGCATATATTCCTGTATAAATAATTTTGATTCATCGGACAATACAAGAAAAGGTTTTACCCAAAGCTCATCTATCAATTTAGTAACTGGAATCACCAAATCTTCTTTAATCGGATCTGCTGTTTGATCTTTATTTAAAAACCGCGGATCCCACTCCCACCTTATTGCAGTTCCATATTTTTCAAGAATATTCTCCCTGATATAAACATCATTTGGATGATCAGACAATTTTATATCAGGTCCTTTATATTCGACATCCTCTGATTTATTGCAGGCTATAATTAATATTGCCATTACAATACCAATTAAAAAAAGTGCAATATTAAAGTTCTTGTATTTCATCACTATCTTGGGTTAGGCTTTAAACCATTTACTATGGCGGATTGTGGTATTTGTATTGCTGTTCTTATATCATTTGGGATAAGTTGAAAAGTGTTGCCCTGAATATCTTTATGCTTAATCGAAAGTTCGAATCTTTTAATATCAAACCATCTCAATCCTTCATCTAAAAACTCCTTTCTTCTTTCATCCAATAAAAAAAGTTTCATAGCATTTTGTGCATCAGACAAAGAATAATGCTCTTTAATCTTATTCAAATCCAATTTTCCTCCTTCCATATATCTCTTTGCCGCCAGGATATGATAATCATGTAATGCAATTTCATATTCTCCTTGCATAATGTAACACTCCATTCTATTCAAAAGCACCTCTTCTCCTTTTAGTTCACTTTGAATAAAATAGGGAAATCCTGTATTAGAAGTTGTATAGCGGAACAGTTCATGGTACTTTGGAACAACAATAGCTCCAGTTCTATAACTCCATCTCTGATCCCTAACATCTAATTCTTCCTGAATATTATCATTAAAAAGTTCAATAAAAATCTTTTTATCACTCCTGTAACCATAATTAGCCCTGGCATAGAATGATTCTTTTCTTATTGCAATTAAATTGGATTTTTCTTTTACATTGGAATTTTTAGCTGCCATTTCATCAAAAGTAGTCCCTTGATAAATTTTAAATAAGTCCCTCACATAATCATTGGGATTATCATCGAGAACCAAATTACAATACTTTAAACTATTTGAATAATCTTTCTTATAAAGATAAAATCTTGCAGCAAATGCATAAGCTGCTTTTCTTGTGAAATGATATTTTTTTGATCCAATAAAATAATCATCCTTTAACAATGAAAGTCCTGTAATTAAATCTCTTTCGATTTTATCGTAAACCTGTTTAACCGATCCTCTTGAGTAATTCTCAAACAGTCCATCCTCTACTACTTCTACATACGGAATACCAAGGTCATCTTCCGATGTTTCACCTCTATAATGTTTTGAAAAAACATTCACGAGTAAAAAATGATTATAAGCTCTAGAAATTAATGCTTCAGCTCTCACAACAGATCTATGATCATCATCTCCTGAAACTTTATCTATAACAGCCAATGCTTCATTGCAATGAGCTATTGCATAATATGTATTTTCCCAAAAATAAGTGGTAGACTCCTGAGCTTCATAAGAATCCATTGAAATCCATTGAAAAGCTTCAGTCATATGGTCTTTTTGGGTATTATCAGGAATGGCCGACACATTGTCCGTCATCCATTCAATAAAAAGATATGTGCTCTCATTATACGAATTAGCAACTAACTTGGCAATATCTTTAACTGTTTGCAACTCCTTTCTATCATCTGGGTTTTCATCGAGATAGGAATCGCAAGAAATCGAAAGTACAGTTATAAGTAATATGCCAAAAAGTCTGTTCATGATAGAGCAATCAGTTTAAACTTAGAAAGCTAAGTTAACAGAAAAACTATAAGTTCTGGACATTGGAAGTGAAATTCCTCCTGATTGAAAAAACTCAGGATCAACTCCATTTAACTTTTTATCCGAATAAAGCAAGGCAATATTATAGGCCTGAAATTTTAAACTTGCCGAACTCAAATTCATTGAATTTAACCAAGTTTGAGGCAATTGGTATACTATGCCAATATTTTTAAGTCTTACAAAACTTCCATCTGCAACACGAGCAGTACTTTTATTATAAAGTTGATATGGATTTAATCCATTATCATTTAATTCTTCAGATTTCCATCTTGTTAATATTACCGGAATATTAGTTCTATTCTCATCACCGGCTTTTTTCCAACGATTCTTAAGCCTTCCTGGTAGGCTTGAATAATCATCATATCTGTCACTGAATGCATCTTCAAGCCTGATTTTATTTCCAAATCGATAATTTAAGCCAATTGAAAATGTCCAATTTTTGTAATGAAAAATGTTCTCCAAACCTCCAAAACCTTTAGGTGTCGTTGGTCCTTCATATTTCAGATATTTTAAAATATCTATTCTCTTCTGTAAATTAAGCTTTTGAATATTTTTACCATTGGGCCCAAAAAACTGAGGAACTCCATTGTCATCTAATCCTGCAAATGGGATAGAAAATAAACTATTCGAAGAATAACCTTCAAAATTTGTTCCCAGCGATTGAATGGCATCAGCAATTCTAGGTTCATCATAGTATTTGGTAATTTTATCCTTGGCATAACTAAAAGTAAAACGTGTATCCCAATTGAAGTTTTTAGTTTTAACATTTTGAGAGCTAAGTGTAAATTCAATTCCATTAATTCTCATTTCGCCAACATTACCATACTTCTTTCTTATTCCTCCAACACCAGTTGTTGTCACAAAACCAAGTAAATCTTTAGATCTTCTTCTGAAATACTCGATATCAGTATAAAATCTTCCATTTAATACTTCTAACTCAATACCTAAATTAAATTCATATAGTTTTTCCCAGGTAAGATTTTTATTGGCCAGCTCATCTATATATAACACACCTTCTCCATCCTCATCATTCGGTCTCAATGGTTCTCCTGCTTTTAAAATTAGAGAGGGACTCGCTCCAATTCCATTATCTCCAGACAATCCATATGTTGCCTTTAACTTTAAGCGATCCACAAAACCAATTGACTTCATAAAATTCTCACCATGAACATTCCAAGCCCCACTAACATTCCATGTAGGCAGATACCTTGAATCACTATTTTTCCCTTGTCGATTATCTCCATCGAACCTAAAAGTAGAGTTCAAAATGTATTTCCCTTTGAAAGAATATGCTCCAGTTAAAAATACTCCTGCAAACCTGTACTTTTCTTTCCTTCTGTAATAATCTGTTTGATCACGAAATTTTAGATATTTTACAACCATTGGATCGGTAATACTAATCCCTCCCTTATCGTATAAATACCCCCAAATCTCATGGTGGGTTTCCTTTCTATTTGTATATCTTATTTCTTGTCCAAACAACAAGTTAACAATATGATCCTGGTCTGATTTTAAATTCCAATCCACTATATTTCTGATAAAATAACCTGTTAATGAATTTTTAGTGGTGTTATAAAACCCTCCCTGCTTTAAAACCGAATACGGCTCTTTTTCCGGATGATCAGGATCATCAAAAAGAAAACTATTTCTATTTACAAACAAGGGAGCATCAGCTCTATATGCTTCAGCATGATTTGATGTTTCATGAATCTTTTGCTCACGTAAGGTATTTACCCAGCGCCCTTGAAAAGTAGATCTAAATCTCAATTTAGAAGTAATTGCAAACTGCACCTCGCCCTGAAATAAAATATCATCCACATCTACATTCACATAATTGTGATCCAACTCATACAAAATATTGAAAGGGGCATAATTCCTTCTAAAATACTCTAAATTACCATTCTCATTATAAGGCCTAATACTTCTACTGGTATATAGTGCATAGTTATAGGGGTTTACATCAAAATTACGCTCATAAAGTCCATCAATTGGTTCAAATTTTCTATCCTGAGATCCTGGCAATTTTTGATCTCTAATATTCCCTGATACTTTAAATCCCAATTTCAGTCGCTTCGAAACATCAAAATCTCCTTTTACCAATGTAGTATAGTTCTTAACCTCATCAGCTAAAGTTTGTCCTTCATCATTATAATATCCGATAGAGGTATAAAACCTTGATTTATCTGATCCTCCAGAAATACTAAATGAATGTTGTTGCGATAAGGAATTTCGAAACAAAATATCAAACCAATCGGTATTTGAATTGGCATACTTTGATAAAAACTGATAATTCAACCCCCCATCGGGTCCCCAGCTTACATTATTGTTAGCAATCTCATAAAACATTTTACTCATGGCTCCATGATTTGCTGCTGATGAAGCTTTGGCAATATCAATCCAACCTTTATCATACAACTCTTCATAAACTTCCATTTCCTCATCAGAAGATAATATATCGAATTGTGAATAATTAGGCTTTTGTCTTATAATAGCACTTCCTGAATATGTAACTTTTAATTTTCCTGTTTTTCCTTTTTTGGTAGTGATTACAATTACTCCATTCATTGCTTTTGCACCATACAATGCTGTAGCCGAAGCATCTTTCAATATCTGAAATGATTCAATATCATCAGGATTTAAACCTACAACACCTGAACTCAAAACCGTAGAAAGATTACCAGAAGTTAAATCATTATTGGTCAACTCTATAATATCTTCCTGAACTACACCATCAACAACCCAAAGAGGCTTGTTACTACCATTAATGGAGGCTTTTCCTCTAATTCGAACAATAGGGGATATCCCAAAGGTTCCAGAAATATTATCTACTTGCACTCCAGATATATGCCCCTGCAGAGATCGGCTAACATCTGAAATTCCACTTAAAGCAATATCAATTTGATTTAATTTATTGGCAGATCCAGTAAATAAATTTCTGTCAATTTTCTGAAAACCTGTAGTAACCAACACTTCTCTAAGTCTTTCATCAGACGGAAACAACTCTACATTGATTTTTTCCAATTCACCAACACTTACCTCCTTGGTTTTCATCCCAATAAACGAAAATACCAATATTATATTAGGATCATTAGCTATAATAAGAGAGTAATTACCATTAATATCAGTCGATGTACCAAAATAAGTTCCTTTTATCAGAACAGATACTCCTGGTAACATCGTTCCCTTATTATCGGTAACATACCCATAAAGGTTTTTTACTTTTTTAATCGTTTTATGAAGTTCAGAATCCGCACCATTTGCATTGGGATCAGGCTTAATTATAATTACCTTATCGCGTATTTCATATGCCAACCCAGATCCGATTAGACATTCTTGTAGAATTTCCCTTACACTTTTAGGAATGCCAGTAAGATTAATATTGCGAACTTTCTTAATATCATCAACATTATACAAAAATGTATAATTTGTTTTTTCTTTGATCTCAGACATTACTTCAATCAAACTTACACCTTTCATTCGCAACTCTAACCTTTCCTCTTGTGGAAATGCTTTAGATTTTAGTCCAAAACACACAAATAGAAAGAAGAAAAACATGAGTCTTATTGCAAAAAACTCTTTTCTTTTCTGCATAAACCTCTAATTCCGATTTTTTTTAATATTTTTGAGTTGTGATTTGGTTAGTATTACACTTCTAGCGATAGTGGTGTTTATTGGCTTTAACCGAGATTTGTAGCAGCAAATCTCGGTTTTTTTTACACTTCTTCAACCCAAAGGGCTCTATCCTTAATTGTGAACTTCACTTTTTGTGTAACCTCAATTAACTCTAATATTTGATCGATATTATCGTATCTTGTCAGATCTCCCGAAAATCTTAATTCTTTAACAGATTCGTTTAAAAAGGACACCTCTACATTGTACCACCTTGAAAGTCTAATCATTATATCTTCCAAACTTTCATTTTCAAAAACAAACCTACCATCTTTCCAAGCAGTATAAATTTCAGTATCAACTACCTGCTTTAATGTTTTCCCATTCGATTTATTAAAGCGATATTGTTCGTTTGGCAACAATTTCACCTTGTTTCCAAATAAAGTATCACTAACTTCAACTTTACCTTCAACTAAAGTGGTTACAATTTCATTTAAATCTGAATAGGCGTTAACATTAAATGATGTACCAAGTACTTTAACCTGTGCTTTATTAGCGTTGACGACAAATGGATGAACAGAATCCTTAGCAACTTCAAAGAAGGCTTCCCCTTTAAGCTCAACTTTTCTTATCCCCGATCCAAATTCTGATGGAAACCGTAGTTTCGAATTGGAATTAAGCCATATTCTGGTTCCATCCATTAGTGTCAACTTATATTCCCCCCCTTTGGGAATAATAATTGTATTATAGGTTAATTGTGATTTGGTAATATTTGATTTTTTCTGATAAATTAATTCCTGAGTTTTATTTGAAATAAATACATCACCTTCTTTAATTATAACTTCTTCATCCAGCTGATATCTTTCACCATCACTAGTTATCAATATAGCTTGCTGTTTTCCCGGGTTTATAACACTTGAAACGTTATTATCCAATAAATTTGAAAAGAAGAGAGTAGAACCTATTGTAAGAATAAGTACTGCAGCAATTTTTAGAAAGTTCATATTTAACTTTCTAACTTTTCCTTTTTTAATTTTAGCCTGAATTTTATCCCAATTTGCTTTTTTATTGGATTTCTCCAATTTTGATTCTCTTTCCAAATATTGCTTTTCGGGATTCATAGAAAGCTTTTGGAATAGAATCGAATTTTCTTCATTAGCTTGCTTCCATTCCTCCAGGTACTGACATTCCTCATCAGTTAATCGATCCTCCAACCGTTTAACGATTAAATCAGCAATTTTAAATCCTGAATTTAAATCCTTCATCTTCATTTTTGCATTTACATGTACTATAACAGTTTCTCTCAAAAAAAGGGTGACAAACATTTTAAATTTTGTCACCGTCGTAATTACTGGATATATTTTACAAAAACATCAGTATCGTAAATAAATCTTTTAAATTTTCTTTCAAAAACTTACTAGCTCTTTGTTTTTGAGTTTTCACCGTATTTATAGAAATATTCAGGTCTTCTGCAATTTCTGCATTTTTAAGCCCTTTTAAACCCAATAAGTAAATAGCTCTCGCCGATTCTGGAAGTTTTCCAACTGTATCTGCAATGATTCTTTTCACTTCCTCTTCAATAACATTGTTTAAAAAATAATCCTCACTCAAAACATCAGTCTTCGTCTGAGCTTCATAATTTCTTTCAACTTTCTGGTGATCTAGATAGTTTAAACAAGAATTACGAACTGTTTTATATAAAAAGGCTTTGAGTGGTGCTTCATGATAAAAGGAAGATTTTTTTTCCCATACCTTTATAAAACTCTCTTGGACTAAATCTTCAACAACTTCGCTATTGGTCACATATTTCTGACCAAATAAAAATAATGCCTCATAATATTTATCATACAAATTCTTAAAAGCAGATTGGCTTCCACTCCTGAATTTTTCGATGGATATGTTGGCAGTTGTTGGCATAGGTTCTTTTTACAAATGGACAGACAATATTATAAAATAATTTCAGATTTCAATAATTGTATATTTTAGATTAGATAAATCAATTAAATAGCATGTTATACAATGAAAAAAGGGTGTCTAAAACAGACACCCTTTTAACGATAAGACATCTTTTATAAGTTTAATTTTTTCTTTAAATGCTTTGGTAAAGCATCTTTATGTACCATAATAGCAACTGTTTTCAATTTAACGTATGCTTCACTCATGTTCAAATATCCGCCAAATTTATTACTATCATCGGCCCAAGAATTTTTTGTCTTATAATAAAGCGTTCCATTTTGATCCTTTACAATACCCGTTAAATGCATCAAATGATCATCAGTTGTCTGGAAATTATCAAAAGTTTTCTGACGCAACTCTTGCGTTACTTTAGGCTCATTGGTGTTTCCTTTAGGCTTTTCAGTATTATTCTCAACTCCATCTTCCCATTTTGCTATTTCAGAATTACTCATATCAGTTTCTTTAACAGCAGGCAAAACAGCATATCCTTTTCTATGTGAAAATCCTTTTTCACTCACATCACCATCCCAACAAACAGAATATCCATTCTCTAAGGCGTGATTCATAACCTCCATCAATTCACCGATTGGCAGATTATAATATAAATCATCTGACCAATTGTCTGGAATTTCAAGATTAATTTTTGAATAAAAAGGATGGTGATTGTAAGATGTAAGCTCTACATAATCCGAAGAGTTAAATCCAACTTCTTTGGCAAATTCTTGCGGAGTATACTCTTTTCCGTTGTACTCGAAAGACTCCGGTAGTTTTCCCATATAAGTATCCAAAACCCCATTTACCGTTGCAAACCAAACCGGTGTTATTTTTTTATTAGGGTTCTTTACAATTTCATCCAACATTGCCTTTGTAGATTTTACCATTTCTCTATGAATGTGAAAATCTCCCTCATACTGATTGCCTGAATAGATTGTTTCCGGTACAAATCCATGAGTTTTTACAACATTAATTACATCATGAGCTTGTCCGCCCTCACTAAAGTTACCTTTTCCATGCAATCTAAAATATCGTTTTGCTTTTTTTGAATACGCTTCACGTACAATATACATTTCAGATAAATCCATTTCGGGAGCTCCCATTCTTAACAATTCCGTTTCAATAAACGAAGTAGTTGCAAAGCTCCAACAAGTACCTGTACTTTGTTGGTTTTTAACTGGTGTCGTTTTTACTTCTGTAACAGTAGTAAATTTCTTTTCATCTTGTTGCTCCTGTGCATTTGTCACATGCAAACCACTAACCAACAATAGTGTAAGAAGTAATTTGTTCATTTGTTTGTGTTTAAGTTTAAAGGTGTATTTTTACAAATTTTCTAATTCTAACTGTTTCTTTTTTGGCATTTTTTCAACAACCAACTTATACGATTTATCAATCCATTCTTTTAATAAATCATCGCATACACTTCCATCAATCCTAACAGTATTCCAATACCTCTTATTCATATGGTAGCCTGGTAAAACTGCAGCATATCTTTCTCTTAATTCAATTGCCAGATCTTCTTCACACTTTACATTCATGCTCAGTTCATTATTGATATTCGTAAGCAAGAACATCTTATCTAAAACCTTAAATACCAAAGTTTCTTCATCAAAAGGGAAACTCTCAGTAACTGCTTTTTTTGACAGACAATACAGTCTTAGTTCTTCAATATTCATGATTTAATCGTTTATTAAAATCTTAGCAAATGAAGATTCAAATATAAAGAGTTTTAAAGATATCTTTGATTGTAAGTAAAAATTATAATGGCAAAATTCATTCTATTTATTAGTGAGTTACTTTCCAAAACGGAAAATATCTATTCCAATTCCTTCAATTTTGACAAAACATTAACATTTAGATACAAAGAAATGATATTTGTTTATCAACATAAAACAAAGCTCCACTCAAACTCTTTTTTTATTTACATTATGATTCATTAACTCTTATTTAAGAATTCATATACAAAAGCACAAAACCTCCCAATTTACTGAGTTTTACCACATACCACTACAATTACGAATAAGAGCTCTGAAAATGATTTTTTTTTAACTAGTCTTGATTTCGTATATTTATAGCACCAAAAACGCTTTTAAAAAGTAGATTTAGTTATGAATCAAGTTAGCTATACTCAAAAATATAACTGGAAGGACAAACGAATCCTCATTGTTGAAGACGAGGAAATTAATAACATGTTCTTTGATGCTGCATTAAGCAGAACCGAGTCTGAATTGCTTTGGGCCAAAAATGGCAAAGAGGCTGTGGATATTGTAGATGTTACCGAGGATGTTGATGTGATATTAATGGATATTCGCTTACCAATAATGGATGGTTGTGAAGCAACCAGAAGAATTAAAAAACGTCATAGCGAAATTCCTATTATTGCTCAAACTGCTTATGCATTGGAAGGTGATCGTGAACGAATTTTAGATGCAGGATGTGACGATTATCTTGCTAAACCAATTCGTTTTGAAGAGTTACTAGCTACAATCGATAAATATCTTGCCGACTAATCTACTGGCGCAATAAATGCATCTTCGATGTGTTCTATTACGTACTTCTCTCCTTTTTTAATTACGCTAACAACATCAAATCTGACTTCTTGTTTAATTTCTTTTAAATCTACATATGCCTGTGTAGCCTTTACCAGAAGTTTAATTTTGGATAAAGTAATTGCATCAGCCGGATGTTCAAAATAATCTGTTGATCGGGATTTTACTTCAACAACAACCAAAAAGTCGTCTTTTAAGGCAACAACATCCAGCTCCTTTTTTTGATAAATCCAATTCCTATTCAAGATCTGGTAACCTAATCCGATCAGGTGTTTTACCGCCAAATCTTCTCCTAATTTGCCTAATTCGTTGTGCTTTGCCATTATTGAATTATCGTTTGTCCCAATTAAAACTAACCTCCTTCTCGTCTACCGATATTTTTACATACCTTCCCAAGGGCAGTGTCCAATTATCATTAATATGACCAGCTGGGAAATTATAAACAACTGGGTAAGTATAGCTTTCCACAGCTTCATTAATGATTTCATAAGCCGCTTTTCCAAATTTAGGATCTCCTTCTTTCATGCCACTAAAACCACCAACCACAAGAGCTTGAAGCTCAGATAATTTCCCACCCATTCTTAAATTATACATCATTCTATCTAAATGATATAACTCCTCGCCAACATCCTCTATGAATAAAACTTTACCATGAGTTTCAAAATCCATATTAGTACCACGCAAGCTATACAAAATAGATAGATTACCTCCAATCAATTCACCTTCAGCAATCCCTAAACGATTCAATTCATGAGCTTGAATCTTATAATCCACAAACCTTCCCATCATCGCACCAAACAATGTTTCAACCGATTTTCCCGTATGATCATCTGTAAAATTAATGGGCATTACTGAATGTAAACTTTCAACTTCCAAAATATTATTAAGATAGCTATGAAATACTGTTATATCGCTATATCCAATAATCCATTTAGGCTTGCGAAGAAATAAATCAAAATCTACATGTTCTAATATTCGCACACTGCCATATCCTCCTCTGGCACAAAGAATTGCTTTTATATTCGGATCATCCAGCATTTGCTGAAAATCTTTTAACCTATTTAAATCCCTACCTGCGAATTGGTGATACTCATCAAATACATGCTTACCCAAAACCACCTTTAAGCCTAAACGTTCAAGCATGTCAACTGCAATTCCCACTTTTTCCGGTTCTATCTTTCCTGCTGGTGAAATGATCCCAATTTTATCTCCTTTTCCTAAAGCAGTAGGCTGATACATATTTATTTAGTTTTTATTGTAAACTGTGTTCAAATTAAGAATAAAATACAAAGCAAGAACAATATTTTTGATAATTCTATCTTATCTTTGCCAACGATTTGCTAAATAAGGTGCTAATCAACAAAAAAAGTAACCAAAATAATAGTTGGAACAGATATTATAATTTTTGTTCCATGTGTAAAAAATATCTCAAATGAAGAAATTTAACAGAACTCTTGTAACTACAGCTCTTCCATATGCCAATGGTCCTGTTCATATTGGACACCTGGCAGGTGTATATGTTCCAGCCGATATCTATGTAAGATACCTAAGGATGAAAGGCGAGGATGTTCTTTTAATTGGAGGTTCCGATGAGCATGGTGTACCTATCACTATAAAGGCTCAAAAAGAAGGAATTACCCCTCAAGATGTTGTTGATAAGTATCACAATATCATTAAAGATTCATTCGAGAAATTTGGTATTTCTTTCGATGTTTACTCAAGAACAAGTAACAAAGTTCATCATGAAACGGCTTCTGAATTCTTTAAAACTTTGCATGAAAAAGGTGAGTTTATTGAGAAAAACAGTGAGCAATATTACGATGCAGAAGCAAATCAATTTCTTGCTGACCGCTATATAACCGGAACTTGCCCTCATTGTAAAAGTGAAGGAGCATATGGAGATCAGTGTGAAAGCTGTGGAACATCATTAAATGCAACTGATCTTATCGATCCTAGATCATCAATCACAGGAAATAAGCCTGAATTAAAAGAAACAAAGCACTGGTATTTACCACTTGACAAATATGAGCCATATTTAAAACAGTGGATTCTTGAAGAACACAAAGAATGGAAGCCAAATGTGTATGGTCAGTGTAAATCATGGTTGGACAATGGACTTCATCCACGTGCTGTTACACGTGATTTAAACTGGGGAGTTCCAGTTCCTGTAGATGGAGGAGAAGGAAAAGTATTGTACGTTTGGTTCGATGCTCCTATCGGATATATTTCAGCAACTAAAGAACATACACCTGATTGGGAAAAATATTGGAAAGCTGAAGATTCTAAAATGGTTCATTTCATTGGAAAAGACAATATTGTTTTCCATTGTATCATTTTTCCATCAATGCTAAAAGCCGAAGGTTCATACATTCTTCCAGAAAATGTTCCTTCTAACGAATTCTTGAATTTAGAAGGAGATAAAATCTCTACATCAAGAAACTGGGCAGTTTGGTTACACGAATACCTTGAAGAATTTCCAGAAAAGCAAGATGTATTGCGTTATGTACTTACAGCCAATGCGCCTGAAACTAAAGACAATGACTTCACTTGGAAAGATTATCAGGCAAGAAATAACAATGAGTTGGTTGCAATTCTTGGAAACTTCGTGAACCGTGCATTGGTATTAACACACAAATATTTCAATGGAAAAGTTCCTGCTGCTGGCGAACTAAATGATTTCGATAAAGAAACATTAGCTGAAATTCCAACCATTAAAGCACAAGTAGAGAAAAATCTTGAAACTTACCATTTCCGTGAAGCTTTAAAAGAAGCAATGAATTTGGCTCGTTTAGGAAATAAATACCTGGCAGATACAGAGCCTTGGAAAGTGATAAAAACAGATGAAGAAAGAGTTAAGACAATCATGAACATTTGTCTTCAGATCTCTACAAACCTTTCTACTTTAATGGAACCATTCTTGCCATTTACTGTTAACAAATTAAGAGAGTTCTTAAACATTGAACCTCTAGCTTGGGAGAATATTGGTGAAAATGTAATTGAAGTTGGTCATCAAATTAACAAGGCTTCCTTATTGTTTGAAAAAATTGAAGATACAACCATTCAAGCTCAGGTTGATAAATTATTAGCAACCAAAGCTGCAAACGAAGCTGCAAACAAACCAGTTGCTCCAGCAAAAGAAAACATCAATTTTGATGATTTCATGAAGATGGATGTTAGAGTTGGTACCATTACTGAAGCTGAAAAAGTTGCAAAGACTAAGAAACTATTAAAGTTAACTGTTGATACAGGTATTGATCAACGTACTGTAGTTTCTGGTATTGCAGAGCATTATAAGCCAGAAGAAATTATTGGCAAACAGGTAAGTATCTTGGTTAACCTTGAGCCTAAAAAACTAAAAGGAATAGAATCGCAAGGAATGATTCTAATGGCTGAAGATGCTGATGGAAAACTATCATTTGTTTCTCCTGATCAAACAGTAAAACCAGGTTCTGAAATTAGATAAGAAACAGCATATAAACAGAAAAGCGCTTCCAAAAAGGAAGCGCTTTTTTTATATCGATAATTTTATTTCTTATTGTTTCAACACCCAATATGATGATTTTGGATTAGCGGCAATTGCCTTTTTCTTAAATTGGTCTACCGCTTTTCTGGTATTGAATTGATTGATTGCAACTGAAAACAAATTCTTATTTTTAATGATCATTGCAGGATAAGATTTAGAAATTAACTCTTCTTGCAAAATCTTAGCGTTTTCAACAGTTGTAAAACTGCCAGCAATCAAATAAAATTTCCCTTTACTAGTTTTTGAAATCTTAGCAGGAACTTTATTTTTTTCAATTTTCGGTTCAAACTTCACCAACTCTTCTGGTGGAGAAATTTGAGGTTTTAATTGTACATGATTCTCTGTTAAAGAATTTTTATCTCCTGTAAATCCCATCGAAGCCGAATCTAACACAGAATTACGCTCCGAATTCAAAGGAAGTAAAGCTACCGCTAACAAAACTGCAGCAGCGGCAGAAACATACCAAATTCTTTTTGTGGTAAAAAATCCTTTTACCTGATGATCAACAATTGAAGGAATTCTTTCTTCAACTGGCTTATGTAGTTTTGTAAGTTCAAATTCTTCCAATCCCAAACTATCAACCAAATAATTCAGGTTTGCCACTGGTTCAAATTGCAAATTATGCTTTCTGTCCTTACAAAATGAACCGATACCATCGATCACAACTTTTTCTCCACGCTGAATTTTCACTCGAATGTCTTCTACAAAAAACATAACAGCCTTCTCAGCTTCAGCATAACTTAAATTCTCCAAGTCTGCCAAATGATTTATCAAAAGACCATCGTTTTGTGTTAGATTACGATTGAATCCCAAATCTTTCGATGGAGGAAAAACCATTTGTTGATTTTCATCAATTCTGGCAGAACGATAATTCGCTACAAACCCACCAAAACCAGGTAAAATCACACAATCGTGCACAAACAATAAATCTTGTATGTATTTTGATATCTCATGCATAATAGACAAATATAATTAAAAATAAATGTCACTCAAATGGATAATTTACGTATAAGAACCAATCAATTAAAAATCAACATATTCCATGTTTAATTTTTAATTAATTCAATTACTCAAACCTTTCGCAAAAAAGTACTTAATTTTACTTATTAAATAGATAGACGAATAATAATTATGAAAAAACAAATTTTAGTTGCAGGTGGTGCAGGATATATTGGATCTCACACTACAGTTGAATTACAAAACAGCGGATTCGAAGTTATTATTGCTGATAATCTCTCAAATTCAAAAATTGAAGTTTTGGATGGAATCGAAGCCATAACAGGAGTTCGCCCAATCTTCGAAAAAATCGACCTTAGTAAGGAAGATCAAACTGCTGAGTTTTTCAAAAAGTATCCAAACTTATCTGCTATAATACATTTTGCCGCCAATAAAGCTGTAGGCGAATCAGTTGCAAAACCATTAATGTATTATCGCAACAATTTAAATTCGTTGATGAATATTTTAGAAGCCATGAAGGAACACAATATTCCAAACTTGGTTTTTTCGTCATCTTGTACGGTTTACGGTCAACCAGATAAACTTCCTGTAACAGAAGCTACACCACGAAAAGAAGCTGAATCTCCATATGGAAATACAAAATCAATAAGCGAAGATATCATTCGCGATACAGTTAAAGCTCATTCAAACCTAAAAGGAATAGCGTTAAGATATTTCAACCCAATTGGTGCTCACCCAAGTTCTAAAATTGGTGAATTGCCATTGGGAGTTCCTAACAACTTAATTCCTTTCCTTACACAAACTGTAGCTGGCATCCGCCCTGAGCTTTGTGTATTTGGAAATGATTACAATACGCCTGACGGTTCATGCATTAGAGATTACATCAATGTAGTAGATTTGGCGAAAGCACATGTTATCGCAATTGAACGTTTGTTGCTAGATCAAAACGCTTCGAACTACGAATATTTTAATGTTGGTACCGGAGAAGGCGTTTCCGTTCTTGAAATTATTGAAGGTTTTGAAAGGGCAACAGGAGAAAAAGTACCGCATAAAATTGTGGACAGAAGACCTGGTGATGTTGAGCAAATTTATGCCGATACATCTTTTGCAAATAAAACATTGGGTTGGAAATCGGAAAGTACGCTTGATGACACACTACTTTCTGCATGGAATTGGCAAGTAAACATCATGGCACAAGAAGAAAAATAAACTATATACTTATATTTATACCCATGAAAAAGAAAATATTAATAACAGGTGGGGCAGGTTTCATTGGTTCTCATGTTATTCGTTTATTTGTAAACAAATATCCTGAATATCAAATCGTAAACCTGGATGCACTAACCTATGCCGGCAATCTCGAAAACCTTAAGGATATTGATTCAAAACCAAATTACACCTTTGTAAAAGGCGATATTACCAATTTGGAATTTGTAACTGAGTTGTTCAAGGATTTTCAATTCGATGGAGTTTTACATTTGGCGGCAGAATCTCATGTCGATCGTTCCATTTCTGATCCTTTGGCATTTATTACTACCAACATTGTTGGAACAGTTAACCTTCTGAATGCTGCAAAAGAGGTTTGGAAAGATAATATGGAAGAGAAGAGATTCTATCACATCTCAACCGATGAAGTTTATGGTTCATTAGGTGAAACTGGTAAGTTTTTGGAAACGACTCCATACGATCCAAGAAGTCCATACTCTGCATCAAAAGCCAGCTCTGATCATTTGGTGAGAGCATATTTCCACACATACAATATGCCTGTAGTTCTATCAAATTGTTCGAATAACTATGGGGCAAATCAATTTCCTGAAAAATTGATTCCTCTGGTAATCAACAACATTAAAAACTCTAAGCCTCTTCCTATTTATGGCAAAGGCGAAAATGTTAGAGACTGGTTATTTGTAGAGGATCATGCCTTAGCAATTGACATGATTTATCACAAAGGAAAAACTGGAGAAACCTACAATATTGGTGGAAACAACGAGTGGACAAATATTGATTTGGTAAGAAAGCTTTGCGATATCATGGACAAGAAATTAAACCAGAAAATCGGGACTTCTCAAAAGCTAATTACCTTCGTAAAAGATCGTGCCGGCCATGATTTGCGTTATGCAATTGATGCTACCAAAATTAAAAATGAATTGGGTTGGGAACCTAGTATTCAATTCGAAGAAGGTTTTGAACAAACCATCGACTGGTATCTTGAAAATACAAATTGGTTGGAAAATATTCTTTCCGGAGATTACGAAAAGTACTACGAACAACAGTACGATAAAAGATAAAAACAAAGAGCGATGCCAATTGACATCGCTCTTTTTATATCTGATACTTTTGATTTATTCTACAGTAACCGATTTTGCAAGATTTCGCGGTTGATCTACATTACATCCGCGTAATACAGCAATGTAATAAGAAATCAACTGGAACGGAACTACAGTCAATAAAGGAGCCAAAGCTTCCAATGTTTCCGGAATTTCAATCACATAATCTGCCATATCAGCAATTACAGTATCACCTTCGGTAACAATAGCAATAACATGACCTTTACGAGCTTTTACTTCCTGAATATTACTTACAATCTTTTCGTAAGATTTATCCTTGGTTGCTGCCACAAATACTGGCATGTGCTCATCAATTAAGGCAATTGGTCCATGTTTCATTTCAGCTGCAGGATAACCTTCTGCATGGATATAAGAAATCTCTTTTAACTTTAAAGCGCCTTCCAAAGCAACCGGGAACAAGAATCCACGACCTAAATAAAGTGCATTTGTAGATTCAATATATCTCTTCGATAATTCTTTAATATCCTGATCTTTCTCTAAAATCTTAGCTATTTTCTCTGGAAGATGCGAAAACTCTTCGATTAGCTTGTGATATTCTTCCTTTTCCAAAGTTCCTTTTCTGTAACCTACCAACATAGCCATCATGGTAAGTACAGTAACCTGAGCTGTAAATGCTTTTGTTGAAGCTACTCCAATCTCTGGACCGGCATGAGTGTAAACACCCGCATCAGTTTCTCTTGGAATACTTGACCCAACAACATTACAAATACCCAAAACAGTAGCTCCTGCTTCTTTTGCCAACTTAATTGCAGCTAAAGTATCTGCAGTTTCACCACTCTGACTGATTGCCAATACAATATCATCTTCAAAAATTACAGGATTTCTGTAACGGAACTCAGAAGCATATTCTACTTCAACCGGAATTCTGGCAAATTCTTCGAATAAATATTCACCAACCATACCAGCATGCCACGAAGTACCACAACCAATAATTAAAATTCGTCGTGCATTTACCAGTTTTGGAATTACATCGTTAATCCCACCAAGGAAAACTTCTTTATTTTGAGGGGATACTCTACCACGAATGGTATCATGAATCGAACTGGTTTGCTCAAAAATTTCCTTAAGCATGAAATGCTCATATCCACCTTTTTCAATCTGCTCGATATCCAAATCCAATTGCTGAACATGAGGAGTTAACTTATCGTTCTGCAAAGTTTTCAATACCAATTCATCTCGATTAATGATAGCTACATCATCATCGTTAAGGTAGATAACACTTTGAGTATACTCGATAATTGGAGTTGCATCTGAAGCAAGGAAATACTCACCATTTCCAACACCAACAACAAGCGGACTACCTTTTCGTGCTGCAATTAACTGATTTGGCTCATCTTCACAAATTACAACCAATCCATATGCACCAACTACTTTTGTTAGAGCTAAGCGTACTGCTATTTCGGCAGTAACTTCACCTTTTAGATAGATATATTCAATAAGGTTTGCCAATACCTCAGTGTCCGTTTCACTTTGGAAAGTATAACCTCTTTTTACCAGTTTTTCTTTTAAGAAAGCATAGTTTTCAATAATACCATTGTGAATAATTACAAACTTATTATTCATTGAACGGTGAGGGTGAGCATTTTCATCATTTGGTTCTCCGTGAGTTGCCCAACGAGTATGCCCTATACCTATGGAACCTGAAATATCGTGTCCCTTTACATGATCTTCTAAATCTTTTACCTTACCCTTGCACTTAAATACTTGAGTTTGGTTTGTTCGAAGTGCAATACCTGCAGAATCATATCCGCGATATTCTAATCTTTTTAAGCCATTGACCAATATAGGATAAGCATCCTTATCGCCAATATAACCAACTATTCCACACATAAATACATAAATTTCAATCTCGGTACCACTCAAGATTGGTTTATAATTCCAAATTAAAAATCACACTATAAGTCTAATTTAATACAAGTTAGCCTTAAACCTATAACTTCATTTCAATTATCAATAAATTTCTCCTAAAAATATAATAAGTTAGCTTACTCACCAAACTTAACCGCAATTTATATCCAACTTACTTTATATAAAAAAAGTGCATCAAAACCGAAGTTTAAATGCACTTTCTAATATATTTTAGAGTCGTACTATTCAGCCACTAACTCATCGTAAAATTCTGAGTAAGCAGTAACGTATTCTTCTTTGTTTTTATAAGGCATAAATGGCTTTCCTGAAGCTTCAGCATAAGCTTTAATTTCCTCATTAATATTTTCACTCCCCATGATAATTGCATCAGACTGGTCGATTGCCAATTTGTGAAGTGCCACATAATTTGCATCTTCCAAAACTTTCACATCATCTTCTTCTACTCCTTCAATAATCGCTTTTGCTTTGAACTCAGAGCTAAATGGCGTTGAGAATTCATCATCATAAACAGAGAAAACCACTTTAGTCTCAGTAAACAACGGATCTTCATTAAATGCCTTTTTCAAATACAGTGGTGTTAACCCTGTAAACCATCCTTGACAGTGAACTACATCTGGAGCCCAACGTAATTTTTTAACAGTTTCCAGAACACCACGAGCAAAGAAAATAGCTCTTTCATCGTTATCTGCAAAACCATCACCGTTCTCGTCCGTCAAAATTTGTTTTCTGTGGAAGTAGTCTTCGTTATCAATGAAATATACCTGCATCCTTGCTGCCTGAATAGAAGCAACTTTGATAATCAACGGATGATCCGTATCATCAATAATCAAATTCATACCAGACAAGCGGATTACCTCATGCAACTGATTTCTTCTTTCATTAATACAACCGTAACGAGGCATGAAAGTTCTAATTTCTTTTCCTTTTTCTTGGATTCCTTGTGGAAGATATCTTCCGATTTCAGACATTTCAGTTTCAGGAAGGTAAGGGGTAATTTCTTGTGAAACAAACAATACTTTTGTCTTTTCCATATAGTCGCTAAATATTAATACAGATTATCTGCGCAAAATTAATAAAAATATTTAACAAACATCATCTTTATTAAGGGTTAAAGCACCTACAATACAATTATATGCACTTATTATTTCTCAAGTATTAATTATTTATTTTATTTGCAGTCTTAACCAAAAACCGAAAAGGTTTTGTAAGATTTTTGAAACGGGATGGAAATAGTAAAACTTGTTGCTGAAACAAAATCAAAAATCAGCAAGTTTATAGAGGAAGGAAAAAGCATAGGATTCGTACCAACCATGGGGGCTTTACACGATGGTCACTTGTCTCTTACTGCAGAATCTGTAAAGGAAAATGACATTACAATTGTAAGTGTTTTTGTGAACCCAACACAGTTCAATAATCCGAACGATTTAAAAACTTACCCAAGATGTATTGAACAGGATCTTGAGAAACTTTCAAAATACAATCCTGATTTGATTTTTATTCCGGAAGTTGAAGAAATGTATCCTGAACCAGATACCCGAGTATTTGATTTTGGACACCTGGATAATGTGATGGAAGGAAAAAACCGACCAGGACACTTTAACGGAGTTGCCCAGGTAGTGAGTAAACTTTTCGACATTGTAACGCCACACAATGCCTATTTTGGTCAAAAAGATTTTCAACAAGTAGCTGTTATTAAGCAGATGGTGAAAGATCTTAAGTTAAACGTGAATGTTGTTCCATGCCCTATAATCAGGGAGGAAGATGGTTTAGCAATGAGTTCCAGAAATTTACTACTTACAGAGGTACAAAGAAAAAATGCTTCTAAAATATCTGAAACTTTATTTAAAGCTTGTAACTTAGCAGCCGATTTAAGTGTAAACGAATTGAAAGCTTGGGTAGTTGATGAAATCAATAAAAACCCATATCTTTCGGTCGAATATTTTGAAATTGTTGATGATACATACTTGCAGCCTATTAACAGCTGGGAAGAAAACAAGGTAAAAGTTGGATGTATCACCGTTCAGGTAGGAAAGATTCGATTAATTGATAATATAACTTTTTAAATATTAGTTAAAATTAAAATGTACATTGAAGTTTGTAAATCGAAGATTCACAAGGCATCGGTAACTGGTGCAGATCTTCAGTATGTTGGTAGCGTAACCATTGATGAAGATTTGATGGATGCAGCAAACCTAATTGAAAATGAGAAGGTTCAGATTGTGAATATTAACAATGGTGAACGCTTAGAGACCTATGTGATTCGTGGCGAAAGAGGTTCAGGTACAATTTGCTTGAACGGGGCTGCTGCCAGAAAATGTGCTGTTGGTGATGTAATTATCATCATCTCATATGCATCTATGGATTTTGAGGAAGCTAAAAACTGGGAACCAAGTTTGGTATTTCCTGACACAGCAACTAATAAATTGATCTAAATTTAATTAGAATACATGCAAAGGCTGTTCTTTCGAGATCAGCCTTTTTTTTGTGAATTAATGTAAGAATCTTCTAGATCCTCATTCACTAATTCTTTTGCTACTCTCTTACCGATAAATTACCTTTAAGCAAAATCTTTAAAAATGGATAAGCTAAAATTGATAAAAGATAAGATCATCTTCAAGAAAGAAGATGCCTTTAACCTATTGCAAACCTGGCGTTTTAGAGAGGAGAAAATCGTATTTTCAAATGGATGTTTCGACATTGTTCACCGCGGTCACCTTGAGTATTTAGCTTCGGCAGCATCTATGGGAAATAAAATGATTATCGGTTTAAATACCGATTCATCAACCCAAAGGTTAAAAGGTCCTAATCGTCCAATTACCGATGAATACTCACGTGCACTTCTATTGGCTTCACTGGGGTTTGTTGACATGGTAATTCTTTTCGAAGAAGATACTCCATACAATTTAATTGATTTCATTCAGCCAGATGTACTGGTAAAAGGAAGCGATTACAAAGCTGAAGATATTGTGGGATATGATATCGTTAAAGCCAAAGGTGGAGAAATTAAAACTCTTGACTTTATCGAAGGATTCTCGTCAACAGGAATCATCAAAAAAATACAACGAGAAGGATAATTTAAAGCTACAAGCCATAAGTATCAAGCTTCAAGTAAGGCTTTGAAACATTTATTATTCATTGCTAATTATTAATTGTTAATTGTAAAAACGTGGTTGCCAAAGCGAAAACAAAAAGTGCCTGGTTCTGTCAGAATTGTGGAATGGAATCTGCCAAATGGGTAGGTAAATGTCCTTCCTGTGGTGAATGGAACACATTTGTAGAAGAGATTGTTGTAAAATCGAAAAACGTAAATGTTGTTGGTTCAAACGGCGATTCCAAAAACAAGCCTCTAAAAATTTCTGAAATTTCATCTTCTGAGGAAAAAAGATACAACACCCAAAATATGGAGTTGAATCGTGTACTTGGAGGTGGTTTGGTTCCAGGATCCTTAATCCTGATTGGCGGTGAACCGGGAATTGGAAAATCGACTTTGGCACTTCAAATTGCTTTACACCTTAAAAGCTACATAACACTTTACGTTTCGGGAGAAGAGAGTGCACAACAAATTAAATTAAGAGGAAACCGAATCAATGCCGATAACGAAAATTGCTTAATTGTAAGCGAAACCTCAATGGAAAATATCTTTTCTCACATTAAAAATACCAATCCTAATATTGTGGTAATCGATTCTATTCAAACCCTGGCAACAGAAAGAATAGAGGCAGGTCCGGGAAGTGTTTCTCAAATCAGGGAATGTACCTCTCAACTACTACAATATGCCAAACAATCGGCAGTTCCGGTTCTTTTAATTGGTCACATTACCAAAGATGGAAGTTTGGCAGGACCAAAAATTTTAGAACATATGGTCGATACCGTTCTTCAGTTCGAAGGCGACCAAAACCACATGTACCGTATTTTAAGAGCTACCAAAAACCGTTTCGGATCAACATCGGAAATGGGAATTTACGAAATGCAACATACAGGTTTAAGAGAAGTTTCCAACCCTTCAGAGTTGTTGCTTTCGCAAGAAGATGAAAGCCTAAGCGGAACGGCTATTTCTGCTTCAATTGAAGGCATGCGTCCATTCCTGATTGAGATTCAGGCACTCGTAAGTTCTGCTGCCTACGGTACACCTCAACGATCATCTACTGGTTTCGACTTGCGCCGCCTGAACATGCTTTTGGCAGTATTGGAAAAACGTGCTGGTTTCCGACTTTCAACCAAAGATGTATTCCTAAACATTGCCGGAGGAATTAAGGTGAACGATCCTGCCATCGATTTGTCAGTAATTATAGCAGTACTTTCATCAAGCACCGATATTTCGATTCCTAAGGAAGTTTGCTTTGCAGGTGAAATTGGTTTATCAGGCGAAATTCGTCCGGTTAACCGAATCGACCAACGCATTAGCGAAGCAGAGAAATTAGGTTTCAAGCAAATCTTTATTCCAAAACACAATTTAAAAGGTCTGGATATCTCTAAGTTTAAAATTAAAGTGCATTTGGTAAGTAAGGTTGGCCAGGTATTTCAAACCTTATTTAGACAGTAGGTATTTGTACAAACCACTCTTACAAATCCATAACCTGAACTGTGATCTTCTGAATTCTCTAACTTCATCCTGAATTTTTAACGCGCGTTAAAGTTACTTTTGACGCGTGTTAAAATTATTTTTAACATGCGTCAAAATTTCATAACTTAGGGTATCGAGCTTTTACACCTAAGCAAAGGCTCATAAAAACGAAACTATAAATTACCCTAAAACAATTGTTATGAGCGTAGAATATAAAGTTGTAAAATATTCAAGTCCGGGTGTTAAAGGTGGTGGTAAATACAAGTATTATCCACGAATTACCAATCGAAAAACCGTTAAAATGGAAGAGCTATGCGAACACATTTCCTTAGTGTCAACTTTTAGCGAAGGAGATGTTATGGGTGTACTGCATACATTCATAACTGAAATTCCTGATTTATTAAAAAAAAATTGCAGTATCGATTTGGAAGGTTTGGGCATTTTCTCGCTTCATGCATCAGGGGAAGGATGTGATACGGAAGAGGAGGTTACTGCACGAAAAATTACAAATACCAAAATTGCCTTTCGTCCAAGTAAAAGATTAAAAACAGAAGTGTCAGGTACTAAGTTTATAAAGGCAAAGAATTTTAAATGATGATTATATCGACTTTTTGACCATTCGACCATTTGACTTTTCCAGACTTTTAGGCAAAAAAAAGAGGATGCCTTGGCGAGACATCCTCAATAGTAAAACAGTTACTATGAATTTTTTCGAATCGGTTTGGCGTACCGAATCTGCTAGCATCGGAATAGAAAGAATAAACTGAATCTTTCCGCTTTTCATGCCCGAAAGCTAAAATCCATAACCCAGGCAGGTCTTCTGGCTTGTTCCGGTTTTCAACTCCTTCCCATCCCGAAGTATCGGAACAGTGGAACACATGTTAAAAACACAGATTCATAAATGAATCGGAACTTACAGCTGCGGGGACAGCTCCTGCTTTAAACAGGATTCCCTATTATTCTCCTGTCGGAGAACCTGAATTGCAGTACAATTTTAAAAAAAATTACTTGATCTTGCAACAGATTTTAAATCTGATTTTTATACCGATTTGTTTCTAAAATGTCACACAGTTTCGCTACTCTCACAGTACTCCTATAGAAATCTATTGGCATAATACATACAAGCATCTATTTAAAATTGTACTAAAAGAAATCTTCATCATCAAAATCCTCAGTGGTGCTGTTCGAATTATCATTGCTAACAGCTTCACAATCCAGGTTTATATTAACACCTCGAGGTTTTTCGAAATCTCCTTGCTTCATTCCCAAAGTTTTATCGGCATATACTTTTTGCATGTACAATCCCCAAATTGGAAGTGCCATATTTGCTCCCTGCCCTAATCTAATTCCTTCAAAGCGAATTGCTCTATCTTCGGCACCAACCCAAACTCCTGAAACCAACTCGGGGGTAATTCCCATAAACCAACCATCGGAGTGGTTCTGTGTTGTTCCGGTTTTTCCTCCAATTGGATTGTATAAATGATATTTAAATCTTAGTCTTCTACCAGTTCCTTCTCGAACAACACCTTGTAACAAGTTAGCCATTAGGTATGCAGTTCTTTCATTCATTACCTCGGTTTTTTGTGGAACCGACTGTGCTAATAAGTTGCCTTTGCTATCCTCAATCTTGGTAATAAAACGAGGTTTAATGTACACCCCTTTATTGGCAAAGGAACCATACGCACCAACCATTTCATAAACCGAAATATCAGAAGTTCCTAGATATATAGAAGGTACAGCCTCAATTTTACTAACCACTCCCATTTTACGAGCCATTGAAACCACCGCTTCCGGATTGGTTTGTTTCAACACCCATCCCGAAATGTTATTTACCGAATGAGCCAATCCCCATTTTAGGGTTACCATTTCACCACTATGAGCTTCCGTTGAGTTTCTGGATGTCCAGGGTGTACCATCAGGCAAAATAAAAGTTTGCGGAATATTTGGCACCTTGTCGCAAGGCGTTAAACCTTCCTGCATAGCCAAGGTATATAAAAATGGTTTAATGGTAGAACCCACCTGGCGTTTACCAAGCGTAACCATATCGTACATGAAGTGCTTGTAATTTGGGCCACCAACATAAGCTCTTACCTCGCCGGTTTGTGGCACCATCGACATGAAACCTGCACGTAAAAATCCTTTATAATACAACATGGAATCCATTGGCGAAATAATGGTATCGCGCTCCCCTTTCCATGTAAATATTTTCATTTTAACAGGCTTTTTAAAGTTTTCTTTGATCTGCTCAAATGACAAGCCTTTCTTTTTCAGAACACGATGTCTTTCACTTCTGCGAATCGAAAGATCCATCTGATGTTCGAAGGCTTCATCACTCAAATCATCAGAAAAAGGTGGGTTTCTATGATGTTCCTTTTCCCTGTCGAATCCTTTCTGCAAATCGAGTCCCAAGTGCTCCTCTACAGCTTGCTCTGCATACTTCTGCATTCTCGAATCGAGAGTGGTGTAAATCTTCAAACCATCCTTATATATATTGTATGGTGTTCCATCTGCTTTCTGATTTTTATTACACCAGCCATAGAAAGGATTGATTTCCCATTCCAAAGAATCTTGCTTGAACTTTTGCATATTCCATGAAGGATAATTTTTTCTTTCCGGCTTATTGGCAGTAAGAGACATTCTCAAATACTCTCTAAAATATGGAGCCATACCTCTTTTGTGATCCACTTTTTGGTAATCGATTCCCAATGGCAACTGTTTTAATGAATCGGCAAGCTGATTTTCCAAATAACCATACTTCACCATTTGAGAAAGAACCGTATTACGTCGTCCTTTTGTTAGCTCTGGTCTTCTAAGCGGATTAAAATATGACGAGTTCTTCGCCATACCAACCAGCATTGCTGCCTGTTCCAATTTTAAAGAATCAGGAGTTGTATTGAAATAAACATTTGCTGCAGACTTAATACCCACTGCAAGATTTAAGAAATCATACTTATTAAAATACATGGTCATGATTTCTTCTTTGGTATAGCTTCTTTCCAACTTTACAGCGATAATCCACTCTCTGAATTTTCTAAATACGATATCTAATTTATTCTTGAATTCCTCACGAGGGAAAAGCATTTTAGCCAACTGCTGAGAAATGGTACTACCTCCTCCTGCACTGCTATCACCTGTAATCAAACCTTTAAAAACACGTCCCAATCCTCGAAGGTCAATCCCCGAGTGACTCTCGAACCTCACATCCTCTGTTGCAATTAACGCATCAATTAAATAGGTTGACAATTCATCATGATCAATAAACGAACGGTTTTGGAAATAAAACTTTCCTAACAATTCTCCATCTGCAGTATAAACTTCGGTAGCCAAACTACTTTTAGGATTCTCCAACTCTTCAAATGTTGGCATAAATCCAAAAGTACCATTGGATACTCCTGCAAAAAACAAAACAACACACACAATCCCTACAATAAAGATCGACCAAAATATAAGCAATGGCTTTTTGTAAATCTTTATTTTTGATTCACTGCTTACCTCTTCATTTCCAGGATTCAATTCTGCATTAGGATCTATTTCCAAATTTGGATTGATTTCAGACATACTACGGTATTTTTTATGAGCTGTAAAAATAGCAAATTAAATTCTAACATATAAGACGTATTTTTCGGCATTTTATTGGATTTTTGAACTACATTATAATAAGGTAATATCAAAATAATTACAACAAAATTTTGAACTTAGGTACCTTATTGTTTTACTTTGCAAAAAATTTTAACCTAAACTTCCCAAAGAACAGATTCGATATGGTAGAGAATTTAGTAATAGTTGAGTCCCCCGCAAAAGCAAAAACAATCGAGAAATTTTTAGGTAAAGATTTCTTGGTTAAGTCTAGTTTTGGGCATATTCGGGATTTGGAAAAAAAGGATTTTGGGATTGACATCAAAAACAATTTCACACCTAAATATATTGTATCTACTGACAAGAAGAAGGTAGTTACTGAATTAAAAAAACTTGCAAAGGAAGCCAAAACGGTTTGGATCGCATCCGATGAAGACCGCGAAGGAGAAGCTATTGCATGGCACTTGTTTGAAGTGTTGAAATTGAAAAAAGAAAACACCAAACGAATTGTTTTTCATGAAATTACCAAGCCTGCAATTCTAAAAGCAATCGAAAATCCTCGCGACATTGATGATAATCTTGTTAACGCACAGCAAGCAAGAAGAATATTAGATCGCTTAGTAGGTTTTGAGATTTCGCCAGTATTGTGGAAAAAAGTAAAACCTCAACTTTCAGCAGGTCGTGTACAGTCGGTTTCTGTTCGACTTTTAGTTGAAAGAGAAAGAGAAATTATTGCATTTAAACCTGAAGCTTACTACAAAGTAGTTGCCAACTTCTTTATAACTGAAGAAAATGGAAATCAGAAAACTTTAAAAGCTGAATATCCAAAGCGCTTCGCAACAAAAGAAGAAGTTCTTCAGTTTTTAGAAAGTTGTAAAAACGCAGAATATAAGGTTAGCGATATTGAAAAGAAACCTTCAACTCGTAAACCTGCAGCTCCTTTTACCACTTCAACCTTACAACAGGAGGCAAGTAGAAAATTAGGATTTTCGGTAGCACAAACCATGGCCGTTGCCCAGCGTTTGTACGAAGCCGGTAATATCACATATATGAGAACTGACTCGGTAAATCTTGCTGATACTGCATTGGCTGCAGCTAAAGAAGAAATTACCAAGCGTCATGGCGAAGAGTATGTAAAAATCAGAAAATATCAAACCAAAAATAAAGGTGCGCAAGAGGCTCACGAGGCCATCCGTCCTACCTATTTAAATAAAGAAGTTATTTCTGGTGAATCAAATGAGATTCGTTTGTACAATTTGATTTGGAAAAGAACGATTGCTTCTCAGATGAGTGATGCAAAATTGGAGAAAACCAATATTAAAATTGCTGCATCAACCAATGGCGAAGAATTTATCGCTACCGGAGAAATGATCAAATTCGATGGTTTCCTAAAAGTATACATGGAATCTACCGATGATGAAAATGGAAAACAGGAGGAAACTTTATTACCAACGGTAAAAGTTAACGATCCTGTTACAGAAGATTTCTTGAATGCAACTCAAAACTTCACCTATCGTCCACCAAGATTTACCGAAGCTAGTTTGGTGAAAAAGTTAGAAGAACTTGGAATTGGTCGTCCGTCTACTTATGCTCCAACCATTACTACTGTCCAGAATCGTGGATATGTAGTTAAAGAATCGAGAGATGGTGTTGAGAGAAAGTATGAGGTAGTTAACTTGAAAGAAAACAATATTTCTGAGGAAGTAAAAACTCAGATCACTGGTGCTGAGAAAAGAAAACTTTTCCCAACCGATATAGGAATGGTGGTTACCGATTTCTTGAATGAACACTTCCCGAATGTAATGAATTACAACTTTACTGCTGATGTAGAGAAAGAATTCGATGATATTGCTTTAGGTAAGTTGATTTGGCATGAAATGATTGGAAAGTTCTACAACCCTTTCCACGAAAATGTAGAAAAGACACTTGAACACTCAGAAAGATCAACTGGTGAAAGAATTTTAGGTGAAGATCCTAAAACTGGCAAGGTGATTTTGGTTCGAATCGGAAGATATGGTCCTATGGCTCAATTGGGAGAAACTCCAGAAGATAAAGAAGCTGAAGCTCCTAAATTTGCAAGCTTACGACCAGGACAACATTTGGAAACCATTACACTTGAAGAGGCCATTGATTTATTTAAACTACCTAGAGATCTTGGTTTATATGAAGATAAAAAGGTAGTTGTAGCAATTGGACGATTTGGTCCATACGTGCGACACGATGGTAAATTCGCATCTCTTAAAAAGGATATAGATGATCCTATGGAGATAGATCTTCCGAGAGCTATTGAATTAATTGAAGAAAAGAGAAAGAAGGATAGAGAAAAATTCATCAAAGCTTTCGATGAAGACCCTGATTTACAAATATTAAATGGTCGATGGGGACCTTACATTTCATACAAAAAGGAAAATTTCCGATTGGCTAAAGATATCGAAGATCCTAAAGCTTTAAGCTTTGAAGATTGTATGAAAATTATAAAAGAAGGTCCTAAAAAGAAAACCACAAAAAAGGCAGCGAGTAAAAAGACGACTGCAAAAAAAACTGTGACCAAAAAGAAAACTACAACGACGAAGAAAAAAACTACAACTGCAAAAAAGGCAAAAAAATAAATTTCTAAAAAAAATAATCAGGGCTGTTCTAATCAACGAACAGCCCTTTTTTATTACTATTCTAGAAACTCCTCCCTTATAATACGCCTACTATATTGTTAACCTCAAATTAAAAAATTAAAAATCCATTAACAAAATAATAAAATCATCGTAAATAAAGATTACGTAATTTACATACGTCAATCAGGTTTATAATGAGTTATACATTTTATTTGTTTAATTTAATATTTTGGTAGCTAAATATTTTTCAAAAATAGACATCTGAAAATTGTTGATAAAAGCACTTGAACCTCTGATAAAACTTGTAAGGAAGATTTATTTTTATTTACTTTACTCCTCACAGTTTTTGAAAATTACTGAACTATATAAAGTTCCATGAAAAGAATATTTTTCGTCATAATATTTATTTGTTGCACTCTGATTTTGAGGGCACAACAGGATCCACAGTTCAGTCAAAATATGTTTAATATCCTTTCCGTAAACCCAGCATATGCTGGTGCCGAGAAGGATATTGTTGTCTCAGCAATTAATCGACAACAATGGGTTGGGTTCGAAAATGCGCCCGTTACAACGGTGGTAAACCTTAGTGCTCCTGTTCAATTTGGTGGCAGAACCCATGGTATAGGATTAAGTATTGTTAGAGACGAATTGGGTTTTGAAAAAAATACGGGTTTTAGACTAAGTTACTCCTATGAGAAAAAACTTAGCAAAGGTTCTTTGTTCTTTGGAGCAAGTCTTGGACTGCAAAACAATGCATTAAAAGGAGAATGGTTTGTTCCCGAAGGAGATGACTATGTTTCAGCTCAAGATGATTTAGGAGATGGAACAATTGATGAAGGTAAAATGGTTTTTGATCCTGGATTGGGAATTTTTTACCAAACACATAACTTTTATGCCGGAGTTTCCGTATTGCATGTCACGGAGCCTTCTGTTGCATATAGTGAATCAGTAGAAATCTATTTGGCAAGACATTATTATGCGACTGCCGGATATACCTTTAAGCTTGATGAAAGCTGGGAAGTTATCCCATCTGTGTTTTATAAAACAGATGCTGTTGTTTCTCAAATTGATATAAACAGTTTGTTACGATACAATAAAAAGATTTGGGGAGGCGTTTCATATAGAGTTGATGATGCAATTGTAGGAATGGTAGGTATATTATTCAACAATGGAATTCAAGTTGGATATGCATACGATATTTCAACATCGAAAATTGCAAAAGCATCTCACGAGTTTCTGTTAACGTACAGATTTAACACTAAATTGGAAAGCCGAAATCAAAAATATAAGAGTATTCGATTTTTATAAAAAATATTAAAAATCTGTGCTTTTAGCACAATTTACAAAACCACTATGAATAAACTACTTACAACACTAGGTGTAATTGTTTTATTGTTCTTATCATCGTGTGGAAGCCGCACAGGAAATGGAGAACTTGTTGGTGTCGGTCAGAGAGGAAAATGGTTTGAGCCGAAACCTTACGGTATGGTACAAATTCCGAGAGGAAGCTTTACTATGGGGCCAAACGACCAAGACGTAGCTTGGGCACTGAACGCGACAACAAAAACTGTTTCTGTTGAATCATTTTGGATGGACGAAACAGAAATTACCAATAATGAATACCGTCAGTTCGTATACTGGGTACGTGACTCTATTGCACGTCAGTTATTAGGACAGCAATTTGAGGAATTTCTTATTGCAGAAGATGACAATGGTAATCCTATCGATCCTCCTTTCATTAACTGGGACGAAAGATTAGATTGGAATGATGAAGAGTACGTTGAAATTCTTGAAGAAATGTACCTTCCTGAACACGAAAGATTTTTCCGTAACAAAGAAATAGATACCAGAAAACTGAAATATCAGTATGAATGGGTTGACCTTCAACAAGCGGCTAAAAAATCGAACCGTTACAATTACGAAACGGGTGAGTATGAAGGTATGGTAGATGACTACAAAGGTGGTAGAAAACAAATTGAAGACAGATCTTCTTTTATCATGAAAGAAGCATTAAATATTTACCCAGATACTCTGTGCTGGATTCAAGATTTTACTTATTCGTATAATGATCCTTGGACAAAAAGATATTTCTGGCATCCAGGATATGATGATTATCCAGTAGTTGGTGTATCATGGAAACAAGCAACGGCTTTCTCTATTTGGAGAACTCGTTTCCACAATTCAGCACTAAAAGCTGAAGGAGATTATCCAGTTCAGGATTACCGCTTACCAACCGAATCGGAATGGGAATATGCAGCTCGTGGTGGAATTGCACAAAACATGTACCCTTGGGGTGGTAATTACACCAGAAACGATCAAGGTTGTTTCTTGGCAAATTTCAAGCCATTGCGAGGTAATTATGTAGACGATGGTGGTTTGGTTACTCTTCCTGTAGGAAGCTACGAACCCAACGAGTATGGTCTTTACGATATGGCAGGTAATGTTGCAGAATGGACTTCTGGAGCTTACGATGAATCAGCCTATTCTTTTACACACGATATGAATCCGAATTATGAATACAATGCACTTCCTGATGATCCTCCAGCATTGAAGAGAAAAGTGATTAGAGGTGGATCATGGAAAGACATTGGATATTACATGCAATGCGCAACCAGAACATACGAATATCAGGATACTGCAAAATCGTATATCGGTTTCCGCTGTGTAAGAACTCATTTAGGTAGATAATCTACTCATTTACTATTTATTTTTAGACCTATTCAATAAATCCGACATGAATATTACAGAACTGGTACAATCTCCGAGATGGAAAAAATTTATGGGCTACGTGTATGGTTGGGGAGCTTCCGTCGTACTAATTGGTGCCTTGTTTAAAATTATGCATTACCCTTATGCAGGCTTACTTTTATCAGTAGGTATGTCTGTTGAGGCAATTATTTTCTTCTTTTCAGCATTTGAACCACCACACGAACAACCAGATTGGAGTTTGGTATATCCTGAGCTAATTGGTTTGGAACCACGCGAACAAATGGTAAAAGGTGGCGGCGTTCAAGTTGAAGGCTTAGAACAGTTGCAACAATTACTTGAAAAAATTAGTGTTGAGCCAGATAAATTGTCACACCTAAGTCAAGGTTTAGCTAAGCTTACCAATGCTGCTGATAATTTGTCAAATCTTTCAGATGCTGCTACAGCTACTGATGGATACATTCAAACCATGCAAAAAGCTTCAGAATCTGTTGGAGAATTTTCGGGTAAATATGCCGATAGCACACAACAACTTTCTGATTCTGCAAATCAACTAAGTGCTTCATACCAAAATGCAGCTTCTTCTGTTGAAAATTCAGGAAAAGAATTTGCAGATAAAGTAAACGAGTCAGGTAATAACCTATTGAGTTCATATCAGAAAATCGATCAATCCTTACAGAATGACTTTGGTAAAATTTCTGAGAACAGTGGCAATTTCAATACCTCTATGGAGGCGATGAATAATAATCTTTCATCATTGAATGCGATTTACGAATTGCAATTAAAGCAAGGTAATCAGCAGATGGAAAATGCCAAAAATGTACATCAGGATTTAGATAAGGTGCTTCAAACTCTTACTGCAACATTAGAGAATGCACAAACTTATCGCAAAGAAACTGAACAATTGAATCAAAATCTATCTGCATTGAATACCATCTACGGTAACATGTTAAGTGCAATGGATCATTCTAAGAAGAACTAGTATTAACAATCAAGCTAAGCTGAAATGGGAGCAAGTAATTGTAAAGAAACGCCACGGCAACGGATGATTGGGATGATGTATTTATTTCTGACAGCAATGTTGGCGATAAATGTATCAAACGAAGTACTGGACGCTTTTACAACAATTGATAATGGTTTATCAAAAACCATATCGACTTTTGAAGAAAAAACTCAAGCTACTTACCTTGATTTTGATATGGCTTTACAGGCCAATAGAAATAAGGTAGAGGAATCATGGGATAAGGCTCAAGTTATTAAAGCCAAATCTGATAGCTTATTCAACTTTATTCAGGAATTAAAAGAAAAAATCGTTGAGAAAGCTGATGGCCCAGAGTATGACATGAAGAATATCAAAAGTAGAGATAATATTGATATTCCTGGTGAAGTAATGATAGTAGGAAGACATGGTAAAGATTTAAGGCAAGCCATTTCTAATTATCGAGAATTAGTTTTGAATCATGTTGATGAAAATGATGAAAGACTTCGTCATGCAATTCAAGAAACATTAGATACTTCAAAACCTGAGAAAAGTAAAAAAGGAGATCCAAATTATTCATGGGAATCCAAACTGTTTAATCATACTCCTTTGGTAGGAGCAGTTACACTTCTATCAAAAATGCAGTCTGATATCAGGAATACAGAATCTGATATCGTAAACTATCTGTTCAACCAAATTGAAGCAGAATCTTTTAGTTTTAACAAATTGAAGGCTGAAGTATTTGCCCCTTCAAGTTATATTTTAAAGGGTGAAACTTATAAAGCTCAGGTATTTTTAGCTGCTGTAGATACCACTCAGTATCCTACCGTTGTAGTTGATAGAAGAGGTGCTTTAACAGAGTATGACAATGATGGAAGAGCAACTTACACTGCTAAAGCAGATAAAGTTGGACCTGTAAAATGGGGAGGAATCCTTACATACACAACTCCTTCCGGAATTGAAAAAGAACTTGAATTTTCATCTGAATACATCGTAGCAGAACCAAACGTAGTGGTTTCTCCTACCAAAATGAATGTATTCTATGTTGGAGTTGATAATCCAGTTAGTATTTCTGCACCAGGTTTCTCTTCAGACAAGATTCGAGCAACAATGACCAATGGAAAACTAATTCAACGAGGTGATGATTACATTGCAAAACCTCAGGTTGTTGGAAGAGAGGCTAAAGTAAAAGTCGAAGCTAATTTTGATGGAGAATGGAGACCTTTAAGAACAGTTGATTTTAGAGTAAAACCAATTCCAGATCCTGTTGCCAAAATTGCTGACAAGAGTGGTGGTAAAATCAAGAAAAACCTGTTAATGGCTCAACAGGGAGTTGATGCTGTAATGGACAATTTTGATTTTGATCTTGAGTTTAAAATCACTGGATTTACCGTATCAACCATCCAAAAAGGATTTACTGTTGACGAAGTATCAAGAACGGATACCTTCACTCCTGAACAAATTAAAATGTTCAGAAATTTGAGAAGAAATAACAAAGTTTATATCGAAGATATTAGGGCGGTAGGTCCCGATGGTGTTACCAGAAATCTACCAGCTATTGTATTTAGAATAGAGTAATAAAATTTACATACGATGAAAAAAAGCTTATTACTATTAATTGGTCTGGCACTATTCTGTTCTGCGAATGTAATGTCGCAAACAAAAGCAACCAGTGTGTACAGTAAAAATCACATTAAGAATCGTAAACCAATTCCTTTCTCAAACATTCGCGAATCGGATGTAATGTGGTCGAAATTGGTTTGGAGAATTGTTGATTTAAGGGAGAAAATGAACCTTCCTATGTATTATCCAACTACTCCACAAGACGATCGTTACAGCTTAATTGATTTATTAATGTACGGCATCGAGAATGAAGGTTTAACTGCTTATTCAACAACCGATGATGAATTTAAAGAGCCAATGACATTGGACGAAATTCATGCAAAATTCGATGCACAAGCCGATACCATTATGCAACGCAACAGATTAACTGGTGAATTGGAACCAGTAATCATTCCTGGAGAAATGCACACCGATGATGTGAAGCGTTATATGGTAAAAGAGCAATGGTTCTTTGATAAGCAAACTTCAACCATGCAAGTTCGAATTATTGGTATTTGTCCAATTCGTGAGTATGTAAAAGATGGTGATACAGCAATGGATGGTGTTCAAAAGAAACAGCTATTTTGGATTTATTTCCCAGAAGCAAGACCATTGTTAGCTACACACGAGGTATTTAATCCTTTTAATGATGCAGCTCGTTATTCTTTCGATGATTTATTCATGAAAAGAAGATTTTCAAGCTATATTACTCAAATTTCTAACGTACACAACAACCGAGGAATTAGCGAATATACAGTTGGTATTAATTCGATGCTAGAAGCTGAAAAAATTAAGAACGATATTTTCGAATATGAGCATGACCTTTGGGAATGGTAGAATTTAATAAGCATTCAAATAAAAAAGGACCTCAAATTGAGGTCCTTTTCTTTTGCTGAAATATTGAGTTTAAATGTACTCTTCTCCTTTTGTTATTTTCACATCGTTCACAAATTTTCGAATCTCTTGTTCATCACGCTTTCGGCAAATCAGCAGAGTCTTATCGGTATCAACAACAATGTAATCCTTTAAGCCTTGCACAACAACCAACTTTTCGTTTGGTGCATTAACCAAGCAATCTTTCGATTCGTACAACATTACATTTTCTCCTTGAATGGCATTTTGATTGTCATCTTTTGTAGAGTGTTCATACATTGACCCCCAGGTTCCTAAATCAGACCAACCAAATTCAGTACAATATACATATACATTATCCGATTTTTCAAGAATACCATAGTCGATAGAGATATTCTGACATTCAGGATAAATCTTATCAATTGCATCTTGTTCTTTTGCTGTATCAATATCCTCAAGGATTGAATCAAATAATGCATTTACATCAGGCAAGAATTTATTAAATGCATCATGAATGGCTTGCAATGACCACAAGAATATTCCAGAATTCCAGAAAAATTCTCCCGACTCATAAAATATCTTTGCCAAATCTAAATGTGGCTTCTCGGTAAATGTCTTTACCGGATAAATATCAGAAGATTTGTCTACCGATTTTTTCCCAACCTGAATGTAACCGTATCCAGTCTCAGGTCTGCTTGGCTGCATTCCTAATGTTAGTAGTTTATCCTCATTATTTACAAAATCGATTCCCTCTTTTAAAACCTCCAAGAATTTTACTTCGTTCAGAATTAAATGATCCGCTGGAGTAACCACTACTGAAGCATTGGGATTTCTTTTTAAAATCTTATAATTTGCGTAAGCAATACAAGGCGCTGTATTTCTTCTTAAAGGTTCCAACAAAACCTGATCTTCTTTCATTTCAGGAATCTGCTCCAATACCAAATCCTTATATATGGCATTGGTAACCACAAAAAAGTTTTCAACCGGGCAAACCGAAGCAAACCTTTCAAAGGTGTGTCGAATTAAAGTTTTACCGGTTCCAAGAATATCAAGAAATTGTTTCGGTCGCAAATTTTTACTCAATGGCCAGAATCTAGAGCCGACTCCTCCTGCCATAATTACGCAGTAGTTATTTGGATTCATATTTGATTATTAATAATATGCATATAAATATTAGATATCCTAAAATACAGAAAACTCAATTCAAATCAAAAATAGTTTTGGTATTACTGAACACGAGTTACGCAAGCAATTCAATAAGTAAATTATTTGTACTTTTATCGTAAACAAGTTAAGTTATGAATCTGTTTGAACACGTTGGTAAATTCTCTAGATTCCTTCTTTTGGTACTTTCCAAACCAGAAAAGGGTAAAATATTTTTCTCACAAATTGTGAGGGAAATTCATAAGCTTGGAATCAATTCAATTGGGATTGTTGTAATTATTTCTCTGTTCATGGGAGCTGTTATTACATTGCAAACGGCATACAATATGCTTAACCCACTTTTGCCCGATTATTTGGTAGGCTATACAACCAGGGAGTCCATGCTTCTTGAATTTTCATCAACCATTGTAGGTTTGATTCTTGCAGGTAAAGTTGGTTCAAATATCGCATCTGAAATTGGATCTATGAGAGTTACAGAACAAATTGATGCTTTGGAAATAATGGGTATTAACTCTGCAAATCACTTAATTCTTCCCAAAATAGTAGCGGCTATTTTTATTAATCCATTCTTGTATGTTTTAAGTGTATTTGTAGGAATATTAGGTGGATTAGCAGCAGGATACTTAACCAGTACGGTAGCAGTATCAGAATTCATTTATGGCATTCAATATGGTTTTATTCCCTACTATATCACTTATTCATTAATAAAAACAGCTGTTTTTGCCTTTATTATTACAGCCGTTCCATCCTACTATGGTTATTACGTAAAAGGCGGAGCTCTCGAAGTGGGTAAAGCCAGCACAAAAGCGGTTGTAAACAGCAGTATCTTAATACTATTGGCTAACGTGATACTTACACAAATTCTCTTAAAATGATCAGACTGGAAAACGTAAATAAATCATTTGGCGATTTAAAAGTCTTAAACGATATCTCCATTACCTTCGAATCAGGTAAAACGAATTTAATCATCGGTCAAAGTGGATCAGGTAAAACTGTTTTGCTTAAATCAATTATTGGTTTACATGATGTGGATAATGGTGCAATTTATTACAACGACAGAAATTTTACTGAGCTAAATCACAAAGGCAAAAAAGAAATCCGTAAGGAAATGGGAATGGTTTTTCAGGGCGGAGCATTATTCGATTCTTTAAATGTAAAAGAAAATGTGAAATTTCCTTTGGACATGTTCTCAACCATGTCGGAAAAAGAGAAAAACAAAAGGGTAGAGTTTTGTTTGGATAGAGTAAACATTAAAAATGCCAATCACCTTTTTCCCGCCGAAATAAGTGGTGGAATGCAAAAACGTGTGGCAATTGCAAGGGCAATCGCTTTAAATCCCAAGTATTTATTTTGCGATGAGCCGAACTCTGGTTTAGATCCAGTAACAGCAATTGTTATTGATAATTTGATTCAAGAAATTACCAAAGAGTTTAACATGACAACCATTATTAATACTCACGACATGAATTCAGTTATGGAAATTGGTGAGAAAATACTTTTCATTAGTAAGGGATATAAGGCATGGGAAGGAAATAAAGATCAAATCTTCAATACCAAAAATCAGGCTTTAAATGATTTTGTATTTGCTTCCGATTTGTTTAAAAACATTAAAAAATCAACCTGATTGCTTCTAAATCCATAGATTACGCAAGCAATTGTTATCTTTGCCCAACAAACAAGTTAAGTTTTCGATGAATAAAGTATTGATAATTACCATAGCCACCATTTCGATTTTTCTATTTTCTTGCTCTAAGGAAAAAAAGAATCCTCCTAAATTAAATCAGGAAGAATTTACAAAAATGCTAATTGATATTCACATTGCAGATGGTACTATGTCTGCACAGAATATTTACCGAGCTGGCAAAAATTATCGACCAAGTTATTATTACAATTCCATTTACGAAAAGTATAAATTACAACCTGCTGAATTCGATTCATGCGTAGCATACTATGCTGAAAATACAGCCAACTTTACGAAAATTTACGATAAGGTGATTGACTCTCTAAACCGATTAGAAACTAAATATCGTATTGATATAAAAAATGCAAAACTTGAACAGGATACCATAAACCTGTGGAAAAGAAAAAAACACTGGATTGTTCCAAAGCAAGGTAAACCAACTTTTAGTTTTAGAATTCCTATCACAGAAACGGGTATTTATACAGTATCTGCTGACATCAGAATATTTCAAAAAGACCAAACAGAAAATCCAACAATGAAAGCCTATTTCTGGAAAAAAGATACAACTAACGGTCCGCAAAAAATACATTTCGATCCTATTAAAATTGAAAAAGATTCCATTTTTAAAACTTATTCTATTCAATTAGAATATCCTGATACCACATATACTCATTTGGTAGGTGATTTGTTTAGTTGGGATAACGATCTTAGAATATTTACTCAGGAATATGAGATTAAGAATATTAAAATTTATAATCCTGAAATGAAACCTGACACAACTGAGATTGAAAGGGAAATAAAAAGACACATGGATCGAGAAGAATTTATTCCTGATATAAGATGAGAAAAATAACTGCCAATTATATTTTTCCAGTCAGCTCAGCTCCTTTAAAAAATGGCATAATTGTTCTTGATGATACCAATAGAATTGTGGATATTATTGACACGAAGAACAATTTTAAAGAGATTGAGAACCTAGAGTTTTATGGTGGAACCATAGTACCAGGCTTTGTTGATGCCTTTACTTTGCTTTCATACAGTAATTTTACAGCTAAAGATTTAAATGATTGCCTTGCTGGTGATTTTAATGCCAAGCTTAAGTCGAAAGTAAATTCATTACCAACCGATTTACCATCTTTACAAAGAGGCATTAACCATTTGGAAGCTTTTGGAACAAAAGCTGCAGCTGATCTGTTTCCTCATCAAGATTCACAATCGAAGAAAGAGAAGTCAAAAGTTCATTTTGTTACTCCGCATGAGAATTTAATCTATCAACTTGCGGGAAACGAAGCAGCATACACCAATTCCATTGCTTTAATAAATCATTTAGTAATGGACGTATGCGAAATGGAAATCAGGAATAATAATCAATTTTGCATTGGAACAGGATCGCTTGGTACACACCAAAAGCTTTCCATTTTTGAAGAAATGAAGCTGATTCAGCAAAAATTCCCTAAACTATCTGTTTGGGAAATCATAAAATGGGCAAGTTTAAATCCTGCTCAAAATTTAAAAATTGAGAATGATTTTGGATCTTTAGAAATCGGTAAAAAACCAGGATTAAATCTAATTTCAGGAATTGATTACACCAACAATCAGCTAACAAGTCAAGCCGAGCTTAAAATTTTGATTTAAGAAGAGAATCTTGCAGCTTTATCCAAAAGCTCAACCAACTTTTCTTCCAAAGTATCAAAAGAGAAATATTTCTTTCCCAATTGATAATTGTATTCACTGATTTCCCGATTTAACGTTTCATTATGAATCACTTCTTTCATATCCGTTAATGCTTTATCGGTAATAATATTATCCTCAAGCATAACTGTTTTAAATCCCTTACTTCCTATATCAGGCCAATAAACCGGCTTGTAATTGTTCACAAAAATTGGGCATTTTCCTAATACCGATTCAATAAATGCATTCCCAAAACCTTCATAAGTACTAAAATAGGTACTTGCTTTGGCATGAGCATAGGCATCGGAAAGAGCATAGGATTTGCTTCCAGGAGTTTGTCTTCTATTGTTCTTGATAATATGCGAAGCAAACATCACTTGTCCTTCCAACTTCAACTCATGAATTTGTTCAATCAATTCATTGTAGTACACGTTTCCCTCATCATCGGAATGACTTCCGGTAATTACCAGTTTTGCATTTGAATCTTCAAGCATATGAATTAGCTGAATGGCTGTTTCAATTCCTTTGCGACGCACAATCCGAGTAACCTGAGCCAGTATGTAATCATTCTCCTTAAAACCTAAATTTCGCTTTAAATTGATATTGGTTTCATTAATCTCACCAAAAGGCAGGTCAAAATTCATAACATTGGGCACAACAACAGATTTCCTATCGAATCTTGTTTGCAATGTATCTTTACCGTAAGTATTAATTACTGCATGAAAAACATTAGGCAATCGCAATGGAAAATTATCGGCTACAATTAGATTAATTTCCGGATATGGAGAAAGATACCTATCTCCTCTTTCCCAATAGAAATCATGATCGTGAGTAATGGTAGGTAATCCTAGCTCAACTATTGCTTTCTTAATACCCAAGCCCATTTCCAGATGTGCAGGCAAAGCTGAAGCATTCTCAGAAACAAAAACATCAATTTTCTTTTCTCTTGCCCAATCAACAATCTTATTTCCAATTAAATCGGAATAGAAATGGATATGCTCCAAAAGTTCTGGTAAATTATTATCCGGAAAATGAAAAGCTTTCTTTTGTCCCCAAAAACCTTCAGGCGAAAAAAAAGACATTTCAGGAACCAATGTTTCAAACTGAGGATCTAATTTTCTTTCCTCGAACTGTCCAGATAATGTGAACACTTCGTGTCCCATTTTTCGGAAAACTTTAATCCACTTTTCAGTCTCCAACGCAACTCCATCTACACCTCCAATTCTTCCTATAAGTATCCCGATTCTCATACCAAATTATTTTTTGCAACTTTTTATTTACGACAGTATTTCCCAATTGTTTCTACAATTTAAGTGTTTTTTATGGAAGGTGCGATATATTATTTTTTTGCTTGCTTATTGGCGGTAAAAGTATAACTTTAAGTTTATTACCATTACAAAACTCAGAGTAAACACATAAACTATGTTAAAATTTACGATCAGAGCAATCTGTTTTTTACTGATTTTCACAAATACATTGCTGTGCTTTTCGTGCAACAACAGTACTAGTTCAAAAGAAAGTAAACTGGAAAATAATCTCGCACAACCACAGAAGTTTGGTCCGGTAAAAAAACTCTTCTACAATGTTCCAAGTCCTATACAGGTAACTGAATTAATGAAGAAAATGGACCTTCCTTATCAACCAGATTTAATGAACTCTGTGAACAATGCCGATAACTATTTATCGCAAGCCGATATTGCAATCAATATTGGAATTTATGGTGCTGACTTAAGCTATATCCGTATTTACAATCAATTTCAGGATGCTGCCCGATATCTTGCTGTAATTAAGAAATTCACACGTGAATTAGGCATCCCTGAAGAGCAGGAAAAAATTACAGCCAAAAGGGTAGAGGAAAATATTGCGAATCAGGATTCCTTATTAAATATTATATCCGAAACATTCACCCAATCGGATAGTTATTTGAAAGAGAATCAACGTGGAGGAACTGCAGCACTAATAGTATTTGGCGGTTGGATAGAAACCCTATACCTGGCCACAAACATTATTGATTTAGATAAACCTCAAAAAGAGTTGGTAAGCTTAATTGCACAACAAAAACATTCTGTTAAAAATTTAATTGGTTTGCTGAATCAATATCGAAATGATGAAAAAGTTAATGAAATATTACCTGATTTAAAAAAGCTAGATGCCAAGTTCAGAGAAATTGAACAGGTTAAAAAAACACCATCAAGCTTAAAATCGAAAAATGGAAAAACTATAATTCAAAATAAGGTTACATTAACCGCTTCGAACGAAACGATTAAAGGCATTCACGAAATTAACAATCGAATAAGAGCCAAGCTTACCGAATTATAATTTCTGTTTAAACTCACTACATATGAAGATATTATTAAAACTCATCATATTCTCAATTTGCATTTTGGCTTTACCTAAATTCACTTTAGCCCAATGTAATGAATACACAAAAAAGGAATGTATTCCACAATTGAATCCTTACACCTTTAATGGGCAATTAAATAATGCAGTACTTTCTCAAGGAGAAACTGCTGAACTGCAATTGACTTTCTACAAAGACCAAGAATATAGAATTCTTGTAAAAGGGGAAGAGCAATTGGGAAAAATACAGTTCCAACTGTTCGATACTGAATACAACCTACTCTACGATAACGCAGATGAAGATCATACCAACCTATGGGATTTTATGGTTGAAAGTACCGATGATTTTATCATTCGTGTGTTGGTTCCCGAAAATATGACCAAAGAGGAAATTGAAAGTGGATGCGTTTCGATTTTAATTGGATTTAGAGCATTTGGATCAAGAACGATATTTAAGTAGCCATTTGCTTCTTGACAAAAGTTTATAATAAAAAACAAGCTTGCCAAATTTGGCAAGCTTGTTTTTTATCTTGTATCGTAGAGTAATCTATTTCAGTAAAAATTTTGCGTTTCCGATATGATTTCCTTCCGCAAATACATCAACTTTGTATTCTCCAGAAATTAAACTTCCATCATTGTCCCAAAAAATTGCAACTTCCAATTCGTCTCCTTCATAATCGATTTCGCGCTTTGCAGAGTAAACCAGCTTGGTATTTTCAAAGTCGAATAACAAATTCTGCGGATTCCCAAGAACCACCTCATCAGGACGAGTTAAACGAACAAAAATTTCTTTAGCTCCTGTAGATGCTGTAATATTTTTGCGCAAGGTAAAACTGGTTTTCAATTTTACTGTTTTAGAGATTTTTTTAACCGTTTTACCCTTTTTATTGATTGGATAACAAGTAAGTCCGGCAACATCAAGAGTAGCAGCCTTACTAATTACTTCTTTCATATTCTCGGTTGATTCCTCAAGCTTTTGGTTTCTCTCTTTTACCCAGTTAATTTGTTTTTTAACTCTTACATTTTCAGCAGTCAACAATTGGTTTCGAGTATTTAGGGAGTCGATCTGAACGATGTAATCTCTAAGAACTTCTTTCAATGTTCCTAACTCACGCTTGTATTTGTTAATCTCTGCATACGAATTGTTTCGAAATATTCTCATTCTTTCCAGAAGTTCTGAGATTTTTTCTTGCTCCATTTTTAACTGAACATTTAGAGTATCGTTGCTTGTTTGCAATGAATCATAGTCAGCAGAAAGCAATTCTAATTCACTTTGCAAGCTTAGTTTTTCAGCAGTAATTTCCCCAATATATCTTTTGTTTTCGCGATGTTCCGAGTAGTACATTACTGCAATAACAACCAATACTATTCCCAATCCTATTAGAACGCCTTTGTAAATCTTATCTTTCTTCTCGTTTTCCATATCTCCCGTGGTAATTCAGTCTTTTTAATGTTTCGTGCAAATTTACTTATCTTTTTTAAAAAATCCCTGTATCCATCATGTTATCAGATCATAATTTCTGATTTATAATGAATATACAATAAAGCTTTAGTCAATTATTGTACCAAGTCAAAAATTAAAGCACAAAAAAACGGAACTATCATTAAATGAAACAGTCCCGTTAAAACTAACCCATAGTTTTTACTATTATAGTATGTAGAATTTTTCTACTAAAAGTTGCCAATTTTCACACCCAAGTATATGGTTCTTGGATTTAATGGCCCGTAAACATATCCTGCATCACGGCTTGGACCTCTGTCAAAATCATCTTGGAATGAATTAAAAATGTTCTTTACACCAAAATCAAATTGTAGCTTTACCTCTCTACCCAAATCAAAGTGGTAAGCAAAATTGATTCCCATATCCATAAAATCATCAGATTTTACAATGCTCTCTGTTGTAATTTCCTTTTCGTTTGGATCTAAACCTCCTGCAAGATGAAGAACATCCATAGAACCTGTGTATGAGCCGCTAAATGTTGCAGTAAACTCGTGAATTGGTTTCCAGTTCATTGCGAAATATCCATAACGCTCTGGAGTTCTTAAAATATTTTTGCTCGAACTATTTGATGCATCATCATCATCACCATGATCGATCACCTCATCGTACTTGCTTGATTGAAGCGTCATCCCCATCTGGAAGTCAAGCTTGTATGATGGAGCCAATTTGAATTCAATATTAGCTCCTTTTACAACAGCTCCTTCAGCATTTTTTCTTAGAGATACCACATTTCCATCTGCATCAGGATCGCTAAATTCATTCACGAATGGGTCTTTTAAATCTGTGTAAAAACCTTCAATCAAGAAATAGGTCTGAGTTTTTCCAATGGTCTTGGTAAAGTCTAATGATGCAGTAAAACTATTCGAAGTTTCCTCTTTCAAGTTAGGATCATTTTCATGAATGATTCTTCTGGCTCCTGAAGCTTCGATATGCAAATCTTCGTTAAAAATTTGTGGAGCTCTAAATCCTCTTGCATAGCTAAAGCGAAGCTGAGTTGGCTCCGATAATTTGAACAATACATTGGCACGAGGGCTAATTACAACATTCGAATCATCGCTTCCATTCTCGTCGTTGGTAATGTTGTACGAATCCATTCTAACTCCCAAAAGGAAATTCATAAATCCTAAATCCCATTTACTTTGAGCAAATGCTCCAATGGTATTCGATTTTTGATCAGCAATGTTGGTAGTTGGAACAAATTTCGAAGTTTCGATATCGTAATATCCCAACTTATCATCTTTCAATTTGTTGTATACATTCTCAATACCAAAAGTTAAATCAGCAGGAGAAAGCAATAAGTTATCCACTTTTGTATGCAGTTGCGCACCTAAAGAAACTGCCAAATCATCAGTTTTACCATATGAGCTAAAATCTGGAATTGGCACATCCAATGGATTTCCTTGCTCATCCTCTAAGGTAGCAGCACCATAATAACTATCTCTATCGATATGTTGCGCAGATGCATAGACAGATAGTTTGGTATGACGATCCTGATTGAAAAATTGATCCCAAACAACTCCTCCAGAGTTAATTCTATGTTTTACCTGCTCGGCAACCAAAGCCTGGTGCGCAGGAATATTCAGTTGATCTCCTCCTCTACGAAACTCATCAACAATATGGTATTCAAGAGTAATTTTGCTTAAATCACTAAATCTGTGGTAAGCTCTTAAACCAGCACTTAAATTTTCGATCTTCACCAAGTCAGAATATCCATCTTCATTGGCATCCCAATCATCACGCTGGCGGTTCATTCCAAAAATAAAGATTCCACTCTTATTATCCTCTGAAACAACCGAAGCATTAAAGTCAGCAGTAAAATCATTTCCTACGCTTCCTGCTCCATCAGCACCTACTCCTACTGCACCATACTTAAATCCTGCTTTAAATGAATTGCTAACAGGATCTTTTGTGATGATGTTAATGGTACCTGCAATGGCATTACCACCAAAAAGAGCAGATCCACCACCACGTACAACTTCCACACGCTGTATCATATTAGATGGAATATGTTCTAATCCATATACTGCAGCCAAGCCACTAAAAATTGGGCGGCTATTAATCAAGATTTGAGTGTAAGGTCCTTCTAAACCATTCATTCTAACCTGCGAAAAACCACAGTTGTTACAATCATTTTCAACACGCAAACCTGGTGAGAACACCAATCCGTCAGCTAAAGTTGCAGCAGATGTTTGCTCCAATAATTTAGTTGAAATCGAATTTACCACAACTGGTGCATCCTTACGCTTTATATTGTTTCTATCGGCGGTTACAACAACCTGCTCCAAACCAATAAAGTCCTCAGCTATAGAAAATTCAAGAGATATTCCCTTTCCTGCTTTCAAGTCACACTCTTTTGTTTTGATTTGATATCCAACACAACTTGCCACTACATGGTAATGCCCCATAGGAACATCTTCAATTACAAATTCCCCTTCGAAATTGGTTACGGCACCAACAGAAGAACCTTCTAATGCAACCGTAGCGTAAGGGATAGGTTCTTTGCTATTTACATCAATAACTTTTCCTTTAATGCTAGCGGTAAGTTTTTCTGCATTTGCAGAAAACGAGAAACCAATCAGCATGCAAATGCCGACAAGTAGATGAGTTAAAATTCTCATTTCTTAGTATTTATAGTTTATGTAAATGTTTGTCAGAATTGACATGTGCAAAAAGATCTACAGAGCCATGAAAGCAATGTATAATCAATCATACACCTTTAAATAATAGGGTTCTGTACTCAAGTATTTGAATACAGCAATGAATTACTATGCCAAAACAGGTGGAGCCCTATTAGGTAAAAGGGTGGCAAGTAAATTTTTCTTTACATGGTAATGATAAACTTTCGATACATCAACCGATTTACCAAGTTGCAGAGCTACAATAATAACCGCAGCCAGTATAAAAAGGAAACTTGTTAGTTGGTTAATCGAAAAACAATCCTGAGCGGAATGTGAATGACCATTCGCTCCTTGGGTATTTCCTGAATTGTGAAAAGGGTGAGCGTGAACAACTAATTGTCCCTGATCATTTTTATGAACGTGCCAGTTGAATACAGAGTTACCTGCCAGCATTAACATGGCTGGTAGTAACAGACAAACAAATGCCTTTTTGTATTTTTCAAACAAATTCACGTTCTATTCTAGTACATTAAATCAATAAAGCAACAAAAATAGACCTCCTATGTTCAGCAAACAATACCTAATTGTTGGTATATTTTATAAACAGTATGTTCCACAACACTTTTTGAGTAATTATACGAAAAGACACTTATCCATAACCTCTTCATCGATAGATAAATTCGATGGATTTGTCTTATCTATAGAATTTATTCGTGCATAATAATCATCCATACTACAAATCATTTCATGCTTGTACAAGTACCACAATTGTACATTTTGCCACAATTTTTCACCAGGACCATATTTTGCTCGCCACTCGTAAGCCTGTTCGGTTAATTGTTCAGATTCTGAACCAAATCGGTAGAAAACATTTTTAAAAGAAATAGGATCAATTCCTGTTTGTTTCGCCTCATCATACTTAAAGTCTGCAAATTCTATCAACTCCTGTATTTCCTTGCGACCTTCGAAATGCGAGTCGACAACAGAAAATTTGTGCAAGCGATCTACGAATCCCGCCCCCGATACATTCAGATACTTCTTGCAATACTTCTCTAATTCAGAAAGTTGATCTTTTAATTTGGCATTGCCATCAACCGAAACAATTTGAGAAGAAATAATATCATCCTCGTTAAAGGAAATTTCGTGTACAAACATCGAACTCAGTTCATCCAATACCTTCTTTACAAAATCAAGATTCATGTTATCGCTTTCGCAAATCAACAAGAAATGATCTTGATACCGAATCAATCGAACCAATTTATTTTCTACATGAAACTTTAAACTTCTTTTTAAAAACAGGCCTTTCCTATTCAAATAAATGTGCAATTCAGTGCTTTGTTCATTATCCAAATTTGAAAACTGAATCAACTTGTCGTAATGAATCGAATAAGAATCCTCAATCAAATTCAAACGATCCGACACAATCAATTCCCCTTCACTTCCCGGCTCACAATTCACATGATTCAAAATGCACACCCCATTATCAACTGCCGATTTAATAATGGAAATCAACAATCGATTGGCATTTATTTTGAATTCACTTTCAAGACAAACAAAAGCACCTGCGCTTAATTGCAGGCTCGATTCATATCGAGGTAAATCCTTTTCTTTTATGGTATTGGAAAATAATCCGGCAAAACGCTTCTTCTCTTTCTCCACATGAAGGTATTCATCCGGAAGAATCAAATGAGGAAAACGCTCGCGCAAACTTATAATGGATTTCTTCCCTGCATCTTTGGTATCTACTACGGTGTGAAGCACATTTTCAAAATCATTCTCACAAAACAATGCACAACGGAATCCCAAGCCCGAAGCAATTAGGCAGAACAAAGCCTCTTTGAAACCACAGCTTGTAAATACAAAATCAAACTTGTCGCCAGTAGCTTCCTCTAAAAATTTTTGCCTGTTTTCTATCGAAAATGCAGATGAATCAACCATTTTACTTTTATTAACTTATTTTTGTACTTAAACTTTGTAATTTTGTTGCGAATATCAATTATCAAAACCAATCAATTTGAAAAAGATAGCTTTAAATATCCTTCTGGGATTATCAGTTTCGTTATTTATATATTCTTGCGCTAATCAGGGTTACCCAACCGGTGGACCTGAAGATAAGACACCTCCAAAAGTTACGGAAACTAAACCTGAAAATTACGCCCTTAACTTTAAAGGTGGCAAAGTAGAGATTTTCTTCGACGAATTTGTCAGACTTGAAAATATCAATGAAAAGTTTGTGGTTTCGCCTCCTTTTAAGAAAAATCCGATCGTAAAGTTAAAAGGAAGATCGATATATGTAAAACTAGAAGAAGAATTAAAAGAAAATACCACTTATACTCTTGATTTTGGTGATGGTATTGTGGACAACAACGAAGGAAATCCTCTGGGCGAATACCAGTTTGTATTTTCAACAGGCGAAACAATCGACTCTTTAAGTATTAAAGGGAAAATTGACAATGCCTTTGACGAATTGCCAGTTGAAAAATCGATGGTAATGGCATACCTGAATACTCACGATTCGGTGCCATTAACCACCATTCCCGATTACATTGCTTTAACCGACTCGGCAGGATATTTTCAATTGAATAACCTACGCGAAGGAACTTACAAGCTATTTGCCATTGTTGATGGCAACAAAGACTATTTGTACAATGGTCCCGGCGAAATGATTGGTTATTTCGATGAGTTGATTGTTCCTTCAGCTCACCGCTTTGAGCAATTGGATTCCATTGGTGGCGATTCTGTTATGATTAAAAAAGCAACAGCTTTGGAACCCAATAACATCCACATTAGAATGTTTGATGAAGAAGATCCGTTGCAATACCTTACCGGATACAAAAGACCAAGAAGAGAGAAGCTAGAATTTGAATTCAATGCAAAAAGAACAGATAGTTTAAAAATTGATTTTGTAGGATTTGAAGAGAATCAAAATTGGTTTTTGGCTGAAATTAATCCAACAAAAGACACGCTTGCTTTTTGGATTACAGATTCGACCATTTACAAACGCGATACTTTATTGGCAGCATTGCAGTACCTAAAAACGGATACTACAAATCAGCTTAGCTTATTTCAAGATACCGTAAAGCTGAACTTTAAAGACAAGAAAAAAGCAAAACAAGCGAAGAAGAAAAAGAAACAAGTAAAAATTAAAAAGCCTAAATACCAGTTTAGCTTTAAAACCAGTTCGACACAAGATTTGCACAAGAACATCGCGATGCGTTTCGATGAACCTTTGGCTAAAATTAATTACGACAGCATTCATTTTTACCAATTGAAAGATACCTTGGAAATTCCTGCTGATTTTAAGATCGAGAAAGATCCAAAAAATCTGTTGCAATACAATTTCATTGTTGACTGGCAGCCTGAAACCAAATATAAAATCGATATCGACTCAACTGCATTCCAAAACATTTACGGTATTTACAGCGACTCTTTCGAAGGAAAAATTACCACTCGCGAGTTGGAACATTACGGCAAGTTGTTCATGAATGTATCTGGTGTAAAGATGTCTACTTTGGTACAATTGCTTGAAAGTGGAAAAGAGGAGAAAATAATTCAAACCAAGAAAATAAAATCCGATCAAACGATAATTTTCGATTACCTGGAACCTAAAACTTACATTGTAAAAATAATTGAAGATCGTAACGAAAATGGAGTTTGGGATACTGGTAACTACAAAGAAAAAGTACAGCCTGAACAGGTATACTATTTCTATAAAGAATTAAAAGTGCGATCGAATTGGGAGGTCGAAGACAGAATCATTATTCCTGCAAACAAAGAGGTGATGTTCCAATCGCATGACCACGAGCACGACCACAATCATGAGGCAGAAGAGATGCAAAAGGCGATCGACAAAAAGGCAAAGAAGAACAAACGTAAAAAATGATACCGATTCTTTAATGAAGAAAGTATTTAGTTCTTTTCACTCCTAAATACTTCTCATTAATAGATCGGCACTATATCAATTAATAATTTCATATATAAACGATATAAAATGTCAGTTTTAGTTGAATTTGCAATATTCCCAACCGATAAGGGCGATAGCGTTAGTTCGGAAGTTAGTAAGGTAATCGACCTGATCCGCGAAAGCGGGTACAATTACCAACTTACTGCCATGGGAACTTTACTGGAGACCGATACCATGGCACAGGCTTTAGAGGTGGTGAACAAATCGCACGATATCCTGGCCGAAAACTCGAATCGCATTTACTGCACCATGAATATCGATAGCCAAAAAGGCAAAGACAATCGCCTAAAAACAAAGGTTGAAGCCATCGAAAATAAGATTGGAAAAGTAAGCAGGTAATCAAAGTATAAAGTAATAAGGATAAAGTATTGTTGATAAAACTAATATTCCCGCCAAGACTACAATATGTTCTCATATTTGTATTGCTGTTGCCTGTATTTTATAGCAACAATGCTTCGGCACAATGTCTCGAAAAGAATTTTGCATTCGAGGCTGGCGAGAAGTTAACCTATCGTGGTTATTACAACTGGGGATTTATATGGGTTGCTGCCGGCGAGGTAAACCTTAGCGTTGAGCAGAGCAAATACAAAGAAAAGGATGCCTACAAATTTTATGGTACAGGTAAAAACCTAAAGGCTTTCGATTGGTTTTTCCACTTGCGTGATACCCTTACTGCCTATACCGAAAGAGAGAACCTAAGACCATTGTATTTCGATAGACGAACGCACGAAGCAAAGTATCATGCCCATCACGAGTATTGGTTCAACTACTCCGACAGCACTATACTTTCAAAAATTCAGAAGCGTGAAAAGCCTGAAAAATTAGATACTCTGGCCAACAAACCATGTACATACGATATTCTATCGGTGGCCTACTATGTGCGTAATCTGGATTTTAGCAAATACAAAAAGGGCGATAAAATTCCCCTGTCGATGCTGGTTGACAACGAAATTCATTCGCTATACATTCGTTACAAAGGGGTGGAAGTTATTAAAACCAAATCGGGCGAAAGGTTCGAATGCCTAAAGTTTTCGCCACTATTGGTAAAGGGAACCATGTTTAAAGGCGGTGAAGACATGACTGTTTGGCTAAGCAACGACGACAACCGCATTCCCATACAGGTTGAAGCCAAGGTTTTGGTAGGAAGTGTAAAAGGAATTCTGGATTCCTACGAGGGATTGAGAAACTCCAAAAATTCCTTCTTTAAAAAGCGCAATGGCAAGCTTGAGATTGAGGAATAGTGTAATTCTTTCTGTATAAAAACATCTTCCGCACATCTTCTCGGTATTGCCACACCCTATTTTGTTACGTCCACACATATTATTATTTGCTCCACACCATTAATCACTACTGCCACATATCCTCTTAATTGCTCCACACCATTAATTAAGCTTTCCACCCATACTCTCATGCCGTCCACATAGTGTGGACATGTTCGTTATTAGTGTGGACGTTCTGATAAAGTATGTGGAGTTAGTCATCTCATATGTGGCCCTATTATTTTTATATGTGGATGTGTTAGTAACACTATGTGGTCATAACAGTTTTATATGTGGCGTAACTTAATCAGATAACGGAATAGTTCTCAGCAAAATTGTGAGATATCTACACACCATCGCCGATGGGGAAAACAAACATGCAGGGGCCTTGCTCAACATCACGGAGAGGGTAACCAAAATACTAGAAAGCCATTTCTCCTATTTTTATTAGTAATGAATTAACTTACATATCAGCATCTTAAGTTATTTCTAATTAAATTTATAATCACAGGCAACAATTGATGAAAATATGAAAAACGAATTAACTATTGAGAGACTAGCTAAATTAATTGACGCTGGAACAAAAATTTATAAAGTGGATGAATTCAATGGTAAAGTCCAAATTATTGAAGGAATTGCATTTACAAATGACGAACCAAATATTTTAATATCGAAATACAGAATTAGTTTTACAGACCAACTAAAAGCATTGATCGAAACAAGTAAATTTCAAGATTCTTTATACAGACCAATAAAAAGAGGGGTAATACTAATCGATATCGTTGATTATTCCAAAGGCAATTCTCTTTATTTTGCATCAATTCTTACTGTATTCAATACAATTTTAAATCATATTATATTAAAGTTACAGAACATCAATAAACTAATAGAGCAGATAATACCATCAGGAGATGGATGCTATTTGATATTTAATGAAAACATAAACAATGATTTTTTTAAGATTGTATTAATTATTATTAATGAAATGAATAATTTTCAAGATGATGTTCTTAAAAAATTCTCAGAAAAAAGTGATTCTAATAATAAGCTTCACTTAAGAATAAGTTGCACACTTGGAGAAACAGATTTCTTTTATGATATTTCTGGAAATCGTAATTGTTATGGCATTGGATTAAATGATGCTGCAAGGATATTATCTTCTGGCCAAAATGAGATATTAAGAAAATATCCAAATGAGGATTCCCTCGATTCTGTGTTTTTTGATAAAACTGTATTAAATCAGGCAAGTTCCTTAATAAAGTCATTAACTAAAAACAGCTCATACTTTCCGACAATAAATGATTTAGGATATGTTGCTGATAAGCATGACAAAAAAAGACAAATATGGTGGTTAAAGGACTTGCCTCTTGATAGATCAATAGATTTGTATTTCAATAAAAGTGGAAATAAAAGCCAATGACACTTTGTATAAGTAATGGGCAGACAAAGAGCTAAATATCAGCGTTTGTAACCTGCAATACCTACGTAAGTGTTTGTCAGGGAAGTGGCACTCATTCTGCCACTAATCATACAATCTACCATTACTTCTTCTCAATCTTAATTTCGAACAGCTTAGGCCAACGTTTACCGGTTACAAACATTCTTTGTGTAGCCTCATCCCAGGCAATACCGTTTAGAACATCGTCGTTTTTGTCCAGGTTAATTCTATCCTTTTTCTTTAGAATCGTTCCCAAGTGAATGCTACCTTCTACTCTACCCGTTTCAGGATTGATGATTACAATTCGCTCGGTCAACCAAACATTGGCATAAATTTTACCGTTAATGTACTCCAGCTCGTTTAGGTTGGTAACAGCGCCGTTGTTGTCATACACTTCAATGGTGCGTTTCTTTCCGTAATTGGTATCATCAAGAACGGTAAGTACGTTCGAGCCATCAGAAACTACCAATTCATTATTCATGGCAGTAATTCCCCATCCTTCGCCATTGGTAGTCTGTACTTCGAAGAAATCAATCTGTTCGAAAGTTTCAGGATCAACCACAAATGCTTTTCGTGCATGCCAGGTCAACTGAATAATTCTGCTTTTGCTATAGGTAATTCCTTCACCAAAATATTCCTGTTCCAGGTTCTTTATCGAAATGGCTTCACCATTTTCAAGGCGCACCTTTCTTAAAGATGATTCACCATGCTGGCCTGTTCCTTCGTACAAAAATCCATCGTGAAAAAACAAGCCTTGGGTGTAAGCGCGTCTATCGTGAGGAAATGAATTTACAATTTCGTAAGCGTAATCAGCAGGAGCTTGATTCGACTTTAAGTTGATGTAAGTGCTTACCAAACCAACCGTTCCATTTTCATGATAAGCCATCAACTTCATATTGTGCTTACCCATTTTATCCTTTGTTGGCGTCCACTTTAAATTCCAGGGTTTAGAAGTAATGGTTTGCACCAATTCGCCATCGCCCCACAATTGCAAGGAATCAATATCGCCAGCTTTTTTCTTCGGGTAAACCAAAATTTCAATCTCTTCGCCATAAGCAAATACATCTCCTCTTTTAGGTGCTTTTAATCGCATGCTATTTACAAACTCGACGGTTTTCACAGCAGAAGCAACTTCCTTTTTCTCAGTTTCAGGTTTTGTAGCACCATTGCTACCACATCCCGATAAAATAAAAAATAGAGAAGAGAAGAGAATTTGAAATTTCATTGTTGTATTTGGTTTAATGTTTGGTTTGATAAAAATAAAAAAACTGTCCCGATTACTCAGGACAGTTTCAATGTTTATTTTGTGATTTCCCATTCAAAACCATCTTTGGTGTCTTTCACCACGATGCCTAAATTGGTCAATTCATCTCGTATCTTATCGGCCGTAGCCCAATCTTTGTTCTTTTTGGCCTCGTTTCTGGTCTCAAGCAAAAAGGCAATTACTCTATCAAGCAATTCATTGTTGCCGCCATCATCCGATCCTTCTACCTGCAAACCTAAAACATCAAATACCAAAGTATTGTATAATGTTTTCAGGCTTTCCAAGTCTTCAGCAGTAATACTTTCCGTTCCTGCTGCCAAAGAGTTAATCATTTTCACACCATCAAACAGGTGAGCGATTAATATTGGCGTGTTCAAGTCATCGTTCAATGCCTCGTAACATTTTGCTTTCAAATCAGCAACATTAATGCTCGAAGAAGCTGATGCCTGGATTTTATCCAAAGTAGCAATTGCAGCCATCATTCTGTTGAATCCTTTCTCTGCTGCTCGCAATGCATCGTTCGAAAAATCAAGCGGGCTGCGATAATGTGCCTGCAACATGAAGAAACGAACGGTCATTGGACTGTAAGCCTGATCTAACACATCGTTTTCTCCCGAGAACATGTTCGAAAGTGTAATAAAGTTACCCAACGATTTACCCATTTTCTGACCATTAATGGTAATCATGTTGTTGTGCATCCAATATTTTACAGCTTCTTTTCCATTTGCTCCAGTTGATTGCGCAATTTCACATTCGTGGTGAGGGAATTGTAAATCTAATCCACCTCCGTGAATATCGAACTGTTCACCTAAATATTTCTCTCCCATAGCAGTACATTCCAAGTGCCATCCTGGGAAACCATCACTCCATTTCGATGGCCAACGCATGATGTGCTCTGGTGCAGCTTTCTTCCATAGTGCAAAGTCAAATGAGTTTTTCTTCTCGCTCTGACCATCCAATTCACGAGTATTCGAGATCAACTCCTCAATCTTACGACCTGACAATTTTCCGTACTCATGTTTTTTGCTGTAAGCTTCTACATCAAAATAGATAGAACCATTGCTTTCGTAAGCAAAACCATTGTCCAGTAATTTGTCAATCACTTCCATTTGCTCAATGATATGACCCGATGCACGTGGCTCGATACTTGGCTTACGTACATTCAAATCGTCCATATCCTTGTGGTAACGATCGGTAAAATATTGAACAACTTCCATTGGTTCAAGCTGCTCTAAACGAGCTTTCTTAGCAATTTTATCTTCTCCCTCATCGGCATCGTTCACCAAGTGACCAACATCGGTAATGTTACGAACGTAGCGAACTTTATACTCTAAATGAGTAAGATATCTAAAAAGTAAATCGAAAGTAATTGCAGGACGAGCATGACCTAAATGAGCATCGCCATAAACTGTAGGACCACAAACATACAAACCAACAAATGGTGCGTTAAGTGGTTCGAACAATTCTTTCTTTCGCTTTAGTGTATTATAAATGAACAACTTGTTTTCCATATCCGTAATGTAATTCGAATTTTTGTTTGGGGCTGTAAAATTATAAAAAATTATGGCTCTTGTGGCTTATTCTTGTCAATATCTTTAGATTCCTGATAGATAGCTAAGCATAGTTTAATAATTATTTTACCTAAGTTTTTGCTGAAATAGATTTGTACTTCTATCTTTGTCACAGCAATACCGCACTTGAACATCTTGTTTGGTAGTAATTTCGACAAGATTGATAATTCCGAATTTACCTCTCGAACGGAATTTTATCAGAACTCAACAAAACGTACTACAAATATGATTTTTAGTACAATTCTGCATTTGTATTTTATGCAGATAATAAAAAGTAAAAGAGAAGTAATGAGTTCAATACCCATTTTTAAGATTATTATCACTACATTAATAATTGGGTAAAAGCTCACAAAATCTTATGGCTAAGATTTAAAAGATATGACTAGAAAAAAAAGAAAACAATCAGGTCAAAGATATAATCGCAAAAGCTTAGAAAATCTAATTGTAGGGATTTTCAGCAACAATCCTGAGAAAACATTTAACTACAAGCAAGTTTCCAGACAATTGGAAATTAAAGAAATAGGAGTAAAACAATTGGTGGTAGGCATTCTGTATGACCTTACCGATTTGGATTTCCTTCACGAAGTTTCAACTGGCAAGTTTAAACTAAAATCGAAAATTGGTCACATCACCGGAACTGTGGATATGACCGCAAGAGGCGCTGCCTTTATTGTTTCTGATGATTTGGAAGAAGATGTATTTGTATCGCAGGCCAATTTGAATCGTGCACTTCATGGCGATGTGGTAAAAGTATACCTATACGCCAGAAGAAAAAGTAAACAACCTGAAGGCGAAGTGGTGGAAATCGTAAAGAGAAAGAAAACCACTTTTGTGGGGATCATCGAAATTTCGAAGAACTATGCCTTCCTGATTTCCGATAGCAGACAAATGCCTTACGATATCTTTTTACCACTTACCAAACTAAATGGTGCACAAGATGGTGAAAAAGCAATTGTACAAATCACCGAATGGCCGAGGAAATCGAAAAACCCGGTTGGACAGGTGGTAAATGTTCTTGGTAAACCAGGTGAAAATGATACGGAAATGCATGCAATTTTGGCTGAGTACGATTTGCCTTACCAGTTTCCTGAGAAAGTAAACGAAGCAGCTGAATTGATCTCTGATAAGATTACAGAGGAAGAAATTGCCTTGCGAAGAGATTTCAGAGAGATTACCACTTTCACCATCGATCCACATGATGCCAAAGACTTTGATGATGCATTATCATTGAGAAAATTGGAGAATGGAAATTGGGAAGTGGGTGTTCACATTGCTGATGTTACCCACTATGTGAAGAAAGGAAGCATTATTGAGAAGGAAGCATTCGATAGAGCAACTTCGGTGTATTTGGTTGACCGAGTAGTACCAATGTTACCGGAAAGACTTTCTAATGGTGTTTGTTCTCTAAGACCTAATGAAGAAAAGCTATGCTTCTCTGCAGTTTTCGAGATGAATGACAAAGCAGAGGTATTGGATACCTGGATTGGTAGAACCGTTATCAATTCGGACAGAAGGTTTACCTACGAAGAAGCACAGCAAGTAATCGAAACAGGCGAAGGTGACTTTAAAGAAGAGGTTCTTTGCTTAGATCGATTGGCTAAAATTCTTCGCGAAAAACGTTTCAAAAAAGGAGCTATCGACTTTGATCGATATGAAGTAAAGTTCGATATTGATGAGAAAGGAAAACCTACACGTGTATTCTTTAAAGAATCAAAAGATTCGAACAAACTGATTGAAGAGTTCATGTTGCTTGCAAATAAGAAGGTTGCCGAATCGGTTGGTAGAGTAGCAAAAGGTATAAAAGCAAAAACATTTATATACAGAACCCATGATCAACCAAATCCTGATAAGTTGAATTCGTTCAACCAATTCATTCGCAAGTTTGGATATGGAATCAAAACTGCCAATGCTAAAGCAATCTCAACTTCTTTGAATAACCTATTGCATGATGTAAAAGGTGAAAATATTCAGAATTTGGTGGAAACTTTGGCAATCCGATCGATGGCAAAAGCAGAATATTCTACTGTAAATATTGGTCATTATGGTTTGCATTTCGATCACTATTCACACTTTACCTCGCCAATTCGTCGTTACCCTGATATGATGGCGCATCGACTATTGGAAAAATATGCGAATGGCAGCAAATCGGTAAATGCAGACAAGTACGAAGAATTTTGTCAGCACTGCAGCGAAATGGAACAAAAGGCAGCAAATGCCGAACGTTCTTCCATCAAGTACAAGCAGGTTGAATTTATGCAAGATCACCTGGGACAGGAATTCGAAGGTACCATTTCTGGTGTTACCGAATGGGGATTCTATGTAGAAATCGACGAAAACAAGTGCGAAGGAATGGTTTCTATCCGAGAGTTGGAGGATGATTTCTATGAATTCGACGAAGACAACTATTGCATTGTTGGTCGTCATCATCGCAAGATTTACCAATTGGGAGATAAGATTAACATACGCGTTGCCAAGGCCAATCTGGTTGCAAAGCAACTTGATTTTGTTCTGGCAGACAAAGCAGAATTTTAAGAGGAAAGTTAATATCTTAATAAATCATAAAAGAAAGCTCGGGATTTCATACATCCGAGCTTTTTGTGTAATTTTGGTTGTAGAGCTTAATATTTGTGCTACCACAAAAGCTACACAGATTAAGATCTGATAAACAAAACACTACTATTCCGCATGAAGAGAATACTAATTATAGACGATGATGCTACCATATGCCTGATGCTTCAGGGATTGCTTAAACGTAAAGGATTTGATGCCGACACTGTTTTCTCGGCAGGTGAGGCCATTAAAAAGCTAGAAATTGAAACTTTTGATCTGGTTTTAAGCGATTTTCGATTACCTGATTTTGATGGTTTGGAACTTTTGCAGAAAATCAAAGCCATGCATCCATCGGTTCCTGTAATTATCATGACTTCATATGCAGATATTCGCACAGCGGTGAGTGCCATAAAAATGGGAGCATTCGAGTATGTTACCAAACCTTTAAATCCTGATGAGATTTTATTGCTGATCAACTCAGCATTGGAAAAAGCTCAGGAAAAACAGGAGGCTCCTAAGAAGAAGGAAAAAAAGAAGAAACCAGCTGTTGATTTTGTTCGTGGTGAAAGTTCAAGCTCTCTTCAAATCGATCAATACATCCGCTTGGTAGCTCCTACCGACATGTCGGTAATTATAGAAGGTGAAAGTGGAACAGGGAAAGAGATTGCAGCCAGAAGAATTCACGCTGAAAGCAATCGAAAAGGAAAAACTTTTGTAGCTGTAGATTGTGGTGCATTATCAACAGATTTGGCAGGAAGTGAATTGTTTGGTCATGTGAAAGGATCGTTCACAGGAGCAATTACGGATAAGGAAGGACAGTTTGAAGCTGCCAAAGGTGGTACACTTTTTCTGGATGAAATCGGAAATCTATCATACGAAATTCAGGTGAAGTTACTTCGTGCTCTGCAAGAAAGAAAAGTTCGCAGAATTGGCAGTAACAAAGACATTGATGTGGATGTAAGAATTGTGGTTGCAACCAATGAAGATTTGGCTTTATCGGTAAACAAAGGTGATTTTAGAGAAGATTTGTATCACAGGTTAAACGAGTTTAAAATTACAGTTCCTGCACTAAGAAATCGTGATGAAGACATTGTTTTGTTTGCCAATTACTTTTTGGATTTATCGAACAATGAACTCAACAAGGAGGTTGACAAATTCTCTGATGAAGTTTTGGATAAATTCAGAACCTATTCCTGGCCAGGTAACCTCCGTGAACTTCGTAATGTAGTGCGTCGTTCGGTACTATTAAGTCAGGGAGATCAGGTTGAAATCATCAGTTTGCCCACCGAAATTCTGAACGATCAACCAAAAAATGATGTTGTAATCGAAGGGTCGAACTTGAAGTTGATTCAGGCAGCAAACGAAAAAGAGTTGATCATCTCAACTTTACGCAAAGTTAATTTCAACAAATCTAAAGCTGCTCGTTTATTAAATATCGACAGAAAAACACTTTATAATAAGATTAAACAATACGGGATTGAGGTATAAATCATACCACCATTTCATCTGCAATGGATGAAATTACAATTTGAGAGTTTTGCTCTACCTCATCAACCAACTCATTGATATAATCCGGAGATTCAACAACTTCGGATTTTTTATGCAATAAATCTTCCAACTCCTTAAGCAATGGCGCAACGCTCACCACTTTTAACTGATTAAAAGAGCTCAACATTTTATGCGCAATGGATCCTATTTCCAGATAATTTTTTTCATCAGCTGCTTCACGAAGGGCATTTAAATTTTCCTTTGCTGAATCTATAAACTGATTTAAAATTTGGTTAATTAATTCAGGATCATCCGAAGTAAACTGCTTAATTTGAGAAAGGTCAAAAAGTGGTTCATCTTCTATAACAGTGATATCAATGTCATTAATCTTTGGTTGTGCTTCGTACTCTCCTAATAAAAGTTCGCTTATCATCGAACGCAGAAGCTCTTCATCAAAAGGTTTTACCAAACATTCAGTCATTCCTGACGAAATGTATTGCTTTAAATCTGATTCCAACACGTTTGCAGTTAGTGCAACAATGGGAATATCCTTATAGCTATTATTCAGTTCTCGCACCTTACGACAAAGTTCAATTCCTCCCATTTTTGGCATATGAATATCAGTCAGAATCATATCGTAATGGTTCTTCTGAATCAAATTCCAAGCTTTCTCTCCATTGTCAACAAATTCTGCTTTTAAATTCCATGTGTTAAAAATGGTTTGCAGCAATAGCAAACTGTAATCATCATCATCGGCAATCAAGAAATGTTTATCCTTAAGCTCTTCAGAGATCGATATTTTTTGCTGGATAATTGTTTCCTCAACTGATTTGATAGCCTCTTTTAATGGCAATCGTAATGTAAAAGTTGATCCATTCTTCAATTCACTGTCAACAAATAAATCTCCACCCAATAAAACAGCCAATCGTCTACTAATTGCTAAACCTAAACCTGTTCCACCATATTTTCTCGCCGAAAAAGAATCAGCCTGACTAAAATCTTCGAATATACTTTCCTGCTTGTCTTCAGCAATTCCAATTCCCGTATCTTCAACATCAACCTCAAACAAAAAAGAATCACCTTCAGATATTACGGATGCTCTTATCATCACTTGTCCTTCCTCTGTAAATTTTATTGCATTAGAACCTAAATTCAAAAGAATTTGCTTGATACGGAATGGATCACTCAACAAGCGAATGTTATTTTCTCCGGTATATTCAATTTCGAAATCAAGATTCTTGTTAGTGGCATTAACTTTCAAAAGGTCATATACCTCATACACCAAAGCCTGAGGATTAAAATTGATACTTTCCACATGTAGTTTACCAGCCTCTATTTTAGAAAGATCAAGTATTTCATTTACCAATCCAAGCAAATGTTTGGATGAACTCTTCAAAACACTTACAAAATTCTTTTGCTTCTTTTCCAAATTGGTTTTATTCAACTGATTGGTAAAACCAATAATAGCATTCAAAGGAGTTCTAATTTCATGACTCATGGTTGCCAGAAAATCTTCCTTCACCTTCGCCAATTTTTCAGCTTTTCCTTTAGCAATAATTAACTCAGAACGATAATAATTACTCTTAGATATATCGGTTAGAATAAAAATGATGAACAAAACACCTAAGACCAATCCAACAATAATGATAATAGAGATAATCGAAATGGTATTGCTTGCAATTTGTTTTGCCTTATCGGATTCTTTCTGTAGTTGATTAAATCGTTCGGATTCCAACTGCCTTAACAGCAATTTAATTTTATCCCAAATAATTGTATTTTCTTCTACCAGGCGAAGTTCCTCTCTGTATACAATCTCTCTATTTAGTTTTTCTATTTCCTGAGCTCTTTCCAACTGATCCTGTAAGCTCATCAACAAACTATCTGACTGAGGCAAATAACTTGTATCCACCTGCACTTCGGTTCGTTGGATCACGGTTTCTAAAGTATCTACCTTTTCTTTTTTTCCCAATAATCGATTAAAGAAATTGTTTTTCTTGGGTTTTACCTTTTTAGCTGTTTTTACTGTATCTAGAATGGTAGTTTTAGTTGTTGTAGTTTTAATTTGTGTTTTTGCTGAATCGGTAGCCTCACTCAATTGCCTCATTGCATTTTGCGAAAGGTTTACGCGCTCTTTAGACTGCTTCAACTTCACAAATTTTTCCAATTTTTCAGCTCTTTCCTCCAATAAATAATTCATTGAATCTATCAATACAATCGCTCTTCCTGAATCTGGACTAAATTTTCTTAGCGAATCCAAATCATTCTGAATCTCAATAATATTCTCGTAGAAGTTAGCCAGAAACTTTTCCTCCCTGGTTAAAGAATACACTCTGATCTTATTTTCTGCCTCCGACAAATTTGTAAGCACCCGATTCATTCTGGTAATTTCAGCATCAGGTTTTGATAGTATGGCTACTGAATGAAGTAGTTTATTATATGCTTTGTTTGCGATAAATAATGAAGCCACAATGGCCAGGAATACTAAAATGTATCCTAGAACAACTTTTATTTTAATGTTACTTCTTTTCTCTGGACTCATAGGTTTGCTTTCTTATTTTCCTCAACCTAGTAAAGTTAAAAAAGATTTTTCTAAGTAAAACTGGTTGTGCAGAACAATCACACTGTTTCCACACTTGTGGAATATTTACACGAAAAGTGTAGAATAATTCCCCAATACGATTTCCCAAATTGTTTGTTCAATAAAGCAAGCAATTTCAATACCACAATTAAATACAGCTGATTTTATGACACTTACAGATAAAAGTTTGTTTTTTATTAAACATTAGTTCATTTCGGCACGATATTCACATATGTAGTATGAATACATTGCGAAACCTAATCTCTAAAATATATTTATATGAAACGTCTAGTATTAGTATTGTTGATTTTACCATTCTTCGTGGCCTGTAACCAAAAAGAATTAAAACAGTTAAGAGAGCAGAATCAGCAACTAACAGAAATGGCAAAACAAAAAGATTCTACAATTAATGATTTTATTGAGTCTTTAAATACCATTGAAGAGAATCTTGAAATAATTAAAGAAAAAGAAACAATTATATCAGTAAACTCTGAGAATCCTAATAAATCACAAAAGCAAAAGATTGCTAGCGATCTTACTTCAATCAATAACTTATTGGAGCAAAACAGAGAAAAAATTGCTGATTTAGAGAAGAAATTAAATAACAGCTGGTATCAAAACTCGAAGCTTCGTAAGCTTACCGATCGTTTAAAAACGAAATTGGAAGCAAAAGAAACTGAGATTATCGCTTTAAACGATAAAGTTGCTAAACTAAACATCGAGGTTGAAAACTTAAATGGACAAGTAACTGAATTAAATGGTACTGTTTTAGCACTTAATACCGAGAACGAAACCAAAAACCAAGAGATTGCAGAAAAAACAGCTGCTCTTAATACAGGTTATTACGTTTATGGTACTAGCAAAGAATTAAAAGAAAAGCAGGTAATTACTAAAGATGGTGGATTTATCGGAATTGGTAAAACTGCAGTTCTTAACAAAGATTTTAAAGAAAGTGAATTTAAAAAAATTGATATCACGCAAACTACTACAATTCCTGTAACAGGAAAGAAGATTAGTTTGGTAACAAGTCATCCAACAGGTTCTTATAAGGTTGAGGGAACTGATACGGTTGAAGGAATTACCATACTTGATCCAGCTGAATTCTGGAAGTCTTCAAAGTATTTAGTAATTGCGGTACGATAATCAATTCATGGTTGAGTTTTAAGGTTGTCCAAGAAAGGCTGTCCAGTAGGGCGGCCTTTCTTATTATTATCCAATAGTGTTTTAAAGAAAAACTTTATTGAAATTTAAAACTACCTTGGTTTGCCGATAGAGAATTAATAAGACTTTGGGAGTATACGAAACAAAGGCTCAATTTAATTCCTAATCGGTATTTTAATGAATTGGCAAGTTCATTTTGAATGTTCCTGACTTTTTGTATTTTAGTATTTAGATTTTTTCTAAATAAAAATAACAAATATGAAAGAAGCATATCAAATTAACAAAGTATACTCATTGGTATTGATTTTAGCAGGAGCATTCGGTTTTATTGCCAGGTACTACGAAATTGGAGATTGGCAATTCACAGCTCTTATTCCACTATTCTTTGGTGTAATCTTATTCTTTTGTACACCCGGAATCAGAAAAGAAAATGCAGCCATAGGTCATGTTGCGGCTCTGCTAACAAGTTTATTGGTAATTACAGCAGTTATAATGCTCTCGAAAGGAATTTTTGGAGATGCAGGTTGGGGACGTAAACAATGGATATTCCTTATAGTTATTCTTGGTGGAATATGGAGTTTACGAAGTCAGATTAATTATTTTAGAGCACAACGCAGAAGAAAAGCTGCACAAGCTAAGTCATAAAAAAAGCCCTTTAAAGGGCTTTTTTATTTATTATATCTTTACGTTAGTTATTTTCTTCTTTTACGAAATAGTTTCGTTGAAACAACAAAATGAATGCAACTCCAATTGTGATGTAAGAGTCCGCAATATTAAATACCGGACGAAAGAAAACAAAATGTTCGCCTTTCCAAATTGGAAACCAATCAGGGAAATTACCTTCTACCAATGGGAAATATAGCATGTCAACAACTTTCCCATGCAGAAAACTTGAATATCCACCACCTTCAGGCAAAAATTGAGCAACTTGGTAATAGCTATCATTAAATATCAAACCATAGAAAGCACTATCGATAATATTCCCCATAGCTCCTGCAAAAATCAAAGAAATGGCAATAATCAATCCCATAGGTGCTTTTTTCTTACAAATATCAAGCAAGTACCAGCCAATTCCACATACAGCTATGATGCGAAACAAACTTAATAGCATTTTTCCCCATTCACCTTCTAATTCCATTCCAAAGGCCATTCCATTGTTCTCAATAAAATAGATTTGAAACCAATCACCAAAAATGTGATAAGATTCTCCCAACATCATATTGGTTTTGATCCAAATTTTCAGTGCCTGATCCAAGATCAGAAGTAATACAATAAATGCTACCGATTTTTTAAATAGCGACATATCTTAACGTTAAATGTTTTATTCGTTTGTTTTCAGTTTTTAAAGAAATGAAAACCTTTACTTCTAAACAAAAATGATTGGAAGAATATACTCTTCCAATCATTTTCTATATTCAAGTTGAATAGTTTACTGCTTCTTTTTAGCTTCGATACTTAAAGTTGCATGTGGTACTGCACGTAATCTTTCAGGTGAGATTAACTTTCCTGTTTCACGACAAATACCATACGTTTTATTCTCGATTCGAATCAAAGCGGCTTCCAGATGAGAAATAAACTTTGCCTGACGCTGTGCCAAACGGCCAGCTTCCTCTTTTGAAAGAACAGATGCACCTTCTTCCAACACTTTAAAAGTTGGAGATGTATCTTCAATATCGTTACCAGAACTGTTAGAAATAACAGCCTTTAATGTATCGAAATCCTTCTTTGCTTTCGCAAGTTTCGAGTTAATTAATTCTTTGAATCCTTGTAACTCCTCGTCTGTATATCGCTTCTTTTCTGTCATTGCCTCAATAGTTTTATTCGTTCTCTAAAGATAACAAAAAATCGATTATTCACTAACTTTTTCAATCTTAATGAAGCTTTCTACACCTTGTTCTATCTCTACTGCCTTAGCTTCGTTTTCTGCTAATTTTTCCACCAACTCAACACTTACTGCCAAAGTTTGACTTCCAATGTATTCTTTATGAGCAAGTACCGCATCGTTGATAGAATCATGCATCATAATTTCAAGTTTGATTTTATCAGTAACATCGAAATCGCTATCCTTTCTCAAATTCTGGATTCTGTTGATAAATTCACGTGCAATACCTTCTTGTTTTAACTCTTCGGTAATGTTTACGTCCATTGCCACTGTAAGTTTCCCTTCATTAGCAACTAACCATCCTGGAATATCTTCTGAGATGATTTCAACATCCTCTAAAGTAAGATCTACATTCTCGTCATTTACAGTGATTGCGAAGTTTCCAGCCTTTTCAAATGCCACGATATCTTCCTGAGTCATTTGACCAATAGCTGCCGCAATTTGTTTCATGATTTTACCATGCTTAGGGCCTAATGTCTTAAAGTTTGGCTTGATTTTCTTCACCAATACACCAGAAGTATCAGTAATGAATTCCATTTCTTTCACATTAATTTCTGAAAGAATAATATTCTTCACAGCTTCCAACTGAGGAACCATGCTTTCATCCAAAATAGGAATCATGATCTTCTGTAGTGGCTGACGAACACGGATTTTTACCTTACGACGCAATCCTAGTGACATAGAAGAAATTTTCTGTGCCATGTCCATTCTTTCCTCTAGTGCTTTGTCAATTTCTTCTTCATTGTATTTAGGGAAATCAACCAAGTGAACTGATTCTTCAGTGAAACGTCCAGTTACAGAATTCAAATCCTTGAACAATTGATCCATATAGAATGGGGCAATTGGAGATGCAAGAACTGAAATGGTTTCCAAACACTTGTAAAGAGTCTGGTAAGCCGAAATCTTATCAGCATCATACTCACCACCCCAATATCTCTTACGACACAATCGAACGTACCAGTTAGAAAGATTTTCATTTACAAAATTCTGAATTGCTCTACCTGCACGTGTTGGCTCATAAGCCTCGTAGCACTCTTCAACCTCTTTAATTAATGAATTTAGAAGAGAAAGAATCCATCGGTCAATTTCAGGACGCTCTTCCATCTTGATATCAGCATCTGAATAATTAAATCCATCGATGTTAGCGTAAAGCTGGAAGAATGAGTATGTATTATATAGCGTACCGAAGAACTTACGACGAACTTCTTCAACACCACCTAAATCAAATTTCAAGTTATCCCAAGGCTGAGCATTGGTAATCATGTACCAACGCAATGGGTCTGAACCGTACTTTTCAATAGTAGTAAATGGATCAACAGCATTTCCAAGACGCTTAGACATCTTGTTTCCTTTTGCATCCAATACCAAACCATTAGAAATGATATTTTCGAAAGCAACACCATCGAAACACATCGTTGCAATTGCGTGAAGTGTAAAGAACCAACCACGAGTCTGGTCAACACCTTCGGCAATAAACTGTGCAGGGAATAACTTATCGAAATTCTCCTTGTTTTCGAATGGATAGTGCTGCTGTGCATATGGCATAGCACCTGAATCGAACCAAACATCGATCAAGTCTAATTCACGAACCAATTTCTTTCCTGAATCAGATACAAGGAATACTCCATCAACATACGGACGGTGCAAGTCGAACTTCTCGTAATTCGCTTTGCTGTTATCACCTTCAACGTAATCAGCAAGGATATTTTCAGTCATAAAACCTGCTTCGATTGATTTTTCAATCTCAGCTTTTAACTCAGCAACCGAACCAATACATTTTATTTCTGTACGATCTTCGCTTACCCAAATTGGTAACGGAGTTCCCCAGTAACGTGAACGAGAAAGGTTCCAGTCCTGTAGGTTTTCCAACCATTTTCCGAAACGACCTTCACCTGTTGATTGAGGTTTCCAGTTAATGGTTTTATTTAGTTCGATCATGCGATCGCGAACTTTTGTAGTTTTAATAAACCAAGAATCCAATGGATAGTACAATACTGGCTTATCAGTTCTCCAACAGTGTGGGTAGTTGTGAACGTGCTTTTCCACTTTGAATGCAAGACTATCCTTCTTCAATGCAACAGCAATATCAACATCTAAAGTTGCATCCTTTTCGGTTAAAGTAGGATCGTAAGCATTCTTCACAAAACGACCTGCGTATTCGCCATAAGCTTCAACATTCACATAGTTCTTCACAAACTCAGGATCCAAATCTTCAATCTTGAAGAATTTACCAGTACGATCAACCATTGGCTGCATCTTACCTTCCTTATCGCGAAGAATTAATGGAGAAATGTCAGCTGCTTTCGCTACTCTATCATCATCCGCACCAAAAGTAGGAGCAATGTGTACAATACCAGTACCATCTTCAGTGGTTACGAAATCACCTAGGATTACACGGAAAGCATCGCCTTCTGGCTTCACCAATGGCATCAATTGCTCATAACGAATTCCTTCCAAGTCGGTTCCTTTATGCTCCGAAAGAGTTTTATAAGTCAAACGCTTGTCACCAGCTTTGTATTCACCTAACTCTAGTCCTTCATATTTCTTATCGAAGAAATTGTAGAACAAGTCTTTTGCAAGAATCACCACACATGGTATTCCTGTATATGGATTGAAAGTGCGAACTCTTACATAGTCAACCTTAGGACCAACAGCCAAAGCAGTATTCGATGGAAGTGTCCATGGAGTAGTTGTCCATGCAATAAAGTATGCATCGCAATCAATACCTTCGTATAAAAATTCACTCTTCTCATCACGAGCTACTTTAAACATACCCACTGCAGTGGTATCCTTAACATCGCGGTAGCAACCTGGTTGGTTCAACTCGTGAGTTGATAAACCAGTACCTGCAGCAGGAGAGAATGGCTGGATGGTATATCCTTTGTAAAGTAAACCCTTCTCGAACATTTGCTTTAACAACCACCAAAGAGTTTCGATATAACGGTTATCGTAAGTGATATATGGATCTTCCATATTCACCCAGTAACCCATTTTAGAAGTCAAATCCTCCCACTCACGAGTGTACTTCATTACATTGGTTCTACAAGCTTCATTGTATTCATCAACCGAAATCTTGGTACCAATATCTTCTTTTGTAATTCCCAGTTCTTTTTCTACACCAAGTTCAACAGGCAGACCGTGTGTGTCCCAACCTGCTTTACGATTCACCTGAAAGCCCTTAAGAGTTTTGTAACGACATACAATATCCTTAAGTGCACGAGCCATTACGTGGTGAATACCTGGCATTCCGTTTGCCGAAGGAGGCCCTTCGTAGAAAACAAACGATGGATGACCTTCACGGGTCTCCAAACTCTTCTCAAAAGTCTTGTTTTCATTCCAATCCTTTAAGATATCCTTATTAATCTGCGATAGATTAAAATTCTTGTATTCTGGAAATTTCGTGCTCATTTATATTAATTTAATCTAGTATTTTCTAAAAAGTTTACAAATATAGAAAAAATACAAAAGCGAATGTTCATATTGTCACTATAATCAAAGAGCTAACAGTTTTTTAATCAGCATTTCCATGAATAAAAAATGTCAAAACGATCATCTTGCTTATAATTCGAAATTAATAGATATATTTAGCTTTAAATTTTAAATCAAAATACCATGACTACTATAAAATCCAAATATTTGGGTGATTTAAGAACTGAATGTGTTCACTTACAATCAGGAAATAAAATTTTTACCGATGCACCAACCGATAATCAAGGTAAAGGAGAAGCTTTTTCGCCTACCGATTTATTGGCAACTTCCTTAGGATCATGTATCATGACCATTATGGGCATTGTGGCTCGCGATAATGATATCGATATTGTAGGTACAGAATTGGACATTACCAAAATCATGGCAAGTGATCCAAGAAGAGTAGCTGAAGTGATTGTAGAATTCAATTTCCCGGATAAGGAATATACCGATGAAGAGAAAAAAATTATTGAATCGGTAGCCGGCACTAGTCCTGTACCTTTGAGTGTGCATGATAATATGAAACAGACAATTAAAATGAATTGGGTGAAATAATTTTCACCCCTTTTTTTAATACTTAAAAATCTCCATCACATGATTTTAGTTACTGGAGGAACCGGTCTTGTTGGTTCACACCTACTTTTTGATTTACTGAAAAATGGCAATAAAGTTCGCGCTTTAAAAAGATCGAGCAGCAATATCAATTTGGTTCGTAAAACCTTTTCGTTTTACTCAAAAGATGCTAATCAACTTTTCGAATCGATTGAATGGTTTGATGGAGATATGTTGGATCCCGATTCTTTGGAAGATGCTTTGAAAGGTGTAAAAGATGTTTATCACTGTGCAGCTTTGGTTTCCTTCAAGAAAGAAGACAAAAAGAACCTTCTCGATATTAATGTAGAAGGAACCCGAAATCTGGTAAATGCTTGTATCGAAAACAATATCCGTAAGTTTTGTATGGTAAGCTCCATTGCTGCATTGGGAACTCCCGAAGAAGGCGAAGACACTGTGAACGAAACTACTCCATGGAGTCCTGAAGATAAAAGGTCTGGCTATTCGCATAGTAAATTTCAATCGGAATTGGAAGTTTGGCGAGGAATTGAGGAAGGCTTGAATGCCGTAATTGTAAATCCATCCATTATATTGGGTCCGGGACAATGGGACAAAGGCAGCTCGCTATTGTTTAGTACTGTTGCCAATGGTTTAAAGTATTTCACCAGGGGAATTACTGGCTATGTTGATGTTAGAGATGTGAGCAAAGCCATGATTCAATTGATGAAAAGCGAGATTGTGAACGAACGCTTTGTTTTAAACGGCGACGACTGCACTTATGAATTCATATTTAAGGTCATCGCAAAACATATTGGCATAGAAGGACCTACAAAATATGCTTCGCCAAAAATGACTGAATTTGGATGGCGTTTGGCTGCTCTGCAAAAGATATTTTTATTCAAACAGCCAAGTTTCACAAAAGAAACTGCTCGAGCTTCACACAACATCAGGAAGTATTCGAATCAAAAAATTAAAGATGCTTTAAACTTTGAGTTTATTGATATTGAAAAAAGTATAAAAGATACGGTGCAGCATTATCCAATCCGCGCAAAGATCGCAAAGAATTAATACGGTAAGAACGCAAAGAGACAAAATTTATGTCATGACTGAAAACGAAATTTCATATCAAATAATTGGACGAGCAATAGAATTACACAAAACGGTTGGACCTGGACTATTGGAATCAGCTTATGAAAATGCCCTTGCTTTTGACTTAAATGAAATTGGGTTAAAAGTAAAAACACAAGTTCCAATGCCTTTCATCTATAAAGAGGTTAAGCAAGATATTGGGTATAGGTTAGATTTATTAGTTGAAGAAAAAGTAATTGTAGAAATTAAAGCTGTTGAAAATTTGCTTCCTGTACATTTTGCTCAACTGCTAACTTATCTCAAATTGTCTGATAAACGACTTGGTTTACTAATAAACTTTAATAGTAAAACTCTAAAAAACAGTATTCATCGTGTCGTAAATAATCTGTAATTAATCTTTGCGTTCTTACCGTATTAATTCTTTGCGCCCTTTGCGTGGCAATTTTTACTTACCTCCCAACATTCTAATCACACTTTTCAAAGTCTCATTCTCTGCTTTTAACGCCTCTTTTTCTTCATCTTTAAAGGCATCCGAATCATTATCCATATTCATCTGATCGGCCAATATTTGAAAGAAGTTTGTATTCAAAATCCTACAAATCTGGCGCAGTCGATCCACCTGTATGGTATTTCTGCTCAATAAATAATAGGTTGTTGATACACTTAAACCAAGTCTACGAGCCAAATCGGGTGGTCGCATCCCATGTCTCTTCATTTCTTTTAAGATTAGCTCGTTTATAGGATACTTTTTACTCATTTTAGGCTTGATTTTAATGGTTTTAGGTATGATTTTCTTCTAAATTTACGATACTTTATCCTAATTTTTAGTATATTTTAATGATTATTTATTGATTTTTAATGAATTAATATTGATTCATAATTAATAACTCATGATTATCATAGTTATTTTAGCTTATTTCCCTAATTTTTAGAATACTATCACGAATTCATCAATCAATTTTTCTAAATAATCATCAGAAATCATGCTTCCAGCTTAGCTTATCAAACTTATAGGCAAGAAAAAGAGCCATCCCCAAAGGAATGGCTCATCTTTAGAATATCTGATTATTAAATTTCATACAATTCTATCATTTCATTTAATGTATTGATTTCTTTTTTGATTTTCTTCCTGATGAAAAATATCAACACCACAATGATTACTACAAACTCAACAAGGAAAAAATTAAACCAGAAGGCAGACAAATACTTGTAAAACTCTATAAATAGTAATCCTACACCAATTACATAAAGCGAAAAGGTCAGATAAGTTGGGTATTTATGAATCTTCTTGCGCCATTGATAAAAAGCTTTCAAATCGGAAATGAATTGATCGGATTGACAAAGTATATTCAAGTTCTTTTTTCTTCGATAACTAAACAGCTCAATTGTAATTCGAATGGCCAAAGCCATAATCATGGTAATAATTCCAACTTCGAATAATACACTTGTTGTTGTGAAGTAGAATAGATCAATTCCTACAATGGACAAAGCTGTGATTGATAGAATGATTATATTTTTAATGTGACTATTGTTGACCAAACGATCGGCTTTTTTGATTCGTTTTTTAAGTTCCTTTGGCACTTTTGTTGGCTCCGGGGACTTCTGGTTATCGTATATTGATTTTATATCTTTAAAATTATTCATTGTTTTAGGTTTTAAGCGTTTTGCATTTCTTTACTAGTCATACATTTGAAGAGTTTTCCTTTGTTACGATGAATTTGAACTCTTACATTCTCGTTTGATAAACCCACTGCTTCGGCAATTTCCTTTTGTGGGACCTCTTCCAGGACTAGTGAAATTAATATCTTACCCATTTCGTTTAGTTTCTTTATGCAAGCACGCAGCATTTTTAATCTTTCATCCCTATCATCTTCCTGATCATCGCATAAACTTTCAGGTACTTGATCGGTATTTTTTTCCTGCGATTTCTTAATCTTGCGCAAATGCATTAAGCAGGTATTCACTGTTATTCGGTATATCCATGTACTTACTTGCGACTCATTTCTGAATTGATCCAGGTATTGCCAAATTTTTACAAACACCTCCTGTGATAAATCATCAGCCAAAGCTTCATTTCCTGACACATAGGTCATACACAAGCGATAAACTTTAGTGTAGTTTTCTTTGTAAAGCGTATTAAATGATTGGTTCATTAGTTTAAAAGTTGTTTCAATTCATTCATATAGGTTTCGAACTGATCGAACATGATAAAGTGTGCTGAATTTTCTATGTAAATAATCTCTTTGCTTTTAAGTGCAGCAAACTGATTGTTGTAAACACCTTCAACCATACTTTTGCTTGGGTTAGTCGCAGCTAATATAACAACTTGCGATTCAATATTCTTAATATCTTCTCTCAAATCCAATTTCAATAAATCGGTATAACCATATACATAAGTTTTGCGATCTGCTTTCATCATCCAATCCACAATTTGTTGATGTTTTGAGGCCGATTTGCTCATAAACACTGCAAAATTCATTGCCATTCCTCTGAACTCTTCATCACTCATTTTAAGCAAGTTGTTATTATATTCGGTATTGTAGCTTATTTTATCGCTTGAATAATTTGGTATCATCATCGCTCCCATACATGGCAATGCATCAACGATTAATAATTTTTTAATATCAAATTGCTTTTCCGAAGCCAACCACAAAGCCAAGGTTCCACCCATACTATGTCCTACAATGGATAATTTTAAAAACTTATTTTCCTGAATATATTGATCGATATCCTTTTTAACGGTCTGCAACCACGAGCTGTCAATTGCAGGCACATTACCAAATCCTGCATAGCTAACAAGATGACATTCGTGATTCTGGGAGATTTTCTCAACAGTTTCAGACCAAACTTCTCCCGGACAAGTAAAACCAGGTAGTAATAAAACCGGATCTCCCTGCCCAACAACTTCAACTTGAATTGAACTGATTTGAGCTAAAAGAGAAAAATTGGCAATAAATACTAAGGCTAATGATACAATAAATGATTTCATGATTCTAAAATTTTAATTTGTTTGTTTGCCCTTTTGATGCACATCTTTTTCAAATGTTACACTTGTCGAAAAATTTTTCTCATTTTTTTCTAATCAATTTAAAGCATAAAAAAAAAGCCACTCCCGTAAGGAATGGCTTTTCAATATATTTTGTGATTATCTTATAAGTTGAAAGCTTCTTTTACTTTCTCTAGATAGTCTAATTTCTCCCATGTAAACAATTCAACTTCTTTTTCGATATTTCCGAAATATGGAGATTCGAATTTCTTGGTAACTGTTCTTGGTGTACGTCCCATGTGGCCATATGCTGCAGACTCTTCGTAAATTGGATTACGCAATTTCAAACGCTGTTCAATTGCTGCCGGACGAAGATCGAAAAGTTCTTTAACCTTTTCAGCAATTTCACCATCGCTTAATTCCACGTTCGATTTTCCGTAAGTATCAACGTAGATACCTACTGGCTCAGCAACACCAATTGCATATGAAAGTTGAACCAAAATTTCATCGCTAACACCAGCTGCAACCATATTTTTAGCAATATGACGCGAAGCATAAGCTGCAGAACGGTCTACCTTCGAAGGATCTTTTCCTGAGAAAGCACCACCACCGTGAGCACCTTTACCTCCGTAAGTATCAACAATAATCTTACGACCAGTTAATCCCGTATCACCGTGAGGACCACCAATCACAAATTTACCCGTTGGGTTAACGTGCAAAATAAACTCATCATCGAAAAGAGCCTGAACTCTCTCTGGCAATTGCTTAATTACACGAAGGATAAGAATGTTACGAACATCTTTCTTGATTTTTTGTAACATCAACTCGTCGTTTGGACCAAAGTCGTCGTGCTGAGTAGAAACTACAATTGTATGCACTCTTTCAGGAGCATCCTGATCGTTGTACTGAATGGTTACCTGCGATTTTGAATCAGGACGAAGGTAAGTCATCTCTCTTCCTTCGCGACGAATGGCAGCCATTTCAATCAACAAACGGTGCGACAATTCAAGTGACAATGGCATGTAATCATCGGTTTCTTTAGAAGCATAACCGAACATCATACCCTGATCGCCAGCACCTTGAGTCATTGGGTCTTCACGATCAACACCACGATTGATATCATCCGATTGTTCGTGAAGTGCATTTAAAACACCACAAGATGATCCATCAAACATGTACTCGCTTTTTGTGTAACCAATACGGTTAATCACCTTACGAGCAGTTTCCTGAATATCAATATAAGTTTTTGTTTTTACCTCACCGGCAATTACTACCTGACCAGTAGTAACCAAAGTTTCAACTGCAACTTTCGAATTAGGATCAAAAGCCAGTAATTTATCCAAAATGGCATCTGAAATCTGATCAGATACTTTATCTGGATGTCCTTCAGAAACAGATTCTGATGTAAATAAATATCCCATAATTTTTAAAGTTTTGAGCACAGTAAAGCCTTCTTAATCAAATAAGTCCCCCAGACTTTAAGCACTTTATAAATAAAATTTACGGGAAAGCAATTGGTTGTTGTATTAACGCAGAAAAAGGATAATAACACCATTTAGCATTTTTTTCTGTGGTTGCAAGCAGCCAAATCTTTCCACTTAATTCTCGGCAAAGGAAAACATTATTTTGGAAAGAAACAATATTGCAACAGGTGTTTTTAATGCTTTTTAACAATTCGTAGTCCTGAAAAACAGGTGGTTTCAGGTGGAAAAAGAGTATAAAGTCTTAATTATAGGGGTTAAACTAAATTCTTCCTTCACCCTTTAGTCTGTCGACAGTTTCCCTGAAAGGGAAACACTCAATAATGAAATAGATTAACAGTTTGAAAGACTTGCTACACTTGATTAGAACATTCTCCTCCTTTCAGGGGAGATCCCGACAGGGAGAGGGGTGAATTTAAATTACTTAGAATATTCCCGAAATCTGTATATTTCTGCAATTCCATCATCCTTCATGTTTTTTCACTTTCTGTCCTTTGTAAAAAACCTTTGTGTACTTTGTGGTTAAGATTATTTAGAATCTAAATCTCAAACAATAACTGATTACTGATCATTGTTAACTGTTAACTGATGAAACAAGTCTTCCAGCCTTTGAGTTTGGCTCTTCATTTCAAGAATTTCCCAGTTGTTTTTCACTGCCATTTGGAATATTTCCTTACGGATATCATCAGAACTTGAGATACTGAATTTATTATCTCCCAAAGAAATTACCTCTTTAATTCCCTCATGTTGATTCAGGATATCCAAAGAAATATCATTGGCGAATTCCACTTCAATCATCTTTGAAGACAATTCGGAACTTAAGTTTTCAATCTTTTTATCGGCAACTAAATTACCTTTGTTGATAATTAAAGCGCGCTCGCAACAAGCCTCCACTTCCTGCATAATATGAGTAGAAAGCATAACTGTTTTTTGCTTGCCAATTTCCTGAATCAGATTTCTGATTTCGACCAGTTGGTTGGGGTCTAAACCGGTGGTTGGTTCGTCAAGAATCACCACTTTCGGATCGTGAATTAAAGCCTGTGCAATTCCAACTCTTTGACGATATCCTTTCGAAAGTGCACCAATTTTTTTGTTCTGTTCCAAACCAAGTCCAGTAAGGTCAATCATCTCAGCAATTCTCGACATTTTTGCTTTTCCCAATTTGTATATGGAAGCAACATGATCGAGGTATTCTTTCACATACATTTCCAGGTAAAGCGGATTATGCTCTGGCAGATATCCAATTTGCCTTCGCACCTCCCATGAATGCTCTTCTATATTCAATCCATTTACTTCAACCAAACCAGAAGATTGTGGAATAAAACCAGTAATAATCTTCATCATTGTTGATTTTCCCGCACCATTGGGGCCTAAAAATCCTACAACTTCACCCTGGTTAATTTCAAAGCTAACATTGTCAAGTGCTTTTTGTTTTCCATATAGCTTGCTTACTTCCTGAACTTTAATCGACATAAAACTGGATTTGAACTAATACCTTAAATACTTCGTGTTATCAAAACTTAAAGTTAAAAAAATCTTATTTGCTGTGAATTTAATCATTCTCTCCTTGTTTCCCTTGCAATTCATAATTGATCACTCATAATTGATAATTGAATTACTTACCTTTGTCGTTCAATTCAAATCAATAACAATGAGTTTTTCACAGCATAATAATTTCTGTAAAGATCTTTTCAATTATTATCGTCGCGAATCAAGCGAATCAAATATTGGCAATACCCCAATGGGTAGCAATAATCCTATTCGAATACAATCGATGACCAACACCGATACCAATGATATCGAAGCTAGTGTTGAGCAAGCAATCAGAATGATAGAATCGGGAGCAGAATATGTTCGTTTAACTACACAGGGGACGAAAGAAGCTGAGAATTTAAAATTCATTAAAGAGGAATTGGTAAAAAGAGGATATGAAACGCCTTTGGTTGCAGACATTCATTTTAATCCCAAGGCTGCTACAATTGCTGCAAAATATGTCGACAAGGTCAGAATTAATCCTGGAAACTTTGTTGACAAACGTGCCGATTTTAAAAACAGCGAATACGGAGATTTAAAATACCAGGAAGATTTAGAGAAAATACGTGAGAAATTTATTCCTCTAATTCGCATTTGCAAAGAACACAATACCGCTCTTCGAATTGGTACCAATCACGGGTCATTGTCAGATCGAATTATGAGTCGCTATGGTGATACACCAAGAGGAATGGTTGAAGCTACTTTGGAGTTTCTTCGCATTTGTAAAGAGCAAAACTTGACGGATGTTGCCATTTCAATAAAATCTAGCAATACAGTAATGATGGTTAAAACCGTTCGTTTACTGGTTTGCGAAATGGAAAAGGAACATATGCATTTTCCATTACATCTGGGTGTAACAGAAGCTGGCGAAGGAGAAGACGGAAGAATTAAATCGGCCGTTGGAACAGGAGCTTTATTAAATGATGGAATTGGTGATACGGTTAGAATTTCTCTTACCGAAGATCCGGAAATCGAATCGCCAGTAGGTAAAAAACTGGTTGATTACGTAATGGAAAAAGAAAATCACTCACCAATTACTCAGGTTGAAAACACCGATCTTGATTTGATTAATTTTTACAAGCGATCAACAAACTTGGTAGAAAATATAGGCAGTTCAAAAGTTCCTGTGGTTATCTGCGATTTATCGCACGAAAGATATTTGACTGCTGATTTACCTGAAAAATCAGGATTCAAACAAGATCAGGATACATTGGAATGGGAAAAAGGAAACTTGGCTTCTGATTTTATCTACGTAAGTGGTTACGATCCTGTTTTCACCGATTATCCTAAAGATTTGGGGATTATCGTGGATCAAGAATGTTGGGAGCTGGCCGATCAATATACCGATAAATCCTATCCTCTATTTCAAAGCGAGGAATTTCTTCACGACAATCTAACTGCATTTTCCAGTAACATTCATTTTGTAGAATGTGAATATACAGACCTAAGCGAGGAGTTTATCTCCAAAGTAAAAGAGAATAACAAAATTGTTTTGATTTGTAAATCGAATCATCAAAATGCTTTTGCTGAACAACGAGCTTTTGTTTTCAAATTGGTTCATGCAAAATGCAAGGCACCGGTAATTTTTAAACGTGAATTTACCGATGCAAATCTGGAAGATCTTCACTTAAAATCATCATGTGATTTAGGTAGTTTATTTTTCGATGGATTGGGCAATGGTATCAGCATTGCAAACCAAGGAAATCTTTCACAAAACGAAGTTTTATCTACCGAATTTGGGATTTTGCAAGCGGCAAGAGTTAGAACTACGAAAACTGAGTTTGTATCCTGTCCAGGATGTGGTAGAACTCTATTTCAATTGCAAGAGGTAGTTGCTGAAGTGAAAATGGCATTTTCTCACCTTACTCACCTAAAAATTGGTGTTATGGGCTGTATTGTTAATGGTCCAGGTGAAATGGGTGATGTTGATTACGGATATGTAGGAGCAGGGCCTGGAAAAGTATCATTGTATAAAGGTCATGATGTTTTAATCAAAAACATCCCAAGTGAAACTGCCATTGAAGAATTAAAGAACATCATTAAGAATAATGGCGATTGGATTGACGATAATATCAATTAATTTGATCAATGTTTTTTTTAATACACATTGTTTTATATCTTGCAGATAGATGTATCCACTAATCTATCAGCGTGAAGAAGAATCTTTTACTTATATTTTTCATTTTTCTGTTTTCATTTGCTTATGCCGATAAACTTGAGCTAAGTGGAATTTATCTTGGGAAAAATGTATATGTTATGAATCCATTTTCAGATTCAGGGGTGGGATATTGTGTTTACCAGGTTACTGTAAACGGCCAAACCTCTTCTGATGAAATAGGTAGTAGTGCATTCGAGATTGATCTTTCGCAATTTGGCTTTGATATAGGCGAAAAGGTGAACATTGTTCTACATTATAAGGGTGGATGTTTGCCGCGTATTACAAATCCCGAGGCAATAAAACCAAAATCGACATTTGAAATTCAAACCGCCGAAGTTGATAAAAATGGCATTCTGTATTGGACAACAAGAGAAGAAAGTGGTTCCATACCTTTTGTTGTGCAACAATACAGATGGAACAAGTGGATCACCGTTGGGGAAGTTGAAGGAAGAGGATTACCAACAATTAACAAGTACGAGCAAAAAGTGAGAACTCATACAGGTAAAAACATTTTTAGATTATCTCAAACCGATTATACTGGAAATGCGAAATATTCGCCAAGAATAACACATGAATCGAGAAAAGCCAAAGTCGATTTTGGACCTGAAAAAGTTAAAGATGAACTTTTATTTACTTCCGAAACTCTTTACGAGATTTACGACCAGTATGGAAATATCGTTTTTAAAGGTTTCGGAAATAAAGTCAATGTGGAAAGTCTTCAATCCGGCTTATATTACATCAACTACGACAACACCATGGGAAGTTTTCGAAAGAAGTAATTCTATTCTGAAAACAGATCCAATACTGTTTCGCCTTCCTCAATTTTTAAATGATGCGCAATCATACCAACTGATCTTGCAGCCTCGGCATTAGCAAGCATATCATCAACAAATAACGTTTCGCTTGCCTTTAAGCCTTCCGCATCCAAAACCTCAGTATATATCTTTTGATCCGGTTTTCTTAAACCCATATTATGCGAGTAATAATCCTTTTCGAAAAAATCTGATAAGCAAACTCCGTGCACATCCTGAATCATGCTCATATAAGCTTCCCAGTGGATGATATTGGTATTACTAAGAAGAAATACCCTATGATTCTTTTTTAGTCGATTTAAAAGCTCTAAACGCTCAAAAGGTAAATCCAAAAGCATCGAGTTCCAAGCTGTGTCAATTTCAGCGTCAGTAACGCCATTTGAAATAAACTTCCTGATTTTGGTCCTAAATTCCTCTGGCGACACAATTCCTTTTTCCAAATTGTCAAATAATCCATTCTCTGAATATTCTCTTTTAATTAATTCCACATCATGTAATCCAATCTGCTTAAAACTGTTAACTGCATTTTGTGGATCGATATTTAAAAGCACACCTCCGAAGTCGAAGATAATATTAGGTATTGAATCGTATTTTTGCATAATTTTTTTCCTTCAATTATTGAATTATTCGATACAAATATGTAATATTGCACACCGAAAACAAAGATAAAACATTGCTTTTATTTTATAAGTTTTTCGAGGGCCTATAGCTCAGCTGGTTAGAGCACCTGACTCATAATCAGGGGGTCCCTGGTTCAAGCCCAGGTGGGCCCACCCTCTGAATCAAGCAGTTACAACTATGTTGTGGCTGCTTTTTTTGTTTCTACTGGCTTTGTCTAACAAATTCTCTCCCATAAAAATACATATCTAAAAGCGATTGTACTATATAAGGATCAATTCAATATTTAATAAAGATTGTTATTTACTATTAAGAGAAATATGCATCATACAATTCTATAATAAATGGAAATTACCTTCTCCAACTATCAACTACCAATTAAATGAAAATTTAATGTATAAAAAAAGGATAGTAAATCCGTAGACTTACTATCCTTTAAAAGTTGGCGTCGACCTACTCTCCCACATCTCTGCAGTACCATCGGCGCTAACAAGCTTAACTACTCTGTTCGGAATGGGAAGAGGTGGAACCTTGTTGCAATAAACACCTAAAATCGTTTTGCTTAATCAAACTAATTAAAGCTATATATCTTATTTATAAATATCTCATAAAAAAAGAGTCTCACTCCTTGTTGGAATAAGACTCTTTAAAGGTTGGCGTCGACCTACTCTCCCACATCTCTGCAGTACCATCGGCGCTAACGGGCTTAACTTCTCTGTTCGGAATGGGAAGAGGTG